>TARA_R110001583_G_scaffold195166_1_pt1 | contig 229640 bp, 213 predicted proteins | sample TARA_R110001583 | Tara Oceans TARA_R110001583 (sample SAMEA4398432) | marine metagenome | biome: Polar Biome; feature: [MES] marine water layer (ENVO:01000295) within the mesopelagic zone...; material: water (ENVO:00002006), including particulate matter (ENVO:01000060) such...
ACCTCAAGTCGTCGAGGAATTGATCAGAAATTCGTTGTATCAAAAAACTGCGTGAACTTTACGCAGATATGGTAGAGTAACGCATCGCCCCCACCAAATGAGGGGCGGTGCCACAGGTCCCGGATCGCACGCACAACCGTGCCGATCCATCAGGGAAGGGAAACGGGCCCCACGAGGAGGTGGGACCCGTAACGTAAAGGACCCATGACGCCGCCCGAAACAGGGCGCGCGTGGGTCGGGGACAAAAGGGAGGACCGCACATGGCGGACAACTCAGAAAACAATGCCTACTGGGCCGCAAATAAGCGGATCATTGGCATCTCGCTGGTGATTTGGTTCATCTGCTCCTTTGGCTTTGGCATCCTGCTGCGCCCGATGCTTGCGGGCATCAAAATCGGCGGTACGGATCTTGGCTTTTGGTTTGCACAACAGGGCTCGATTCTCGTGTTCCTGGTGCTCATTTTTACCTACGCGATAAAAATGAACAAACTCGACAAAGAACACGGCGTCGACGAATAAGGAGCGCATGGAATGGACCAGTTTACCCTCAACCTGATCGTTGTGGGCGCGACCTTTGCGCTCTACATCGGCATCGCGATTTGGGCCCGTGCGGGTTCCACATCTGAATTTTATGCGGCTGGCCGGGGTGTTCACCCTGTGCTCAACGGCATGGCCACCGGCGCGGACTGGATGTCTGCTGCATCGTTCATTTCGATGGCCGGGATCATCTCTTTTGGCGGCTACAACACCTCGGCTTACCTGATGGGGTGGACCGGCGGCTATGTGTTGCTTGCCATGTTGCTTGCTCCTTACCTGCGTAAGTTCGGCAAATTCACGGTTCCGGAATTTATCGGCGATCGTTTCTATAGCCAAACAGCACGCACCGTGGCTGTGATTTGTTTGATCACCGCATCGCTGACCTATGTGATCGGTCAGATGACCGGCGTGGGCGTGGCCTTCTCCCGCTTCCTCGAAGTGGACAACACCACCGGTCTGTTGATTGGTGCGGCCATCGTGTTCTTCTACGCGGTTATCGGCGGCATGAAGGGCATCACCTACACTCAGGTGGCACAGTATGTCGTTTTGATCATCGCCTATACCATCCCGGCGATCTTCATCTCGCTGCAACTGACCGGCAACCCGATCCCGCCGCTGGGCCTGTTCTCGGATGCAAAATCTTCCGGTCTGCCTTTGCTGGAAACACTGAACGGCATGTTGGGTGATTTGGGCTTTACCGAATACACCAAACAGACCGACACGACCCTCAACATGTTCCTCTTCACCATGTCTTTGATGATCGGGACCGCGGGTCTGCCGCACGTCATCGTACGTTTCTTCACCGTGCCGAAAGTGTCTGATGCACGCTCCTCTGCCGGTTGGGCTTTGGTGTTCATCGCGCTTTTGTATCTCACCGCTCCGGCTGTGGGTGCGATGGCACGCGTCAACTTGATCGACACAGTCTACCCGAATGGCACAACCGAAGCGCCGATTGCCTATGAAGCGCGTCCGGATTGGGTCAAAAACTGGGAACTGACGGGTCTTTTGAGCTTTGAAGACAAAAATGGTGACGGTCTTGTCAACTATGTAGCCTCCGCAGATGACAACGAGTTCACTGTGAACCGCGACATCATCACGCTTGCAAACCCGGAAATCGCCAACTTGCCGGGTTGGGTGATTGCTCTGGTGGCCGCAGGTGGTCTTGCCGCGGCTCTGTCCACCGCTGCGGGTCTTTTGATGGCCATCGCATCGGCTGTGTCGCACGATCTCATCAAGTCGCAGATCAACCCCGGCATTTCCGAAAAGGGCGAACTTTTGGCCGCTCGGGTCGCAATGGCTGTCGCAATCGCAGTGGCAACCTACCTCGGCATGAACCCTCCGGGCTTTGCCGCACAAACAGTGGCTTTGGCCTTTGGTTTGGCAGCGGCGTCGATCTTCCCGGCGCTGATGATGGGCATCTTCTCCAAGCGCATCAACAATAAGGGTGCGGTTGCGGGCATGATCACCGGTTTGGTTGTGACCATCGTCTACATCTTCTTGCACAAAGGCTGGTTCTTTGTGGCCTCCACGGCGTCCTTCTCTGATGCAGATCCGATGATCTTGTCGATCAAATCGACCTCCTTCGGGGCGGTTGGCGCGATCCTCAACTTTGTGGTTGCTTATGTTGTCTCGAACGCAACAGACGAGCCGCCGGTTGAGATTCAAGACCTGGTCGAAAGCATCCGCATCCCGCGCGGTGCTGGCCAAGCGGTCGATCACTAAACTTTGGGTTTCGGGCTGGCCTCAGGGCTGGCCCGTCGCCATAGTACAGGGGCGCGGGGTCGAATGGCTTTCGCGCCTCTTTCAATTTTATTTTGGACAGTCGCGATGGAAACCACCGCAAAGATCATCAGCTTTCTCCACACCACCCACCCTTATGACGTTTTGCCAGACGGCGAGTTGGCGGATCTGTCCACCTCCTTTTCTCGCAAAAAATTCGACGAAGGCGATGTGATCTATGCCCATGGCGAGTTGCTTGAGGGGCTGTATCTGATCAAGGAAGGTGCGGTTGAGATCACCGACATCAATGGCGCACAGGTTTCGCTGTTGCAAAAATCGAACCATTTCGGTGAACGCGGCTTGTTGCGCGACGGGCATGCGGCGACGACGGCCACGGCGGCGTCTGAGTGCACGCTTTTGGTGCTCACGCCGGAGGCGTTCAAGACCGAAGTGGCCGCAAATCCGGCCTTTGCCCGCTATTTCAACCGGGGCCAAGCCCGCCCCAAAGCCGCCACGGGTCTGATGACCCAACATGTCTCTGATCTGATGGCCCATGCGCCCGTGACCTGTTCTGAGACAACATTGATCGCAGACTGCGCGCGGATGATGCGCGATCACAAAGTCTCCTCCGTGGCCGTGATAGACGGCACGCGCCTGAGCGGACTGGTGACCGTGCGCGATATGACCAACAAGGTTCTGGCCGAAGGCCTTGAGACCACCCTGCCCGTCTCGACCATCATGGCCCGCGATCCGATCTCTTTGGAACCCAGCGCGCTTGGCACTGATGTCATTCATATCATGTTGGAAAATCACATCGGCCATCTGCCGATCGTCGAAGGTGGCACATTGGTCGGGATGGTCACGCAGACCGACATCACGCGCTTTTTCGGCTCGTCGCAAACCCAAATGGTGTTTGATCTCTCAAACGCCAAAACCATCGCCGACATGGCTGCGGTCACGGCCCGCTTGCCAGAATTTCTCATGCAGCTTGTTGGCGCACATTTGGCCCATGACGTGGTGACACGCAAAGTCACCGATGTCGCCGATATCGTCACACGGCGCCTGTTGAAAATGGCCGAAGATGAATTTGGCCCCGCCCCCGTGCCGTATCTGTGGGCCGCCTGTGGCTCGCAAGGGCGGCGCGAACAAACCGGCGTGTCGGATCAGGACAACTGCCTCATCATTGACAATGCCGCGACGGAGGCCGACATGGCCTATTTCCGCAAGCTGGCGAAATTTACCTGCGACGGCTTGGATGCCTGCGGCTATGTCTATTGCCCCGGTGATATGATGGCGATGGCGGATCGGTGGTGTCAAAAACTGTCCGTCTGGGAAGGCTATTTCAACAAATGGATCAGCGCCCCCGACACTGAGGCGCAAATGTTGGCCTCCGTCATGTATGATCTGCGGCCGATTTCTGGCAATCACCGCCTGTTCACACCGCTGCAAAACACCGCCCTGAAAGCCGCGGCGAAGAATTCGATCTTTGTCGCCCATATGATTGCCAATTCGCTCAAACACACCCCGCCCTTGGGCTTGCTGCGCGGCTTTGCCACGATCAAATCCGGCGAACATCGCAATGCTTTGGACATGAAACACAACGGTGTTGTGCCGATTGTCGATCTTGGCCGGGTCTATGCGCTTCAGGGCAAGTTCACTGCCGCCAACACCCGCGCCCGGATTGAGGCGGCGATTGAGGCCAACGTGATTTCCGAAAGCGGTGGCAAGGATTTACTCGCCGCCTATGACACAATCGCCACCGCCCGACTGGAACATCAGGCCGCACAGGTACGTGACGGCATCCCGCCCGACAATTTCATGAGCCCCTCAGCCCTTCCGGCCTTTGAGCGCTCGCATTTGCGCGATGCATTCGTCATCGTGCGCACCATGCAATCCTCGCTCGGCTCGTCCGCCGCGCGCAGCTAACCAAACCTTAAAGAAGGGACCAATCCCCATGCTTCTCGAATTCATCGCCACAATCACCGCCGGTGTCGGTGCCGCCGGTTTCATCCTTGGCCTGCAAAAACTCACCCGGATCAAATTTCCGAAATGGGCCATGCCCGCCGCCGCAGGTGTGGCCATGTTGGCCTTTGCGATCTGGAGCGATTATTCGTGGTACAGCCGCGCGCTGGATGGCATCGGCGAAGGTAAAGTTGTCGCCACTACGATTGAAAAAAGCCAGATCTGGCGGCCTTGGACCTATCTCGTTCCGGTCACCACCCGCTTTATCGCCCTCGACAAAGACGGGGCCACCATCGAGGACGGCACGGTTTTGACCGATATGTACCTGATGGCGCGGCGCGGTGATGCGGCCATTGTCCCCACCGCTTTTGATTGCATTCTGGGCCGTCGCGCCGATTTGGTGGGTCTGGAAAAAGGCCCGATTGATGAGATGTTGGCACAGGCCGATTGGTACGCCATGCAAAGCGACAATCCGATCCTGCGCACGGCCTGCGATGCGTTGAGATAACACCACGGAGGGGAGGCCGTAAAAGATGCAAGGCAAACCGCGCATTCTTTTGGTGGAAGACGAAGATAATATCGCCATTGCCATTGAGCTTTTGCTGTCGCGCGAGGGCTATGACATTCTGCGTGTTGCGGATGGGTCTCAAGCCATCCCCAACATCCGTGCACAGCACCCCGATTTGGTAATATTGGATGTCACGTTGCCAGGGAAATCCGGCTATGAAGTCTGCCAATCCATGCGCCTGACCCAAGATTTAACCACGGTTCCAGTGTTGATGATGTCCGCGCGTGCCTCACAGGCCGAACAACGCAAAGGGCTTGCCATGGGGGCCAACGCGTTTTTGACCAAACCCTTTGCGATGGATGATCTGCGGTCCAGTGTGGCCGAGCTGATCACGGGAGATCGACATGAAAATTGAACATTGGTCGCTGCGGCTTCGGGTTTTTCTATTTTTCGCCGGCCTCGCGGGAGGGGCGATTTTGGCGGTTCTGGCGGGGCTTTATCTGGGATTTGCCCGCCTGCATGTGCCTGAGGCACGCGATGGGTTTGTCTTTGCCGGTGCGATTGCCAGCTTTGCCATCCTTGCCATGGTGGTCTGGATTTGGCTGATGTTTGACGAAAACGTCGCCAAGCCAATCCAACGACTGGCCGGTGGCATGTTGGCGCGGGCCCACGCCGATGTCGATGAGGCGCTGAATGAGAAAACCGCACGTTACTTGGGCGATCTTGCCCCCGCCGCACATGCTTTGACCGAAAACTTGCTGAGCACGCGTAACAAGTTGGCAGAGACCGTGGCGATGGAGACCACCCGTTTGGTCGATGAAAAAGAGCGGCTCTCCACCCTCGCCGCCGAGATGCCACATGGCGTGGTCTTGCTGTCCGGCCTGCATAAAATTGCCTTTTACAACGGTGCCGCCGCCGATCTTTTATCCGCCGATCATACGCCCGGTTTGGATCATGAAATCTTTGATTTCCTGCGTCCTGCGCCAATCCGGTCGGCCTATGCCCGGCTGTGTGCAGGCGAAGGTGGCGAGGGCCATGTCCTGCCTTTGACCGTGGCCACGCGGCATGGTGGCCAAATCCTATCGGCGCGGATGCGGTTGATGCATGCCCCCAATGAGGGCGACGCGATGCCGCCCTATGTGTTGAGTTTAGAGGATGTGACCGACGATCTGGCGATCCATGCCAAACGCGAAAAGCTTCTGTCGCGGATGTTTGACCGCCTGCGCCCATCTATGGCTTCTTTGCAGACCACTTTGGCGGCACGTGAAACGGATGACACATTGCGCAATGATCCCCGGCTGAACACCGCTTTGGTCAGCGAGATGCAACAGTTGACCGACGAAATTGCCACGTTTGACGCCGAATATGAGGCGACAAAGGCCGATTGGTGGCCGATGGCCTCAGTGCGTGGCTCTGAGCTTTGCGACGCCTTGAGCGCACAGTTGGCCCAAGACGACACCGCCCTGGCAGCCGACGTGGTCGAACCGCTCGTGCTCACTTTGGACGCGGTTCAGATCATCACGCTCATCACGTATATCGCTCGATTGGTGATCCAAGACGGCGGACGAGCCCTTTCGTTTTTGATTTCCCGCGAAGAGGACGGCGGCGCGATGTTGGCGCTGGGGTGGTCGGGCACGCCTTTGTCCGTCGATCGACTTGAAACATGGCTGACCCAACCGCTTGATGTCGGTTTGGCCGATATGACCGGGCGCGACATTCTTGCGGCCCATGGCACCGACATCTGGCCCGAATTTGGTCGCGCCTCGCGTGCCGTCCTGAAACTGCCGATCCGGAGTGCCCGCCCGGTACGGCGCATCCCCAATGATGGGCCGCGGACAGTGAGCTATGACTTTGATCTTTTGGCACACAGGCCGTCAAAAGAGGTGATGGAGACCCCGCTCTCGCACTTGACCTATGTGGTGTTTGATACCGAAACCACTGGGCTTTTACCCTCGCAAGGTGATGAGATTTGTCAAATCGCGGCGCTGCGCGTGGTCAATGGCAAGGTCCGCGACACGGAGGCGCTCGACGCGCTGGTCAACCCCGGCCGCCCCATCCCCGCCTCATCCACAGAAGTGCATCACATCACCAACGCCATGGTGAAAGATGCGCCCCCGATTGATGTGGTTGGGCGACAGCTACATAGCTTTGCCCGTGGGGCGGTTTTGGTCGCCCATAACGCACCGTTTGATTTGGAATTCCTGCGCCGTCACGAAGCCGGAATTGGTGCGAAATTCAACAATCCAGTGCTTGATACGGTGCTGCTCTCCGCCATCGTGTTTGGCCAGTCACAAGAGCATACGTTGGATGCAATCTCCGCCCGCCTCGGCGTTAAAATTCCGCCCGAAGCGCGCCATACTGCCATGGGAGATACGGTTGCGACCGCGCAAGTGTTTATCAAAATGCTACGTATGGCCGAGGAGCGCGGGATTGTAACCTTTGGTGATGCTCTTACGGAAATGCGCAAACACAAACGCCTGTTGCAGGATGCCAATCAGCCCCAAACCGCGTGATGGGTTACAGCAGAGACCGGATCTGACCCACGGCTGCACGGTGGTCATAAAACGGCACCTGTTGTGGCGGCAACGCCTTGTGCATCGCCGCTTCGACCTCGGCCAAAACCACCCGCGTGACAAAGGGCAGATCAAAACCGCGCGCGCCCGCAAGCGTCACCCATTGCAAATGCGACAGCTCGTCTTCGGCCCTTGAGAAATCATCCGGGTCATTGGCCAAACGCGCCGCATCGACCAGAAAAAACCGCGCATCAAACCGACGCGGACGTCCCGGCGGAGTGATGGCTCGGAACACGAAATGCAGGTCCGTGACGTCCGGCAAAATCAACCCGGTCTCTTCGCGCAGCTCGCGCAACGCCGCATTGGGGAGCGCGCGCGTCATCTCAGCAGGTGCCTCAGTGGCAAGTCGGCGCGCACAGATTGGCGTCAATTGCCCGGGCGGCTCGCGATCATAATCCTCCGCATCAACAGCACCACCGGGAAAGACAAATTTGCCCGGCATGAACACCGCACCATGGCCACGCTGCCCCATCAAAACACGCGGCACCCCGGCGTCTTGGCGCAGCAGGACCACCGTTGCGGCGTCGCGTATGGGGATATCTTGGCTCATGCGTTCACCCTACGCGCAACCCTATGGTTCGCGAAAGGCCTCGCGTGATTTGTAGAGCGGTTTCAGCAGATATTGCAAAAACGTCTTTGACCCGGTGTGCAACTCAACCTGCGCGCGCATGCCGGGACGGATCTCGATTTGTTGCTGCCGCTCGGTCAAACTGCTCAGGTCAACCGTTGCCGTCACCCGATAATAGGGCTCGGCTTTTGGATCGCGCTCATCTTTGAACGTGTCGGCGGACACCACCTGAACCTTGCCCTTCAAGGAGCCGAAAATCGTGTAATCATAGGCAGATAGCTTGATCGTCGCGTCTTGGCCGGGTTGCACATGGGCGATGTCTTCGGGGCGCACGCGCGCTTCGACAAACAACTCTTCGTCCACGGGAATGATCTGAACCAACTCCTCGCCGGGCCGGATCACGCCGCCAATCGTCGTCACCATCAGGCTGTTCACGATACCCCGCATCGGCGCGACGATCACTGTGCGCCCGAGCTGATCATTGGCCAAGGTCAGCGCCTGTTTGACCGAGGCCAGCTCTTTGAGAGTATCGGAATAATCTTCGGCACGCTGCAAGTCTGCCTGCGTGACAATCTCATTGTATTTGAGTTGGGCGTCAGAATGCGATTTGCGGGCACGGGTCACTTCGATCAGCGACACCACGTTTTTCGTCAGCATGTCCTCCATCAAGGACCGCTCCGTTTCCGCTTGTTTCAAAACCGCCATCGCGCCATCTTTTCGCGCCAAATAGTCACCAACCCGCGCCTTCAACAGTGCCTTTTCAGAGGCCAGAACCGTTGTTGCCCGTGCCGCGAGATCGTCGGGAACGACGAACTCGTCCTCGCCCTCAAGCTCCGCCTCAAGCCGCAAACGCCGCACCTCTAAGGCGTCGATTTTTTCCTGAAGATCATCCACAGAGGTGCGAAATTCCGTGCCCTGCAATTTGGCCAGAACCTGACCCTGTTCGACCTCTTGCCCCTCATGCACCAACAGTTCGGACAAGATCCCGCCCTCAAGGTTTTGCACAATCTGCGGTCGCGATGAGGAAATCATTTCGCCATCAGAACGCACAATCTCATCGACCCGCGCAATGGCCGCCCAAAGCAAAAAGATCACAACCACAACGGCCGAAATTCGAATGATCCACCCCGGACGATCCATGTCCTTGTCGAGCATGTCGTCGAACGTGGCCATCAACGTGTGCTCGCGTTTTCGAGATGCGCCATGACCTGTGCACGTGGCCCGTCTACAACCAATCGCCCGTCCTTAAACACCATCGCCCGATCCGCGAGGGCGACGATGGGCAAACGATGTGTGGCGACCACAACGGTGCGACCCGAAAGCCACTCCGTGAGCCGCGTCACAAGCCCAGTTTCAAGCGCCTGATCCAGCGCCGCAGTCGGTTCGTCCAACAGGCAAACAGACGGGTTTTGCAACCACATCCGCGCCCAGCCAATCGACTGACGCTGACCCACAGAAAGGCCTTCGCCACCATCACGAATTTCAAGGTCCAGCCCGCGGTGATGCCCACGCACAAACGCGCCCAAACCGGCAAAGTCCAAAGCGGCGAGCAGGCGATCATCATCGCGTTCCATACCGCCAAGATTCAGGTTGTCACGCAATGTCCCGGCAAACAGCCGCACATCTTGGCCAAGGTAGCCAACAGAGCGGCGAATATCGCGCGGATCAATTTGCGACATCTCGGCACCGTCCAGCAAAATACGCCCTTGGGTCGGCGCATAAAGCCCGGCGAGGAGTTTCAGGAATGTGCTTTTACCTGATCCATTGGCCCCCAGAACCGCAATTTTTTGCCCCGCTTTGATATCAAGTCCCGGCAGATCAAGTGTCGGCGCGCCCTCGGTGTCGTAGCGAAACTGTGCCTCGCGCAACACGAATGCGCCGTTGATCTGCGGACGACGAAGGAAGTTGCGATCCTCGCCGTTGTCCTGCGGTGCGGCGGCGATCGCGTCCAATCCGTCCAGCGCGGTTTTGACATTGGTCCACCGCGCCATCGTTGCGGAAAGCTGAGTCAACGGCGCGAGCGTGCGCGAGGTCAAGATGCCGGTTGCGATGATCGTCCCAACGGTAAATTCACCGGCGAAAACCAAATAGGTTCCGGCCACCACAGCCAAAACATAGGTCAATTGCTGCACACCTTGGGACCAGAAGGTCAACATGCCGGAGAGTTTGCGCTGTTCCGACGATTTCGCCGCAGACAACAGGTTCAACTCATCCCAAATCCTGCGTACCCGCTCTTCGCCGCGTTGGGTTTTGATCGTGTCGAGTTCAAACACCGCCTCATGCAAAAGCCGCGTCGATTTGGCCGATGCCCCTTGGGTCTCTTGGGTCAGGCGCATCATCCGTTTTTGGAACAGATAGCCCGGCACCACCATGATGATCGCGCCCACAACCAAAATCCAAACGATCGGGCCGGAGATCGAGGCCACAAGCGCAAAGAACAAAAAGATAAACGGAATGTCGGCAACTGATCCGATGGTCGAGGCGGTGAAAAACTCACGCACCGACCCGAATTCACGCATGGCGGAAAACAGTCCCGTCGGCGTTGTCGGCCGCGCATCGGACCGCATTCCCAACAGCCGCTCCATCAAGATCGACTGAACCCGCATTTCAATTTGACGCCCCGCCCCATCCATCAGACGCGAGCGGGCAAGTTTCAAAACCGCCTCCAAAGCGATGGCCAAAACCGCGCCAAGTGCCAGTACCCAAAGCGTGGCTTGCGATTGGTGCGGGATCACCCGATCATAGACTTGCAGCGAAAACAGAGCGACGGCAACGGCCAACATATTGGCCACAAGCGAACCCAATGCGATCTCGCCGATCTGCCGTTTAAACGCTCCGAACTGCCCCCAAAACCAATGCTGTTTTGACAAAAGCGGCACATGAGTGGCCGCCAATGTGTCCAAAGTTTTCCCGGCGCGCACAATGGTTCCGGTGAAGAACGGTGCGAATTCATAAAGCGGCACTTCGGCCACCTGATCGGCCCCGGTGTGGTCAAAAACGGTCAGAACCTCACCTTTTTGCGACCACACAAGGACGATATGACCGGACGACATATAGGCCAATGCGGGCCAAGCCTTGGGCGTGATCGCGGCCAGATGGGTGACTTCGGCGTACAGACCCGTCAGGCCAATCGCACGCGCCATAGCTGTGGGGGCGACATCTTCGCCAGTTTGATCCGCAAAGCTTTCAATCAGATCGGAGATCATCGCACGTTGACCAAAACGCGCGGCAAAAGTCGCAACCAATTCAGCACGCTGAAGGAATTTGCGCGAAAACACCGCCTGCTGTGGTTGCAGAGCCGGTTCCGGCTGAGTGATCTGGATCTGTTGCTGTGGCGACTGCGGGAAAATCTCAGCCTGTGTGACCGGCGCAGCGATCTTGGGCATTGCAGGCTGCGCAATCGGTTCCGGCTGCGTCGCTTGGGGCGCGGGTGGCGCTTGCGTGGGCTGCGCTGGCGGTAGATCACGGGCCGCTTGGCGCGCCTTGGCTTCGGCTTTCACCTCCGCGGCATCGCGTTTGGGTTTGCGCGCGGCTTCTGCGGCTTGGCGGGCCTTTTCAAGGCGCTGCGCCTTGGCCCGTTCCCGCGCATCGTTCTCCTCGACACGCAGCTTTTCGGCTGCCTCTTCGCGCAGCCGTGCCTCGCGCGCCGTGTCGGCCACCTTGCGCCGCACCGCCTCGGTCGCGGCGCGTTTCTTTTCCACCATCGGGTCAAGGACCGGCGTAGATTTCTTGGCAGTAGGTGCCACTTTCGTTTTCAGAGCACCCCGACCTTGGGAGCCCAAATGGACGGTCAAAGGAGCCTTGGGTGCTTTCGGGCGATTGGAAACCTCGTCGGGGGTCTCAGGCTTGGTCGAGGTGACAGTAAAAGCAAGTTTTGGTGCTTTTCTCATATGTTCACCCCATCCGCCAGCGTCCCTGACACACGCGCAATTTCAAGCTCGGTCAAGGCAATTTCGTATTTCAAATCAATATGTTTCAACTCGTCTCGGATCATTTGTTCATAAACGTTCAGCACATCCATGACGCTTTTTTGTCCGGCTTCGAATTGATCTTGGAAAATGCGATAATTGGCGCGGGTTTGTTCGACCAAATCGGCGGCATCGCGTTCTTGGCGGCGCAGGGCCGAGAGTTGACTGTCTAGCCGCGCACGTTTGCGCGCGGAGGTTTCGCGCGCCTTAGCAACCTGCGCGCTGGCGGCCACTTCGCGGGCACGGCTGGCCTCCATTTCCGCGCCTGTGCCAAGTCCCAAACCGGCGCCATCATAGGCCGCACCTGTGCTGTTCTTCTGGCCTAAAAGAGTGGAGGCGGACAGTGTTGGTAACATGGCGGCGCGCTGTGCTTTGGCCTCTGCGATGGTGCGTTTGGCCTCGGCTTCGGCGCGCAGAACCTCAAGCATCGTCACAGAGCCAGACGGCAAGGAAATCCCCATGGCCTGATCAAGAACCGGGAGCGTGACACCGCCTGTCAGCGTCTCCAGCTCCGCCCATGCGCTGGCTTCAGCCTCGCGGTGGGTGCTGGTTTCATGTTGCATTTCCGACAGGGTCGAGCGCACGACACGTTGATCCGACAGGCTCGATGCCCCGCCTTTGACACGCTCGGTCACGACCCGATTGAATTCCTGCATCCGGCCCAAGCCACGTTCGGCCATGCCAGATTTTTCATGAGCTTCAGCCGCGGTGATATAGAGGGTGAGGCCTTCATACAGCCGATCATTGACGTCTTGCGACAGAGCCACGGCAGAGACTTCGACATCGGCGGCGGCAAATTCGCGCTCGGCCTTATGTTTGCCGTTGTCATAGAGGGTGACGTCAACCAACAGGCCTGCAACCACTTCGCCCAAAGAATTGAGCGTGATCGACGGACCGATGGTGGGCATCCAATTCGTCGAGCGGGCAATCGCGCGCATTTTGGAGGCGCGCAATTCGGCCTCGGCCACACCCGAAGAGGTGGCAAGCACCGCATTGGCCACCGTGTCATAGGCGGAGCCGGGCGTTAACACCGATCGGCGCGCGATCAAATCAGAAATCAGGGGAGAGGCTTCGCCGGAATTGGCGGCAGAGAGGCTTGGGGTTGCAGGATCTTTGGCTTCGGCAACCGCTCCGGATTTCGCACCAGCGTTGCCCTTGAAAAAGGCCACAGGCTTGATGTCAGACAAACCCGAAAGACCCGTCGAACCAGTGGTGCAGCCGGTCAAAAACACCGCCACACCCAAGAGCGCACTCAATTTAACCAAACACTTCATAACACCCGTCGCGCTCCCCGCCTCCGCGCTTTCTTTTGGGGATGCGGGCACCGAAACGCACCCGCATCCCATTGTTTTTCCACCGTTACGGCAGGACCACTTCGATATGGTGATCAATCATCACTTGATCATCGCCAAGCGTGTAGATGTCATACGTCGCGCCATCAATCGTGGTGCTATCCCCCGTCAACGCACCGCCCTCAAGCACCACACGGTCGTCTTCGCCACCATGGATGGTCAAGACGCCATCTTCGCCCACGATCCGGTCCAAATCCGCAGTCGACAGCGTGACTTCACCGCCGTTGACGAATTGAAGATCAATCGCACCGAGGTCGAATTGGTCAAGCCCGGAATTGTCGATATCGACCTCGAAATAGGCCCCATCGGGACGTTCGTTGGTGGTGTCAAGCACAAGCAATGTATCGGACTGGTTGCCCGCGACATCTTCGGAGCTGATGACAATCTGGTCGCCATTGGACACATGGCTGCCAAAGTTGAGCAAGGTCTGCGACCCAAGGTCATAATCGGTGTGCGAAATCTCAGTCGAGGAGCCGTTCTCATCGAGAGAATAAACCGACACATCGTCCCCCATCTCACTGACGGAGATCGAATGCACCCCATCCGTGCCGCGCGTTACGGTTTCGACGGAAGGCGACGAAATCTCGGTGTCGATGGTGACCTGCGCCGTCTCGGTGCGCGTATTGCCCGCGGCATCTGTGGCGTCGATTTGCACATTTGCGGCATAGGTTCCTTCGGGAATCTCACCGGCCGCGTAGCTCACGCTCCAATTGCCAGCCGCATCGACAGAGGCGAGATGGCGAATGCCGTTGAGGGTCACGTAAACCGTTGATCCCGGCTCCACAAACCCCGTCAAAGTTGCCCCGGAGTGCGCCTCAGCAAGGTTGATGAACATGTCGCCGCTGGCATCACCATTCAGGCCCAGAGAGGTGACCAAAGTGTCATAAGTGATGGTTTCAGACAGTGACGCGGTGTTGCCTGCCGGGTCTGTCGCGTTGATGATCACATTGGCGGAGCCTTCGCCCGAGGGCAGCGCAGAGGCCGGAATGGTCGCAGACCAATTGCCAGAGCCATCAACGGCGGCCAGGTAGTTTTGACCTTGGTAGGACAACACAACCGTGGAGCCCACCTCGACGGTCCCGGCAAGTTGAACGCCAGATTGAGACTCAAGACCGTTGACCACACCGTCGGCCCCACCTTGTTGGGCGGTCTCGGCAAAGTTGCTGACAAACGTGTCAACTTCCACAGCCGTTTGTACTGTTCTGGTGTTGCCTGCAGCATCGGAAATCGTCGCCGACGCACCAGTGTCATATTCGCCCGGAGTGACTTCGGATGCGGGGAAAAAGGCCGCGAAGGTCCCGGCATTGGTCGATGTGACCGTATGGGTCACGCCGCTCAAAGTGACGGTGATCGTGTGGTTCGGGGTTGCTGTGCCGCTGACCCAGACCCCATCTGAGGCCTCGACCGCGTTGATCACGTTATCACCTTCGATCGGGTTGGTGGAGAGCGCAATGTCGCCCGCAACTGTATCGACATGAACCGTGCTTGTGGTGGTCGCGGTGTTGCCCGCAGCATCTGTGGCAACGGCGGTCAGCGTGGTGTCATATTCACCGCCCGCCAAAGTACCCGCCGCATAGGTTGCGGTCCATTGGCCCGAGCCATCCGCCACGGTGGTCACGGAAACGCCCGAAAGCGTGACGACAACGGTCGCGCCCGGCTCCGCTGTCCCGGCAAAGCTCATGGATTGCTGGCTCTCAGCCAAGTTGATGGTTTCGTCGCCGCCCGAATGACCCGCATTGATCGCCACACCCGTTTCGGTGTCGATCGAGAAGGTGCCCGTCGCGGAAGCCGTATTGCCCGCCGCATCGGTGGAGACGGCTGTGACCTCTGCATTGTAGCTGCCCTGCGGCAGGGAGCCGCTTTCATAGGTCACGGACCATGTGCCATCCTCGCTCACAGTCGCGCTGCGCGAGACGCCTGCCACGGTGACAGTGACCGAAGCACCCGCTTCACCCAGACCCGTCAAGACGACACCGCCGTTCATTTCGGACAGGTTGACCATACCATCGCCACCCGCGGCCCCGGCATTCACCGACAGCGACGCCTCAAGGTCAATCGCGATCTCATGGGTGTAGGTCGCGGCATTGCCGTAAATGTCTGTCACGGTTGCGGTGACGGTGCTGTCATAGGTGCCAGCAGGCAGTTGAGCGCCATCAAAAGTGACCGACCATGTGCCATCTGTCCCAACCACGGTTTCGATCGTCTGACCTTCAAGCTCCACCACAACCGTGGCCCCGGCTTCGGATTGACCCGAAACCGGAATACCATCGCTTGCCTCAGAAATATTGACGATGTCGTCGCCTTCGACCGTATCAAAGCTGAGATCTTCTGGGGCGGTGTCGACCAAAAGCGTGTCGGTGACCGTTGTCGAATTGCCCGCCTCATCGGTGGCCACGACGGTCACATCGGTGGTGTATTCGCCTGTTTCAATCGCATCGCTGTCAAAGACCGCCGTCCACGTGCCATCCTCGCCAATCGTCACGGTTTCGGTGGAGCCGTTGATGGTCACATCCACAACCGCGCCGGGTTCGCCATCGCCGGTGATCTCAAAGCTTCCGCCGTCGTAAATCTCGCCGTTGACATAGTCGCCAACGCTTTCGACACCTGTCAGGATCGCCACGTCAGGTGCGGTGGTGTCGCTTTCGCCACCGCCATTGCCGCCGCCGTCACCACCGCTGCCACCATCCAACAGAATAACCCCAGCCGCAGCTGCGGCAGCAGCCCCAGCGCCGCCAAGTCCCATACCAGCAAGCGCCAACGGAGCCACAACGGGTTCGATCCGCTCGAGGTCGAGGAATGCGAGCTGGTCGTATTCGCTCCATTTTCCGGTCAAGTCGATGTCTTGATAGGAAGCCACAAGATCGCCTTGGTTTTCATCGACGAAATCGACCTTGGTCATAAGGCCGCGCTCGGACAAGAAGAGGTCATGATCCCCGCCCTCAAAGTAGCCCTCAAGCACGATCGACTTGCCACCGATCAACTCGACAACAAGGTTTCCGCCTTCCCGAGAATACCCCGAAACTGCGGCAGTCGACATGTTTAAAGAGATATCTTCGACCCCACGAACCGAGATCGCTTCGACATTTTCGGAGAGGGAGAGAGTGCCCGTGTCTACATTGCCCGCGATATCGCGGACGGAATACTGAATGCCCAACATTTTACCAATTCACTTCTGCTCGATTTACCATCACGTACCAAAAAACGGTCGCAACTTGTCATTAAGTTCCCCTGCAAACTATATGATCGAGGATTCTCCCGCTAGAGGATAAATGTCACACTGCCACAATTTTGCCCCACTTTTCCACCAGATAGGCGCTCAAACTCACCCTATGCGTGTAAATGTAGCGCCCTTTGCAATATATTGAAGGCGGCCGGAGGCACCGATGAGCCTAAAACGCGGCACGCAGTCCACGCAGGCGCAAGGCGTTTGAAAGCACAAAAACCGAAGACATCGCCATCGCACCCGCGCCCAACATTGGCGACAATTGAATCCCAAAAGCGGGGTAGAGCGCACCGGCCGCGACCGGAATAAGGGCGGCGTTATAGGCGAACGCCCAAAACAGGTTTTGCCGGATATTGGCCATGGTTTTGCGACTGACATCCAAAGCGGTGACCACGGCCCCCGGATCGCCCCCCATCAACACCACATCTGCCGCCTCAATCGCCACGTCGGTCCCGGTGCCAATCGCCACGCCGACATCGGCAGAGGCCAGAGCGGGGGCGTCATTGATCCCATCCCCAACAAAAGCGACGGACCCGAAACTCTCTTGCAGCGCGGCAACGATTTTGGCTTTGCCTTTGGGCAAAACCTCGGCCTCGACATGATCAATACCAAGGTCACGCGCGATGGCTTCGGCGGCTTTGCGCGTGTCGCCGGACACCATCGCAACCTTAATCCCGCGCGCATGCAGCGCCTCGATGGCGCGGCGCGAGGTTGGGCGGACCGGATCGGAAATCCCGATCACCAAAGCGGGAACGCCATCCACCGCCACCAAAACCGGAGTGCGGCCCTGCTCAGCCAAATTGGACAACGGCGTTTCGAACGCCTCTGCGGCAATCTTTTCCCGGCTCATCAGACGCATATTGCCGATCAGGACGTCTTTGCCTCCGACCTCGGCCTTCATGCCATGCCCAGCCACAGCACGTGCTTTGGCCACCTCTGGCAAACGCAACCCACGCGCCTCAGCCGCGCGTTCAATGGCGCGAGCAATCGGGTGTTCGGACTGCGCCTCAGCGGCGGCGACCATGGCAAGCAGGGCGTCTTCTTCTCCGTTCACAACAATCACATCGGTCACATCCGGGCGGCCTTGCGTGAGCGTGCCGGTTTTGTCAAAGGCGATCACTTTAACGCCCTGAAGCGCCTGCAACGCATCGCCTTTGCGGAACAAAACCCCCAGCTCGGCGGCCCGCCCGGTGCCCACCATGATCGAGGTCGGCGTCGCCAGCCCCATGGCGCAAGGACAGGCGATGATCAGCACCGCAACCCCGGCGACAAGCGCATGGGCCAAGGCGGGCTCCGGCCCAAAGATCAGCCAAATCAAAACCGTCAGCAGCGCCAGCGCCATCACCGCGGGCACAAAATACATCGTCACCTTGTCGACCAGCGACTGAATTGGCAGTTTCGCGCCCTGCGCCTCTTCGACCATACGAATGATCTGGGCCAGCATCGTATCGGCACCGACTTTTTCGGCGACATAGGTCATGCTACCCTCGCCGTTGACCGTGCCCGCAATCACCGCCGCGCCCTCAGCCTTGGCCACAGGAATCGGTTCGCCGGAAATCATCGCCTCATCAACATGGCTTTCCCCCGTGAGCACCCGGCCATCAACGGCAATCTTTTCACCCGGACGCAGGTGTAAGACGTCACCGACCTTGATCTCTTCAATCGGAAGTTCGACCACAGTCTCCGCGCGCTCAACCCGCGCCACTTTGGCACGCATCCCGGCCAGTTTGCGGATCGCTTCTCCGGTGCGCCCCTTGGCCCCCGCCTCCAACCAGCGCCCCAGCAGGATCAGCGTGACGATGACGGCGGCGGCTTCGAAATACACATTCTGTGCGCCCATCGGCACGGCTTCCGGCCAAAAGGTCACGACGGTGGAATAGACAAAGGCAGCGCCCGAGCCCAGCGCCACAAGCGCGTTCATATCCGGGCCACCGCGCAACAGCGACGGGATGCCTTTGGCAAAAAACACCCGACCGGGCCCCGCGAGCACCACAAATGTGAGCGCGAATTGCACCATCCGCCAAAGCCATTCCGGCACCGCCATCATCCACCAATGATGCAGCGCCGGGATCAAATGCCCGCCCATCTCGATGACAAAAATCGGCAGGGTGAGCGTGGCGGCCAAGATCAACCGTTTGCGCAACAGGCGCGCTTCATCGGCTTTGCGATTGACCGGAGCGGCTTCGCGATCCATCCGCGCCCGCGCCTCATAACCGGATTTGGCAATGGCTTTGGTCAGGTTCTCGACATTCTGAACGCCCGCCAGATAGTGCACCTGCGCCGTCTCAGCCGCCAGATTGACAGAGGCCTCGCGCACGCCCTCAAGCGCAGCAAGCGCGCGTTCGACCCGACCGACACAGGACGCGCAGGTCATGCCTTGAACGTCAAAGGTCACCTCTTCGGTCCGTGCCGGATAACCCGCCTTGTCCAAGGCCGCGACCAAGCCCGCAACATCCGCCGGGGCGTCAAAGGTCACCTCTGCCGTCTCCGTGGCCAGATTCACATTGGCGCTGGTCACGCCCGCAGTGCCATTTAAGGCGCGCTCCACACGGCCCACACAGGAGGCGCAAGTCATGCCTTCGACGGATAAACGGGTGCTGTGCATTTTTGTCGCTCTGGCTTTTTGGTCCATAGAGGTTAAGTAGGAGTCTGATACCGTTAGGGCAAGCCACCACGCCGTGACATAGCGCCCTATCCCCCTTTCCCTTTTGCATGAGGTCAAATGAATGTCTGTCTTTTCCGTTCCTGATATGAGCTGTGGCCATTGCAAAGCCGCGATCACCGAAGCGCTTGAGGCCGTGGATGACACGGTTGAAATTTCCGCCGACATGGATGCGCGTGAAATTGACGTGTTTTCCGAGGCGGGCGATGAGGCCATTCTCACCGCGTTGAAAGCGGCAGGCTATCCGGCAGAACTGAAAAGCTAATCCCCCCAGCCGCTCACACCATTGCACCATGCCGCTCTGCGCGCTAACGCTGAGGGAATGGGCAAAAGCATCGGGATGACCATGGGGATGACAATGACCACGCCAGACTGGATTGCCGTCGATTGGACCGCGCGCGATTTGACCGTTTGGGGCATGGACGCAAAGGGATCGGTTTTGGCCGAGGCCAAAGCGGAGGCCCCGACCGACACCGCCGGGTTTGACGCCGCCCTTGGGGCGGTTTTGCAGGGCTGGGCCACCCCAACAAACACGCCGATTGTGGCCGCTGGACGCTTCGCCCACGCGCCCCGTGCAGTGCCAACATTGGCGATGCCTGAGCACCTGCCCGCCACCTCACCGCTGTATTTCCCGGCCCTGTCGCAAGAGGAGCCACGCCATGTGACCCTTGGCATGGAGGCGGCGATTGCGGGATTTGTGGCCCAGACCCCAAAATTCGATGGCGTCCTGTGCCTGCCCGGCGCGCGCATGACGGTCTGGGCGCATATCTCAGCCGAAGAGGTGGTGTCGTTTCGGTCGGTCGCAACCGGGGTGATGATGACCGGGCTGGCACAGCAATCGGGCTATGAGGCATTCTTGTCCGGCGAGGCTTTGGACGACACGGTCTTTACAGATGCCGTATCGGACGCAATGTCGCGGCCAGAACAGTTCAGCTACCGCATCGCCTCGCTTGAAGCCGAAGCGTATTTGGGCGATCTGCTCCCTGCGCGTGCCCGCGCAACGGCCCTTGGCCTGTTGATCGGAGCGGAATTGGCGGCGACGCGGCCCTATTGGCTGGGCCAACCGATTGCTTTGATTGGCGATGCCGACCTGTGCGCAACTTATGGGATGGCCTTGAATGCACAATATGCCATGCACACCGTCTATGACCGCACAGACATGGTGCAGGCGGGGCTATACGCGGCTTTTCGGACGGCATTTGAATGATTGCGCCCTTTGGCACCACGAAAGCGGGGCATCCGGTGGATGTCATCACGCTCCACGCCGGCGATTTAACCGCCAAAATCCTCACTTTTGGGGCGATCCTCAATGATGTTCGTCTCAAAGGCGTGCCCTATGGGCTGACGCTCGGGTCTCATGATCTGGCCGCTTATGATGGCGGGCCAATGGGGTATTTTGGCGCTTTGGTCGGACCTGTGGCCAATCGGATTGCGGGGGCCTCTGCGACGCTCGATGGGCAAGTGTTTACCTTTGACGCCAATGAGGGCGCAACCACGCTGCATGGTGGTGCCGAGGGGATACAGACCGAGATTTGGCAGATTGCCGATCACACGGACCGTTCGGTCACGTTGACGCTCACCCTGCCCGACGGCAAAGGCGGCTTTCCCGGCACGCGTCTGATCACAGCGCAGTTTGAGATCGACGCCCCCGCGACCCTGCGCCTGCGCCTTTCGGCCACAACCGATGCGCCGACCTTTATGAACATCGCCAACCACTCCTATTGGTCGCTGGATGGTCGCGCCACCACCGAGGGGCATTGGCTGAAACTCAACGCGGATCGCTATACGCCGGTCGATGCCCGGATGATTCCAACCGGGGTGTGTGATGTGGCGGGCACTGGGTTTGACCTCAGTGAGGGACGGATTTTGCGGCCCTCGGACACCCAACGCTATGACCACAATTTTTGCCTCTCGGACCGGGCGAGCGAGCTAAAACAAGCCGCTGTTCTCAAAGGTGAAACCGGCGTGACCCTTGTGATGGAAACGACCGAGCCGGGACTACAGGTGTTTGATGCGGCCCCGATTGGCAGCGGCAATTTCCCCGGTCATCGCGGCGTGCCTGAGGTCGGGTTTTGTGGCCTGGCTTTGGAAGCGCAACGCTGGCCCGATGCGCCGAACCAGCCGGGGTTTCCGTCGGTGGTTTTACGCCCCGGTGAGACCTATGCCCAAGAGACTCTTTGGCGGTTTTCGAAAGACTAGGCGGGATTAGCCCTCAAGCCCCGCCTCATACCATTTGCGGATCATCTCGCGGCTCTCGTCATCCATATAGGTCAGGTTGTTCGGCGGCATGGCGTGGGTGACGCCAGCCTGAAGCCAAATCTCTTTCGCCATCGTCGCGATCTCTTGTGACGTCTCCAACCGCACCCCTTTGGGCGGCGAGGCCATACCCTGCCACGCAGGTTCGCGGGCATGGCACATGGAGCAGTTGCCCAACACGATGTCATGCACATCCTCAAAACCTTCGGCACTGGCGAACCGTTGCGCCGCGGGCCCCAACACGGCAGCTTCGTCGCCATCTTCTTTGTCCTGAAGGAAAATCCCCGCCGTCGACAACCACATGATCGCCACGAACAACCCCGCCGTCAGCCCCCATGTCCACCACAACATGCCACCGCGTTTGTGCATCGTGTTAAAGAAATGGCGGATCGTGACCCCCATCAAAAATACCAGCGCCGCGATGATCCAATTGTATTTCGACGCGAAGGCCAGTGGATAGTGGTTCGACAGCATCATGAACAACACCGGCAGGGTGAGGTAATTGTTATGGGTCGACCGTTGCTTGGCAATTTTACCGTATTTCGGGTCCGGCGTGCGGCCTTCGACCAGATCTTTGACCACGATTTTCTGGTTCGGGATGATGATAAAGAACACATTGGCGGTCATCACCGTGGCGGTAAACGCCCCGAGGTGCAGGAAGGCGGCGCGGCCTGAGAACACTTGGGTATAGCCCCACGCCATGATCACCAAAACGACATAGAGAAACAGCATCAACCGCGTGTTGTCGTCGCCAAATTTGCTTTTGCAGACAAAATCATAGGCGATCCAACCAATCGTCAAAGAGGCCAGTGACAACCCGATCCCGGCCCAAAGCGGGATGTCGAGCACATTGGGGTCCACCAGATACAGTTCCGCGCCCAGATAATAGACCACGAACATCAAGGCGACGCCCGACAGCCATGTCGCATAGCTTTCCCATTTGAACCAAATCAGATCGGCGGGCATGCGCGCAGGCGCAACCATGTATTTTTGGATGAAGTAAAAGCCACCGCCGTGGACCTGCCATTCTTCGCCAGATACGCCCTGACGGCGGTCAGTAGAGGGGCGCAACCCCAAATCCAGTGCGATGAAATAAAACGACGAGCCGATCCAAGAGATCGCCGTGATCACATGAACCCAACGCAGAGCGAACTCGGCCCATTCCCAAAAAATCGCCATGAACATGTGCTCAACTCCCCCGATAGGTCGAATAGCCAAAAGGTGATAGCAACAAGGGCACGTGGTAATGCGATGTCGGGTCACTCACGCCGAAAACGATCGGGATGATGTCCAGAAACAATGGTTCTTCCCCGCCCTGCCCTGAGGCCCGCAGATAATCCCCCGCACAAAAGATCAGCTCATAGGTTCCGACTGAAAACGACTCTTTGGGCAGGATCGGACTGTCTGTTCGACCATCTGCATTGGTGACCATCTCCGCCAAAAGCTTGCGATCACCACCGCCCAAGTCATACAATCTGATCGTCAGGCCCGCAGCCGGAACACCGCGCGCCGTGTCCAGAACATGGGTGGTCAAAAACCCGGAAGTCATGTGTTTTGTGCTCATTTTCGATGCGTTTCTCTCAAAGGCTGGCCTATGATGTGGGAAAGGGCAATCAATCTTTTGCACTTCCCTAAGGGCAAACGTAGAAAAAACGAGCGAAAGCCTACCAATTAGTCAAAATCCACGAAGGCCTCTCAAAATGCAAAAAAATCCGCCACGTTATGTCCGAAACATGCAGGGCTATGGGGCCAACGCGCCCGATCCGCAGTGGCCCGACGGCGCGAAAGTGGCTGTGCAATTTGTGCTGAACTATGAAGAGGGCGGCGAGAATTGCGTCTTACATGGCGATGCCGCGTCTGAGGCCTTTCTGTCTGATATTGCCGGGGCCGCCATGTGGCAGGGGCAGCGCCATTGGAACATGGAAAGCATTTATGAATACGGGGCGCGCGCCGGGTTTTGGCGGCTGCATCGTCTGTTCACTGGCGCCCATATCCCGGTGACAATTTACGGCGTCGCCACCGCTTTAGCCCGCAGCCCGGAACAGGTCGCAGCGATGCAAGACGCCGGTTGGGAAATCGCCTCGCACGGCCTCAAATGGGTCGAACACAAGGACATGCCCGAAGCCGAAGAGCGCGCCGCGATTGCCGAGGCGATCCGGCTACACACTGAGGTCACGGGCGAACGGCCCTATGGTTGGTACACCGGGCGGTGTTCGGAAAACACCGTGCGTTTGGTGGCCGAAGAAGGTGGGTTCGACTATATCTCGGACACCTATGATGACGATCTGCCTTATTGGATCGAAGCGGGTGAGCGCGATCAGTTGATCATCCCTTATACGCTTGAGGCCAATGATATGCGCTTTGCCACGGCTCCCGGCTATATCACCGGCGAACAATTCTTTACCTATCTCAAAGACGCCTTTGACGTGCTCTATGCCGAAGGCGCTGAGAGCACGCCGAAAATGATGAACATCGGGTTGCATTGCCGCCTCATCGGTCGCCCCGGAAAGCTCGCAGGACTAAAGAAGTTTATTGAATATATCCAAGGATTTGACGGGGTCTGGACGCCGAAGCGCATCGACATTGCGCGGCACTGGGCCAAGACTCATCCCCCCTCCCGCATAGCCCGCCCAAGTCAGATGACGCGCGAAAAGTTCGTCGACACATTTGGCAGCATCTACGAGCATTCGCCATGGATTGCCGAACGCGCTTTTGATCTGGAACTCGGGCCTGCTCACGACAGTGCAGTGGGCATCCATTCCGCGCTGTTTCGTATGTTCCGCTCGGCCTCTGAAGCGGAGAAACTCGGCGTTTTGACGGCGCACCCAGACCTCGCCGGCAAACTCGCCACCGCCAAACGGCTCACGGCGGAAAGCACGGCAGAGCAAGCCTCCGCCGGGCTGGATGCTTTGACAGATGATGAGCGCACGGGTTTTGAGCGCCTGAATGCGGACTATACCAAAAAATTCGGCTTCCCCTTTATCATCGCGGTGAAAGACAATACCAAAGACAGCATCCTTGCGGCGTTCAAAACCCGTCTGGAGCACTCACGCGACACCGAATTCTCTACGGCCTGCGCCCAAGTCGAACGCATCGCTTGGCACCGTCTGGCCGATCTGTTTAACACCATGGAACACCCTGAATGACCTACGCCTTCCCCCCCGGCGGTCTGCCCTCTCAAAATGAAAACCCCGAAAGCACGGCGATTTTTACACCGGCCTACGCGGTCATCCCCGCCTCTGTGCAACGCGATATCGTCACCAGCTTTCTGCCCGGCTGGCACGGCATGCGCATGTGGGTTCTGGCCCGGCCAATGACGGGTTTTGCCGAAACTTTCGCGCAATATGCGGTCGAATTGGCCCCCGGTGGCGGCACCTCTGAACCCGAGCCGGATCGCTCTGCCCAAGCGGTGATTTTTGTGGCTTTTGGCGAGCTGCGCCTGTCCATCGGGGGGGCGCGTTCGACCCTCACGTCCGGGCATTTCGCCTATATCCCGGCAGGTGCTGTTTGGGAAATTTGGAACACGTCCGATGCCCCCGCTGGCTTTCACTGGCTCCGCAAGCGGTTTGAACATATCGCAAGCCTCAATCCGCTCGAAGCCTTCACCATACATGAGACCGATGTCCCCAAAAGCGAGATGCCCGATTGCGATGGCGTTTGGGCGACACAGCGGTTTTTTGATCCGTTCGATCTGCGCTATGACTTCCACGTCAATATCGTCAATATTCTGCCCGGTGGCCGCATTCCGTTTGCCGAAACCCATGTGATGGAACACGGGCTTTATGTGCTCTCAGGCACGGCGAGGTATCTTTTGAATAAAGACTGGGTCGAGGTCGGCCCCGGTGATTTCATGTGGCTGCGCGCTTTTTGCCCGCAGGCCTGTATTGCCACAGGCGATGAGCCGTTTCGCTATCTGCTCTATAAGGATGTGAACCGCCACGTTTCTCTTGAAATCGCAGGCCGCCGCTGATGGGCCACACCCTCACAACCGTGCCTTTGACGGCCAAAGCCTTTGCCCCCTACGGCGATGTCTTGGAGGCACGCGGCACGCCCGACAAACTGATCAATGCGGGCAAATGTGGACGTTTCCATGACCGCGCGAAGGTCGACGTGATGGAAGCTCGTGTCGGCATTTCGATCTTCAAAGCCGAATTGCGCGCCCTGCCCTATACGCTTGATTTGATTGAAAGGCATCCCGAGGGATCGCAAGCGTTCATCCCGATGTCCAATGATCCGTTTTTGGTGATCGTCTCGGACGGGCCGGACGCCGCCCCCAAAGCGTTTCTGACGGATGGCCATCAGGCGATCAATTTTCACCGAGGCACATGGCACGGGGTTTTGACGCCGCTTTCTGGCAGCGGAATGTTCGCCGTGGTCGATCGCATTGGTGAAACAACCAATTTGGAAGAACATGTGTTTGAGACGCCTTGGGTGGTGACACACGGCGAATAGCCGCCCCCCAGGGGGCCTCGACCGAGAGTATTTGCACTGCAATGAAAACAGGGGCAGGGTTATTCTCCGTAGCCCCCGCCGCCCGGCGTTTCCATTCCGAATATCCCGCCTGTGGGCAGATCAATTTCATCATTGCCTTGCAGATCGACACGCGTGCCATCGGGCCGTTCGGCCCAATTGCAGCCGACCTGCCCCGGCGCGCCACCCGCCACGCCAAAAGGCGGAATAACCCGATGCGAGGACAGCGTTGTCACGGTCACCGGCTCTAAAAATTGCATCCGCCGCACTGCGCCATTGCCGCCATGATGCGCACCTGCGCCGCCTGATCCCTGACGAATGGAAAATTCCAAAAGCCGGACCGGAAAGCGCGATTCCAACACTTCGGGGTCGGTCATCCGCGTGTTGGTCATATGGCTTTGCACCGCGTCGCAACCATCGAAATTCGGGCCCGCGCCGGTGCCGCCCGCGATGGTTTCGTAGTTCTGAAACCGCGCGTTGCCCCAGACGAAATTGTTCATCGTGCCTTGTGATCCGGCGATCACGCCAAGCGCCCCAAACAACGCGTTGCAGGCGGCTTGTGACACTTCGGTATTGCCGGCAATCACGGCGGCGGGGGGGCGCGGGTTGAGCATGGAGCCTTCGGGCACCTTGATCGTCAGCGGCGTCAAGCAGCCCTCATTGAGCGGGATATTTTTGCCCACCAGCGTGCGGAAGACATAGAGCACCACGGCGCGCGAAATCGACAGGGGGGCGTTGAAGTTGCCGTCTTGTTGCGGCGAGGTTCCGGTGAAGTCGACGGTGGCTGAGCGGGTGTCACGATCGACCGTGATGGCCACTTGGATCTGCGCGCCGTTGTCCATCGGGTAGGTGAATGTGCTGTCCGAAAGCCGGTCAATCACGGCGCGGACCGAGGCTTCGGCATTGTCTTGGACATGCTGCATATAGGCGGTGACGGTGGCCGCGCCGTAGCGCGCGATCACCCCGATCAAGGCACGCTTCCCGGTTTCATTGGCGGCGACTTGGGCCTGAAGGTCGGCGATGTTTTGATCCATATTGCGCGCGGGATAGCGGCCAGAGGCCAAGATTTCGCGCAGATGCGCCTCCTGGAACACACCGTCTTTGAGCAGGCGCGTGTTTTCAATCACGACGCCCTCGTCTTCGAGACTGCGACTGTCGGGCGGCATTGAGCCGGGGGTACGCCCGCCAACATCGGCATGGTGCCCGCGCGAGCCGAGCCAAAACGCGGGTTTACCCTCCAAGAACACCGGCGTGACCACAGTGATATCAGGCAAATGGGTGCCGCCCCGATAGGGAGAGTTGAGCACGAAAGCATCGCCCTCTGCCACATCTGGATTCAGCCGCATGACGGTTTGGATGCTGTCGGACATCGACCCCAAATGCACCGGGACATGTGGCGCATTGGCGACCAAATGGCCCTGCGCGTCAAAGATGGCGCAGGAGAAATCAAAGCGCTCTTTGATGTTCACCGACCACGCCGTGTTGGCCAAGGTCGCGCCCATTTGATCGGCCACGGACATGAACAAATTCGACATGACTTCGAGCAGGATCGGATCGGCATCCGTGCCCATGGCCGCGACGCGTTCGGCGGCCGTGTCGCGGGTCAAAATGAGGTTGCCGAACTGATCCAAACGCGCCGACCAACCGGGTTCGACGAGATTGGTGCCGGTCGGTTCCGCGACGATGGCCGGGCCAAAGATGACGCTGTCTTGCGGCAAAGCCTGGCGATCATATAACGGCACCGCGCCCCAGCCTTCGGCGCGGACCACCACACGGGCCTTGGCTCTGACCTCGCCTGTCGGCATGGGATAGGCTGTGGGCGCTTCCCCGGTGCCACCGATGGCTTCGACCGCGATCATATCGAGGATCAGATCACGCCCCGGAGGCGCAAAGCCAAAGCGGGATGTGTGCGCGTCTTCAAAGGCTTGCGACATATCCGATGCGGGACCAAATGGCACATCAAGGGTTTGATGCGAGCCCGTGTAGCGCAGATGCGCCCGGGTGAGGATGCGGATGTTCGCGAGACCTTGGGCAGCAACTTCGGCCTCTGCCTCGGCCTGCAACCGTGCGGCTATAACCTCTGCCGGAGCCAGGTTCGAGAGCGGACAATCGGCCTGTGCCTCGCGCAGGGCGCGGATGTCGGCCAAGCCCATGCCATAGGCGGACAACACGCCCGCAAACGGGTGGATCAGCACCCGCGTCATGCCCAAAGCATCGGCGACCAAACAGGCGTGTTGCCCCCCTGCGCCGCCGAAACATTGCAAGGTATAATCGCTAAGATCATGGCCGCGCTCGACCGAGATTTTCTTGATCGCGTTGGCCATATTATCGACCGCAATTTTGAGAAACCCTTCGGCAACCTGTTCTGGGCCAAGCGACTGTCCGGTGGCGGCGTTGATTTCTTGGGTCAGGGCCGCAAAGCCCCGTTGAGTGGCCGCCAGATCCAGCGGCTCGTTGCCGTCAGGGCCAAAGACAGACGGAAAATGATCGGGCGACAGCTTGCCCAAAAACACATTGCAATCGGTCACCGTAAGCGGTCCGCCACGACGATAGGAGGCGGGACCGGGATCAGCCCCCGCCGACTCTGGTCCAACCTGAAACCGCCCATCGCGGAAGGTACAGATCGAGCCACCGCCCGCCGCAACCGTGTGAATGTCCATCATCGGCGCGCGCATCCGCACGCCTGCAACTTCGGTCTCAAACGAGCGTTCATACAGCCCCGCGTAATGGGACACATCGGTGGAGGTGCCGCCCATATCAAAGCCGATAAGACGGTCAAACCCCGCCGCCTCACCCGTGCGCACCATGCCAACAATCCCCCCTGCCGGGCCCGACAAAATGGCATCACGACCTTGGAACAGCGCAGCATCCGTCAGGCCGCCGTTGGATTGCATGAACAACAGCCGTTCACAGGCGTGGCCCAAGGAAAGTGCCGATGCGACCTGATCGACGTAGCGGCGCAGGATGGGGGAGAGATAGGCATCAACCACAGTGGTGTCGCCGCGCGAAACCAGTTTGGCGAGGCGGGACACATCGTGAGAAGTGGAGATTTGGGTGTAGCCGATGGCGTGCGCGATTTCGGCCACGCGGGCCTCGTGATCAGGGTTCAAATATGCGTGCAAAAAGGCGATGGCGACCGCACGCAGACCTGCGTCATAGCCCGCTTGCAGCGTGGCGCGCGTCCCCTCTTCGTCCAGCGGCATGACCACGCCGCCATCGGCATTCAGACGTTCGCGAACCTCGGCCACCTGTTCATACAAAAGATCGGGCCGCTTGATATGAAGGGCAAAGAGATCGGGCCGGGTTTGATAGCCGATCCGCAGAAGGTCACGGAACCCTTCGGTCATAAGGAGCAAAACCCGCTCGCCTTTGCGCTCCAAAAGCGCGTTGGTGGCAACGGTTGTGCCCATTTTGACGGCGCGAATGCAGCCCTGAGGGATCGCATCATGCGCACTCAGCCCAAGCAGATCGCGAATGCCCTGTTCCGCCGCATCGACATAGCGTTCGGGATTGTTGGACAGCAGCTTATGGGTGTGCAATGTTCCATCTGGCGCGCGTCCGACCACATCGGTAAACGTACCGCCGCGATCAATCCAAAATTCCCACTGTGCCGCGCCCATTCGTAGAAACCCCACCCTGATTGTCGTCCTATGGGCGAACCTATTGGATCATCTCCCAAGCAACAAGCCGACAGCGCAACAGCCCCCCACAGGCCGCAAAAATCAGATCGGGATTGGAATGCACAATTTGTTCGGGATCAGGCGCAATTTCCCTCTTGACCCCCTGCGCCCGACCGACTAACTACGCGGCACTTCGGCGGTGTAGCTCAGTTGGTTAGAGCAGCGGAATCATAATCCGCGTGTCCGGGGTTCGAGTCCCTGCACCGCCACCATCCCTCCCATGCCAAAACCAACATCAACTGCCCAAGAGCATATGGGCTGGTGCTCATATTGCGACACAGGGCAAAGCCCGCCCCGTCAGTTTGACCACCCTCTGGCCTAGACTTTCATCAAAAGCTCTGCTCAAACACTCTGATATTTTTCATTATGTGGAATGGGTCTTTGGAAGCGCTGTTTGTTATTCTCGCTGTTTTGGTTGCCGCAACGCCGATCGCCGTTATTTATCTGTTGATTTCGAACGCCAATTTGAAAGAGCGCCTCGCAACGCTCGAAAAACGGGTCCTCACAGGCGAGCAAACCACCCCTGTGCAGGCCACAGCCGCTCCCCGTGACCTTGCACACACGGCCTCAAATATCCCACAGGTTGCCCAAAAGCCCGCCGAGCACAAACCGGAATCCGCAGCGCTCGACATGCCTTCACACGCAGCGGCCACCACAGCCCAAGGTCCGGCTGAACCGACACCCGAAGCCCCCTCTCAAGCTGTCGTCTTTAACGCGGACAACGTTCAGGCTTTGGTCACATGGGTGACGAAGAACTGGTTCTACGTGGCCTCGGCCTTATCCTTGGCTTTGGCCGGTATTTTCCTTGTGATCTACAGTGTGGAACAGGGCCTTTTGCCGCCCGCCGTGCGGATCACCGCCGCCTTTGTGTTTGGTGGCGCTTTGGTCGCAGCCGGTGAATATATTCGCCGACGTCACGGCGATGATGAAAGCAGTAGCACCGCCTATTTGCCATCGACATTCTCGGGCGCGGGGATTGTTACGCTCTTTGCCTGCGTGCTTGCCGCCCGCCTGCTGTACAATTTTATCGGGCCAGAAATGGCGCTGATTGGCATGGCAATCGTTGGGGCTTTGGCGCTAATTTTAGGGTGGTTCTACGGGCCGTTTTTGGCCGCTGTCGGTGTGATTGGGGCGATGATCGCGCCCTTCATCATCGGCGGGGCCTCTGATACGCCATCCTTCTTGTTGCTGTATTTCTTCATCATTACCGCCGTTGGGCTGTCGATTGACACCCTGCGCCGCTGGGCGTGGGTGTCGGTCATCTCCTTGGTTGCGGGCTTTGGCGCGGGCACAATGTTGATGCTCGCAGCCGGTTGGCCAGCGCCGCTCTATTTCACGATGTACAGCACAGTCTTGGCGTTGATCGCGATTGCGATCCCAGTGCGCAAATGGATGCCAGACCACGCCGGAACCCTGCTCAGCTTGACCGTGTTCTCCAAAGACGCCGACATCGCATGGCCCGAATTTCCGGTACGGCTTGCGGGCGGTTCGGTCCTCGCATCAAGCGGCCTCATTCTCTTTACCACATTTGAAACAACCCATGCCGATCTGTTTTGGACGGCTGTGGCGATGCTGTCCCTGCTCACGCTCGCGATCCTGGTGTGGGCCCGCAAAGCCACAGCACTTGTAGATTTGGCCATTCTGCCCGCAGGGGCGTTGGTTGCGATTGTCGCCTCGGGCGCGCCGCTGTGGCAAGTGTCGCAAGACTTAGGCTCTGATTTCCAAGCACCGCAAATGTCTCTGATGGCCAGTATCATCGTGACCATCGGGCTTTTGCTGTCCATCGCTGGCGCGTGGCGATCGCTGCAAAACGGTCCGGCGCAAATGTTTGTCGCTTTGGGGGCCGCAACTTTGGCCCCCGCTTTGGCCATCGCAATGGAGGTGTTCTGGCACCCCGCCGACAATCTGGGCAGCTATGCTTGGGCCCTTCACGCGATGATCATTGGCGCGGTTATGGTCGGCATGGCGGAACGGTTTGCCCACGCTGACGGCCCCGCGCACCGCGAGCGCATGTCCTTTGCCATCCTCTCCGCCTTGGCCTGTATCGCCTTTGCGATGATCATTATGTTCAGCTCCAGCGCCTTGACCACCGCCATCGCCCTGACGATTGTGGCGGCGGCCTGGCTGGACCGGAAATTCAACCTGCCGCTGATGAGCCTTTATATGCTCGCGGGCGTTGTCTTTGTTGGCTATCGGCTGGTGGTTGATCCGGGCAAAGACTGGGCGATTGAGGCCCCGCTTGCGGATATGCTGTTGTCCCATGGCGGTGCGGTTGTGGCCTTTGCTGTGTCCTATGTTTTGGTGAAAGCCGCACAGCGTCAAAACGCCATGATCCTGTTGGAAAGCGCCGTGTTTTCCTCGCTCGGCATCCTTGTCTCGATCCTGCTCTATCGCGCCATTGTCAGCCTGAGCGGCGTGAATGATGTGGACAGCCATTGGGCCTTTGGCATCGGCGCGACGATTTGGATCGTGTTGGGTATGGCGCAACTGCACCGGGTACAAATCGGCGGGGCTTTTGCCATGGTTCGGCTCGGTCTTGGCAGCCTCTTTGTGTTGCTCGGCGGCTTTCTGGTCCTGCTGGCAATCACCGTTTCAAACCCGCTGTTCGGCTCCTATTCCAACCTCATTTTGGGACCGAAAATTTTCAACACGCTGATCCCGGCCTACCTGCTGCCAGCTCTCGCTCTCGGGGCCGGAGCATGGCGGTTGCGCGCGATTTCAAAGCCACAAAAGATGGCATTTCTTGGCGCCGCTTTGGCCCTTACCGGGCTGTGGTTGGTTCTGACGATCCGCCATTTCTGGCGCGGTGCCACGGGCATGGAATGGCCTGGAATGGAGCAACCAGAACTCTACAGCTACACTGTTGCGTTGCTGGTGATCGGCGCAGGCGTGTTTTATCAATCCCTCGCCCGCCCCAATGCCACGCTCCGCAAAGCCGGATTGGTGTTCATCGGTCTCGCTGTGGCAAAGGTTTTCTTCTTGGACATCAGCGGCCTCGGGGGACTGATCCGCATCTTCTCATTGCTGTTCTTGGGACTTGCCTTGGCGGGTCTGGCCTGGCTCAATCGCTGGGCGGCGGCGCGCACCGAGATCGCCCCTCTCGCCAAAGACGAGTAGGGGCGGCGTCACCGGCGCGGGCCCTTTAGCGAATGGCAAGCCCGTCTGCGTCAAACAGATGGGTGCGGCCTTCGGCGAATTTCAGGCCAACCTTTTCGCCCGGTTGATGCGCCGCATCGCCCAGATCGCGGATGGTCATTTGGCCCGCGCCGTTTTCTGCGTCGATGATGACATAGGTATCGGCCCCCAGATATTCGACCACATCGACCACACCGTCGAGGTCGCCCTGCCCTTCGGGTACAACGGTGATGTGTTCAGGGCGCACGCCGAAATCTTTGGCCGCATCGCCACGACCAACGGCGGTGGCCGGGATCACGTTCATTTTGGGTGATCCGATGAACTGCGCCACAAACAGATTGCCGGGACGTTCATAAAGTTCCTTGGGTGAACCAACCTGCGCAATTTTACCCGCCTCCAAGACAACGATGCGGTCGGCCAAAGTCATGGCTTCAACCTGATCGTGGGTGACATAAATCATGGTTGAAGCCAGTGAACGGTGCAATTTCGCAAGCTCGTAGCGCATCTCAACCCGAAGGGCGGCATCCAGATTTGACAATGGTTCATCAAACAAAAACGCCGTCGGGTCGCGCACGATGGACCGCCCGATGGCAACACGTTGACGTTGACCGCCGGAGAGGTCTTTGGGCCGTCGATCCATATAATCGGTGAGCTTGAGCACATGTGCCGCTTCATCGACCTTTTGGGCAATCACCTCTTTCGATTCACCCGCCGCTTTGAGTGCAAAGCCGACGTTGTCACGCACCGACATATGCGGATACAGCGCGTAAGATTGAAACACCATGGCCAGGCCGCGTTTAGAGGGGGGCTCCGATGTGGCATCGCGATCACCAACAAAAATCTTGCCGCGAGACGTTTCCTCCAATCCCGCGATCATCCGCAACAGGGTGGATTTTCCGCATCCCGACGGGCCGACGAAGATGATGAATTCACCCTCCTCGATCTTTAGATCAACGCCTTTGATCACCTGAACATTGCCGAACCATTTTTCGACGGCCTGAAGTTCGATGCTTGCCATTACTCTGTCTCCTTGCCTGCCGTTTGCGCCGCCGTACGGCCTTTACCGCACCACGTCAGCCAAATCGCGGCGGTCCAGCCAAAGGACGCGCCGCCACAGGGCGTGCCGTCGAGCGGATCATAATATTCCCAAAATCCGCCCGCCTCGATCAAAGCAGCGGTCTCATTGCGCAGGCGTGTTTCGGCCTCATTGCGCCCCATGTCTGTTAGCCCCATGGCGATCAAGGAATTGACCACCGGCCATGTCGGACCCCGCCAATAGCGCCGTGGATCAAAGCGTTCGGACTCCGGGTCGGCGGAGGGCACACCAAAGCTCACCTTGTCCCAAATCCGGGCAAAATGCGCATCCAAGGCCGGTCGAGACACCCCCGCGAAATAGGCCAAGAACGCCCCCGACCCGAGCACATTGGCATAGTCGCCCGTACGCAAATCATAGGCGTCAAACCAGCCTTTTTCCGCGTTCCAAAGTTTCGAGATCCCATCTCGAAGCTGGCCTTGTTGAGCGCTCAAATCGGCGGTGTCTTCGCCCAAGATGCGGCCAATCTCGATCAAATCCATGAAGGCGCGCAACAGCACGAAACTGATGCCGGGATCCGCCATCAAAAACGGCCCATCTTCATACATCGCGCGATCATCCCAGTTGACCGAACGGCCAAAGGCCAAGATCGCGAGATAGCGGTCATAATCCCATTTCAACGGGCGCTCGTCGGCGTTCACATGCCCCGTGTCGCGCCGAGTGTAAGGATCGTCCTCATTGATCTGCACCCCTTCCATGCCAATGTCCCAATCCGGGCAATTGTCGCGCCCGGATTCCCACGGATGGATGATCGCCACAGGGCCATCTTTGCACCGCTCGCGTATCCACCAATCATGCCACGCGACCAGCTTTGGGTAGAGGGTTTTGAGATGCGGCAGGCCCGCCTCGGGGTCCATTTCATAGAGTTTCAAAATCAATGTGGCGGCGACCGGCGGCTGGGAAATGCCCGAGGTGGGCGGCGTATGTGTTGCGCCCCACACGCCAGGGCCGGGAAAGTAATCCGGGTCGGGGTTGTGGAAAATGATATGCGGGACCATGCCGGTATCCCATTGAGAGGCAAACAAAAGATCGACCTCTTGCCACGCGCGCACCATATCCAACGTGCCGTAGCCCCAAGCGGAAAACATGCTGTCCCAATTCCATTGATAAGGGTAAAGCCGCGCCGTTGGGATGGTGTAGCCGCCGCGATCATTGCCCAAAAGGACATCGCGCGCGGCTTGATCAAGGGGGTTTTCGATTGCCGATGTCATCCTTTGACACTCCCTGCCGTCAGGCCTTTGGTCATGAATTTCTCTAAGCCCAAAAACAGCGCCATAATCGGCACCGTGGCGATGACCGACCCGGCCATCAAATGTTGGCGCGGAATTTCAGACGAGTTGAGCGAGGCGATGCCGCGTGTCAGGGTGAATTTTGACGGATCATCCAAGAGCATGAAGGCCAAAAGAAATTCGTTCCACGCGATCATAAAGACGTAAAGCGAGACCGAAGCGAGCGCTGGCAGCGACAGCGGTAGGGTGATTTTCCAAATCACTTGAAGCCGTGACAGACCGTCCATCAACCCCGCCTCTTCGATCTCTGCGGGCAGGCCGCGAAAGTAGCCTTGCAACATATAAAGCGCCACGGGGATGGTCGTGACCGGATAGATCATCACGATGCCCGTGATCGAATTGCGCAGGCCCATCATCGAAAAGGCGATGTAGATCGGCAGCGCCAAAACGATCATTGGCACCATATAAATCAATAAGATAGATCGCGAAAACGCCACTTGACCACGAAACCTGAGCCGCGCCACGGCATAGGCACCGGGGATGGCAAAGGCCAAGGTGATCAGGACCGTGAGCACAGAAATGTAAAACGAGGTCCACATATAGGAGCCGAAATTGAACTCTGTCATCAGCTCGTAATAGGAGCGGAACAGACCCCAGCCCTGTGACAGGTCAATCGAGAAATCGAGCGGGTTTTGCATCAGCTGCGATTGGTTTTTGAGGCTGGTCATCACCATCACATAGAAGGGAATAACGACGATAGCGGTGAAGAAGATATAGCCAAACCCTTTGAGTGCCATGATCACAGCGCCCTCGAATTCATGCCGCGTGAGCGCCCCCATGGGCAGGTCTTCGACAAAACGCACCATCGGCCAACCGATCCCGACGCCCAAGAATAGCGCCGCAGCCAACCGCGCAATCAAAGAGACATTTCCGGTCAAAACCGGGCCGATTCCAAGGCTCAGTGCGGCAAAATAAATAATGCAGAGGACCGGGACGATAACACGCATGTGACCCCGCCCAACCAACGCAAAGCCGGTCAGCCCACCAAAGAGCAACGACCACATCAATGATGGGCGAAACGCCTCACCCGTGGCAAAACTCATCGCCACAGCGACGGTGACGGCCAATATAAAGGTCCAAAGCGTGCCCAAAATCGGGCCGGTGAGATAGCCAAACCGAAGCATCTTCATAGCCCTTCCTCCCGCGACATGACTTTGAAAAAGAACACGGAAAACAACAGAAGACAGGCGAAAATCACCACGGCAACCGCCGCCCCCGCACCGATGTTGGACACGGCAAAGGCCTGTTCATAGACATTGACGGTCAAAACCCGTGTGCCGGCGTTGCCGCCAGTCAAAAGGAAAATGTCGTCGAATTTGTTGAAGGTCCAGATGAAGCGCAACAGGAACAGCACCGATAGAATGCCCAAAAGTTGCGGCATCGACAGATACCAAAATTGTTGAAACGGCGAGGCCCCGTCCATGTCAGCAGCCTCATACATATCGGTCGGAATGGATTGCATCCGTGCCAAAATGAACAGGAACGACAGCGGGAAATAGCGCCAAATCTCAAACAAAGTGACCATGATCAGTGCCAAAGGCCGCTCGCCAAAGAAATTGATCGCGCCCTCCGTGACCCCCATTTGGATCAAAAGCGCATTGGCGGACCCAGAAAACGGATCAAACAAGAGGATCCACGCAAAGGCCACGGCGATGACGGGCGCGACATAGGGGAACAGGTACAGGCCACGCAAAATGCCTTGTCCGCGAAACGAATGATTGAGCAAGAGAGAGGCGAACAGCCCCATAATCATCGCGCCCAATGTGCCAAAGATGGTGTAAAATAGGGTCACACCCAACACAGACCAGAACTCGCCACCATCAAATACGGATACAAAGTTCTTCAACGTGAAGTTGCCATTGGTGAGCACAAAAGATGCCTTGCCATCGACGTTGACGACGCTGGCCTCGACGTCGGTGGCTTGGTCAAAAAATGCCTGATCGGTCACCACGGGGATCGTCAATGTGTCACGAAACCCGCCCTCCCAATCACCCAAGTCACAGCGCAGCATCGCATCCGAAATCATGCAGCGCGGATCAAGATCACCCGCAAGGCTCAGACCCACAGGCCAGCTATCGGTCAGCGTGACCCCGGTGATTTCAGATTTCGGAGAGGAGTTGCGCAAACGGTAGCGCAGCGTCGCCTCATCGCCCGCCACACTGGGTTTGCCGCGCAAATCCTCGCGTACAATGGGGTCCGGCGCGCGCAAATCAGAGAGCGAGACGGGTTTGACCGAAATCCAGAAAATCGCCAAAAGCGGCAGGATCACCACAAGAGAAACGGCAGTGATGGTTGGAGCCAAAAGCCCCCAAGCAAGGCGCGCCTCGGTCCGAGCCAATGGCCCGGCCCCGCGCGGAGGTCCGATGTCCGACATGGTGTCACCCCGTGTCCGGTGTAAAAAAAAGCGGGGCGATCCTACCGCCCCGCAGGAGAGCAAAGAGGGCGCTTATTCGATTGCGCCAAGCTCTTTATTCATCTCCGCCACGGCGGTGGCTGCATCAACTTTGCCGTCGATATATTCGCGCACAACGCGGTTGATGACCTGAGAGTTGATCATTTTGGACGCCAATGCGAGCTGGCCGTCTTTGACGCCCCACCGCTGCGCCACATCCAAACCGCCGACGATTTCGTCGATCATGTCTTGCGCATAAAGCTCACCCAAGGGGGCTTTGCGATCGACGCCAACCGGGAGTTCCGCCCAGGCCTTGGAAAACGCTTCCGGATCTTCGGCATTGCCGCGCCGCACCGGGAATTTTCCTTCGGGCGCGATCGACAGGGTCTGGGTGTAGCCCTCGTCCATCGAATATTTTACGAACTCTTCCGCCGCGTCGGTGGACGCATCTGAGGTGATGCCGAAATACCGAATGTCACCCCATGCCGCGCCATCGGGATTGGACGGGCCGGAAAAGGTGGTGACGATACCGGTTTTAGAGGCCAATTCCGCCGATGTTGGGTCATCGTTGATCGTGGGCGGGGCGCTGTCGCGCAGGCCTGCGAGTTCATCAAGGATAAACGGTGACCAGATGATCATCGCCGCATTGCCCGAGAAATACAGCGTGCGCGATTGATCCCAATAGAGATCGCCCGGAGGCGATGCATCCGCAATGGCTTTATAAAAATCAAGCACTTCTGTGGTTTTCGCGACATCAAGCGGTTTGAACCCATCGGGACCAACGGGGCTCACGCCATTGGCCAAAAACACATGTTCGAGCACCTGAGACATAAAGTTTTCGTCGACCTTGGTCGCGGCAACAAAGCCATACATTTCGGGCGGATTGTGCAATTTGGCCAAAGCGGCCTCAACCGCGGCATAAGACGTCGGCGCGGCAAGTCCCGCCGCGTCAAACAGGTCTTTGCGGTAGATGATCATCTGGGTCCAACCATCGACCGGAACGGAGGCATAGCCATCGTCAATCGCCGCCATTGCGAGCGCACCGGGGGCAAATGTATCGACACCCAACTCTTCGATCACGTCGGCGGCCGCGTCTGTATCAAGGATGCCGGCCTCGGCCCAAGGCAGCGCGTATTGCAACGGGTGGTAAATCACATCCGGCAAATCGCCCGCAGCAAACGCCGCTGTCGCACGGGTGCCGAGATCGGATTCGGTGACCGGGATCACCTCGACCGTGTGGCCGGTTTTGGCCTCAAAATCTGCGGCCATCGCCTCTTGCCGGGCCAAACGCTCGGGCTGTTCTTCGGTGGTCCAAAACCGCAGCGTATCGGCGGATGCGCCGAGGCTGGACAATGCCAAGGCGGTGGCCGCCGTTGTCATAAGTGTCAGTTTGGTAAGTCGCATGTCTCTCTCCCTAGATGAGTTGCGTCAGATGTTTTGTGTGGCCCGTCGTTGGGCCAATGCGTGCACCAGTTGCTCTGGCGTCAGTTTTGGATGTCCTGTGGAGCCGCCGGGGCGAAATTCGGCCCGGATCAAGTGTTGGGCAACAGGCGCATTGGGATCGCGGATACGCGCGATGAACATTTCGCCCAAAGTCGCCCCAGCTTTGCGGGTATCAACGGCGAAACTGGCCAATCTAGGCCACATGGCAGAGGCTTCGGGCGAGCCGTCGTAACCGACGACCGACAGATCCGCGCCAATGGCCAAGCCCAGTTCATTGGCAACATCATAGACCCCGCGCGCCAAACTATCCGTGGCACAAATGATGGCGGTGGGCGGGGTGCCGAGCGCCAAAAGGCGGCGTGTGGCGGCGCTTGCCTGCTCCGGGGACAGCGCGCCCTCTTGCATCAGATCGGGATCAAACCCCAACCCCATCGCATCAATGCCCGCTTTGTATCCGTCACGGCGCATATGCGAAAAGGCATAGTATTCGGCACTGCCGATATAGGCGATGCGCCGATGGCCGAGACCGGCAAGATAGCTGACCGCTTCGGCCATCGCGACCTCACCCTCGACATCAAAATAGGACATTTCGCGTGAATCTTTTGGCCGCCCATAACAAATAAAGGGCGTATTTTCGCGTGTGAGGCTTGCGATACGCGGGTCATCCCAAAGCACGCGCGGCAAGATAAACCCATCGGCTTTTTGATGCACAACCAGATCGCGCATAATCCGCAGCGTGTCGGCGTCATTTTCCGCCGTCGCAACCGTCAGGGTCCAGCCCTCTTTTGACGCGGCTTGGGTCAATCCGGCCAAAAACTCCGCCAAAAAGGGCCGGTGCGCATCATGTTCGGACAATTGGATCACCAGGCCCAAAGAACAACTGCGTCCGGTTTTGATGGCTTGGGCATGACTGAGCGGGCGGTATCCCATCGCATTTGCGGCGCGAATGACGCGCACACGCGTGGTTTCGGCGATGTCAGGATAGCCGTTGAGGGCACGGGAGACGGTGCCTTTCGTCAGACTCAGTGCCTGTGAAAGATCACTGATCGTCACCCGCCCATTGTCGCGGGAGCGTCGATCTAATTTGACGTCTGAGCTCACCTGATTCGCCTCCTCGGCCCCACACTGGGCCTCCGAAACCGGTTTCGGCAACGGCTTTTTATCAAATAGTCGGATTTTGCAGTGCCGCATGAATGCTGCACCGCAGAGTCAGAAGTCCTTGATAGGCGTGGGAAAACTCAGGCGATACGGAAGGTTTTTGCGGCCTCTTCTTTGGAAATTTCGGATTTTGAGTGGCGAGAGGTCACGCGACCGCGTTCCATGAACACAAGTTGATCCGCAAGGTCGTAGGCAAATTCAAAATACTGTTCGACCAAGACAATTGCCATGTCGCCTCGGTCACGCAAAAGCGCAATGACCCGGCCGATTTGTTGGATGATATTGGGCTGAATGCCCTCGGTCGGCTCATCCAAAAGCAACAGCTTCGGCTTGATGATCAGGGCGCGGGCAATGGCCAATTGTTGTTGCTGCCCGCCTGAAAGATCGCCGCCGCGACGGTGCATGAAGTCTTTGAGAATGGGGAAAAGTTCGAACACCTCATCAGGAATAAAATGTTCTGATTTTGGCAGGCAGGTGAAGCCAGATTCCAAATTTTCCTTCACCGTCAAAAGCGGAAAGATCATCCGGCCTTGCGGCACCACGGCAAGGCCTTTTTTGGCCAGTTCATGCGCCGGTGCCCGGCCCACATCTTCACCATCAAGCGTCATCGTGCCGCCCGAACGCGGATGAGTGCCACAGATGCCCTTCAACAGAGAGGTTTTGCCAACGCCGTTGGTGCCCATGACACAGGTGACTTCGCCCGCACGAGCAGAAATATCCACATCATAGAGGATCTGAGAACCGCCATAGTGCAGTGAGAGGTTTTTCACATCGAGCATGGTCGTCTCTCCTTTAGCGGCCAAGATAGACGTCTATGACGTCTTTATTTTGCGTCACATGATCCAGCGAGCCTTCGGCCAAAACCGATCCTTCGTGCAAAACCGTGACTTTGCATTCAAGCCGACGCACGAAATCCATGTCATGTTCTACCACCACGACAGCACGCGTTTTCGCCGCCTCTTTGAGGATGTCGGTCGTGTGTTCACGCTCGCCCAAAGTCATCCCTGCGGCGGGTTCATCGACCAGCAAAAGCTGCGGGTCTTGGGCCAGAAGCATACCAATCTCCAACCATTGCTTTTGACCGTGAGACAGCTCGCCGGATTTGCGCTCAAGCTGATCAGACAGACCGATTTCGGAGGCGAGTTCTTCAACTTTGGCAAGATCCTTGAATTTAGGCTTGAAGAACAACACCGCCCACGGCGAGCGGTCATTTTTGACCGCGATGAGGAGGTTTTCAAACACAGTTTGATCTTCGAACACGGTGGGGCGTTGGAATTTACGGCCAATGCCGATGCGGGCGATTTTGGCCTCATTCATACCGATCAGGTTTTTCGACATATCGCCCCAAAGCACAGAGCCTTCGTCGGGTTTGGTTTTGCCTGTCACGATGTCCATAAATGTGGTCTTGCCCGCCCCGTTCGGTCCAATGATGGCGCGCATTTCGGCCGGACCAATGGAGAAGGACAGGTTGTTGATGGCTTTGAACCCGTCAAAAGACACGGAGACGCCCGACACTTCTAAAAGCTGGCTCATTTCTCGGCCTCCTCTTCGCGCAAGCTGCCTTGGTCAGGGCCAAGCGGCGCGCCTTTGCGGTTCGGGGACAAGCGCCCGGAGATCAGATCAAACAAACCACCGATGCCTTTGGGCGCGAACAATGTGACGAGAACAAAGGAGAGGCCCAAGAGCACCTGCCACCAATCGACCCATTTGATCGTGTAAAATCCGAGGTTGATGTTGGGGGCTTGGCCACCGGTGAAATAGGTCGAGACCAGCGAGACCACGCCCGCACCGATCACTGCGCCGTAGATCCGCCCCCGACCACCGATGGCGACCCAAACCGCGAGGTAGATCGAAGCGATGGGAGCGATTTCAGCCGGGTTGATGATCCCGGCTTGCGGATAATAGAGCGCCCCACCGATGCCCGCGATGACCGCGGTGAGGACAAAGACGAAGAGTTTAAACCCCTCGACGGAATAGCCCAAAAACCGCACGCGCGCCTCATCATCGCGGATGCCGCGAATGACCGAGCCGAATTTGCCGGAGACGACGAAATTGGCGATGAGGTAGGTGACCAAAAGCGCAAAGGCGGAGGCCCAAAAGAACCAGATCGACACCGCATCTTGGGAGACCGCATCCAGTCCGGGCAGGTTTTGCAGGCCCGAAAGCCCGTTGTTCCCGCGCAAGCCGCTGTCGTTTTGGAACAGATAGAGCGAGAGGGCGAGGGTCATCGCCTGGGTCAGGATCGACAGGTAGACGCCCGTGACGCGCGAGCGGAAGGCAAGCCAGCCAAAGACCAGCGCCAAAACGCCCGGAACCAAAACAACCAATGCGATCTGGGCCCAGAAACTATGGGCGAACATCCAGACCAGCGGAAAATCGGACGAACCAACAACGCCAAAGATTTGCGTGCCAACGGCGTCTTTGATCTCCATCGCCGTGGCGGGAATGTCTGCGGCGGCCATGCTTTCGACCACGATGAGTTTCGTGCGCGCGAACATCAGCCACATGCCGATCATATAGCCGCCAAGGCCGAAAAACGCGAAATGGCCGAGCGACAGAATACCCGTGTAGCCCCAGACCAAATCCATCGAAATCGCAACCAAGGCAAGGCAGAGTGTCTTGCCCAGCGTTTTGACGAAAGAGGTCGACATCGCCCCCGTGCCATAGGCCTCGGACAGGAACGTGACCGCAAGAGTGAAGATCAGCAAAGTGGCGATAAAGGCCGGAAGCGAAGGGTATTTTTTCAAGAAATCCATGGATTAATCCCCCGCCGCGCGGCCCTTGAGGGCGATGATGCCCTTGGGTCGGAACTGAATGAAAATGATGATGAAGATGATCATGTAGGTCTGGGCCGCCAACGTGTTGGACGGGTTGAACCATTCGATGCCCTTTTGCAGGAAGCCGATGCCCAAAGCGCCCAAAAGCGTGCCCCAGATATTGCCGACACCGCCAACAACTACGGTCATGAAGCTTTGCACAATATAATCCGTGCCCATCTCCGAGGTCACTTTGGCATAAAGCCCGATGGCCACGCCCGCGACACCGGCGATGCCGGAGCCAAGCCCAAAGGTGAGCATATTCACCCGATCCGGGTTGATGCCCATCGAGGCCGCCATACGCGGATTTTGAGTGACCGCACGGGTCTCAAGGCCAAGGCGGGTTTTCTTCATGATAAAGAGGAAAATGCCGAGGAAAATCAGCGCGAGGACAAAAATCGCGATGCGAATGTAAGAGATCGCCAACACATCGTTGATCACCAACGCGCCATCGAGCCAACCGGGTGAGGTGAGCGGGCGGGCTTGGGTGCCAAAAATATTCTTGGCGATTTGTTGCAGGGCGATGGAGACGCCGAAAGTCGCAAGCAGCGTTTCAAGTGGACGGTTGTAAAGCCAACGGATGATTAGCCGCTCCATCGCCACCCCGGCGGCGAATGTGACGGCAAAGGCCATTGGGATCGCAACGAGGATCGAGACGGTGTAATCCGGGATGATCTGTTGCACCACATAGCCAGTGTAGGCGCCCATCATGATGAATTCGCCATGCGCCATGTTGATCACGCCCATGACACCAAAGGTGATGGCAAGACCAATGGCGGCGAGAAAGTAGATCGAGGCAAGCGACAGGCCGTCAAGCGACAGATCGAGGAATTGGTTGATCCCAACGGCACGGTTGATGCTGTGAAGGGTCTTTTGCGCGGCCTCGGTAACGGCAGCGGAAGGTTCGTCATAGACCTCGGCAAAGCGCACACCTTTAACGGCGGCCTCCATGGAAAATGCGGGGTCAAAAGCCGGGACGAGGCCCTCGGACGCAAGGGCTTGATAGGCGTGGTCACGGGCATCTTGACTGGTCAAATCGGAGACAGGAACGCCGCCGACTTTGCCATTGTCCATGTGCTCTACGAGGGCTGATTTACGTTCAGAAATCGTGGGTTGCGCGATTGCGGCCCCGGCAGAGACCATCAGAGCAAAGGCATCCGATACAGACAGCGCCTCTGAGCCCGGCTTGATCTCACGTTTGATGTTTGCCGTCTCTGGCAGGTCCTCGGCATAAACCAATTTGGCGCTGAGAACCGGGTTGAGCGCGGCGCGGGCATCGAGCGAGAGGGAGGAGCCAAGGCCCTCGATCGCCGTGATCCGTTTGGCATCGTCTTTGTCGAAAGAAATGGTCAAAAGCCGCTCTGTGACCTCTTTAAGCGCTTTGATCTCTGGGGTGTTCTCATTTTCAATTGAGGCGCGCAGAGGGGCGAGGTGTGAGGCTTCGCCATCGCGCTGAATCGCCAAAAGGGCCTCGCGGCGGCGGTCAGGATTGGGATCGTTGAGTTGGAATTGCACCAAAGCCGCACCGATCATCGCCCGGATACCTGAGTTTGGTTTGAGCTGGCTCACGTCACCTTTTGCCACGGTTGCAACGGTTTCGCCGGTGTCGAAATCCGTCAATGTGACCTCAGCGCCTGCGACAGTTGCCGCGTAGAAAAAACCGTTTTCCGACCACTGCCACATGTCCTTGTTCTGCCATTTTTGCAAAACGGTTTGCGCCGAAGGCAGGCCGGAATTGGCCACGGCCTCAATCGCCGGTCCAATGGTTGTGCGCGAGGATTTTACGATGGCCTCAGCGTGCTCTTGCAGCACGTCTTGGATCGTCCGGTCCTGAGCCTGGGCGGTGAGCGCAAGGGTCAGAAACACCAGACAAGCCGCGAGAATTCGGCGGATCATGAGCTATCTCTTTTGGCTGGAAACGAAGGGCGGCAGGAGCACCGCCCTTCATGTGTCAAATCGCGGCTGAAAGCGTTTCGGGATCTAATAAGTTATCGAGATGTCCCGAAACGCCCACGGCCTCAGTTGGGTTTCACAGGTTTCGGATTTAAGTCATGTCTCAACTCAAACCCAAAATGTTTAGTAGTTGGATTTCAACTGAACGCAGGTCTTGGTTTCGGTGTTGTACATGCCACAGCCGAGGTCTTTCCAATCCGACATCAACACCGCAGATTCCGGCAAGAAATCGGTCCATGCATCACCCGGCACCTCAGCGGTTTGAGAGATGATGTCGAACTGACCATCGGCCTGAATTTCACCGATCAAGACTGGTTTCGAGAGGTGGTGATTGACGTTCATCACAGCAGTACCGCCGGTGAGATTCGGGAACTCTTGGCCGTACATCGCCATAGTCACCGCGTCGACATCGGTGGTGCCAGCGGCTTCAACGGCATTCACCCACATGTTGAACCCAATATAGTGCGCTTCCATCGGGTCATTGGTGACACGTTTGTCATCGCCGATAAATTTATGCCAAGCCTCAATAAAGGCGGCATTTTCTGGGGTGTCGGCGGACATGAAATAGTTCCAGGCAGCCAAGTGGCCGACGAGGTTGGAGGTGTCGAGACCGGAGAGCTCTTCTTCACCAACCGAGAAGGCCACAACCGGGATGTCATCTGCGGAAATGCCAGCCGCGGCGAGTTCTTTGTAGAAGCCGATGTTGGCATCGCCGTTGATGGTCGAAATCACGCCGACTTTTTTGCCATCTGCGCCCAGCGCCACAACGTCAGAGACGATTTTCGACCAATCGGAGTGACCAAACGGCGTGTAGTTCACAAAGATGTCTTCGGCTGCAATGCCTTTGGATTTGAGATAGGACTCAAGGATGTTGTTCGTGGTGCGCGGGTAGACATAGTCGGTGCCCAAGAGCGCGAATTTCTCGACACCCAGTTCGTCTAGGAAATAGTCTGTCGCCGGGATCGCCTGTTGGTTCGGCGCAGCGCCTGTGTAGAACACGTTTTTGGAGCTCTCTTCGCCCTCATATTGCACCGGGTAGAACAGAAGGCCGTTGAGCTCTTCGATCACCGGCAGAACCGATTTGCGCGACACCGAGGTCCAGTTGCCGAACATCACGTCAACATTGTGCACGGTCAAAAGCTCGCGCGCTTTTTCGGCAAAGAGCGGCCAATCCGAGGCCGGGTCGACGACGACGGCTTCGATTTGACAGCCCAGAACACCACCTTTGGCGTTTTGTTCGTCGATCAGCATCAACATTGTGTCTTTGAGCGTGGTTTCAGAAATCGCCATCGTCCCCGAAAGCGAGTGCAACACGCCGACTTTGACCGGGCACTCTGCAAAGGCCGCAGTGGCCATCGCGGTGCTTGCGAAAAGAGCGGTCGCCAGAGTGGCTTTAAGTTTGGTTTTCACTTCCATGTTCCCTTGTTGGAAGCCGCAAGGACTGCGACGTCTGCCTTTAAAAGGCGTCCATTCAATTGATTGAATTTTTGGACAAAACGCCTACATTCCCCTTTGCAGCGTTATTCTGTTGCTGTGAATGCGGTGGTGGCTACCGGCAAGTTCGTCGCCACCGCATGTCCCCTCGCGCGCCTCAGATGACGGGATATCCCTCGGCAGTGGCGCGCAGGAATAGTCTGTGTTCTGGGAAATCGCGCACACAAGCCTGTATACAAATGCACAATTGCTCTCGGATCAAATCCGGCATGTTTGACTAATTTTTGGGCGTTTGTTCAAAGAACTGTCACAATGATGCGCGAAAGATAAAGGTTTGCCCGCTCGCTTTCATTGCCCAGATCTCACATTGGCCGTGTGATTCCGTCATTGGGTGGGGCACGATCTCGCTCATCGCACAGCATCAAATATATACAAATTTATGGATGCTGCTCAGATCAACTGAATATTAGCACCTTGCTGCAACCTTACGGTCGATTGACACGGGACCCTTTTCTGAAAAGGCGTCAGTTCGGGCCCGAAATGACGGAACGGAGCGCAGTATGAAGACGAAAATCAGGACTCTCCTTGGATCAGTGGCAGCCAAGATTTTGGTGATCATGCTCGCATTGGCGGGCACAACGGCCGCTGCGATCCTCGTGTCTGGGTCGCTCATTTCAACCATCAACGACGAGGTTGATACACTCGTTGCAGAGTCTATTCCACCGCTTGAAACTGCCTCTGGTATCGCCAATTCCGTATCTAGCCTCAAAGATGCGATCAACACATTGCTGACAACGAATTCGCACCTCGCCATCGATTCCAACTCAGACACCGTGCGCGAAACACGGTCACGTCTTCTGGCTCAAATCCAAGATTTGGATCTTGATCAATACGCAAATATTGAAACTGAAATGGCGTCACTCACTGCCGATATTGACGCGTTAATGGCCGCCCGCAGTGCGGAGTTGTCGGCCCAAAGTCGCAACATGAAAGCGCTCTCAACACTCAATCAACAATCGCGTGAATTGAGCGAAACCCTACAGGGCCGGATCGACCGCGCCTCCTTCGCGCTGCTGCTGGCCGGGAACAATGCCAGTTCGAAATCTAACCAGAGCCTCAAACACCTCCTCAAGCGCGAAGTTGATGCTCTGAGACTCACATTGCTGCTCAAGTCAGAATTAAATCTCACTGTTGGGGCAACTCAGGCACTTCTTGAAACCAACGATTTAGGGACACGTTCAGACCTTCAGGCGATGGCCAGCGAAGCACAAGCACAGATTGATGCCCTGCTCGTGGACATGGAAAACAACACCTCTTCTGCTGAATTTGTGCCGTCCATTCGCGAAGCCTCCGCTTTTCAGGCCGAGTTCATAACTTTGTCGCCTTTCGACATGAAAGTACGTGCCCATCTTTTGCGTACCTCTCAGGAGACCCTCAACGAAGTCACATCCCAAGCTGTGGAAAGCGTCCTTGCTGATCTAGATGCCGAAAGCACAAATACACTCGCGCAAAATGCCAAAGTCGTGACAGATCTTCTCAACACTGACGTAAAGAACATCACTGATCTCGCGCGCCTCGACACCTCGCTCAAATCCATCTTGATCAAAGCGCTGCAAGGCGCGGCCTCCATCAACGCGGGCTATATCCACGCTCTACAATTCGAAATCGATAGCGAAGCACCACACATCCGCGACACTTTACAAGATCTCCCTCCAGACCTTGCAGAAAAGGTAGCCTTGCTCCTTGAAGCCACCAATCCCGAAAGCGGTCTCTTAGCCACGCGGATCGAAGCTCTGCAGGCACGCGGTTTGGGTCAAGTCGCAACCGACTCTGTGTCATCTGATCTGTTACGGATCAGCGACATGGTCATGAGCATTTCTAAAGACTCCATCATTGGCATCTCGGATGCGAGCCAAACTCTGATGGGAACCGCAAAACAAGCATCTATGACAATGAACGGAATTGCCCTGATTGCTGCGGCAATTGTTCTTGGGGCACCCGTTTTGACCTTCCTGCTGATCATGCGCCCGCTGTCCGCCGTGACAGCAAGCACAGAGCGCCTTGCGATTGGCGACATGACAGAAATCAAACGCGTCGGCGGCCAATACGGTGAAATAGCACGGCTGTTCTCCGCACTCACAGTGTTCCGCAATAACCTTGTCGAAAAAGACCGTATGGAAAACGAAGCCGCCGAAAATGCACGTCGCGCAACCCAAGCGCAAGAAGAGGCGGCCCGCGAGAAAACAGAACGCGAAGCGGCAGAGCTTGAACGGCAAAAACAACAGGAAACCCGTGACCGAGAACGCGAACTTGCGACTGAACAAGAGCGCCGTGCTCTAGAAGAAGCCGCTGAAACTGAACGCAAAGCACGTCACGCTGAACAGAGCGCTGTGGTGGAAGCCCTCGCCGAGGGGCTTCGCCGCCTGTCCCAAGGAGACGTTCGCCAAACAATTGATCAACAATTTCCAGCGAGCTACGAACAACTTCGCATGGATTATAACGCAGCCGTCAGTTCTTTGCGCTCGGTGGTCGAACGCCTCTCCGAGACAGCTCAAACCATTCATTCAAACTCGGGTGAAATCTCAAATGCTGCCGATGACTTGTCTCGCCGTACAGAGCGGGCCGCATCGACACTCGGCGAAACGGCATCAGCATTGACGCAACTGACGGCTGCGGTCAAATCAGCTGCAGATGGGGCAGCGCTGGCAAACAAAACAGTTGGTGGCGCAAAAATGAATGCCCAATCAGCAAGCTCTGTGGTGAAGGAAGCCATTTCTGCCATGGACGCGATTTCAGACTCCTCTGGTAAAATTTCAAAAATTATCAGTGTTATTGATGATATTGCATTCCAGACCAATTTGCTGGCACTGAATGCTGGCGTGGAGGCTGCACGCGCAGGCGAGGCCGGACGCGGCTTTGCCGTGGTCGCATCCGAGGTGCGTGCACTGGCGCAAAGATCCTCAGAAGCTGCGCGCGAAATCAACAACTTGATTTCGGAATCTGGACAAGAAGTGGGACGCGGCGTTTCTCTTGTCGACCAAACTGGAGAAGCTCTCCGCTCCATCGTCCATGATGTTTCGGAAATTGCGACGCACATGTCCGAAATTGCAACGTCCGCTGAAGAACAATCGGCGGGAATTTCCGAAATCAATACAGCTGTCGCCAATCTTGATCAAACCACTCAACAAAACGCAGCGATGTTTGAAGAGACAACAGCCGCAAGCTTCTCATTGGCCAACGAAGCCGCAACTCTGAGCGAGATTGTGTCACAGTTTGTTTTAAAGGAAGACGATTCCCGCCCCTCTACGACAGCGGCATCATCCCCTAAAGGGGACGATGATTTCAGCCTCGCGTCTTAAACCTGTCCAGCATGCTTAATGGAAACTTTGTCCATCAAGCATGCTCCTCGCCGTTCTTCCCTATGAAAAGAAGGCCGGGCACTGCACACAGTTGCGAAAGTAGGATGCATAAGGCACTACGCTTAAAGACATAACACTGATGTAAATGCGAAAGTTTCATAAAACTTCAGGCTTGGGTTGATATGGCTCATAGAGCCGTATCCAGTTTAGACCGCAAGTAGGGCATAACTGAAATTCCAGCACAGCAAGGATTGCACGTGACTGTATTCCAAAATGTTCCATTCGATCAGCTCGAAATCGGAATGGAAGCCGAGACCCGACGTTTGTGCGTCGCAGATGATCTTTATGTTTTTGCGCATGCTTCGGGCAATTTAAATCCAATGCATCTTCCGCGAGAGGACGGCGATAAAGATGGAAAACCTGAAGCCGTTGCGCCCTCCTTTTGGGTTGGTTCTCTTATTTCCTCTGTCCTTGGAAACCGTTTGCCGGGTCCGGGTACACTCTATAAATCTCAGAGTCTTCGGTTTCTCGGACGCGCGCATGCTGGCGACGAACTGGTTGCCCGCGTCAAACTGATCCGAAAAGAAAACGATCGCGTCGCGATTTTTCACACAACGGTGTCCCTTGCAGATGGCACGCTCTTGGTCCAAGGCGAGGCTGAAGTCATCGCGCCGGATCAAAAAGACAGTTTTGATGCACATGACGTGCCAGGTCTCACCGTCGAAAGCCATCGCCATTTTGACAAGCTGCTTGATATGGCTGAACCCCTGCCAGCGATACGAACTGCCGTCGTCGCACCCGAAGACGCCAATTCCCTACGAGGCGCTTTATTGGCCGCCGCTCACACATTGATCACTCCGATCTTGATCGGCGATCAAGACAAAATACTCAGAACCGCTCAGGAAAATGATCTTTCTCTGGATGGCCTTGAAATCATCCACAGCACAAATCACGTTGATGCCTCCCAAATTGCGGTCGACATGATTCATGAAAACCGTGCCGCCGCGATGATGAAAGGTCACATGCACACAGACGACCTATTGCGGCCGATTTTGCGGTCAAACGGCGGGTTGAAAACGGGGCGGCGCATCAGCCACATTTTTGTGATGGATGTTCCCGGCCTTCCCCATGTATTGATGGTAACGGACGCGGCAATCAATATTGCTCCAGACCTCCCCACGAAGGTGGACATCGTCCAGAATGCCATCGACCTCGCGCAAAGCCTTGGGATCGAGATCCCGAAGGTTGGCATTCTGTCCGCCGTAGAGACCGTGAATCCGAAAATTCCATCAACGCTTGATGCAGCCGCACTGTCGAAAATGGCGGAACGCGGTCAAATCACCGGCGGAATCGTAGATGGCCCTCTGGCCATGGACAACGCAGTGAGCCTGGCCGCGGCACGGACAAAAGGCCTAAAAAGCCTTGTCGCCGGATGTGCCGAAATCCTCGTCGCGCCAAATTTGGAAAGCGGCAATATGTTGGCCAAGGAGCTATCCTTTATCGCCCATGCAGAAGCCGCAGGCGTCGTCATGGGCGCGCGCTGTCCGATCATTTTAAATTCGCGTTCGGACAGTGACAAATCCCGCCTCGCCTCTTGTGCGGTCGCCGCGCTGCATGCCCATCGGATGCAAGGCATTCGGTAATGGGACAGCGCATTTTGACGATCAATGCCGGATCATCTTCGGTCAAGTTTGCTCTGTATCGGTCTGGACAAACCCCAAATATGATTGCGCGCGGCCTCGTACAGGGCATTGGATCAAATCCAAGTTTCAAGTTCAAACAGGGTGGGCCGAACGGCACATACCCCATCACAGCGTCAAACCAGACCGAAGCCCTCGCCGTGATCCTTGAAAAAGTCACCCCGCTTTTGGCTGGCAAAGAGGTGACGGGGGTCGGGCACCGGATTGTTCACGGCGGCCCTTTGCGCGCCACGCCAACCGAACTCACCGATGAAGTGATGGCCGATCTTGCGACCTTCAATCCCCTTGCGCCCTTGCACCAACCGCATAATCTGTCTGCGGTTGAGGCCGCCAAACAGGCCTTTCCCTATGCCTTGCAAATCGGTTGTTTCGACACGGCGTTTCACCGCAACCATCCTTGGGAAAACGATATTTATGCGATCCCAAGACGGTTTTACAAACAGGGGATCAAACGCTACGGCTTTCACGGGCTGAGCTATGACTACGTCTCCCATCAGATCGCCAACGAACATCCTGAGTTGCGCGACAAGCGCTTGATCATCGCCCATTTGGGCAGTGGTGCATCAATATGTGCGGTGAACAACGGGCACTCGATCTCCTCTACCATGGGATTTTCACCGCTTGATGGTCTGCCGATGTCGACACGCTCCGGCCAGCTTGACCCCGGCATTCTGCTGTACCTGATGGAAACCGAAGGCATGAGCGCGAAAGAGCTGACGCATATGCTCTATCACGACTCCGGGCTGTTGGGTCTCTCGGGGATCAGCGCGGATATGCAAGTTTTGGAGGCTTCAGATGCCCCCGAGGCCAAGGATGCAATAGAGTATTTTGTCTATCGCGTGCGGCGCGAAATCGGGGCAATGGCGGCGACACTATCTGGCATCGACGCGCTTATTTTTTGCGGTGGGATCGGGGAGAATTCGATCAGCATTCGCGCACAAATCATCGACCGTCTCGGCTACCTTGGCATCGAGCTTGATGAAGATGCCAATGCTCGAAATGCCCGTGATATAGGCAAGGGTTCAACGCCCGTGATGGTCATTCCAACGGACGAAGAGCAAGTCATCGCGGATGCGGTCGCGCGGGCCTTGATACCGCGCCACTAGGTTTTATCCGTCTGCGCTGCGCAACACCCGTGCAGGCCGAACCAACATGGCACGCCATGAAAAGAATAAGGAGGTGATCAGCGTGACGCTGATCCCTCCAACCACGATCCAGAGCGCCGAGAGGGTGGACAGGGTGAACTCTGCCTCCATGACAAAATGGATCACGGCCCAAGCGGCAACGGCCCCTGCCCCAAAGGCAACACATCCCGCAGCCGCCCCCAACAGCAGCGATCGCAGGGCAAAACTGGCCAGAACCCGCCCCCGGCTCGCCCCAAGTGTTTTCAAAATGGCCGCCTCAAACCTGCGACGATCCTCGCCTGCTGCCGCAGCCCCGACCAACACAACAGCGCCCGTCACCAAAGTGGCCATAGCCCCCAAAGTTGTAGCCGCAGCGATGCTTTTGAGGATGGAACTGACCCGATCAATCGCATCCCGCACCCGGATCGTCGTGATGTTGGGATAGGTGCGCGCCAGATCGCGGATCAACGGGGCCTCCGCCTCAGGCGTGGCATAGATCGTGGCAATATGGGTGTGCGGTGCCCCGGACAAAGCCGCCGGATTCATTGTCAGGACAAATCCCATTCCCGCGCTGGAAAAATCAACATTGCGCAAGGAGGTGATCGTGCCGGTGATGTCGCGTCCGAGGATGTTCACCGTCATCTCATCGCCGAGCTTCAGCCCCATCTCGGCGGCTTCTTCGGCGGCAAAGCTGATTTGCGGCGGCCCCTCGTAATCCTCTGACCACCATGCGCCTTCGGTCACCTCGGCATTGTCGGGCTTTTGCGCGGCGTAGGTGATGCCCCGATCGCCGCGCAAGACCCAATGTGGCCCAGCCACGGTTTGAGCATCTTGGCCATTGATCCGGGTGATGATGCCGCGCAACATTGGCGCGGTCTCAAATCGGGTGACACCTGTATCCTCGGCCAAGCGGTTCAGCACGCCTGCGATCTGATCTTTTTGAATGTCGACCACATAATAAGAAGGTGCGGCATCGGGCAAATCACGGCCAATGGCACCGCGCAGATTGGTGTCAATTTGCCCTATGGCGGACAAAACGGTGAGACCTAAACCAAGCGAAAGCACAACGGAAATGGTTTCACCGCCGGGTCCGCCGACCGAACCCAATGCCAATCGCAGGGGCAAGAAGTCACGCAGTGCTTTGAACCGGGCCAAGCGGCGCGCGATCACGGCCATACCCCGCCCGGCCAGCACCAACGCGCCAAAGGAGAGCGCCAATCCGGCACCCGCCCAAAGCACAAGGCGTGCACTGTCCGAAAACAAAGTTGCAGCACTCACAAGAGCTGCAATCAGGACAAAAATGGTCAAAAGATAGGGCCAGCGCGGCAGGCCTTTGAGGCCGAATTGCGCGTCCCGGTACAGGGCAGCAGGACGAATTTTTTCGGTGAGGGCCAAGGGCCAAAGCACGAAAACGGCACTGGAGAGGACGCCATAGAGAGCCGCTTCAAATAGCGGAGCTGGATGAATGCTCGCGTCCATCGGAACGGGAAGGGTATTTTGCAAAAACGGCGCCGCGATCAGCGGGATGAGACCGCCAAGGATCACCCCGCCAACAATGGCCAACAGGGTCAAAATACCCACCTGCAACAGATAGATCATCAGGATTGTGGCGCGGTCCGCACCAAGCGTTTTGAGCGTGGCGATGCTGGCGATTTTACGATCGAGATAAGCGCGCACTGCAGAGGACACGCCAACGCCGCCAACCGCAAGGCCAGCAAGCCCCACAAGCACCAAAAAGGAGCTGAGCCGCTCCACGAACCGATTCACCCCCGGCGCGCCATTGCGGGAATCCCGCCAGCGAAATCCGCCCTCTGCAACCTCCGCCTCGGCGCGGGCTTTGAGCGGGTCAAGATCGGTTTGCGGCGAAAGTTTAAGCCGATACGACGCATCAAACAGGGAGCCCGGCGATAAAAGCGCGGTGTTGCGAAGCGCCTCGCGCGCCACGATGCTGCGCGGGCCGAGAGTGAACCCGGCAGAAGCCCCATCTGGTTCGCGCGTCAGTTCGGCCATGACAACAAAGGCGACATCGCCGAGACGCACAGGATCGCCAAGGGCAAGGCCGAGCCGTTCGCGCAACATTGGGTCAAGGACGATCCCAGGCGTTCCATCCCGCCCCGCAAGGGCCTGCGTCAGCGGCATGTCGGGGCGCAAACCGACCGAGCCAACAAGAGGATAGGCGGCATCAACGGCTTTAACTTGGGTGAGCGCTCGTTCATCCTCGCGACTGAGCATGGAGCGGAAATCAGCAATCTCTGACACTGTAACAGATTGCGCTGACATCCAATCGCGTTCCTCTGGCGTGGCAAAGCGATAGGTGAATGTCATCTCCGCATCCCCGCCCAGAAGAGCTGCCCCTTCGCGGGCGAGGCCCACAGAGATGCTTTCGCGCACAGAGGTCACGGCGGCAATCGCAGCCACGCCAAGGATGAGACAGATCAAGAGGACGCGAAACCCGCGAAGGCCTACACGCAATTCACGTCGGGCAATGCGCCATGCCAAACGCAGTTTCATGCGGGGACCTCGGAGAGATCCAATACACCATCACGTAGCCGAATGATCCGGTCACACCGCGCCGCCAATTCCGGCGCGTGCGTGACCAACACCAATGTCGAGCCATGCCGATCCCGCAGCCCCATCAGAAGATCCATAATCGCCGTGCCTGTGGTGCCATCGAGGTTGCCCGTGGGTTCATCGGCCAAAAGGATTTCAGGACGTGGGGCGGCAGCGCGGGCCAGTGCGACACGTTGTTGTTCACCACCTGAGAGTTGTGCCGGATAATGCCCGATCCGCGCGCCAAGCCCCACCGCCTCAAGCTCCTGGCGCGCTCGATCAAACGCATCACTCACCCCCGCGAGTTCAAGTGGGATTGCGACATTCTCCAAAGCGGTCATAGTCGGCAAAAGGTGGAAGGATTGGAACACAACCCCCATATGATCCCTACGGAAGCGCGCGAGTTGGTCTTCGTCCATCGCGGTCATATCGCGCCCGAGCACCGAAATGCGCCCGGATGTGGCCTGTTCCAGCCCGCCGAGCAACATCAGGAGAGACGATTTGCCAGACCCCGAAGGCCCGACCAGCCCCAGCGTTTCGCCACGCGCGACATCGAGGGAAATCCCGCGCAAAATCTCGACCTGCCCGGCATTGCCATCAAGCGTCAGGCGGGCATCGTTCAGCGAAATGATCGGATCAGGCATCGGGGGCATCCTTGTGTCTTTACCCTTTGGATATGGGGTGTTGCGACGGATCGGCAAGCGGTTTTCCCAGAGATTTACCCTTGTTTTGCTTCAGATTTGGATGATCTGTGCGGCGGCCGCGGCCACTGCCGAGCCTGTGCGGATCGCAGCCCTCGGTGACAGTTTGACCCAAGGCTACGGCTTGATGCAGCAAGACGGGTTCACCGCGCAATTGCAAGATTGGCTGGCGGCGCATCACGTCGACGCAACGATCATCAATGCAGGCGTGTCGGGGGACACCACGGCGGGCGGGCTGTCGCGTGTGGACTGGACCCTGACCCCGGACATCGACGCGATGATCGTGGCCTTGGGCGGCAATGATTTATTGCGTGGATTGTCGCCAGAGTTGAGCCGCGCCAACCTGAAAGGCATTTTGGAAGTGGCACAGGCGAAAAGCGTCCCTGTCCTGTTGGTCGGGATGCAAGCGCCCGGCAATTATGGTGCCGAGTATAAAGCGCATTTCGATGCGATATACCCGGATTTGGCTGACACTTATGGCACGCTGTATTTTGACGGATTCCTCAAACCCCTCACCGACTTAGGTCTTTGGGAACAGATACTTAAAACCCATATGCAGGCAGATGGGGTGCATCCCAATGCCACGGGCGTGTCGGTGATTGTCGAAGCCATGGGACCGACGGTCGAAGCCTTGGTCCATCGTGCGCGCGGTGCCACCCCCGACTAATCACTCTTTTGGATGATCGTCGTAATCGCCCGTCAGGATGCGCCGTGCGTCCCCTTCAGGGTCATCATACTGACGCGACCGAAGCGACCAGAAAAACGCGACAAGTCCGATCCCCCCGAGCAAAAGCGAGATTGGGATCAGATAGACGAGGACGTTCATGATTTACCTCTGAGGCGCAGCGCGTTGAGCGAGACCGTGATGGAACTGACCGACATCGCAAGGGCTGCGGCCAATGGGGTGGCAAAGCCCGCCAAAGCAATCGGAATGGCGATCATGTTGTAGCCTGCCGCAATGGCAAAGTTTTCTTTGATGCGGCGGGTGGCAGAAATCGAAACGCGCGTCGCCTCGCCCAACGGTGCGAGCGATTTGCCCAAAAGCACCATGTCGGAGACGACCCGCGTGGCCTCAAGGGCAGAGGCTGGAGAGATCGACACATGAGCGGCAGCCAAGGCGGCGGTGTCATTGAGACCATCCCCGACCATCAACACTTTGCGGCCAGACCGGGTGAGTTCGGCAACGCGCAGGGCTTTGCCTTCGGGCAAGCAATCGGCATCCCATGCGGCGATTCCGACGCGATGTGCAATGTCGGCCACAGCCGCAGCGGTATCACCCGACAACAACACAACATCTTTGCCTTGGCGTTTGAGCGCTGCCACTGCCTCAGCCGCGCCATCACGCAAATGGTCAACAAAGGTAAAGGCCAAAGGGGTCTCATCGCCGATTTTAAGATAGGTGGCAGTTTGGGGCTTGGCCACGGCATTGAGCCATGCCGCACGGCCCAGTCGCACCGACAAACCATCATAACGCGCCTCAATCCCCTGCCCCGGCACTTCGCGAATGTCGGTCAGTTTGGCGGGAATGACATCGGCGGCGCGCGTCGCGGCAAACAACGCAAAGGACAAAGGATGCGCCGAACCAGATGCCAAAGCCATGGCGATGCCACGGGCACGCGGCGGGATGTCGGACAGATTCGACAGTTCGGGGCGACCTTCGGTCAAGGTGCCCGTTTTGTCGAAAACCACGGTATCAACCTCGGCCAGACGTTCAAGTGCCGTGGAGGACTTGATCAACATCCCGGCGCGGAACAATCGGCCAGAGGCGGCGGTGGTGACCGCAGGTACGGCAAGGCCCAATGCACAGGGACAGGTGATGATCAACACGGCCACAGCGATGTTCAGGGCATGACGAACGTCGCCCCCCGTGGCAATCATCCAGCCAATGAACGCGCCAAGCGCCAAAAGATGAACCGCAGGCGCATAAATGCGCGCGGCGCGGTCCGCCAAAGAGGTGTAGCGATTGCGCGAGGTTTCAGCCATCGCCACCAAATCGGCCATGCGGTGCAGTGAGCTGTCTTCGCCCGCCGCTGTGACTTTAACCACCAAAGGCCCGGTCAGATTGACTTCTCCGGCGGACACGATCGTGTCCACCTCGGCCAGCGCGGGAAGACTTTCCCCCGTCAACCAAGAGCGATCCACCTCAGAGGCGCCGTCCATGACGATCCCGTCCACGGGCACGCGAGCGCCGGGGACAACACGGATCAACGCGCCCTTTTCAACCTCGGTGATCGAGATCACCCGACCATCGGCCAAGGTCACGCGCGGGACTTCGAGGGCGGCGAGTTCTTCGGCGGCAGAGCGGGCGACGGAGCGGGTGCGGTAGTCCAGATACCGGCCCGCAAGCAAAAAGAAGGTCAGTGACAAAGCGGCGTCGAAATAGGCATGCGCGCCGGATTCAAAGGTCTCATACAAAGACATGCCACCCGCCAAAAGGATGGCCAAGGAAATCGGCACATCCATGTTGAGGCGCTTGGCTTTAAGAGCGGTGAGGGCTGAGAAAAAGAACGGCTGAGCGGCATAGGCGATGGTCGGGAGCGCGATGGCGGCAGAGATCCAATGGAACATGTCGCGCGTGACATCTGAGGCCCCGGACCAGACCGCGACCGACAGAAGCATGACGTTCATCATGGCAAAGCCGGACACGGCAATGCGGGTCAGAATGGCGCGGCCTCGGCGGTCGGTTTCAGTCGCCGAAATCGCGCCCGCGTCGAGTTCATAGGCCTCATATCCGGCGCGGGTCAGCGCCCCCACGAGATCGTCGACAGAGACGTCTTCGTCCGCCTCAATATGTGCGCGTTTGAGCGTCAAGTTGACCCTTGCTGCGCGCACACCGGGCTGTTTGGTCAACTCGCGTTCGACGCCGGAAATACAGGCCGCACAATAAATCGCGGGCAAAGAGAGCACAAACCGGGTGTCGCGCACATCACGTGCATGAGCAACATCCTTTGCGGCTGGTCCCGCCACACAGGCGGGACAGGCCGAAATCTGAACCTCAGACATCCGGGGCCTCTTTTCGGTTAGCGTTTGACGTGAATGATAACACGCTGTTTGAACGGCGTCCCATCCTGTGCGGTGGCGACCATCCGGTAGTTCCAATTGCCCTCAGCCAGCACCCCGGTTTCGGCCACATACGCCTCCCCGTTAAACGTAAATTCAGGCGTTTGATCCTCGACAACATTGGTGGCCCGGCCAAGTGTGCCGCCCATTTCGGCGGCTTCCACCGGGTTGCCATTCGCATCGCGAATAAAGATGTACAGTTTGCCATCTTCATCATCGGCCTCGATGGTCCACCCCAGCGCCTCTTGCAACGCCTTGTCGTGATCAAAGGTCTGCGAGGCAACATAGGAGTTTTTGACCTCAAGACCGGGGAAGGTCCGCACGGCCTGAACCGCCATGAAAATATTGACCCCAATGATCACGGTAAAGGCGGACACGGTCCCAATGAGAACATGTTTGCCAGTGATTTCGCGCATGGTTTAGTTTCCTTTGCCGTTGAAGACCGAGTCGACGGAGACCCGTTCGGAGCTTGCCACATCTTCGACCCAGAACGAAAACTCTTCGCGTTCGGAATTTGCGGCGTCGGACCCGGCGGGTGCCTCAACATAGGCCCGCACGATGCGCATTTCATCGGCGTTCACTGCAATAGTATCGCCCGCCGTAGTGTCCCCGCCCTGCAACGTCACCGTCAAGTTGGCGTCGCCAGAGACGCTCACGCGGAACTCACGCGTTTCGCCATGTTTGTTGCGCAAACGCAGGTCGTAAATATTGCGGATCGCCCCATCGGATTGCATGACATAGGTCGGATTGCGTACGGGGGCGACGGTCATGTCGATGTCCGAGCGAATAAAGAGAGCAAAGACCAGACCAAATCCAACAGCGGCCCAAAGCACGGTGTACAGGATCGTGCGCGGGCGCAGGATGTGTTTCCACACCGGTTTTGTCGGCTCGCCGGAGATTTCGCGCGGCTCATCAGTCAGCGCCATATAGTCGATCAGGCCCCGCGGCTTGCCGATTTTGTCCATCATGTCATCGCAGGCATCAATGCAGAGCGCGCAGGTGATGCATTCGAGTTGCTGACCATCGCGGATGTCGATGCCCATTGGACAGACGTTCACACAGGCCATACAGTCGATGCAGTCCCCCAATTGGTCCGCGCCTGCGCCCTTGCGGTGTTTGCCACGCGGTTCGCCGCGCCAATGGCGGTAAGCCACAGTCAGCGTGTCTTCGTCCATCATCGCGGCCTGAATCCGCGGCCATGGGCAAGCGTAGATACAGATTTGTTCACGGGCGATAGCGCCGAAAAAGACTGTAGTGGCGGTCAAAACACCCATGGTCAAATAGGCCGCCGGATGGGCATGGCCCGTCACAAGGTCAACCAACAACGTTGGGGCGTCGGTGAAATAAAACACCCAAGCCCCGCCTGTCGCGAGGCCAATCACAATCCACGAAATATATTTGACGATCCGCAGGCGAACTTTACGCAGGTCCCATTTTTTCTGACGGTGCAACCGCAGGCGCGCGTTGCGATCCCCTTCGATCCAGCGCTCAACGAGGATAAATAGGTCGGTCCATACGGTTTGCGGGCAGGCATAGCCACACCACACGCGCCCCGCAGCCGAGGTAAACAGGAACAGGCCAAGCCCGGCCATGATCAACAGGCCAGCAATGAAGTAAAATTCATGCGGCCAGATTTCGATCCAGAAGAAGTAAAAACGACGACCGGCGAGGTCGATGAGAATCGCCTGATCCGGCAATTGCGGACCACGATCCCAACGAATCCAAGGCGAGAGATAATAAATCCCCAAAGTGACCGCCATAATGACCCATTTGAGGGTCCGGAAATAGCCTTTCACGCGACGCGGAAAGATAGGCTCACGGGCAGCGTAAAGTTTGTCTTCGGGGGGGGTATCGGTAGAGCTCATGGAGCATTGCCTTTTCGCAGAGTTCGCGTTTTCCCCTTAATGGGGGGGAGACCTTTATGGAGCCTTGATGTGGATCAAGATTTTTAGACTCGCTCCTAAAGATGCATCAAAAAAGTTTCTTTTTCCTGTGACATCCTGCCGCCCCTCATAGAGGAGCAAAGCGACATCAAATGGAAACAAAGCCGCGACCCCTCAAGAGCGCGGCTTTGTTGTCGTTTGTTGGCACCAACCCTGAAGAAACGCGCGAACAGGATCAAGGGTCAGTGCCGCAACCCGGGCGTTTCCGCCCGGATTCCTATAGCTTATTGGCCGCCGCCCAGTTGGTGGACGTAAAGCGCGGCTGCGTTGACCTCAGCCTGAGACAGGCGTTGACCCCAAGCCGGCATCACGCCAAAACGGGCGTTTGTGACGGTTTCTTTGATGGTGGCACGATCGCCACCATAGAGCCAAATCGCGTCGGTCAGATTCGGCGCACCTTGGAAGATGTCGCCCGTGCCGTCCTCAAGGTGGCACGCCGCACAGTTGTCAGCGAACACAACGGCGCCTTCGGTGGCCATGGCCGCATCGTGGTCCTGACCGGACAGCGACAGGACATATTCAACCACTTGATCAATCTGAGCCGGTTCAAGCAACTCGTCAGCGCCAAAACGCGGCATCTCGGAGTAGCGCGCCTCATCGGTTTCGTTTCGCACACCGTGTTGGATGGTGTAGGCGACCTCATCAATCGTCCCACCCCAAAGCCAATCGTTGTCCAAAAGGTTCGGATAGCCGACGTTGCCGGCAGCACCGGAACCGTGGCACTGAGAACAATTGGCCCGGAACACAGCGGCACCCATGTTGACGCCGTAGTTGTGCAGATCCGAGTTCACATCGATTGTCGTGACATCGGCAGAGGCCAACTCGGCGTTCACGCCCGCGTTCATCTCCTCAAACGAGGCGATGTCTTTGGCCACTTCTGCCCGAGTGGACCAGCCAAGCATCCCAGCAGTTGCACTTTTGATCCCCGGCCATGCAGGCATCGCGATCGAGTAAGCGATGGCCCAAATGATACAGGCATAAAAGACCATCAACCACCAGCGTGGGAGGGGGTTGTTGAGTTCTTCAATCCCATCCCAGGAGTGGCCTGTTGTTTCCACATCTTTTTTGCTCATGTCCTCGCCTCCTTTTCGGCGGGTGTGTCTTCGTTGCGGAAGATGCTGGTCGAGACGTCTTGATATTCTTTGCGCGAGCCCGGGCGGAACGCCCAGACAATCACCGCGACAAAGAACACGAACATCGCAAGCAGCACCCAGCTGTCGGCAAATTCACGAAGGATATGATAGTCCATCACATGCCCCCTTAGCGCGATGCATCAGGCGTAAAGGTCGAGAAGTCGACCAATGTGCCAAGCATCTGCAAGTAGGCGATCAGAGCATCCATCTCAGTGATACCGGGTTGACCGTCGAAGTTGGACACAACGGCTTTGGGATAACGGGCCATCAACCCGTCATAGTCACTGTCGGGATCGGCCTGCGCGGCAAAGTCCGCTTGCGCCACTTCGATCATTTCGTCGGTGTAGGGCACACCCACGATCCGATGAGTCGACATCAGGTCCTGAATGTATTCCGCGTCGATATAACGATCCGCGAGGAAGCCATATTTCGGCATAACCGACTCAGGCACCACCGACTGTGGATCGGTCATGTGATCGACATGCCACGCATCGGAATAGCGACCGCCCACACGCGCCAAATCTGGACCCGTGCGTTTGGAGCCCCACTGGAACGGGTGGTCGTATTTCGACTCCGCTGCCAGAGAGTAGTGGCCGTACCGTTCCACTTCGTCGCGCATCGGGCGGATCATCTGAGAGTGACAGACGTAGCAGCCTTCGCGGACGTAGATTTCACGACCGGTCAGTTCAAGCGGGGAATAGGGACGCACGCCTTCGACATCCTCGATGGTATTTTCGAGGTAGAAAAGGGGTGCGATCTCTACGATCCCGCCAATGGTGACCACCAAAAGTGCGCCGACCATAAGGAGGGTGCCGTTGGTTTCAATGATCTTATGCTTGTCAATGAGAGCCATTGTTTAAACCCTCCCTTATTCGGCCGGAGCCATGGCCGGAACGTCTGCTTTTGCAGGGCTACGACGCACAGTCATGATCAGGTTGTAGCACATGATGAGTGCACCAGTGAGATAGAGAACCCCACCCATCGCACGAACCACATACATCGGATGTTTGGCGGACACGGTGTCGGCAAAGGCGTTCACGAGGAAACCTTGGCTGTCGACTTCGCGCCACATCAGGCCTTCCATGATACCCGTCACCCACATGGATGCCGCGTACAACACGATGCCAATGGTGGCGAGCCAGAAGTGCCAGGACACGAGGCCAAGCGAATAGAGACGATCCCGGTTCCACAGGCGCGGGGTGAGGAAGTAGAGAGCACCGAAGGTGATCATACCGTTCCAGCCCAAAGCACCGGAGTGCACGTGGCCGATGGTCCAGTCGGTATAGTGAGACAAAGAGTTCACGGCGCGGATCGACATCATCGGACCTTCAAAGGTCGACATGCCGTAGAAGCCCACGGAAATCACCATCATCCGGATAACCGGGTCGGTGCGCAGCTTGTCCCATGCGCCAGACAGCGTCATCAGACCGTTGATCATACCACCCCAGGACGGCATCCACAGCACGATGGAGAACACCATACCGAGGGTCGAAGCCCAATCCGGCAGAGCGGTGTAGTGCAAGTGGTGCGGACCAGCCCAGATGTACAGGAAGATCAAAGCCCAGAAGTGAATGATCGACAGTTTGTAGGAGAACACCGGACGCTCGGCTTGTTTCGGCACAAAGTAGTACATCATGCCCAAGAAACCTGCGGTGAGGAAGAAGCCCACAGCGTTGTGACCGTACCACCACTGCGTCATCGCATCCTGAACGCCAGACATCACCATCACAGAGCGCGAGCCCAGGAAGGAGACAGGGATCACCAGGTTGTTGACGATGTGCAGCATCGCGATGGTCACGATGAACGACAGGTAGAACCAGTTCGCCACGTAAATGTGCTTTTCTTTACGCTTAAAGATCGTGCCCATGAAGGTGACGAGATAGGCGACCCAAACGATGGTCAGCCACAGGTCGATGTACCATTCCGGCTCAGCGTATTCTTTGGATTGGGTCACACCCAAGACATAACCCGTCGCCGCCAGCACGATGAACAAGTTGTAGCCCCAGAACACAAACCACCCAAGACCGCCACCGAACAGGCGTGCCGCGGAGGTGCGTTGTACCACGTAGAAAGACGACGCGATCAAGGCGTTGCCGCCAAACGCGAAAATCACCGCAGAGGTGTGCAGCGGACGCAAGCGTCCAAAGTTGCCGTGACCTTGCAGGAACTCGAAGTTGAGGCTCGGAAAAGCGAGCTGGAAGGCAATAAACGTCCCCACCAGGAAGCCCACAACGCCCCAGCCGGCAGTTGCGATAACACCGTAGCGCACGACGCCATCAAAGTAGCCTTCGGGCTGTGCTTTGACGTCGCCTGTTGTCCGCAGGGTGTAGATGAATGTAATGGCCGCCGCGGCCATGAAAATAAGCGCGTGGACTTGATAGCCAAAATCGCGCCCGTAGTTTGCAGCAAGGCCGAATAGGACCACGGCGATCCCCAGCACTGCCAACTTAATGTAGTTCCACATGTTGCGTCCCTTCGTTCTGATGCCCATTTACGTTAGGCATGTCGCCCCGTGTTTGGCACAGGTCTCGACAGTTTGCGGTTTGAACGACATCGGGGCGAGCCTCCTTGATCTGAGTCAAAGCATCGTGAGAAAGGGATTTCTCGCCCAAATTTCGTATGTTGTCCGCATTCGTTCCTCAAAGGGCTGAATATCATAAAAACAGCCCCGTTCGCGCTTTAGTTTGCGCTCCCTTAGTCCTTTTACATAGTTAAATTTAAATGAACCCCCGCGCAAATCGCCGCGGCTCTCAAATTTGTTGATCTCAATCAAAGCCCCGTTGCGCGCACAGGCGCATTGTTTAGGTCGAAATGACGCAATTCCCGAACGGAGGTCGCCATGCCTTTTAAAACTATTACAACCATCATTTGCAACATGGATGCGGATCGTCATGCCCTTGAGGCTGCAACCGCTCTGGCTCGCCGCGAAGACGGGCATCTTGACGTGATTTGTCTGGGCCTCGACCGCACGCAACCCGGCTTTTACTATGCTGGCACCAATGCGATGGCTTTGCAGGACAATCTACAACAGGCCCAAACGGAAAGCCGCGAGATTGAGGCTCAGGTCACGGACTTCATGAAAACCCAAGAGATTTCTTGGATGACCAACCCGCTGACTGCGCAAATGGCCGGTCTGACACCACAGCTCGCACATTTCCTGCGTTTCTCTGATGTTGTCGTTCTGCCCCGCCCTTACGGTCCGGGCCGCAGCCACGAACACGAAGAAATCTTGGAAGCCGCGCTGTTCTCAGGCCATGTTCCGGTTCTCGTTGTCCCCGACACCGCCGATGTGCCGCAAAACATCGAACGCGTCGTCGTCGCGTGGAATGAGAGCGCCGAAGCCTTGGGCGCTGTGCGTTCCGCTCTGCCGATTCTGCAAAAAGCCGATATCGTGGACATCACCATCATCGACCCACCACAACACGGTCCTGATCGTTCTGATCCGGGTGGCTCGCTGTGTCAAATGTTGGTGCGTCACGGCGTGCGCGCCGAAGTGTCGGTTTTGGCCAAAACCATGCCGCGTGTCTCTGACGTGCTCTGCCGTCAACTGCGAGACAAGGACGCCGATCTCTTGGTGATGGGGGCTTATGGCCATTCCCGCTTCCGCGAATCGATCTTGGGGGGTGCAACCCGCCACATGTTGGAATTGGCGGATATCCCGGTGTTGATGTCGCACTGACGTCCAACACCACGACCAGAATGCAATCCGGCCCGCAGACAGGACAGTCTGCGGGCCGGAAAACATTTAGGGATATGAGTTGCGTGGCGCAGGTTCAGTGACTTGGCCTTAGGCCATCATCCCGCCATCGGTGTCGTCCCCCGTTTCGATCTGTAACCGATCGAAATCCGGGATGATCACTTTGCGTTTGCCTTCCAGCGTGATGATTCCCTCACGTTTGAGCGCCGAAATCTGCCGAGACACGGTTTCAAGCGTCAGACCAAGGTAATCCGCCATCGCTTCGCGGGTCAGCGGCAATTCAAACATCATACCGTCGCCGGTACTTTTAAGCGCCAGCGAGGATTCGCGCCGGGCGATGATCGCCATCAGCGAAGCAATTTTCTCCCGCGCCGTCTTGCGACCAAGAATCAGCATCCACTCGCGCGCCGCATCAAGTTCGTCCAGCGTCATCTCCAAAAGCCGCTGCGCGATATGCGGCGTGCGCGTCATCAGCGCTTCAAAAGGTTTGCGCCGGAAACAACACAGCGTGAGGTTGGAGACGGCAACCACATCATATGGAGCAACATCTCGGCCCGGACGCCCAAGAAAATCGGAGGGCAACAACAGCCCCACCATCTGGGTGCGTCCGTCTTCCATGGCTTGGCTCAACGAGGCCACGCCCGTGACCACAGAGGCCACAAAATCCATGCGATCCCCAGACCAGACAATCGGTTGGCCCGCCTCATAGGAACGATAATATTTGATGGAATCGAGTTCTTCGAGCTCGTCCGTCTCGCACCGAGCACAGACAGCCCGGTGACGGATCGGACAGGACCCGCACTCTTTGTTGTCGAATACAATGTCACTCATAGGTGCGCTCGCGTTTTTGATCTGGGTCAATGCGCCCAATTTTGGTTCCTCTAGATCGTATCCCCATGAACACGCACACGCAACTCCGCAAGCTCGGCCTTTTTGACGCTCGTGTCCCCCGGTACACAAGCTACCCAACCGCGCCTCATTTTTCTGACGCCACAAGCGCCGGGGATGTGGAGGGCTGGCTTAAGGCTCTGGACCCGTCTCAGCCGATTTCGCTTTACGTCCATGTGCCGTTTTGTCGGCGCCTGTGTTGGTTTTGCGCCTGTCGCACGCAAGGCACAACCACGGCGGGCCCTGTGGCCGCCTATGTCGAGACACTGAAAGCCGAATTGGCCCTGTTGAAAGCGCGCCTTCCAGATGGGATTAAAATCGGCCATTTGCATTGGGGCGGTGGAACGCCAACGCTGCTTGAGGCCGGTATGATCGCTGATTTGTCAGCCGCGATCCGTGATGTGGCGCCTTTTGCCGAACGGTACGAATTTTCTGTCGAGGTTGATCCCAACGAGGTCGATGACGCGCGTTTGGACGCGCTGGCAGCGGCGGGGATGAATCGCGCCTCAATCGGAGTACAGGATTTCGATCCCGCCATTCAGGAAACCATTGGCCGCATTCAGTCCTATGAGACCACGAAAGCCGCCGTTGATGGCCTTCGGGCCCGCGGGATCACTTCGCTCAATGCCGATATTTTGTACGGCCTGCCCGGACAGACCCCGGAAAAAATCGCCGAAAGCGTGCAAAAGCTCCTGACCCTCTCGCCGGACCGGGTTGCCTTGTTTGGCTACGCCCATGTGCCTTGGATGGCGCGGCGGCAAAACATGATCCCAACCGATGAATTGCCCCGGCCCGAAGAACGTCTGGACCTGTTCAACGTGGCGCGGGACTTGTTCGTTTGGGATGATTACGTCGAGATTGGCATCGACCATTTCGCCAAGAAAGGCGACGGTCTTGAGGTCGCGTTGCGCACTGGAACATTGCGCCGCAACTTCCAAGGCTACACCGACGACAAATGCCCGACCATGGTCGGCGTGGGAGCCTCTTCGATTGCGAAATACCCACAAGGATTTGCCCAAAACCATCCCGCCACATCAAAATATCAGGCCGATGTGCGCGCCGGGCGTTTGCCGATCGCCAAGGGCCATACCTTCAGCCCCGAAGACCATTTGCGCGGGCGGATCATCGAGGCTTTGATGTGCGATTTCCGGGTCGAAGCTGCGGAATTAATCCAGAATTACGGCCTGTCTCAGGCCGAATTTGACGTCTTTGCCAAAGGCGTCAGTGACGCGTTTCCCGGCATGCTCGCGACCTCGTCGGAGCGCATTGCCATCCTTGACGTGGCCCGCCCGCTCACCCGGATGATCGCCCGCCATTTTGACGCCTATGACATGACACAGGCCAAACATTCCTCCGCCGTCTGATCGCAACAGGCCCTGAATGGATTTCAAATCCGTCCCCTCGTCTTCGGCGGGGACGGATTTTTGGCGCCCTCTTTGTCGATGCCCCACCCTTGCCAAACCACGCATTTTCCACGACACCCCGAGGACCAAATACCGGAGCGACCGATGGACCTCATAGAGCGCCTGCGCGCGATCACACCGCATGTTTTGACCGGGCCTGACGCCCTGCCCTATGGCCGCGACTGGGTTGGCAAATATGTGACCACGCCTTTGGCCGTGGTGCGTCCGAACACGACCGCCGAGGTTTCCGCCATCATGGCGCTGGCGTATGACACAGCCACGCCCGTTGTGCCGATGGGCGGCAACACCGGGTTGACCGGCGCAACCGCCGCCGAGGGCGCATTGATCCTCTCGCTGGAGCGACTGAACCGCATTCGCGAGATCCGCCCAGAGGCCCGGATCGCCGTGGTTGAGGCCGGTGTGATCCTGCAAGAGTTGCACACCGCCGCCGAGGCACAGGGGCTGAGCTACCCGATGACATTTGGCGCAAAAGGATCGGCGCGGATCGGTGGCACATTGGCAACCAACGCCGGTGGTTCCAATGTTTTGCGCTATGGCAACACTCGCGATCTTTGCCTTGGGCTTGAGGTGGTCTTGGCCGATGGGCGTGTGCTTGATCTGATGAGCGAACTGCACAAGGACAATTCCGGCTATGACCTGCGCGATCTGATGATTGGCGCAGAGGGCACATTGGGCGTGATCACTGCCGCCGTGTTGAAACTCACCCCCCTGCCGCAGGCCTATGCCACCGCCATGGTCACCGTCCCTTCACTGCCGGATGCGTTGCAGCTTTTGAACCGGTTGCAAGAACACACCGGCGGCATGGTCGAGGCGTTTGAATATATGCCGCGCGATTATATGGCCCGTCTGGCGCAGTTTCGCGCCGATCTGATGCCGCCTTTGGGGCATGATGTGGATCACACGATTTTCTTGGAAATCGCCTCCACTGTGCCGCGCGATTGTACCGTGGATGACACCGGTCAAGTGCCGCTTGTAAGCGCGCTGGAAGAGATATTGGGCGATATGTTCGAGGCGGGCTTGGTGTTGGACGCAGCTTTGGCCGGGTCCATGGCACAGCGCCGTTTGATGTGGGAGATCCGCGAAGCGGCGGCGGAAATCTCGGTCAACACCAAGCCTTTGGTGATCAATGATCTCTGCCTTCCGGTCGATCAGATCGAAACCTTCCTCAGCCGTGCTGAGGCGCGCCTGAAACCAATTGATCCCGGTGTGACATCGTGCACGGTCAGCCATCTGGGCGATGGCAATGTCCATTATACGATTTACCCATCGACTGCCGCGCTGTGCGACCCGTTGATGGGGGCGGTTGAGGATATTGTTCAGGACATGCGCGGCAGTTTTTCCGCCGAACATGGCATCGGATTGGGCAAGCTGAGCTCAATGCAACGGCGCAAAGACCCGGTGGCCTTGGAGATGATGCGAGCGGTGAAAGCGGCGTTTGATCCGAAAGGGATTTTGAACCCCGGCAAGACCCTGCCCTAGCCCAAGTCCTTTATTTCCAGTCGAAAAACCCCTCACCCGCTTGCTCAAGCAGCTTGGTGGCCATCTCAATGGCCATCGCTGGACCGTCCACGATCGCACCAGACACATCATCGCTGAGAGATTCGGAACCATCGCTGCGCAGGATTTCCCCGCGCAGACGTAAGATACCGCCGTCAATCTGCGCCAGCCCGGCAATCGGCGTTTGGCAGGAACCGTCAAGCTTGGCCAAAAACGCCCGTTCACAGGCCAAAGCCTGTCCTGTGGGCGCGTGATGAATGGCGGCAAGCATGTCGGCGATATGATGATCCGCGGCACGGCGCTCAATCGAAATCGCGCCTTGGGCAACGGCAGGCAGCATCTCTTCGGCGGTCACGGCCACGCGCGGCACATCCTCAAAGCCCAGACGATTGAGCCCCGCGAGCGCCAAAAACGTCGCATCCGCCACGCCGTCTTTGAGTTTTTGCAGCCGGGTTTGCACCGAGCCGCGAAATTCGATGACCTGAAGATCAGGACGTTTGTTCAACAATTGTGCTTTGCGACGCAGCGACGACGAGCCGACAGTCGCGCCCTGCGGCAAATCCGCAAGCGCGCGCCCATCCAGCGTGATGAAGGCGTCAAAGGGGTTTTCGCGCGGCAGATAGGTATCAAGCACCAGGCCTTCGGGCTGTTCCACCGACATATCTTTGGTCGAATGTACGGCAATATCGACTTCGCCATTCAAAAGCCGATCTTCGATCTCTTTTGAAAATAACCCTTTACCACCCAACTCGCGCAGGGCGCGGTCTTGGACCCGATCACCGCGGGTCGAAATGGACACGATCTGAAACGCCTCAAGCGGCAGATCGAACGCGGCCATAAGGCGCGCGCGCGTCTCATGGGCCTGCGCCAGCGCAAGCGGGGAACCACGGGTGCCAATTTTCAGCGGTTGAGCGGGGGTCGGGAGTGTAAGTGTCATGGCCAAGCCATACCTGCGGCGGATCATCCTGACAAGTCATGGCGACGTCAGGGCGACGTCAGGGCGACGTCATGGCCGCTTGACAAAAGCACGCAGGAAAGGGACCAACGCGGGGACACACAACCGGGAGGCCGCAGATGTCCGAAAAAACGATCCTCAAAGCGCTCAAAGGCGAGACGCAAAAGGTTCCGCCGATTTGGATGATGCGGCAAGCTGGTCGCTACCTGCCGGAATATCGCGCCACCCGCGCTCAGGCCGGAGATTTCCTCAGCCTGTGTTACAACCCGGAACTGGCCGCCGAAGTGACGCTGCAACCGATCCGTCGGTTTGGCTTTGACGCAGCGATCCTGTTTGCCGATATTTTGCTTTTGCCTCAGGCTTTGGGCGCCGATCTTTGGTTTGTCACCGGCGAAGGCCCGCGCCTGTCGACCATCACCTCAGAGGCGGACTTTACGCCGATGAAGGGCAAGGATGACATTCACGAAGTGCTTGCTCCGGTCTACGAGACGGTCAAAATCCTCTCGCGTGAGCTGCCGAAAGAGACCACGTTGATCGGCTTTGCTGGCGCGCCGTGGACGGTTGCGACCTATATGATTGCCGGGCGCGGCACCCCGGACCAAGGCCCGGCCCATGCCCTGCGTGAGGGCAATAACGACCTCTTTGAAAAGATCATCGACCTGTTGACCGTCAGCACGATCGAATATCTCGACATGCAAATCCAAGCCGGTGCCGAAGTCGTCAAGATTTTCGACAGCTGGGCCGGGAGCCTCAAAGGCGAGGCGTTTGAAAAATATGCCGTCGAGCCCGCACGCCGGATCACCTCCGAGTTGAAAAAGCGCCATCCGGGCATTCCGGTCATCGGTTTTCCGCGCGAAGCGGGCGACGGTTACATCGGCTTTCATGCCAAAACCGGCGTCGATTGCGTCGCCTTGGACAATTCTGTCACACCCGAATGGGGCGCAGAACATGTACAGAAAGACGGCTGCGTTCAGGGCAATCTGGCCTCAAGCCATATGGTCACAGGTGGCCAAGGCTTGATCGACGAGGTGCGTCATGTCCGCGATGCGTTTTCCAAAGGGCCTCATATCTTCAACCTCGGTCACGGCATCACACCGGATGCAGATCCTGACAACGTGTCCCTGATGATCGAGACGCTTCGGGAAAACGTCTGAAACCAAAAGCCCCGTCAAAGAAAGCCCCGCAATATGCGGGGCTTTTCGTTGTAGGTCAGACCCATTTCGCCATCGGCGGTAAGGACATCAACACCGCATTGGCGTCATGGCCGGTTTCCAAACCAAACTTGGTGCCACGATCATAGACGAGGTTATATTCGGCATAGAGACCGCGATGAACCAGTTGCGTGTCTTTGTCGGCCTCGGTCCACGGCGTATCGCGGCGCCTTTCTGTCGCGCCTAAGAAGGCGGGCAAAAACGCCCGACCCACGTCTTGGGTAAAGGCAAAATCCGCCTCCCAATCGCCCGTGTTGTGATCGTCAAAAAAGATACCGCCCACGCCACGCGCCCGGCCGCGATGCGGGACATAAAAATACTCATCCGCCCAGTCTTTGAAGCGCGGATAATAGTTCGGGTCATGGCGATCACAGTGATGCTTTTGCACCGCGTGAAACGCCTCCGTGTCCTCGGCATATTCGATACAGGGGTTCAAATCCGATCCGCCGCCAAACCACCACGCATGCGGCGTCCAAAACATCCGCGTGTTCATGTGAACGGCGGGCGTGTGCGGGTTCTGCATATGCGCGACAAGTGAAATCCCCGCCGCCCAAAACCGCGGATCGTCTTTCATCCCCGGAATGCCTTTGCGCGCGGCCATGGCCATTTGCGCCCGCTCGCCCAACTCACCGTAAACAGTGGAAATATTGACGCCGACCTTTTCAAACACCCGACCTCCGCGCATCACGGACATCACCCCGCCGCCCGCATCAGAACCGTCATCCGAGCTGCGCTTGGTTTCCGTGACCTCAAAGCGTCCGGCGGACAAATCGGCAAAAGGGCCTGTGGTTTGGCTGTCTTCGAGCGCCTCGAACGCGGTGACAATCTGATTGCGCAAATCTCGAAACCAAAGGGAGGCGCGGGATTTTTCGTCAATCATCTCTGGGCTCATCTCTTGGCGGGCGTCTTGGCTCATTCGGGCAGTCCTTTCCGGCGCATCATGTTGCGCCAAGAAGTAGCAGCAATGCGCCAAGAGCGGCAAGATCCCTTCCCCCACGCCAGAAAAAGCCTATTGTATGGACAGAGTTGAAAAGGAGATTTTCAAATGCGTTGGCTTGCTCCCCTTATGCTGTTGCCGCTTGTCGCCGCCTGTTCCGAACAACAGATGTGCATTTCCCGTGCCACAAAAGATTTGCGTCAGGTGCAAAGCTTTATTTCCGAGGCCGAAGGCAATCTCGCCCGTGGCTATGCCTTGGTCGAAAAAGAATACATCGACTATGACATTCAGCGCTGTGGTGAAGATGCGGATGGCAAAGCCATTTACTGTCGCGTGCCCGACGTCGAAACCCGGCGTGTTCCCAAAGCCATCGACCTTGATGCCGAAGCGGCAAAATTGGCGGCGCTGAAAAAGAAAGAAGCGCAATTGGCAAGACAGGCAGAGGCCGCCACCCAAGCCTGTGTGCAGCAATATCCGAGCTGAGACCGGTGAGAGCCTTTCGACCTTAATGAGTGGGCGCGTGCACCGGGTCAACCAGAGTGCGCCCGCCATCCAAAGTCAGGATTTGCCCGGTCATAAACCCGGAGGCCTCAGACACCAAATATTGCACAGTCTCGGCAATCTCTGCGGCCTGTGCGACCCGGCCCAGCGGCGTCTTCGCGATGATCTCATTTCGGTAATCGGGGTTTTCGGCCAACATCCCCTGGAGGCTTGCGCTCATCACCGAGCCAAACGCCACGGCATTGACCCGAATGCGGTTCGGCGCCAAAGCCACCGCCATAGAGCGCGTGAGTTGATCAACGGCGGCGGAAGAGACTGAAAAGGCCAACAATTCCGGTTGCGAACGACGCGCTGCAATTGAAGAGAGGTTCACGATCGAGCCGACGATACCCTCGTCTTCGCTGCTTTTTTCGGAGCGTTTGATCATCCATTTCGCCACTTGCTGCGTCAATCTCAGCGAGGTCATCAGGTTTTGTTCAATCAAATGGGCGACATTGTCTTCTTCAACACACAAAGGATCACTCATCGCCACCTGACGCGAGGCGTTGATCAGAATGTCAACGCCTTCAAAGGCATCAATCGTGGCGGACAAGAGGTTGGCGATGGTCAATTTTTCGCGCAGATCACCGGCGAAATAGGCGATATGAGGCTCGTCCTGATGGGCGGCCTTCCCGTATTGTTCAATCAGACTGGATTCGTCGATATCCGCGCACATGACCCGCGCACCTTGGGATACGAAATGTCGTACAATCGCCAAACCGACGCCATTGGCCGCACCGGTCACGATGGCGGTCTTGCCTTCAATCGAAAAGCTCATCAGTGGTCTCCGCAATATGTTAGCGCCATCTTAAGCGGTTTTGCCGCCCCTGCGAAGCGGTTTTGCGGCGTGAAGCACCTTAAACCCGCCCGTATCGGCAATCTGTTGGCATGTGCCAAACATCTCGGCAAGCGTCGCCTCATAGGGCAATTGCCGATTGGCCACCAGCCAAAGCTGGCCCTGAGGCGACAGCATCCCGGCGGCAGCCCGAATAAAAGCCTGACCCAGCCCCGGATCTGCCGCACGTGAGGTGTGAAACGGCGGGTTCATGATCACCGCATCGAGTTTGGTGGGCGGGGTGAATTTGGTCGCATCCTGCCAATGAAACTCCGCACGCGGATCGGTGACATTTTCGCGCGCACAGGCCAGCGCGGCGGCCTCTGCCTCGACCACATGCAGACGTTTCACTCCGGGATGGTCTAAAATGTGACGGGAGAGATAGCCCCATCCAGCCCCGAGATCGGCGATTTTCGATGGCAACTTGTCAGGCAACGCGGCCAGCAAGGCCTGCGAGGCTTTGTCCATGCGATCCACCGAAAAGACGCCAAGTCGCGTGGTGAACCCGTCGATCAGCCGCAGCGCGCCGGGGTCAACCCAATCGCTGAAATCGCCGCCGGAAAAGGCGAAAGCCTTGCCATGGGCTTTGGAGACGATCTGCGCCACCTCAACCCGTTTGCGCACATCTTTCAACAGGCTGTCGATGCCATCGGTCTTTTGCCCATCCACGATCACACGCGTCGACCGCGCAGCGGCATCAGCAATCAACGCCCGCGCCTCCGCTTTGGACCGCGGCACAGCCACAACAGCCAAATCAAATGTACCCTCAGCCTCAACACGGGCCTCAAACCCGCGCGCTGTGAACGCATCGAAATCGGGCTTAAACCCCTGAACGATCTGAAGAGATGTGCCCGCGAGATCGGACAGGTCGGCATCATGCGTAGGGCGATAGACCACAACGCGTGCAGGCGCCGTGCCAGATAGATCGTGACCAGACAGATCGTGGCCTTCGAGCAGAAGAGGGAGGCGGGAAGATATCATGAAGCGGCGAAACGCCTATTCCTTTTCCATCGTGCATTGCAGCGGATGTTGATGGCGGCGGGCGAAATCCATCACCTGCTGCACTTTGGTTTCGGCAATCTCGAACGGAAAGACCCCGACGACGGCCAAGCCCTTTTTATGCACGGTCAGCATGATCTCGGTCGCATGACCATGACCGATGCCAAAAAAGCGCTCCAGCACGAGAACGACAAATTCCATCGGCGTGTAATCATCGTTCAAAAGCATCACCTTATACAAAGGCGGGCGTTTGGTTTTTGGCTTGGTTTTAAGCGCAAGATCGACATCGCCGTCGTCGAAACGGTCGTCTTTGTCGGACATCATGTGAGGCGAGAGGGTCACTCTGGCGTCTCCGATTTTGGATTTTGCACAAACTTACGGTCTTGATTGGCGTTATATAGACCCTTTTTCGCATGAATAAAGAGGGTTATGCCAAAACGGGTAAAGGGAGCTTAGCATATGTCTGTCAAACTCGCGACAATCGCGTTCGATGCGGATGACACGCTTTGGGAAAATGAGGCGTTTTTTCGCCTGACCCAAGAGCGATTCGCCGATCTTTTGGCCAATTACACCGAACGGGATCACTTGGCACGCCGGCTTTTGGCCGCAGAGCGACGCAACCTTGGCCACTATGGATTCGGCATCAAAGGTTTTGTCTTGTCGATGATCGAAACCGCGATAGAGGTGACGGATGAAAAGGTCCCCGCCTCCGTCATCGCCGACTTGATCGCCGCCGGACAGGAGATGTTGCGGCACCCGATCCACCTGCTCGATGGCGTCGAAGAGACCGTGCGCGCCCTCGCTGAACAGCATGAAATCCTGTTGGTGACCAAAGGCGATCTGTTGGATCAGGAGCGCAAATTGGCACAGTCCGGTTTGGGCGATCTGTTTGATGGGGTCGAAATCGTCTCCGCCAAGACGCCCGAGGTCTATGCGAGCATTTTCGCACGGCACAATGTCGCCCCCGAAGCTGCGATGATGGTGGGCAATTCGATGAAGTCCGATGTGCTGCCGCCGCTTGAAGCCGGGGCGTGGGGCGTGTTCATTCCGCACAATTGGACCTGGGAAATCGAACATGCGGAGGCGCCCAATAATCACCCACGCTACCGTGAACTGGGTGATTTGGGGGCCCTGCCGACACTCATCGAAACGCTCGGCCTCTGATCACCCTCGCCGCAGTTCTCTTTTTTATGCCGCGAACTTCACCATGTGGTGGGCGATGTAGCCATAGCCACCACATGTGGCGTTGCAACTCTGCATCCTCCCAAAGTCTTTGAAAATTCGCGGTTTTCTCAAACGAAAGCCTGTGCTACGTTTTCAAAATAAGCTGGGCGAAATGATCCGGCAGGACGAGGCAGATTTATCATGATGAGCAACGTGCAAGCGCGGGGAGTCCTGCGTGCCGTATCAAGACGTATTTTCCCTCTTATTTTGATCGCTTTTGCGATGACCATCGCAATGTCGGCAAAGATGATGGCGGCGGAATATGCCGCGCTGGTGATGGATGCGCGCAACGGCAAAGTGTTGCACGCGACCAATGCCGACACCCGACTGCACCCGGCCTCGCTGACCAAGATGATGACGCTCTACATCGCTTTTGAGGCAGTCGAACATGGTGAAATCACCCTCGATACCCTCGTCACCGTGTCGCGCAATGCCGCCTCAGAGCCGCCCTCGAAATTGGGCCTCAAGGCCGGTCAAAAAATCAAACTGCGCTACCTCATCCGCGCCGCCGCCGTGAAATCTGCCAACGATGCTGCCACCGCCATCGGCGAGGCCATCGAAGGCTCCGAGGCCGCATTTGCCCGCCGGATGAACCGCACGGCCAAAGAGCTTGGCATGTCGCGCACCACGTTTAAAAACGCCAATGGCCTGACCGAAGAAGGTCACCTGTCTACCGCCCGCGACATGTCCGTTTTGGGGCGCCATGTGTTTTATGATTACCCGGAATATTACAACATCTTTTCGCGCAAAACCGCCGACGCGGGTGTAACCACCGTCACCCATACCAACTCGCGGTTTCTAAGCGCCTATCCCGGCGCAGATGGCATCAAAACCGGCTACACTGCGGCGGCAGGGTTTAACCTTGTGGCCTCAGCACAGCATGGCAATGAGCGGATCATCACGACCGTCTTTGGCGGCCGCTCGACAGCCGCGCGCAACGCCAAAGTGACCGAATTGATGGACCTTGGGTTCAAACGCGCGCCAACAAATGTCTCTGTCATCAAACCGAAAAAACCACCCTATTTGGGTAAGGTTGGTGGCGCAGCTATCATGGTGGCCAAGGGCGAAACTGCCCCGAAAGTGGCGTCGAAAATCGTGCGGGTGAGCATCAATATGGCCAAAAGCCCGATCCCGAAAGCCCGACCAATGCGCGACTTGGCACCCGAGGATGAGCAAATGTTGCTGGCTGCCTCTGCTGATGTGTTCTCGGCCTTGGAAAAAGCCAATCAGGAGGCCGCGCTTTTGGCCGCAGCGACCGAGGCCACGGTGGAAGCGAGCACGATTTTAGCGGCAGAAGCCACACGCGCGCAAACCGCGCCCACGATACCCGCTATCGCGCCGATCCTGCGCCCGGCACGCTACGAGACGCCTGAAAAATTACAACTCGCCTCAATCGAACCCACATCCGCTGTGTCCGCCGATCCGATCCCGACCGGGCCCGAAGTGGTGACGCGGATCTCGACCTCTGGCAGCCGCCATTGGGGCATCAATATCGGCACGTATGGCTCGGAATATGAAGCCCGCAAAGAGCTCTTGCGCACCGCGCTGACAGAGATCGAAATGCTTGATGGGGCGCTGCGCAAAGTGGTCAAAACCAAACGTGGCTATGACGCAAATTTCCTCGGGCTGACCGAAGATTTGGCCGCGATGACATGTCGCCGGTTGGAAGCGCGCGGCACCGATTGTGCCCCCATCGGCCCGTCCTGATCAACAGTAAGAGAGACTGAAATTGAGAGGGCGTGGGCGTTAGAGCCCTGCGCCCTCTTCTACTTTTAGGTCAAACGCCGCGGCCACCAAGGCACGGGTGTAGGCCTCTTTCGGCGCGTCGAAAATCGCATCGGCATCGCCCGCCTCAACCACATCACCGCGCTTCATCACCATCACTTTATGGCTCAGCGCCCGCACAACGCGCAGGTCGTGAGAGATGAACAGATAGGCCAGTTTATGCGTGACTTGCAGCTTGCGCAAAAGCTCAACGATCTGAACCTGAACCGTCATATCCAGTGCAGATGTCGGTTCGTCCAAGACCAAAAGCCGTGGCCGCAGAATCATCGCGCGGGCAATGGCAATACGTTGGCGTTGACCGCCGGAAAACTCGTGCGGATAGCGATGGCGGGTCTCGGGATCGAGCCCAACTTCACGCATGATGTCGATCACCGCCGCCTCATTGGAGGCATAGCCCTCGACCTTATGCACGCTCAGCCCCTCGGCGATGATTTGTGCCACGGTCATGCGCGGAGAGAGAGACCCGAACGGGTCTTGAAACACGATCTGCATATCGGCGCGCAGTGGCCGCAACTGGCGGTTGGACCAACCTTGAATGTTCTGCCCCAAAACCACCACGGTCCCCTGTGAGGAAATCAGCCGCATCAACGCCAGCGCCAGCGTGGTTTTGCCGGAACCCGATTCGCCCACGATGCCCAAGGTTTCGCCTTCGCGCACCGAGAATGTCGCGGCATTGACCGCTTTGACATAGCCCGCCGTTTTGCGCAGGAAACCGCGCTGTACCGGGAACCAGATGCGCAGGTTTTCGGCCTCTGCCACGACGTCGGAGTCTTCGGGCACCGGGTCCGGGCGGCCCGTGGCGGCAGCGGCCAAAAGCATTTGGGTATAGGGGTGTTGCGGGTTGTCGAAAATCACCGCCGTCGGGCCGGTTTCGACAATCTCTCCGTCTTTCATCACACAGACCCGATCAGCGATTTTGCGCACGATGTTGAGATCATGGGTGATGAACAGCATCGACATACCAAGTCGATCTTTGAGCGCGCGCAACAGCTCCAAAATCTGCGCCTGAATGGTCACATCAAGCGCCGTGGTCGGCTCGTCCGCGATCAAAAGTTCAGGATCATTGGCCAGAGCCATTGCGATCATCACGCGCTGACGTTGGCCGCCCGACAGTTGGTGCGGATAATCTTTGAGACGGCTTTCCGGGTCGTGGATGCCAACCTGTTCCAACAGCTCAATCACCCGAGTGCGTGCCGCAGTGCCGGTCATGCCGTGATGGATCAAAAGCACCTCAGCAAGCTGTTTTTCGAGCGTATGCAACGGGTTGAGCGAGGTCATCGGCTCTTGGAAGATAAAGCTGATGTCATTGCCGCGCAGTTTGCGCAATTCCTTTTCGGGCGTGCCGACAAGCTCTTGACCCTGATAGGTGATCGACCCCGTGATCTCGGCGGTGTCAGGCAAAAGGTTCACACTTGAGAGCGCTGTGACCGATTTGCCGGAACCGGATTCCCCCACAAGCGCGACAGTTTCGCCCTTTTCAACGGTAAAAGACACGCCCTTGACGGCCTCGACCGTGCCGCCATCCTGACGGAAGCCAACGCGGAGATCTGTGTAGCGCAAAAGGCTCATCGAAAGGTCTTTCTCGGATCAAAAGCATCGCGCACGCCTTCAAAGATAAAGACAAGCAGCGAAAGCATGATGGCGTAGGTGAAAAAGGCGGTGAAGCCCAGCCAAGGCGCCTGAAGGTTCTGTTTGGCCTGAAGCGTCATTTCGCCCAATGAGGGATAGGACGAGGGCAAGCCGAAGCCGAGGAAATCGAGCGATGCCAGCGTGCCAATGTTGCCCGTCACAATAAAGGGCAGCATTGTCAAAGTGGCGACCATGGCGTTGGGCAACATGTGGCGGAACATGATGGTGCCGTTGGAGACGCCGAGCGCGCGGGCGGCACGGATATATTCGAAATTGCGCGCGCGCAGGAATTCAGCCCGCACCACGCCGACCAAGGCGGTCCAGCCAAACAGGATGGTGACCATGACCAAAAGCCAGAAACTTCGCCCCAAAATAGCAAACAGGATGATGATCACATAGAGCGACGGCATCGCGCCCCAAATCTCTAAAATCCGTTGAAAAATCAGGTCGGTACGGCCGCCAAAAAATCCCTGAAGCGCGCCTGCGATGATACCCACGAAAGACGAAAGCACCGAGACGATCAAGGTGAAGAACACCGACAGGCGGAAGCCGTAAATCACCCGGGCGACAACATCGCGCTTGGTGTCATCCGTGCCCAGCCAGTTTTGTGAGGTCGGCGGCGAGGGCGCGGCCCCCGGCCCCTCAACTTGGGTGTTGAACGAATAGCGGATCGGCGGCCAGAGCATCCAGCCCTTCTCGATCTTGTCCCCATTGATGACGCCGTCCTTGGCATCTTCGATCAGGGCGTCAGGATCGTCGAAACAGTCCACCATACCGCCAGTTTTGACCAAACACTGCACCTCGGCATAGCGATAGACGGCCTCGGTTCTGAAATCGCCGCCGAATTCGGTTTCCGGGTAGAAATTGAAAATCGGCATGTAATAGTTGCCGCGGTATTGCACGAGGATCGGTTTGTCATTGGCCAGAAACTCGGCAAAGAGCGACAGGCCGAACAGGATCGAGAACAGGATCAGCGACCAAAACGCGCGGCGGTTGGCACGGAAGTTGCGCCAGCGGCGTTGGTTGAGGGGGGAAAGTGTCATGTGTCCCTCTTTTCAAAGTCGATACGCGGATCGACAAAGACATACATCAGGTCGGAGAGGATGCCGATCAACAGGCCGATGAGGCCAAAGAAAAACAACGTGCCAAAGATCACCGGATAGTCACGTTCAAGCGCAGCTTGGTAGCCCAAACGCCCCAAACCATCGAGCGAGAACAGCGTTTCGATGATAACCGACCCGCCAAAGAACACGCCCAAAAACAACCCCGGAAAGCCCGCGATCACGATCAACATCGCATTGCGAAACACATGGCCGTAGAGGACGCGGGACTCAGACAGGCCCTTGGCCTTGGCGGTGACCACATATTGTTTACGGATTTCATCGAGAAAGGAGTTTTTGGTCAACAGCGTAAGCGTGGCAAAGGACGAAACCACCGAGGCCAGCACCGGCAGAGCGATGTGCCACAGGTAGTCCAACGCCTTGCCAACCAGCGTCATCTCACTCCAATTCGGCGAGGTCAGCCCGCGCAGGGGGAAGATTTGCCAATAAGACCCGCCCGCAAACAGCACCAAGAGCATGATCGCAAAGAGAAATCCGGGGATCGCATAGGCGGCGATGATGATGCCCGAGGTCCATGTGTCAAAGCTTGATCCATCACGCACGGCCTTGCGAATGCCCAAAGGGATCGAGATCAAATAGGAAATCAACGTCGCCCAAAGCCCAAGGGTGATCGACACAGGCAGCTTGTCCCAGACCAGATCAAGCACCTTCTCGGATTTGAAATAGCTCTCACCAAAATCAAACCGCATGTAGCTCCACATCATCGAGAGGAAGCGTTCCAAAGGCGGCTTATCAAGACCGAATTGACGTTCCAGATCCTGAATGAACTCGGGCGGAAGACCGCGTGCCCCGGCATATTCGCTTTCATAGCCATTGCCGTCGAGCACATCCATGTTTTGGCCCGCATCGCCCTGACCGCCGGTAAAGGAGGCAAAGGCATCGCCTTCGCCGCGCATATTGGCCAGGACCTGTTCGACAGGGCCACCGGGCACGAATTGGGTGAGCGCGAAATTGAGGATCATGATGCCCAGAAGGGTCGGAATGATCAACAAAATGCGCCTTAAAATATAGGCTCCCATCGGGATTGTCCTGACTGCTTATTTCAACGCGCCGGCGGCTTTGAGCGCCTGCTCTTTGTCGGCATTGACCCACCAAAAATCCAGATGGCCCAGATCAAGCGGTGGCATTTTATCCTCGGACGGGTGCTCATACATGTTGTAATAGGCCACCCAAAATGCGTCGTTCATATGCGCCGGAACAATGAAATAGTCGTAGCGCATGATCCGGTCGGCAGCACGCACAACGGCGGCCATATCGTCATAGCTTTCGACCTCTAACAGGCGTTTGCCCAGATAATCAATCGCCGGATCAGACAGACCCGCCGGGTTGAACACGTCGTTCACATTGTCAGATCCGTATTTCTGATCAAAGCTTGACCCTTCCTCAAACCCGTTCGCATAGCCGCTGTAGATCATGTCGTAATCAAAGCTTTGAGTCCGGGCTTGGTACTGGTTCGCATCGACGCGGTTGTAGCTGGCGTTCACGCCCAACGCGACAAGATTTTCGATATAGGGATTGATGATGCGATCCCACGCCGGGTTGTAATGCAGGAATTCAACATCCAGCGTCTCGCCCTTGGCATTGCGCAACTTGCCATCATCGCCGGGGACATATCCGGCCTTCTCTAACAAAGCCAAAGCTTTACGCAAATTGCGACGGTCCAAAGAGCGTTCGCCCGATGTATGGGGCAAAAACGCCTCTTCGGTGAAAATCTCAGGCGGGACCATGTCGCGGACCTCATCAAGATAGGCCAATTCTTTGCCCTCAGGCAGGCCTGTGGCCTTGAGCTGCGGCGTTTCCCAAAAGCTTTCGCGCTGTTTGAACAGCCCGTATTGCAACGTGTCATTGGTCCACGTGAAATTATACATCAACCCCAGCGCCAAACGCACATTGCGATCCTGAAACTTGTCCCGGCGCAGGTTGAACAAAAATCCGGCCGCGCCGGGCAGTGAGCCATCATGAAGTGCGGCTTTGATCACCCAGCCCTTTTCCAGAGCCGGAAAATCATAACCGGTGGCCCAATTCAAAGACGAGGTTTCTTGGCGGAACGTGATTTCGCCGGATTTAAACGCCTCAAACGCCGCAATCGTATCGCCGAAATAGATCACCTTGATGGTGTCGAAATTCTCGCGCCCGACTTTGAGCGGATGTTTGATGCCCCAATAGTCCGGGTTGCGTCTGTATTTCACCCATTGGCCGGCGTCGTAGCTGTCCAACATATAGGCCCCTGTGCCGGGAGAGACATCGAAACGTTTCTCGTCCAACTTGGCGTCATGGGCGTCAAACCACGCTTTTTGCATCACCAAGGTGGACCCGGCCTGTCCGATCAACCCTTTGCGCGGGATGTCCGGTTGAAAGGTGAATTTGACGGTATAGGGGCCAAGCGCCTCGACTTTCGCAATCATCGCACTGACACCCGCGCGCCATGATGGCGTGGCTTCGTTGATGAATTTGTTATGAGTGAACACCACATCCTCGGCGGTCATCGGCGTGCCGTCAGAAAAGGTCACATCCTTGCGCAGGTGGAAAATCACCCACTCCTGACTCTCAGGATACTCCAAGGTTTCACACAAAAGACAATACTGCGCGCCGGTGAACTCATCCGCCGTCCCGTCCATCAACCGCTCATACGGGGTCGACGACAAAGCTGCGGGCGTCCCTGACAGGGTAGAGAAGGGATTCATACTGTCAAAGGTGCCAACCGTGCCCAAGACAATGCCGCCACCTTTGGGCGCATCTGGGTTGACGTAATCGAGGTGGTCAAAGGGTTCGGAATATTTCACCGTATCCCAATCGGTGAACCATGTGCGTGTGATCGTGTCCTCAGCTTTCGCAGCCCCCCCAAAAAGCGCCAACAGGGCCAAGATCGGGAAACCTGTGCGAAAAGCGGGGCGTGCGAACATATGGAACCTCCGAAAGTGTTGTGGATGCGCCATTGGGCGGCGCGTCTGGGTCTGTGCGACGGTAATGTGTCGACACGCCCACATGCAAGTTACAACACATCGAAAAACCGTGATCGCACCCAAGCGCGTAAGAGTTTGCATAAGAAAACCCCCACTGGCACACGGCCAATGGGGGTTTGTGATGCAATCAGGCGCGATCTGTTGAGATCAGCCAGAGATCGACTGAAGATAGGCCACGAGATTGGCGCGATCTTCGATCTTCGGCAGACCTGCGAAAGACATTTTGGTGCCAGAAACAACGGCTTTCGGGTTGGTCAGGAATTCGTTGAGCGCATCGGGTGTCCAGGCGCCGCCGTGGGCCATCATGCCGTCGGAGTAGGTGAACCCATCGACGCTTGCGACGACACGCTCGAACACGCCATCAAGGTGCGGACCGGTGCCGTTGGTGCCGTCCACTTTGTGGCAGGCCTTACATTTGGAAAAGACTTTTTCGCCTTTCGCAACGTCAGCAGAGGCCAAAAGCTCGTCAAAGCTCACTTGGACCACCTCTTCTGCCGGGGCGGCATCTTCTTCGCCTGTCGCGATGACATAGGCTTGGGCGTGTTCGCCATCATGACCAGCGCCGCCCATCGAGTAGATGGAGGTCCCAGCCCAATTGGCGAAGAGGAAGATCAAGAAGGTGCCGCAGAGGCCGCCGACGACCTTGGTGATGGTCATAGTGTTGAACATGTCGCGTTCCGTTTATATGCATTCGTCGCGCGCTATCTACCCGCTTCCCCTAGTGCATTTCAAGGTATAAGACCGTCACCCACGCAAGTTAGCGCAAAACTATGAGACAAAAGGGGTCGAAAATGACCGGACGCATCGCATTTCAGGGAGAACTGGGGTCATATTCCCATCAAGCATGCTGTGAAGCGCGCCCCGCGTTTGAGCCCCTGCCCTGCCCGACCTTTGAGGATGCGATGGAGGCTGTGCGCTCGGGGGCGGCTGATCTTGGCATGATTGCGGTCGAAAATTCGACCTATGGACGGGTGCAAGACGTCTATCACCTTTTGCCAGAATCAGGCCTGCACATCATTGATGAGACCTTCGTGCGCGTGCATGTGAACCTTTTGGGACTTCCCGGCACGAAAACATCCGACATCAAACAGGTGCGTGCCATGTCCGTGCTTTTGGGTCAGGCCCGTAGCTTTGTGCGCGACCATAGCCTGACCACGATCAATTGGTCTGACAACGCCGCCGCCGCACGATCCGTCCAAGAAGAGGGCAACCCGGAGATCGGGGCGTTCGCCTCAGAATTGGCGGGTGAAATTTTCGGGCTTGATGTGCTGGCCCGCCATATTGAAGACCACAAACTCAACACCACTCGTTTTCTCATCATGGCACGCGAAGCCGATTATACCCGCCGCGCCGACAAAATGGTCACCGCCTTTATGTTCCGCGTCCGCAACCTCCCGGCTGCGCTGTATAAGGCGATGGGGGGCTTTGCCACCAATGGCGTCAACATGACCAAGCTGGAAAGCTACATGGTCGACGGGGTTTTCACCGCAACACAGTTTTATGCCGATATCGAAGGCCACCCCGACGACGAAAACGTGCGCCGCGCGCTAGATGAATTGGGGTATTTCACTGAAATGGTTGAGATTTTAGGCGTCTATCCGGCTGACCCGCGTCGGACCTAAACATGGACAACTCTTAGGCGCGTTCCGAATTATCTTTTGGACGCGCTTAGGTACTCATCCGCCAAATGGTCGCAAAATTTTGAAACCCGGGTTTCAAACCGCTTTTGCAATGTGCCCTTTGCGAATTTCACCGACTGAACCAGAATCCGCGCCGACAATGTGTTCGGACGCACGTCATAGCCAAGCGTCATACGCGTGCGCTGCGGCGAAAGTGCCAAAAGATCAGCGGTCAAAATCATGTCCAACCCACCTGATTTCGCGTCGACCATCAAACCGTTGGGCGCATCATATTCGCGGATTTCAGCGACCAAATCGCGCAATTTCCCTCGAAACGGGACTTTCAGCGTCCAACCGGCACCAACCCCACGCGGCTGGCTGGGCGATTTACGGTTGACGTTGATGCCACGCCGCATCGCCTGACGCTCCAAGCCCTCAAAATCAACAAGGCGTTCAAAGACAAATTCTGCCGGTGCTTCAATGTCCTGACGGGTCGAAAATTTCATGCCAACTCACTTGTGATCACTGCCCCGGCCCATGTTATCCCGTTATTCCCAACAGTCTGCAAGCCACTTGGTCAGAAGAAATTGCGCCAATGCGCCTTTTCGGGCCGGGCGAATTTTATCGGACAGCCCGGCCATCGCAACAGATAGCTCCTCGCGGGTCACCCAAAGCGCATCCTCAAGCTCATTGGGATCCAGCGTGATCTCGCGCGTCAACGCCTCAGCCCGACAGCCAATCATCAACGAGGCGGGAAAGGGCCATGGCTGGCTGGCGACATAGTCGACCGCGCCAATGACCACCCCCGATTCTTCCAAAACCTCGCGCCGCACGGCGGCCTCAATCGGCTCGCCCGGTTCCATAAACCCGGCCAAAAGCGAATACATCCCTTCGGGCCAGGCTGCATTGCGGCCCAAAAGTACGGAATTTCCATGGGTCACCAACATGATCACCACAGGATCCGTGCGCGGAAAATGGTGCGCCGAGCAGGCCGCACAGTCGCGCCGCCAACCACCATCGGACATCTTTGTGGGCGCACCGCAATTGGCACAGAACCTATGCCGCCCGTGCCATTCCAAAATACCGCGTGCCGTTGCCGCGACCTCAGCCTCCCAAGGGGTCAACTGGGTCATCAGCGACCTCAAATCATGAAACTCCGTCCCTTCGATTTCTGCACAGGGAACGGCCCCCCCCGACCATGGCATCACGGCCTCATCTGTCGGTATGGCACCCTTCCAATCGTCAACATCAACCGCAAAAATCGGCGCATTCTCGTCTGAGAGGCCTAAGAAGAGACAGGGGTGTCTGTCTGCATCGAACACGGGATCTGCGGTTGTGCAAAACGCAAGACCGCCCGCCTGCCGCATCAATGGCATTTTGTGCCAAAACGGTACGACCAAAGCATTTTTTTGGGCCCAAAGCGGCTTGGTATCTGGCCGCAAATGGGCCTCACGACGCAGCACCCCGGCTGCAAAAACCACAGATTCTTTTCTCATACGGTCAGCCATATGTCGATTTCGGGTGTACGGCCAGCGGTTCCATCTACGCATTTCGCGCAAAAACCACATGATTGTGTTGTCTCTGTGCGACAATAATCAAAAAAACAACCTAAAGTTGTTAATGCGACTAAAAAGGCAACTCGAAAGGGTTTGTTTCAGGTCAAAGGACTGATAATTTTACCGCCGTCACACCAGTGTCTTGTGACGTGTAAATGTTTGCGCCAACGTATGTCAAAAGGAGGCGCATCATGAGCCGTTTGAAAACAAATATGAATCGCCGCGGCTTCATGTCCGGCACAATCGCAGGATCTGCCTTGATTGCTCTTCACCCTTTTTCTGCGCGCGCGGCCGTAAACCAAGCGCATTTGCGGGTTATGGAAACAACTGACCTGCATGTGCATGTCTTTCCATATGACTATTACTCGGACAAACCGATCGACACTGTCGGGCTTGCGCGTACTGCGGCGCATATCAACGCCGTGCGCGCCGAGGCAACCAACACGATGTTGGTTGATAATGGGGACTTTCTTCAAGGCAATCCGATGGGCGATTTCATTGCCTATGAGCGCGGGATGAAAGAGGGCGACATGCACCCCGTCATCACCGCCATGAACACCGTGGGCTTTGATGCCTCCACCTTGGGCAACCACGAATTCAACTACGGCATTCCCTTTTTGATGAAGGCATTGGCCGGGGCCAATTACCCGGTGATTTCTGCCAATGTCGTCACTGAAATGGGGGCCAACCCGCGCGCCGATAAAACACTTTTACCGCCCTATGTGATTTTGGACCGCGAGCTGACCGATGGGTCCGGCGAGACCCACACCATCAAAATCGGCCTGATCGGCTTTGTTCCGCCCCAGATCATGATGTGGGACCGCAAGAACCTTGAAGGTGCCGTTGAGGCCCGCGACATCGTCGAAACGGCCCGTGCCTATGTTCCTGAAATGAAAGAAAAAGGTGCCGATATTATCATCGCACTCAACCACTCCGGCATTGGCGCAGCCGCGCACAGCGACAGAATGGAAAACGCGTCCGTGCCCTTGGCCGAGATTGACGGCATTGACGCGCTGATGACCGGGCATTCCCACCTTGTGTTCCCGTCTGCAACCTATGATGGCTATGCGGCGGTCGATGCGCAAAAGGGGTTGATCCACGGCAAACCGGCGGTCATGGGCGGCTATTGGGGCTCGCATCTTGGTGTGATGGATTTGCTGTTGGAAAAAGACGGCAACGCGTGGCGCGTGGTCACAAACGCCGTTGAAACCCGCCCGATCGCGCAGCGCAACGAAGATCGTTCGATCTCCCCCTTGGTCGAAAGTGTCGATCCTGTGCTGGACTCGATCATGGATGTTCACGAGCAAACGCTGGCCTATGTGCGCCGCGCCGTGGGCAAAACCAACGCGCCGTTGCATTCCTATTTTGCCCTCGTGGCCGACGATCCGTCGGTGCAAATCGTGTCCAACGCCCAGCTTTGGTACATTGGCGAGATGATGAAAGGCACCGAACACGACGGCCTGCCGATCTTATCTGCCGCAGCACCGTTTAAGGCCGGTGGACGTGGCGGACCGGAATATTACACTGACGTGGCCGTGGGCGATGTGGCGATCAAAAACGTCGCCGATCTCTACCTTTATCCGAATACAATCCGCGCGGTACGGATCAATGGCGCGCAACTCAAAGGCTGGCTGGAACGCTCCGCTGGCATGTTCAATCAGGTCGATAAAGGCGCGAAAGATGCGCTTTTGCTCAACCCCGATTTTGCCTCCTATAATTTCGATGTCATTGATGGCGTGAGCTACCAAATCGACATTTCGCAACCGTCGCGGTTTGACACCAGTGGCGAGGTTTTGAACCCGAACGCCTCGCGCATCGTCAATCTGACCTACAATGGCGCGCCGGTGACCGACGAGATGGAATTCATCGTCGCCACCAATAACTACCGTGCGGGCGGCGGCGGCACCTTCCCCGGCGCTGATGGCACGACCGTGATTTTCGAAGGACCGGACACCAACCGCGACATCATCGTGCGCTATATCGTGAACCAAGGCACAATCAATCCAACCGCCGACAACAATTGGTCGCTTGCCCCCTTGGGCGACACCACAGTGTTGTTTGAAACCGGCCCTGCCGCGCACCAACATTTGGCCGATCTCGACGGTCTCACCATCGAAGACGCGGGCGAAGGCCATGATGGTTTCGCGCAATTCCGCATCACGCTTTAACATTCATAGGGGTGGGCTTGGTCACCTAAACCCGCCCCCTTGAGTCGCATGTCTCAGGTTGCCCCTGCGTCATGTAGAAATCGAGATTCGCCATACCTGCACTATATTTAATCACACATGAGTTTATGTGATGTATTTGTGTGCGAATACAAAGGTTGTATACATGATTGTGAACCTTGCCCTCGCGGCGAAAACGCCCCTGCGCCACACTGGGCCGGAACGACACGAGGGAAATCCATGTTCTATAAATCCTTTACAACTTTGGCAGCCTTCGCGCTGACCGCAACCACCGCCTATGCCGAAACCGCATTGCCATTTGCGCTCGACTGGAAATTCGAAGGCCCCGCCGCCCCGTTTTTCACCGCGATCGAAGCCGGATATTTTGCCGATCAGGACCTATCCGTGGAAATCTCCGCCGGCCAAGGCTCGCTTGATGCGATCCCGAAAGTGGCCACCGGCGCCTACCCTGTTGGCATGGCCGACATCAACAGTCTGGTGAAATTTCTCGACCAAAACCCCGGCGCGCCGGTCACTGCGATCATGATGATCTATGATGCTCCGGCGTTTTCCGTAGTGGGCCGCAAATCCTTGGGGATTGAAGCGCCGAAAGACCTTGAAGGTCACGTTTTGGGCGCGCCGCCGCCCGATGGCGCATGGGCACAGTTCCCGATCTTTGCCGCCGAAAACGATCTCGACATGTCAAAGATCACCGTCGAGCCGGTCGGTTTTCCAACCCGCGAGCCGATGCTGGCCGAGGGTAAAGTCGATGCTGTCACGGGCTTTAACTTCTCGTCCTATCTCAACCTCGTGCGTCTTGGCGTGCCCGAGGATGACATTTCGACCATTATGATGAGTGATTTTGGCGTGAGCCTTTATGGCAACGTGCTTTTGGTCAACACCGACTTTGCCGCCGAGCACCCTGATGCGATCAAAGGCTTTTTGACCGCCGTTGTCGCCGGTTGGAAAGATGCGGTTGTCGATCCGAGAGCCGCCGTCGAAAACATGGTGAAATACAACCCGGCCTCTGATGTTGACCTCGAAACCCGCCGTCTGGAGCTTGCCCTCGAAGGCAACGTGTTGACCGATTACGTCGTGGCGAACGGATTTGGCGGCATTGATGCGGCCCGGTTTGAAGGCTCTTTGGAACAGCTCGGCATGGTCTATGAGTTCAAAGCCGCACCGGATGCGAGTCTCTATTTTACCGACGCCTACCTGCCCGCCGCTGCGGACCGGATGCTGAAATAAGCACCCCGAATATTGATGCGGGCGCGGGACCTTTCCAAAGGCCGCGCCCGCTTTTTATGGCACGGCTCAGAGACGGCAGAGAGTTAGATGACAAACCTCATAGACATCAAAGGCGTCACCCACGCCTACAAAACCGAAAACGGCCCCCTGCCGGTTCTCGAAAACCTCAACATTTCGGTGCCCGAAGGCGATTTTTGCGCCGTGGTTGGTCCGTCTGGCTGTGGCAAATCCACACTGACGCGATTGATCGCCGGGCTGATGAAGCCCGATGAGGGCGAGGTTTGGCTGCATGGCGAACGGGTCACATCGCCGCGCTCGACCGTGGGCATGGCGTTTCAAAACCCGGTGCTTTTGGAATGGCGCACGATTTTGGACAACGTGTTGCTGCCGCTCGAAATCGTCCCCAACAGCATGAGCAAACGCCAAAAACAGGACCGCGCCCGCGATCTTTTGGCGCTCGTTGGTCTTGAGGGGTTTGAGGACAAACGCCCCTCTGAACTCTCCGGCGGGATGCGTCAACGCGCCTCGCTTTGTCGCTCGATTGTGCACAAACCCGACGTGTTGATCATGGACGAACCCTTTGGTGCGCTCGATGCCTTTACCCGCGAAGACCTGTGGCAAACCATGCACCGTCTGCGCGCCGAAGAACCGTTTACCGGCGTGTTGATCACCCATGATTTGCGCGAAAGCGTCTATCTGGCCGATGAGGTGATTGTGCTCTCTGGCCGACCAGCAACGACCCAACATATTGAAAATGTGAAACTTTCGGGGCGCACCGATTTGGAAGTGATTTACACACAAGAGGCCACTGACATTCTACATCGCCTGCGCCATCAGATCGAAGTTGCGCAGGGTCGCGCAGAGGGGGCGGCACAATGAAACATTGGAAAAAAGTCGCCACGCCGCTTTTGGCCATCATCGCCTTTCTGGCGTTTTGGGAATTCATCGTTTGGTTCAACCAGTGGCCAAATTACAAAATGGCCTCGCCCTCGGACCTGATCCCGGCCTATGCGAAATATTGGAACCTGTTCTTCATTTACGGCTGGCAAACGCTCTGGCGCACTGTTGTGGGGCTGATCGTTGCGGTGATGTTTGGCACCTTGATCGGCATGATCATGGGCTTTTCACGCACCATGCGTGATGCGCTTTACCCGCTTTTGGTCGGCTTCAATGCCATCCCCAAAGCCACTGTTGTCCCCGTGATCGCACTGATTTTCATCGGACAGCATGATTTCAACACCATTCTGATCGCTTTCATGATTTCGTTCTTTCCGATTTCTGTCGCGGTCTCCATTGGCCTTTCGACCTTGGAGCCAGAATACCGCGACATCTTGCGCTCGCTCGGCGCGTCGAAATGGACGATTTTCTGGAAGATTGCGCTCCCCAAAACCCTACCGGAATTTTTTGGCGCATTGAAAGTGTCGGTCACATTGGCCTTTATCGGCACCAACCTGATGGAGATCGTCGAACCGCATGGGCGCGGCCTTGGCCACCTGTTTGATAGCGGCAAAATCAACGCCGATTACCCCCTGATGTTCGCGGTTTTGATCGCTTTGGCGTTTTTGGGGATCGTTCTTTATTACATCGTCGTCGCGCTGGAAAAAATCTTTGCGGGTTGGGCGGAACGCCCACAGGGATAAATGAGCGGAACGCCCACAGGGGTACACGGGCGGAACGCCCACAGGGATAAATGAGCGGAACGCCCACAGGGGTAAAAACATCATCAAGAGGACGGGGTGCATCCGCCCTCTTGCGAATCCGCCCTGTGACGCTTATGTAACCCCTTGAGAGGTTGGCGCGGGCGAGCGCCTCGCCAACCCGGTCAGATCCGGAAGGAAGCAGCCGTAACGAGTCCAGCTTGGGTCGTTGTCCAGCCTCTCACCCTACGCCCACCGGGTCGCAGCTTTCAAAGCGTGGCCCGCAACCGCCAACCGAGGAGGAATTTGATGATTGTCTTGTCTTGCACCCCTCGGGCTGTTGCCGCTTAAGGCGTTTCCCATTTTCGGACTGCCCGAGACCGAATGCCCTCGCCGCCCATCCGGCGCGAGGCCCTTTTTTGCGTCACGCAAGGCAGACCAATGACCAAAGACACCACATCTAACGACCTGAAAACCCTCGGCTGGAGCCAGTTTTTCACCAGCCAACTCAGTATCGAAGACCTCGAAACCCTCACCCCCATGCGTCTCTGCGAAGTGCGTCGTCGCTCCGTTGTGGCGCTTTCTGCAGGGCTTGAGCGGCTCAACATTTCTCTGACCGGGGATCATGTCGCCACCGATATGGCGGTGGGCGATTTCGTCCTCTCGGACGGCGAACGCATCATCCGGCGGCTGGACCGACGCACGTTGATCTCACGCCGCGCCGCGGGTGTCGCCGCCGCCGCGCAACTGATCGCGGCCAATATCGACACGCTGTTCATCACCACGTCGTGCAACACCGATTTCAACGAAGCGCGGCTCGAACGCTATCTCGCGATCGCCATCGAAGCCGAGGCCACACCCGTGATCGTCATCACCAAGGCAGACAAGCCCGAAGATATCCCGATTGAGGCCTATGTGGACCGCGCCAAGGCAATTTATGATCGGGCGGAGATTTTGGCGATCAATGCCAAAGATCCGGCCGACATCGCCCGCCTTGAGCATTACTGCGGCACGGGGCAAACCCTTGCGCTCGTGGGGTCTTCTGGCGTTGGCAAATCCACCATCGCACGCGGACTGACCGGCGAGGATTTGGACGTCGGCGACATTCGCGAAGACGACGCCAAAGGCCGCCACACCACCACCGCACGTTCCATGCACCGGATGCACGCCGGGGGCTGGTTGATCGACACGCCCGGAATGCGCGAATTGGCGTTGCATGATGCGATGGAGGGGATTGGCACCCTGTTTGAGGACATCACCGATCTGGCGATGACCTGCAAATTTTCGGATTGCCAACACCGCACCGAACCGGGCTGTGCCATCCGTGCGGCGATTGAAACGGGTGAATTGGATGAGCCTCGGGTCGAGCGTTGGCGCAAGCTGATGGAAGAGGACAGCCGCAATTCGGAAAGCATTTCCGAGGCGCGCGGGCGCGGGCGAAAGTTCTCCAAAATGGTAAAGCAAGCCAAAAAAGTCAAAAGCGTCAAACGCGGCGAGTGAACCCAATCGCAAAGATCGCATGAAACACGGTTGCGGGGTCTGCCCCGCAGCCTTACCTTAGCCGCAACGGATCACTTGGGAGAAAACGCATGTCTGACACCGACGCAGGCTATAAGGTTCTGGCACGCAAATACCGCCCGGAAACCTTCGCCGACCTCGTCGGTCAGGACGCCATGGTGCGCACGCTCAAAAATGCCTTTGCGGCGGATCGCATCGCCCAAGCCTTTATCATGACCGGCATTCGTGGCACCGGCAAAACCACCACCGCACGGATCATCGCCAAAGGCATGAACTGTATCGGGTTGGACGGAAACGGTGGGCCGACGACCGAACCCTGTGGCCAATGCGAACATTGCGTCGCCATCACTGAGGGCCGTCATGTCGATGTGATGGAAATGGACGCCGCCTCGCGCACAGGCGTGGGCGACATCCGCGAAATCATTGACTCAGTGCATTACCGGGCCGCCTCCGCGCGCTATAAAATCTATATCATTGATGAGGTTCACATGCTCTCGACCAGTGCGTTCAACGCGCTGCTCAAGACGCTCGAAGAACCGCCCGCCCACGTCAAATTCATTTTTGCCACCACCGAAATTCGCAAGGTGCCGGTGACCGTGCTGTCGCGCTGTCAGCGCTTTGATTTGCGCCGGATCGAACCCGAAGTGATGATCGCGCTGTTGCGCAAAATTGCTGGCGGCGAAAACGGTCAGATCACCGACGAAGCACTGGCGTTGATCACCCGAGCTGCCGAAGGCTCGGCGCGGGATGCGACCTCGCTTTTGGACCAAGCCCTGTCTCACGGCGCGGGCGAAACCACGGTCGAACAGGTCCGCGCCATGTTGGGCCTGGCCGATCGCGGTCGAGTGTTGGATCTGTTCGACATGATCATGGCTGGCGACGCGGCAGGCGCTTTGGGCGAGATCGGCGGGCAATATGCTGACGGGGCCGACCCTTTGGCGGTGCTGCGCGATCTGGCTGAGATCACCCATTGGATTTCGGTGATCAAGATCACACCAAATGCCGCAGATGATCCCACCATCGGCCCAGACGAACGGATGCGCGGGCTGGCGATGGCGGAGAAATTGCCGATGCGGGTTCTGTCGCGGATGTGGCAGATGTTGTTGAAAGCGCTTGAAGAAGTCTCCGCCGCGCCGAATGCGATGATGGCCTCTGAGATGGCGATCATCCGGCTGACCCATGTCGCTGACCTCCCGATGCCCGAAGATTTGGTGCGTAAACTGAACGAACAAAACCCACCGCCACGCCCGCCTTCTGGCACAAGTGGCGGTGGAGCCGCGCCCTCTGGCGGCGGCTCTGTGTCGGCGCAAGGCGGCTCCATCGGCGGCGGTCACGCCACTCACGGGCCGACGATGATGGCCGGGGCAAGCTCTGGCATGTCAGGCGCAGCCACCGCATTGGCGCAGGCCCCGGACACCGCTTTGGCGAAATATCCGCGGTTTGACGATGTGGTCGACTTGATCCGCCTACACCGCGACGCGAAGCTTTTGATCGACGTGGAAAACCATGTGCGTTTGGCGAAATACGCACCCGGTCGGATCGAATTTCAGCCCCATGATGACGCCCCCGCCGATCTGGCCCCGCGCCTGCAAAGCCGCTTGTTTGCCTTTACCGGCCACCGCTGGGTCGTGACCATTGCGGAGGCGTCACACGACGTGCGCACGATCCGCGAAATCAAAGATGCCACACGCATCGCTTTGGAAAATGAGGCCAAAGCCCACCCAATTGTCGCCAAAGTGTTTGAACTTTTCCCCGACGCGAAAATCGCCGAGGTGCGCACGCCCGAAACCAAAGCGCAGGCCGCCCAGCTTGAGGCCCTGCCTGAGGTTGAGGATGAATGGGACCCGTTTGAAAGCGATTGAATATCGCGCCCGACACCCCCAAATCAGACCAAGTCAGAGATCAGGAGAACAACATGCTCAAAGGCCTAGGTGGGCTCGGCGATATGGCCGGGATGATGAAAAAAGCCCAAAAAATGCAAAGCGACATGGCGGAGCTTCAGGAGAAATTGTCGGAGATGACCGTCATGGGCGAGAGCGGTGCGGGGCTTGTGAAAGCCACCGCAACCGCCAAAGGTCAGTTGATCGGGCTCGACATTGATCCGTCGATTTTCCACCCCGATGAGAAGGAAGTGGTCGAGGATTTGATCCTTGCGGCCATCAAAGATGCGCAAGCAAAGGCCTCGCTGCGCGCCGAAACAGAGATGCAGAAACTGACCGAGGGCCTTGGGCTTCCGGCTGATTTTAAACTGCCATTCTGAGCCCCTTGTGAACGAGGACCGTCAAGATATTGAGGCGCTGATTGACCTCATGGCGCGCTTGCCGGGGCTTGGACCGCGTTCGGCCCGGCGTGCGGTGTTGCACCTGATCAAAAAACGCGGGCGCCTGATGGCCCCCCTGGCGACGCAGATGCAATTGGTGGCCGACACGGCGCGCGAATGCGTGAAATGCGGCAATATCGGCACGGGTGATCTTTGTGGCATTTGTGCTTCGGAAAAACGCGCGATCGGCGAGATTTGCGTGGTCGAAGACGTGTCGGACCTATGGGCGATGGAGCGCGCGGGCGGATTTAAAGGCCGCTATCATGTGCTGGGCGGGACATTGTCGGCGCTCGACGCCGTCGGTCCCGAAGACCTGCGCATTCCGACACTGATCCAACGAGTGATCGACGAACAGGTGCATGAGGTGATCCTCGCGCTCAATGCCACGGTTGATGGCCAAACCACGGCGCATTACATCAGTGATGAGCTGGCGGGACGGTGCGCAGTAACGTCTTTGGCGCAGGGTGTGCCGATTGGCGGTGAGTTGGATTATCTTGATGATGGGACGATCAGCGCAGCTCTCAAGGCGCGTAAATCCGTCTGATCTCTGCCTTCAATGCGCGCAAGAAAAAACCCAGACCGATCGGCCTGGGTTTTCTTTTTGACAGGATGTCAGACGCTTATTTGTCGTCGTCTTCGTCATCATCGCCGTGATCGGGCAGGTTAAAGAAGCTGTCCGCATCTGGCACGGCCTCTTCTTTTTCCTCTTCATGGTCGCGACCAAAGGAAAAGGTCTCAAGCCCGGAGATCGAAGATGGCATTTTCGGCTCTGCATCCATGCCCAAGGATTGCTCCGTGGACAGCAGTTTGCGACGCTCGTCATCGGTCATCGCCTCGCCATTTGCGGCGCGTTTCTGGGCGGCTTTTTGCACGGCTGTGTCCAGCTCGGATTGTTTACACAGACCCAAAGCAACCGGGTCGATTGGCTGCATATTGGCGATGTTCCAATGGGTGCGCTCGCGGATAGATTGGATCGTCGGCTTGGTGGTGCCGACCAGTTTGGCGATCTGAATATCGGCCAATTCCGGGTGGAATTTCACCAGCCACAGAATCGAATTCGGACGGTCCTGACGCTTGGACAGCGGCGTGTAGCGCGGGCCACGGCGTTTTTCTTCGCCCTGAGCGGCAGCATTGTATTTCAACGACAGGCGCGCCATCGGATTTTCTTCCGCCGCTTTGATTTCCTCTGCGGTCAACTGATTGTTGGCCACCGGGTCAAAGCCGCGCACGCCGGCCGCCACATCACCATCGGCGATGCCCTGAACTTCAAGCTCATGCAGGCCGCAAAAATCGGCGATTTGTTTAAAGCTCAGCGTGGTGTTATCGACCAGCCAGACAGCGGTGGCTTTCGCCATGATCGGTTTTGCCATAGGACACACTCCATAAATAGGTCTTGCCCGAATACAACTTCTCCGTCGCCTGAAAGGGCTTTCCCGGGGTCGGGACGGTTCACGTTGTCGGGGAACTTGGCCGCTGTATACTGCGGATCGAGAAAAGAGGGAAGAGAAAATGCGTAAACGGATCGTGAGTGCCCTGCTGGGCTTGGTTTTGCTCATCGCACCACCTGCAATGGCCGAGGGCGAGCGGGCCGGAAATTTCGACTATTATGTGTTGTCTCTGTCTTGGTCCCCAACATGGTGTGCGCTTGAGGGCGAGGCGCGCAATTCGCCGCAATGTGATCGCGCACTGGGCTGGGTGATGCACGGGCTTTGGCCGCAGTACGAACGGGGCTATCCGTCCTATTGCAACACCACCGCGCGCGACCCGTCAAAACGCGAAACTGCCGCGATGGAAGACATCATGGGGACAGATGGTGCGGCGTGGTATCAGTGGAAGAAACACGGGCGCTGCGCAGGGCTTTCGGCGTCTGATTATCTGGCCACCGCGCGCGCAGCCTACGCGAAAATCACCCGCCCAGAGGTGTTTCGCAAACTGACCAAAGACGTGAAACTTCCTGCCGCTTTGATCGAAGAGGCGTTCATGAAAGAGAACGCGGGATTGGACAAAAACGAGATCACTGTGACGTGCAAAGCCAGCCGTATCCAGGAGGTGCGCATTTGCCTGACCAAAGATTTGGAACCCCGTAAATGCGGCGCGGATGTGATCCTCGATTGCACCTTGGATGATGCGTTATTTGAGGCGATAGAATGAGTATTTGACCTGCAATGAAGGCGCACATCCCTTCATTGCAGGTCAAAATACTCAGAGTTTCAAAACGATCTTGCCAATATGGGCGTTGGTTTCCATCAACGCGTGGGCTTGGCTTGCCTGCGCAAGCGCGAACTCCGAATGCATCACAGGACCGACCTGCCCCGCCTCAACCAACGGCCAGACTTTCGCCATCAGAGCCTCAGCGATTTTGGCCTTGGCCGCGTCCGATTGTGGTCGCAGCGTTGATCCGGTCAGCGTCAGCCGCCGCATCATCACCTGAGCAAAATTCAACTCGGCCTTTGAACCTTGCAGGAAGGCGATGTTGACCAAGCGGCCCTCCATCGCGAGCGCCCGCACATTGCGCGGGATGTAATCGCCGCCAACCATGTCGAGGATCAAATTGGCCCCACCCTCGGCTTTCATAAGCTCGACGAAATCCTCATCGTGGTAGTTGATCGCCCGCTCTGCCCCCAACCCCTCACAGGCTTTGCATTTCTCGGCGGAGCCCGCCGTGGCAAAGACCCGCGCTCCGAACGCGCGCGCGAGTTGGATTGCGGTTGTGCCAATCCCGGATGAGCCGCCATGGACCAAAAACCGCTCCCCCGCCTGCAATCCGCCGCGCATGAACACATTGCTCCAGACGGTGAAAAACGTCTCCGGCAAACAGGCCGCTTCTTTCAACGAGAGGCCTTTGGGCACGGGCAAAGCATGAGCGGCGGGGGTGGCCACATAGTCGGCATAGCCGCCGCCGGGCAAAAGCGCACAAACCTGATCGCCAATCCGCCACTCAGACACCGCCGGACCAATCGCCACAACCTCGCCCGCGCCCTCAAGACCGGGCAAATCGGACGCCCCTGGAGGTGGATTATACAGCCCCGCGCGCTGCAAGGCGTCGGGACGGTTGACCCCGGCATAGGCCAGTTTGATCACGATCTCATCGGCTTTGGGCGTGGGCACCGGGCGTTCACACAGCGTCAGGCCTTCGGGGCCACCCGGCGTGGAAATCTCAATCGCGCGCATGGTTGTCGGCAAGGTGTTTGCCATGGTCATTCCGTCGCTCCTTGCGTGCTCTTCTGGGTTCCGGGGACATCTGTTCGACCTGCCCCCGCAGGGGCTTTGATCCTTCCAAACAGCGCATTTGGCACGGCGAACAGCGCCGACAGCGCTTTGTTGTCGCGCACCGTGGCTTTGGCTTTTTCAATCTTCATCACATCCTCAATGCGCCGGTCAAGAAAGGCGCGGGTGTCCGTGAAGCCTTCGCTGTCATCGCCGAGCCAAAACAGCACGGTCGAGGCATACACACCCGACAGCGTCGCGCGTTTGGTGTACCAATTCACATCACGCGACGTGTCCCCCAGCGCAGTCCAAATGGCATCCGCTGTTTCCCAGACCAATTTCGTGCCCTCAGGGGCATGAAGCGGCAAAGAGAAAAGCGACATGCCACGGCGGACCAATTCGCGATCCACCGTTTGCAACCGCAGCCATACGGCATAGGTGACGCGGTCGGTAAAGCGCATGGTTGAGAGATCGGTGTCTGCGAGCGCCTTGACCATCTCGCGGTCGCCGCGTTTGTGATAGGCACTGGCCAGATCGACGGAGCCACGCGGGGCGGCAACACGCGCCAAGCCTTCGGAGACACCCGAATCAGCAATAGCCGCTTTAAAGGTCTCAAGCCCCCAGCCATCAAACACCACATGAACAAGCGCGGCATCGAGCAGTTTTTCACGAGTCGGATCGGGATAAGCGGTGGTTGTCATCTGATACGTCCTTTTGCGGCTTACGAGCATAGTAGACAAGCTAGGGTGACTTTGCTATATGGCCACTTCCTGCAATTCATGCAAATCTAACTAGGAAGGTGGTGACACCACATGCAGGTTAGCGTTCGTGATAACAACGTCGATCAGGCCCTCCGGGCTCTGAAGAAAAAACTTCAACGTGAAGGCGTTTTTCGTGAAATGAAGCTGAAGCAACATTTCGAAAAGCCGTCCGTGAAGAAAGCGCGCGAGAAGGCCGAGGCCATTCGCCGTGCCCGTAAGCTGGCTCGTAAAAAAGCTCAGCGCGAAGGTATGTCTCTTTAAGCCGTCAGGCCCCGAGAGGCTCGACGTTTCGAGCGGCCCTTGTCCGCAAGGATGATGGGACATAAAAATACGACCCCCGTGGCGCAAGCTCCGGGGGTTTGTTTTTGTGACTTGGCACCCAAGACAGCCGAAGATCAGAGCGACAAAGCCGCCGCTTCGTCGTCAGAGAAAAGCCGCGATCGCGACAGGAAACATTGGCCGCGCCCTGTGTCGAGCGAAAATCCCGCGCCATGGCCGGGGCCGGCATCCAAAACCATCTGACTGTAGCGCCAAATCTCAAAGAGTGATTCTGAGATCCAAACCTCAACACCCTCAATCTCGCCCAGCTTCACATCACGTGCGCCGATCAAATAGTCGCCCTTTTTGTAGCACATCGGTGATGAGCCATCGCAACATCCGCCCGATTGCACAAACATCACTGGACCATGGTCCGTGATAATATCGGCCAGCAACGCCCGTGCGGCAGGGGTCGCGACCACGCGGTCAGGAATCATAGAAGCCTCCACAGCAAGACACCAAAACGGGGACAGGGCGCAGCCGAAGCCACGCCCTGTAGAGTGAGGGGACACGCAAACCGCGCGTCCCCACGGGGAGGAGCTTAGAAGAACCCGAGTTTGTTCGGGTTGTAAGACACCAGCATGTTTTTGGTTTGCTGGTAATGATCGAGCATCATTTTGTGGTTTTCACGTCCAACGCCGGACTGTTTGTAGCCACCAAATGCAGCGTGAGCCGGGTAAGCGTGGTAGTTGTTCACCCAAACACGACCGGCCTGAATGTGGCGGCCGAAGCGGTAGCAAGTGTTCATGTCACGCGACCAGACGCCAGCGCCGAGGCCATACATCGTGTCGTTGGCGATTTCGAGCGCTTCTTCTTCGGTTTTAAAGGTGGTCACGGAGACAACCGGGCCAAAGATTTCCTCTTGGAACACACGCATTTTGTTGTGGCCTTTGAGGATGGTCGGCTGGATGTAATAGCCGTCTTTGAGATCGCCACCAAAGCGCGCAGCATCGCCACCCACAAGAACTTCGGCGCCTTCTTCGCGACCGATGGTCAGGTAGGACAGGATTTTTTCCTGCTGCTCGGCAGAGGCCTGAGCGCCAACCATGGTGTTGATGTCGCGCGGATCGCCTTGTTTGATGGCTTTCACACGCGCAATGCAACGCTCCATGAACTCTTCGTAGATGTCTTCCTGGATCAAAGCACGCGACGGGCAAGTACACACTTCGCCTTGGTTGAAAGCAAAGAGAACGAAGCCTTCGACAGCTTTGTCGAGGAAAGCGTCATCTTCGCGCATCACGTCGGAGAAGAAGATGTTCGGCGATTTGCCACCCAACTCCAACGTCACCGGGATCAGGTTCTCGGTGGCGTATTGCATGATCATCCGACCAGTTGCGGTCGAGCCGGTGAAGGCGATTTTCGCAATGCGCGGCGAACGAGCAAGCGGTGCACCGACTTCGGCGCCATAGCCGTTGACGATGTTGAGCGTACCAGCCGGCAGCAGGTCGGCGATGATTTCCATGAACACCATGATCGCAGCCGGAGTCTGTTCTGCCGGTTTCAGCACGATACAGTTACCCGCGGCCAGAGCAGGCGCGATTTTCCAAGCAGCCATCAGGATGGAGAAGTTCCACGGGATGATCTGACCGACAACGCCCAGAGGCTCATGGAAGTGATAGGCGATGGTGTCCGCGTCGATTTCCGACATGGAGCCTTCTTGGCCACGCAGAACACCCGCGAAATAGCGGAAGTGGTCGGCGGAAAGCGGAATATCAGCAGCCATGGTTTCACGGATCGGCTTGCCGTTGTCCCAAGTTTCTGCGGTTGCGATGGTTTCGAGGTGCTCTTCGATCCGGTCTGCAACTTTCAACAGGATGTTGGCACGCTCTGTGGCGCTGGTTGTGCCCCATGCCGCTTTGGCAGCATGAGCGGCATCCAAGGCCAGCTCGACATCGGCCGCGTCAGAACGGGCCACTTCACACACTTTCTGGCCGGTGATCGGCGTGGTGTTGTCGAAATATTTGCCGTGGACAGGCGGGGTAAATTTACCACCGATAAAGTTGTCATAACGGGCTTTGAAAGGCGATGCGTACTGTGCGCTCGCGTCAGCTTGAACGTTCATTGTTTTCCTCCTCAAGGTGTTGACGTCTCCCACGCCAACATATGAAGAGAGTGTGAACGCTAGCTTAAGCTGCGGTCACCCCCTCTTTCAAACGCCGCAGCGCGGCAATGTCTCAGGGGTGAGACAGGTGCGGATCAGTTTTCACCATTCTCCCCAATCCCGAGCCGTTTCATCCGGCGATAGAGCGTCGCACGGCCGATTCCAAGTTCACGCGCCGCCGCAGACACATTGCCACCAGCCCGCGCAATCGCCCGTTTCAACGCCGCCCGCTCGGCCCGCTCCAAGGCGGAAACCGTGCTATCCCGGCCCAGAATATCCGAGGCCGGTGTGGGCACGATATGCGCCCCCTGCCCCAGTCCAAACGCACGGCGCGCCGCACGGGTGGCACCGATGATCAAATCGTCATGATCCACCGCCAAAAGAACCGCCCCATCCGGGCGATCTTCCGGGGCGGTGATGATCCGGGCCTTTGGAAAAGCGGCGCGGAAGGCATCTGTTTCTATTTGCTTCGCTGTTTGGGCCACAACATTGGAAATCAACCGCGCATAGGCTTCGGTTTGATCGGCACGACAGGACGACACATCAAGGGCTGCGATCAATTCGCCATCAGGGCCAAAAATCGGCGCATCCATACAGGACATCAATGTGTTGCGGCTCAGGAAATGTTCGTCGCGGTGGATCGTGATCTGACGCGCCTCGGCGATACAGGTGCCGATGCCATTGGTGCCCTCGGATTCCTCCGACCAATCGGCGCCGGTCCACAGCCCCCAGGATTGAAACGTGTCAGAATCGGCATCTTTGGAGCGTTGATCCAACACCACCCCGTCCCGATCCGTCATCATCACCGAACAGCCGGTGTTGCCAACCATTTGAAACAATTGATCGAGTTTCGGCGAAGCGAGATCCATAAAGCCGCCAAGCCGTTCACGACGCTCAGAAATTTCCGCCTCAGAAAACCGCCGCGGTGTCACCGGACGTTCGGGATCAAGCCCGTGCTTTTTCAAAGACCGTCGCCAACTGGCCGTCAAACGTGTGCCAACGGACCCCGATTCGACAGTAGAAATGACGTGTTCTGCGTGGTTTATGCGTGCCATGATGCCGCCTCCTCCCAAATGCGACAGGTCGTAGACTTATCATAGGCAAGGCAATTCGCCAAACCCAGACCTTTAGACAGGTAATGCCGTGGTTTTGAACACGGTGCGCATGGCAAAGGACGATTGCATGGTTTGCACCCCGGGCAAGGCGACAAGGCGACGGTGGATTTGGGCAAAGTGATCGGTGTCGGCGGCGACAACTTTGAGGATATAATCCGCCTTGCCCGCCATCAGGTGACATTCCAACACGTCGGGCACATTGCGCACCGCTTTTTCAAAGGCGTGCAAAATATCATCCGCTTGACTGGTGAGCGTGACCTCGACAAAGACGGTGGAGCGGCGGTCCAAATGGCGCGGGTCCAAAAGCGCGACGTAATCACGGATCAACCCTTCGGCCTCAAGCCGCTGCACCCGGCGATGACAGGCCGAGCTCGACACATTGGCCTCTTGTGCGAGATCGGCGTTCGATATGCGGCCCTTCCGCTGTAAGATTCGCAAAATCCGCCGATCCGTTTCGTCGATTTTGATCATCTTGGCAGCCTCTCCCGGTTTTTCCCGATAATTCGCCCCAATCTCCCACAATATATTTTTTTCAGCAAGCGGCGACGGATCTGCCCGCTTGTTGCGTATGAAAGATGTGTCCCCGAGACGTGATGCCCACAGCATCACGAGAAAAGGCCCGTTGGAACAATCCAACGGGCCTTTTTGATGTGTTTTGATGATTTTCGAGCGCTGGGCTTGTTACTTTTTCAACGCGTCGCGAATTTCGATCAGGATATCGAGTTCGGACGGACCTGCTGGTGCGGCAGGGGTTACCTCTTTCGGAGGCATGGCCGCGGCTTTGAGTTTGTTGACGTAGCGCACCAACATGAACACCACGAAGGCGATGATCAGGAAATTGATGACCGCCATGATAAAGGAGCCATAGGCAAACACCGCCGCGCCGGCTTCGCGTGCCGCGTCCAAAGACGCCCCCGCAGGCACATCGCCAGAGAGAACCAAATAGTTGTTGGTGAAATCCAAACCGCCGGTGAACAGACCGATGAGCGGGTTGATCATATCAGCAACCATCGAGCTGACGATCGCAGTAAAGGCGGCGCCAACGATGATACCAACCGCCATGTCCATGACATTGCCTTTGGCGATGAAATCTTTAAATTCTTTGAACATTCTCTGTCCCCGTTCTTCCATATCCCGCCGTATCCAAACGACGCAGTGACGCACATTGCGTAACACATTGACGCACATCCTTTAATGGTTTTCTTTCGGCATTCCAGCAATACCTTAGGGGAAATTGAACAAGACCTTCACCGCAATCCTCCCACGCTAGGAGCTCCGATGACCCAGACCATCAAACACCCGATTTCCGCCCGTTGGCCCGCAACCGAGCCTGAAAAAATTCAGCTCTACTCTTATCCCACGCCAAATGGGGTCAAAGTGTCCATCGCGCTTGAGGAAATGGGGCTAGCCTATGAGCCGCATCTGGTCACCTTGGCCGATGCGGATGTCAAAAGCCCTGATTTTTTGGCACTCAACCCAAACAACAAAATCCCCGCCATCATTGACCCGAACGGCCCGGATGGGGCGCAAATCGAGCTGTTTGAATCCGGCGCAATCCTGATTTATCTCGCGGAAAAGTCTGGAAAATTCCTCTCCAAAGACCCAAAGACGCGCTATCAGACGATCCAGTGGCTGATGTTCCAAATGGGCGGTCTTGGCCCGATGTTCGGTCAACTTGGGTTCTTTTACAAATTCGCTGGCGCCAAAATGGAGGACCCAACCGCACGCGATCGTTACATCGGTGAGGCCAAGCGCCTTTTGGCCGTTGTGGACGCGCAGCTTGAGGGACGTGATTGGATTGTGGGGGAATATTCGATTGCCGATATGGCCATTGCTCCTTGGCTCAATGCGCTTGATTTCTATGGCGCAAAGGAGGTGACAGGCTATAACGATTTGAAAAATGTGCCCGCCTATGTCACCCGCTTTTATGCCCGACCTGCGGTGGCGCGCGCCAAAAACATCCCGGCGCGGCCGGAATAACCGGCGCAGTGTCAGGCGCTGAGACAGAGGGATCATGAAGCAGGACCGGCTATTCATCTGGATCATCGCCGCCTATTTCGCGGCCCACGCTGTGCTTCGAACGGCCCTGGGCGGGTCGTTCGAGGTCGATGAGGCCGAAATGTTCGTCATGGCGCAAGAGGTCCACTTGGGCTATGGGCCACAAGCGCCACTTTATAATTGGGTCCAAGCCGGGGCGTTTTCTCTGTTTGGGGCCAATACATTCGCAGTCGCAGCGACCAAAAACCTCTTGCTCTTTGTCACCTATGCGCTGCTTTTTGACGGCTTGCGGCGGAGTGTTCCGCGTCAAGCGGCGATGCTTGGCACGCTTGCGCTGCTGCTTTTGCCCAATGTGTCGTGGGAAGGACAACGCGCCGGATCACACAGCATCGCCATGCTGGCCACGATGGCCGCAACCTTTTGGGTGATGGCGCGTCAGATAGAAGCGCCAAAGCGGTGGCACCCTATCGCACTTGGTCTGGCTCTTGGGCTGGGTGGGATCGCCAAGTTTAACTTTTGGCTCTTCCCGCTGACGCTGTTCCTCTCCGCCCTCACCGTGCCAGAGATCAGGGCTCGATTGATGTGGCGCACCCTGTGGCAATCGGGGATTGCCGCCGCCCTGATCCTCATCGCACCGATGGCGTGGATGGTCCTGCACTCGGACCAAACCATGGCCTCGGCCTATAAATTCTACTATCCGCCGAAATACGAAGCCCTGCCCACATGGCTGGCGGGTTTGGCCGAATACGGTGTTCAAACGCTTGCGGCGCTGGCGCTGTTGCTCTTGGTCCTCATCGTGGCGCGTTTGGCACAAGGCCGCGCCGCTTTGCGCTTTGGCTGCGCGATGCCGCTGGCCCTTTGGCTGATGCGCGCCGGGATGATCGGATTGGGATTGGGTGCACTGGCTGTTGTTGGATTTGGCGTGACGGATGTTCAACCGCGTTGGCTGTTGCCGATGTTGGTGCCGCTTTCCAGCGGCCTGATGATCTGGGCCACGCAAAGCATCGGCCCGCGCACGGGACGCGCACTTTTGGCCGTTTGCGCCGCCTTGGCCGCCCTGATCTTGGTTGCCATGGCCGACACAAGGCTGCGCGGCGCGGGATCAGATTCGATGCGGGTGGATGTCTTGGCGGATGCCATTGCCGCAGACCTGCCCGAGGGTCCGGTCGCAGTGATCAGCGGCAATTATTACTTCGTCGGCAACCTGAAATATCATCGCCCAGACTGGCAGGCCCTCGCCCCGCTGCCCAACCGTTTCCCCGCGCCGGACACGGTTTCGGTGGTGCTGGTTGGGGGCGATATGATCGCGCGGTCTGAGGCGATTTTGGCCGAGCACGGCATCAAACCGGAAACTGTCGCCAAGCTCACGCACCACAGCGCCACCCTGCCCTATCGGTTCGAAGACGTGAAAACAATCGACGTGCCCTACGCGATTGTCGAATTGAAAAACGGCGTCGAATAGACGCCGCTTTCCTCACAATTCAAGACCGATCAGCCGCGCAACGTGCCGCCGGTGGCCTTTTCGACTTTGGCGACAATCTTGGCCGAAATCTCTTCGAGATCTTTGTCTTTCAAGGTCGCATCCGCGGGTTGAAGACGCACAGTGATCGCGAGTGATTTTTTATCTTCGCCCAACGAGCCGCCGATGAATTCGTCAAACACACGGACTTCTTCAATCAGCACCTTGTCGACACCTGCCGCCGCATTGACCAAATCCAGCGCGTTGACGGATTTGTCGACGACAAAGGCGAAATCGCGTTCGACCGCTTGCAAATCATTGGTGAAAAACGCCGAGCGCGCCACTTTGGTGCCACGCGGCAAAGGCGTCTCTTCGAGATAAACGGTAAAGGCCACGGCGGTGCCTTTGACGCCCATTTCCTTAAGCACTTTCGGGTGCAATTCACCGAACTGCGCCAAGACCTTTTTCGGACCGAGACAGATTTTGCCCGACCGACCGGGGTGGAACCACGGCGAGGTGTCGCGCAGGATTTGCGCCTTGGCGGGGGCACCGATGGCGGCCAAAACCGCCTCTGCATCGGCTTTTGCGTCATACAGATCCATCACCCGGCGCGCGCCATGGACGTCTTTTGGACCAGAGGCCCCGACCAAAACACCCGCCACTTGCAGGTGCTGTTCACCCGGCTCTCCACCATGAAACGCCGGGCCACATTCAAACAGCGACAGATCGGCAAACCCGCGCGCTTGGTTGCGTGCGGCAGCTTGCAACAGACCGATCAAAAGATCGGGGCGCATATGGCTCATCTCGGACGAAATCGGGTTCTCAAGGCGCACCGCGTCGGTGCCGCCACCAAAGAGTTTGGCGGATTTTTCGTCCACGAAAGAATAGGTGACGCATTCGTTATAGCCCAAGGCCGCCGCTTGATGGCGCGCGGAACTTTCACGCACCTGCATCGGGGTCAGGATTGCTTTGGCCACGCCTGCGGGGCGGGTCATGGCCTTTGGCGCGAGGTGCGTGAGGCTTTCAACGCGGGCGACCTCTTCAACCAAATCGGCCTCGCCCAACACGTCGGGACGCCAGCTTGGCACCTCGGCCATATCGCCGTCCATGACAAAGCCGAGGCTTTCCAAAATGGCGACCTGACGCGCAGGCGCGATGTCCATGCCAACAAGGCTTTGCACCCGGTCGGTATCAAGGCGATAGGCGCGCGACACATCAGGCACGGCCCCCGCCATCACCACCTCAGAGGCCTCACCACCACAAAGCGCAAGGATCATCGCGGTGGCATCATCCAAGGCCTGCATGTTGTAGGCCGGATCAATGCCGCGCTCGTTGCGATAGCGCGCGTCCGAATTGACTTTCAACGCGCGCCCTGCCTTGGCGATGTCGAGCGTGTTCCACACGGCAGCTTCGACAAACACATCCACAGTGTCGTCGGAACATCCGGTCTCTTCGCCGCCCATGATGCCGCCGATGCTCTCGACCTTGCCGCCTGAGAAAATACACAGCGCGCCCTCGGGCATTGTGTAGGTCTTCTCATCCAAGGCCAACAATTCCTCGCCGCCTGTCGCGCGATCAATCACCAAACCGCCTTTGACCGTTGCCGCGTCAAACACGTGCAGCGGTCGGTTGCGATCATAGGTGAAGAAGTTGGTGACATCGACCAAAATGGAAATCGGACGCAGGCCGATGGCGGTCAAACGGTCCTGCAACCACATCGGCGAGGGGCCGTTTTTCACGCCGCGGATATAGCGCCCGCCAAAGAGGTAACAGCCATCCTTGGCCGCCTCTGTGATTTCAACCGAGATCGGATTGGCGAATGTCCCCGCGACGGTCTCAACCTTGAGCGGCTTCAACGTGCCAAGACCCCGCGCCGCCAGATCGCGGGCGATGCCATGCACACCAAGCGCGTCGGGGCGGTTCGGCGTGATCGCAATCTCGATCACCGGATCGACTTTCGACGGGTCAGTCTGGGCCAGATAATCGGCGAATTCCATGCCGATCTCGCCGCCCTCAAGCTCGATGATCCCATCGTGATCTTCGCCCAGGTTCAACTCGCGCATCGACGCCATCATGCCGTGGCTTTCAACGCCGCGAATTTTGCCGACCGAAATGGTGATGTCGAGACCGGGAATAAACATGCCGGGTTTGGCGAGCACGGCGGTGATGCCCGCCCGCGCGTTCGGTGCGCCGCACACGATCTGGGTCATGCCCTCATCGGTTTCGACCTGACAGACCCGCAGCTTGTCCGCGTCCGGGTGCTGAACAGCCTCCTTCACCTTGACCAGTTTAAAGCCCTTAAGCGCATCGCGGGGGTTTTCAACGCCTTCGACCTCAAGCCCCAGATCGGTGAGCGCATAGAGAATGTCGTCAAGGGAGGCGTCCGTTTCCAGATGCTCTTTGAGCCAAGAGAGAGTGAATTTCATGTCGTGTTCTCCTTTGCCCGCGCGGGCCTAGATCATGCGATGGGAGGGGCGTCAGCGGACGCTCAAATCCTCAACCAGTTCAAATGTTTCAAACACCAATACCGTGTCGCGGTCCAACACGCCCTTGGTGCCAAACGCTTTGGCGGTGCGTTTGCGCCACGCCTCGATGTCTTTGTCCTCTCCCTCGGCCATCGCCAGTTGCGGCGTCACATGGCGGAACTTGATTTTTTCAACGCTCACCGTGCGCACGACCATGGCGGGCGTGCCGTCCCAGTTGGCGATGATGTCGCACCGGCCAACTTGTGGCAGCGCGTCTTGGTCGTTTTCAAACTCCGACCACGGCAGGCATGTGGCGGTCTTTTGTTTGGCGGCGACCAACCTGTTGAGATGCTCCACCCGGCCTTTTGTCTCCGCCAATTTAAACGTCCCCGCCCCCGGATAGGTGACTTGGAGGTCTTCCATGTTGTCGTTTGGGTTGGTCATTTTATGGGCTCTTTCGCCTTAGAAAGTCAGATTGGTCAGCGTGTGGCGGATGTCATCGAGGCTCGCCCCGGTTTCCAGATGTTCGTTGAGCTAGGAGAGAGGATTTCATTTGGGTTTCCTTTCCGCAATCAGGTATGCAGCGTTAGGATGAACATGAGGAGCGGCAATACTAAAAAGAGCAGGCAACCTGTCCTCGAAAGGAAGAACATCTCCTCTTTCCGCAGGACATCAGATATTAATTCAGCCTGCATCGCTTCTATCTGCTTTTCTTCCGACCATTTATTTTTTTCAGGATCGGCAAATGGAGAGTCAAAGTTGTCTACTTGCCGAATTCCAACGATCGACGCGACCACAAATGGCATGCCCGCCACGGCCAAAGCGACCACGATCCACAAAGCCAAAGGCAAAGGCCTATCCGAGAACACTGCGCCCGCAAAGACCGCACCTAGCGCCGCGTAGATTAGGCCCCATATCGCAATCAGAACCGAATTTTTCTGCTCAACCTTTTTGAGAATTCCCAACAAAACTTCAAACTCGACATTGCTGACGAATTTTCCATTGCGAAAGGGAAATTGTTGACCTTGCGTGCTCTTCAATCGCCCGTATGCCCAAAGTCTCTTCCGAAGGACTTCCTCACTTGTGACATGCACCTTTCTTTGAACGATCAAGGAACCAAACGTTCCAAACCAGTAGAACATGACCAAAAAGATGATGGCATTCTGCTCCCAAGTCACCCGTGAATCCCCCCAGCCAAGGTCGGAACCCCCAGCGGGCTGAACCCATAATGTCGCAGCCAGCGCAGGTCTGAGTCAAAAAACGCCCGCAAATCCGGGATGCCGTATTTCAGCATCGCCAAGCGGTCGATCCCCATGCCAAAGGCAAAGCCCTGCCACTGCGCCGGGTCGATCCCACCGGATTTCAACACATTCGGATGCATCATGCCCGACCCCAAAACTTCGAGCCAATCGTCGCCCTCGCCCACAGTCACAGACCCGTTTTCCCAACGGCATTGCACATCGACTTCGGCGGAGGGTTCCGTGAAGGGGAAATGCGAGGCACGGAACCGGGTTTTGACCTTGGTGCCGAAAAACGCGGTGTAGAATTCCTCCAACACCCATTTCAGGTTCGCCATGGAGATGTCTTTGTCGATGGCCATGCCTTCGACTTGGTGGAACATCGGCGTGTGGGTTTGATCATAGTCCGAGCGATACACCCGACCCGGCGCGATGATGCGGATCGGCGCGCCCTGGTCAATCATCGAACGGATTTGCACCGGCGAGGTGTGGGTGCGCAAGACGTGGTTCGGGCGATCATCCCCCTTGGCACGGTGCATATAAAACGTGTCATGCTCTTGGCGCGCCGGGTGATGCGGCGCGATGTTGAGCGCGTCGAAATTGTGCCAATCGTCTTCGATCTGCGGGCCTTCGGCGACGGCAAAGCCAAGATCGGCAAAGATGGCGTAGATTTCCTCGGAGACGCGCGAAATCGGGTGAATGGTGCCTTGCGGACGGGCGCGCGACGGCAAAGTCACGTCCAACCACTCCTCGGCCAAACGCGCGTCCAAAGCGGCGTCTTCGAGCGCAACCTTTTTGGCGGCCAGCGCCGAGTTGATCTCGTCTTTCAAAGCGTTCAGTTTCGGCCCCATCTCTTGGCGCTCTTCCGGGGTCATTTTACCCAGTTCGCGCATCTTGAGAGCGACTTCTCCTTTTTTGCCGACGGCCTGAAGACGAATGTCCTCAAGTGTCGACTCGTCCCCCGCCGTCAGAATGGCGGTGAGGTATTTGTTTTTCAGATCGTCCATGGTCCGGCCCCGTGCGAAACTTGCTTGTCTGGCACTTACCGCGACAGGGCGCGCGACACAAGCATTGCGCCCAATGCCACCCCTGAGAAAAAGGATGATTTCCACGCAAAGCCAGATAACCTATGACAGTCAGGTGAATGAGTCATGTGTTAGGGGGTTTCAGACATGCTCGAGTTATTTCTTTTGTCGGCGTTGGGAACGGTCGCGCTTGCCTCCATGACGGGGCTGATTGATTGGTTCGATTCATCCCCGTCTGAAGACATTGAAGAGGCCGATTTAGATCAAGATCTGGCGCTTTTGGATGAGAGCGCAATCAACGATCTGGAAACCGCGTTTTTGGAAGACCCGATTTTGGCGCAGGGTGAGGTCGAGAACGAAGACGATCTCTTACAAATCTACACGGACACCGATTGGTCGAACAACCAAGGCACGCCTGATAACGACTTTATCGCCATTCCAGATGATATCACAGGCGGCAGCGATCCGATTTTTGCCGGCGCCGGCGATGACGTGCTTTTGGGCTCTGACGGCGACAATTGGGACGTCTTCTTTGGCGGTGAAGGCGATGACACCATCTTTGGTCGCGGCGGGTACGACCAAATTTTCGGCGAAGAGGGCAATGATATTTTGTCAGGCGGCGATGGGGACGATCTTATCGTCGGCGGCGATGGATCGGACGTGATCTATGGCGGTGCTGGCAATGATAATATCTATGATAGCCGTTATGACCGCAGCTATGCCGATGACAACCGCGCCGATGTGATTGTCGCGGGCGATGGCGATGATGGGATTGTCATCGAAGATGGTGTGAACCTGATCTCTCTTGGGCAGGGAGCAGATCATGTGATGGTCTATACCGAATCTGGTGACAATCCGAATGCGGTGATCACCGATTTTGATCCCGCCGAAGACATGCTTTTGCTGGGGGTCTATGATGCCGATGCGATCCTGCCTGATGGGGCCAGTTCGGTCGATATGGCCTACACATTGACAGAGATTGACACGGAATTGGGACCTGGCACCTTGGTGCAACCTGCGGCATTGAGCGAAGAAGAGGCCGCGTCTCTTGAGGGGGCCAGTGTCGGTCACGCCGTACTGCTTGGGGTCACACCCGATCAACTGTCCGACGCGAACATTCATGTGGTGCTGCAAAATGCCGAAAGCGACCGCTTTGCGGATGACAGCATCTACAAAATCGCTGAGGCCGAGGGCGCGACCCGTCTTTGACCGCGCGCACAACCCTTGACCCACCCCCAAAAGAAAAGGCCGCCCCGAAAGGCGGCCTCAAATCGTATCAAAGATGCGAAGGCTTACGCCAAAGCAGCCTTCGCCTGATTGACGATGGCGCCAAATGCATCCGGCTCGTGGATGGCGAGATCGGCGAGGACTTTGCGGTCCACTTCGATGCCAGCCAAGGACAGGCCGTTGATGAATTTGGAATATGTCAGGGATTCGTCGTGGCTACGCACAGCGGCGTTGATCCGCTGAATCCACAAGGCGCGGAAGTTACGCTTACGGACCTTACGGTCGCGTGTGGCGTATTGGTTGGCCTTGTCGACAGCCTGTGTGGCTGTGCGGAAGTTACGCGAACGCGCGCCATAATAGCCTTTTGCGGCTTTGATGACTTTGCGGTGACGGGCGTGGGTGACGGTACCACCTTTGGTGCGGGACATATCTTAGTCTCCCTATTAACGGTTGTACGGCATATAGGATTTCACGATCTTCGCATCAGGTGCGGAGAGCGTGGTTGTCCCACGTGCGTCACGGATAAATTTCGTTGTACGCTTGATCATGCCGTGGCGTTTGCCGGCTTGACCCGCTTTGACCTTGCCAGTGGCGGTCATTTTAAAGCGCTTTTTAGCGCTCGACTTTGTCTTCATCTTTGGCATTTCCATCTCCTTATTCGAGTGATCGGATGGTTATACGCGCGACTCGGCATGCCATTTCGCCGGACGCGCACCATGAGCGCGTGCAAGTACAGGCCATTTTGGGAGTTTGCAAGCCTTGAGTTTCAGTCGGGCCTAGAAATAATGCCCTATCACCCGCATCACAGCATCCGGGATGTCATTGATGGCATATCCGCCGGGGTGCTTGGTGACGGCGGCGACCAAAAGCCCCCCACCAATCATCACCATAATCGCCGCCCCCCGTGGGGGACGACTGTCGGAAAAGGCACTGACAAAGGCCGGAACGGCAAGCACACAAATCGCGGTGCCCAGAACAAGAAAAAGATCCGTATCCATGATGCCGTTCCTTAAAGACCTTAAGTTGTGGCCATTATTCGGGATCGGTGTTGAAAATCAAGCGTTCCTCGCAAGGCGCGACGCGCAAGATGTTGGTCGAACCCGGTTGATTGAACGGAATGCCCGCAATGACGACGATTTTATCGGCCTCTGTGGCAAAGCCCGATGTCCGCGCCGCGCGCGCCGCATTGACCACGGCCATTTTGAACCGTTCGACTTCGCCGGTCATGACGCAATGCATACCCCAATAGAGGCACAGCTTGCGCGCGGTGCCCCGGCGCGACGTCATGGCAATAATCGGCACATGTGGCCGTTCGCGCGCGGTCAGCGCCGCCGTGGTGCCGGATTCGGAATAACACACGATGGCTTTGATTTCAGTGGTCTCAGCGATTTCACGCGCCGCAGACACAATCGCATCCGCCACGGTTTTCTTTTTGGTGCCAGACCGGGACGCATCCAAAACATCGCGGTAAACCGGATCGTTTTCGACCTCTTTGGCCACATTGCTCATCGTGGTCACGGCTTCGACCGGGTAATTGCCCGCCGCAGATTCCGCCGACAACATGATGGCGTCGGCGCCCTCATAGATGGCGGTCGCCACGTCAGACACTTCGGCGCGGGTGGGCATCGGGCTTTCGATCATGCTCTCAAGCATCTGGGTCGCAACGATCACCGGCTTGGCGGCGGCGCGACATTTGCGCGTCAGGCGTTTTTGGATTGGCGGAACGGCCTGAACTGGCAATTCCACGCCCAAATCACCGCGCGCGACCATAATCCCGTCAGAAACGGCCAGGATGTCATCAAAACTCTCGACCGCAGAAGGCTTTTCGATCTTGGCCAAAACCGACGCGCGGCCTTTGACCAGTTCTTTGGCCTGAAGCACATCTTCGGGACGCTGCACAAACGACAGCGCCACCCAATCGACGCCGAGTTCGCAGACGAATTCGAGATCTTTAAGGTCTTTCGGCGACAGCGCGGCCAGCGGCAGCACCACATCGGGGACGTTCACGCCTTTGCGGTTCGAAATCGTCCCGCCAACCATCACAACGCAATTGGCGTAATCTTCACCGCAGTCTTCGACGGTGAGGCGAATTTTACCGTCATTGACCAACAACGAAGCGCCGGGTTTGAGCGCTGCGAAAATTTCGGGGTGCGGCAGTTGCACGCGCTTGCCATCGCCATCCGCCGCGTCCAGATCGAGGCGGAACTTGTCGCCCTCCTCCAAATCATGCGCGCCGGAGCCAAATTTACCCACCCGCAATTTCGGCCCCTGAAGGTCAGCCAAAATGGCAATCGGGCGGCCAAGATCGGTTTCGATCTTGCGAATGATCGCGTGACGGGCACGAATTTCTTCGTGGTCGCCATGGCTCATATTCAAACGGAACACATCCGCACCGGCCTCTGACAGCGCGCGGATGGTTGTATAGTCATTGGAAGCGGGGCCCAAAGTGGCCACGATTTTCACATTCCGAAGGCGTCTCATTTTGCCTTAAATCCTCTCGGTTTTTGTAGGTTCGCGGCGGGCCACCCCCTCTATGCCGCAAATGGCCTTGCGGCACAACTGGCCCTTTCCCATCAAAGCGCGTATTGGGGGAATGACATGGCGATGACATGGCAAGGTGACGTTAAAATGACCGCAAAAGCCCCATTTCACATCTTTGGCGTGGATCGTCCGGGTCGCTTTTTGGTGACCTGCGACCACGCGACGAACCGCGTGCCTGAGGAATTCGGCGGCGATCTTGGCCTCTCTGAGGCCGATATGGCGCGCCACATCGCCTATGACATTGGCGCGCGCGGGGTCACGCGGGAATTGGCGCGCCTGTTGGACAGCCCCAGCATCGAAACCGATTTTTCGCGGCTTGTGATCGACCCAAATCGTGGCGAAACCGACCCGACTTTGGTGATGAAACTCTATGATGGCACGATCATTGCCGGCAATCGCCATGCCGACGCCAAAGAGGTTACACGCCGGATCACGGCCTATCATCACCCCTATCACGCCGCCTACGAAGCGCTGGCCGCACAGCGTGACGACGTGGTGATCTGTGCGGTGCATTCCTTTACGCCGCAACTCAAGAACCGCCCTCCCCGCCCGTGGCAAATCGGCATTCTGTCGGCCTATGATCGCCGCATCACCGATCCGTTCATCAAGGCGCTGGAGGCCGCACCGGCCTTAAAAGCCGAAGTTGAGCGGCGTGGCGAACGGTTGGTGATTGGCGACAACGACCCTTATGATGGCCACCTGCCCGGCGATGCAATTGACACCCATGCGCTCAAACACGGGCGGCTCAATCTGTTGATTGAACTGCGTTCCGATCTGATCGAAGCTGAGGCGGATCAGCGCCTATGGGCGGGGCTTTTGGCCCCGATTTTAACCGAGACCCTCAAAGCAACAGGACTGTAACCCATGCCCCATGTCGTGATTGATTTTTCCGCTGGTTTAGAAGCCAGATTTGACATGGATTTGCTCTGTAAATCCGTGTTTGACGCGCTGATTTTGGATGTCGAAATCAACGCCCCGGCGCTCAAAATTCGTGCCCGGCCACAGCCCTATTTCCACATCGGAACGGAACCGCAGACCTTCGCCCATGCCACGCTCTACCTTTTGGCCGGGCGCGCCGATGACACCAAAGCGCGACTGTCCGACATCGTGTTGCACGCGATGGATGCGGTGCTGCCCAGTGTCGGCAGCCTGTCCGTCGATGTCCGCGACATGAACAAAACCGCCTATGCCAAACGTGTGAAAGGATAAGTCAGATGGACCAGATCGACGCAAAAACCATGATCGAACTTGAGGCCGCCGCCTTTCGCACCCTGCGCGCGCATTTGATGGAAAAGCGCACCGATGTGCAAAACATCGACATGATGAATCTGGCCGGGTTTTGCCGCAATTGCCTGTCGCGCTGGGTGCAAGAGGCCGCCAATGAGCGTGGCATTGAGATGAACAAAGACGCGGCGCGCGAGCTGTATTACGGCATGCCCTATGAGGACTGGAAAGCCCAGTCTCAGACGGAAGCGAGCGCCGAACAACAAGACGCGTTCAAAACGGCCTTTGCCGAAAACGTAGGCGAAGCTGACAAACCATAGTTTCCCATTGCACAACAGTCTTGTGGAATTTTCGAGACTGTTGTGCGCAACTCATTGTAATATTAATATTTTATTGACCAAAACACCCCGCTCTGAAATAGCCGAGCAGGGGTGTTTTCATTTGCCACAACATCGAATTTTATAAGCTCAAGGATTTGAACATGCTTATGCTGCTGCTCGCTTTTCCAATGCTGATCGGCGTGATTTACGCTTTGGATCTCGGCGACTCGTCTGATGACACTGAAACCGAGACGGACGACGATCCTTTGGAGGACATGCCAGAACAGCCGACACCGGAAACAACGGTCGAAATGGCCCCGGCGGACGACGCCTATGAAGGCACGGATGAGGGCGAAGAAATCCTTGGCACCATGGGCGGCGAAGAGATTGTCGCAAATGGCGGCGATGACCTTGTTCAGGGCTACGCCGGCAACGACACCATATCACTTGGCACAGGCAATGACTGGGCCCATGCCGGGTCGGGTGACGATTATGTCGAAGGCAATGGTGGCGATGACGTGATCTATGGCGGCAAGGGCGATGACACGGTCGAAGGCGGCTATGGCAAAGACTATTTGTTCTTGGGCGAGGGCAACGATTATTCAGGGATTTCGTCGGGCGATCCAAACGTGCTTGGCTCGCAATACCTTGAGACTGGCGATGATTACATCAGTGGCGGCGACGGCGATGACATTATCCTTGATCGCCTCGGCTCCAACACCTTGGCGGGCGATGACGGCAACGACATCATCAATGGTGTGGACGGCGATGACGACACCCCTGATGTGCTTTTGGGTGGCGCGGGCAATGACCTGATTTTTACCGATGATGGCGATAGAGTCACGGGCGGCACAGGGGCGGACACCATCGAACAAAGCTATGTCAGCGGAGATGATCCGATTGTGGTCACCGATTTCAACGCCAGCGAAGACACGTTGAACATCTATGTTCAGGATCTCACCGATGCGGAAGTGACCGCCGATGCGGTGGAGACCAGCGACGGGGTGACACTGCTCATCAATGGAGAGCCCGTGTCGATCATCCAAGGCGTCACCATCGCGGATCTGGCCTCATCTGACATCTACTATATCACCAGCGCGTAAACTCGACAAAACCGCTGATCGCACATCAAAAAGCCCGCCAAATTGGCGGGCTTTCTTCAATCTGGTCAACTGGATCAAATCGCGGTTTTCAGCATCTCTTCGACATAAATCTCACGCAGGCGTTTGGCGATCGGCCCCGGCGTACCATCGGCAATCATCGCACCGTCAATTTCGATCACCGGCTGAGAAAATCCAGTCGCGGAGGTCACGAATGCCTCATCCGCCTCTTGCGCCTCGGCAATGCTAAAGGGGCGCTCTTCGATCTTGATCTGTGCCTCTTTGGCAAAGCGCAGGATCGCGGCGCGGGTGATGCCGTGGAGAATGTCGTTGGACAGTTGGCGGGTGATGATCGTGCCGTCTTTGACGATATAGGCGTTGTTGGCGTAGCCCTCGGTCACAAAGCCATCTTCGACCAGCCACGCATCCGAACAGCCCGCCTTTTTCGCCTTCATTTTGGCCAGAGACGGGTAGAGCAACTGGGTGGTTTTGATGTCGCGACGGCCCCAACGCAGGTCTTCGACGGAAATCACCTTGATGCCTTCGTCCATGGTTTTGGAATTCAAAAGCGGCTTGGCAAAGGTGAAAAGCACGATACCACCCGGCACCTCTTCGGGGTCCGGCCAGACGAAATCACGATCAGAGCCCGCACCACGAGTGATCTGAAGATAGACACCGCCTTCGTCAATGTCGTTTTTCGCGATCAATTCACGGTGGATCGCCAAAAGTTCGTCCATGGTGACCGGGGACACCATCTCAAGCTCGGACAGCGAACGCTCAAGGCGCGCAGTATGGCCTGCAAAGTCGATCAACTTGCCACCGATCACCGATGTGACCTCATACACCGCATCCGCCATCAGGAAGCCACGGTCGAAAATGGATACTTTGGCCTCGGTTTCCGGCAGGTATTCGCCGTTCACATAGACGGTGCGCGTCATCATGATCTCCTTAAATGACGGGGCTGAGTTAGCCCCAAAGCGCGCGCACAGGCGGGTGAACGCCCTGCGCGTCGAATTTTAATGGTTCGTCACGGTCTTCGGCCAAAAGCAAAGGTCCGTCAAGGTCCACAACGCGCGCACCTTGGGCGACAAGCACCGCTGGGGCCATCGCCAAAGAGGTCCCGACCATACAGCCGACCATGATGCCGTAACCTTCGGCCCTTGCGGCATTGCGCAATTCCAAGGCCTCGGTGAGCCCCCCGGTTTTGTCGAGCTTGATGTTGATGACATCGTATTTGCCCTTCAAATCCGGGAGACTCGCCCGATCATGACAGGACTCGTCGGCGCAGACCGGAAGGGGTCTCTCAATCTCCGCCAACATATCATCCTGCCCCGCAGGCAAGGGTTGCTCCACAAGCTGCACGCCAAGCCGCACCAAATGCGGCGCAAGGTCTGAATAGACCTCGGCGGACCATCCCTCGTTCGCGTCCACAATAATTTTCGATTTTGGCGCACCGCGACGCACCGCCTCAAGGCGGGCCATGTCATCGGGCGTGCCGAGTTTGATTTTCAACAACGGTCGGTGCGCATGTTTGGCGGCGGCGGCCTGCATGCTTTCGGGCGTGCCAAGCGAGAGCGTGTAGGCCGTGATCATCGGGATCGGTGCAGGCAGATCCAACATCTGCCAGACGCGTTTTCCGGCCCGCTTTGCCTCCAAATCCCAAAGCGCACAATCCACCGCATTGCGCGCAGCACCGGGGTGAAGCGCCTCTTGCAGGGTCGCGCGCGTGATGTCCTCGGGCAGCGCCATGATCTCGTCCGTGACGCTCTCAAGGCTTTCACCATAGCGCGAATAGGGCACGCATTCGCCCCAGCCCATCAGATCGCCATCCGTGGCGCGCACAGTCAGGACTTTGGCCTCAGTGCGCGACCCGCGCGAGATGGTAAAGACCTCGGCCAAACGGAAACTCTCGGAGGTGACGGTGAGCTTGGTCATGATCTCTTCCCTAAAAATATGAGGGCGCCCAAAGACGCCCTCGTTTCACCTTAAACGTTCGCCAAGGCTTCAACCAGACGCGCCGCGCCATGGCGGAACGGATCGACAGCAGGCAGGCCCATTTGGGCTTCAACCCGACCAAGATAGGCGACGGCCTCCTCTTCGGACATGTGTTGGGTGTTCACGGAGATACCAACCACGACGCAAGCGGGGTTTGCCACTTTGGCCAAGGTCAACGCCACATCGCGCAGTGCTTCAAGCGTCGGCAAAGCATAGCCCGGCAAGCCGCGCATATGGTCACGGGTCGGTTCGTGGCACAGGATCAGCGCGTCCGGTTGACCGCCATGGACCAAGGCCATGGTCACGCCAGAATAAGACACGTGGAACAAGCTGCCCTGCCCCTCGATCAAATCCCAATGGTCGTCGTCATTGTCGGGCGTCAGATATTCGATCGAGCCCGCCATAAAATCGGCCACAACCGCATCCAAAGGCACGCCGTCGCCGGTGATCAGAATGCCGGTCTGACCTGTGGCGCGGAAGGTGGATTTCAGCCCCTGTGCGCGCATTTCCGCGTCCATCGCCAGCGCGGTGTACATTTTCCCCACCGAACAATCGGTGCCAACAGCCAAACAGCGTTTGCCGGACCGCTTTACGCCATTGGCAATGGGGTATTTCACCGAAGGGACACGCACGTCATGCAACGTGCGACCGCAGGCTTTGGCCACGGCAGCGAGATCTTCCTCGTCGCGCAGCAGGTTATGAAGGCCCGATGCCAGATCGAACCCCTCTTCCAGCGCTTGGAGCAGAACTTTTTTCCAAGCCGGGCTGATCACGCCACCCCGGTTGGCCACACCGATCACCAGCGTCTTTGCGCCCGCCGCTTTGGCCTCATTGAGGTCCATGTCGGGCAATTTCATATCGGCTTTACAACCATCCATGCGGAATTGGCCGACGGCAAATTCAGGACGCCAGTCCTTGATCCCCTGCGCCACTTTCGCGGCCAGTTGGTCGGGGGCGTCTCCGAGGAAAAGAAGGTATGGCGTTTCAATCATGGCAGCTCTCCAGTTGCGTTTGAATGAATGTGCGTGTGAATCGCTGCAATGTGCTTCGAAAATTGGGCAGCAACACTGTCCTTTTGGGATAAATGTATCATTTTTTTAATATTTTTGGGAGGAACTCTCTTATGTTCACAAAATAGGCAAAAAATAAACTTGGTTTACGGAGGTATTCGGGATTTGCCGCAGGAGCAAAATGACCCTTGCAGATATTTGCGCAAGATTATATCAATGCGAACATCAATTTAGAAACATCGTTACCGAAAGGAACCGACATGTCCTTCCGCCTTCAGCCCACCCCCGTGGAACGGCCAAACCGGTGCCAACTTTTTGGCCCAGGCTCAAACACCAAACTGTTCCCCAAAATGGCGGCATCGGACGCGGATGTGATCAACCTCGACCTTGAGGATTCTGTCGCACCTTCCGACAAAGACGTCGCCCGTGCCAACATCATTGAAGCGATCAACACGATTGATTGGGGCAAGAAAACGCTGGCCGTGCGGATCAACTCGCTCGACACCCCTTATTGGTATCGCGATGTGGTCGATCTTTTGGAACAGGCCGGTGAACGTCTGGATCAAATCATGATCCCGAAAGTCGGCTGCGCCGAAGACATTTATGCCGTTGACGCATTGGTCACCGCGATTGAGCGCGCCAAGGGCCGCACCAAGCGGATCAGTTTCGAAGTGATCATCGAATCGGCCGCAGGTCTTGCCCATGTCGAAGCGATTGCCGCAAGCTCCCCACGCATGGTGGCGATGAGCCTTGGCGCTGCGGATTTTGCCGCCTCGATGGGCATGCAAACCACCGGCATCGGCGGCACGCAGGAAAACTATTACATGCTGCATGGCGACACCCGCCACTATTCCGATCCGTGGCATTGGGCCCAAACCGCCATCGTCGCCGCCTGCCGCACCCATGGTGTGTTGCCGGTTGATGGTCCGTTTGGAGATTTCTCCGATGACGAAGGCTACCGCGCCCAAGCGCGCCGGTCCGCGACATTGGGCATGGTCGGAAAATGGGCGATCCACCCGAAACAAATCGCCTTGGCCAATGAGGTGTTCACCCCCTCGGACGAAGCCGTGGCAGAGGCCCGTGAAATTTTGGCCGCCATGGAAATCGCCAAAGCCAATGGCGAAGGCGCGACCGTGTACAAAGGCCGCCTCGTTGACATCGCGTCGATCAAACAGGCTGAGGTCATCGTGGCCCAGTCCGAATTGATCGCCAAAAGCTGATCTCCTCCGGGTGGGGCGGGGAGGCCCTGACTGTTGAGGTGACCCGCGCCCTGAGGAGCAATCCTCAGGGCGTATTTTTTACTGCAAAGGCACGCAGATCAACGTGACCAAATCTTCGGGCGCTGTGTCCATCGGCGTGTTTTCATACTGCTCATAGGGCGGCGCATCGCGGGGCACTTCACCGCTTTGCGGCAACCACGATCCAAACAGCGTGGCATAGGCATTAGACAAGCCCTCATAGGGCCCAACATAGCGCAAAACCGCGTGTTTGCCGCCGACCAAAGCGATCTCTTCTAACGGATCTTCGATCAAAGCCCCCTCTGGGACACTCATCCCCGCATAGGAGCGCAGCGCATCCAAAGGCACCGAGGAGGGATCGTCCAGATAGACGCCAATCATCGGTCCCGCCTGTTGCATCATCCCGCGTGCGCCGAGCACAGCACCGGCTTTGCCAAAGGCTTGGTTCACTTTCATATAATCGCCCAGATGCGCAATCGCAGCGAGACGATGGGCGGGCATATCACGGATGTCGATGTCGTACATGGCAAACTCCTTTTGCCGCGGCAGCGTCTCGGACAACGGCTGTGGCGTGACAAAGCCGCGCTCCCGAAACGCACCGGGGCTCATTGCATTTTGATCGCGAAAGGCGCGTGAAAAACTGGACAGATTGGGATAGCCGTGCCGTGCGGCGATCGCCTCGATCGGCTCATCCCCGCGCAACAATTCAGCCGCAGCCGCGCGCAACCGCACGCGCCGCACCGCCTGTGCCACGGTTTCCCCGGTCATCGCGCGAAACACCCGATGAAAATGGAATCGGCTGAGTGCGGCCACCCCCGCCAATTGGTCCAGCGACAAATCACCTTCCAAATTGGCCTCGATATACGTGAGCACACGCAACAGGCGATGATCGTAATCTTGTGCCATTCTTTCTCCCTTTCGCCCCTTGTCCTCGCATAGATCCACTTTGCAAATCTTGCCGAGTTGCACCGGCGCGCGAAAATCGCCATATACAGACAAGACCAGTGTCGGAGTACAGCATGACCCATTATCTCGAATTCGAAAAACCCCTTGCGGAAATCGAAGGCAAAGCCGAAGAACTGCGCGCCCTGGCGCGGGCCAATGCGGAGATGGATGTGGAAAAAGAGGCGGCAGGGCTCGATAAAAAAGCCGCCGATATGCTCAAAGACCTCTACAAAGGCTTGACCCCTTGGCGCAAATGTCAGGTTGCGCGTCACCCGGATCGTCCGCATTGCCGCGATTATATTGACGCGCTTTTTACCGAATACACGCCCTTGGCGGGCGACCGTAACTTTGCCGATGACCATGCGGTGATGGGCGGTTTGGCCCGGTTTAATGACCAACCCGTTGTGGTGATCGGTCAGGAAAAAGGCCATGACACCAAGTCGCGAATCGAACGTAATTTCGGCATGGCACGTCCCGAAGGCTATCGCAAAGCCATCCGTTTGATGGAACTTGCGGATCGGTTTGGCCTGCCGGTCATCACCTTGGTGGACACCCCCGGTGCCTACCCCGGTAAAGGTGCCGAAGAACGCGGCCAATCCGAAGCCATTGCCCGCTCCACTGAAAAATGCCTGCAACTCAAAGTGCCGCTGATCTCCGTGATCATTGGCGAAGGTGGCTCTGGCGGGGCTGTGGCGTTTGCATCGGCCAATAAGGTCGCGATGTTGGAACATTCGGTCTATTCGGTGATCACCCCGGAAGGCTGTGCCTCGATCCTTTGGAAAGACGCGGAAAAAATGCGCGAGGCGGCAGAGGCCCTGCGCCTGACCGCGCAGGATTTGCAGAAACTCGGTGTGATTGATCAGATCATTCCCGAACCTTTGGGCGGCGCGCAACGCGACCCACAAGCAACCATCGCCGCCGTTGGTAAAGCGATTGAAGCCCTGCTTGCGCCGCTGAAAAAGAAGAAACCCGATGCGATCCTGAAAGAGCGTCGCAAGAAATTCTTGGATGTCGGCTCAAAAGGGCTCGCCGCCTAATTCAGTCATATGTCACAGAAAACGCCGCCCTCTCGCGGCGTTTTTTTTCACCACATGCTGTTGGCTGCACGTTCTGGCCATTCTTCATCATAGGCTTTGCCGCCGACACGGCCCTCAGTCAGCGCCGCCAAAATATCGCCCACACTCGGCAGGCCTGCACTTTCGTCCCCCGCAGCCCAAAGCCCGGAGCGGATCAAAGCACGCGCGCATTGCGTATAAATCTCAGAAATCTCGATCACGATGACGGTCCGGGGATGACGTCCGCCTTTTTCAAAAGAGCGACACAGATCATCGTCGCCCGTGACGAACGCCCGGCCATTGATCCGCACCACATTATTAGACCCCGGCACAAACAGCATCAAAGAGACCCGCGGATCACGGACGATATTGCGCAGGCTGTCGATCCGATTGTTGCCGCGCCAATCCGGCAAGGCCAGCGTCCCGGCATCCAATTCGCGCACCACAGCGCCATCATCGCCGCGCGGCGAGGCATCGGTGCCCTCGGGTCCCACCGTTGAGAGAATGCAAAACCGCGACCGAGTGAGCCAAGTGCGAAACTCCGGCGTCATGCGGCGCGCCACCTTTTGCGTGGCGGCCGGTCCGGGCATGCCATACCGCGCCTCAAGGTCTTGGATCGTTTTGATCGGCGTCATCTTGCTTCTTCCTTTTTACAGGCGGCCTAGCCCGAAAGGATCACAAAATGATGACAGCTTACGTTTTGCTCGACGGCGCGGAAAACCCGGCCTCCCCCATCAAATGATCCGAGGCGGTTTCAACCACCTCTTCCAGCTCTGTCATCACCTCTTTGATCGACTTTCCCGATGTGATCCGAGGCAGGAACTCGACCACGGCCAAACCGCGTGCGCGATAGATCCCATGACGCGGCCAGAAGACCCCCACATTGGTCGCGGCGGGCACGATGTCTTGGCCGGTTTGTTCATATAAAACACCGGTGCCCACTTTATAGGGCATATGCACCCCCGCAGCCACACGCGTGCCCTGCGGAAAAATGATCAATTGCCCCGGCAAGGAGGAACCGGATTTGACATCCGCAACCATCTTTTTGATCGCTTGGCCGCGCTTACCGCGATCCACCGCAACACAGCCGATCCGCTTGGCGTAGTAACCAACAATCGGGGCCAAGCTCAGTTGCTTTTTCATGATGAATTTAGGCCGCGGGACAACCGAAACGATCATGATAATGTCGAAAAAACTTTGGTGTTTGGAGGCGATCAAAACCTCATCTGTTGGGATATCACCACGAATTTCGGAGCGCAGCCCAACAAGCCAACGCGCCGAAAACCGCACCCAACGGCAATAGGTCCGGCATGCAGCATAGGCATAAACCCGGTTGATCATCGCGAAAGGTGTAAAGACAATCGCCAGAACAATCATCGCCAGATACATCTGAACCACGAAGATCAAAGAGAGGATCCATTGGATCGGATAGAGCATCACATCAATCTCCGTAGCGTTTGCAGCGCGGCAAACCGAGTGGCCAAAAACGCCACAAAGGCCGCCAGCGGCGGGATCACAAAGGGCCAGAACCACTGTAGCCCGGAAAAGCCAAGTCCGGTGAGAAATCCGCCTTCTTGCTGCGCCGAGGGCAAAAGCGCCACCGCGACCGTGCCGAAAAATGCCCCGATGACGGCCCCGGTAAAGCCGCGCAACGTAAAGCGGCGTTCAAAGGCGCGGGCGATATAGCTGTCCGTGGCGCCGACAAGACGCAGGGTGCGGATCACTTGAGCATTGGCGGCGAGTGCTGCATTGGCGGCCAAAGTGATCATCCCCGCAGTCACGCAAGTCATCAAAATCAAAGACACATAGCCCAAAAGCCGAAGCCGACTGGCCGCCTTGATCAACGGGCGACGCCAGCGGCTGTGATCATCAAGAACCGCACCGGGGGCCTCTCCGGCCAAACGCAATCGCAGACCTTCGCCATCATAGCCCTCCGTCGTTTCAATCACTTCGATCAGCGCCGGCAAAGGCAAGGTATCAACCGGCAAAGACGGACCGAACCAGGGCTCAAGCAGGGCCATTTCTTCGTCCCGGCTCAAGGCCCGCGCCGAGGCGACGCCCGGCGTGGTGTTCAGCACATCAAGCGCCGCTTTGATCTGGGCGTCGACCTGATCCTCGGGCGCCGAAATCCGCACGGTGGACGCACGCGCCAACTCATTGCCCCAACGTTCGGCCAATCGGCCCGTCGCCAAAGACAAAGCCAGCGCAAACACCGCCAAAAATGCCATCGCAGCAGCCGTGAGAACCGTCAGGCGCGCAGTAAAGCCAGAAGGCGGCACAACGCGGCCTTGCGCGCTTTCGGAAAAATTAAGGAACGGCACAAGAATGGTTTTCATAGATCCACCCCCGCCTGTTGGATACGGCGATTGGAAATCCGCAACACGCGCGCTTGCACCTGCGATTTCGCTTGCCTGATCAAATGCATGTCATGGGTCGCAATCACCACGGTTTTGCCCATTCGATTGAGTTCGACCAACAATTGCAACAGCCGCAAAGACATCTCCCAATCGACGTTGCCGGTCGGTTCATCGGCCAAAATCACATCGGGGGACATGATCACGGCCCGCGCCAAAGCGGCGCGCTGGCGTTCGCCGCCCGACAGTTCTGGCGGCTTGGCTTTGATCTGTTCGCTCAATCCGACCCAAGCCAAAAGATCCACCAAATCCTGATCGTCGCGCGGTCGATCGGCCACGGTTAAAGGCAGGGCCACGTTTTCGGCCAAGCTCAAATGATCCAGAAATTGACAGTCCTGATGCACCACACCGATCTTGCGCCTGAGTTGAGCCACCTCGTCACGGCCCATATCGCGGGTGTCCTGCCCCAGGATCGAAACCCGCCCTGCCGTCGCCTGAAGCTCGCGGTAGCACAGTTTAAGAAACGTGGTTTTTCCCGTCCCCGAAGGGCCGGTTAAAAAGTGAAAGGAGCCCGGCGCAAGAGAGAGCGTCATCTCCGTGAGAAGCTCTCGCCCCCCGTAGCCGTAGCCAGCATCATGAAACTCGATCACACCCAAACCCCTGTTCTCTGTCGCGACAGTTTTGCCTCACTGGTCAAAAGCTTTCAATGCAACTGTCGCAAAAACATGGACAATCTGACTTGGGACGTTAACAATTCCGTCAAACAAAGCGTGCTAAGCACGGATTTTGCTGTGGCAGGGGAAAAAATGCGGCTTATTTGTCCCAATTGCGGAGCGCAATACGAAGTTGACGCACGTGTCATTCCCGACACGGGGCGGGATGTTCAATGTTCAAACTGTGGTCACACTTGGTTTCAACAACCCGCACATAAAGACAATGATCTGGCGGAAGAGCTCGGGTACGAGGTGCCCGAAGAGGCGACGCAGCAAGGCGATTTCGGTGCCACACCGGACGCCCCCGGCCCCGAGACGCCCCATTTTGACACGGAGCCTGAGCCCGACATCGAAGCAGAGCCATCACCGGAAGCCGAACCGAAAGCCGCGCCTGCACCAGAGATCACGCCCGAACCCAACGTGAAAGCGGAAGCGGAAGCGGACATTGACGATGGTGCGGATGACACCGATGCCGCAGACGAGGACACGCCGATCGACGAGGCCCGGCGCAGCTCTGTGCTCAAGGACAGCGTGCGTGACATCCTGCGCGCCGAGGTCGAGTTTGACCAAACCATGCGCCGCCCGGAAAGTGATCCGCTTGAATCCCAGCCTGATTTGGGACTGGAAGAACCATCCCAAGACGCCGCCAAAAAGAGCCTTCGCGACCGTATGGCGCGGTTGCGCGGGCTTGACCCGGCGGATTCGGGGATCATTGCCGGGAGTGCCGCCGCAGTCACCGGCAAACGCCGCGATCTGTTGCCCGACATCGAAGAAATCAACTCCACCCTCAGCGCCGCATCTGAGCGAGACGACGACGGCACGGTGCCCGACGAAGACACCCGTCGCGCCCGCGCCGAACGCTCCAGCTTCCGCACCGGCTTTGGGCTTTTGGTGCTGCTCACCGTGGTCTTGGTCGGGCTGTATCTCTTTGCGCCGCTGATCGCGCAAAAGGTCCCCTCACTCGCGGGCGTTATGGACGCCTATGTGACGGTGGCAAACGGATTCCGCGCCTGGATGGATCGCGCCATGTCGGCGGCAAGTGCCCGCCTCAACGCACTGTTGAGCCAACTCAACAGCTAAGTGAGGTCAACGCCCCTGCGCTCAAAACCGATCCAAAAGGCGGTTTAAATAGTCGCGCTCGTCTTCTGGCCGATCTTGTTCGGCGGAGCGGCGGCGAATTTCATCGGTGAGTTCCTCCGCCCGGCGATACACGTCTTCGCCCTCATAAAGTTGCTCGTCTGAGCCAAACCGGCCAGTGTCCCCAGCCGCGCGCCCAAGCGGATCACGCCGCATTGGATCACTGCCGGATTGCCCACCCGCTTCGCCTTGCTGGCCCTCTTGCTCCTGCTGGGATTGCGCCTGTTGGTCACCAAGCTGGCGCATCCCTTCGCGCAGGGCTTCCATCGCTTCGGCCTGACTGTCGAGCGCGCCGGACAAATCGTTTTGGCCAAGCGCCTCTTCGGCCTCATCCATCGCCCGATCCGCCCGATCCAAAGCGCCGCCAAGCCCCTCTTCGTCGCCACCACCTGCACCATTCAGTGACTGGCGTTGACGCGCCAATTGATCACGCAAAGCCTGCTGGCGCTCGGCCAGGGATTGACCATTCGGCTCCGTGCCCTGCCCTTTGCCATCCTGACCTTCGCCCGTCTGGGGTTGCTCGCCCTGTGTCTGACTTTCGCCTTGATCCCCTTGTTCGCCCCGTTCCCCCCGCGGCTGACCGCCACCGAACTGTTCTTGCAAGTCGGAAAACGTATCGTCATTGAGCTGTTGTTGGTCGCGCAGCATGTCTTGCAAGCCTTGCATGCCCTCGCCGCCTTGGCCCTGCCCTTCGCTTTGAGTGACGCGCATGTTTTCAAGCATTTCGGCCAGCATGTCCAAAAGCTGCTGCGCCTCAGCCATCCGGCCCTGCTCCATCAATTCCTGAATGCGATCCATCAATTGTTGCAACTGATCGCCGGTGATTTGCTGACCGTCCTGTTGACCTTGATCGGGCATGTCGGTGCCGTCGCCTTGCTCGCCCTGCTGCTCGGCCAATTGCTGCATATAATCGCGGGTCGCCTCGCGCAGCTCCTGCATCAACTTTTGGATTTCCTCAGGCGTCGCCCCGTCCCGCATCGCTTGGCTCAACCGCTCCTGGGCCCGATGCAGCCGCTCAAGCGCGTCTTTCAACTGGCCGTCTTCGAGCAAAAGCGCGATCTCCCAAAGCGCGCCCGCCACATCCGTCAGCTGCGCATCGCTCAGCGTGCCCTCGCGCCCCTCGATCACACCGACCACCTCGCGCACGCGGAAATAATGGCGCATATCATCGAACAGTTGCGTCGGATCAACGGTGACCGCACGGATCACTTGGGCGGCGCGCGCGGCGTTTTCGCGGTTCCACAACAGCTCTTGGCGGACATCAATCAAAGCTGCCGCCAGCGGATCAAAGAACCGTCGCGTCGGCAGGATGGCCTCGCCGATTGCCTCCTCGCTGGCCTGCCCGGCCTCATCCCACGCCGTGAGAGAAATCTGAACCGGCAAGCCCGCAAACGGGTGTTGAGCCAGGTTTTCACCGATCATGCCTTCGATCTCGCGGCGATCCCCGATCTGCGGCAGCGGCACTGAGACCTCAAGCGCCGGACGATCTTCGGGTGGTAAAACATAGCCATAGCGTTTTTCCACCGCCTCCGGGTCGCGCGTGATCGTCAGCACCGCGCGCGTCACCCCGAAATCATCGGTGAGGCGGAAATTTTGCCGGGTCTCGCCCGAGGGCGCGCGAGTCATCGCGCCAATCAATTCGGCCGTGGGGGCCGCATCCGGCTGCAACGCCACATCCCATAGACGCCCCGTTGGCCCGTCAATTTCGATCTCACCCGGTTGGCGCACAGCAAAATCCGGCGCGGCACTTGTGCCCGTGATCGGCTCGCCAGATACGGTTTCGGACAGAGTCAAAACCCCCGCCTCACCATAAAAGCGCACGGTTACAGTGGAGCCTTTTGGAACGTCAAACTCGTCTTTCAAATCCCCCAGATACAGCGTCGGCTTTCCCGAATAGGCCGGGGGCTGCACCCAGCCTTCCCAATTTGGTCCAGCGGCAATATCAGGCCCGGAACGGCCCAAATCGGTGGTCGTGCGAGCCTGTTCAAGCGAGCCAAACAGACCTCCCATGCCAAGCACCGTGAGCGCCATCAGACGCAAAGCATAGGGGTCGGCGGCAGACAGACGCAGGGTTGGACCGACGGCGCGTATACCGTTGAGACGTATCAACATACGGGCGCGGTGGGCCGTCCAAAGACTGTTTGATGCTGGATCATCAGCCCCAACCAAAGGCGTATCAGTGAGAGCTTGCAACGGCTGGCCCGGTAACGTGGCATCCACCCGTGCCAAAGCTGCACGTCGCGCGGGACGGCGGAACCGCCAGAGGCCCACACCCAAACTGGCAACAAGCGCCATGGCGACTCCAGCCAAAACGAGCGTTCGCGCCAAGGCAGGCAAAAGATCATGCAGCCCTAAAAGGGCAACCCCACAGAACCCAACCAAGATTGAGAAAAACGGCCAAAAGGCCTGTCCAATGCGTTCAAGCCAAAGCCCGGCAGCCGTGACAGTCAAAGCCAAACGCACCCGACGCGCCAATGGCCCGTTCAGTTCAAGGGTCCGTTTTTCTTGATCAAATCCCATGCCGCTCGCCCGATCCAGCCCGTTTTGCCGCGCTGGATCGCGCGGATGTCAAAGCCATTGAGGAATGGTATCGCGATTTATCATCTCTTCAAAGCTCGGACGCGGGCGGATGACAGCGAATTGATCGTCTTTCACCAAAACCTCGGGAATGAGCGGGCGGGAATTATATTCCGACGCCATCACCGCGCCATAAGCGCCTGCCGAACGGAAAGCGACCAAATCCCCCTCCGCCAAAAGCGGCATGTTGCGCGCCTTTGCAAAGGTATCGCCAGTTTCGCACACCGGACCAACAATGTCATAGGGCAATTGTTCCACACCTGCACCGGGTTCAATCACCGGAATGATGTCATGATGGGCGTCATACATCGACGGGCGCACAAGATCGTTCATCGCCGCATCGAGGATAAGAAAATCACGGCCTTCGCCATGTTTGAGATAGATCAGCGAGGACACCAAAATCCCGGCATTGCCGGAAATCAGCCGCCCCGGCTCAATCTCGATCTCACAGCCCAGATGGCCCACGGTGTTGCGGATCACATCACCATATTCCACTGGCAGCGGCGGGGCCTCATTTGAGCGCTCGTAGGGAATACCCAGACCACCGCCAAGATCAAGCCGGCGGATGTTGTGACCATCGGCGCGCAGGGCTTCGGTCAATTCCGCCACCTTGGTGAAGGCCAATTCAAACGGCGCAAGTTCGGTCAATTGCGAGCCGATGTGAACGTCAATGCCAACCACGTCGATGCCGTCCATTTGGCCAGCGCGGGCATAGACATCGCGGCAGGTGGCAATCGGAATGCCGAATTTGTTTTCGGATTTCCCCGTGGCGATTTTCGCATGGGTTTTGGCGTCCACATCCGGGTTCACCCGCAGGGCAATCGGGGCTTTGACGCCCAAAGACATCGCCACCTCATTGAGCGCCTCAAGTTCGGGTTCGCTTTCGACGTTAAATTGACGAATGCCCCCGATCAGCGCCTGACGCATTTCGTCGCGGGTTTTGCCGACCCCGGAAAACACAATCCGATCCCCCGGCAGACCTGCTGCTTTGGCCTTGAGGTATTCCCCGATGGAGACCACGTCGATCCCCGCCCCCAACTCGCCCATGAGTTTGAGCACGGCAAGATTAGAGTTCGATTTCATCGCGAAACAGATCAGGTGATCCATCCCCCCCAAGGCCTCGTCGAACAGCTTAAAATGGCGTGTCAATGTGGCGGTGGAATAGACATAAAACGGCGTGCCGACCTGTGCCGCGATGTCGGACACAGGCACGTCTTCGGCGTACAACACACCGTCTCGATAAAGGAAATGATCCATAGGGGGTCTTTCAGATGCCGGGCCTGAGGGCCCTCAGTCAGTTCAGCGGAATGTGAATGTTAACCGACGTGTCGGTGTAACTTCCGCGTTTGGAATTCACGCCCACGGTGGTGGACACACCCACCTCCGGCTTGACGGGATCGCCATTCACACCACAGCCCACAAGGCCGATCATCGCCACAGCAGATATAAAACGGATCATCCAAGCACCTCTTTCCAACGCGCAATTTGCGCACGGACCTGCGAGGGCGCCGTGCCTCCATAGCTTGTGCGAGATGCGACCGAATTTTCAACTGTTAACACGTCATAGACGCCTTCGGTGATCGCTTCGTGAACGGATGTCATCTCCTCCAGGCTCAGATCGGGCAAATCACAGCCCTTTTTCTCAGCCATCGCCACCAGTGCGCCGGTGACATGGTGTGCATCGCGAAACGGCAGGCCCGCTTCGCGCACCAACCAATCGGCAAGATCGGTCGCGGTGGAGAAGCCAGAAGCCGCCGCAGCGCGCAAATTATCGGTGTTGGCGTTCATATCCGACACCATTCCGGTCATCGCGGCGAGGGCCAACATGAGGTTGTCGGCGGCGTCGAACACCTGTTCTTTGTCTTCTTGCATGTCTTTGGAATAGGCCAAAGGCAGGCCTTTCATCACCATCATCAACGCGACATTGGCGCCAAAAATTCGCCCCACCTTGGCGCGGATCAATTCAGCGGCGTCAGGGTTTTTCTTTTGCGGCATAATCGAAGAGCCGGTGGAAAACCGGTCCGAAAGCGCGACAAAGCGGAACTGAGCCGAGGACCAGATCACCAATTCTTCGGCAAAACGCGACAGGTGCATGGCCGTGATCGACGCACAGCTCAGAAATTCGAGCCCAAAGTCCCGATCGGCCACGGCATCCAATGAGTTGGCGGTCGGACGGTCAAAACCCAGCGCCTCAGCTGTCATGTGGCGATCAATCGGAAACCCCGTTCCCGCAAGGGCGGCAGAGCCCAACGGGCTTTCGTTCATCCGGGCGCGCGCGTCTTTGAACCGGGACATATCGCGGCCAAACATTTCGACATAGGCCATCATGTGGTGGCCCCAAGTCACGGGCTGCGCGGTTTGCAGATGGGTGAAGCCGGGCATGACCCAATCAGCGCCCTTTTCGGCCTGCGCCATCAACGCACGGATCAAGGCCTCAAGGCCAGAAACCGCCGCATCCATTTGATCGCGGGTCCACAGTTTGAAATCGGTGGCCACCTGATCATTGCGCGAGCGCGCCGTGTGCAACCGCCCGGCCGGTTCACCGATGATCTCTTTGAGGCGGGATTCGACATTCATATGAATGTCCTCAAGCGCCGTGGAAAAGACGAACGCGCCTGTTTCGATTTCTGACAATACCGTGAGAAGGCCTTCCCGAATGGCCTGAGCATCGTTATCCGTGATGATGCCCTGTTGCGCGAGCATCAAAGCATGGGCGCGCGAACCCGCGATATCTTGGGAGGCCAGTCGTTTGTCGAAACCAATGGACGCATTGATCGCTTCCATAATCGCGTCAGGTCCGGCGGCGAAACGCCCGCCCCACATCGCGTTTGATTTCTTATCGGTCATGGACACACCCGCATGTTGAAAAATCTGATTGCTGCCACCCTTTATACGGCCCTGAGCCTTGGTGCAATTCCTGCAACCGCGCAGGATATGCAAAGCGTGATGGAGCTGCGCGATGGAAGCCTACAAAAACTGGGCTTTCACAGCGAACCCAAAGAGGTGAGTACGCTGCCGTTCATGACGATGGAGGGCGATGAAGAAACGTTTACGGATTATGCGGGCAAACTTGTCCTTCTCAATTTCTGGGCCACATGGTGTGCGCCCTGTCGCAAAGAAATGCCCGCCCTTGATGCGCTCTCCACAGAGTTTGGCAACAAAGGGTTCGTGGTTCTGCCCATTGCGACCGGGCATAACCCCACACCCGCAATCGAAAAATTCTTTGAAACCGCTCAGATCAAAGGGCTGACGCCGCGACTTGATCCCAAAGGCGCGATGGCACGCGACATGGGAGTGCTGGGCCTGCCGGTGTCGATTTTAATTTCTCCACAAGGCCAGGAAATCGCACGCATGACCGGAGATGCGGAGTGGTTTTCACCCTCCGCCCAAGCGATTGTGGCCAAACTGTTGAAGGAATACGACCTCACGAATGATGATAGCGCAGAGACCCATTAAACACGCGCGGCATCGACGCCTCGACCAGTGTTTTCACTCGTTCTGAAAGATGCATGATCCTCTCCAAAGTCGCATCAATTTCGATGTGGAACTTGTCGAGCTGATCAATCACAGGCATGAGCGACACTGAATTTGCCCCAAGACGCCCAGCTTCGACGCGGCACAGGACCCGAATGGAATCGAGCCCCGTCACAAGTTGACGCAGATCCTTCGCAGAGCGCGTCAGAGCCGTAACGTCGCTGAACACAGAAACCAGAACTGAACCCGAATCGATAGAATAGGTGTCGAGCAACGTTGTGAGCACCTCCACTTCATTTTTGAAATCGTCACCCTCTATCCCGGTCACGAAGGCCTCTGACGCGACCATCTTCACTTCACGCTGAAGCCGAGCGGCGGCCATCATGAAAATACCATGATGCACCCGCGACAGAACCGATTCGGTCATGCTCCGGGTGCCATTTTCGACCCGAAACCCGCCGAGGTGGTTGGTCACCTCGTCTGACATCAACCTATAGTTTTGAGAGATTGCAGAAATCGGCCCCCCTGCCGGCTCCAAACGCGACGCAACAATACGCATATTTGAAGGAATCCCCCGGATTTTCGCGAAGGTCATGAACAATTTCTGCTGTTCTGTTTCAAGGTTTTGCAATGTCGGCAAAAGGTCCTTCATGCTGTTCAATCGACCGTCATCGGCACGGTCGAGAGCGGCATCTCTGGCCGCCATTTCTTGCGCAATCGCATAAGAACTAAAGGCAGAATAGGTCGGAAACCCGAGCCCGGATAATGTTTCGCGAATCTTCTCAGCACTTTGTTCAGGCGTAAGCCCTTCAGATGCTTCACGTTTCAACATATCGGCATAGACGGATTGCGCCTGAGCAAACACTTTCGAAGACGGCTTCATCCGCACAGACACGTAGCCGCCTTCAATGGGCGAGATGACCGCATAGACCCAATAGTACCGGCCATCTTTGGCGCGGTTTTTCACATAAGCCCCGGTCGCCAGACCTTTTTTAAGCCGCTCCCACAGGATATAAAAAACACCCTTCGGCATATCGGGATGCCGAATGATTTTATGGGGCGCGCCGACAAGCTCTTGCCACGAATATTCAGAAATGCGGCGAAAAACTTCATTCCCGGACGCGATCACACCGCGCTTATCTGTGCGCGAAAAAAACAGTTCCTCAATTGCGAACGGTGCTTCGTCACGACCTGAGGAAAATGCTGTTGCAGAATTTTGAAATGACATGCTTCGCCCAATTGTCTGATTTGGTCCCAGTTGAGCAAAGGTTACTTTCAATATGGTTAAGCCGTTTCAAACCAAGCCGAAGATTTTTCCGATGAAAACTGCGCGGCGGCGATGCGCGAACTTGGAACGCAAAAATTCGCCAACATAGAAAGAAAAATTCAATGTAAATGCATCGGGTTTTCGTCCAGTTTTTGGATTTTTTAGAAATACTCAAACGGTATCAATGCTTTGGGCATTTGCTCAAAATTTCTCTAAAGTCTTGAACAAATTTGAGAGTTTACCCGCCGTTATCCCAAGTCTTTCAAAGTCGATCTCACAATGCGGATGCTTTAAGGCAAGGTGACGGGATGAATGACTCTTTCTATGGCCACGATGATTTTGGTAGCCCCCTGTCGGCGGCGGTCGCGGAACGTGATCGAAGCACAATGGACATGGTGCATTCGGCCCTACGCAAAAAACAGGTGATGCTCGCCTATCAACCCATTGTCCAAACGCTGCGCCCAGATCGTCCTGCCTTTTTCGAAGGTCTCATTCGGGTTTTGGATCACACTGGGCGGGTGATTCCTGCGCGCGAATTTATCGAGGTCGCCGAGACCACCGAAACCGGCCGCCAACTCGACTGTCTTGCGCTTGAGCTTGGGCTCGCGGCCCTCAACGACCACCCGACATTGCGCCTTGCGATCAACATGTCGGCTCGCTCTATCGGCTACCCGCGTTGGAAAGAAACGCTTCATGCCGGCCTGTCCAAAAACGTAACCATCGCCGAACGTCTCATTTTGGAGATCACCGAAAGCTCCGCCATGGTGATGCCCGATCTTGTGTCCGTCTTCATGAAGGAACTGCAATCCATGGGCATTTCCTTTGCCCTTGATGATTTTGGCGCGGGCTACACCGCCTTCCGCTATCTCAAGGAATTCTATTTCGATATTGTGAAAATTGATGGCAGTTTTATCCGCGGCATCGCGACCAATCCTGACAACCAAGTGCTGACCCAGGCCTTGGTCTCTGTCGCCAAACATTTCGACATGTATACGGTGGCCGAATTTGTCGAAACCGAAGCCGATGCCCAATATCTGAGTTCAATCGGAATCGATTGCATGCAGGGGCACTATTTTGGTGCGGCCACAATTGATCCGGCGTGGCAAACCAAAGAAACACGCCGAAAAGCCAGCTAGCCGGGCGTCAAACCGCCTCATCTTGGGATTGATGGTTGAAAATGCTGCGCGCGCAGCCTACTCCTTTGGTGGGGAGCCGCGCAATATTGTTGCAAAAAATCCAGCCATTGGGCAATCTCCCCACAACCATTCTGGGAGAGAGAAGACCATCATGACCAATGTCGTTATCGCATCCGCAGCACGAACTGCCGTCGGCAGCTTTTCGGGCGCTTTCGCCAATACCCCGGCCCATGACCTCGGCGCCGCAGTCCTTGAAGCGCTGGTCGCGCGCGCCGGGATTGAAAAAGGCGAGGTGTCTGAAACCATTCTTGGTCAGGTGCTGACTGCGGGTCAGGGTCAAAACCCGGCACGCCAAGCCCATATCAATGCTGGCCTGCCGCAAGAATCCGCCGCATGGAGCATCAACCAAGTCTGTGGCTCAGGCCTGCGTACTGTCGCGCTGGCCACCCAACACATCATGTTGGGGGATGCCGATATCATCTGTGCCGGCGGCCAGGAAAACATGTCCATGTCCCCCCATGTCGCCAACCTCCGTGCTGGCCATAAAATGGGTGACATGAAGTTCATCGATTCGATGATCAAAGACGGCCTTTGGGATGCTTTCAACGGCTACCACATGGGCATCACCGCCGAAAACGTTGCCAATCAATGGCAGATTTCCCGCGAAATGCAGGATGCCTTTGCCTTGGCCTCGCAAAACAAAGCGGAAGCGGCGCAAAAGGCTGGGAAATTCTCTGATGAAATCATCCCCTTTGCGGTCAAAACCCGTAAGGGTGAGATCATCGTTGATGCCGACGAATACATTCGCCACGGCGCGACGTTGGAGTCCATGCAAAAACTGCGCCCTGCCTTCGACAAAGAAGGCTCCGTCACCGCAGGCAACGCCTCGGGGATCAACGATGGCGCGGCTGGTGTGCTTTTGATGTCGGCAGATAATGCCGCCAAACGCGGCATCCAACCGCTGGCCCGCATCGCGTCCTATGCGACCGCCGGTCTCGACCCATCGATCATGGGTGTTGGCCCGATCCATGCGTCACGCAAGGCGCTTGAGAAAGCCGGTTGGAAAGCCGAAGATCTCGATCTGGTTGAAGCCAACGAAGCCTTTGCCGCACAGGCCTGCGCCGTGAACAAAGACATGGGCTGGGATCCGGCCGTGGTGAACGTAAACGGCGGCGCGATTGCCATTGGCCACCCGATCGGTGCCTCTGGTGCACGTATCCTCAACACGCTGTTGTTCGAAATGCAGCGCCGCGATGCCAAAAAAGGCCTCGCCACGCTTTGCATCGGTGGCGGTATGGGCGTTGCCCTCTGCGTCGAACGCGACTGATAGCCAACTTGGGAGGGGCCTCTTTTGCGGCCTCTCCCCTCCGCTTGTCCTCAAAACAAGCCCAAAGCCTACAAAATGGTAGCGCAAACACTCCCTTCGTAAAATAGCTCTTGATCCCGCACCGCATTCAGTTTGTCATGATTGGGCGGTACAGTGTTCATGTCCAGAATATTGGGAGCCATGTCATGGGACGATGCCGTCGCGCCAAAAAATTTCTGCATCAGCTAAGTAATATTGTTGCGGCTGCAGAATATTTTGGATAACAAGATTTCCAACAGAAGATTTGATAGGGAGGAGTATCATGTCCAAAGTCGCAATCGTGACCGGGGGAACGCGCGGGATTGGCGCAGCCATTTCGAAAGCCCTGAAAGACGCAGGTTACACCGTGGCCGCAAACTACGCAGGCAACGACGAAGCCGCTGCTAAATTCACCGAGGAAACCGGCATCAAGACCTTTAAATGGTCCGTGGCCGATTACGATGGCTGTGCTGAAGGCATTGCCAAAGTCGAGGCCGAGCTTGGCCCGGTCGACATTCTTGTCAACAACGCGGGCATCACCCGCGATGCGCCGTTCCACAAGATGACCCGCGAGCAATGGCAGCAGGTCATGGACACCAACCTCTCTGGCGTGTTCAACATGACCCATCCGATCTGGCCGGGCATGCGCGAGCGTAAATTTGGCCGCGTGATCAACATTTCGTCGATCAACGGTCAAAAAGGTCAGTTCGGCCAGGTGAACTATTCGGCCGCAAAAGCGGGTGACATCGGGTTCACCAAAGCCTTGGCCCAAGAAGGTGCGCGCGCTGGCGTCACCGTCAACGTGATTTGCCCCGGCTATATCGCGACCGAAATGGTCATGGCCGTGCCGGAAAAAGTCCGCGAATCGATCATTTCGACCATTCCGGTTGGTCGCCTTGGCGAACCCGAAGACATCGCCCGCTGCGTGGTGTTCCTGGCCTCCGATGAGGCGGGTTTCATCACCGGCTCGACCATCACGGCGAACGGCGGTCAATACCTCACCTAAGGCTTTGAGATGCAGTTTGAAGGGGGGTCACAGGCGTGGCCCCTTTTTTTATGATTGCGCCGCTCAAAGACTTACGGCTATCTCGCGCAATGACACGCAAAACCGCCACATCCATCGGCTTTCTCGCCGTCCTGCTTTGGGCGCTTTTGGCGCTGTTCACAGTGGCCAGCACGCCGGTCCCGGCGCTGCAACTGAATGCCGTGAGCTTTGTCATTGGTGGCGGAATTGGCCTGATCTGGATCGCCAAAAACCGTGCATGGCGGGATTTGAAACGCGTCTCGCCCTTGGTCTATGGCTTTGGCACGCTTGGGATTTTTGGCTTTCATTTCCTGTATTTCTCATCCCTGCGTCTTGCCCCTCCTGCGGAAGCGGGATTGATCACCTACCTCTGGCCCTTGCTGATCGTGCTGTTTTCCGGCCTTGTCCCTGGCGAACGCCTACGCCCGCTGCACATTGTGGGGGCCATGCTTGGGCTGGCGGGGGCCATCCTCGTCATTGCGCGCGGCGCATCCTTTGCCGGAGAGGCGGGGCTTGGCTATCTTTTGGCCTTGGCGGGGGCCTTTACATGGGCCGGATATTCGGTGATTTCGCGCCGGATCGGTCATGTCACCACCGCCTCTGTCGCGGTATTTTGCCTTTTGTCGGCAGTCCTCTCGTTGATCACGCATGTGGTCTTTGAACAGACCGTTTGGCCCGAAACCCAAATAGGCTGGGGCGCGCTGATTGCATTGGGACTTGGTCCCGCAGGCGGTGCGTTTTATTTGTGGGATGTGGGAATGAAAAAGGGCGACATTCAACTGCTTGGAACAGCGGCATATGCCGCGCCGCTTTTGTCAACGGGGGCTCTGATCCTTGGAGGGGTGACTGAACCGCGTTTGACGCTTTTGATTTCGGCGGGCTTGATCACCGCCGGTGCCGGACTGGCCGCTTACGCAAGCCGCCAGACCGAATAATAATACGTATAGAGACGTTTCGCAGCCCCCTTTAGGTTGTACTCAACCGCGCGATTTCTTCCTTAATGCGGAGTTTCTGCTTTTTCAGGTCTGCGATCCGAAGCTCGTCTGCGCTTGGGGAGCGTTGCGCAATTTCGACGGCTTCAGAGAGGGATTTGTGCTTTTTCTTCAATTCCTCAATGTGGGAAACCAAGCTCATGTCTTCTCCTCTTCGTTTGATTTAGCTTCAATGTAAAAGCTATGTAACAAGTGCACCATAGAATTTGAGTCGTGTCACGGGTTTGTTTTGGAACAAAATGACGTGATCAGGGTTGCGCGCGAAATATTGCCAAAGGGTTAATGCCCCCAGGGCAAATCCCCGCCTTCGCGCAGGATGGTTAACACCTGAGCCGTGTAGCTTTCGCCATCGCGCAGATGACGCGCGCCCTCATGCATGATCAAGGGCGGTTCCATGACGAAAGCAGCCCGCCCGCCCTTACGCGCCTGCACGATCACCAATTCGGCGACGCGCCCCAGACGCGGCTGAACCGCGCGCACCCGCACCGACCCAAGCCGCCCCATCAGAGATGTCAAAATGTCCGGGAGGCGGTCCGCCTTTTGGATCATCGTCAAATAGCCTTTGGGCGCAAGGCGCTTCGCCGCCACCTCAATCCAATCGCTCAGTGGCGTATCGCCGCCAAGGGCCATATCGCGCCCGGCATTGGTGGCAGCGGTCGAACGTGCCCGGTCATAATAGGGCGGATTGGCAATCACATGATCAAAGCCACGCGCCTTTATGTCTTGCGGCAGATGCCGCAAATCGGCCTCAACCACGGTCATATCCGCATTGTTCAGAGTGACATTGCGACGGGCCAGATCGGCATACATCGGTTGCATCTCAACCCCGGTTAGCGACAGTCCCGCAACGCGCGCATTCAGACACAGCGCGGCGGCCCCTGCCCCACAGCCCAATTCCAACACATGCTGTCCAGGCTGCGCAGCTGTGGCAGCTGCCAACAAAACCGGATCAACACCGGCGCGATAGCCCTCTGCCGGTTGATATAGCTGCACCCTCCCGCCCAAAAACGCGTCACAGGTCTCGGTCGCCTCCGCCGTCACAGATCTTCCAATTCAAAATCATGGTCACGCAAAATGCGGCGCGCCTGATTAAGATCATCATCCAAGACCATCAATCGACGCGGCAATATGCCAAGACTACCCTCGAGGACGCTCATATGGACGTCCATTTCAAAGCAGTCTATATCCTCACCGGACAAGATGGCTTTGGCATAGATGATCTGGGTCGGGTCAGTTGTGCGCAGGAGCTGTTTCATCACTTGATTTAAAGACAGACCGACGGGTTTGTCGAGACGAGGAGTGTCCCATGGGCTTGGGTGAGGCGACAAAACAAGCGGCAGTCAAGCCGCATGAGCAATTGGCCGCGTATCTTGCGCCCGAGCTTGAAGCGGTGAATGCCCTGATCCGCGAACGCATGTCCTCTGAACACGCGCCGCGCATTCCCGAAGTCACCGCGCATTTGATCGAAGCGGGCGGCAAACGGTTGCGTCCGATGTTGACACTGGCGGCGGCTAAAGCCTGTGGCTACAGCGGCCCCTATCACATTCACCTCGCGGCCACGGTCGAATTCATTCACACCGCCACGCTTTTGCATGACGATGTGGTCGATGAAAGTGCGCAACGGCGCGGGCGGCCCACGGCAAACCTGTTGTGGGACAACAAATCTTCGGTGCTTGTCGGCGATTATCTTTTTGCCCGCGCATTTCAGTTGATGACAGATGCCGACAACATGCGCGTGCTTCAAATCCTCTCCAACGCCTCCGCGACCATCGCCGAGGGCGAAGTGCTGCAACTGACTGCGGCGCAGGATTTGAAAACCGACGAAGGCATCTATTTGCAAGTCGTGCGCGGCAAAACCGCCGCGCTGTTTTCAGCAGCCACCGAAGTCGGCGGCGTTTTGGCCGAAGCGGATGACGCGGTCGTCAAAGCGCTGTTTGACTATGGCGATGCGCTTGGGATTTCGTTTCAAATCGTCGATGATCTTTTGGATTATTGGGGCTCGGCGCAAACTGGCAAAAACATCGGCGATGATTTCCGCGAACGCAAACTGACCCTTCCAGTGATCAAAGCAATTGCCAAGGCAGACGAGACAGAGCGTGCCTTTTGGGTGAAAACCATCGAAAAGGGCAAACAGGACGAGGGCGATCTGGATCACGCCATCGCGCTTTTGAACCGTCACAACGCACTCAACGAGACCCGCGACGTGGCGCTGGACTGGGCGGAGAAAGCCAAGGCGGCACTGTCTGCCCTGCCTGCGGGTGAGGTGGTTCAGATGCTGTCGGACATCGCGGATTATGTCGTGGCTCGGCTGCGCTAGTTTAACATGTGGCTCGGCTGCGCTAGTTTAACATGTGGCGTGCCTGCGCTAATGAGAGCGCGGCTTAGCCCGGGAGCGTACTGGCCGATTTGACCCACCACCACGGATTGCTGGCGGCCATTTGCGCCGCCGCCATATCCGCAGACAACCGATCCTCGAAGAGACCAAAACAGGTCGCCCCAGACCCCGACATCCGCACCATTTGTACCTTTGGGGCCAGCGCCAAAGCCGTCAACGCCGCAGCGATCTCGGGCACACGTTTCACCGCAGGTCGTTCAAGATCGTTGCGCTGGGTGCTCAACCAATCGACAAAGGCCAAGGTGTCGGGCCAGCGCGGCAATTTATCGGGCATCGGCATATTGTCTTTGCGCTCAAGGCGGGCAAAGATCTCCGGCGTCGACACTTCGACCCGAGGGTTGACCAACACCAGATGTAGTGCGGGCATGATGACGGGGGATAAGACCTCGCCAATCCCCGACATGCGCATGGGTTTCGAGCGTAAACAGACCGGGACATCCGCGCCCAGCGACAGTGCCTGATCGGCGGTCACGGGCTGTGTCCCCAAACGCGCCGCCGCGCGCAATGTCGCCGCAGCATCCGCCGATCCGCCGCCAATGCCGGAGGCTGGCGGCAGGTGTTTATCAAGCGTTAACGCCATCGGTCGCCCTGCCAAAGCCGCCGCTTTCAACACAAGATTGGTGCCATCCGTCGGCACGCCCGCGGCAAAAGGGCCGGTTACAGTCAGAGACGACTGTGCGGCAGGCTCAGCGATAATTTGATCACCGAGATCGACAAAGGCCACAAGACTGTCCAAGAGGTGATAGCCATCCGCCCGCTGTCCGGTGACATGGAGCGCAAGGTTGACCTTGGCCGGAGCGAAAATCTTTGTGATCATAGGATGTTAGCCATCATCCAAGGGGCGTGTGGGCGCAAGCCCCTCCTCAACCAACACCCGGTCCAGTCCCACCTCCAATTTGCGGCGAATGCGGTTGGCCTCATCGTCTTCGGGATCAAAGGACAGAGCGCGTTCCCATTGAAATCGCGCCTCGCGTTCGCGGCCAACGGCCCAATAGACATCCCCCAAGTGATCATTCACCACCGCATCCACCGGCATCAATGCCGCGGCACGTTCCATCGGTTTGACCGCCTCATCATAGCGACCCAAAAGGTACAGCCCCCACGCCAGACTGTCGGTGATATAACCATCATTCGGACGTGCGGCAGAGGCCTTGCGGATCATCCCCATGGCTTCATCAAGGTTGGTTTTCATCTCAAGGAAGGAATAGCCAAGGTAATTCAAAACTTGCGGCTGATCCGGTTCCAACGCAAGCGCTTGGCGCAAATCAGCCTCGGCTTTGTCCCATACACCTTCACGCTCGTAGGCAATGCCACGGGTGAAATAGAGCGGCCATTGCGCGCGCGAGGGCGGCTGATTGAGATCAATCGCGGCGGTGTAGGCCTCGGCCGCCTCCGCATAGCGTTCATGCCGGCGCAACGCATCGCCAAGCGCGATATGTCCGTCATCCAACTCAGGATGGGATTTCGTCAACTGGCGCAACACTTCAAGCTCGGCATCGTCTTTGCCTGCCGCCCGCAGCGCTTCGGCGCGGCCAAGCGTTGCCATCGGATAGGCCGGATCATCAACAGCAATGGCGTCAAACGCCGTGGTGGCAAGATCGTAATTGTCGAGCCGCTCCAAAAGGGCGGCGCTAAACAACGCATAATTGGCCTCATCCGGGCGCAGCGCTTGGGCAATGCGCGCGTATAAAAGCGTGTAGCCGTCATCAAGCCCACCATCGAGGGCGGACGCGACGGCGAAAAACACATCTGCCATACCGTCCCGCGCGCTGCGCACGACCGTGAAAGGCACGCTTTCACCCGCGCTCAGAGTGGCTTTGAGTGCTTCGATTTCCGCATCAGGGGTCGCGCCAAAACTGTCATTGATCAAGGTGAGCGCCTCGTCATTGCGCTCCAATTGGCTTAGCATTTGTGCCTGAGCGATGGCAGAGGATCGGGTGGCGGGCTGACCGACCGAGGTCAGCGTATCAAGCGCGCCTTCGTAATCCCCCACAAGGGCGAGGGCCAAAGCCTTGTTATAAGGTCCAAAGAATTCAAACCCTTGACCGGCATCGACCGTACTGTCGAACAGGGTCAAAGCACTGGACATATCGCCTTTGCCGACAAAGGCCCAAGCATGCACCATCCCGTCGACGACGGTGGAAATGCTTTGTCCCTCATCAAGGGCCGCAATCACACCATCATAATCCTCATCACGTGCCATCAGGGTCAGATTGCCCATGGCCGCGATTTGATTGCCGGGTTCAAGGTCGCGCAACACGGAAGCGTAACCTTTGATCTGATCAAAGTTGCCCATGGAGATCTGGCCCGAAATCACGGATTCGAGCAGGACCGGATTTTGCGGATCAGAGGCCAGCGACCGCGTTGCATAGCTGACAAGATCGCGAAAACTGCGGTCCATTGTGGCTTGGCGCGCCGCAAGATAGGCCCCGGCATCCGCCAAGACCGGAGACGGGGTGAAAAAACCGGCGCCTAAAATCAAGCCGATGGCGGTCAGGGCGGAAAGCGAAAAACCCGCGCGGTGTGTCACCAGAAATCTCCTTCGCGTTATCTGCACAAAGCCTATCGTTCAAACCGGACGGCTGCAACGCAAACGGGGACCGCTTGGGCCCCCGTTCTTTCATTTGCGTCAACACGTTGGCGTGAGAGCCTTACATATTCGGATAGTTCGGGCCATCGCCCCCCTGAGGCACGGTCCACGTGATGTTTTGGCTGGCCTCTTTGATGTCACAGGTTTTGCAGTGCACGCAGTTTTGGAAGTTCACCACAAATTTAGGCTCTTCGCCCTCAGGTGTCAGATATTCATAGACCCCTGCCGGGCAATAGCGCGCGGATGGGCCACCGAACTGTTTGTAATCCACATCAATCGCCACCTGCGGGTCTTTGAGTTTAAGGTGGCAGGGCTGGCTTTCTTCGTGGTTGGTCGCAGCAAAAGACACGTTGGTCAGCCGGTCAAACGAGATCACACCATCGGGTTTCGGATAGTCGATCGGTTTGAATTTGTCAGCCTTCCCGGTCGATTGCGCATCGGTTTTGCCATGTTTCACCGTGCCAAACAGCGAGCCACCAAACAGGGTGTTGGTCCACATATCCAAGCCACCGAGCATCAGCGACGCCGTCAGGCCGTATTTCGACCAGAGCGGTTTGACATTGCGCACACGTTTCAGATCTTTGCCGACAGCGCCAGTGCGCAGCTCGGTTTCATAGCCTTCCAACGTGTCGCCAGACCGGCCCTCTTTGAGCGCCGCCACAACATGCTCGGCCGCCGCTTTGCCCGACAGCATCGCGTTGTGGTTGCCTTTGATCCGCGGCACATTTACGAGACCGACGGAACAACCAAGCAGCGCACCCCCCGGAAAGGCCGCTTTCGGCATCGACTGATAGCCGCCCTCGGAGATCGCGCGCGCGCCGTAAGCCACGCGTTTACCACCCTTCAAAAGCTCCGCCACCAGCGGATGATGTTTGAAGCGCTGGAATTCCATATAGGGGAACACATAGGGGTTTTTGTAGTTCAAATGGACCACAAACCCGATGAAAATCTGATTGTTTTCCGCGTGATAGATAAACCCACCACCGCCCGCATTCGAATTCAAAGGCCAGCCCATCGAGTGCCAAACCTTGCCTTCTTTGTGCTTGTCCGGGTCAATCTCCCAGATTTCTTTCATGCCAAGGCCGAATTTTTGAACGTCACGACCGTTTTGCAGATCGTATTTGGCGATGATTTCTTTCGCCAACGAGCCACGCACGCCCTCAGAGATCAAAACATATTTGCCGTGTAGCTCCATTCCGGGTTCATAGGCCTCGGTCGGTTCGCCATCCGGCCCACGACCAAACTCGCCCGCAACCACGCCTTTGACTTCGCCATTGTCGCCGTAGATCAGCTCGGAACAGGCCATGCCGGGGAAAATTTCGACGCCCATTTCTTCGGCCTGCTCGGCCATCCAGCGGCACACATTGCCCATAGAGACGATGTATTTACCATGGTTCGACATGAACGGCGGCATCGGGGTATTGGGGATACGAATGGACCCAGCTTCGCCCAAAAGGTGGAAATGATCCTCGGTGACTTTGGTCGAGACGGGCGCACCGCGCTTTTTCCAATCCGGGATCAGCGCATCAAGACCGCAAGGGTCGAGCACCGCACCGGACAGGATATGCGCCCCCACTTCGGAGCCCTTCTCCAACACAACAATGTTAAGATCCTCATCTAGCTGTTTGAGGCGGATCGCAGCGGAGAGGCCCGCAGGTCCGGCACCAACGATAACGACGTCATATTCCATCGCCTCGCGTTCGACATTCGACATAAAGTTTCTCCCTGATCAAACAGCTTTCCGGCGCTTACCTAACCGCTAAGCCATAGCCGGGTCAATTTCAGATGGTGTTTTTCGTGGCGTCCGTTGAGCGCAAACGTCGATAAATCGCCGCAGCGCCGCATCAAAAGCGACCAAACCCCGGCGTCATGCCCCAATCTCCCCATAAAGGCGCACACAAAGCACACCGTTTGCACCCAAAGAATCGTCGTCGATCCGTCGCGCCAAACCACCCAAATCCACGCCATGTCAGGCCTCATGTCATCCCCCGCGCAACTGAGCCCTTGCAATCTGACCCTATTCCGGGTCAGTTGGGGGTATAAATTGTGATAACCAAAGCGCGCGGAGGGTCCGACCTCGCAGCGCTTTTTTCGTGCAGATGAGTGGCCTGATGGAAAAAATTCTCATGACGCGCGCGGGCAACACCGCGTTGAGCAGCGAGTTGAAAAAACTCAAGTCGGTGGAACGCCCGGCAGTCATTCAGGCGATCGCCGAAGCCCGTGAGCTTGGCGATCTGTCGGAGAATGCGGAATATCATTCTGCGCGTGAAAAACAGAGCTTTATCGAAGGCCGGATCAAAGAGCTTGAGGGCGTGTTGTCCTTGGCCGAAGTTGTTGATCCGAAAACACTTTCCGGTGCTGTAAAATTCTCGGCCACGGTGACAATCGTTGATGAAGACACGGACGAGGAGAAAACCTTTCAGATCGTCGGCCAACACGAGGCCGATATCGAAAACGGGCTTTTGAACATCGCATCCCCTTTGGCGCGCGCTTTGATCAACAAAGAAGAGGGTGACAGCGTCGAAGTGCGCACGCCCGGTGGCGAAAAGAGCTACGAAATCCTCAAGATCGCGTATATTTAACCTTATAGACGCGGTCGTGGAGGCCCCTTTGGCAGACGAAGGTCCCAAAAAAATTGAACTTGGCGTGTATCAGCGCCCCGATGACGCCCCTCGGATCACCGCGACAGAAATGACCGCGGCGGTCCTGTCGTTGGTGTGGTTGGCGCTGACCATTGGCTATTTCCTGATCGTCGGCAAAGGCACGGATGATTTTGACAGCATCCGCTTTGTGATGATGTTGATCGCGATTTTCATGCCTGTGGCCATGATTTGGGTCGGGGCCTTGGCGGTGCGGGCCTCCGTTACGATGCGCGAAGAGAGCCGCCGCCTTCAGGCAGCGATTTCGGCCATGCGCCAATCCTATCTGGCACAACAACACGGCGGCACGGCCTCCAGCAGTGTTGAGAAAAAGCTCGAAGAGATTGTCGCCGCTCAGCGCAAAACCGAATCCACCCTCGCGATGTTCACCTCAATCCGCCCCGGCACCACACCGCCGGAAGACAAATTGGCGATCCCATCGCCCGCTCTGATCGAAGAACAGGCCTCGCTGGCACTTGGCACCCCGTCCGAATCCCTCGCGCCGCCCCTTTCGGTCGCGGATTTTATCAAGGCGTTGAATTTCCCCGAAACCGCCGAGGACAAAGAGGGCTTTCGCGCCCTGCGCCGCGCTTTGTCTGATCGCAAGGTCAGCCAATTGATCCACGCCGCCCAGGATGTGTTGACCCTGTTGTCACAAGACGGGATTTACATGGATGACCTGCGTCCTGACCGCGCCAAGCCTGAGGTTTGGCGGCGTTTCGCGACCGGAGAACGTGGCCATTCGGTCGCGCCATTGGGCGGGGTTCGGGATCGGTCGTCCTTGGCTTTGGCGTCGGGGCGGATGAAACAGGATGCGATTTTCCGCGATGCGGTGCACCATTTCCTGCGCAAATTTGACAAAACATTTGCCGAGTTTGAACAGACCGCCACGGACGAAGAAATCTCCGCTCTCTCCGACACCCGTACCGCACGCGCCTTTATGCTTTTGGGTCGGGTCACCGGGACGTTTGATTGAATCGGCACCACCTGATTTCCCCCCGTCTGATCGCCATTTGCAAAACCCATATTCACAAATCGACATTGGTCATGCGCAAGCCCATGGCTTAGGTTAGCACGACCCTAAAAGTGATAGATCCATGTTTAAATCCCCCGCCTCGCGACAGTTCCTTATAGGCATCAAAGATGGCTTGCCGTTTCACATCGTACTCTGGCCCTTTGCCGCGATTTTTGGCGCGATTGCCACGCAAGCGGGGCTAAACATCGTGGAAGTCATGGGGTTTTCCGTGCTCGTCATCGCCGGATCGGCGCAATTGGCCGCGTTGCAATTGATGACAGAAAATGCCCCCACAGTGATCGTCATCGCCACCGCTTTGGCCGTCAACCTGCGCATGGGGATGTATTCTGCCTCAATCACCCCGCATATTGGCAAATCCTCGCTGCTGACCCGCGCCTTTGCCGCCTATATGCTCTACGATCAACCCTATGCGCTCTCGACAATAAAATTCGAAAAAGAACCCAACCTGAGTGTCTCCGAAAAGCTTGGGTATTTCTTTGGCGTCGCGATCCCTCTTGGCATCGGATGGTACGCGCTGACCTTTACCGGCGCGGTTTTGGGCGAGAAAATCCCCACCGATCTTGGCGTCGATTTCGCCGTGCCAATCACCTTTTTGGCCGTGGTCTCGCCAATGTTGAAAACTCTGGCGCATTTGGCGGCGGCGCTCACCTCCGTGGTGTTGGTCCTAGCCCTGAGCTTTATGCCCTTTGGGTCTGGGCTTTTGGTCGCTGCAGCGGTTGCTTTGGTCGTCGGCGCACAGGTTGAAATTTGGATGGAACACCGAAAGGCCGCATCATGATCAACGCCACGACAGGCCAAATCTGGACCATCATTCTCGCTATGGCAGCGGGTACATTTTTGATCCGCTTTGCGTTTTTGGGCTTTGTCGGCGACCGGCCCTTGCCCGGTTGGCTCTTGCGGCTGTTGCGTTATACGCCTGTCGCGGTGCTGCCCGCCGTGGTTGCGCCGATGCTTTTGGGACATGGCGAAAACGCTTTTGATCCGCTGCGGCTCGGCTGTGCGGTGGCCACCATTGCCGTGGGGATTTTGACCCGCAATGTGCTTTGGGCGATTTTGATTGGGCTGGGGCTATTCTTTGGCCTTGGTGCGCTGATCGGCTGACTCAGACGCCCTGACGCAACAACAACGGCGGGGCTGTAATGAGGCGTCCGTTCTCATCCGGGCTGTCGTCATAGTGCTTTTTCTCAGTGACACCTTGCAGCTCACCAAACCATGTCATCAGTTTTTTGGGGAACATCGTGTTTGGCGCCCCGGAAAAGCCGGGCAGATCCGACAGGATACCCGAAATACTATCGGTACAATGCGCCTTTGCCACCGCGCCATGGGCCTGAATTTTTGACATCGCAAGCTGTGCGACTTCGGGGCTGACCACGATGGTTTGTTCAACCACATGGTAGGTCACCCGCGCGTGGTAATCGATGTAAAAGTCCACAGCGGCGTCACTCATGCCATAATGCACATCGTTTCGCTCGGGCAAATGCGGGTGGTAAAACGTGCCCGCCGGGTCAAAAATCGCGCGTTCTGAGGGGGCGTTGACCATCAAAGCGGAATGCGCGCCATTTCCAGAGCGATTGCTGATCACGGTGAACAGGGTCAGCGTATAGGGCGCGCCATGCGCATAATGCGCACGCGCGACCGCATCATCAGGTGCCCATTTGGGCTCTGCGGCCCCACACGCGGTGAGGGCCAAAAGGCTCAGGAGCCAGAAAACGCGAGAGAACATCCGCAAGTGTCCGGCTCCTAAACAAGGCTTAGCTATTGAAAATAGCCATAAAAATCAGAATAAAAATAGAAGCGCCGGCGACCCAAGTGGACCATTTGATAAACCCTGCAAAGGTCTTTTCTTGCACCGAAGTGTCCATCTCGCCGTGTTTGTACTCAGCCATTGTGCGTGTCCTTTTATCTTCTTTGGCATTGAATTAGACGATTCAGATCGGCCTGTCACCCGTTGCTTGCATCCACCGGATGCGATCAGGGGGCAATCTGTTTCAGATCAGCCACAAGTCACCCCGCTTTGCTCGCCCGGCACGAGGCTCACCTCGCCTGCCACAGGATCGCCCCATCATCGCGGACCTGCCCAGCGGCCAATCCTTGTGCTTCAAGATGGCGACAATGGGCCATGGCTTCGACCATCGCCAGCCCATATTCACCTTCTTTGATCTTACGGCGAAACAGCACATCGAAACAGTCGCAGGCGGTGTGCGGGTCTTTCAATGTCTCAATCAGGCGGGCGAGCGCGTGGTGGTGATTGTCAAGCAACTGCTGCAACCGCGCGGGCAGACCCGTGTAGGGCAATTTATGCCCGGTCATCACAAGATGGCTGTCTTGCGCATGGGGCACGAAGCTCTCACACGATGTGATCCATTCGCCCACGGGATCGGCCATAGGTTCGGTCGCAGAGGCCCCGAGGTTGGGAGAGATCGCGCCCAAAAGCTGATCCCCGCCAATCACCAACGCCCCATCCCGGCTCCAAAAGGTCGCATGCTCCGGCGCGTGACCATGGCCACAGCGCACGTCCCACATGCGACCGCCGATCTCAATCTCATCCCCCTCACGCAGGCGAGTATACCCAAGCGGGATCGGCGTCACCGCATCAGCGGTGTTGAAAGGGCGTTCGGAGAGACGTTTGTCATAGACCTCGGACGCCATGCCGCAAGAGCGCCAAAAGGCACACATTTCCGCGGTCGGAGCCTCTTGCACATCAAGCTGCAGCATCCGCGCCATCAGATAAGCGGTGCGCGTGGTGGTCAGACTCGCGCCATGCTCAGACATGAACCACCCCGCAAGACCGATGTGATCCAGATGATGATGGGTGGCAATGACGCGGTGGATCGGCTTGCCCCGCAGCGCCCCGTCAATCAGCCCCTGCCACAACTGCCGCGTTTTGCCGGTATCGACGCCGGTGTCGACCACAGTCCAGCCATCGCCCTCCTCAAAGAGGTAGCAATTTACATGCGCCAACGGGATCGGTAGAGGCATCCGCGTCCAAAGCACCCCTGCCGCAATCTCGACAACCTCGCCCATCTCAGGCGGGTCAAATGGCGTGCGTATGGGGGCAGTCATCAGGCGGTTAAATCCTCAGAACTCAAAGCATAAACATCCGCCGATCCAAGGCGCGCCTGCGCCAAAAGAGCGGTGTGTTCGGGCAACATACGTTTAATATAGAAGGCCGCAAGACGGGAGTGTTTGCCCTCCCCCCCCTCGGCAATCGCAGCTTTGAGGTGGTAATGCCCGCCCAGCACGCGCGCAAAGGCCCGTAGGAACGGCACAGCGCCCGCAAAGCGGTCATTCATCGGCAGCGCCAACATGGTCTCAACCCCTTCGCGCAGGGTCTCCGCCGCGTTCCACACTGCAATCGCACGACGTGGCAACACCGCCCGCGCCTCTTCGGCAAAGGCTTCGATCTCGTCCAAAAGGGCAAAGGCCGCGTCGCCCCCATCCATCAATTTGCGCCCGACAAGGTCCATCGCCTGAATGCCGTTGGTGCCTTCATAGATCGAGGTGATGCGGGCATCGCGGGCATATTGCGCCGCCCCGGTTTCTTCGATGTAGCCCATGCCACCATGGACCTGAACGCCGGTTTGGGCGACCTCATGGCCAATGTCGGTGGAAAACGCCTTGGCGATCGGGATCAAAAACGCCCCGCGCGCCTGTTGATCCGGGTCCAAGCGCCCACGATCAAGCGCCACGCCACAGGCCAGCGAAAGACACCGCGCCACAAAGGTCTCGGCCCGCATCGTGGCCACCATCCGGCGGACATCGGCGTGATCCAGAATGCTGCCGCCCTCCCGACCAATCGGAGACGCGCCTTGCACCCGATCCTCGGCATAGGCCAGTGCCTTTTGCGTGGCGGCCTCGGCGACACCAACCCCCTGAACACCGACGCCAAGACGGGCGTTGTTCATCATGGTGAACATGCATTTCATGCCTTCGTGCTCGCGTCCCACAAGCCAGCCCTTGGCCCCTTCATACGCCATCACACAGGTGGGCGACCCGTGAATGCCGAGCTTATGCTCAAGGCTCACAACGCTGAGGCTATTGGCTTCGCCCAAAGTGCCATCTGCATTGGGGATGACCTTTGGCACCATGAACAGAGAAATGCCTTTGGTCCCCTCCACCCCATCGGGCAACCGCGCCAAGACAAGGTGACAGACATTTTCAGAGAAATCATTGTCGCCCCAAGTGATGAAAATCTTCTGCCCGGTGATGGCGTAAGACCCGTCGTCATTGCGCGTCGCTTTGGTCCGCAGCGCGCCCACATCAGACCCCGCCCCGGATTCGGTGAGATTCATCGTGCCGCACCATTCGCCCGAGATCAGCTTTGGCAGATAGAGCGCTTTGATCTCGTCACTGGCGTGATGTTCCAGTGCCTCGATTTGCCCCTGTGTCATCAGCGGATAAAGCGACAAGGACAGGCACGCCCCCGACATCATTTCATTCACGGCCGTCGCCACCGTAAGCGGGAGGCCCATCCCACCGTTCTCCGGCTCGGCCAACATGCCGATCCACCCGCCTTCGGCCACTTGCGTCAAAGCATCGCCAAAGCCCGGAGAGGTTTTGACCACGCCGTCCACCAAAGTGGCGGGTGTCACATCACCCCCGCGATCCAGCGGCGCGATCACATTGCTGGTGAGATTGGCCGCCTCATTCAAAATGGCCTGAACCGTGTCGGCATCAATTTCGGCAAAACTGTCCGTTTCCAGAACCGTCGCGAAATCAACGATGTGATCAAAGATAAACTGATACTCTGAAACCGGGGCGCGATAGGTCATGTGGGTCTCCTTCTGCACGCAAATCGACACGCTGCGACAGATCTTTGTCAAGCCTAGGTCGGGACACCCCCGACGTATTGACTATAACCGTAGCGAAGCTGTGGCGAGCACCCAACCCAAACGCTGCGTCACGCGCGTCCCGCATCCGAAGACAAAACCGCCGGGCTGACGCCGAGCGACTTCAACGCCGCGTGCCACTTGGCGTCGTCTGGCGTTGAAAACACAATCTCCGGGTCCGCATCGCAGGTCAGCCAGCCGTTTTTGACGATTTCGTCTTCCAATTGGCCCGGCCCCCAGCCCGCATATCCCAGACACAGCAACCGCGCATCCGGCCCAGCACCGCGGGCCATATCACGTAGAATCTCGCGCGAGGCGGTCATGGAAAACTGTGATCCCACATGCATCGAGGCATGATCTGCGGCATAATCCGTACTGTGCAATACAAAGCCTCGGCCCAGCTCGACCGGACCGCCAAAATAAACTGGAATCGGCTGCATCGTCGGGGAGGCGCGAATGTCGAGTTGTTCAAACACGTCGGCAACGGCGATCTCGGTGGAGGTTTTATTGATGATCAACCCCATGGACCCGTCGCTTGAGTGGGCACATAAAAACACCACAGCGCCGTCAAACCGCGGGTCGCCGATCCCCGGCATCGCGATCAAAAGCTTTCCGGTCAGCTCAGTGGTCTCTATCGGGTCGGGGTGTAACATACCCCCACCTCACCTGAACCCGGCCCCGAACGCAAGTGGGCGCGCGGCATTGCGCGCCAAAATCGCGGTTGCGCCGCAACACAAAACCGCGAGAGCAGGGCTGTCTCTCAAATGTGAGTTTGTGTGACCGCTTCCCGTGTCTATATGAAAGCCATGACACACTCGATCTCAAACACATTCGTCGCCGCCTGTTTTGGTTTGGCCAGTTTCGGTTTGGCCAGCATTGGCTTTGCGCCTGCCGCCATGGCCGACAGCCCGGCAGATATGGCGCAGATTGAGGTTCTGCCCGGATGGCAAATGGAGAATGGTCATCAGATGGCCGCCATTCGCATCACTCTGGCCCCCGGTTGGCACACCTATTGGCGCGCCCCCGGAGAGGCGGGCATCCCGCCGCAATTTGATTGGAGCGGGTCTAAAAATATCTCTGCGGTCAATGTCCATTGGCCGGTGCCCAAACTTTTTTCCGAAAATGGCATGTGGTATCTGGGCTATGAGCGCCAAGTGGTTTTGCCGATCGAAATCGCACCAAATGCGGCGGGTGACATTGCCCTAGATGGGGTGATGGACCTCGGTGTGTGCAGCGATATTTGCATGCCCTTGCAGGCCACAATCGGCGCGACATTCGCGCAAAAGACCCGCGCTGGCGCCATCGGCGCGGACAGCGGACAAATCCGTAAAGCATTGGCAGATCAACCGCAAAAGGTCTCTGGTGCGCGCTGTAGCGCAGCCCCGATTTCCGATGGGATGCGCCTCACTGCGACATTGAATGTGCCCCATTTGGGCGCGCGCGAAGTGGCGATTGTCGAACACCCGGACCGCTATATGTGGGTGTCGGAGGCGATGGTCACCCGCACCGGTGGTTCGGTTTCGGTACAAAGTGATCTGGTCCCCTCAGATGCACAACCGTTTATGGTGGATCGCTCGGCCTTGACCATCACCGTGATCGGCAATGGCCAGGCCTATGAGGCCCAGGGCTGTACTGGCGGCTAAAAAGCGATCAGCTCGCTTTGTGCCGCCGCATCATCACCGCAGCAACGCCCACATAAAACAGCGCAAACCCGACACATAATCCGCCAAGGAACAGCGCCAAAGCCGCGCCGATCCCGCCAGCGCCCATAAGCGGCGACAGCGCGCCAAAGACCATAACCTGTCCCAGCGTCAGCGCGAACCACAACACCGCGAAAGCCCCCGCAGCCAAGATTGCAGAGCCCACAAGCCGCGCCCGGCGCGGATGGCGCACAGCCCGGCGCAGGGCCGCCATTTGACGCGCCACATCCAGTTGCATCGCAAGGATCGCAGGCACCAGCATCAACACAACCACCATGCCAAACCCAAGCCCGTAAGACAGGGTGACCACTGTCGGTTTGAGAAACTGCGCATCGGCAGAGCGTTCGTACAGCAGCGGCGCGAGTCCCAAAACCGTGGTCATGGTCGTCAACATCACCGGACGCAAACGGTCGGTTGCGGCGTCAATGATCGCCGGAAACAGACCGCGCTCTTTGGCATATTCATCCACGGTCGAGACCAAAACGATCGAATCGTTGATGATGATCCCGGTCATACCGATCAGCCCCACGACGGAGAACATCGACAAGGGAATACCCCAAATCGCATGGCCATGAATCGCGCCAATGAGGCCAAAGGGAATGACCGACATGACCACAATAGGCCGCGTCCAGCTTGAGAAAATCCACGCCAGCGTCAGGTAAATCCCGATCAAGACGCCGCCTAGCCCCAACATCGCATCGGAGAGGAACCGGTTCTCCTGTTCCGAGAGGCCCGACACCCGGTGGGTGATGCCGAATTCTTCGTCCAAGGTGGGCAAGATGTCATCGGTGATCGCCGTTTGGATGTCTGAGGCGCGGGCCGGGTTGTCTTCGCTCAAATCACCAGAGACCGAGACAAGCCGCAGACCGTTTTCGCGTTGCACGGTGGAAAACCCGGTCTGGCGTGTCACCGAGACGATATCCGAGAGCGGCACATAAACGCCCGAACTGGCACGCATTTGGGTGCGATCCATGAAATCGGCGGTCAACTCGCCTTCGGGCAATTCGACCCGCACCGTCGCCGTGCGCACGCCTTCGGGGTAGGTCGCGGCCTCAATCCCGCCCAAACGATGGGTCAGGATCGTGCCCAGTGTGTCGATGGAAAACCCAAGTGCTTCGCCCTGTGGCGTCAACTCCAAGATCAATTCTTCCTTGTCATAGGCAAGGCTGTCCTCCAACGCCGACACTTCAGGGAACTGTGCCAACCGGGATTTAAGCGCCTCTGCCGCCGCCTTAAGCGTCGCAGAGTCTGCGCCATACAGATCGACATCAATCGCGTCACCGCCGGGGCCAAAATGGCCACGCCGGAAGGATACGGTTTCCGCCAAAGGATGGTTCACCACCTCGGCTTGCAGGTCCTCGACAAAGGCATAAGACGAATAGGGCCGCAGGTCCGCGTCGATCAATTCAATCGACAATCCGCCAAGCTGATAGTCCTCTTTGGTGTCCGTGCCAGACAGACCCCGCCCGGCATTCGACCCGATTTGCGCCACAGCATAGGCGACGGGATTGGTGCCATATTGGTCTTCATAGCGTTTGCCGACGACCTCGGTGGCGCGCTGCAATTCGCGCATCATGGCGAGTGTGTCGGCGCGCTCCGCCGCCGGAGCCATGGCAAAATTGCCGGAGATCAATGGCTGTTCCGGCGAGTTGAAAAACCGCCATTGCACCTGTCCAGTGACCACCAAAGACACCTGCACCGCCAGCAAAAACACGATCCCAGCAATCAACGGATAGCGCAGCTTGACGGACCAGCCGACCAAGGGCCGAAACAGGCGTTCGCGAAACACATGAAAGCCCTTATCGACCTGACGCGAGGGCCAGTCATACCAATGCGACTTTGCGGTGGAGGCGATGGAATGGCTGAGGTGATTGGGCAGAATGATGAAACATTCCAAAAGCGAGGCCAACAAAACCATGATCACCGTAAAGGGAATGTCCGAGATCATATCGCCAAAGCGGCCCGAAATCGCCGTCAGACCGAAAAAGGCAATCACCGTGGTAATGGTTGACGAAAACACCGGTGCAAACATCCGCCTTGCGGCATTTTCCGCCGCTTCAACCGGCCCTTCTTTGAGACGCCTGACGCGAAAATCCGCATGTTCGCCTACGACAATCGCATCATCGACAACGATGCCCAAAGTGATGATCAACGCGAACAGTGAGATCATGTTGAGCGTCAGCCCGGCCAAATACATCATCGCGATCGCTGAGAACATCGCAACGGGGATGCCCGCCGCCACCCAGATCGCCGTACGCGCATTCAAGAACAGGAACAGCAAGAGCACAACAAGCCCAAGCCCCATCGCGCCATTGGACAGCAACAGATCGAGCCGCGCTTGGATCGCTTCGGCGCGCGTCCGAAACAGATCAAGCGTCACCCCTTCGGGCAGGGTCAGCCCCATCTCTGCGCTGACCTCTTCGACGATCCGTTGAATTTCAATCGAATCTCCTTGATCCGAACGCGCGACCTTCACCGAGACCGAGGAATTATCGCCAACAAAAAACGCCTCATTGCGATCAACGCCATTGACCCGCACCGTCGCCACATCGCCGATGGTCAATTCGGACCCATCCTCATTACGGCGCAACACGATGGCGGAAATGTCAGAGGCCTCACGCTTCTCGACCCCTGCGCGCACCCGCGCCCCGCCATTGCCGACATTGCCCGCCGGGCTTGTGTCGGTCTGCGCCGCAATCGCGCTGGCGATTTCAGCCATGGAAATGTCATGTTGGATCAGATTGAGGGTGGGCACTTCGACAATCATCTCGGAAGCGGCGACACCTGAAATGCTGGTTTTCGTCACCCCCCGCGCAAACAACCGCGCCACCAATTCATCGGCAAACCGGGCCAATTGATCGAGGCCAACAGGCCCGGTGATCACCACATCGGTGACCGAATCCGTCCATCCGCCCCAGCGAATGACCGGATCGTCCGCGCCTTCGGGCAGGTCGCTTTCGGCATCAATCGCGGCTTTCACATCGTCGGCGGCGCGTTGCATGTCCCAGCCGGGTTCGAAATCCAGGCTGATCGACGCGCGCCCCTCGGTTGAACTCGCGCTGCTTTCAGTCACGCCTTCGACAGCCAAAAGCGTGGGTTCCAAAAGCTGGACGATGGCATGGTCGACATCTTCCGCCCCCGCCCCTGTCCACGCGACCGAAACCCGCACGGTATCAACCACAACGTCGGGAAAATATTGCGCCCGCATCCGAGGCAATGCGGCCAAACCCGCCACGATCAAGATCACCAAAACAAGGTTCGCGGCCGTGCCATGCCGGGTGAAATACGATAGGATGCCCTTGGCTTTGCCCAATGTGGCGCTCATGTTTAGCTCCCCATCCGGTCTTCGAGGCGGGCGATCAAATCAGTCGGCACTTCGTCGGCGGCCAGTTGTTCGGTGATCCGGGCACGGACCTCTTCGGGCATCTGGGTGTTGCTGGCGACAAAGGCCAAAAGTTTTTCGCGGTGTTCCGGGGTGAGTTTGAGCATCGTGGCCGCCTCTCCCGCCGGAGCTTGTGCCGCACCGCTTTGCGCGCCGTTGACTTTGACGCGAATGCCCGCGCCCAAAAGCGGCGAGCGCTCCAAAACGACCTGACGCCCGGCAACCCCGCGCGCATCCACAATGACATCGTCACCCTGACGGCGCAGAATGGGGGCAGATACCTCTTCGAGACGGCTTTGATCCGTAATGGCAAGCACCGTGCCGTTGGCCGCAATCGCACGTGCAGGGATAAGCGCAACATTGGCCAGCTCCGGTTCTCGCACCTGAACCGTCACGAAATCACCGGGCCGAAATCCCGGGGCCGCGTCCAAGCGTGCGTATAGCATCCGCCCGGTCTGCCCCTCGGCCACGGCGGCACTTTCGCGCGTGACCGTCCCCATGGCGACCAGATCAAGCCCCGACACATCCAGCGTGGCAGTCACGGCCATATCGGGCAACGCACCGCGGTCTTGCACGAGACGGGCATATTGTTCGGTCGAGATGCGAAAGGCGACTTCAAGTTCGTCCGGCGCAATCAGCGTGGCGAATTGTTCGTTGCTGCTCAACAACGTGCCCAATGCGCCTTTGACGTCGCTCAGAACCCCATCAAAGGCCGCGGTGACGGTGGTGTCATCCAAACGGCGTCGGGTTTCGTCCAGATCAATCTGGGCGCGCAAAACGGCGGTGCGGGCACGATCCACGCTGGCCTCGGCATCGGCCAAGGATTGACGTTTCGAGAGCACAGACTGGCCCGCAGAGGCATGGGCCAAAGCCGCATCTTCGACGCCGCTCGGGCTGCCAACGCCTCGTTCCAAAAGGTTTTGTTGCCGTTCAAGTGCAGCCAAACGCAAATCGCGCTGCGCCTCGGCTGCGGCCAAATCATCCACCGCCAAGAGCTGGGATCGCTCAGCCTCGCGCAGGCCCGCTTCGGCCTCGGCAAAATCGGCTTCGGCCACACGCACCGCAGCTTGCGCATCTGCCGGATCTATCCGCAAGATCACATCACCAGACTTAACTGCGCCGCCTTCTTGAAATCCATCGGCCAAGGCGACAATCCGCCCTGACACCGGCGCGCGCAATTCTAAGGTTCGCCGAGCAGCAATTTGGCCATAACTGGTCAAGACCGGCGTCACCGTGGTCGGCACCACCTCCATCACATTGACCGAGAACTGTCGCTCGCGCGCCTGTGGCGGCGTGCTTTCTGCCGCGAGGCGCGCCTGAAACGCGGAATAAAACCGATAGCCCGCCCCCGCCAACAAGGCGAGCGTCAAAGAGACAAGGAAAAGACCGATCAAAGAGCGGCGGAAAAAACGCATTCCGTAAAACCTTTGGTTCATGCCCCCGAGAGGCGGATTTTTAACAGAGTTAGGGCTTGGCCCGGCACAGTCCACGACACAGTATCATACGCACAAACGATAAAAACCCGTCGCGCTCATTGGTCACTTTTCCGTCAGGGGTCATTTACGGCGCAGGTGTTCGTCCAAACGCGGTAGGATTTGCACGAAATTGCAGGGCTTGTGACGATAATCGAGCTGCCATTTCAGGATCTCGTTCCACGCGTCTTTACAGGCCCCTGTCGAACCCGGAAGCGCAAATAAATAGGTGCCGCCCGCAACCCCGCCCGTGGCGCGCGATTGCACGGCAGAGGTGCCGATTTTTTGCATCGACACGATGGTAAAGACCGTCCCGAAAGCGTCGATTTCCTTTTCATAGACATCGCGATGGGCCTCGACCGTGACGTCCCGCCCGGTCAGCCCGGTCCCACCCGTCGAGATCACCACATCAACCTCTGGCGTGTCGATCCAGGTCCGAAGCTGATCGCGGATCAGGGGGCGATCATCGGTGATGATTTTACGGTCCGCCAAAATATGCCCGGCCTCGGTGATCATCTCGACCAAAGCGGCACCGGAGCGATCCTCATCCAGCCCGCGCGTGTCGGAAACGGTCAAAACCGCGATGCGAATGGGGATAAACTCAAGACTGTCATCAATGCGGCTCATGCAGCGCTCCATGGTGAAATCTAACGGGTAAAATCGAGGCCAAGTTTAAAGGCGAGACCGCCAAAGATGCTGGCCGAAACATAGCGTAACACACGCTCCATCCCGCGGCTCCGTGCCAAAACGCCGCCCAATCCAACCGCGAACCAGCCGACAAGGCCGTTGATCACAAAGCCGCCTAGCCCGATCACAGCGCCAAAAATGAGAAATTGCCCCAATACGGACCCACGTGTGGGATCGACGAATTGCGGGACAAAGGCGAGAATAAACAGGATGACCTTGGGGTTCGAAACATTGACGACCAACCCCTCCCGAAAAGCACGCGCACGGCTTTTGAGAGTGATGTTTGATCGCATCTCCGGCAGCGGGGTCAGCACCGTTTTGAGCGCAAGCCAGAGCAAATATACGACCCCAACCCAGCGGATAACCCCAAAAATCGCCGGGTTCGCCGCAACCAGCGCACCGAGGCCAAGCCCGGCCAAAGCCACATTGATCATGCCGCCCGCAGCGATTCCGGCACTGGCGGCCACGGCGGCGCGCCGGTCGCCACGCAGGCCTTGGGCGAGACAAAACATCATATCCGCACCGGGGGTCAGATTGAGCGCCAAAGCCGCCGGAACAAACGCCGCGAGTGTCAGCGGATCGACAATCATGTGAGGCTGCGCAGCCGCGCTTGGATATCCAAAAGATCGGCCCACGCCTCACGTTTGGCCACGGGGGTGCGCAGCAAATAGGCCGGATGGGTCATCGGCATGGCGGGTTTGCCCAAAACGGTTTGCCAAGTGCCGCGCAACCGGGTGATCCCGGCGCGCCCCAACAGGGCGGTGCAGGCCCAATTGCCCATCAGCACGATCACATCCGGGTCGGCCAATTCAATATGACGGATCAAAAACGGTTTCAGCATGGCGATTTCCGCAGGCGTCGGATCGCGGTTTTCCGGCGGACGCCACGGGATCGGATTGGTGATATAGAGCGCATGTTCGGCGTCCGGTGAGTTCCGGTCCATGCCGATGGCGGCGAACATTTTGTCCAAAAGCTGGCCTGAGCGACCGACAAAGGGTTTGCCCTGTTGGTCCTCTTCGCGCCCCGGCGCTTCGCCAATGATCATCACCCGGGCCTTGGGATTGCCGTCGGAAAACACCAAATTGCGCGCGCCGCGTTTGAGATCGCACAGATCAAATCCCGCCATCGCCTCCCGCAACGCATCCAGACTTGTGACAGATTTGGCCAGAGCCATCGCCGCCTCAACCGGATCGACCTCCTTGGCCGCCGCCACAACGGGCGGGGCCGGACTGCGGGCCGCAACGGGGGCGTCAGGCGCAGATGTGGACGCAGCGGCGGCCACCTCATAGCGATTGACAGGCGTCTCCGCGATCGCCTCGGTTGCGCCGAGTTCGATCTGCCACTCCAAAAGAGCATGTGCTTGCCAATAGTCGATCTGAGTCTCCATTTGCCCACGCTACAATGCGCGAACGCCAAGGTAAATCGGTGACAGGACCACAGCAGCCATTGCCCGCCCGCGCCCCCTTTTCTATAAGCACTGCAAAGGCACGATCGTTTGAGAGAGGGCATCATGGCATTCCGGCAAAAACACCTTTTGGGGATCGAGCCGCTTCATCCCGAAGAGATCAAAACCGTTCTCGATGTGGCGGATCGCTATGTCGAGCTGAACCGTCAGGCCAACAAGCATTCCGATGCGCTTAAAGGCCTCACCCAAATCAACATGTTCTTTGAAAATTCGACCCGCACGCAGGCCTCGTTTGAATTGGCGGGCAAGCGGCTTGGCGCGGATGTCATGAACATGGCGATGCAGGCCAGTTCGATCAAAAAGGGCGAGACGCTGATTGATACGGCTTTGACGCTCAACGCCATGCACCCGGACTTGTTGGTGGTGCGTCACCCGCATTCCGGGGCAGTGGATTTATTGGCGCAAAAGGTCAATTGCGCGGTTCTGAACGCCGGTGACGGGCGGCATGAACACCCGACGCAGGCATTGCTCGACGCGCTGACCATTCGCCGCGCCAAAGGGCGGTTGCACCGTCTCAACATCGCAATTTGCGGTGATATTGCCCACAGCCGCGTGGCCCGATCGAACCTGATCCTTTTGGGTAAAATGGAAAACCGTGTGCGCCTTGTCGGCCCGCCGACCTTGGTGCCCGAACAGTTCCGCGAATTTGGCTGTGAGATTTACGACGACATGCGCGAAGGCTTGCAAGACGTCGATGTTGTAATGATGTTGCGACTGCAAAAAGAGCGGATGGATGGTGGGTTTATCCCCTCTGAGCGTGAATATTTCTATCGCTACGGCTTGGACGCCGAAAAACTGGCCCATGCCAAACCCGACGCGATTGTGATGCATCCGGGGCCGATGAACCGCGGAGTCGAAATTGACGGCACCATCGCCGATGACATCAACCGCTCGGTGATCCAGGAACAGGTCGAAATGGGCGTGGCGGTGCGCATGGCCGCGATGGACCTTTTGGCACAAAACCTACGCGCCTCACGCGAAGCCGCGACACAAGAGGTGATGGTGTGAGCGAGCCGTTTGAGATCCCCGGCGGTGAGGCACGGCGTGTTTGGGTCTTTGCCTTTGATGGTCCCTTGGAGGAGTTGGATGCCCTTTCGCCCGAAGCTTTGGCAGAGGCCTTGGGGCTTTGGAGCGCGCCAAAGACAGAGGCGATGGAGCGGTTTGATCTTTCAAACCTCGAAGACTACGGCTTTGCCCGCTATCTCTCTGAGGCCAATGGCATGGCCGTTGGCGACGATGCGGCGATGCTAAACGCGCTCACCGGGCCGGTTTTGGTGGTGTTTTCCCAAGGCCTGGCCGAGGCTGAGCGCCGGTTTGACCCCGATGCGCCGTTCCGTCTGATCGGGCGCTATGGTTTGACCACGGATCTGACTTTGCCCGAAGACATCACGGCAGAGAGCGCCCTTGGCCAATTGCCCGAAGGCAAAGCGCCGATGTCGTCGGCGCGCATGTCGGGCATGGTCGCGACCGTTGTGTTGCTATTTTTGGCAGTGTTTGTCGCCGCCTTTGTGTGGGTCGGCAGATGACAGACGGCTGGCAAGATATCCTTGCGCCGGGCGAACGCGTGCTATGGCAAGGCCAGCCGTCAGTGCCGCCCCGCCTGTCGCGGCGGCAAGTTCCGGTCTTTTTGTTCGGGATGATGTTTGCGGGATTTGCGGTGTTTTGGATGTCGATGGCGATGCGGGCGGGGACCATTTGGGTCTTTGGCCTGATCCATCTGTTTGCCGGGCTGGCTGTGGCAATCGGGCCGATTTTCGTCATGCCGTTTGTCGCCTCGCGCACTTGGTATTCGCTCACCAATCGCCGGGCATTTTTTGCCACGCATATGCCCTTTGTTGGCCCCACCCTCAATGCGCTGGAGCTCACGCCCGCGCTTGGGATCGACTTCGACGGTAAGAATCCCGGCACATTGCGGTTTCAAGACAAAGCCACACCGCTTGTGGGCACCCGCTTTGATCGCACGCCCATGTTTACCAAAATTCAAAACGCCCGAGACGTGTTTGGGCTGATCCGCGACATCCAGAGAGGCAAAGCATGACGATTTTCACCAATGCGCGTCTGATCAACCCCGAAACCTTGACCGATGATCTGGGCTGGCTTCGCATGGAAGGCAATGTGATTGCCGAAAGTGGTACGGGCACGCCGCCACGGGGCGAAAGCATTGATTGCGCTGGCAAATATCTTGCGCCGGGGATCGTGGACCTTGGGGTGAAAGTGTCAGAACCGGGCGAGCGTCACAAGGAAAGTTTTGCCTCCGCAGGTCGTGCCGCGGCGGCAGGTGGTGTGACCACGATGATCACCCGGCCTGACACCCAAAGCGCGATTGACACCCCCGAAGTGTTGGAATTCGTCCAACGCCGGGCCGCAGAAGACGCCATTGTAAAAGTCAAACATATGGCCGCGCTGACCAAGGGGCGCGCAGGCCGTGAGATGGTTGAAATCGGTTTCATGTTGGATGCGGGTGCCGTGGCTTTTACCGATTGTGATCATGTGGTTGAGGACACCAAAGTGTTGCAGCGCGCGCTGACCTATGCCCGCTCTTGTGGCGCGCTGGTGATCGGTCACCCGCAAGAGCCCGGCCTGTCCAAAGGGGCCGCGGTGACATCGGGCAAATTCGCCACCCTGCGCGGCTTGCCCGCCGTGTCACCCATGGCCGAACGGATGGGATTGGACCGGGATTTGGCGCTGATCGAGATGACTGGCGTGCGCTATCACTTTGATCAATTGACCACAGCACGCGCCCTGCCCGCCTTGGACCGTGCGAAACAAAACGGGTTTGATGTCACCGCAGGCGTGTCGATTCACCACCTGACGCTCAATGATCTCGATGTTGGCGACTACCGCACCTTTTTCAAAGTCAAACCGCCGCTCAGATCCGAAGATGACCGCTTGGCGATGGTTGAGGGCGTTGCCTCCGGGTTGATTGATGTGATCTCGTCGATGCACACACCGCAGGATGAGGAAAGCAAACGCTTGCCGTTTGAAGAGGCGGCCTCGGGTGCAGTCGCGCTTGAAACGCTGCTGCCTGCGGCGCTGCGCCTTTATCATTCGGATCAGCTCAGCCTGCCGCAGTTGTTCCGCGCGATGGCGCTGAACCCTGCCAATCGCATGGGGCTGGCCTCGGGGCGGCTCTCAGAGGGGGCACCCGCCGATCTGGTGCTGTTTGATGCCGATGCGCCTTTTGTGCTGGACCGGTTCAAATTACGCTCGAAATCGAAAAATACCCCCTTTGATGGCGCGCGGATGCAGGGCAAAGTCATCGGCACCTGGGTCGATGGGCTGAGGGTGTTTGAGGGCTGAACCGCCACGATGCGACCCCTAATTTTCCACGGAGAACACCGATGACGCTAATGATGCTGATTGTCACCGCGCTTATCGCCTATCTTTTGGGGTCAATCCCCTTTGGCATCGTCATGGCGCGCCTGTTTGGGCTGGGCGATTTGCGTCAGATCGGGTCGGGCAATATTGGCGCCACCAATGTTTTGCGCACGGGCAACAAATTGGCGGCTTTCCTGACGCTTTTGGGCGATAGCGGCAAAGGCGCTTTGGCGGTGATTTTGGCGCGGGTTTTGGTGGGCGAACAGGCCGCCGGGATCGCCGGGCTTTGCGCCATGTTGGGCCATCTCTACCCGCTTTACCTGCGCTTTAAAGGCGGCAAAGGCGTAGCCACTTTCCTTGGCACAGTTTTGGCGCTCTCACTCCCTGTCGGGCTTTTGGCCTGTGCCACATGGCTTTTGGTCGCCGTGGTGACGCGCTACTCAAGCCTCTCGGCCTTGGTCGCCGCCCTGATGGCCCCGATTTACACAGCCGCGTTTTACCACCTGCACGGCGCGATCCTTGTGTTGGTGCTCACCGCGTTGATTTTCTACAAACATCGCGACAACATCGCCCGCCTGAAAGCCGGCACAGAAACAAAAATCGGCAAAAAAGGCTGATTTCCGTAAAATAGAGCGCTTTGCGCCCCATTCCTGTCCCGATTTGACGTCAATTTTACCATGACATCATAGGGTTGGGAGTTTGTCCATGGCTGGACCATTGAAAGCCGTTGAGAACGGCTATTTCAGAGCCTTCAATTTTTCGGGCCGCGCATCGCGGTCTGAATTTTGGTGGTTCTCAATATATTACGCGATTGTCTGCGGGCTTTTGTTTATTGACCTATACAAAAGCGGCACGTTGTTTTGGTGGTTTTTTGCCCTCAACATCATCCCCAACCTTTCGCTCCAAGTCCGCCGATTGCACGACACTGGAAAATCGGGGTTTTGGCTGCTGCTTTGCTTTGTGCCCTTTGGTTCGTTTGTCCTGTTGTTCTTTTACATCACACCGTCCAACGCCCGCGACAACAGATGGGGGCCGCCACCGAATGGCGGCAATCAACGGTGGGGCAATGGTTCCTCTTCAAACTCAGCCTATGCTGCGTTGATGCGCGTGCCGGATGTGAGCGGGGCCACTTCAGAGGAGCTTGAAGACGCCCGTCGCCGGGAAATCCAAGAGTATTACAAAACGCGCGTTTTGGGAAAAACCGTGTAATCAGGCGTATTTTTCCCCTTGTTGGCCCCAGTCAGATCAGAAAAAGTCACGCCAAGCCCTATTTGGAAAGATGACATGACTTTTTTAACTGCAATCAAAACCTGTTTCTCGAAATACATCACATTGCAAGGCCGTGCGCGCCGGGCAGAGTATTGGTGGTGGGTCTTGTTCACCATCATTGCTGGCATCATTCTTGGCGGCGTTGACATGATCTTTTTCGGCGTACCAGAACTCACCGGACCGACCTCTGGACTGTTCTCGCTCGCCACTTTGCTGCCCGGCTTGGCCGTGTGGGTGCGCCGTTTACATGACGTCAATCGGTCCGGCTGGTGGGTGTTTTTGATCCTTATCCCGTTGATCGGCTGGCTGATTCTGGTGATTTGGGCGGTGTCCAAAGGCACATCCGGTCCGAACCGGTTTGGCCCTGACCCGATCACCGGCGAAGAGGCTCCGCTGAGCTACACAGACAGTGCGATCCCGCCGGTCAATCGCGGCGAATAAGCCATCCATGGCAAGAAAAAATGCGGCAGACCCATCCGGTTTGCCGCATTTTTCATGTTTGAAACCTCAAAAGTCTCAGTAGGAATATTCACCAAACACTTTGGTCACATCGCCATTCCACTCGCCTTCGAACTTCTCGATAAGTTCGTCGGCCGGGGCATGACCGGTCTCAATGCTCTCTTTGAGTGCGTTCAAGAAATGGGTTTCATCCGGCACCAATCCACCAGCACCGGGGCAGGCGCGTGCTTTCAGGCCCGCTTCGGCAATCGACACACATTCGCGCGCGAGGTCGATCATTTTGACCCCATCCACCTCGGCCTGAAGCCCCTCAACGGAGGACGCGACACGCAGGTTCTCACGGAACTCCGGCGTCCAGCCTTTGATCAGGTCGGTCGTCGCATCCAGCGCGTTTTGGTCATACATCAAGCCAACCCAGAAGGCAGGAAGCGCGCAAAGACGCCGCCAAGGCCCGCCATCCGCGCCGCGCATTTCCATATACTGTTTGATCCGCGCCTCAGGGAACAGCGTGGTGAGGTGATCCGCCCAATCAGAGAGCGTTGGTTTTTCACCCGGCAAAGCGGGCAATTTGCCCTTTAAGAAGTCGCGGAACGACATGCCCAGCGCGTCGATATATTTGCCATCGCGGTAGACGAAATACATCGGCACATCGAGGGCATACTCGGTGTAGCGTTCAAAGCTCATCCCGTCTTCAAACACAAACGGCAACATGCCAGTGCGCGACGGGTCGAGGTGGCGCCAAACTTTAGAGCGCCATGATTTATGACCGTTGAGTTTGCCCTCCATAAAGGGCGAATTGGCAAACAAGGCGGTGGCAACAGGTTGCAACGCCAAAGCAGTGCGGAATTTTTGCACCATGTCGGCTTCGGAGGAGAAATCAAGGTTCACCTGAACCGTACAGGTGCGGCGCATCATCTGGGTGCCGGTGGTCCCGACCTTGCCCATATAGGCATCCATCAATTTGTAGCGGCCCTTGGGCATCAACGGCATCTGATCATGGGTCCAATGCGGTGCCATGCCCAGCCCAATAAAGCGCGCCCCCATCTCGTCAGCGACCGATTGCACTTCGCGCAGATGTTCGTTCACCTCGTCGCAGGTCTGGTGGATTGTGTCCAAAGGTGCGCCAGACAATTCCAACTGTCCCCCCGGCTCAAGTGACACATTCGCGCCATTGAGCGTCAGACCAATCAGGTGCTCGCCTTCAAACACCGGGTCCCAACCGAACCGATCCTGCAAGCCCTCAAGCAGCGCTTTGATCGACCGGTCGCCCGCGTAGGGCAAAGGATTCAGCGTGTCTTTGCAATAGCCGAACTTTTCATGCTCGGTGCCGATTTTCCAATTTTCGCGGGGTTTGCAGCCTTCTGCGAAAAAGTTGACCAGATCGTCATGGCTTTCGATCAAACCTCCGCCGGATTGGGGAATGGACATGTGGGGGCTACTCCGAAGCGTTGAATTCAGTTCGGTAGACTTGGGTCAAGAGGGCCATGAAGTCAATGCGAAGGCCATCATTCGGTTCGCATCTCAGCGCAGAAGCGCTGTGCGTTTCCGCCAGATCACAACCGGATGATCAGGCGTCTGTTTGATTTGGCGCAGCATTTTTTCGGTCTCAATCCCATCAAGCGTAACAAAGACGTCAAACAACCGATCCGCCCCAAACGCATCCAGCGGGATCAAAAGCGGCGCCTGTCCGGGCGCGTCAAATTGCCAATGCGCCGGACCTTTGAGGGCCGGGAGCAAGGTCACGCAGGTCATGGAGTCAATCTCGACCTGCCCGCCGGTGTAGGGGGTGAAATAGCTGACCACGCCCTCATCCACCTCGACCGAGCCATAGCCATCGCCCTTATGGGCAAAACGCGCGCGCTGCACGGCAGCCACCGCGAAAACAACGGCCAGTCCGGTAAATCCCAAGGCGATCCAGCGCATCACGCCAAAAGAGGACACCGCCCACCAGCCCAAAAGCGCCACAACGGCGAGCGCCACGGCAACCTCGCGCCAGCGCCACAGCATCGCTTTGACCTCGGGTCGCATCAGGACCAATCTCCAAGGAGGGTTTGCCAGACCGTCAAAGCGGCGACGGCGGCGGTGTCTGCACGCAAGATGCGCGGACCGAGGGAGACGGCATGGGTAAAAGGCAGCGCGTGCAGGCGTTTGCGCTCGGCGTCGGAAAATCCGCCCTCAGGGCCAATCAGAATCGCCCATTTGCCACCTTTGACATCGCCCAGGGCTTCGGCCGCGCCCACGAGGCTTTCGTCGCAAAACATAATCTGGCGCTCCGGGTCCCACTCGGCCAACATCCGGTCCAATCGGTGCAGATCAGCCACTTCGGGCACATAGGTTCCACCGCATTGTTCAGCCGCCTCAACGGCATGAGCTTGCAACCGATCCTGACGAATGCGCTCCGAATTGGTAAACTCGGTCTGCACGGGCACAATGCGTTTTGCGCCCATCTCGGTGGCCTTTTCGACAATAAAATCAGTGCGCGCCTTTTTGATCGGCGCAAACAACAGCCAGAGATCGGGCGGCAGTTGCAACGGTTTGGTTTGCACCCGACAGGTCAGTTCCCCGCCGCGTTTGCCCGCCTGCGTGATCTCCGCCACATATTCGCCATCGCGCGCATTGAACAGCGCGACATACGACCCCTCCGCCTGTCGCATCACCCCAAAAAGGTAATGCGCCTGATCCCTCTCCAGAGGAATGGATTGCCCCTCGGCCAGAGGGTGATCTACATAGAGGCGGATCTTCGCCTGAAACTGTTCTTGGCTCATGGAGCAAACATATGATCGACACACCAAAAGCACCAGAGACGAGTGGACAGGTTTTTGACGCTGTCAAAGGCAATTGGGTCGACACCCGCGCACCCGCATGGACCCGGCCCTATTTGCGCCTCTCACGGGCGGATCGGCCTGTTGGCACCTGGTTGCTGTTGCTCCCCTGTTGGTGGGGGGCGTTGTTGGCGGCGGCGGAAACCGGAACGTTTGGGCTGCGCACGCTGTGGATCATGATCGGCTGCGCTTTGGGCGCGTGGTTGATGCGTGGCGCCGGATGCACATGGAATGACATCTCAGACCGCAATTTTGACGGCAAAGTCGAGCGCACCAAAAGCCGCCCGATCCCCTCGGGCCAAGTCACCGTCAAACAAGCGGCGATCTGGATGGTGCTCCAAGCTCTGATCGCGCTTGTGATCCTGTTGAGTTTTGGCAAGCTGGCGATTGCGCTGGGGTTCCTCTCCCTCCTCCCCGTAATGATCTACCCTTTTGCCAAACGGTTTACCTGGTGGCCGCAGGTGTTTTTGGGCATCGCCTTCAACTGGGGCGCGATTTTGGCCTATGCTGCCGTGTCCGGTCGCCTGAGCGCCGCTCCGTTCTTTTTCTATTTCGCCGGGATCGCTTGGACGATTTTCTACGATACGATCTACGCCCACCAAGACAAAGACGACGATGCGATGATCGGCGTCAAATCCACCGCCCGGCTCTTTGGCGACAACACGGCGCTTTGGCTCAGACGGTTTTTGGTCATCACTGTTGTGTTGATGGGGGCGGGCGTGGTTGAGGCCCTTGTGGACCGCTCGGTTTTGGCGCTTGTCGTCGCCTTGGGCGCACCTTGGGCGATGGGGCTTCATATGACGTGGCAAATGACCAAACTTGACACCGAAAACCCGGACATGTGTCTCAAACTGTTCCGGTCCAACCGCGATACGGGGCTTTTGGCTGCGCTGTTTCTTGCCGTATCTGTGTTCCTTTGATTGCAGCAAAGGCCATATGCCCCTAAGACAAAGGCCAATTTGAATAAATAGGCCAGCGCAGCCCATGCGGATTACACAGTTTTTACCCATCCTCGCCGCCATTCTCACCGGAGCCGTCCTAAGTCTGGCCGCCGCCGCCATTGGCGCCCGCACGATTGAAACGACGTCGACCCATGCGGTTGAAAATCAAATGAACCTGCGCGGTTATGATTGGGTGGATGTTCAAGGCGATGGGTTGCAAATTGTCCTGACAGGCATCGCTCCCGACGAGCAAACCCAATTGGCCGCACAGAGGGCCGCAGGTCATGTGGTCGACCCCGCGCGGGTGATGAATGTGATGAGCGTGGTCCAAAAAGAGGCCATCCCGGCCCCGCACTTTTCCATCGAAATCCTGCGCAATGACGATGGCATTTCTTTGATCGGACTGGTGCCGTCGTCTTGGGATCATCCGAAATTCATTGACCTGTTGAAAAAGGCCGGAAGCACCGGGTCGATCGCTGATTTTCTCGAAAAGGCGGATTATCCAAGCCCGGATCACTGGGACGCAGCGATGGAGTTTGGCCTAGAGGCCATCGGCCTTTTGCCGCGCTCCAAAATTTCCTTGGCCGCCGACAAAATCACCGTCACAGCCCTTGCAGACAGCAAGGCGCAAAAGGCATCTTTTGAGAAATCCCTCAAAGCGGAACGGCCAAAGTCCATTCCCGTGACGATTGAAATATCGGCACCGCGCCCGGTGATCACGCCGTTCACCGTGCGGTTTTTGATTGATGAGACTGGCCCGCGGTTTGACGCCTGCGCCGCCGAAACCCCGCAAGGTCTTGCCCGGATCACCGCCGCAGCGCGTGCCGCAGGCATCGTTGACCCAAATTGCACCATCGGGCTTGGCGCGCCTTCGGCGCAATGGGCGCAAGCGGTCGAAACCGGGATGCGCGCGCTACAAGAATTGGGCAGCGGATCGGTCACTTTCTCGGACGGCGATGTCAGCCTGATCGCGACCCAAGGCATCTCTGAATCGCTGTTTGACAAAGTGGTTGGGGAATTGGAAGCGGACCTGCCGCCGACCTTCACCTTGCACAGCATTTTGCCCGAACCAGAAGTGGCAGAGGCAGAAAACGCCCGCCCCGAATTCACCGTGACGCGCTCGCCCGAAGGCCAGACCCAATTGCGCGGCCGGATCGCAGATGAACGCAGCAGATTGGCCACCGAAGCTTTGGCCAGCGCCGCCTTTGGCGCACAATCCGTCTATTCGGCAATGCGCGTGGACGACAGCTTGCCCGTGGGCTGGTCCGTGCGCGCCATGGCCGCCATTGAAGCGCTCTCAAAGCTCAACCAAGGCTCCGTCACCATGACCGCCAACACCGTTGATGTGCGTGGCCAAACCGGGGATCCAAATGCCAAAGCTGCCATCGCCGGACTGTTGTCAGAGAAATTGGGCGAGGGGCAGAACTTCAACATCTCCGTCGACTATATCCGCAAACTCGATCCGGTTCTGAACCTGCCGACGCCAGCGGAATGTGTCGCAAACGCGAACCAAATTTTGGTGGCCTCAAAGATCGTGTTTGATCCGGGGTCCACGGAGTTGAACCCCGCCGCCAATGAGACGGTGGACCATATTGCCGAGGCGCTGAAAGACTGCGAAAACGTCGAAATGGAAATCGGCGCATATAGTGACAGTCAGGGTGGTGAGGAAATGAACCTCAACCTATCAGCGCAACGCGCAAACGCCGTTTTGGACGGGCTTTTGATGCGGCGTGTGGCCGGGGTGAGCTTTACCGCCAAGGGCTATGGCGAGGCCAATCCAATTGGCGACAATGCGACCGAAGAGGGCCGTGAGGCGAACCGACGCATTGAGTTCAAACTCATTGGCGATGAGACCGAACAAGCCGCGACTGAAGATAGCGCAGGTGCCACAGATGAGCCCACCGAGGCGGCCCCTGAGGCCGCCGTCGATGAGACCGCGGGCGAGACAACGGACGGAACAACCGAATGAACAGAATTGAATTGATCATCGCCACGGCAATCGTGCTGTTTATCGCCTTTTTGATGGGATGGTTTGCGCATTGGCTGATCCACCGTTTTGTGCGCGTCGGCCAAGGCGAAATGAGCGATCTCGACACGATGGCGCAGCAGCTTCACGAAGCCGAAGAGGTCCGCGACCAAGCGATCACCTATTACCAACAACGTGAATCGGACCTGATCAATCAACAAAACCAGACCGAAGCGGAACTGCGTGCGGCGATGGACGGGCTACGCGAAGCGCGGCAAGAGGCCGAAGAGCTGCGCGCCTATATCGAAAAACACAGCGCAGTCTGACCCTCATTCTCTGTGACGCGCCTACCAACGGGTCAGCGCGTCCTCGTCACTGCCCTTGGCGGCGACCCATTCGGCCCCGTCGCGCGTGACTTCTTTTTTCCAAAACGGCGCGCGGGATTTGAGATAGTCCATCAAAAATTCAGCGGCGGCAAAGGCCTCTGAGCGATGCCTTGCGGCAGTGGCGACCATCATGATCTGTTCCCCCGGAACAAGCCGCCCAAAGCGGTGGATCACCACACAATCGGTGAGCGTCCAACGGCGCGCGGCCTCGTCGGCGATCTTGCGGATCGCGGCCTCACACATGCCGGGGTAATGTTCGATTTCCATGTGGTCCAACGTGCCCGTGTCGTCGCGCACCAGCCCGGTGAACGTCACGGTTGCGCCGGTGTTTGGCGTACGACCAAAACCATTGAGTTCTATTGCGAGGTCGAAATCCTGCGCCTGAACCGAAATGCGTAGTGTCTCTGACATGCTCACCCGCCCGTCATCGGCGGGAAAAACGCCACCTCGCGCACACCTGCGAGCGGTGCGTCAAACTCTGCCAATTCCTGATCCAACGCCACCCTTAGGGAAGCCAGATCGGAGAAGGCCAACTCATAGCGTGGCGCGCGGGCTTTCAGCTCACGCACAAGATCCATCACCGTCTCCGCTGTGGTCTCAACCGTTTCGCGCGGCTCCCCGATGCGTTCACGCACCCATGCGAAATAGAGCAGATTAAGCGTCATGGTCATCTCGCAAATAGGGCATGGCTTTGCTGAGGTAATCCCAACCGGTCAGCACGGTCAAAGCCCCCGCGATCCAAAGGATGAAAATCCCAAAGGTGAACAGCGGTGCAAAATCCACCGCGCCATAGCCAAACAGCACCGCGATTGCGACCATTTGTGCCGTGGTTTTCCATTTGGCGAGTTTGGTGACTTTCAATGTGCCCGCCGTGTCGCCCAAAAATTCGCGCAACCCAGAGACAAAGGTTTCGCGCAACAGGATAAAGGCGGTTGGGATAACGATCAGCGTGTTGATGCCATGCAACATGGTCAACACCGCAAGGGCCGTGACCACCATGGCCTTGTCGGCAATCGGGTCCAACATCGTACCAAACTTTGACATTTGGTCCCATTTGCGCGCCAAATACCCATCCAAGAAATCGGTGATCGACGCCGAGGCAAACAGGATCAGCGCCGCCCAATCCGCCAACGGGCGCGGCAAGATCAAAAACACCAGCGCCACGCCGGGGGCGCAGAGCAGGCGAAACACAGTGAGAATATTGGGAATGTTCCAGGTCATAGATGTCTCTTTATCCGCTTAGCGCTGTTCATGGAAGAAGTCATAGATGGTTTGGGCGATGGTTTCGGAAATGCCAGTGACGGCTTTGAGGTCCGAGAGATTGGCCAATGACACCGCCTTGGCCGAGCCGAAATGCGCCAAAAGCGCACGTTTTCTGGTGGCACCAACGCCGGGCACATCGTCGAGCGGCGTGGCCGAGATCGCTTTGGACCGCTTGGCACGGTGGGTGCCGATGGCAAAACGGTGCGCTTCATCACGCAGGCGTTGAATGAAATACAGCACCGGATCATTACGTTGCAGCGCAAAGGGCCGCTTGCCCGTGCGGTAGAATTCCTCTTTGCCCTGGTCGCGATCAATGCCCTTGGCAACGCCAACCATCGGGATGTCATTGACCCCCTGCTCCACCATGATTTCACGCACGGCAGACACCTGCCCCGCGCCACCGTCGATCAACAACAGATCGGGCCACAGACCTTTGCTGCGATCCGGGTCGTCTTTGAGCAGCCGTTTGAAACGGCGGGTCAGCATCTCTTTCATCATGCCAAAATCGTCACCCGGCGTGATCTCATCGCCCTTGATGTCGAATTTGCGGTACTGGTTTTTCATGAACCCTTCGGGACCTGCGACGATCATCGCACCCACCGCATGGGCACCTTGAATGTGGGAGTTGTCATAGACTTCGATGCGGGCGGGCAGGTTTGGCAAATCAAACGCCGCCTGGACCCCGGCCAAAAGTTTGGCCTGCGCCGCCGTTTCCGACATTTTACGACCCAGACTTTCGCGGGCATTGCGCACAGCCCCCGCAACGATCTCGGCCTTTTCGCCCCGTTGCGGCACAAGGATTTCGACCTTTTTCCCGGCCTTTTCCGACAGCGCCGCTTCGATCAGTTCCCGCTCTTCAAGGTCATGCGACAGGATGATTTGGCGCGGCGGATCTTTTTGATCATAGAACTGACCGATGAAGGCGCTGAGCACCTCTTCGGCCTCGGCCCCATTGGTTTTCGGATAAAAGTCGCGGTTGCCCCAGTTTTGATGGGCGCGGATAAAGAACACCTGAACACAGGCCTGCCCGCTTTCCATATGCAGGCCGATCACATCGCCCTCGCTGATGGTGCGCGGGTTGATGCCCTGTGCGGTCTGAACTTGGGTCATGGCGCGGATACGGTCGCGCAGACCAGCAGCCACCTCAAATTCCATCGCATCAGACGCCGCTTGCATCTCTTCTGCGAGGCGCTTTTGCATCCCGGAATCTTTGCCCTGAAGAAACCGCTCGGCGTCATTCACCAGTGCAGCGTAATCCTCTTTCGAGATTTTGCCCACACAGGGCGCGGTGCAACGTTTGATTTGATATTGTAGGCAAGGCCGGGTGCGATTGGCGAAATCACTGTCGGCACAGGTGCGCAGCAAAAACGCCTTTTGCAACTGATTGAGCGTGCGATTGACCGCCGTCGCATTGGCGAAGGGGCCATAATAGGCCCCTTTGCTGGACTTGGCACCGCGATGTTTGGTGATCTGCGGAAAGTCGTGATTTTTGGTCACGAGGATGTTCGGAAAAGATTTGTCGTCGCGCAACAGCACGTTGTAATGCGGCTTGAGTTGCTTGATCAGGTTTTGTTCAAGCAGCAGCGCCTCTGTTTCCGTGCGCGTGGTCAGAAACATCATCTGAGACGTTTCCGAGATCATTTTGGCGATGCGCGCGGAATGGCCACTTGGCCGCGCATAGTTCGACACCCGGTTTTTCAGGTGCTTGGCCTTGCCGACATAGAGCACCCGGTGATCGGGATCGAGCATCCGGTACACGCCCGGAGAGCCGTCCAACAGTCGCAGATAGCCCTCGATCACGGTGTGACCGCGCGGGACGTCTTTGTGGGGGTCGCTCAGGGTGGATATGTCGTCTTTTTCGCTCATGGGGCTCTTTGTCTGATTCCTACCTCTGGCTGCAACCTTATCGTATTGAGGGCAAGAGGAAACTCATCCACCATTTCTGTGGATAACTGTGCTTATAACTTTTCGTGAACGGGAGTTTTCCTTTGAAAACGGGCTGGTTCGCCAGAATGCACAAAAAATGATCATTTTTCCAAGTGCCTGTTTTTGCTAATTATTTTTTCAAACACCTTGCAAATCATTGAATTTATTTACATTTTGGTAACAAAGTTGAAACAAATCCGCGGCCCGTGCAAAACTTTTGTCGAACCCGTTTGATTTGGATCACTCGGAGACCAAAACATCTGGCGTCTCCCATGCCAAATGCTGCCCGCCATCCACGCAGATCAACTGTCCGGTGACCGCATCAGAGGTGGTGAAATAGGCAAGCGCTGCGGTCACGTCAGAGGGCGCAGATCCCCGGCGCAAAAGCGTGGCCTGCTGTTGAGCGGCGAAGCCTTCGGGAGACTGACGTGCACCTTTGAGGGTCGGCCCCGGACCAATGGCATTGACCCGCACCCGTGGAGCAAGACCCTGCGCTGCCGTTTGTGTCAGGGTCCAAAGCGCGGATTTGGCCAACGTATAAGACATGAACTGCGGCGTGAGTTTGCGCACCCTCTGGTCGATCATATTCACCACAAGCGCCTGCGCGATGGGATGGCCTGCCTCGTCGATGATCGGATCGGGGGCCTGCGCGGCCAAGGCTTGGATCAACACGAACGGCGCCCGCAGATTGCTTTCGAAATGCCGATCCCAACTGTCGCGCGTGGTGGTGTCGATCTCGTCGGGCTCAAACACAGAGGCGTTGTTGACCAAAAGCGTCAGCGGACCACCAAGGGCCTCAACCGCACGCGGGACAAGGGTTTGCACCTCGGACTCAGCCAAAAGATCAGCCTGAATCGCTTCGGCTCGCACATCCATCGCCTGCAACTCGGCCACCACCGCATCGGCCTCGTCTTTTGAACGGTGATAATGCACGGCAACGTCATAGCCCGCCTGCCCCAGTGACAGCGCAATGGCCCGGCCAAGCCGCCGTGCCCCGCCCGTCACAAGCGCTTTTTTCAAAGCCATCGCCCTCTCCTCTAGTTCAGCACAGCCAAAACGTAGAGGACATATAGGGCGGAAAGGACAATGCCCCAGAGCCGTGTGATATTGACCCGCCGCAGGACGAAAACCCCAAGCAGAACCGACACAGATAACATCACCCAAATGTCGAATTTCATGATTTCGACATCGACGGGGATTTTGCCAATGAGGCTTGAGATGCCGATAATGCCCAACAAGTTGAACATATTCGACCCAATGACATTGCCAAAAGCCACATCCGCCTGTTTGCGCAGTGCGGCCATCACAGTGGTCGCAAGCTCCGGCAAAGAGGTCCCCAGCGCCACCAACGTCAGACCAATCACCGTCTCAGACACGCCATAAGCGCGGGCGATATTGGTGGAGGCATCCACCAAAAGCTGTGCACCAATCGGTAGGCCGATTAAGCCGAGGATCAAAAAGGTGATGATCTTCCACCACGGCATATCAGGATCAGCACCTTCGACCTCTGTGGGCTCGCACACAAGGGACGCCGCCTCCTTGGTCGCAACCCGGTGACAGCGCGCCTGATAGACCGCATGGCCCAGCATACCAACCAACGCCGCCAACAGGATCACACCAGCGATCCAATCAAACTCACCACGCAGCGCGAGCAGGATGAACAACACTGTTGCAGCAAGCATTTGAAGATAAGAAGCGCGGGTTGAATTGTCGATCACATGCAGCGTTGTGATCATCGCCGGGATGCCCAAAACCAACAGGATATTGGCGGTGTTCGACCCGATCACGTTGCCCAGCGCCAGACCGGGCACGCCGTCGGCAATGGCAGAGACCGAAATCAAAAGCTCAGGCGCGGAGGTGCCAAAGGCCACAATGGTCAGCGAGACGATCAGAGCTGGCACACCAAGCCGCAAGGACAGGTTCACCGCGCCACGCACCAAAACATCGCCCGCCACCAACAACAGAACCAGCCCTGCAATCGCATTCACAAAATCCATCAGGGTTTGCCCTTCCCGCAGGCGCACGCGCCTTTGCCAATTTTATAGCGCCCACAGCGCGGGCATTTCATATTTTTAAGCTTGTCTTGCCCGGGAAAGCGCAAGCGCCCGAAAATGGCAAGAACCATCATGAAGATCAAAAAGACCGTGATGATTTTAAACACCATGTCAGAGCCCGAACCGTGACCAAAGCGCCTGTTCTTCAACAGACGCGGCAAGGCCCGCCGATAGTTCGGCCCCAAATCGGCGCAGCAGCGGACGTTTTGGGCCAAAGACCGACAGGCGGAGTTTCTCGCCGTAGACGTCTTTGAGCGTCGGAACCAAATGGCCAATCCCATCGGCCAGTCCCAACTCCACGCCTTTATTGCCGGTCCAGAAGGAGCCATCAAACAGCTCAACCTCTTTACTCAACCGCTCAGAGCGCGCGGCGGTGACATGGGCGATAAAGGCTTGGTGTATCTCTTCTTGCAGCGCTTTGAGCCGCACCACGTCATCGGGATTTTCCGGGCGGAACGGGTCCAGCATGGATTTAGAACGCCCAGAGGTATGCACCCGACGTTCAACCCCATGTTTGGCGATCAATTGATCAAAGCCAAATCCCGACGAAATCACGCCGATGGATCCGACAATCGAGCTTGGGTCAACGAAAATCTTGTCGGCAGCACAGGCCAACCAATAGCCCCCCGAGGCCGCCACATCTTCGACGAAGGCGTAAACGGGCAGTTCCTTTTCCTTTGCCAACCGCGTGATCCGCGCGGCAATCAGCGAGGATTGCACCGGCGAGCCACCGGGCGAGTTGATCGACAGCGCCACGGCCACAGGTTTGCCTTTGCGAAAGGCGCGTTCAATGGAGGAGGCGAGACTTTGGTCATTCAATCCGCCCTGACGGGTCATGATCGCGCCATTGAGACGCAGAACATTGACCCGTGGAGGGGTGTTGAGAAAGGGGATGCGTGTCTTCATGCCTTGGGATGTAAATCTCCGAGGCCAGTCAAACAAGGGCGCGACCCTCTGCGCCGCGCCCTTTTTTTACTATTCTCCGACGCAGCTGGCAAAAGCCGCCGCGACCTCTGTGATCAAATCCCCGTAAAACCCTGCACCGGGGGTGATTTCAACGCCGAGCGGGTCGATCACGGCGGATTTGGCCGAGGTGCCGTCCAAGACGGTTTTGACCAAAGCCGAACTGAACTGTGGTTCGGAGAACACGCAGGTGACATTCTGCGCTTTGATCACGTCCTGAATCTCTCGGATGCGCGCGGGGCTTGGTGCCGAGGCATCACTCAAAGAAATCGCCCCAGCGGCAGAGAGACCAAACCGGTTTTCGAAATACTGGTAGGCATCGTGGAAGACGATGAAGTTCATATCCTGCAAAGGTGCCATCTCGGTGGAGATGGTTTGGATCATCGCGTCCATCTGCGTCTGAGCCGTGGTGGCATTGGCGCGATAGGTTTCGGCATTGTCCGGGTCGAGCGCCGCCAGTTGCGTGGCGATCTCGCCCAACCAAATTCGGCCATTCATCGGGTCCAACCAGCTGTGTGGATCATGGCTTTCGCCCGCGTGGTCATGATCTGCATGATCATCATGTGCGTGGTCATCGTGTGCGTGGTCATCATGCGCATCATGATCGTCGTGATCCGCATCATCCCCGTGCTCATCATCCCCGTGCACATGCTTTTCAAACGTTGCTCCCTCGCGGAACGGCAACTCAACAGCGCCATCAAGTTCCGCCAACGGAACAGACACGGCATCCGGTGCAACCTTTCCAACCATTTCCGCCAGCCAAGGCGCAAGCTCCGGTCCGGTCCAAAGCACCAGATTGGCAGATTGCAACGCCGCTGCATCAGACGGGCGCAGAGCGTAATCATGCGGCGAGGCCCCTTGGCGCATCAGCGCGACAGGCGTCCCGAGATCCCCCATGACCAGCGCTGCAAGCGATTGAATCGGAGCGATATCGGTGACGACACTCGGAACCTCGGCCTGTGCGACTGTGGCCGTCATGGCGACGGTCACAGTGGCGGTCGAGCAAAGTGCCAAAGCAAAGAGGGAGGGGCGAAGGGTCATGATAGCCTCAAGCGTTATGTTATTACATCAAGCGTCTTGATAAAGCGCATGCTATAACATATCAAGCCCTCACAGCCAGATTCACAGAAAAGACCGCGCCATGGACCCGAACACCGTTGGATTTGCCAAACACGATCACAGCCATTGCATCAGTGACGCCATCACCGCCGCCGACAGGATGTGTCGCGACGCCGGATTGCAACTGACGCCTGTGCGCAAACGCGCTCTTGGCATCTTGCTCGAAGAACATCGCGCGCTTGGTGCCTATGACGTATTGGCGCGGCTCTCCGAAGAGGGGTTTGGCGCGCAACCGCCGGTGGCCTACCGCGCGTTGGATTTTTTGACCAAACATGGCTTGGCGCATAAAATCGAGCGCCTGAATGCCTTTATCGCCTGCGCCCACCCCAATGAATTGCACACGCCTGCGTTCCTCATATGCACCACATGCCATGCCGTGGCGGAGGCGGAAACCGACCCGTCCCACAGCCTGCTCAGCCAGATTGCAGAGACCACCGGCTTCACCATCAAACGCGCAGTTTTGGAGGCTGAAGGCATCTGTCCAAATTGTCGTGAAAAGGCCGACAAATGAGCCTGATCACCCTTGCAAATGTCAATGTGCGCCTTGGCGGGCGGGCAGTGTTGGAAGACGTGTCGTTGGCGTTGGAGCCCGGCGAGATTGTCACTGTCGTCGGGCCGAATGGGTCGGGGAAATCGACGCTCTTGCGAACCATCATTGGCGCGATAAAGCCCTCCAACGGTACTGTTTTGCGCAAAAAAGGGCTGAAAATAGGCTATGTGCCGCAAAAGCTGCATATTGATCCCACCCTGCCCCTTACGGTGCGGCGTTTTTTGTCGCTGCCCAAACGTGTCAGCGATGATGATGCCCACGCGGCACTTCACGATGCGGGCGCAGGACATCTCTGTCATCACCAAATGACAGATCTTTCCGGTGGGCAATTTCAGCGCGTAATGCTGGCCCGCGCGCTCCTTTCAAAACCTGATTTATTGATCTTGGATGAGGCCACCCAGGGCCTTGATCAACCCGGATCGGCGGATTTTTACACCCAGATCGAAACGGTGCGCCGCGACAAGGGCTGTGCCATTTTGATGGTCAGCCACGAATTGCATGTCGTCATGGCGGCCTCGGATCGGGTGATTTGCCTCAATGGCCATGTGTGTTGCCACGGTACCCCCGAACATGTGGCCTCTGCCCCGGAATACCACGCGCTGTTCGGCACCGGAACTCATGGGGCGCTGGCGCTTTACCGCCATGAACACAGCCATAGCCATGATACCTGTGATCATGACCACGAGGCCCACGCGCCTCAACATGAGGACCAAAGCGCATGAGCCTTCTCGACGATTTTATGGTCCGTGCCATCCTTGCGGGCCTTGGCCTTGTGATTGCAGCGGCCCCTTTGGGCTGTTTCGTTGTCTGGCGGCGGATGGCCTATTTTGGCGACGCCACGGCCCACGCCGCCATTCTCGGCGTCGCCTTGGCGCTGGCGTTCAACGTGTCAATTTTCGCCGGTGTTTTGGTTGTGGCGCTGATCATGGCCTTGGCGGTCTCAAGCCTGAATGGCCGCGGCTTTGCCATGGATACGCTCTTGGGCGTGATGGCGCATAGTTCCTTGGCCTTTGGCCTTGTCGCCGTGTCCTTTGTCCATGGCGTGCGGGTCGATTTGATGGCCTATCTGTTCGGCGATATTTTGGCCGTGGGGCGTGGTGATTTGGCGGTGATCTGGGTCGGGGCCGCCTTGGTCAGCGGGCTTTTGTATTGGCGCTGGTCAGCGCTTTTGACCGCGACGCTGAACCCGGATTTGGCAATGGCCTCTGGCATCTCCCCCAAACGCGAACAATTGATCCTGTCACTGGCGCTTGCCCTTGTGGTCGCGGTGGCGATCAAGGTGGTTGGCACCCTGTTGATTGCGGCCATGTTATTAATCCCCGCCGCCGCCGCCCGCCCTTTTGCGCGCACACCCGAACGCATGGCGGTGATTGCCATGGTGATCGGTGGCATCGCCGTTTTTGGCGGGATCGAAGGTGCCTTTGCCTTTGATACGCCAACAGGGCCAACCATCGTTTGCGTGGCGGCCCTGTTGTTTACCTTGGCAAATCTGGTGCGCGTGTTGCGCGCTCACCCCGCCAGATAGGCAGAGATCGCGGCCTCAGTGCCGTCGCGATAAATCAGCGTCAGCCAATGAGCGAAGGCCTCGGCAAACCGGGGTGCCTCGCTCAAATCGCCATAGATATGGCGCATCGACAACCAGACCCTCGGGTCAGATTTTGCCTGAGCCGCCTTCAAAGTAAGATCGGCCCAGAACGGATCATTGGGCGCAATTTCCGACCCGTCTTCACGGGTGCCAAAGCAATAGCGCGCCCAGAGCGCGGAAACCAGCGCAAGACCATTGACCGGCGTGCCCTTGGCCAAACCATCGCGGATCGAGGGCACGATAAAGCCCGGATGCCGAGAAGAGCCATCAAAGGCCACGCGACGGGTGGTGTCGATGATTTTCGGGTTGGAAAACCGCGCCTTGATCAGATCGACATAGGCCTCGGGCGTGAATTCCGGCACGGCATGGACATGCGGCATGATCTCCTCGCGCTCAACTTTTTCAAACAGCGCGGAAATCAGCGGGTGCTCCATACAGCCGGAAATCGTCTCGACAGACAGCAATTCTCCAGGGTCGGAAATCACCTGATGACCGCCATTGAGAATGCGGATTTTCATCGTCTCATAGGCATGAACATCCTCGGAAAACGTCGCGCCCGCGCGGTCCCAATCCGGGCGTCCGGCGCAAAACTCATCTTCGATCACCCATTGGCGGAAATTCTCGTGGCTGACCGGCGCGGCATCCTTAATGCCAAACCCCTGCGCCAGCGCGATTTCCTTTGGTCCCGTCGCGGGCACGATGCAATCGACCATGGCATTCGGAAAGGTGCAATGCGTGTTGATCCAATCCGCAAGCTCCGGGTCAGACAGGCACGCCAATGAGACCACCGTTTGCCGCAGCACATGACCATTGCCTTGCAGATTGTCACAGGATTGCCCGGTGAACGGCCCAATACCGCGATCCCGGCGCAGTTTCAAAGCGGCGACCATCGCCCCAAAGGCCGTGCGCGGTTGCCGGGGATTGGCCGCGTCATGGAGGATGTCGGGATGGCTGGCGTCAAAGCCTTTGGTCGCAGGGTCAATGAAATACCCGCCCTCTGTGACCGTCAGCGCCACAATGCGAATGTCCGACTGGGCCATCCGTTCGATCAGGGGTCTGTTGCCTTCCTCGATCGGCACATAGTCGATCATGGCACCGACCACCTCAGCCGACGACCCGTTCGGGTCGAGTTCGATCAGCGTGCTCAAGTAATCCTGCGCCGCCAATTTACGCCGCATCTCTTCGTCATAGGGCCGTACCCCCGCGCCAATGATAGCCCAAGAATGCGCCAAGCCCTGTTGCATCAAACGATGCAGATACCACGACTGATGTGCGCGGTGAAAATTGCCCAGACCGATGTGAACAATCCCGGCCGACAGGCGCGCACGATCATAGGTCGGAACCGTGATCCCATCTGGCAAAGAGGCAAGCGTTGCGTTTGAAAGTGTCTTCATCTTGACCTCAGCTCATCCACTGGCCGCCATCGACGTTATACGTCTGGGCGACAATGTAATCGGCCTCATCTGAGGCAAGGAAAATGGCCATTCCGGTCAAATCAGAGGCCCGGCCCATCCGGCCATACGGCACCGCATCTCCGACTTCTTTTTTCTTTTGGCCCAAGGGTTTGCCCTCATATTTGGCAAAGAACGCATCCACCCCGTCCCAATGCTCACCATCGACCACGCCGGGGGCGATGGCGTTGACGTTGATGCCATGGGAAATCAGGTTCAGCCCCGCCGATTGGGTCAGCGAAATCACCGCCGCTTTGGTGGCGCAATAGGTGGCGACAAGCGCCTCGCCACGCCGTCCGGCTTGCGACGCCATGTTGATGATCTTGCCGCCCTTGCCGCGCGCGATCATGTGTTTGGCGACCGCCTGCATGGTGAACAGCGTGCCGCCGACATTGATGTCAAACAGCCGGTGAAAATCGTCACGGGTGATTTCGACCAAGGGCGCGGCAGAAAACAGCGCGGCGTTGTTGATCAGGATGTCGATCCCGCCCAGCGCTTTGGCCGCCTGCGCAACCGCCGCGTCAATGCTGTCTTGCGAGGCCACATCCATCTCGATGGCGATCGCGTCCTCTCCCAGCTCCGCTGCCGCGGCCTGCGCGCGGGTGATGTTGATGTCGGCGATGGCGACCCGCGCGCCCTCCGCCACATAGGCTTTGGCGAAGTCATAGCCGATACCACGCGCCGCGCCGGTGATCAGCGCGGTTTTTCCTGAAAGCCTGTTCATGCGATGCGGAGCCCCTCTGCGTCAAACCGATGCAGGTGCGCAAGATCCGGCGTCAGATAGATCGTGTCGCCATAATAGAGCGCCACTTCGCCCGAGGCTCGCACGGTCAGAGGATCATGGAACCCCTCAACCGTGACATGGAAAAACGTATCCGACCCCAAGTGTTCCGACACGCCAACGGTGCCTTTCCATGCGCCCGATTCCGGTGAGATCGCGATATGTTCCGGGCGAATGCCGATGGTGGTGGCGCGGTGCTTTTCCGCCTCAGGGCCGGTCAAAAGGTTCATCTTCGGTGAGCCAATAAAGCCCGCAACAAAGACGTTGCGCGGTGTGCGGTATAGCTCCATCGGCGAGCCGACCTGTTCGATCCGCCCCGCTTGCAGCACAACGATTTTATCGGCCATGGTCATCGCTTCGACTTGGTCGTGAGTGACGTAGACCATGGTTGTGGTCAGGCGTTTGTGCAGTTCAGAGATTTCCAACCGCATCCCGACCCGAAGCGCCGCGTCCAGATTGGACAGCGGTTCGTCAAACAAAAACGCATCCGGTTCGCGCACGATGGCGCGACCAATCGCAACCCGTTGCCGTTGACCACCGGACAATTGCCCCGGACGCCGGTCGAGATAATCGGTGAGGTTGAGCGCCTTGGCAGCCGCTTCAATCCGGCTGTCCTGTTCGTCTTTGGGCATCCCGGCCATGCGCATCGGAAAGGCGATGTTTTTACGCACCGACATATGTGGGTAAAGCGCATAGCTTTGAAACACCATCGCCAGACCGCGTTTGGCCGGAGGCGTTTGGGTGGCGTCCTGACCGTTGATGCGGATCTCGCCGCCAGAGACATCCTCAAGCCCGGCAATCAGGCGCAAGAGCGTGGATTTGCCACAGCCCGAGGGCCCGACAAAGACCACGAATTCGCCGTCTTCAATCGTCAGATCCAGTGGCGGAATGACTTCGACATCGCCAAAAGCCTTGCTGACTTTATCAAGTGTAATGCGTCCCATTTGGCCGCTCCTTCTGTCGATATTTTACTTCACAGCGCCAAAGGTCAGGCCGCGAACGAGTTGTTTTTGGCTGAACCAGCCCATGATCAGGATCGGTGCAATCGCCATTGTCGAGGCCGCCGAAAGTTTGGCGTAAAACAGGCCTTCAGGGCTTGAATAGCTGGCGATGAACGCGGTCAGGGGCGCGGCTTTGGCAGCCGTCAGATTGAGCGTCCAAAACGCCTCGTTCCACGCCAAGATGATGTTCAAAAGCACCGTCGAGGCGATGCCCGGGATCGCCATGGGCGTCAGCACGTAAAGGATTTCCGAACGCAATGTCGCCCCGTCCATCCGTGCGGCTTCCAAAATCTCGCCGGGGATTTCCTTGAAGTAAGTGTAGAGCATCCAGACGATGATCGGCAGGTTGATCAGGGTCAAAACAATGACCAAACCAATTTGCGTGTCCAACAGGCCGAGGTTGCGGAAGATCAGGTACATTGGCACCAAAACCCCCACTGGCGGCAACATTTTGGTGGAGAGCATCCACATCAAAATATCTTTGGTCCGGCGTGAGGGCACGAATGCCATGGACCATGCGGCGGGGATGGCGATGATTAGCCCCAACAGCGTTGAACCGCCGGACAAGACCACCGAATTCCAGAAATGGCGGAAGTAGTTTGAGCGCTCTTGCACGGTGACGTAATTCTCCAAGGTCCAGTGAAAATTGAAGAAAACCGGCGGATCGGAGATGGCCTGTGCCTCGGTTTTGAACGAGGTCAGGATCGTCCAGAGGATCGGAAAGAAGATCGCGAGACCGACAGCCCAGGCGAAGAATGTGGTGACGAGTTTGCGGTTGGTCGAAACGGAACGTGCCATGATCGCCTCCTTACGCGTCGAGGTTTTTGCCGATCATCCGCATCAGGAAGATCGCAACAATATTGGCGAGAATGATGGCAACGACGCCACCGGCGGAGCCTCCGCCCACATCGAATTGCAACAGAGATTGCATATAGATGAGGTAGGTGAGGTTGGTTGACGCTGTGCCCGGACCGCCGTTGGTGGTCACAAGGATTTCTGCGAAAACCGAGAGCAAAAAGATGGTTTGGATCAGGATCACCACGGTGATCGCGCGCGACAGATGCGGCAGCATGATGAACCAAAACCGTTTGATCCAGGGCGCGCCGTCCATTTCTGAGGCTTCCAATTGCTCTTGGTCAAGCGACTGAAACGCGGTCAACAGGATGAGCGTCGCGAAAGGCAACCATTGCCAAGACACAATACCAATGATCGACGCCAAGGGCGCCTGGGCGAGGAAATCAAACGGCTCAAGCCCGAAGAATTTGAACAGATGCGCGAACAGCCCATTCACCGGGTTCATAAACATGTTTTTCCACACCAAGGCGGAAACGGTCGGCATCACGAAAAACGGCGCGATGACCAGAATGCGCACAATGCCTTGGCCAAAAAATGGCTGATCGAGCAAGAGCGCCAAAAGCACGCCGCCAATCACCGTCACCAAAAGCACGCCGCACACCAAAAGGATCGTATTGGTCAGCGCGGCAAAAAACGCCGGATCGGTGAGGAAGTATTTGTAATTGGTCAGCCCGGTGAATTCCTCCATCCCCGGCATCAACAGGTTGTAGCGCAGGAAGGAGAAATAGAGCGTCATGGAGAGCGGGATCAGCATCCACCCGAGCAGCAAGAGCACTGCGGGCGAGATCATAATCCGGGCGCTGGCGCGAGAATGTTTCGTGGCCATGGGGTGCCTCGGTGTCTGCGTGAGGGATATGGACGGGCCGGTTTTCGTCAACCGGCCCGCCACTGGGAGAAGCGTAAAACGTGGCGGGCTTACTTGATGTAGCCAGCTTTCATCATTTCACGTTCTGTGAGTTTTTGAGCGTTCTCAAGTGCTTGATCTGCCGACATTTGCCCGGCCAATGCGGCGGAGAACTGTTGACCCACGGCAGTGCCGAGACCTTGGAACTCAGGGATGGCAACAAATTGCACACCGACATAGGGCACGTCATCCACAGTCGGATTTTGCGGATCGGCGGACAGGATGCTTTCCAGCGTCATTTTCGCGAACGGCACTTTTTGATACTCTTCGTTCATGTAAAGCGACTGACGCGTGCCCGGAGGAACGTTGGCCCAACCTTCTTTCGAGGCGACCAAAGCGGTGTACTCTTTCGAGGTGGCCCATTCGACAAAGGCTTTCGCCGCGTCGACTTTTTGGGTCCCCGCCGGAATGCCGAGGTTCCACGCCCAGAGCCAGTTGCCGCGTTTGCCAAGCCCGTTGTCGGGTGCAAGGGCAAAGCCGACGCTGTCGGCCACGGACGAGTCATTCGGGTTGGTCACGAAAGAGGCCGCAACCGTGGCGTCGATCCACATGCCGCATTTGCCGGTCTGGAACAACGAGAGGTTCTCGTTAAACCCATTTCCGGATGCGCCCGGAGGGCCGTAGTTGTTCATCAGATCGAGGTAGAAGTTGAGCGTGGTTTTCCACTCTTCCGAGTCGAATTGCGGTTTCCAATCCATGTCAAACCACTTGGCACCGAACGAGTTGGACATGGCGGTCAAGAAAGCCATGTTTTCGCCCCAGCCCGCTTTGCCGCGCAAACAGATGCCGTAGACTTCGCCGTCTTTGTCGGTCATCGCCGCGGCGGCCTCTTTGATGAAATCCCACGTTGGGGCGTCCGGCATGCTCAGCCCGGCTTTTTCCATCAGGTCGGTGCGATACATCACCATCGAGCTTTCGCCATAAAACGGCGCACCGTAGAGGTTGCCATCCACCGTCAAACCATCGCGGATCGCGGGCAAAATGTCGTCGATGTCGTAGCTGTCCGGCAGATCATTGAGCGACACGAGCCACCCACGTTCGCCCCAGATCGGAACCTCATAGGTGCCGATGGTCATCACGTCGAATTGGCCGCCTTTGGTGGCAACATCTTGGGTCACGCGCTGGCGCAGCACGTTTTCCTCAAGGGTCACCCATTCGACCTCAATATCCGGGTGTTTGGCGTAAAAATCATCCATCAGACCCTGCATGCGGATCATGTCGCCGTTGTTCACGGTCGCCACAGTGATGGTCTCGGCAGAAGCGCCCGCTGACACTGCAGCAAGAGCACACGCCCCCATGAGGGTGCGGAATGTCGTATTCATGGTATCCTCCCTTACGAATTGAGCATTTGCTCACTTCATGGACCAATGCTCACTCATAAACATAGAGTCTGTCAAGAGCGATTAAATGAAAGCCCTTTGGGAGATTTTTTTACTTCGAAATAAGAGACTTAGCTGTCCACTCGTCAGTGAACAATCCGTCGATCAATCCACCTCGCAGTGCAGCATCGAGCGCCGCACGCTTACTCGCGCCCGCGCCAATGCAATACACGGGCATGTCCGCTTCGGGCACGCGTACCCCCACCATGCGGTCATTGACGGGGTGATCAAGGTATCTGCCATCGGCATCAAAAATGTGACCACATATCTCGCCAACACCGCCGGAGGCACGCACCGCGGTCAATTCCTCGGCGGAGAGAAACCCATCAACATAAAGTGGCGCGTCATCGCTCATTTGACCGATCCCGACAATCGCGAGATCGGCGGATTTGGCCAATTCGCGTGACGCCATGACATGTGGCAAGGACCGATATAGGGTCAGTTCAACCTCATCACGCGCCGCAACAGGCACCGACATCGGGTAATGACGGGCCCGAATTTTTTCGGCAAACCGCATGATCACCTCGTAAAACGAGGCGGAGCTGTCAGGCGCAACATTCCCGATCAGCGATACGAGCTTGTGGTGCGATCCATCGACTGCGCGCAATTGCTCAACCACGGTTTTAAGTGTCCGCCCCGTGCCCAATGCAAAGACTTTCGGCTCCTCAGAGGCAAACAGCCGCTCCAGCACCGGGGCAACAAAAGGGGCAAGGCCCTGAAGTGGATCACCCCCCGCCCCAAGCCCCGGCGACACCCAGGCAGAGGTCAGACCAAACCGGGACTTCAAGGCCCGTTCCAGCTCAAGACATTCGGCAATCGGATGTTCAATCCGCACCCGAATCAACCCCTCAGAAGAAGCCCGCGCCACAAGCCGCTGCGCTCTTTGCCGAGAAATGCCCAGCTCCTGCGCAATCTGGTCTTGGGTCAGCCCACCGACAAAGGACAACCATGCCGCGCGCGCCGCCAAATCGCGTGGCGAGATGTCTGTATCGTCGACATTGCCCTTGGGTTTAGCCTGCGTCATGATCGGACATATCCTTCATAAGGTATTCGGCAGAATGAAAGAATTCGCCGTAGGATGCAAATACACGATGGGCCTGTGGCGGCTTAGACATATCAAGGTCCAACCCAGCCAGGTGACTGCCGCCCACAAACCGCCACACAGTCATTCCCGCCGAAAGCCCGGCCTGAACCCCCGCCAAGGAATCCTCGATCACCAAACAGCGCTCGGGCGAAACCCCGTTTTTCTGCGCCGCCAAAAGAAACATATCCGGGGCCGGTTTGCCGCGAGAGACTTCTTTGGACGTCGTGGTGCGATCCTCGAATAAACCTGCCAATTCCACCATCAACAGCGATTGTGCCAGCCGCGGCGGGCTTGAACTGGTCGCCAAAGCATAGGGCACGCGCAACTGTTCGATCACCTCGCGCACCCCCGGCATGATTTTCAAATCTGCCTCAAACGCGGCCATCAACCGGGCGCGATACTCGGCCTCAAACCCATCGGGCAAGGTGATCCCAAATTCCTTTTGGATTTGATCCAGCACCACGGGATAGCTACGACCAAGGAAATGCTGAGCGACATAAGCGGTGTCGATGATCACGCCATAGCCTTTGAGCTCAGCGATCAACATCCGCGCGGAAATCACTTCGCTGTCAATCAACACGCCGTCACAGTCAAAGATCACCAGATCAAACATGTCGCCCCCCTTGTTCCTGCCCCTCAGCCCGACATAGGGTAGCGAGGCAGGTGAGGCGAGACAATTGCAAACCGACCTTCAGCCAAGCTCCATCGTGGCGATGCCATAGAGCGTTTGCACGGCGGGGGGATTGGGCGGCCGGCCACGATACATACGCGCGGTCTCAAACGTGAGCTCAAACCCTTGGGCGATGAGTGTCTGACGAAAATCTTGTTGCAGATCAGGGACATCGACAATGACATCCGAAGCCCCCAAGGCCTGTGCCGCGCTGTGCATCAACGCTAAAGCCGTCTGTTGATCCGGGGCAATCACCGGCCCAATTTTGCAGCCTTGGTGACACAAACGGGCCGTGGCAAAACCGGTGATCTCGTCGTCTTTTTCGCAAACAACGCTCTGTTGCGTTTCGGTCCCTAAAAGCCACCCGGACAGGAAACACGGGCGCATATAGCCATTGGCCAGCCGATCCAATGTGGCGATGGCAGTTATATCCTGCGGCATCATCGGTCGCAAACCCGGCAACACCACGACAGGCACCCCACCCTCAAACCGCGCCGTAGACCCGGTTTTGACAAAGCCGGACTTGGCATAATTGGCCTCTTGCGCGGCCACCCCATCCAGTCCAACCGTGCGTGTTCCGGCGTGTTTCAACGCCTCAGTCCAGAGCGCATAGCCGATCCCGCGCCCCCTGAATGCTGGCAGGCACAGGTAGAGGCCCAGAAAGGCAAAATCCGCATCGTGATTGACCACAGAAATGGCCGCGACGATTTGATCCTCGACCTCTGCCAAAAAAAACCCGTCCCCGTCTGCGCCCCAAAACGCCGATGCGTCGTCCAGTCCGGGGTTCCACCCTTCCGCGGCGGCCCATTGCAAAACCTGTCCCAGATCTCTTGGGGTCGCGCGTCGCAACTTCATTTCAACGCATCTTTCAACGATTTCGCGACAGAGGGCTGATCGCGCAGATCGAGCGAGGTCAACAGATCAACCAGATGGTGTTTCATCAATTCCTCCGCCGCATCTGGATCATTGCGTCCGAGCGCCTTGATCAGCGCGTCATGGGCGTGGCTTTCGCAAAGCGCGGTGCGGCGTTGCCAATACAGCGCGATGATCAGCGAAGAGCGCGACACCAGTTGGGCGATGAAGTCCGCAATGGTGGTTTGATCGGCGATCCGGGCCATTTCGATGTGAAACATTCCCGACAGATGCAGCGCACGTCCGGTGTCGCCCGCGTGCAATGCGGCATGTTCGGCGTCTATATGCTTTTGCAGGACCTTTATATCGGCAGCAGTGGCCCGTTCAGCGGCGGAACGCGCGGTGCGCGGCTCCAAAAGCGCACGGGCCTCAAACACCTCGCGCGCCTCACGCACAGAAGGCTGGGCAACAAAGGCTCCGCGATTGCGTTTGAGTTCAACTAGGCGGTCGTGGGCCAAGTGTTGCAGCGCGGCGCGCACCACCGTGCGGCTGACACCGTAAATCTCACCCACCTCGTCTTCGTTCAGCTTCATCCCCGGCGACAGGCGGTGTTCGTGAATGGCTGTCGCCAGACTGTCCGCAACTTTGCCGCTGCCACCGCCGCTGTGCTCCACCATACCCTGCATCACCGATATCCTTCGTACTTTCCGTCTTTGGAGCTTTTCGCCGCACGCCCTGATTCTCAAGCCCGATGGTTGAATTATATCGTCCACAACATTGTATACAAACATGGCGCATAATTAATGCACCTTTATGTACAGAGCGCCCAATCAATGGGCATTTGATGTGCGCACCCGCTGCAACTGCGAAAAAATCTTCTGCCCTGCAAAAAACCGGACAAGCGTAAACGCCATCGGACCCCAAAGGATGGATTGCACATGCGCTCTGGCAAAGACCTTGAACTCGTCAATCTGACAAAGCGCTATGGCACGACAACCGCCGTAGATCAGATCAATTACGTCTTTCAAAATGGCAGCTATGTCTGCCTTTTGGGGCCATCGGGGTGCGGAAAATCCACAACACTGCGGATGATCGCCGGGCACGAAAGCGTCTCTGACGGCTCTATCCTATTGGATGGGTTTGATATTTCACACCTGCCCCCGGCCAAACGCGGCACTGCGATGATGTTTCAAAACTACGCGCTGTTCCCGCATTTGAACGTCCGTGACAACGTCGCCTTCTCGTTGCGAATGAAGGGCATCGACAAACCCGCGCGCCACAAGGCCGCCAACGAGATGTTGGAACTGGTGCAAATGACTGCCTTTGCCGACCGGCTCCCGGCACAGCTTTCGGGTGGACAACAGCAACGTGTCGCTTTGGCGCGGGCTTTGGTGACCAAGCCGCGAGTGTTGTTGCTCGACGAACCTCTCTCCGCCCTTGATCCGTTTTTGCGCATCAAAGTGCGAGCCGAATTGAAACGCATTCAACGCGAGCTGGGCATCACCTTTTTACACGTCACCCATGGGCAGGACGAAGCGCTGGCGCTGGCTGATGAGATCGTGGTGATGAACAATGCGGTGATTGAACAGGCCGGCCCCGCGCGCAGCGTGTGGAACACGCCGCGCACCGAATTCGTGGCACGTTTCATGGGCGGACATAATGTGATTTCGCTGAATGGCACCAAGGTCGCCCTACGTGCCGATGAGGTCACTTTGGGCGAGGCCGGACTGGCCGCCACTGTGATCTCGGTCGAATATCAGGGCGCGCATGTGGCAATGACCTCGATGACCAACGCGGGCGAAGAAGTCTTGGCGCTGGTGCCCGAAGATCAATTTTTTCAAATGCCGAAAAATCCGGGCGATGCCGTGCGGCTTGCTTGGGACGAGGGGCGGGTCCACCGCCTCCAAGCCTAACCTCTCCTCCAAAACCTCTGCAACAAGGGAAGATTGTCATGTCTAAAATGCGTTATTCGCGCCGCGCGGTGCTTAAGGGCGGGGCTGCCGCCGCCGCAGCCTCTGCATTCCCCGCGCCCATGGTCTGGGCACAGGAAATCAAAGATATCACTCTGCGCCAATTCGGCACCGGGGTGTCCAACCTCAATGAAGTTGGGCAAAAGGTGAAAGAAGACTTGGGTTTCACGCTTGAAATGACCGCATTGGATTCCGATTCCGTGACCCAACGCGCCGCGACCCAGCCCGACAGTTTTGACATCGCGGATATCGAATATTGGATCTGTAAAAAAGTCTGGCCGACCGGAAATCTTCAGGCCATGGACACGTCCAAAATCAAGAATTACGACAAGATTGTCGGCATTTTCAAATCCGGCAAACTGACCCCGGACAGCGTGATCGCCCAAGGCACCGCGCCCTCCACCGTCGGCTTTGTCGAAGGTCCGGGCGCGACCTCTTTTGCCACCGAAGAAACCGGCTGGATGACCCTGATCCCAACGATCTACAACGCCGACACGCTGGGCATCCGCCCTGACCTGATCGGCCGTCCGATCAACACATGGGCCGAACTGTTGAACCCTGAGTTCAAAGGCAAAGCCTCGATCCTCGACATCTCCTCGATCGGCATCATGGACATGGCGATGGTCTGTGAAGCGATGGGTGAAATCCAATATGCCGACAAAGGCAACATGACCAAAGACGAGATCGACAAGACATTTGCGATTTTCACCGAAGCCAAAAAAGCCGGTCAGTTCCGCGCCTTTTGGAAGAGCTTTGACGAGTCGGTGAACCTGATGGCCTCTGGCGAAGTTGTGATCCAATCCATGTGGTCGCCTGCGATCACTGCGGTGAAATCGCGCGGCATTGAGTGTGTCTATCAACCGCTCAAAGAAGGCTATCGCTCTTGGGGCGGCGGCATCGGGCTTTCGAAATCCCTGACGGGCATGGAGCTGGATGCGGCTTACGAATACATCAACTGGTATCTCGATGGCTGGGTCGGCGGGTTCCTGATGCGTCAGGGCTACTACTCCGCTGTGCCGGAGACCTCCAAAGAGTACATGTCCGAAAACGAATGGGGCTACTGGTTTGAAGGCAAAGCGGCCACCGGCGACATCACCTCGCCGTTTGGCGATGTATTGGCCAAGGCGGGTGAGACCCGTGATGGTGGATCATTCTATGATCGGATGGGCTCTGTCGCCTGTTGGAACGCGGTCATGGATGAGAACCAATACATGGTCCGCAAATGGAACGAATTCATCGCCTCCTAATATGAGGGGGCTCTGCCCCCTCCGGTGCAGCCCTACGGGGCCGCACCTTCCTCCCCCGAGATATTTTCAGACAAAAGAAGCGCGCGGGCGAGACCCGGTGTTGAGTGAGGACAAATGTTGAAAAACCGTCACATCCAAGGATGGCTACAGGCCTCTCCCCTGACGCTTGTCCTCATCGGATTTTTGATCTTGCCGATCATCACCATCGTGGTGGTCAGCTTTTGGCGCGCCACAGAATTTTCGATCATCCCAGATTTTTCTTTGGAGAATTATGAGTTCCTGTTCGGCTCGCCTGTCACCTACAAAGTGTTTTACGCCACATTGAAATATGCGGCGATCACATGGGCGCTGACGCTTTTGATCGGCTTTACCGTCGCCTATTACCTCGCCTTTCACATCCGCAGCCAGACCATGCAAATCGCGCTATTTTTGCTCTGCACGATCCCATTTTGGACTTCAAATATCATCCGCATGATCTCATGGATTCCGTTCCTTGGCCGCAATGGTATCGCCAATTCGGCACTGCAATCCTGGGGCGTGATTGATCAACCGCTGGAGTGGCTTTTATATTCGGATTTCTCCGTGATCCTGGCCTTTGTCCATCTCTATACCCTGTTCATGGTGGTGCCGATTTTCAACACGATGACCCGGATTGATCACAGCTTGATCGAAGCGGCGCGGGACAATGGCGCGAGCGGATTTCAAACGTTGCGGCATGTGATTGTGCCGCTGACCAAGCCGGGAATCATGATTGGCACGATCTTTGTGCTGACGCTTGTCATGGGCGATTTCATCACCGTGCGCTTCATGTCGGGGTCGCAAAAGGCCAATGTCGGACGCCTGATTTCCAATGACATCGCCCTATTGCAATACCCCTCCGCCGCCGCCACCGCCGTGATCCTGTTGATCACTGTGCTGATTGTCATCGGTATCCTGTTGCGCTTTGTCGATATTCGCAAGGAGCTTTGATCATGGAAAAACGCCCCGGTTCCTTCTACGTCCTCAGCGCGATTTTCGCCCTATTCATCTTGTTCCTTTACGGCCCGACCCTGACCATCGGCATCCTATCGTTTCAGGGACCCGGAGGCGGGCTGACCTTTCCGATGCGTGGTGTGTCATTTCATTGGTTCCGTGACCTGTTTGAACAACAGGCGGTGGGCGATATTTGGGGATCATTCCGGCGCTCCTTTGCGCTTGGGCTGATGGTCATGGTGACGACCGTCGTGGTGTCGGTCATGGGCGGCTTTGCCTTTCGGAAACGGTTCTATGGCTCGGGCATTTTGTTTTACCTGATCATCGCCTCACTGGTGATCCCGTCGATCCTGATCTCGCTTGGAGTCGGCCTGATCTTTAGCCAATTGGGCCTCAAAATCCACTGGGCCACGTCGGGTTTTGGGTCGCAACTGACATGGACCTTGCCCTTTGGCTTGTTGATCATGTTTGCCGTATTCAACCGTTTCGACAAATCCTTTGAAGAGGCTGCGCGCGACCAAGGTGCCTCGCCATGGCAAACGGTGCGCTATGTCGTTTTGCCGATCATTGCGCCCTCTCTCATTGGCGTGGGCCTGTTTGGGTTCACTCTGTCCTATGACGAATTCGCCCGTACTTTGTTGACGGCAGGATCGTATAACACACTGCCGCTGGAAATCTTTGGCATGACCACCAATGTGACCACGCCGGTGATTTACGCGCTTGGCACAATGACCACGTTGTTTTCGCTTTTGATCATCGGCGCGTTTCTTTTGATCGTGTGGATTTTGGGCAAACGCCGCGCACGGCTTGGCTCCGATGCGGGCAAAGGGGTCTGAGGTGAAAATCCTTTTTCTCAATCCGAATGCCTCAGCCCATATGACACAGAGTGTTGTGGCGACCGCCCGCGCGCTCTTGCCTGAGGCCGAGATTTTAGGCTGGACCAACGCGGATGGCCCGCCCGCGATTCAAGGCCCTGAAGATGGCGCGGCGGCGATCCCCGGTCTGATGGCTTTGTTGCCGAAGGCGCACGAAGAGGGCGTTGAGGCCATTGTCATCGCCTGTTTTGATGATACCGGCTTAGAGGTCCTGCGCGCAGCCGCGCATTGTCCGGTGATCGGAATCGGCGAAGCGGCCTATCATTTTGCCCTGCTCAATGGTCAAAGCTACGGCGTAGTCACGACGCTTGATGTCTCTGTCCCGGTGATCGAAGGCAATATTCAACGCCTTGGATTTGAGACGGCCTGCCTTGCGGTTTCGGCCAGTGGCATCGCGGTTTTGGAGGTCGAAGAAGGCCGCCCCGAGGTCTTGGATCACCTCACGAAAGAGATCAAAGCCATGGGCGCGCGCGGCGCACAAGCCGTGATTTTGGGATGTGCGGGCATGTCCGCGCATCATGCCACTTTGACGCACAGCTCAGGCGTGGTTCTCATCGACGGGGTCCGGGCAGCCACGCTTTTGGCGCAGGCTTTGGTGGTGGATCAGCACTCAGTGTGATTTCGTCCAAGCAGCGTTGCTTTGGGCCAAAAGCGCGTCTTTCGGCACCACGGGACAGACCACCGGAAGTGCCGCAATCCGCGTGGCCTCTTCTGGTGCGACCCCCAACATGCGCAAAATCGCAGCAACAAAAGCCGGAACATCGACGTCCTCGCCCGCCACGATCCGGCGCATAAGCGCAAGCGTGCCGACCTCTAGGATGTCGGTCACCATCGCTTGCGGCATTGGGCAAAAGTCACCCGCCATCATCGAGTCACTCACGAAACAGGGCGCGACCTCATCCAAGACCTGACCAAACCCATAGGCATGCCGACCGATCCGCGCGGTAAATTCAAGGAAAAGCGGATGTGCGCGGGCCAGTTCAACAAAGGCTTTGACGCCATAAGCCAGCCGTTCCGCCGGAGGCAAATCCTCATCAATCGCCTCGAAAATCAGCGAGACGATTTCGCGCGCAAGGGCTCGTTTGGCGGCAACCAAGACATCATCAATGGTGTCGAAATAGTTGTAAAACGTGCCGCGCGACACGCCCGCACGGCGCACGACATGATCAATCACTGTACCATTCACACCCTGGTCGGCAAAGACCATGGTGCCCGCCTCGACCAGACGATCATAGGTGCGCTGGCGGCGTTCTTGGCCAATCCGGGTGCGGTAATCAACGGTGTCCGCATCAGAGTTCACATCCTCGGTCACGCCGCCTCCTTTGTTTCCGGTTTGACCCGGAACACAAGGCAGTACAGTGCAGGCGCAAAGAGCAATGTGATCAACGTCCCCGCAATAATCCCGCCCATCATCGCAAAGGCCATTGGTCCCCAAAACACCTGACGCGAAATCGGGATCAAGGCCAAAGAGGCTGCCGCGGCGGTCAAGAGGATCGGCCGTGCGCGACTGTCAGACGCCTCAAACACGGCAGTCCAACGCGATTTACCTTCGCGACGCAGATCTTCGATGGCTTGAATCAGGATGATCGAATTGCGGATCAAAATGCCGACGAGGGCGAGCACCCCGAGCAAGGCAACAAATCCCATCGGAGCACTGGCACTCAAAAGTGCGGCAACAACGCCGATCAGGCCCAAGGGCGCCACCGCAATGACGACGAACATCAGGCGGAAACTTTGGACCTGTATCATCGTCAGCGTCAGCATGATCAACAGCATAATCGGCATGACAGCGGCAATCGGGCCCTGACTTTCGGCGCTGCTTTCCACCGTGCCCCCGACCTCGACCGTATAGCCGCGTGGCAGGCTTTGTTCAAAACTGGCAATCGCCGGTTCCAAGGCATTGACCAAGGTGGCTGGCAAATCATCAGAGGCAATCGCCGCCTTTACGGTGATCACGGGCGCACGGTCCTCTTGTCGGATCAGCGGCTGTTCGGTCACCCAATCCAGCGTCGCAATCGAGGACAGCGGAATGGACACGCCTTGCGCATTGGCAAATTGTAGATTTTCCAGAGCGGTCAAGGTTTTACGATCTTCCTCAGCACCGCGAATCTCGACATCAATCAAAGTGCGCGCATCGCGGATTTGTGTCACCGTTGAGCCCTCAAACAGGCTCGACATCACCCCCGCCACATCCGATTGGGTCAACCCAAGCTGACGCAACCGCGCCTGATCCAGATCGACACGCACCACCCGAGAGGGCTCATTCCAGTCGAGCGAAATCGCGGTCAACCGCTCCTCCTTCGACAACACCGCAGCCAATTCACGCGCATGGTCCCGCAACTCGGAATAATCTGGACCAGAAATCCGGTATTGCACGGGCTTGCCAACCGGCGGCCCAAGCTCAAAGGTTTTGGGATAGAATTCAACGCCAAGCCGGTTCTCGGAATAGGCCCGAACTTTCGCCAAAAGGCGATCACGCGCCTCCAGATCTGGGGTCAGAATCAAGAGCTGACCAATGTTCGGCCCCGGTGTCAGCGCCTCCAAGGTCAACACAACCCTAGGCGCACCATTGCCGATATAGGTCGTCCAGAATGTAGCCTCGTCCTGAGCGCCCAGCCATGTTTCAAACTGTGCAATCTCCGTATCCGTCGCATAGATGCTGGCGTTTTGGCGCAGGGTCACATCAACCAAAACCTCGGGGCGGTCCGAACTTGGGAAAAACTGTTGTTCGACCTTGCTCATGCCAACCACGGCCAGTGCAAAAACCGCGAATGTGATGACAACGGTCAAAAGCCGGAACCGCATCGCGAGCCGCAAAAGGTGGTGAAAGCGACGACGCAACCATCCCGGTTCACCATGCACATGTTTCCATTTTTTCGGTAAAAACGTCGCCCCCAACACCGGCGCAAACAACACGGCGACAATCCAGCTCAGGATCAGCGAAATTGTAATCACATAGAACAAGGTGATGGTGTATTCACCGGCGTTGCTGCTGTTGAGACCAATCGGGATAAAGCCGGCGGTGGTGATCAACGTCCCCGTCAACATCGGCCACGCGATCGAGGTCCAGGCATAGGCCGCCGCCTTGTGACGGCTTTCGCCCAGTTCAAGACGCGAGATCATCGTTTCGATCGCGATCATGGCATCATCGACCAAAAGGCCCAGCGCAATGATCAAAGCGCCCAGCGAAATCCGCTGAAGCGTGATACCCAAAACCTCCATAAACACAAAGGTCAGAGCCAAAACCAAGGGGATCGTCAGGCTGACGACAAATCCCGCCCGCACACCGAGAGACACAAAGCTCACCGCAAGCACGATCACCACCGCCTCGATCAGCGCTTTCACGAAATGCCCCACCGACTCCTCAACCACTTTCGGCTGATCCGCGACATGGTGGACATTGATGCCCACTGGCAATGTCGTTGTGAGTTCGGCCATGGTTTCATCCAAAGTCTCGCCAAAGTCGAGCACATTGCCACCCTCGCGCATCCCGATTTTCAGACCGATCGCGGGGGCACCATTGTAACGAAACAATTCCGACGGCGGATCATCATAGCCCGATGTCACATTGGCCACATCGGCCAGCGTAAAAAAGATGTCACCTGAGCGCAGCGGCGCATTGGCGAGAGCGTCTACACTGTCGAATTGCCCGGTGACCCGCAGCAAAATGTTTTCGTTATCGGTGCTGATCATCCCCGAGGGGACGATTTGGTTTTGCGCGGCGAGAGAGCCCAAAACGGTTTGCCCATCGAGGCCGAAAGCGGCCAGGCGACGAGCGGAAAATTCGATGTGAATGACCTGGTCACGGGTGCCGAACACTTCGACTTTACCCGCATCATCAAGACTTTGAACCACATCGCGAACATCTTCGACATAGTCTTTGACCTCCTCGGGCGCATAGCCGTCCGCGGTAAAGGCATAGACCGTCCCAAACACATCCCCAAAGTCATCATTATAGGCAAAGCCTTGAAATTCTTGCGGGAACTGGCTTTGGATGTCTGACATCATTTGCCGCACGCGGGTCCAAGACGGTCGCACTTCGGAAGCGGGAACATTATCGCGCAAATCGACATAGACCAGTGCGATCCCCGGATAGGTCACAGAGCGCGTACCATCGAGGGTCGCGAGTTCTTGCAGTTTGCGTTCAATCCGATCCGTCACCTGCGTCACGGTTTCCTCGGCTGTGGCCCCCGGCAAACTTGCCGTCACCACCATGGTGCGGATGGTGAAAGACGGGTCCTCTTCACGCCCAAGCCTCATGTAGCTGAGCGATCCAGCAACCACAGCGATGATCATCATGAACCAGATAAAGGAGCGATGCCCCAGTGCCCAATCCGATAGGTTGAACCCCTTCATTCGAGCCGCTCCCCAACTTTTTGTCCGTCTTCCAGCGCATGGACACCGCGCACGACGATTTCATCATTTTCAGAAAGCCCCGTGGTGATCACCACCCGGTCGCCAACGCTGTCACCCAGTGTCACCGGGACAAATGTCACCACACGATCCGGCGAGACCCGCCAAACGCCGGGGCTGTCTTGTGTCCCCGCAATGGCGCTGATGGGCAGAGTCATCGCCGGGTCCGCGCCACGATTATAGGCCGCCGTGATCAAAGTGCCGATGCGATAATCCTCTGGCGGAGCAATCAGCATGAGCCGCAATCTGCGTGTCTCAAGACTGGTGTCAGCAACGGGTTCAATCACGCTCAGCCGCGCCATCACCGGAGCGACACCCCCCGAGCGGTGACGGACCACGAATCCCGCACCTTCGGGCATGATCGCAGCGACAGACGCAGGCACATCAATGATCGCCTCGCGTCCCATTGGATCGGCAATCTCCATCACACTCACGCCCGGACTGACAAGCGTGCCGGGATCGACGGAGGTGGACAGGACAATCCCATCGCGCGGAGCAACAAGGCTACCGTAGCGGGCCGCCTCTGTGGCTTGGGCCAGATTGGCACGCACACTTTCGAGCTGCGCCGCCGTGGCATCGCGATTGGCGCGCGCCGCTTCGAGTTGCGCCGTGGTCGCCACATTGCGCTCCACAAGTGCCGAAACGCGCTCATATTGGCTTTGCGCAAATTCGGCTTGCGCTTGGACACCCGACACGGCGGCTTCAGCCACAGCGACATCTTGCGCCAATGTGATTTGGTCCAAGCTTGCAAGCACCTGCCCATTGACGACGCGGTCCCCGGCGGCGACATCAAGCGTCGCCAAACGACCGCTGGTTTGGAATGCCAAAGCGGTCACATCTTGGCCCCGGATCACCCCGGAGTATTGACGTTTGACCACCGGGTCAGTCGACACGAATTCGGAGATCACCGGGCGCTGAGCCCGCGTTTCAATCCCATCGGACTGGGCCAAAGCCCCCTGTCCAACGCCAGAGAAAGCAAACATCACAGCCAAAAGGCGCAGCGGTTTAATCATTGCTTCGTCTCCCCTGCGACCACCGGGCGGCCATCGAACAGCATTTGTGATCCGGCCCCAACCACGAGGTCGCCCTCGTCGAGGCCCTGCGTGAGTTCAACGGTCATATCGTTATATGAGCCCACGCGCACGGATTTGAGCGACACGGTGGAGGTTTCAGGATCGACCACCCAAACGGCGGGGCCTTTGGAATCCGCCGTCAACGCGCTCCATGGCAGGACAATGCGTTGGTCGATTTCAATCGTTGCGCGACCTGAAATTGACGCGCCGATCGGGATGTCCGTGGACGTCGCTTCGGGAATATCCGCATGGATTTCGACCGTCCCGGTCGAGGTCAAAACCGGCAACACTTCTGTGATCTTCGATGAAAACGGCCCATCCGCACCACTGGGATCAAGTTCGACCTCATGGTTGAGAATTTTCGATAACCCTGCCGCATCCGGGGCCAAAAACACCGCTTGCTTTTTGCCCTTCAACGCGAGGGTGGCCACAGGGGCTCCGGCGGAGACAACCTCACCCAGATCGACAAATTTTTCGATCACAGTCACGTCGTCTTCGGCCCGTATTTCCGTATCGTCGAGCGCCTGTTCGGCGGTTTCCAACATGGCGCGGGCCTGATCACGGCTGGCCTGCGCCGCGAGAAAGGCCTGCTGTGCTTCATCATATTGCGCCTGCGTGCCAACGCCGCGCGCCAACAGGGTGTCCATGCGCGCGCGGGCTTGTTCGGCCTGAACCCAAGCGGCTTCAGCGGCGTTCAAATTGGCCCGAGCCGCGTCAAGGGCGGCGGAAATATTGGTGGCATCAATGCGTGCAATCACCTCGCCAGCTCTCAATTGGCGTCCGACTTCGGCATCCAGATAGTCGATTTGCCCACCTCGGCGAAAAGAGGCCGGAAAGCTGTCTTTTGCCTCGACGGCCCCGACAACCTTAATTTCATGGACCACGGTCACCGTTTTGGCTGAGATGATTTCGACGGCCAAAGGCACTTCGGCCAAAATGTGCGTCGGGGTCAGAACGAGCCAGATCAGGCCCAAGAGCGTTGAAACTTTCATGAATACCCCTGACATATCGAAAACTAAGCCACTCATTTATCTGAATTGACAGTTTTGTCAAATCTAACTTTTCCAGTTTTGGACTGAGTCCCCGATGTTTGGGCGTATTGGTGTAATTTTCATGAAGACCGAAGATCTATCGCGGGACTTTTCCGCACATTTTTTGGAGCCTAGAATTTTACATACATAAGTTGACAAAAACACTAAGGATAATTTAATCTCACAAAGATCGCGCCTTCGGGCGCTTTGACTCGCGACATCCAATGGCACGCCATGGCCCACAGCCCAGCCAGTCTTGGTGTTTCAACTTCTGACGCACCAACTGCCTCCTCAAAGGGGCAACAGGCCCTTAGCCTGGAAAACGGACATGACAAAAGGCAAGCCAATGACCCTCCATGTAACGCAAATACAAGCCGCAGAGACCCAGCTTCCCCCGATTGATGCCCGCAGTCTGATTTCAGACGGCTCCACGCGGCAGATCATCCTTGATGGCCAAATCTACACCCTACGGATCACCCGCGCACAGAAATTGATCCTCACCAAATAACGCTGTTTCATCCTTTAGCGATAGGTACGCTGCTCCAAATCAACCGTCTGAAGCATCTCATGGCACATGGTCAAAAACCCAGCCTCCGCTTCGGACATTTTGCGACGCGGGTTGGTCACAAGGTAAATGCTGACCAAAGGCAGGGCATCGTAGGGTGGCAGTTGGCGCAACCGCCCAATATCGACATCGCGTTTCGCCACATGCAGAGGCAAAGCGCCGATGCCGATATTGGCGACGATCATCCGCCTGAGCTCATGCAGGTTCGAGGACACCCCGCTCCACCCCGTCGCAATTTTAGCGCGTGCACGCAGCTTTGCCACGGGTTCCAACGGACCGCCGCTTGTTTCGGTTTGAAACGACACCGACCGCTCTCCCTCAAGTTCGGATAGGGGAATCACATCCTGATGAAAGAGCCGGTGTTTCGGTCCGCAAAACAGTCCAAAATATTCACGGTACAGCACGTCGGCTTTCAAACCTGCTGGCATTTTAAGCGACAGACAGATCCCAAGGCTCGCGCGGTTTTGATTGATCCGCGTGACGATCTCGTCGCTTTCCGACACCGTGAAGGAAACGCTGACCTTGGGATGGCGCGTGACGAAGCGGTTCAGCACCCCGTCAAAGTGATCCGAGATCACATGAGAGGTGGTAATAATGGAAATATGACCGCGCAAATCTTCTGTGCCTGTTTCCAACAAAGACGGCAATTGTGACACCGCGCCAAAAATCGACGAACATTCGGCATAGAGCAATTGACCCGCCCGTGTCACTTTGAATTCATTTGGTTTTCTCACGATCAACTGGTGCCCAGCCGTGTCTTCGAGACGCTTGAGAGCAGAGGAGATTGTGGGTTGTTTCAGACCCAAAAAATCAGCCGCGCGCGAGATGCCACGCTGTTCAACCACCACCATAAAGGTGCGCAACAGGTTCCAGTCGAGGTTCCAAGGGAAGCGTTGTTCGTAAGGTGTAACCATAAGGCCTAACCATAAATTTGATCTATGTTGAACATTTTTGTTATTTATTTGCGCAATACATACACACATGCAAGCCTTTTCGCCAAGGTGGCCATAACCATCACACAAACCATCCCCGCCGAGAGGGTCCCCCCTCAAAGGCAATACGGATCCAACTGGAGAAGACGATGACCAAACGTAGAACTTTCTTGAAAACTGCTGTCGCTGTTTCGGCCTTCGCGCTGACCGGGCTGACCCTTGCCGCCCCGACGGCCGCAGAAGAGCTTGAGACCCTCAAAGAAAAGGGCGTGATGCGGATCGCCATGTCCGGTGCCTATCCTCCGTTCAACTTTGTGAACGACAAAAACGAAGTCGTCGGCTTTGATCCGGCCATCGGGACCGAGATCGCCAAACGTATGGGCCTTGAGGCCGAAATCGTCACCACGGCATGGGACGGCATCATCGGCGGGCTTTTGGCCAATAAATATGACGCCATCGTTGGCTCGATGACCATCACCGACGAGCGCGCCGAAGTTGTTGATTTTGTTGGCCCCTATTACACCACAGGCCGCGCTATTTTCTCCAAACCCGGTAGCGGCATCGAAACCCTTGCCGATCTGGACGGCAAAAAAGTTGGCGTGACTTTGGGTGAAACCCACGAGGAATGGGCAAAAGACAAAGGCTACACAGTGCGCACCTACAAAGGTCTGCCGGAGCTGATCATGGAACTCGAAAACGGCCGCGTTGATGCGATCGTCAATGACTCCATCGCCGCGATTTTGGCGCTGCAAGAAAACGGGTACACCTACACAAGCTTTGACGACCCGGACAGCGCCCCCTTTGGCGCGGGGATCGCCATTCGTCAGGGTAACCCAGAGCTGAAGGCCGCCATGCAAGCCGCCCTTGATGAAATGATGGCCGATGGCACCTACCTTGCCATTGCCGAAGAGTGGATCGGCGAAGACATCCGCTAAGCCGCGCAGGCTTTTGAGAGGGGCGCGTGATCTGCGCGTCCCTTTTGATCACTCGTTTGCACCCCTCCTTTTCCTGACCCAAAGAGACCTCTGTCGCTATGGACTTAGAGCTTATCCTCAAGGTTTATCCCTATTTTCTCGAAGCTGCGGTGGTGACCATTGAGCTGTCCGTGCTTACGGTCCTGCTTGGGCTGATCTGTGGCGCGCTGGCGGCGGCTGCGCGGATGTCGCGTTTTCGCCTGTTGCGCATCATTGGCGCGGTTTATGTCAGCGTCTTTCGCGGCACGCCTGCGCTGATCCAACTGTTTCTCCTCTACTTCGGCGGCCCCCAGGTCGGCATCCAACTCGATGCGTTCGAGGCAGGGGTGATCGGGCTTGGCCTCAACATCGGGGCCTATATGGCGGAAACCATGCGCGGGGCGATTGTGTCTGTCGATGGGGGGCAAACCGAAGCGGCGCGCACCCTGGGCCTGTCGCGCGCTCAGGCGTTTCGTAAGGTGACATTGCCGCAGGCCATGCGCCTGATGATCCGGCCCTTGGGCGTCAACATCAACGCCCAGATCAAAGGCACCGCACTTGTTGCCGCAATCTCTGTGGTCGAACTGACCTACACCGCCCAGCGCTATATCGGCTCAACCTATAAGCCGTTCGAAATGTTCTTTTTGGCGGGCGTGCTCTACATCATCATCATCAGTGTGACCGGCAAAGGCATCTCTTATCTCGACCGAAAGGTGCGCCTGCCATGAGCCAGTTTTCTGCCCGTCAATCCAGCATGAAAGGCGCGCGTCATGGGTCTTGATTTCTCCGTTGTCCCCGCCTACCTCGACACGATTTTGATCGGTGTTTTGTGGACCATCGCCATTACGGTCTGCGCCGCGATCCTCAGTTTTTTCGGCGGCATCCTCTTTGCGGTGATCGCGCTTTACGCGCCGTGGTTCCTCCGGCTTCCGGTGCGGTTTTTCGCATGGCTCTTTATGGGCACGCCGTTGTTGTTGCAGTTGTTTCTGATCTATTTCGGGCTGGTCGAGCTTGGCATTGATTTGCCTGCTTTTGTCGCCGGTGTGATCGGGCTGGGCCTGCACTTTGCGGTCTATAATTCTGAACTTATCCAGACCGCGATCCTGGCCGTGGACAAAGGTCAGATGGAGGCAGCGCGCACCCTTGGCTGTTCCCGCGCGCAAGCCCTGCGCAAGGTGGTGATCCCCCAAGCTGTGCGTGATGTGATCCCGCCGATTGGCAACAACATGATCGCGCTGCTCAAAGACTCCGCCCTGGTCTCCGTGATCGGCGTATCGGAACTGACGCTTTCGTCACAACTCGCCATTGGCCGCACCTATCGCCCGTTTGAATTCTACGCCGTCGCGGCCGTGTTTTACTACGTCGTCAATCTCGGCATGGAGGCCGTTATGCGCCGCATCGAACGTAAAACCTCCCTCTCTCGCTAAGCTTTAAGGACCTGACATGACCGAAGCTCATAAATTCGTCGACATCCGTCACGCCCAGAAAGCCTATGGCGATCTTGAGGTGCTCAAGGACATTTCCCTCACCGTGGACCGAGGCGAAATCGTTGCCATCATCGGCCCGTCCGGGTCGGGCAAATCCACGCTGTTGCGGGCGATCAATGATCTGGATTCGCTCACCGGCGGCGAGGTCTGGCTTGATGGCGTGCAGATCAACAAAGACCTGCCCTATCGCCAATATGAAAAACATATCAATGCCATGCGCCAACAGGTCGGGATGGTGTTTCAACACTTCAACCTCTTCCCGCATCTCTCGGTGCGCGACAACGTCACCATGGCGCCAAAGCTGCTCAAAGGTCTCTCCGACAAAGAGGCCGACAAGCTGGCCGAAGAACAGCTCAATCACGTCGGCATGTTGGAGCGGATTGATTACTATCCCTCGCAACTTTCCGGCGGTCAAAAACAACGCGTCGCCATCGCCCGCGCCTTGGCGATGCAACCGAAATTGATGCTGTTTGATGAGGCCACATCGGCGCTCGACCCGGAGCTGGTCGAAGAGGTCAATCTGGTGATGAAACGCCTCGCCGAAGAACACATGACGATGATCATCGTGACCCACGAAATGGATTTCGCCGCCTCCGTCTGTGATCGGGTGATCTTTATGGACAAGGGCGTTGTTGTTGAACAAGGCCCGCCCAGCGTCGTGTTTCAAAACCCGACAGAAGAGCGGACCAAAGAATTTCTGCGCAAACATCTTGCCCAGCATCACGCCCAAAACGCCGCCGAAGCGGCGGCCCTTACTGCCGCACAAACCAACGAAGGTGCAAAATGACCACCGAGCAGTCCAACCTGTTCTACCTCGCCACCCAACCGCGACCGTTTCTGGATCATGGCGAGGGGATTTACCTCTATGACGAAAGCGGCAAGCGCTACATCGACGGCTCATCCGGCGCGATGGTGTCCAACATTGGCCACTCAAACCCACGCGTTTTGGCCAAGATGAAAGCGCAGATGGACAAGGCCACATTCGGCTACCGCCTCCATTTCCGCACCCACCCGTCCGAAGATTTGGCCACAAAACTTGCGGGTTTGATGCCCGAGGGGTTGGACCGGATTTTCTTTGTCTCCGGCGGCTCGGAAGCGGTGGAAACCGCCGAAAAACTCGCCCGCCAATATGCCGTGACCCAGGGCCAAAGCAGCCGTTGGAAAGTCATCGCCCGCACGCCCGCCTACCACGGCGGCACCTTGGGCGCGCTGGCGCTCACCGGGGGCAAACTCTTTGCTGGCCCCTTTGCGCCGATGTTCCAAGACATGCCGCATGTCAAAGCGCCGACCTGTTATTTGGATCGTGACAACCTGAGTGACGAAGACCGCGGGATCAAATACGCCGAAATGCTGCGCGAGCGGATCGAGGCGGAGGGCGCGGACACGGTTTTGGCCTTTATCATGGAGCCCGTGGGCGGCGCGTCAACTGGCGCGCTGGTCGCCCCGGACAGCTATTACAAACGCATCCGCGAGATTTGCGACGAATACGGCGTGATCCTGATTTTTGATGAGGTCATGACCGGCGCGGGCCGCACGGGGACGTTTTTGGCCTGTGAACATTGGGGCGTCACCCCCGACATCATCGCCATGTCCAAAGGCTTGGGCGCGGGCTATGCGCCTTTGGGTGCGGTCGCTGCGCGTCGCGAGATGGTCGATGCTTTGATGGAGGCCGGAGGCTTTTTGCACGGGTTCACCTATGCCGGAAACCCCTTGGCTTGCGCCGCCGGTTTGGCCGTCTTGGAAGAGATGGAAGAACAGAACATCGTTCAGAATTGCGCGGCGATGGGGGAGGTTTTACACGCCCGGCTCAAGACCCTGATGGACCGTTATCCCTTTATTGGTGACGTGCGCGGCAAAGGGTTGTTGCAGGCTTTTGAACTCATGTCTGATCGCGACACCAAAGATCCCCTGCCCAAAGAAATGAACGCCCATTCCGAGCTGGTCGAACTGGCCTACGCACGCGGCCTGATCCTCTATTCGCGCCGGACCCGTGGCGGAACCGAGGGTGATCACTTCCTTGTCTGTCCGCCGCTGATCGTAACGGAGGCGCAGATTGACGAGATCATGGCGATCCTGATCGACAGTTTGGACACCTTTGCCGCCAATCACGACTTGCCGGTGGTGAGCCGATGAGCCTGCCGGACAAAACCACCACGATTGAGGCAGCCGTGGCGCGCATCCCCGATGGGGCGACGATCATGATCGGTGGGTTTGGCGTACCCGGAACACCTTTTACCCTGATCCGTGAACTGGTGCGGCAGGGTCAAAAAGACCTCACCCTGATCAAAAACGACGCCAATGAAACCGGGATGGGCATCGACCTTTTGATTGCCAACGGACAGGTAAAAACCCTGATTTCGACCCACATCGGCCTCAACGCCAATGCGATCTCGGCGCTCAATTCTGGCCGGATTAGGGTCGAATTCTGTGCCCAAGGCATCTTGGCTGAACGCATCCGCGCCGGGGGGGCGGGACTTTCGGCGATCGTCACCGACATTGGTCTGGGCACGGAATTGGCCGAGGGCAAACAGGTGGTTGAAATGAACGGCAAACGCCTTTTGGTCGAAAGCGCTCTACGCGCCGATGTCGCCCTCATTCATGCCGACCGCGCCGATCCTTTTGGCAATCTCACCTATGCCGCCACGGCGCGCAATTTCAATCCGCTGATGGCGATGGCCGCGCCGATGGTGATCGCTGAAGTCGAAAGCCTCGGACCTTTGGGAAGCCTCTCCCCCGAGGCCGTTGAAACCCCTGGTGCCTTTGTCGATCACGTCGCGGAACTCGTCGAACTTACTGAGGAGTACGGCATTGTCAGACGCTAAACCCCTTGACCCACGCGCCCGCATGATCGCCCGTGCCGCCCGTGAAATCACTGCCGGTATGGTGGTCAATCTTGGCATTGGCTTGCCAACGAAAGTGGTCAATCACCTGCCCGCCAATTTGCCCGTTTGCCTTCATACCGAAAATGGCATGACCGGGATCGGCGCCACCCTGCCCTATGAGCGCGCCGACCGAAATCTGATCGACGCGGGCGGGGCCTATGTCTCGCCGATCCCCGGCTCCGCCTATTTCGACAGTGCCGTGTCCTTTGCGCTGGTCCGTTCCGGGCGGTTGGATTTGACCATGTTGGGGGCCTTTGAAGTGGCGCAAAATGGCGATCTGGCCAATTGGAAAATCCCCGGAAAATTCTCCCCCGGTGCGGGGGGCGCGATTGAATTGGCGCAAAAGGCGCGACGTGTGGTGGTGATGACCACGCACACGGATCGGCACGGCAATCCCAAGCTGTTGCAACAGTGTACGTTGCCCCTGACCGCCCAGCGCCGCGTGGCGCGGATTTTCACTGATCTGGCGGTGATCGACGTGACCGAGCGCGGCTTTCAGCTTTGCGAATTGACCGATGGTGTCACCATCCAAGAGGTCACTGAAGCCACGGGCGCGCCATTGATCGTGCCTGACACTGACATTCCTACCTTTTGAGGCATCCCATGGATCAAGAGCTTTCCACCCGCATCCTGTCGGCGGTCGATGACCTGTTTGATCGCGAAATCGACTTTCTGACGGAACTGACATCGCATCCTTCGACGCGGGGGTATGAGCAAAGCGCGCAGGCCTTTATGGCCGCCGAACTGACGTCGCGCGGCATGGCGGTCGATCAATGGCAGATCAACATTGCTGACATCAGCCATCTGCCGGGGTTTTCCCCCGTGCTAGGCCCATATGAGGATGCGCAAAACGTCGTCGGCACGCATAAGAGCCGGAGCCAAAAAGGCCGCTCCCTGATCCTCAACGGTCACATCGACGTGGTGCCTGCTGGGCCGCTCGACATGTGGGACAATCCGCCGTTTGAACCGCATGTGACGGACGGTTGGCTTTATGGTCGTGGGGGTGGCGATATGAAGGCCGGGCTGGCCTCCAACCTCTTTGCGCTTGATGCCCTGCGCCATCTCAACCTTGCCCCTGCTGCCGATGTGTTTTTCCAATCCGTCGTCGAGGAAGAATGCACCGGCAACGGCGCGCTGGCCTGTCTTGCGCGCGGCTACAAAGCCGATGCCGCGCTGATCCCTGAGCCGTTTGAAGAAAAGCTCGTCACAGCACAGATCGGCGTGATTTGGTTTCAGGTCCACCTCAAAGGCCTGCCAACCCATGTCGCCTATGCGGGCACGGGCGCAAATGCGATTGAGGCGGCGATCCCGTTGATCCATGCGCTGCATGAGATGGAAACCCGCTGGAACGCACCCGCATGTCGTCACGCAGATTTCGCCCATCACGACCACGCGCTGAACCTCAACATCGGCAAAATCCAAGGCGGCGATTGGACCAGTTCCGTGCCCGCATGGTCAGTCATGGACGTGCGCATGGCGATCTTTCCGGGTCAAGACATCGAGGCGGCAAAGGCCGAGATCGAACAGACCATCTATGACGCCGCGCGGCAAAATGCCTTTCTCAAAAATGCGCTGCCGGAGGTGGTGTATCATGGCTTTATGGCGGAAGGCTATGCGCTCTCAGAGGACACATCTGCCACGGCACAGGCCGCGATCGGGGCATTAGAGAGCGCACATCTGACCACCACGGGCGAGACTTTGGATCACGCGGCAATCACCGCCACGACCGATGCGCGGTTCTTTGGCCTCTATGCCGACACGCCCGCGCTGGTCTATGGCCCGCGCGCCGAGGCGATCCACGGATTTAACGAACGCGTCGAATTGGAAAGCATCCGCCGCATCACCGGGGCCACCGCCCTGTTCATCGCCGACTGGTGCGGCACTGAGACCATTTAAGGACATATCCCATGCGCGAAGCCGTTATCGTTTCCACCGCCCGCACGCCGATTGGCAAAGCCTATCGTGGTGCATTTAACAACCTCGAAGGCCCGGCCATGGCCGCTCATGCAGTGCGTGCCGCCGTGGCGCGTGCGGGTCTTGCCGGGGGCGAGATTGAAGAGGCCATTTTCGGCTCGGCCCTGACCCAAGGCTCCACTGGCATCAACGTTGCGCGCCACATTGCCTTGGCCGCAGGCCTGCCCGATACCGTCGCGGGGGTCACTCTGGACCGGCAATGCGCCTCTGGTCTCAATGCCATTGCATCAGCTGCGCATATGGTCATGGCGGAGGGCGTCGATGTCGCGCTCGCAGGTGGATTAGACTCTATTTCTCTGGTTCAGAACACCCATTGGAACGGCTACCGCTACACATCTCCGGGCGTGCCGGATGCCTATTACATGTCGATGATCGAAACCGCCGAAGTGGTGGCCGAACGCTATGGCATCCCCCGCACGGCGCAGGATGCCTATGCTTTAGCCAGTCAGAAAAAAACCGCGATTGCGCAGGATTTGGGTCTATTCTCTGACGAAATCGTCCCCGTCGAGGCGATCAAAACCGTGACGGATAAAGCCACAGGTGAAAGCCATGAGGAGGCCGTGCGGCTGGAGGCGGATGAATGCAATCGCCCTGACACAACGCTTGAGGGGTTGAGCCGTCTCAAACCCGTGCTTGGCCCGGACAAATCCGTCACCGCAGGCAATGCCAGCCAGCTCTCGGACGGAGCCTCCGCCTGTATCGTCATGTCGGCCAAAGAGGCAGAAAAGCGTGGGTTAGAGCCGCTTGGCGCGTTGCGGGGCTTTGCCGTGGCGGGGGTCGCACCCGAAGAAATGGGCATCGGCCCGGTCTATGCCATTCCGCGTCTTTTACAACGTGCAGGCCTGACCATCGACGATATTGATCTTTGGGAAATCAACGAAGCCTTTGCCGCGCAACTGCTCTATTGCCGCGACACGCTTGGCATTCCTGATGAGACACTCAACGTCAACGGCGGTGCGATTTCCATTGGTCATCCTTACGGCATGTCTGGCGCACGCATGGCTGGGCATATTTTGCTTGAGGGCCGACGCCGCGGTGCGCGCTATGGAGTGGTGTCGATGTGCATTGGTGGCGGCCAAGGCGCGGCAGGCCTTTTCGAGATTTTTTAATTCACATCCCGGTGTCCAGCCTTTTGTATAGAATTATATGAATATCAGATTCGGACACCGAGGGCATCATGGCACGATCAACCACACTTCTTCTGCGGGCTTTGGCGATTGCCCTGCCAACGGCTTTAGGGATCACCAGCGTTTTATACTCTGACACGTTGCGACAATCCCCCGCCGCCGCAGAGGTCAAACGCCCGCCCACCGCCGTGCGCGTGATGACGGTGACACCGATCGACATGGTGCCACATGTGATCGGTTATGGCTTGGTTGCCCCGGTGCGAGAATGGCGTGCTGTGGCGCGGGTTCCGGGGGAGATCATTGAAACCGCAAAGGGGCTCGCCCCCGGTGCGGTGATGCCCGCAGGCACACTCCTGTTTCGAATAGATGACAGCGATCTGCGTCTGGATCTGGCGCAAATAGATGCACAACTGGCCTCCTCCCGTCTCCAAGATGACACGATCAGCGCCAGTCTTGCATTGGCGCAGGCCGACCTGAGCCTGATGCAAACGGAATTGGCGCGGCAACAAACACTGGCCGAACAAGGCGTCGTCACCCAAGCCACGCTTGAGGCGACCCGGCGGCAAGAACTGACGGCACGCACCAAACATCTGGAGCTGACCAATCAGCGCGCGCTCAATGTCGCCAACCGCGGTGTGCTTGCCACCCAACGCGCCTCCGTCGAACGTGCCCTTGGTTTTACAGAAATTCGCGCACCTTATGAGTTGCGCCTCACCGAGGTGACCACCGATCTTGGTCAATTTGTCGGGGCCGGGCAAACGCTTTTGTCCGCAGAAGGCACCGCAGCCGTGGACATCGCGGCGCAATTTCCGATTGGCCGGATGGGCCCGCTGCTGCGACTGGCGGGAGAGGGCACGAGCGCGCTTGGCCTACGTGCTCAGGTGCGCATTCCCACGCCGGATCATACCGTGATCTGGCCCGCGAAAGTCGAACGTGTCGGTGAGGCGATTGATGCCCAAACCCAAAGTGCCGCCATTGTCGTGCGTGTCACTGATCCGTTGGGGCAAAGCGTGGCCGGGGAACGTCCGCCATTGCGCCGCAACATGTTTGTCGAAGTGATGCTCTTTGCGCCCAAATCGGCACAGATTGTCGTGCCCAGTGACGCGGTGCGCGATGGGACGGCCTTGGTGGTCGCTGCCGAGGGCACGCTTGAAAAACGCAAGGTTGTGGTTGGTTTCACCTCGGATGACATCGCGGTGGTCACACAAGGTTTGAGCGCGGGCGACGTGCTTGTCGTCACCGATCCGACCATCGCCGTGCCCGGTATGGCGGTCAAACCCATCGAAGATACGGCCCTCATCGCCAGCCTCGCCGCCGCCGCTTTGGGGACACCCGCAGGCACGCCTGTTCCCGGTTCGGGTGGCGGGGCAGGTGCAGGATCAGGCATGGGTAAAAAATCGGAACCGCAGGAATGATCCGCCTTTTCGCCACGCACCCGACAGCGGCCAATATCCTGATGATCATCCTCATGGGGCTGGGTCTTTTGGCCCTGCCGATGTTGCAACGCGACACCTTTCCTTTGGTCGCGCCAACGGATGTCGAAATTCGCATCCCCTATCCCGGCGCCGCCCCTTCTGAGGTCGAAACCGGGATTTGTAGCGTGGTTGAAGAACCGCTTTTGCAAATCGACAATTTGGATGAGCTGACTTGCCTGTCGCAAGAAAACGCCGCCGTGTTGACCGCTGTGATCCTTGAGGGGGCCGATATGACGCGGTTCCACAATGACATCAAAGACGCGGTCGGCGGCATTTCCACCCTGCCAGACAAAGCCAATGATCCGATCACTCGCGTGGTCGAACGCGTGGCATCTGTCGCCTCTGTCGCACTCACGGGGCCAGACGATCCGGCCGTGCTCTTTGCCTATGCCCAGACATTCGCAGATCGCCTGCGCACCGATCCCGAGATTTCTCAGGTCGCAGTCAACGGTTTCTCGGACCGTGAAATTGCCATCAATTTCGATGCGTCCTCTCTCGAACGCTTCGGCCTCGACATGTCCCAAATCACCGCTCTTTTGGCCAAACACAGCCTTGATATGCCCGCAGGTACGCTCGAAAGCACCTCTGGTGACGCGGCGATCCGGTTCTTGGCCGAAAAACGCACACCGGCGGAATTGGAAACCATCCCTTTGATCAGCAGTGCCGGCGGCGGCCATGTGCGCTTGGGCGATGTGGCCACGGTGCGCGCAGGCTTTGATGACCCGTCTCAGGCCAGCTATTTCGGCCCAAACCGCGCCGCGATTGTGGCCGTCAGTAAAACCGCGAGCCAAGACGCGCTCAAGGTCAAAGCCGCGCTCGACCGTCAAGTGGCCGAGGCGCAACGCGACGCACCCGGCAACATCACCCTCACCATTTCACAAGACTCAACCGGCAACATTCGCGACCGACTTCGGATCATCGGCTCAAACGGGTTTCAGGGGCTGATCTTGGTGTTCTTCACCATGTGGCTTTTTTTCGGATTTCGCATGTCGTTTTGGGTCGCCCTTGGGCTTCCGGTCTCTTTCCTTGGCGCGATCTTTGCGATGCAGCTTTTGGGCTACACCATCAACATGATGACCATGGTCGCGCTTTTGGTCGCGGTCGGTCTTTTGATGGACGATGCGATTGTGATTTCTGAAAACATCGTGCGCCGCCGCCAAGCCGGAGAAAGCGCCCGCGATGCGGCGGTCAATGGCACGCGTCAGGTGTTGCCCAGTGTCATTGCGTCATTTTTGACCACCGCGATGATCGTTGGGCCGCTTGCCTATATGGCGGGTAGCATTGGCGCGATCCTGAAATACATTCCGATTGTGCTGTTGATCACTCTGACCGTCAGTTTGGTTGAGGCATTTTTGATCCTGCCCGCACATATGCGTCATGCGCTGGACCGCGATATGCGTCCGGGGCGGATCAGCCGTTGGGTCAACGGCCTGTTTGAGCACCTCAGAGATCGCGCCATCGTACCTTTGGCCGAGCTGGCGCTGCGCTATCGCTATCTGACGGTGGGGCTGACGCTGTTTGTTATTCTGTTTTCCGTGGCGCCCTATACTGGCGGTTTCATCAAATATCAAAGCTTCCCGACACTTGAGAGTGACACCGTCGAAGCGCGGCTGTTGCTGTCACAAGGCGCGCCTTTGGAGCGGACCGAGCAACGCGTCGCCAAGGTCGTCAAAGCGCTCGAACAAATGAACGCCGACTGGACCCCGGATCAGCCGGACGGTCAGGCCTTGGTGCAAAGTTACACGATCACCTATGGCGTCAATTCGGACGCGGCGGGATCGGGCGCGCATATGGCCACGGTCAGTGCCGCGCTTTTGCCCGCAGGGGTGCGCACGACGGCGGTCGGGGACATTCTCAGCCAATGGAAAAAACTCACAGGCCCGATGCCCGACATGGCCGCGCTGCGCTTTACTGACAAAGAACGCGGGGCGGGCGGCAAACCGATTGACCTGCGTTTGACCGGCGATGACTTGGAGGACCTCTCCGTCACCGCGCGAGACATTCGGCGGTTTTTCCGCGACTTTGACGGCGTGCGCGATGTCACCTTTGATCTGCAACCCGGCAAGCCCGAAATCGTCGTAACCCTGCGCGCTGAGGTCGCCAATGCCCTCGGCGTCACGCCGCAAGCCATCGGGACCGAACTGCGCGCGGCCTTCAAGGGCGACAGTGCCGTGAGTTTCGTTGATGGGTACGGCCAGGTCGATGTTGTTGCCCGCCTTGCGGCAAAGGATCGGCGCAGCCTATCCGACATCCTTGACCTGCGCATCTCCGGCGCGAATGGCACCCCTGTGGCGCTGAGCGCCGTGGCTGATGTGCGCCTGACGCGCGGGTTTGACACGATCACGCGGGTCAACGGCATGCGCACGGTGCGGGTGCAAGGCTCGATTGATCCAACCATCGCCAATGCGCGCGAACTGATGGTCGCGCTCAAATCGGATTATCTACCATCGCTCCCCGAACGCCACCCCGGTGTCTCTGTTTCGATCTTGGGTGAGGCCCAAGATACGGCCACCACCGGAGCCTCGCTGGGCCGCAATATGATCATCGGATTGATTGGGGTTTTCCTGCTTTTGTCGTTTCATCTCAAAAGCTTTCTGCGCCCCGCCGCCATTCTCGCCGCCATCCCGCTTGGGCTGGTCGGCGTGGTTTGGGGGCATATGGCCTTGGGATTGCAACTGTCGCTGCCAAGTCTTGTGGGATTGGCGACGCTGGCCGGGATTGTGGTCAACGACTCGATCCTTTTGGATGCTTTCATGCAAGACAAACGTAACGCGGGGAGTGGGATTGTCGAGGCCGGGCGCGAGGCGGTGCGGGAGCGGTTTCGCGCGATTTTCCTAACGTCTTTGACGACGATTGTCGGGCTTGGGCCGTTGCTTTTTGAACAAAGCACACAGGCGCAGTTTCTACGCCCGATTGTCGCCAGTCTGGCCTTTGGCCTGACCGTTGCGACGGTTTTGTCGCTGTTTGTGACGCCCGCTGTGGTCGCGATTTTGGATGATCTGCACTTTGAAAAAAAGCGCCCGATCCCGCGCGAGAGCGGGGATCAGGCGTAGATTGAGCTCTCTCTCTTCGGCGTTGACCGAAGAGAGAGGAGGACAGTTATGCTGCGGTTTCTGCGTGTCTCGCTGGCAAAATCTCTTCGCCAAAGGCCCGCATTTGATCTTCTGCCCAGAAGCGAATGTCCTGAGTGCGCACCTTTTCGCGGTTTTTCTTCATCCGACCACGCCGCTCTTCTTCTGGCATTTCCAAAGCAAATTGGATCGCACCATCCATCGACTTATGCGAGAACGGATTGGTCGGCACGGCTGAGGCCAATTCCACCGCAGCCCCGGCAAATTCGGACAGAACCAACACCCCGTCCCCATCAGTGCGCGCCGCGCAATATTCCTTGCACACAAGGTTCATCCCATCGGCCAACGGCGTGATCCACGCCACATCCGCCGCGCGGTAATAGGCCACAAGATCGGTGAATTTCACCGGTCGGGAAATCAGCGCCACAGGCTGCCAATCGAAACTGCCATAGCGACCGTTGATCATCCCCGCCTGATGTTCGAGATCGCGTTGGATTTCCTCATAAGAGGTCATTTCGGAATTGGCCGCCACCGAGACATGCATCAAACGCACTTTGCCACGCAGATCAGGCCGGGTTTCCAATATCCGCTCAAAACTTTGCAGCTGTTCGATCCCGCCCTTGGTGTAATCGGTGCGCCCGACCGAAAGGATGAGCTGTCCGTCGCCAAGTTCCTCTTTGATCTCTTTGACGCGTTTGGCCGTGGCCTCATTGGCCACCACCTCTTCGATATAATCGACATCAACGCCCACAGGGCTGGCCTGAAGGCGCACCGTGCGCCCCTCAAAACCGATTTCGGTGACCACACTTTGTTCTGAGAGCGCGGAGGTTTCCGGCACCATATCCGGGTGAACTTTTTCGCGTTTCAGCGTGTCAACCTCAAGCAGGGAACGCGCAGAAGACACAAAGTTGTTCACGTAGCGCGGGATATGAAAACCAACGACATCACAGGCCAACAGGCTTTCCAAAATCTCTTTGCGCCAGGGCAGCACGTTGAAAATATCGGCGTTCGGGAAGGGCGTGTGATGGAAAAACGAGATTTTTACATCCGGGCGCAGCGTGCGCAAATAGCCCGGCACCAGCCAGAGATTGTAATCATGGACCCACACGACCGCCCCTTCGGCGGCCTCGGCGGCGGCGGCTTCGGCAAAGGCCCAATTCACCTCGCGAAAAGTCGGCCAATCGACCGGATCGTAATTGTAGCGCTCTTTGAACCCATGCAGGATCGGCCAAAACGCCTCTTTCGAGGAGACATGATAGAAACTTTTGACCTGTTCCGGCGTCAAAGGCAGACGCGAAACGGTATAGGTGCCATAGGCATCGTCGATTTCGATCACCCGCTCAAAATCGGGGTTGGCGGGGTCTTGTGCATGTTTCCACGCAATCCACGCGCCTTTGTCGACACGACCGAAAAAGCTTTTGAGCGTGGGAACAATGCCATTCGGGCTTTTGTTTTCGCGGTATTCGATTTTCCCATCCACCTCGACCTCTTCATAAGGTTGGCGGTGGTAAACGATGACAAGATTGGAAGACATATCAGACTCCTTTTGGGATGTCGTGAAGTTCAAGGGCCGCGATGGCCTCTAAGATGCCAGCAGCCCCATGGGCCTTGGCGTGATACACGGTGTCGATGTCATGAAGCCGCTGCATGAGAGCGGTTTCGGAATTGCCAACGGCCACGGATGGAAGACCAGAGATCAACATCGACAGGTCATTCATGGTGTCTCCCGCGCAGAGCACACGCTCCTCCGGGATACCAAGATGCTCAATCAGACGCCTGATAGAGGGCCCCTTTGAGACACCTTTAGGCAGCACATCGAAATAGCGATTGTCGGAGATCAGCCAATCAAGCCCCATCTCCTCGACCTTCGCTTCTGCCGTCACATCATAGCCGGTCGGCGTCAAATCATAGCTGACGCGATAGCGAAACTCGGTGGGCTGGAGCTTCAACCCCGGATGATCGGCAAAGGCCTCGCGCACGGCTTGGCCTTGGTCGTTCCAACGCGCGGCAATGTCCTCTTCGAGGGTGGCAATCGGCGCGATGGACCCGTCGGCACGCACCTCGGCAATGGTGGTGCCGACATCGCCGACAACAAATTCCGGCCAGGGCAGGCCTCGTTCCCGGCACATCTCCATAATAAAGTCCGGGTCGCGCCCCGTCACAAAGATCAAGCCGACGCTGTCGCGGTTCTCCTCGATCCAAGTGTAGAGGCGTTGGCGATCCTCAGGCGTGCCGCCCAAGAAAGTGCCATCCAGGTCGGTCGCAAGGGTAAAGCGGCGCGCGGCGATGGCCGGGCGCGGTGTGGTGTGTACGGTCATGAGTCAAACGGCTCCGAATTGTAGCGGAAGATCGGGAGAGGGATGATCTATTGAGAGATCAAGCGCATAGGGTTCGGCCTCGATCGGGCGCGACCATAGGGCCGTGAAGGCCTCACGCAGATCGGCCCCCTTGTGCAACACAGCATTCACCGTTTCACAGATCGGCATAGAGACCCCAAGGCGATGAGCAAGATCCGTCACGGACGCGGCGTTGACTTCGCCTTCGACAACGACCGGACGCCCCTCAAAACAGGACGGTCGCGCGACACCTTGGCCCAATTGATAGCCCAAGGACATGTTGCGCGAGGTGGTCGAAGAACAGGTCAGCGTCAAATCACCCGCCCCGGACAGACCCGTGACGGTTTCACGTTTGCCGCCAAGCGTCTGGGCCAAGAGTTTCATCTCATCTGTGCCGCGAGTGATGAACGCCGCACGGGTGTTTTCGGCAAAACCCGCGCCCGACATCATACCGCAGGCAATGGCGATGACGTTTTTAACAGCGCCGCCGACTTCAACGCCGACAAGATCGTCAGAGACATAAGGCCGAAACCCACCGCCAGAGAGCGACATCGTCAGCCGAACCGCCGGGCTGCTTTCCGGTGTCAGACGATCCTGATACGCGAAGGGAAAGGCCACCGTGGCCGCGGTCGGATGATCCAACGCGGTTTCACGGGCAAACGTCGGACCAGAAACGGCACCAACGGGGTGGCCGGGCAATTCCTCGGACACGACCTCGGACAAAAGATAACCGGTTCCGCGCTCGACGCCTTTACAGGCCAATGCGATCGGTATGCCCACTGGCAAGTGGGCTGCAATGGCCTGACACATTGGGCGTAACGTGGCCGAGGGCGTAACCATCAAAACGGCCTCAGCGCCTTTAAGCGCATAGGCCAAATCTGCGGTGGCGGTCAGACCGTTTGGAAGATCGACCTCGGGCAGGTAGTCAGAGTTTTGGTGAGTGAGATTGATCCGTTCGGCCAGATCGGGACGCCGCGCCCAAAGGCGCACCTCGCGTCCATTCCGAGCCAAAACGGTGGCGAGAGCTGTCCCCCAACTGCCAGCGCCAAGCACGGCGATGCGATCATAGGGAAGCGACGGGGTATGGGAGATAGAATCCTTGATAGGGAGCTCCTTTTGGGTGCTCTAAGGTCTGTTCTGTTCTTCAGGTTCTGCGCGCCCCACCCGCTTCATCACAAAGCAGCACGGCAAGGAGCAAAGACAAGCCAGAAGGCGTCGCGCTATACGGGTCGATCTATGTGAGACCGAACAGGTCCGCCGTGTGAACCTAGGCGCACATATAGCATTTTCTTAGTTTTTTTCAACCCAATATGCCGCATTGCAGAAAATGGTCTTTGTTTAAAAGCAAAGGACAGGATGGATCGCGGGATCGCCTATGACTTTTGAGACACGCCAAACGCTCCTTGGAATGCTAGAATTGCGGTAGCGTCACTCGCGCGTTGCGCTCTAAAAAGTAGCACCATCGTAGCACCGAGCCATATCGCAGAAACGCCAAAAGCCGCCCGAAGGCGGCATTTAAGTGTTTGATATTGTTTTAGATATTTGGTTGCGGGGACAGGATTTGAACCTGTGACCTTCAGGTTATGAGGCAGCCGCCGCCAGTCTGCACGGGGTGCGCTCAAATGCGACCACCTACCCTATCTTATTGGAATCGTTGTTTTTAATTTGACGCACCGAACGATTGCTTTCTATCTCTTACTCCGTGGTTTGCTTCCAGTTGCTTCCACAGTGCTTCCACGAGGTTGCCAGTAAGAGAGATACAGCGATGCCCAAATTGACCAAACGCGCCATTGATGCCCTTAAACCTAAGGCCAAAGATTTCTTCGTCTGGGATAGCCAGATTGCGGGCTTTGGCGTGCGGGTCATGCCGTCCGGGGCAAAGAGCTATCAAGCCCAATATCGCAAAGGCGGGCGCACCCGGCGCGTGTCTCTGGGGCGGCATGGCAAAATCACGGTGGACGAGGCGCGGCGTCTGGCAAAGGACGTTATGGGGCAAGTTGCCATGGGCGAGAACCCCGCCGAAGAAATCGCACTGGAACGGCGCGCGCCCACGGTCGCTTCTTTGTGTGATCGGTTCTTCAAGGAACATGCCGAAGAACGCTGCAAGCCCACAACACAGAAGGAATATCGCCGGGCGCTGGATTTGTTCATCAAGCCGGAGATTGGCAGCTTCAAAGTGATCGACGTGGAACGCAAAGACATTGCCGCCCTGCATCACAAATCCCGCCATACGCCTTATCAGGCGAACCGCACGCTGCAAGTGCTGTCCAAAATGTTCAACATGGCGGAGATTTGGGGATTGCGCCCGGATGGGTCAAACCCGTGCCGCCATGTGCCCAAATACCGCGAAGCGAAGCGGGAACGCTATTTGAGCCAGCATGAGTTACAAAAGCTTGGCGAGGTGCTGTTTGCGGTCGAACAGGACGGATCAGAGAGCGTGCATGTGGTCGCGGCGTTTCGATTGTTAATTCTGACCGGATGCCGCCTGAAAGAGATACAAACTCTGCAATGGGGCTTTATCACCGACGCGGGCATGGAACTGCCCGACACCAAGACAGGCGCACGGCGCATTCCGCTGCCAGCGGCGGCGCGGGCGGTTCTCTCCGCCCTGCCCCGCAGCCCCGGCAATCCTTATGTGATCGAAGGCAAGTTAGACGGCTCCCACATCACCGATCTGCAACACCCGTGGCGGCGCATCCGCGCGCGGGCAGGTTTGGGCGATGTGCGTATCCACGACCTGCGCCATACCTATGCGTCGAATGCCGTATCATCGGGGATGCCGATCCAAATGGTCGGGCGGCTGTTGGGGCATACGCAAATTCAGACCACCATGCGTTATGCGCATTTGGCCGATGATCCCGTGAAACGCGCCGCCGAAGAAAACGCAAATCGCCTAAGTGCGTTTGTCTCCGGTGGACCGCAAGGGGCCGCCCCCCTAAGAGTTATAAGCTAAGACAGCAAAGCGTAGCCTACGTATCTACCTAACTAGATAGGCGCACGGGCCTAGGTAATTACTAGGTATCGTTACGAGACGTAGCGGGCGGCGGCATTCTTACGTAACGATACGAACCTATAGAGGAAAACACATGGGCGAGATCACTCAAGACCAATTGGAACGGCTCCACCGCGCGGGCGTGGCGCTTTCCAATTCATGGCTCACCTATGCCCATCCGGACCTGAAAACCGAATGGCAAGACTTGCAAAAGCACTCGCCCATGGAAGCGCTCCAGAAGGACGCTTTGGCAGCGTCCGAACTTGACGGCGACATGACTGCCAAACTCACCCATGCGTTTTCCGGCTTTGGGAAACTCACCGGCGCACGCAGCGACCTCAAAAACAAACTGCAAGCCAATACCCTGTCCTACGTATCGGGCGGGCATTTGCACGGCTTTGGCTATGAGCTGCCCCGCACCGTATCGTCCGTTCCCGTGGCCATTCCGAAAGCGGCATGGGCAGGCAAATGCGATTGGACCAATGGCACAGTCAGTTTCCGGGGCTTGGAATTCGTGGACGTGCGCCTAACGACAAACCGCATTCGCAACGACATTCTAGAACGCGGCAACGTGGATCGCACCCCACCGCGCGCGGTAGGTCGCCCCTCTGTTGCAAAAGACATCATGGCCGCAATCCATGCGCTGCATGAGGCCGGGGAAATTGCCCCCACAGCGTCCCAGAAATCACACTTTCCAAAGGCGTTGCGGTGGCTGGAATTGAACCGCCCCAACCTTGATCCAGCCCCGAATGCAATTTCTTATGAAACTTTTCGAAAACAATTTTCTCCGTTTTTCAATGACTTAAAGAAAAACACAAAACAATAAATTGTTTGCGAATTTCGTGCCATTTTTCGTGTTTCGAATCTGGGCCAAATCAAGAGCATCTGAAATTACTCGAAAGTAAAACGATGCTCAAAAACAAAGCAGCAAACGACAACAACCGCCCGGCCACCGACTATCTGGACGGGTTCATTGACGAGAAGAAGGCGGCAGACTTTCTGTGCCAGAGCGTGCGCACGATCCAGAAATGGCGCGTCACCGGGTTTGGCCCGAAGTTCTACAAATCGGGCCGCTCCGTGCGGTATCGCCGCTGCGAGCTTTTGGAATGGGCCACGGCGCGCCGTCACGGCAACACCGGCCAATACAGCGCCGCCTAAACCTCTCACCTGAGTTTTGCCCGTATGGGGCTGGCAGCGCCATACGGGATTTTGGGGCCGGATGGCTTCACGGGCGCGGGGCAAAAGGTTCTCGCGCCCAATTTATTCACCCACCACAGGAACACATCATGCCGAAAACACCCGCCCATAAAGTCAAACTGGGCCTGATCACCGCAACCATCTGGGACAATGACGGCTTTTATTCCGTCGATCTCTCCCGCGCGTACAAAACCGGGCAAGGCGAGTGGCAGTCCACGCCGAGCTTTGCCCAAGGCGATCTGTTGAACGCCGCCAAATGCGCCGAACGTGCAGAGATTTGGATTGCGCGGCAAGTGTCGAAAGACGCCACGCAGCGCGCTTAAATCCTCCCATAAGATCAAGCCGGGCAGCTTTGCCCGGCCCCAAAACCAAAGCTGCCCCGCCGGAGGCACAAAGCGCATCCCGCTTGATCCGGCTTCCTCAATTCAAACCGCAATGATCCGCCGATAGGCAAAGGGGGGACATGTAACACCCCCCTCCACGACTACGAAAGCGAAGTTGAGAGTAGATGACGGCACAAATCCTCCATAGCGGCTTTGATGGCCTCCGCTTCACCGTACAATCCGAGATCACCCCGGAGCTACGCAAAGAACTGGCGCTGGCGAAAGCCCATGCCAAAGAGCACGGGCACGATATTGAGCTGCGTTTTGGAGATGTGCTTTTGTCCGTCACCCAGAAGGGCGGGCGGACGTTCAACACCCACACCGGAGAGCTTGGCGCAGTCTGGATGTTTGGCGACCCTCAAGACCGCATCCCGAATAATCCGGGCATCACAGTAGACTTTCGCGCGCTTGGACTTGCCACGGGCGGTCTGGATCATGCGGAAAAGCACTTTCGCGATGTCATGGCGGCCATGGCGATCCCCTACGGCGAACATCAGCTCCGCGTGTCTCGCGTAGACTTCGCCGTGGATATTCTGGCCCCGTGGTTTGAGCCAGAGCGCATTGCCCTTGTCGCCCCACCCGGCACAAAGGTTACAGAATACACAGGCGTCGATGAAACCGTGACCCAAGCCACAGGAGGCCGCGTCACCGGGCTTCGGGCGGGTAATATCGACAACCGCCAATTGGCAATCTACGACAAGCGCGGCGAGGTGATCCAGAAAGCAAAGGACGGTTGGCTTGCGATCTGGAACGCGGAGCGCAAAGCGTGCGGGCAAGAGCCTCTGGACCTGTGCGACCGCCACGCAAGCCAAGTCTGGCGCTTTGAGCTGCGGCTTGGATCAAAGCAACTCCGAGACCGCTTTGAAATGCACTCTTGGGCGGATGTGCGCGATTGCCTTGGGGATGCCTATGACCATGCCTTAGAGCGCATCCGCTATGCCATCCCAACCAACGACAGCAACCGCGCCCGCTGGCCCGCGCATGAGCTGTGGGTTCTGTTTCGGGACACCATCGGTCAAGACCTCGCGGTGCATTGCTGCGGCGTGCAGCCCTCGGATGTGATCTTTGCCAACCGCACCGCCAAAATGCGCGAACTGGACCAGCAGCTTTTGGGCCTCTTCGTCAACCGCGCCGCGATCTCAGACGTCCCGCCGGATGAGTTTTATGACTTCATGGACCAGCACACGGAGGCCTTGCGGCGAAACAGCGAAGAGCATCCGAAAACCTTGGAGGAAAGGATGCAGAAGGCGGGCGGGAAGTATCGCTGGACGTAGGGTTCGGCGGGGAGCGGACCTTCGCTGCAGCATTTGCCAATGTCAGCTATACTACCCAATTGTGCTAAATGACCTGAAAGGTTTCAAGGGCATGCCTGATGTTAGCTTATCAATGGGGTTGATTGCGGCTGGCTTGGGCTTGCTGCTCCCGTTCGGGCCACGTTGATTTTATATAAGCCAATATGGTCCAAATATCATCGTCTGACAGTGTGCTTTCAAATGCGGGCATTCCACTATTGAAGTCTTTAATGCCACGCAATGCCAGCGTTCCACGTCCACCAAATTTTGTGTAGTCAAATAGCAAAGCGTTATCGTGATGCCATGTGTGCCCTGTCCGATCATGCGGGGGTGCTGGCAAAATGCCCTCATCGTTTTGGATCTGCCAATCGGGCTGCCCTCTTAAGTCAGAGCCATGACAGGACGCACAGGTTTCGACATAAAGCGCACGGCCTTTATTTAAATCACGAGAGTCGAGTTCGTGATCTGCCTCAGCACTTGATGCTAAAACGATTAAGAATGATGTAAGTATTTTCATATGACATTCACCCAAGTGCGCATGCCTCCGATGGCATGACTGAGCATATGGCAGTGCAAAAGCCAGCGACCGGGATTGTCGAAAACGCAGATAATATCTTGGCTCTCACCAGCATTTACAAGCGTGGTATCGCGTAAATCACCTAAGCTGCCATCGTCTGCAACCTCGTAGAAATGATGCCCATGCAGATGGATGCCATGGGCAAATGCTGTGTCATTGACCATCGTGATTTTGATTGTCTCACCACGTTGAAAGGTGCCAAAAGGCGTTTGCGGTAAATCTGATGTATCGTTAAAGGCCCAAATATTGTCACCACCATGCCGCCCACTCATTGCACCGCCTTGCATTTTTAAGGTCAGGTGTTGCGTTGGGTCATTGGGGTGTGGAGGCCAATGAGGAGCGAGAGGTGCAATTTGAGCCGCTTGACGGACTGTATTAGTGCCTTCTACGGCCAAATCTGCTAAGTTAAATGCACCTTGGCGTGACACCATATCAAAGCTGACTGGGCCAGTGATATCAGCGATCACATCAACGCGCTGCGCCGGCGCAAGAACAAGATCTGTCACATCACGCGGGACGCTGAGAGCCATGCCATCGAGTGCAACGATTTTGCCACTGATGCCGTCAACCGCCACCGGAAATATACGATTTGTAGCGCCATTGATCAGGCGAAAGCGCACGCGATCCCCTAGTTTTACCTGCGTTTGAGATAAAAACGCGCGCGCGAAATTTCCCATATATCCACCGTGGGCCATGGAATGCATGTCGCTAAACGCTTTGCTCAAGCTTCCATCATCTTGCATCAGCCAATCAGAAATAAGCACGGTGATGTCGTGATCTACGTCTGGTGGCGTATCATCTTCGACAATCAACACCCCCATCATGCCTCGCGCCACCTGTTCTTGCGAGATGTAGTGCGAGTGATACCAAAAGGTGCCTGCATCAGGAGGCGTAAAGCTATAGTTTTTTGTGCCATCGGGAAGGATGATTTCTTGCGTCAGTTCAGGCACTCCATCCATCGGATTTGCTAATCTAATACCATGCCAGTGGACTGAAGTCCCCTCATTCAAGCCATTCTCAACCTCAATGTTTACACGTTTGCCACGCTGCAGGCGCAATGTTGGACCAGGCATAGACCCGTTAAACCCAAGCATATTTGTTGCAGGGCCGCCGTCGGGCAAGATTTGTTGCGTTACTGGCTCTGCACGCAAATGAGCCGTGCTTGTCGCGGCCCAAAGAGGCATTGGTAACATTGAGAATGCAGAAGCCGAGGCCAAAAACTGCCGCCTATTGAGTGTCATCAGTTGATCCCATTTGCGCGTTGTAATTCACGAATATAAGCGATGATCATTGTCACATCGCCCCGCGTCACGCCCTCAACTGGGGGCATATTTCCAAACCGCCAATGATGTGCGCGCACGCCTGATGCTGCGGCCCGCTGAAAAGCATCATCACCGTGGTGGCTTGGCTCATAGATCTTATGAACCAAAGGCGGTGCAACGCCATCTTGCCCAGCTGCGTTTGCCCCGTGGCAAGCTGCACAGGTGGCATCAAACGCACGTTTTCCAATTTGGGCATTTTGCGACAGCATCTCGGGTATGAGGACTTTCGCCAACGCACCTTGTGCAACACTGGATTGAGGCGTTGATGAAGCGCTTGGCTCATCATTCGGCCACGTCAGAAAGGCTATCCCCCCCACAATAATAAGTGCGCCGATTGCGAGTTTATATTTCATTGAAGTCTCTCGTTATTATCATTTTCAGCAGCGCTACAGCTTCCCCTTGGTGGAAGGTCAAACCATTGCGCATCACAGTTTCGAGAGCATCCAGAGCGCCATACCAACCATCATCACGTTTTCAGTCAACGAGACAAACCCCAATGGCACATTACTGTCCCCACCAACGCAGGCACATTTCAATTCACGCTTGTCGATGTAGACGGCCTTGAACACGCTAATCGCCCCGATGCTTGCGACGAACAGCGCTGCTGGTGCAGAAAGCCAAGTCATTATGCCTGCCATCATCAACAGACCCGCGCCGGTCTCAACAAAAGGGTAAATATAGCTATAGCGCACCCAGCGCTGCGCCAGTAAATCGTAATTTAAAAACATCGTTGCAAAACGTTCGACATCTTGCAGCTTTTGAAGGCCCAAAAGCACCATTGAAATCGAGATAAACCACTCCAATGTGCGCCCAGCAACAACAGCCCCAAGAGACAGCCATGTGACACAAACGGCCAACAGCGCTGCGATGCTAAAGAGTGCAATCACGGGTTTATATGTCGTCGCATTTTTAGGTTTCGGTGCTGTGCCAAAGTATGCGCTTAGATCATCAAAGCCGCCAATGCGGGTCCCGTCGATGAAAACCTGCGGCGTTGTTTTGACGTCATGTTCGGCCTTGAATGCATCCACTTCATCGCGCGTGGTCAGGTGATGATCATCAACAACAAAGCCGTTGCGGATCAACAAGTCTTTGGATTTGAGGCCGTAGGGGCACATATGATCCGTCATGACCATGCGATACAGTGTGGCGGTTTTATTTGTGGTTTTTGCGATCATTTTGCATGTCCTTTCGCGCACGCGATGCGCCCTTGATTATCGTATGAACACAACATAGGGTCTCCCGCAACTGGAAGGTCAAGGTTGGATTTATGAATATTTCATCGGCAGCAAAAGCGGCGGGGTTGTCCGTCAAAACGGTGCGTTATTACGCTGATATAGGCTTGGTCAAAGCGCCCGCACGATCTGATGCAGGCTACCGCACCTACGATGATTCCTCTGTGAGCAAACTGGTTTTCATCCGCAGATCACGTGCCTTTGGTTTCTCCATTGAAGAATGCCGAGAGCTTTTAGGGTTATATCAAGATCAAGCGCGCACTAGTGCCGAGGTCAAACGCATCGCGTCAAAACGCTTGGAAGAAATCGAAACCAAACAACGCGAATTGCAATCCCTGCACGACGAATTGGCCCGCTTGGTGACGTCATGTCGTGGCGATCATCGACCAGATTGCCCGATTATAAGCTATTTAGGGTAACGGCTGTTCTACCGTGGTGACGTTCCAAACCTGCCTTTGCCTGCGCAATCCACCAAGGTCCGGTTTGGGCCGGAAGCGGCACAGCTAAAGTTGCGTCTTTGCCACACCGTTGATAGCGCTCCATTTGCTTCCACGGTGCTTCCACGGGCGGCTTGCAAACG
>TARA_R110001583_G_scaffold194720_3_pt1 | contig 226932 bp, 221 predicted proteins | sample TARA_R110001583 | Tara Oceans TARA_R110001583 (sample SAMEA4398432) | marine metagenome | biome: Polar Biome; feature: [MES] marine water layer (ENVO:01000295) within the mesopelagic zone...; material: water (ENVO:00002006), including particulate matter (ENVO:01000060) such...
GGATCAGTCTGCCTGACGACGCAGGAAGGCCGGAATGTCGTAGGTACCGACGCCGTTGTTGCTCATCGCATCGACGGTCGTACGGCGACCACTGCGCATCACGGCAGGCACGTCGAGATTGTTCATATCGACGCCACTGTTCGGGCCGTAGGTACCCGTACCCTGCACCACCTGCATCACCGGCTGGCGAGCGGTAGCACGCGGCGTACCGAGACCGGTGGCGACGACGGTGATGCGGATGCGGTCTTCCATGCTGTCCTCAAACACGGTGCCGTACTTGACGAAGGCTTCCGGTGCGGCAAACGCCTGCACCGTTTTCACCGCATCGCGCACTTCGGACATCTTCAGCGACTTGCTGGCGGTGATGTTGATCAGCACACAGCGTGCGCCGGAGAGCTCGGTCCCCTCAAGCAGCGGCGATACGGCTGCCTGCTCGGCGGCAATCCGCGCACGGTCCATTCCAGCGGCTTCTGCGGAGCCCATCATCGCGCGGCCCATTTCGGCCATCGCGGTACGCACATCCTGGAAGTCGACGTTGACCAGGCCCGGCACATTGATGATCTCGGCGATACCGCCAACGGCTGAACGCAGCACGTTGTCGGCCGAACGGAAGCATTCCTCGAAGCCGGCGTCGTCACCGAAGACGTCGAGCAGCTTGTCGTTGAGCACGACGATCAGCGAATCCACGTGGCGGGTCAGTTCCTCGACACCGCTCTCGGCCACACGAATGCGGTTTTCGAAGTCGAAGGGCTTGGTCACCACGGCAACGGCCAGAATGCCCATCTCCTTGGCGATTTCAGCCACGACAGGCGCAGCACCAGTACCCGTACCACCACCCATGCCGCCGGTGATGAAACACATGTGCGCACCTTCCAGTGCAGCGGCGATCGCTTCGCGCGACTCCTGAGCTGCAGCGCGACCGGCTTCAGGTTTGGAGCCTGCGCCCAGGCCCGTAACGCCGAGCTGAATCTTGGTCGGGGCCAGACAGCGTGCGAGCGCCTGCGCATCGGTGTTTGCGGAGATGAAATCCACCCCTTTCACACCCTCGCGGATCATGTGGTCGACAGCGTTCCCGCCGGCGCCACCCACGCCGACCACCTTGATGATCGTTCCAACCGGCTCTTTCTCAATGATTTCAAACATTTGCCTCGCCTCCTTGATAAACGGCCCTGCTGCACTCAGAACGTCCGTTTAACCCGCATCTAGTATTAACTGTAAAGTGTAATACTAAATCTAGGTGTCAAAACAGACACTCATTCAAAATGACTGACTGCACCTGCAGTCGGTCAGAAATTTCGCTCGAACCATGACTTCATGCGTCCGAAAAACTGTTTCACGCCGCGCGTATCGCGCGCCTGCAAGCCTCTCCTGCGCTGCGCTGCGCCTTCGACCACCAGCCCCATCGCGGCCGCATAGCGCGGCTGACACACCACGTCGGCCAGGCCGCCGTCGTACTGCGGCGCACCGACCCTGACCGGCATGTGGAACACGTCCTCGCCCAGTTCGACCATGCCTTCCATGACCGCCGAACCACCGGTGAGCACGATGCCCGACGACAACAGCTCTTCGTAACCGCTGCGACGCAGCTCCGCCTGCACAAGCTCGAAGAGTTCGGACACCCGCGGCTCGATCACATCTGCCAGACGCTGACGCGACAGCGGGCGCGGCGGACGATCGCCCACACCGGGCACCTCGATCATTTCCTCGGGATCGGCGAGGGTGTGCATCGCCACCCCGTGGCGGATCTTGATCTCCTCGGCCTCCGAGGTCGGCGTGCGCAGCGCCATTGCGATGTCGTTGGTGATCTGGTCGCCTGCAACCGGAATCACCGCCGTGTGGCGAATGGCACCCTGGGTGAACACTGCGATGTCGGTCGTGCCGCCGCCGATATCGACCATGCACACGCCGAGTTCCTTCTCGTCCTCGGTCAGCACTGCGTAGCTCGACGCCAACGGCTGCAGGATCAGGTCCATGACCTCGAGCCCGCAGCGACGCACGCACTTGACCACGTTCTGAGCGGCCGACACGGCGCCGGTGACGATGTGCACCTTGACCTCGAGCTTGACGCCGCTCATGCCGATCGGTTCGCGCACACCACCCTGGCCATCAATGATGAATTCCTGGGTGAGGATGTGCAGGATCTGCTGTTCGGCCGGAATCGGCATCGCACGCGCGACCTCGATCACCCGCTCCACATCCATCGGCGTGACTTCCTTGTCCTTGATCGCCACCATGCCATTGGAGTTGAAGCTCTTGATGTGGCTGCCGGCAATGCCGGTGTAGAGATCATGGATCTTGCACTCGGCCATCAGTTCGACTTCCTGGATCACCCGGGAAATCGCATCGACCGTGGCTTCGATATTGACCACTACACCGCGCTTGAGGCCGTTGGTCGGCTGCGTGCCGAGGCCGACGACATTGAGTCGTCCGTCAGGGCGCACCTCGGCCACCATGCAGGTGATCTTGGACGTGCCGATATCGAGACCGACGATCAGTTCTTTGAAATCCTTGCTCATTTCTTGCCTTTCGTTGCCTGGTTCCGGCCGACCGGCACGGCATCAATGGGAGTCAATGCAAAACCGCCCGGGTAGCGGAGATCCGCCACGGCGACCTGTAATCCGATGGAGTCCCGAACTTCGGGCCAGGCGGCGACGAAGCGCTTCAACCTGGCCTCAAGGGGGACACGCTCCTGCTCGCGCCCGAGCACGATGAGCACGCCGTTATCAAGTTTGAGCTGCCAGGCCTCGCGCGCCGACAACATCAAGCCCATCAGCGACGCGCCCATCGGCTTCAGCATTCCGGAGTAGGTCTCGTAGCGCGCCAGCAGCGTCGCTGCCGAACCTTGCGGGCCGGAGAACGCAGGCATGCGGGCATCACTTGATGCGGTAAACACCTCGCCCTGACGGTTGACCAGACGCGTGTCGCCGCTCTCGGTCGCCGTCCAGTACGCAACCGCCTGGTGTTCCTCAAGGCGCAGTTCGATGCCATCTGGCCAGCGCCTGCGCACCTCGGCACGCCGCACCCAGGGCAGCTTCTCGAACGCCGAGCGCACCGAATCAAGCTCGATGGTGAAGAAATTGCCGCGGATCGCCGTGCGTGCCACGTATTGCAGCTGCGCCTCGGTCACCTGTCCCGGCGGGGTCAATACGACCAGCTCGCGCAGCGGAAACAGCGGCCGCGACAGAAACCATGTCACCAGCGCCCAGCCCAGACCGATGGCTGCGAACAGCATCAACACGTCGGAGAACAGATCGAGCAATGCCGGACGATTCCACAGCCCACGGTCGTCGCGCGCGTTCGTCCGCTGCCCGGCCTTGCGGGCAGGTGCTGCAGCGGATCGCATGCGCGCTTCAGCCAAGGCGGGCTCCCTTGAGCAGTTCAAGACAGAGGGCCTCGAAGGAGAGGCCCGCAACACTGGCCGACATCGGCACCAGCGAATGCCCGGTCATGCCGGGCGAGGTATTCATTTCCAGCAGGTAGGGCTTGCCGTCTTCGGTCAGGATCAGGTCTGCGCGGCCCCAGCCACGGCATCCGAGCACACGTGCGCTCTTCATCACCAGCGCCTGCAGCGCCTGCTCCTCGGCTTCGGGCAGGCCGCAGGGACAGTCGTAGCGGGTGACGTCGGTAAAGTACTTGTTCTGGTAGTCGTAATTGCCATCGGGCGCGACGATGCGCACCAGCGGCAGAACGCGATCCTCGAGGAAGGGAGCGGTGAGCTCCTGACCGGACACGAACTCCTCTGCGATCACCAGGCTGTCGTAGCGTGCGGCCAGCTCCCATGCGGCCCTGAGCTGAGCGGCCTCGACCACCTTGGTGGCGCCCATGCTCGAGCCTTCGAGCGCGGGCTTGACGAAAATCGGCAGCCCGAGGTCTGCGACCACCGCGGCCCAGTCGGTATCGGCGTCAAGAATGGCGTAGCGCGGCGTGGGCAGACCGGCCGCCAGCCACACCATCTTGGTCCGCCACTTGTCCATCGAGATCGCGGAAGCCATGACGCCGCTGCCGGTATAGGGGATGCCCATGAGTTCGAGCGCGCCCTGCACCGTGCCGTCTTCGCCACCGCGTCCATGCAAGGCGATGAACACACGGTCGAAGCCTTCTTCCTTGAGGATGTGCAGATCGCGTTCGGCCGGATCGAAAGCGTGCGCGTCGACTCCGGCGTGCTGCAGTGCTGCGAGCACGGCTGCGCCGGACATCAGCGATACCTCACGCTCGGCGGACGAGCCGCCGAACAGCACTGCGACCTTTCCGAAGCGCGCCTTCACGACTGATCCTCGCTGTTGCAAAGCTTGCCGGGTACGGCGCCGATGCTGCCGGCACCCATGGTGATGACCACATCGCCGTCCTGGGCGAGGTCGAGCATGGCCTGCGGCATGTCGGCGACATCCTCGATGAACACCGGCTCCACTTTTCCGGCCACACGCAGGGCGCGGGCCAGACTGCGCCCGTCGGCAGCCACGACCGGCGCTTCGCCGGCAGCATAGACTTCGCTCAGCAGGAGCGCATCGACCGTCGAAAGCACCTTGACGAAATCCTCGAAACAGTCGCGGGTGCGGGTAAAGCGGTGCGGCTGGAAAGCCAGCACCAGACGACGGTCGGGGAAGGCGCCGCGCGCGGCGGCAATGGTTGCCGCCATCTCGACCGGATGGTGGCCGTAGTCATCGATCAGGGTGAAGCTGCCACCGTTTGCGAGTGCGATTTCGCCATAGCGCTGGAAGCGGCGGCCAACGCCGCGGAACTCCGAAAGCGCCTTGATGATGGCTGCGTCCGGCACCTGCACTTCGGTTGCGACCGCAATCGCGGCAAGCGCGTTGAGCACGTTGTGCAAACCCGGCAGGTTGAGCTCGATCGGCAGGCGCGAAGTCGTGCCATTGACGCGGACCGCGTCAAACTTCATCCGCCCGTTCTCTGCGCGGATACTCTCGGCACGGATGTTGGCCGTCTCCGACAGCCCGTAGCGCACCACCTGCTTCGACACCAGGGGCATGATCGAGCGCACGTGCGGATCGTCCTCGCACAGCACGGCCACGCCATAGAAGGGCAGGCGCTGGAGGAAATCCACGAAGGCCTGCTTCAGGCGGGCGAAGTCGTGGCCGTAGGTATCCATGTGGTCGGCGTCGATGTTGGTCACCACCGAGATCACCGGGCTCAGCATCAGGAAGGACGCGTCCGACTCGTCGGCCTCGGCCACCAGAAAGTCGCCCTTGCCCAGTCGTGCATTGGCGCCTGCCGCATTGAGGCGGCCGCCGATGACGAAGGTCGGATCCATCCCGCCTTCGGCAAGAATGCTGGCGACCAGCGACGTCGTCGTGGTCTTGCCATGGGTGCCGGCAATGGCGATGCCGCTCTTGAGCCGCATCAGCTCTGCCAGCATCTGGGCACGCGGCACGACCGGAATGTGACGCGCACGCGCAGCGATCACCTCGGGGTTGTCGTTCTTGACTGCAGTGGATACGACCACGGCGTCAGCCGCCTCGACGTTGGCCGCGTCGTGACCGAGCACCACGCGCGCACCTGCGGCCTTCAGCCGGCGCGTCGCTGCGCTTTCGCTCAGATCCGAGCCGCTGACCCGGAACCCGAGGTTAACCAGCACTTCAGCAATGCCGCTCATGCCCGAGCCGCCAATGCCGACGAAATGAATGTTCTTTACCTTGTGCTTCATTTTTCTTCCCCGCCTGCCAGTTCCTCGCAGATACGGATGACTGCCTCGGTGGCGCGCGGCTTGGCCAGCGCCCGGGCATGTTCCGCCATCTGCAACAGGCGCGTTCGATCGAGACTGACGAGAATGCCGGCCAGTCGTTCGGCGTTGAGTTCTGTTTGCGGCAGCAGGTAGGCCGCACCGTTTTCGGCGAGGAATCCAGCGTTGCCGGTCTGGTGGTCATCGACCGCGTGCGGAAAGGGCACAAGCAGGCTCGCCGCCCCGACCGCAGCAAGTTCGGCCACGGTAAGCGCCCCCGAGCGCGAGATGACCAGGTCCGCGGCCGCATATTCCCCGGCCATGTCCTGAATGAAGGGACGCAGATCACCTTCGACACCTGCGCCCGCATAGGCGGCACGCAAGGCCTCGATCTGCTTCTCGCCCGCCTGGTGCACCACGGTGGGACGGACTGCGGCGGGAATCCGGGCCAGGGCCTGCGGCAGCGTCTCATTGAGCACCGCAGCGCCAAGGCTGCCACCGACCACCAGCAGACGCAGCGGGCCTTCCCGTCCGGCGAATCGCTCGGCAGGTGGCGCAACCGCGCTGATCTCCGTACGCACGGGATTGCCGACCCAGCCTGCCTTCCTTAAGGCATGCGGAAAGCCGGACAGCACCTTGTCCGCGACCATTGCCAGCACCCGGTTGGCAAGACCCGCCACCGAGTTCTGTTCGTGCAGCACCAGCGGCCTCCCAAGAAGCACCGCCATCATGCCGCCCGGGAACGTGATGTAGCCGCCCATGCCGATCACGACGTCCGGCCGGACACGGCGCAGTTCGCGCAGCGCCTGCCAGAATCCCGACAGCAGATTGAGCGGAAGCATCAGCTTGCGCATCAGCCCCTTGCCACGCAGCGCACCGAAGCGGACCCACGCGGTGTCGTAGCCGTAGGTCGGCACGATGCGCGCCTCCATGCCATCAGGATTGCCCATCCATACGATGTGCCAGCCCTTCGCCTTGAGCGCCTCGGCGACCGCCACACCGGGGAAGATATGGCCGCCTGTGCCGCCAGCCATCATCAACAGGGTTTTCATGACCCGCCTCCCCGTTTCATTTGCCTGACTTCCCAGTCGATCCGCAGCAGAATGGCGAGCGCCAGGCAGTTGGCCACGATGCCGGAGCCACCGAAGCTCATCAGCGGCAGGGTCAGCCCCTTTGTCGGCAGCAGGCCGGTGTTCACACCCATGTTGATGAAGGACTGGACGCCCATCCACAGACCGATGCCCTGCGCCACCAGGCCGGAGAAATAGCGCTCGAGCTTGATTGCCTCACGACCAATGACGAAGGCGCGCTGAATCAGGATCGCGAACATGCCGACGACCACGACCACGCCGACAAATCCGAGCTCTTCGGCAATCACCGAGAGCAGGAAGTCGGTATGCGCTTCGGGCAGGTAGAAGAGCTTCTCGACGCTCGCACCGAGGCCGACGCCGAACCATTCGCCGCGACCGAAGGCGATCAGCGCATGCGACAGCTGATAGCCCTTGCCGAATGCGTCCTGCCACGGGTCCATGAAACCGAAAATGCGCTCGCGCCGATAGGGTGAGGTCCAGATCAGAATCACGAAACCGATCAGCGCCACGACGCCGAGCAGCGCAAACACGCGGATATTCACGCCGCCGAGGAAGAGCACACCGAACGCAATCGCGGTGATCACCACGAAGGCGCCGAAGTCGGGCTCGCGCAGCAGCAGGAAACCGACGAAAAGGATGACCATCATCATCGGCAGGAAGCCGCGCTTGAAGCTGCCCATGGCGTCGAGCTTGCGCACCGTGTAGTCCGCCGCATAGATCGCGGCAAACACCTTCATCAGCTCCGAGGGCTGCAGGTTGACCGGACCAAGCGACAGCCAGCGCTGAGCGCCATTGACCTCGCGCCCGACACCCGGAATCAGCACCACGATCAGCAGCACCACGCCGCCCACGAACAGGGCGGGCGCGAGCCGCTGCCACTGTGTCATCGGCAGCTGGAACGCCACCAGCCCGACACCGATGCCGACCGCAAGAAAGACCGCATGGCGCATCAGGAAGTAATGCGACTGGTTGCCGGTAAAGCGGCTGCCCTCGGCAATCGCGATCGAGGCTGAATACACCATCACCAGGCCAAGCAGCAGCAGGCCGACTGCGGACCAGATCAGCAGCAGATCGAGCTCACGAGCCGGTGCCGACGGCCGCATCATGCGCGCGACCGTGCGTGCCCCGGCGCTGCTGGTGCGCGGCGTACGGGAGGCAAACATTCCGGCGAGCGCGGCTGAAATCTTCATCGGGCGCTGACCCCCGGCAGCCTGCGCACGGCCGCGACAAAGACGTCGGCACGATGCGCATAGTTGCGGAACATGTCGAGGCTGGAGCAGGCCGGTGAGAGCAGCACCACATCGCCTGGTTGGGCCAGCTGCGCAGCACGCTCAACAGCCGCATCGAGTCTGTCGGCATGCTCGAGCGGGACGCCGCATCCCGCGACACCCGCCTCGATCCGTGCTGCATCACGTCCAATGAGCACGGCAGCACGAACATGACGCGAGAACGGCTCTGCAAGCGGCGAGAAGTCCTGCCCCTTGCCATCACCGCCGGCGATCAGCACGACCGTGCCGGCAAGACCGTCCAGCGCTGCAACCGTGGCACCGACGTTCGTGCCCTTGGAATCGTCGTAGAAGCGCACGCCGTCGTCACGTTCGGCGACCAGTTCAACCCTGTGAGGGAGACCGCGGAAGGCGCGCAGCGCTGGCAGCAGGGACTGCGGGTCCAGACCAAGACCGGCTTCGCACAAGGCCAGGGCTGCCATCGCATTGGCCGCATTGTGGCGTCCGGCGATCGGCAACGCGGCCAGCGGAATAAGCCGCTCGTCACCACGCTCAAGCCAGTCTTCACCGGCCTGACTGATCAGGCCGTAATCGTCGGCACACTGCGGCGCCGACGTTGAAAAGCCGAGCACTCTCCGCCCCGGGCGCGCCATCGCCAGCACGCGTTCGTCGTCCCGGTTAAGCACCTGCGCACCCTTGCCCTCGAAGATCTTCGCCTTGGTCGCAGCGTAGGCTTCGAGATCGGCGTAGCGGTCGAGGTGGTCGTCGGTCACGTTGAGCACGGTCGCTGCATCCGGATCGAGCCCTTCCATGGTTTCGATCTGGAAGCTCGACAGTTCGAGCACCCAGCACGCGGGCAGATCTTCGCCGCGGTCGAGGCGGTCCATGAGCACGTCGAGGGCGGCCGGACTGATATTGCCCGCCGCGACGGCATCCATGCCCGACGCTGCGGCCAGTGCCGCGGTCAGCGCGGTCGTGGTGGTCTTGCCGTTGGTCCCGGTGATGGCGATGACGCGGGTCTCGTCCCTCACACCGAGGTCGCGCAACGCCGCAGCGAGCAGGCTCATCTCGCCGGTGACCGGCAGGCCCCGGCGCGTAGCTTCGGCAATCACGCCCGTGCGGGGGTCAAGGCCGGGACTGACCGCAAGCAGATCGACACCTTCGAGCACTTCATTTCCGAAAGCACCCGTGATGATCTCGGCCAGCGGCACGTCCTGCTGCAGGGTATCGAGACCGGGCGGCCGCTCGCGACTGTCGGCCACGCGCAGCCGTGCGCCCTGGCGCCCGCACCAGCGTGCCATCGCGAGACCGGATTCACCCAGCCCGAGTACCAGAACGTGTTTACCTGCGAACGTGCTCATCTCAGTTTCAGCGTCGACAAACCAAACAGCACCAGCATGATGGTGATGATCCAGAAGCGGACCACCACCTGCGTTTCCTTCCATCCACCCAGCTCGTAGTGGTGATGCAGCGGCGCCATGCGGAAGATCCGCTTGCCACCGCTGATCTTGAAGTACAGCACCTGCACCATCACCGACAGGGTTTCAGCGACGAACAGCCCGCCCATGATGAAGAGCACGATTTCCTGACGCACGATGACGGCGATGGTCCCGAGCGCCGCGCCCAGCGCCAGCGCACCGACGTCGCCCATGAACACTTCGGCCGGATAGGCGTTGAACCACAGGAAGCCGAGCCCGGCACCGCAGATCGCGCCGCAGAACACCGCGAGCTCGCCTGCACCGGCGACATAGGGCACGCCGAGATACTTCGAGAAGCCGACATGCCCGGCAACATAGGCAAAGATCGCGAGTGCGCCGGCCACCATCACCGTTGGCATGATTGCGAGGCCGTCGAGACCGTCAGTCAGGTTGACCGCGTGGCTGGTGCCGTTGATGACGAAATAGGTCAGCGCGATGAAGCCGAAGACGCCCAGCGGATATGTCACGGCCTTGAAGAAGGGCACGATCAGTTCGGTTTCAGCTGGCGTGCTCGCGGTCACACCCAGGAAGATCGCCGCAGCCAGCGCAATCAGCGAGGTCCACAGATACTTCCAGCGGCTGGCCAGCCCCTTGGGGTCACGGTGCACCACCTTGCGCCAGTCATCCACCCAGCCCACGGCACCGAAGCCGAGCGTCACGAACAGCGTCACCCAGATATAGCCATTGCTGAGATCGCCCCACAGGAAGACGGTGACCGCAATCGACAGCAGGATGAGGGCGCCGCCCATTGTCGGCGTACCGGTCTTGGTCAGGTGTGACTTCGGACCATCGTCGCGCACCGCCTGACCGATCTTCTTCGCGGCCAGCCAGCGGATCACGCCCGGCCCTGCCATCAGGGAAAGCGCGAGCGCAGTCAGCGCGGCCAGCACGGTGCGCAACGTGATGTAGCCGAAGACATTGAAGCCGCGGATATCCTGACTGAGCCAGAGCGCGAGTTCGTGCAGCATATTAGGAACCTGTTTCCGTACGAGGGGCGGTATTGTGCAGTGCAGCGAGCGCATCCGCCACACGTTCCATGCGCATGAAGCGCGAGCCCTTCACCAGCACCACCGAATCGGCATCGAGTTGCCCGGCAAGCGCTTCGACCAGGGCCTCGACGCTGCCGAAATGGGCACCACCTTCGCCGAAGTTGCGCGCGGCCACCGCGCTCACATCACCCAGTGCGTAGAGCCCGTCGACACCCTTGCTCTTGGCATAGCCACCGATTTCGTCATGCACCTGAGCGCTGGTCTCGCCGATCTCGCCCATGTCGCCCAGCACCAGAAACGTATGCCCGGGCGTCAGCGCCAGAACGTCGATCCCTGCGCGCACGGAATCGGGGTTGGCGTTATAGCTGTCATCCAGAATGACCGAACCGTGCGGCCCGGAGCGACGCTGCAGACGTCCCTTGGTCCCGACGAAATCGGCCAGCCCTTCGACCACCGCCTCCAGTGCGGCGCCGGCTGCGAGGCAGGCTGCCGCCGCCGCAACGGCATTGCGTGCGTTGTGAAGACCCGGCACCTGCAGCACGATCCCGACCCGCCCCTGCTGAGTGTCGAGTTCAAGCTGCGATCCGAGGCCGTGGAGGGTACACCGGCCGCGCACGTCCGCTGCCTCGTCGATACCGAATGTCACAATCCTGTGACCGGCGTTGATCTCCCGCCAGTAGTCCGCGTGCGCATCGTCGGCGTTGATGATCGCCACGCCATCGGATCTGAGGCCCTGGTAGATGCTGCCTTTCTCGCGCGCCACTTCGGTCAGCGAGCCCATGCCCTGCAGGTGTGCCCGCTGTGCGTTGTTCACCACGGCCACGGTCGGACGGGCGAGGCCGGTCAGGTAGGCAATCTCGCCCGGACGGTTCATCCCCATCTCGATCACGGCCGCACGATGGTGGTCACGCAGCTCAAGCAGGGTCAGCGGCAGGCCGATGTCGTTGTTCAGGTTGCCCCGCGTCGCCAGCACGGCATCGCCACCCGCGCCGTTCAGGGCTGCGTCCGCCCGCATGATGGCTGCGCACATTTCCTTTACCGTGGTCTTGCCATTGCTGCCGGTCACGCCGATCAGAGGCAGGTCGAAACCGGCACGCCAGGCGGCTGCAAGCGTGCCGAGTGCCAGCCGGGTGTCGTCCACGATCACCAGTGGCAAGGGCGCGCCCGGGTGCATTTCCGCCCAGCGCGAATCCACCAGTGCGGCGGCGGCCCCGGCGGCAGCGGCGACATCGATGAAATCGTGCCCGTCGAAGCGGTCGCCGCGCAGGGCAACGAAGAGCTGCCCGGCCTGCAGATTACGGGTATCCGTTCCAACCGACTCGAAGCGCGCGACACCGATGACCCGGGCATCCCGGGTGGCAAGGGCGCGCACCGCGTCCAGCAGCGTCATCATGTGTTGCTCCCCCCGTTCCATTCGCGCAAGGCCGCACGGGCATGTTCAAGATCAAGGAAGGGCAGGCGCGTGCCGTGGACTTCCTGATAGGGCTCATGCCCCTTTCCAGCAAGAAGGATCACATCGTCAGCGCCGGCCTCCGCAACCGCCGTCCGGATCGCCAGCGCGCGGTCAACGATGCTCTCCGCACCGGGACCTGCGCCCTCCATGATTGCGTCGATGATCTGCTGCGGATCTTCGCTGCGCGGGTTGTCACTCGTTACCACGACACGGTCGGCAAGTTCGCGCACCACCTCTCCCATCATCGGCCGCTTGCCGGGGTCTCGGTCACCGCCACAACCAAACACGCAGATCAGCCGTCCGCTGCGGGTACGCACCGTACCGCGCAAGGCCTCGAGCACTTTTGCCAGCGCATCCGGAGAGTGCGCATAGTCAATCACGATCAAGGGCTCGCCCACGCCACCGACGAGTTGCATGCGGCCTTCGGGCGGCGTCAGCCTGGCCGCCACGTGCAGTGCTTCATCCAGTGCTACGCCACGGGCAATCAGGGCGCCGATGACGGCAAGCAGGTTGGACACGTTGAAGGGGGCCACCATGCGCACCTGGAGATCAAACTTGCGGCCCTCCCAGAGCACGGTGAAACGCAGGCCGGATACGGTGGCTTCAAGGCGGTCGCCGATCAGCACGCGAGCGCCCGGTACCGCGTCTGCATTCGAGGCGATGCGGGTGTAGCCCAGCACGCGCCGCCCCTCGGCAAGCAGACGGCGCGCCTGCATCAGGCCGAAGGCATCGTCGAGGTTGATCACCACTTCGCCAACACCCGGCAGATCGAACATGCGGGCCTTGGCGGCCGCATAGGCATCCATCGTGCGGTGATAGTCGAGATGGTCCCGCGACAGGTTGGTGAAGATTGCCACGTCGAAGCGGGCACCATTCACCCGCCCCTGGTCGAGCCCGATCGAGGACACTTCCATCGCGGCCGCACCCGCACCGCCCGCCACAAAGCCGGCCAGCAGACGATGCAGATCGAGCGCGTCCGGGGTGGTATTGGCACTTGCCGACAGCTGGTCGACAAAGCCGCAGCCCAGCGTGCCGACGATGCCGCAGCGGCAACCGAGTTCATCCAGCGCCCGCGCCAGCCACTGGCTGACCGTGGTCTTGCCATTGGTGCCCGTCACGCCGGCGAGCCAGAGTTTCTCCGAGGGACGCTCGTAGATTTCGTCCGCCAGATGTCCGGCCAGTTCGCGCAGGCCATTGACCGCGATGAGCGGGCGGGCACCCGTGGCGCACTGAAAGCCGTCACTGCCTTCGTAAAGCACAGCAGCAGCACCCGCGGCGACGGCGGAGTCGATGAAGCGACGGCCGTCGGTCGCGTAGCCCGGCCACGCCGCAAAGACGTCGCCCGCGCCAACGCGGCGCGAATCGGCGGTGATGCCCGCGGGCGTGACGCCCTGCATGCGCAGCTGTTCGAGGATCGCCTGGGCCTGCTCGCTCACATGCTCTCCCGCACGGTGGTCGGGGCTTCTGCACCTTGCTTGCGGGCAAGTTGCAGTGGCGTGATGGGCGCATCGGGCGCCACACCCAGTGCGCGCAGGGAGCCTTCGACGATACGGGCAAAGACGGGGGCAGCAACTGCACCACCGTAATGCGCGCCGGTTGGCTCATCGATCATCACCGCGACGACCAGCCGCGGACGGGAAACCGGTGCAAGACCGACAAACGAGGAGATGTACTTCTTGACGTACTGTCCGCCCTCAAGCTTGTATGCGGTGCCGGTCTTGCCGGCAACGCGATAGCCAGGCACCTGAGCCTGGGGCGCCGTCCCACCGGGCCCGGCAGCCAGCTCAAGCATGGCCCGGACCTCTCTTGCCACCTGCGGCGAGAAAACACGCTTCGGGGCCGCTTTTGCCGTGTCGACCCGGGTCAGCGACAGCGGCAGCAGATCGCCATCTCGCGCGAAAGCGAGATATGCGTGCGCGACCTGAATCAGACTGACCGAAATCCCGTGTCCATAGGACATCGTGGCCTGCTCGATCGGACGCCATGACTTGGCCGGGCGCAGGCGGCCCGCCGCTTCACCCGGAAATCCGAGGCTGAGCTGCGAGCCGAAGCCAAGCCCGTCCAGCAGGCGCCACATCTCATCCGGGCTGAACTGCAGCGCCATCTTGACGGTGCCGACGTTGGACGACTTCTGGATGACCTCGGCAACCGTCAGGACGCCATGAGGATGCGCGTCGCCGATCGTTGCAGTGCCAATCGTCATGCGGCCCGGACTGGTATCGATCTTGGTCGCGGCCTTGAACTTGCCACTCTCGAGCGCAAGCGCGGCGACGAAGGGCTTCATGACCGAACCCGGCTCGAAGGTGTCGGTGAACGCCCGGTTCCGCAACTGGGCCCCGGTCAGGTTGGCGCGATTGTTCGGATTGAAGGTGGGGGCGTTGGCCAGCGCCAGCACTTCGCCGGTCTGCACATCCACGACCACGACGGCGCCCGCCTTGGCGCGGAATTTCTGCATGGCTTCGCGCAAGGCCGAGTAGGCGAGATACTGGATCTTTCCGTCCATCGCGAGCACGACGTCCTCGCCATCTCGCGGCGGCCGGATGGACTCGACGTCCTCGACGACCTGCCCGCGACGATCCTTGATCACCCGCCGCGAACCGGGCTGACCGGCAAGCTGAGCCTCGTACGCGAGCTCGATGCCTTCCTGGCCACGGTCTTCGACGCTGGTGAAACCCAGCATGTGGGCGGTCACCTCGCCACCCGGGTAGAAACGGCGATATTCACGCTGCTGATGGATGCCCGGGAGCTTGAGCTCGGCGATACGCTCGGCCACATCGGGTGAGAGCTGGCGCTTGAGGTAGGCGAAGTCACGACCCGACGCCAGCTTGGCATTGAGTTCGGGCACATCCATCTCAAGCAGCTTTGCCAGCTGCCGTGCCTCGCCTGGCTCAAGACTGACGTCGGATGGAATTGCCCACACGGAACGCACCGGCGTGCTCACGGCGAACATGTCGCCATTGCGATCGGTGATCCGCCCCCGGGTTGCGGGCACCTCAAGCACACGGGCGTAGCGCATCTCGCCCTTGGCCTGGAGAAACTCGTTGTTGATGCCCTGCAGGAACAGCGCCCGCCCGATCAGCACCAGCATGGAGCCGAGCAGCACCATCAGCACAAAACGCGAGCGCCACACGGGCAGCTCGCGCTTGAGCAAGGGATTGTGATTGAAGGTCACAGTGCGCTGCTTCTGCATCATTGCGCCTCCAGCACGACGACCTGACCCTGTACGGGCGGCCGCAGACCAAGGCGCTCACGGGCGAGCTTCTCGACACGCCCATGCGCCGCCCAGGTGCTTTGCTCGAGCTGCAGCTGCCCCCACTCGACCTCGAGTCCGTGCGCGCGCGTCTGCTCGCGCTCAAGCGCGGAGAACAGTTTTCTGGCCTGGTGCTGTGCGGCAACGACGCCGAGCGCACTGGCCACCACGAGCGCGACGAGGAGTGCATCGAGGCGGATCATGCTGCTGCCTCCGTGCGTTCGGCCACGCGCATCACCGCACTGCGGGAGCGCGGGTTGAGTGCAACCTCTGCATCCCCCGGATGCACCGCCTTGCCGACCAGCACCAGCGGCGGCTTTGGCATGTCGGCTGCACGCACCGGCAGGCGCGACGGCAACTGGGGCGGACGCGAGCCGTCACGCATGAAGCGCTTGACGATGCGGTCCTCGAGAGAATGAAAACTGATCACGGCCAGCCGGCCGCCAGTGCGCAGACGACGAACACAGGCGGGCAGCACCTGCGTCAGCTCCTCAAGCTCCTGATTGATGAAAATCCGTAGAGCCTGGAAACTGCGCGTCGCTGGGTGCTTCCCCGGCTCGCGCGTGCGGACCGTTTTTTCCACGATCGCGGCAAGTTGTCCAGTGGTTTCGACAGCCCCCCCTGCCCGAGCAGCTGCAATCGCCTTTGCAATCGCATAAGCAAACCGTTCTTCTCCATAATCTCTGAGTACCTCCGTGATTTGGGCGACGGAAGCATCCGCCAGCCAGTCTGCTACGGTCTGTCCGCGACTTGTGTCCATGCGCATGTCGAGCGGCGCATCAAAGCGAAAGCTCATCCCGCGTGCGCCGTCATCGAGCTGTGGAGACGACACCCCGAGATCCATCAGCACGCCATCCACCAGCCCCTCGCCGAGCTGCTCGAGCTCGATATCGAGGTCGCTGAACGGGGCATGGACCAGCGTCAGGCGGTCGTCATTCATCTCCCGTCCGGCCGCAATGGCAACGAGGTCACGATCGAAGGCGATCAGGCGCCCGGCCGGGCCAAGCCGCGCAAGGATCTCGCGACTGTGCCCACCACGCCCGAAAGTGCAGTCCACGTAGATGCCGTCAGGCTTGATCGCCAGTGCATCGACGCCCTCCTTCAGTAAAACGGTGATGTGCAGCGCTTGTTCGCTCATAGCGCCAGACTCTCAAAGCCAGGCGGCAACCCGGTGCCTGCCAGCGCCATCATGGCTTCCTGCTGTTTCTGCCAGCCAGCGTCGGACCAGAGTTCGAAGTGGCTGCCCTGACCCACCAGCCAGACCTGTTTTTCGAGACGGGCGAACTGCCGCAGGGAAGGCGCAATCAGCACGCGCCCGGCGCTGTCGAGCGCCTCATCCTGGGCAAAGCCGACGAGGAGTCGCTTCAGCTGGGCCGAGACCGGGTCGAGGCTGGGCGCACTCAAGACCTTGTCACGTATCGGCTCCCACGCAGGAACCGGGTAAACGATCAGGCAGCCGTGAGGATGGGCGGTGATGACCACCTGCCCATTCTCAACAGCAAGCGCGTCACGATGCCGCGAGGGAATCGCAAGGCGACCCTTCGCATCGAGACTCAGCGCTGCGGCTCCCTGAAACATCGCGCCCCCTGAACGGTTCGGGCGAAGCATCAAAATGACACTCCACCCCACTTTTCTCCACTTATCCCCACTGTAGAGTAAAGGCACAACCCGGTCAAGCCGACGAAAGAGGGAAACTCTTTGCTACACAATGACTTAAGTCAAAGCGGGCAAGCTCGAATAATCCCTGTTAAATCAAGGCAAATAGCGCAGCTTCATGCAAGAGCGCATGAACAGCGAAAGTGGGTCTGACCGGCGTGGGGCAAAGTGGGAAATTCCGCAGGACGCGGACGAAAAATGACTGCCGGATGACGGCATGTCGCCACTTCGGCGCTGATGTGCAGCAGCCGCTGAACTCGGAATGAAACGAAATTGGGAAGTTCGCCGATAAGCCGGGTTCTGTCGAACGATCCAGCGCAAACCGGACCATCGGGCAGTCATTCCTCTGGGCGACACGTTACCGTGAAGCTCTAGCAGCCTACCCGGGAGCGACGCGAGCCACGCCATTACTCCCCTATTTGGCCTTGCCCCGGATGGGGTTTACCGTGCCAGTCCTGTTGCCAGTCCTGCGGTGGGCTCTTACCCCACCCTTTCACCCTTACCTGATCTTTCTTGCGAAAGCCATCGGCGGTCTGCTCTCTGTTGCACTTTCCGTCGCCTCACGACGCCCGGCCGTTAGCCGGCATCCTGCTCTGCGGGGCCCGGACTTTCCTCCACGCACCCTGAGGTGCACAGCGACTGCCTGGCGAACTTCCCGGGCGGATTATACGTGAACACCCCGCCCCGGGCGTGCCATCGGCAAAACAAGCTGTGCGGCAGATCCGGCGCACGGGCCAGCGGCAGACACTCACCGCGAAAGCCGCAACTCCGCAGCAGCCTCACCCGCCCGCAGCGGGCGCGACTGTGGGCGCGGCCTCGAATGCCGACACACCATCCCTGAGGCGGAAGCGTCCCACAAGCGCGCCCGGCGGCGCATCGCCGGCGTTGTCCCAGTCCTGCACCTGACATGTTTCCGTACTGGCCAGATACCAGCGGGCACCCTGATGCAGCGCCCACATCTGGTAACCCGCGTCGAAGACTTCGATATCGGTCATCGCCGTTCGGCCGGGATGAATGCGCACCTTCTTCTGGCATTGCGGCAGACGCGCCGCAACGATGTATTGCGTGACCTCGTCACTCCAGAAATAGGGCTGCTCGCGCAGCAGGGTCAGCGCGTGCTCCTTGCCTTCGATCGAATAGGCAACGGCACTGTTCTCGCAAGCCGCCAGCAACGGAGCCAAGGCAAGCAGGGCAACGCAGCGCAGACGTGGGAAGGACATCGGGCCAGACCTCCTCAGGGCACCAGCTTCCACGCCACGGACTCACCCGCGCGCAGCGGAACCAGCGGATCCGCACCGAGATAGCCGTAGGACTCAGGCACCTGCCAGGTCTCACGCTGCAGCGTGATGCGCTCGGGGTTCGGCTTGAGGCCGTAGAACGCAGGTCCGTTCAGACTCGCGAAGGCCTCAAGCCGGTCGAGCGCTCCGGCAGCCTCAAAGACTTCCGCATACAGTTCGATGCCCGCATGGGCGGTGTAACAGCCAGCGCACCCACATGCAGACTCCTTGGCGCTGCGCGCATGGGGTGCGGAGTCGGTGCCGAGGAAGAAGCGCGGATTGCCCGAAGCCACCGCTTCGACGAGCGCCTGACGATGCGTTTCGCGCTTGAGCACCGGAAGGCAGTAGTGATGCGGACGGATGCCGCCGGCAAAGATGGCATTCCGGTTGAGCAACAGGTGATGTGCGGTCACTGTCGCGCCGACGTGCGCCCCGGCCGCACGCACGAACTGCGCGGCCTCGGCTGTCGTGATGTGCTCGAACACCACCTTCAGCCCGGGGAAACGCCGCACCACCGGCGACAGCACGCGCTCGATGAAGACACGTTCGCGATCGAAGACGTCGACATCGCCGGCGGTCACCTCGCCATGCACGCACAGCACCATGCCGCACGCTTCCATGCGCTCGAGCACGGGATAGATCTTGTCGACCGAGGTCACACCTGCATCGGAATTGGTGGTCGCCCCCGCGGGATAGAGCTTCGCTGCCACGATCGCACCACTGGCCTTGGCCCTGTCGATCTCGTCCGGCGGCATGTTGTCCGTGAGATACAGGCTCATCAGGGGCTCGAAACGCACGCCCTGCGGCACGGCCGCGAGGATGCGATCGCGATAGGCCAGCGCCTGTTCCGTCGTGGTGACCGGAGGACGCAGGTTCGGCATGATCAGGGCGCGGCCGAAGCGTTGCGCAGTGTGGGGCACAACGGTGGCAAGCGCATCGCCGTCGCGGACATGCAGATGCCAGTCATCCGGGCGGGTCAGGGTAATCGTGTGCATCGCTTCGCTCTGTGATCGTTTGTGAGGATTATAAGCGGGCAGAGCCTCAGTCGGCGTCCTTGAGTGCCAGCGCCCGCGCATAAAGCGCATTCTTGGGTGCCCCGGTGATCTCGGCCGCGATCCGCGCGGCCGTCTTGACCGGCAATTCGCCAAGCAGCAGGTCGAGCACGCGTTCGGCCTCCACCCCCAGGCCTTCCTGCTCAGGCGCGCCATCGACCACCAGCACGAACTCGCCGCGCACCCGGTTGCTGTCCGCCTCGAACCAGGCGACGGCCTCGCCCAGCGGCATGCGCACGATCTCCTCGTGCAGCTTCGTCATCTCGCGCGCCACCAGAATCTCGCGTGCAGGCCCGAACACTGCGGCCATGTCGGTGACGCACTCAAGCACCCGATGGGGCGCCTCGTAGAACACCAGGGCGTCGCGATCCTCCACCAGCGCCGCCAGCGATGCACGACGGGCGCCGGACTTGGGTGACAGGAAACCGACGAAACGGAAACCTCCCTCCGCAAACCCGGACACCGACAGCGCCGCGATCGCGGCACAGGCACCGGGAACCGGCACCACCGGATACCCTGCCTCCCGCACCCGGGCCACTGCCTTTGCCCCCGGATCCGACACCGCAGGCGTGCCCGCATCGGTGATGAGCGCCACATGCTGCCCGGCCGCCAGCCACTCCACCAGTTGCCCGGCCGCGCGCTGCTCGTTGTGCTGATGCAGGGCAACCAGCCGGGTACGAACGCCGCACGCCTCCATCAAGCGCTGGCTATGGCGGGTATCTTCGGCCGCAATGACATCGACCGTAGCCAGGATTCCCTGAGCCCGCGCGGATATGTCACCCAGATTTCCCAGCGGCGTCGCCACTACATATAATGACGGCGTCCTGGAAAGGAGCCTTGCAGAAGAGTCGGTCATGAAGAAGTCAGCAGAAGGGGGCAGGACATCGATTGTCGGCGCGCGGGCGACTCCGGCGCAAGCGCGCGGGAAAATTGCCGAAGATCTCGCAGCAGCGCACCTCGAGCGCAACGGCCTGCAGATCCTCGCGCGCAACGTACGCTGCCGCGGCGGCGAGGTCGACCTGATCGGGCTCGAGCACGGCACACTTGTCTTCGTCGAAGTGCGCCTGCGCGGCAATTCACGCTTCGGCGGCGCTGCAGCGAGCATCACTGCGGAAAAGCAAAGGCGCGTCGTGCATGCCGCGCGCTGGTGGCTGAGCGGCGACGGCCGCGGCCACGCCAAGCGCCCGTGCCGCTTCGACGCCATCCTGTTCGATGCCCCCGACGCAAACCACCTCAACTGGATCAGGGCTGCGTTCGACGCAGACTGATCGCAACCTCCGGTAAGCCCATGTAAAACCGCGTGCGCAAAGGCGCGCTTGCCGCCATGCTTGGCAGCAGTCGGCACCTGAAAGTGCGTGCTAGACTTCAACCCCCAAGGCATGACCCCGATCGAGACATGGACCTGATTGACAGAATTTCCCGCCACTTCGAGGACAGCGCGCAGACCAAGCTCGCCTCGATCGAGTGGATGGCTGCACCCATTGCGCAGGCCGTGGAGGCCATGACCGGCTGCCTGATCAACAACGGCAAGATCCTAGCCTGCGGCAACGGCGGATCGGCAGCCGACGCCCAGCACTTCGCAGCCGAACTGGTCAACCGCTTCGAGATGGAGCGCCCGCCATTGGCGGCGGTGGCGCTGACCACCGACAGTTCCACCCTGACCTCGATCGGCAACGACTACGACTTCGTACAGATCTTTTCCAAGCAGGTTCGCGCACTGGGACAACCGGGCGACGTCCTGCTGGCGATTTCGACCAGCGGCAATTCGCCGAACGTCATCGACGCCATCAACGCAGCACACGAACGCGAAATGCGCGTCATTGCCCTGACCGGCAAGGGCGGCGGCTCGATTGCCGCCCTGCTCGGCGACGACGACATTCATCTGTGCGTGCCGGCCGATCGCACCGCGCGCATCCAGGAAGTCCACCTGCTCGTCCTGCACTGCCTGTGCGACGGCATCGATTGTCTGCTATTAGGAGTGGAAGACTGATGACCCCATCCCATACCCGCCGCAAACTGCTTCTCGGCCTTTGCGCCGCCGGCACCCTGCCCTTGCTGCAAGGCTGCTTCCCGGTCGTGGCCACCGGCGTCGGCGCCGGCGCCATGATGATCGCCGACCGTCGCAGCTCCGGCGTCTACGTAGAAGACGAAGGCATCGAGTGGAAGGCAGCCAGCCGCCTGCGCGAGCAGTTCGGCACCATCAACCACATCAATGTCACGTCCTACAACCGCAACGTACTGCTCACCGGTGAGGTGCAGAACGAAACCGTACGCGCGGAAGCCGAGCGCATCATCGCCGGCGTGGAGAACGTGCGCGGGATCATCAACGAGCTCGCGATCGGCCCGGCGTCGTCAATGAGCGCTCGCGCCAACGACAGCCTGATCACCTCCAACGTCAAGGCCCGTTTCGTGGATGGCCAGCATTTCTCCGCCAACCACGTGAAGGTCGTCACCGAGGCCAACGTCGTCTTCCTGATGGGACTGGTGACGCGCGCCGAGGCCGACGCGGCCAGCGCCATCGCAAGCACCAGCCAGGGCGTGCGCAAGGTCGTGCGGGTGTTCGACTACATCAGCGACGACGAGGCACGTCGCCTGGACGCGCCCGCCGGCAGCAAGTCGAAACAGTAAACATCCGCCGCGCGCTGGACGCCACCGCCGGAGTCGTCCAGCCGCCCGCGCACCTCAGGCGCGCACAAGCGCCGTGAGCAGCTTCTGGTGCACACCGCCAAATCCGCCGTTGCTCATGACCAGCACGTGGTCACCGGGCTGTACTGCACGCACCACATCGGCCACCAGCGCATCCAGATCGTCATGGCAGGCCGCCACTGCTCCGAGCGGCGCCAGGGCGCCAGCGGCATCCCAGCCCAAACCACGGGTATAGCAGAACACACGGTCTGCATGCGCCAGGCTGCGCGGCAACTGATCCTTCATCGCCCCCAGCTTCATCGTGTTCGAGCGCGGCTCAAGAACGGCGAGAATGCGCCCTTCGGGGTGACGCCGCCGCAGGCCTTCGACGGTCAGTGCGATCGCCGTCGGATGATGTGCAAAGTCGTCATACACGGTGACGCCTTCCACCACGCCCCGAACCTCCAGCCGGCGCTTGATGCCCGCAAACTTCGCCAGACTGGCGATTGACTGCGCCGGCGTCACCCCGACATGACGGGCTGCGGCAATGGCCGCAAGGGCGTTGTCGCGGTTGTGACTGCCCGCCAGAGGCAGTTCAACCCGCCCGAGCTCACGCCCTGCCAGCGAGAACACTGCCTCGGCGTCGGACGCGCCGACACCCGCAGACCAGCCCTCTGCGGTATTGAACCACTCGAGTTCCGACCAGCAACCACGCTCGATCACCCTGTGCAGTGCCGCCTCAGCGCCATTGGCAATGATCCGGCCACTCGCCGGCAGCGTGCGGACCAGGTGATGAAACTGCGTTTCGATCGCAGGCAGATCGGCGAAGATGTCGGCGTGATCGAATTCGAGATTGTTGAGAATCGCGGTCCGCGGGCGGTAGTGCACAAACTTGGAACGCTTGTCGCAGAAAGCGGTGTCGTATTCGTCGGCCTCGATCACGAAGAAGGGCGATTCGGTCAGCCGCGCGGACAGCCCGAAGTTCTGCGGCACGCCGCCGACCAGAAAGCCGGGATTGAGCCCGGCATCCTCGAGGATCCATGCCAGCAGCGAGGTCGTGGTCGTCTTCCCATGCGTGCCCGCCACACCGAGCACCCAGCGCCCCGCGAGCACATGCTCTGCCAGCCACTGCGGCCCCGACACATAGGGCAGGCCACGATCGAGAATCGCCTCAAGCAGCGGATTGCCGCGCGAAATGGCGTTGCCGACCACGAACACGTCAGGTTCGAGCGCGAGTTGCGCCGGATCAAAGCCCTCGGTGAGTTCAATGCCCTGCTCTTCGAGCTGAGTGCTCATCGGCGGATAGACGTTGGCATCGCAACCGGTGACCCGATGACCGGCGGCACGGGCAAGCAGCGCCACCCCACCCATGAAGGTGCCGCAGATGCCGAGAATATGGATATGCATGAAGACTCCGGAAGAGCGCGAAACGAATGAAACCCGCCCGTGTAGAATGGGCCGCATTCTACCCGATGGCACCGAGCCCACAGCATCCATGCCAGCAAACGCCAACTTCCCGAAAATCGGCACCCTTCGCCGAGAAATCGCCGCACTGGCCGCCCGCATGATGGCCGAGGACGGGATCAGCGACTACGGCTTCGCCAAGCGCAAGGCCGCCAAGCAACTCGGCGCAAGCGTTTCCGAGTCGCTTCCGAACAACGCCGAGATCGAGGCCGAACTGCGAGTCTGGCAGGCGCTGTACCAGGACGACGAGCAGGCCGAACGACTCGAAGCCATGCGCTCGGCAGCGGTGGAAATCATGCAGTTGCTGGCCGATTTCCGCCCCTACCTGACCGGTGGTGCCCTCGACGGCACTGCGGGCCGCTACTCCGAACTGGAGATCGAGCTCTACCCGGAGAGCGCGAAGGAAGTGGAGATCTTCTTCCTCAACCAGGACCTGGCCTACGAGCACCGGGAACCGAGGCGCCCCGCGCCCGGCGCGCCCGAAGTCGTCCTCAGTCTCGACTGGGACGACGTCCCGGTCAGGCTGTCCATTTACGGCGCCGGCGCCGAACGCAACGGCCGCCGCCCGCATCAGGAACGCGCCCGGCTGGCGCAGGTCGAAGCCCTCCTGAACAACGCCGCAGCCGCGGAATGAGCTCATGAACCGATACCTCCAGTACGGCCTGATCGCTGCAGTCGCAGGCATTGCCGGCATCGCCGGCTACTTCACGAGCCAGATCGGCGACTCGGCCGGATCCTCCACCACATCCACTGCATCGGCAGGCACCACCGAAGCACTGCTGGCGCTGGCGCTCCCGGACACCGAGGGTCACATGCAGCCGCTGGCGCAATGGCGGGGCAAGGTCATCGTGGCCAACTTCTGGGCAACCTGGTGCCCACCCTGCCGCCGCGAGATCCCGGACTTCTCCGCAGCCAGTCGCAGCTTCGGTGATGCGCCGGTGCAGTTCGTCGGGCTCAGTATCGACTCGCTCGACAAGGTAAAGGCCTTCAAGGCCGAATTTGATGTGCCCTACCCGCTGCTGATCGCATCGGCAGATGTGCTCGCACTGGGCCCGGGATTCGGCAATGCAGCACAGGGCTTGCCATTCACGGTGATCATCGACCGTCAGGGCGTCGCGCGCCATGTCAAGGTCGGGACCTTGAATCAGGACGAACTCGAGCGCAAAATTCGCCCGCTGATCGACGACAAGTCCTGATCCAGAGCAGACCGTACTGGACAAGTTGTCGTCAATTACGGCAAACTTGCCGCCATGACGCGCTCAAAACGCAGCCAACAAGCCGAATCGCCCCCGCCGCCGCAAGCTCGAATACTGGTCCTTCATGGCCCGAATCTGAACCTGCTCGGCAGTCGCGAACCCGATATCTACGGCAAAACCACACTATCCGACATCCATGCTGCCATGGAGTCGCGCGCTCGTGCGGACAGCGTATTGCTCGAATCCTTCCAGAGCAACCACGAAGGCCAGCTGATCGATCGGGTGCAGGCTGCGGCAAGCGAGGGCGTCGCCTTCATCATCATCAACCCGGCCGCTTACACCCACACCAGTGTCGCACTGCGCGACGCACTGGCTGCGGTACAGATTCCGTACGTGGAAGTTCACCTGTCCAACGTCCACGCTCGCGAACCGTTCCGTCAGCACTCGTATTTTTCGGACCGGGCAGTCGGAGTCGTCTGCGGTCTGGGCGCCTACGGCTATCTCGCCGCACTCGAATTCGCACTCACCCGTCTGCGGGAACACAACAACTAGCCATCCACGACGGCGACCGCCAGCCGCGGCGTCGTTACGTACGGAGAACAGCATGGATCTGCGCAAGCTCAAGAAACTGATCGACCTCGTCCAGGAATCGGGCATTTCGGAACTCGAAGTCACCGAGGGCGAGGAAAAGGTGCGTATCGCCAAGCACCTCGCAGCTGCCCCTCAGGTTGCCTACATGCAGGCGCCCGCCCAAGCCGCAGCCGCAGCCCCAGTGGCCGTCGCGGTTGCAAGCGAACCAGACGCAGACGCCCTGCCCGATGGCCACGTGATCAAGTCGCCGATGGTCGGCACCTTCTACCGCGCTTCGGCACCCGGCGCCAAGCCCCTGGCCGAGGTCGGTCAGAGCATCAACGAAGGTGACCGTCTGTGCATCATCGAAGCGATGAAGCTGATGAACGAGATCGAGTGTGAAGTGAGCGGCACCGTCAAGGCGGTGCTGGTCGAGAACGGCCAGCCGGTCGAATACGGCCAGCCCCTGTTCGTGATCGGCTGAACGCCATGTTCGAAAAGATCCTGATCGCGAACCGCGGCGAGATCGCACTGCGGGTGCTGCGCGCCTGCCGCGAACTCGGCGTCAAGACCGTCGCCGTGCACTCCGAGGCCGACACCGAAGCCAAGTACGTGAAGCTGGCGGACGAATCGGTCTGCATCGGCCCCGCACCGTCCGGCCTGAGCTACCTCAACGTGCCGGCCATCATCTCCGCAGCGGAAGTGACCGACTCCGAAGCCATCCACCCCGGTTATGGCTTCCTGTCCGAGAACGCTGACTTTGCCGAACGCGTCGAGCAGTCCGGCTTTGTCTTCATCGGCCCGCGCCCCGAGACCATCCGCCTGATGGGTGACAAGGTTTCGGCCAAGGATGCGATGAAGGTCGCTGGCGTGCCCTGTGTTCCCGGCTCCGACGGCGCGCTGCCGGAAGACCCCAAGGAAATCGTCAAGATCGGCCGTGCGGTCGGCTACCCGGTCATCATCAAGGCTGCGGGCGGCGGCGGCGGTCGCGGCATGCGCGTCGTGCATACCGAGGCAGCACTGCTCAACGCGGTCACGACGACGCGCGCCGAAGCCCAGGCTGCGTTCAGCAACCCGGTGGTCTACATGGAAAAGTTCCTCGAGAACCCGCGCCATGTGGAAATCCAGATCATGGCCGACCAGCACGGCAATGCGGTCTACCTGGGTGAGCGCGACTGCTCGATGCAGCGCCGTCACCAGAAGGTGATCGAAGAGGCACCGGCACCAGGCATCGATCGCAAGCTGATCGCCAAGATCGGCGAGCGCTGCGCCGAAGCCTGCCGCAAGATCGGCTACCGCGGCGCCGGCACGTTCGAGTTCCTGTACGAGAACGGTGAGTTCTACTTCATCGAGATGAACACCCGCGTCCAGGTCGAGCATCCGGTCACCGAGATGATTACCGGCGTGGATATCGTTCAGGCCCAGATCCGTGTCGCTGCCGGCGAGAAACTCTGGTTCCGTCAGCGTGACATCGAGTTCCGCGGCCACTCGATCGAATGCCGCATCAACGCCGAAGACCCGTTCAAGTTCACCCCCTCGCCGGGCAAGATCACGAACTGGCACACCCCCGGCGGCCCCGGCATCCGCGTTGATTCGCATGTCTACAACGGCTACACCGTTCCTCCACATTACGACTCGATGATCGGCAAGCTGATCTCGTACGGCGACACCCGCGAGCAGGCGATTCGCCGCATGCGCATCGCGCTGTCGGAGATGGCGGTCGGCGGCATCAAGACCAATATCGCACTGCACCAGGAACTGATGCTCGATGCCCGTTTCGTCGAAGGCGGCACCAGTATTCATTACCTTGAGCACAAACTCGCCGACCGTGGCGAAGTCAAGTCCAGCTGAGCACGACAACAACAATGTGGACTTCGGTCACCCTGCAGGCAGATGCCAACAAGGCAGAAGCACTCTCCGACGCCCTGATGGAGGCCGGCGCCCTGTCGGTCTCCATTGAGGACGCGGACGCCGGCACTGAGGCGGAGACGCCCCAGTTCGGCGAACCCGGACACCTGCCCACGAGCTTGTGGGATCACAGCCGGGTGATTGCCCTGTTCGACCGCGATGCCGCGTTCGAGACCGTGCTCGCCGAAGCATCGAAGGCCGTCGGACTCGACGCTGTTCCACCCTATACGACGGAAGCCGTGGAAGAGCAGAACTGGGTGCAGCTGACCCAGAGCCAGTTCGACCCGATCCGGATCACCGAGCGCCTGTGGATCGTCCCTTCCTGGCACACCGCACCGGACAGCGACGCGATCAACATCGAACTCGACCCTGGCATGGCCTTCGGCACGGGCTCACACCCGACGACCCGGCTCTGCCTGGAGTGGCTGTGCGATGCAGTCCAGCCCGGCCAGTCGGTACTCGACTATGGCTGCGGCTCAGGCATCCTCGGCATCGCTGCCGTTCGGCTGGGCGCAGGGGATGTACTCGGCGTAGACATTGACGAAAAAGCGGTCGAGGCTGCTCGCGACAACGCACAGCGCAATGCGGTCGCCATGCGGCTGCAGCACTCGGGCATCGCCCTGAGCGAAACCTTCGACATCGTCGTCGCCAACATTCTGACCAATCCCCTGTGCGTCCTCGCTCCCGCCATCGCTGCGCGGGTCGCGCCGGGCGGGCGGGTTGCGCTGTCGGGCGTACTCGAGCAACAGTCAGAGCAGGTCATCGACGCCTGGGCACCCTATGTCGCCCTTGAGGTTGGTGCCACCAGCGATGGCTGGGTCAGACTGGAAGGCCGGCGCTGAGCGCCCGACGATGATGCTGACCCGCTGCCCGGCGTGCCAGACCGTTTTCCGGCTGCGTGCCGAGCAACTGCGCGCGCGCCATGGCGAAGTGCGATGCGGACACTGCTTCAATCCGTTCAACGCGCTTGACCAGCTCATCGCAGACCCCACTTCGCCCCAGCCGGCGCCCGCGGCAGAGCCGGCAACTGAAAACGAGCCGCCGCGCGCGCCGACGCCCCATGAACCCGCGGCAGAAGATGCCCCCCCCACAGCCGACGAGCCTGAAACATTCGCGCCTGCGAGCATGAACCCCGAGCCCGTCGAGCCGCCGCCAGAAGGCGCCGAACCCACGACAGGCGACGAGCCATTCACAAGCGAGCCGGAAACAGCCCCGGATGCTGCAGCCAGCGATGACGCCGACACCGCGAACGGCGCCGGGACGCCCGACACACAGCCAGCCGAGGCCCAGTCCGAGCACGCCCCGGCTTTGCTCAGCAACCTCGACTTTGACATCCCTGACGACATCGTCGGCGCGGACCAGCCCCCCCGGCCGCCGGAGCGCACCGAGCCGCGTCTCGACGAGATCGACTTCTCGAGCTTCTTCGAGCCCGACAGCAACAGCCTGCAACTGCCACCGCACGAGGACGAGCCCCGTGCAGCATCCGGCCCGGGCATGGCGGCCTTTCCCGAGCTTGAGCGTCATTACGACGACGATGAGCAAAAACCGGGCTCGAATGTCGATTGGAGACAAACCCCGGAAGCAGGCGTCGCATCTGGCATCGAGCCCCCTGCCGCCGCTTTCACGCTTCCCGACGTGATTCGTGCCGAGCGCCGCTCGAGCGCCGACACACGTGTCGAACCCGGGATGCCGGACCACACCGACGCCCCCCTCACCAAGCAGCCGGACATTGATGAGCGCGTCCCGCTCACCGAGTTCGAGCGCCATCGAGTCGACAACGAAGTCGACACCGATCCGGACGTGCCGGATGCCCCTGCACTCGACAACCAGCACCTCGACGCAACGTATGGCAAGCCGCCGCAGGCAAGCGGCCTCAGGCGAACACTTTGGGGGCTGGCGGTCGGCCTGCTTGCGGGCATCCTCGCAGTGCAGGCGATCTACCTGTTTCGACAGGACGTGGCGCACGCGCTCCCCGGGCTGAGGCCACTGCTGGTCACCGCCTGCGAACGCCTCGGCTGCACAATGCCCCTGCCACGCGAGGCGGCACAGATCTCGATCGACACCTCCGACCTGCAATCGGAACCCGGCCGTCCCGGCCGCTTCGTGCTGCATGCGACGGTGAAGAACCGGGCCGACTTCCTGCAGGCCTGGCCACATCTCGAACTCACCCTTACCGATGCGAATGACGCGGCACTGGTGCGCAAGGTGTTCAGCCCGGCTGAATGGGTCGCCAGCGGCCGCATCGAGGCCGGGTTCGCGCCGCGCGGCGACGCCGTGGTGCGGCTGGCCTTCGACGTGACAGCCGTCGCACCGACGGGCTACCGAGTGTATGTCTTCTATCCCTGATCCCGGCGACGCCGCTTGATCAAGTCACGGCGCAGTCATCACGCCGTGCCACACTGCCGTCGCCACCGATGCTTCCCGAAGCGAAACCATGAGCGCCCCTGAAAATACACCGCATGCCGAAAGCCCCTTCAAGGGCAAGACGGGCCTGATCCGAATCTGGAACGCACTGCGCTATTCGCTCGCAGGCCTGCGCGCCGCCATCCTGCATGAAGACGCCTTTCGCCAGGAGTGCCTGCTGGCAGCCATCCTGATTCCGGCCACATTCTTCGTGCCCACGAACGGCATCGGCAAGGCACTCCTCATTGGCAGCACCTTGCTGGTGCTGGTGGTTGAGCTGCTGAACTCTGCGATCGAAGCAACCGTGGACCGGGTGTCTCTTGAGCGTCACCAGCTCGCCAAACGGGCAAAGGACATTGGCAGCGCCGCCGTCCTCATCGCGCTGATCAACCTCGCGGCGGTCTGGGCGCTGGTGCTGTTCGGCTGAACCGCCGCGGGCAAGATCAGCGGGTTACGCGGGTCGTCCCGCCATCACGCAGGATGCGCACGCGCTGACCGGGCATGAAGTTTTCGCCCTGGTCTTCCTGCACAACGGCCAGGTACTGGCCGTTATCGAGACGCACCGTCACTTCCACGCCTTGTTCGCGCGTCACGCCTTCCTCGAGCGCCGAACCGGCCAGACCGCCGGCCACCGCGCCGAGCACGGTTGCGATCGAGGCTCCCCGGCCGCCACCGACCGAGCTGCCGGCAATGCCGCCCACCGCCGCACCGGCCACGGTGCCGACCGGGCTCTTGGTGCCTTCAAGCTGCACCGCCCGTACCGACTCCACCGAGCCGAACTGCACGACCATGGTGCGCCGGGCTTCGCCGCGGGAATACGTCCCGCCGCCCAAGCCCGAAGCGCAGCCGGTAATCAGCAAGCCCGCAAGCAATGCGCCGCACACGGCGCGCAGCTTCTTTCCGTTGCTCAAGTCCATAAAGTCTCTCCAAAAGCCGACTTGTACATCGCGGCAATTTCGTTACGCGACGGGCTGTGGTTCTGCCCCCCGCGATGACCGATCTTGATCGCGCCCATGACCGCTGCAAGACGCCCGGTCCGGCTCCAGTCCCAAGCCTGGGACAAGCCATACAGCAGCCCTGCACGATAGGCATCACCGCAACCGGTGGGGTCCACGATGTCATTCACCTTGACCACCGGAATCCGGATGCACTCGCCGCCGGCATGGATCTCCGATCCGTCCGCTCCCAGGGTCACCACCAGTGCATCCACCTCGGCGGCAAGCTGCTCAAGCGTGCGGCCGGTCTTGTCACACATCAGGCGGGCCTCATAGTCGTTGACCGTGCAATAGCGCGCCAGTTTCAGACAGTGCAGCAACTCGTCGCCGGAGAGGATGGGCAACGCCTGGCCGGGATCGAAGATGAAAGGCACACCCGCCTCGGCAAATCCATTGACGTGACGCAGCATGCCGTCACGGCCATCAGGCGCCACAATGCCCAGCGTCGCGTCCGCGGCATCCTGCACCCGGTTGAGGTGCGAGTGCATCATCGCGCCGGGATGGAAGGCCGTGATCTGGTTGTCGTCGGTGTCGGTGGTGATGAAGGCTTGCGCGGTATAGGTGCCCGGAACGTGGAGCACATGATCCTGTCGCAGTCCGAGCGACTCAAGGCGCTCCCGATAGGGCGCCACGTCGTCACCAACCGTGGCCATGATCAGCGGATCGTCACCGAGCAGTCGCAGGTTGTAAGCGATATTGCCGGCACAGCCACCGAACTCGCGACGCAGATCCGGCACCAGGAAGGACACGTTCAGGATGTGGATCTGCTCGGGCAGGATGTGGTTCTTGAAACGGTCATGAAACACCATGATGGTGTCGTAAGCCATCGAACCGCAGACGAGGATGGACATGGCAGGCCTGTATTTGAGTAAAGACCGCAATTATAGGCTGCCCCCCGGGAAGCGGACACGGCGGCACTCAGCGCACGGCGATCAACCGGCCAGACCGGCGACCTTCGCATCGGACGTCATGCGTGCCTCATGCGCCTCCACCACCTCTTCCATCACCGCTGCCAGCTGACGCGCGATCGCCCCCCAGTCCGCATCGCTCACGCTCGCGCGTGCGTTCGCCGCCAGGCGCTGCCGTAGCGCGCCATCGCCAGCAACGCGCAGCACCGCGTCCACAAAAGCCGGCTCGTCGCCCAGCGCAGCCAGCCAGCCGTTATGCCCCGTCTGCACGCGCTCGGCCGCAGCGGCATAGTCGAAACCGATGACCGGCAGGCCGCTGGCGAGTGCCTCGGTCGTCACGTTGCCGAAGGTCTCCGTCACGCTCGGCATCAGGAACAGGTCTGCCGATGCATAGTGGGCCGCCAGATCCTCGCCGGTCCGCATGCCGGCAAACACCAGGCCATCATCCCCCGACTGCAGCCCGGCGCGTGCCGGACCGTCGCCCACGAACAGCAGTCGCACGTCGGACACGCTGCCGCGCAGTGCCTCAAATGCACGCACGGCCAACCCGAGGTTCTTTTCTGGCGCAACCCGCCCCACCACGACCAGCACCAAAGTCGTATCGCTCGCCCCCCACGCGGCCCGCAACGCGGGATCGCGGCGCTGGGGCGAAAAGAGCCGGGTGTCGACCCCACGCGCCACGACATCCACGCGGCGGATGCCACGATTCATCAACTGCCCGGCCAGCTCTGCAGTCGGGGCCAGGCAACGCGCTCCTTTGTTGTGGAAACGTCGCAGGTAGGCCTCGACCGGCTGCTTCAGCCAGCCCATGCCGTAATAGCGGCTATAGCTGTGAAAGTTGGTGTGAAACTCGGTGATCACCGGCAGTCGGAGTTTGCGCGCAGCCGCGACCGCCGACCACCCCAGCGGACCCTCCGTGACCACCTGGACCACGTCCGGTCGCCGCAAGGACCACATGCGCAGCAAGGCGCTGCGGGCTGGCAGCCCCATCTTGAGGTGGTTGTACCTGGGAATCGGCAAGCCTCGCGACAACACCTCCTCAAAGCCCTCGCCGCTTGCTGCGTGGTCTCCGACACCCTGGCGGGGCCGGACCAGTTGTACGCGATGCCCAAGACGGAGGAGGCCATCGACCACCCGGCCTGTCGTCATCGCCACCCCATTGACTTCGGGCGGGTAGGTTTCGGTCACGACCGCAATACGCAACTGGCGTGCGGCGTGAGCAAGATGCTGGAGGGAGAGCGGCGCGTCCATGAGCGCGAATGCTGAACATCGCAGACGACAGAGACGTGACCGTGGGATGAAGACTGGATGAACGTTCGCTCAGCACAGCATTTCACGACAGCACGCAACAGCGCATGCGGACACCTCCGACTCATGACAACAGGCATACAATTCAGCATCTGCATGTTGCACCGCAAACCCACAAGCGGTAAAACCAGCACATACCCTGAAGCCATGAGCGCCACATTGAATCCGTTCGGCCATTTCCTTCTCACGCTGCTCTGCCTGTTCAGCCTCAACGTGCAGGCGGACGAAAGCCCTGTTGTCGGCTACGTCAAGACGAGCTCCGGTGCCGTGCTCCTGATGAGCGCGGAAAAACCCGCTGCGGCTGCAGTCGGCACCCCGGTGAGGGTCGGCGATCGCCTTCGTACGGCAGCGGACGGCAGCGTCGGCCTCACGCTCAAGGACAACACCATGCTGTCCCTTGGCCCCAACAGCGAACTCAGCATCGACGCGTATCTTTTCGAGCCTGCCCGAGAAGAGCTGCGTCTTGCCACGCGCCTCCTGCACGGCACGCTGCACTTCATTTCCGGGGTGATTGCGAAACTCAAGCCTGAGGCGGTGAGCATCGAAACCCCCTCCGCCACGATCGGCGTGCGCGGTACCCGTTTTGTGGTCAAGGCCGGAGAATGACGAACGCGGAATCCACCACCCGTAACATGAGCGCACTGCGGTTGCGCCGCATTGGCCTGAACCTCGCCTGCGTCCTGCTGGCCACCGGTTGCGCCCCCAAGGCCTACATGGTTCTGCTGGAGCAGGAAGACGGCCGCACTGGCAGCGTCGTCGTCACCCACGCAGGCCGCAGCGCCAGCCTGGACAAGGCGGGAGCAGGTCTCGCCCTGAATGCAGACGGCCCGAGCCCGATAGACGTGGATCCCGCCCGGATCCTGGCCGATTTCGGCGCGGCGATGGCCGCACAGCCTCTGCCGCCGCAAACCTTCGTGCTCTACTTCGACGGGGTCGGCGTTGCCTTGATGCCAGAGTCGCAGGCGAAGATCAACGACATCCGCAAGATCATGAGTACCCGACCGGCGCCCGACGTATCCATCGTCGGTCACACCGACCGCGCAGGCGATGACGCCGCCAACGAGGCCCTCGGGCTGACGCGGGCACACGCTGTGCGCGACATGCTGACCCGGGAAATCACCGCAGCGGTCTCGGTCGAAATCGCCTCCCATGGCGAGCGCAATCCGCTTCTGCCGACCGCCGACGGCGTCAGTGAGCCGAGAAACCGCAGGGTCGAACTGACCATCCGCTGAACACCTCGCAAGGCGAAAGCAACGCAGCCGCCCCCTGCGGGCACGCGGGCGCTCCCGTCCACACCACGCCCCTCACTTTTCCGTCAGCACGATCAGGTCACCGCGCTCGCCTTTGCGCAGGCGCCCGAGATGAAGCGCAACCAGCGCATCGGCAGGGCGTTGCAGGGCAAGACGCTCGAATGCGGCCAGTGCGCTGTCGGCTCCAAGCGCGAGCAAGGCATAGGCGGCCTCGTACTCGGCATCGCGCGTACCATCGGCCGGTGATGCCTCGAACAGGGGTTCGCTCACTGCGATCGCGCCGGAGCGGCCCTTGAGCACCAGTCTTGCCGCGGGCCGGGCAAGGGCCTCGGGGCATTCGTCGAGGGTCGCCTGCGAAACGCAGACCAAGGTGCCGAGGTACTTGTTTGCCCCCTCGAGGCGAGAGGCCGTATTGACCGGGTCACCCAGCGCCGAGTAATCGAAGATGGTGGCGCCGCCGAAGTTGCCCACGATCACTTCACCGGTATGCACCCCGATTCGCGTCTGCCCCCATACCAGTCCTTCCGCACCGCGCGCGCGCGCGAACGCGCTGGCGAAGGCATGCATTTCGCCGGCGCACGCAAGCGCGCGTTTGGCATGATCGGCCTGCACCAGCGGTGCCGAAAACATCACCACGACCGCATCGCCCACAATGCGGTCGAGTGTGCCCTGATGCGCGAACGCAATGCGGATCAGGCCATCAAGATAGGCATTGATCAGACTCACGACCTGCGCCGGATCATGGCTATCCACCAACGTGGTGTAGTCGGCGAGGTCGGTGAACACGAAGCTGCAGACCCGTCGCACACCGCCGAGCTCGAGCTCTTCCGGGTGAGAAACCAGGTAGTCGACAAGGTTGGGCGACACATAGCGCTCGAAGGCCTGCCGCACCCAGCGCTGACGTCGCTCAGTGGCAATGTGGCGCGCCACGCTGGTGCTGACGAAGATCAACGCGATCAGCAAGCCCGGCACCGCGGGATCGAGCAGAAGGCCGTGTGCCGCATACGCATGCCAACCGCCCCACGCAAGCGCAAGCAACAGCAGCGCGGCAATTGTCGCGGACATCAGCGCACGCGCCCGAAGGGCGAGCCCACCGACCAGCCCGCCCACCAGGCAAAGGACCAGCACTTCGATCGCCATCGCATTCGCGGGGCGCTGCAGCCAGTGCCCTGCCATCACCTGCTCGAGCGACTGGGCGTGGACTTCGACGCCCGGCACAACCTCGCCCAGGGGGCTGAAGCGAAGATCCATCAAGGCCTGCGCCGAGGCCCCGATCAGCACAGGGCGCCCGCGCAGGCCCGCCAGATCAACTTCACCATTGAGAACCTTCCATGCAGGCAGATATCGGTCGGGACGCAACTGGCCGTAATGAATCCAGAGTTCCCCAGCCTCTGACACCGGGATCCGCAACAGCCCGATGTGCAGCAGTCGCCCCGCGAGCGCATCCTCCCGCAGCACAAAGCCCGACGCGCCCTGCGCCAGACGCAGCATCTCGCTCACCAGTGACGGGACCTGGCGATCGCCGAGGGCAAGCACCAGCGGCAAGCGTCGGACCACACCATCGGCATCGGGAACGAAGTTGATCGCCCCCAGCCCGGCGCCCAGGCTGAGTTCCGGCAGCGGGAACAGCCCCCCGGCAAAGCGGTGGAGTCCGTCGAAGACCTCAGGCCCTTCGCCCGCAAAAAGCGACGGCCGGCCGTCGGGCGGCGCGCTCGCACCGCGCGGCCCGAGTGCGAATCCGAGCACGCTCGGCACACTGCCGAGGCTGCGGGCAAAAACCCGGTCGGATGCGGTCGTGCGCGGCGCGGGCAGCTGGCCGTCGTCACCGCTCAAAGCCGTGCGGTCGGGCTCGGCAAACAGCACGTCGAAGCCGATCACACTTGCACCGGCTTCACTCAGGCGCTGGGTGAGCCTGGCGAGCACGGTGCGCGACCATGGCCATTGCCCGATCCGCGCAAGGCTTTCGTCATCAATGTCGATCACCTGCACGGGCTTTGCCGGCGCCACCGCCGGCTGCAGGCGCTGAAAGTGGTCGAACACGGCATGGCGCAGTGACACCAGCACCGCAGGCTCGCTTACCATCAGGACGAGCCCGGCAAGCAGAACCACGAACGGGAGCAGAGCGGCAGATTTCGGCAGAATGGGGCGCAAGTCGGCAGCACGCATGCGGGAAGATTCCGCATGATAGCCGGGTGCAGCCTGCCCCCGCCATGCGCCCTGCCTTGCGGGCCATCTGCGCCGGCTTGCTCACACGACAGGCGAGCACGTCTCGCCCCCGTCCTTTATGATCGCCCCTCCCGCCTTATACGGAGCACGCATGGACAACTCGCCGACCGCAACCGAAGCAGGCTTCGATCTTGACCCGATCGAGATCCGCGTCCTCGGAGTCCTGATCGAAAAGGCCTTCGTGACCCCCGACGCCTATCCGCTTTCGCTCAATGCGCTGCTGAGTGGCTGCAACCAGCTCACCGCACGAGAGCCGGTGATGTCACTGAGCGAGGCCGAGGTGCAGCGCGCCATCGACAGCCTCATGGAGCGTCGCCTGGTGACGCGCCGCGACCAGGCCAGCGCCAGAGTGCCAAAGTACGAGCATCAGGTCCGCCTGCGCCACTCGCTGCCACCGCCGGAACAGGCTGTCCTTGCCACGCTGCTGCTGCGCGGGGCACAGACGGCCGGCGAAGTCCGCACGCGCTGCGAACGCCTGCACCACTTCGACGACATTTCCACCGTCGAGGCCGCACTGGAACATCTGGCCGAGAAATACCCGGCCATGGCGGCCAGCCTGCCCAAGGCCCCCGGCACCAAGGAAACCCGTCACATGCATCTGCTTGGCGGCGACGCCCTGCTGCAGGCTGCGATCGAAGCCCAGGCCTCCGGAACGCTGAGTGCCGGCAGCTCACGGGGACGGTCTGCGGAACTCGAGGACGAGGTTCGCCGTCTGCGAGAAGAGCTCGATGCGCTCAAGCTAGAATTCTCCGACTTCCGCCGCCAGTTCGAATAAGCCCTGCCCATGCTCATCCACCCCCAGTTCGACCCGATCGCCTTCTCCCTCGGCCCACTCAGCGTGCGCTGGTACGGCCTGATGTACCTCGTATCCTTCGTGCTGTTCGTGGCCCTGGGGCGCGTTCACGCACGACGTCGCCCGGAGCTTGGATGGAACGCCCAGGCCATCGACGACCTGCTGTTCTACGGCGTGCTCGGCGTCATTATCGGCGGACGTCTGGGCGAGGTCATCTTCTTTCAGCCCGGCTACTACCTCGCCAACCCGGGGGAGATTCTCGCGGTGTGGAAGGGCGGCATGAGTTTCCACGGCGGCTTTCTGGGCGTGCTGGTGGCCATGCTGGTGTACGGTCGCAAACATGGCAAGGGGTTCTGGCAGGTCACCGACTTCATCGCACCACTCGTCCCCACCGGACTGGCGGCAGGTCGAATCGGCAACTTCATCAATGGCGAACTCTGGGGCCGGCCGATGGATGGCGACTGGGCCTGGGGCATGGTCTTTCCCTGGGTCGACGCGCTGCCGCGGCATCCGAGCCAGCTCTACCAGGCCGCGGGCGAAGGCCTGCTGCTGTTCGTGATCCTGTGGCTCTACGCCGCAAAACCACGCCCCATGCGAGCAGTGTCTGCCGTCTTTCTGATCGGCTATGGCAGCCTGCGTTTCGTGGCCGAGTTTTTCCGCACGCCAGACCCGGGCATCTTCGGTACACTCACACTTGGCATATCGACCGCTCAATGGCTGTGCCTGCCGATGATCGCGCTGGGCGCCGGGCTCCTGATCCATATCCGGGCAGGTAAACCCGCCCAGTCGTGAGGAACTGCAGACACAGCGATCAAGCGAACGCGATATGATCCCTGCAAGAGACACCCCGGCCGGAACAAGAGAACGTCATGTCAGCGACCAGTCTGGTATCGAAAAGCCTGTCGAAAATGCGCGAGATGGTTGCCCAGGCAACCGGCAAGACGCGCGAGCCCTCCGAGAAGGTTCTCGAGCGCATTCGCCAGCAACTGGAGGAGTGCGCCGCCGGACTGGGTGGCGAGATCTCCACCCGTCAACGAGCAGCCCGACTGGCCGAGACCTACCTCAAGCTGGACGACAGCGGCCGCATGGCCATGCTGCACATGATCGCGCTCGACTTCGGCCCCGACCCTGCGGCAATCGCCGAGGCCCATGCGGCCTACCAGAAAGCCGTCGGCAGCAAGGACCAGTGGGAGGCTGAGGCGCGGCTGCGCGGTGCCATGCGCTCGCGTCGCATCCGCATCCTGACCCAGTTCAACGCCATACCGCAGGGGGTCAAGTTTCTCGTCGACCTGCGCGCCGACCTGCTGCGCTTTCTGCCTGACAACCCGCTGCTGAAACCGCTCGACCGCGAGCTCGAAGCGCGTCTGGGCGCCTGGTTCGATGTTGGCTTTCTCGAGCTCGCACGCATTACGTGGAACTCGCCCGCAGCGCTGCTCGAGAAGCTGGTCGAGTACGAGGCTGTGCACGAAATCAAGTCCTGGCTCGATCTGAAGAACCGGCTCGACTCCGACCGCCGCTGCTATGGCTTCTTCCATCCACGGATGCCGCTCGAGCCGCTGATCTTCGTTCAGGTCGCGCTTACCGAAGGGCTCGCCGACGACGTCCAGCAATTGCTCGACATCAACGCACCGCTGGCCGACGCCAGCAAGGCCAATACCGCGATCTTCTATTCGATCAGTGCAACCCAGACCGGCCTGCGCGGCGTCTCCTTCGGCAACTTCCTGCTCAAGCGCGTGGTGGAAGACTTGCAGCGCGATTTTCCGAAGCTGCAACAGTTCGCCACCCTGTCGCCGATTCCCGGCTTGCTCAAATGGGTGAACCGCAATCCCCAGGCGCTTGGTGAGGCAATCACGGCGGCAGACTGGAAACGGCTCACGGCCGCTGGGGTCGAGGACGAAAACGCCCCCGTTCTGCACGCGCTGCTCGACGGCGGCGGCGACTGGGCCAGCAACGAAGCGCTTTGCACAGCGCTGCGCGACCCGCTGCTGCGTCTTGCCGCACGCTACCTGTGCGAGGCACGGCGCGCGGATAAACCGGTGGACCCGGTCGCGCGCTTCCACCTTGGCAACGGCGCCCGCATCGAACGTCTCAACTGGCTCGCCGACACCTCGCCAAAGGGCCTGTCGCAGTCCTGGGGAATCATGGTGAACTATCTCTACGACCCCGACCGCATCGAATCCAACCTCGAGGCGTTTGCGCGTGAAGGGCGAATCGACGCATCGGCGGCTGTCCGACGCCTGGCGAAACGCTGAAAACGCCGCCCCGGGGATACTACGTGCGCATGCCTTTCCGCAACAGTTCGATACGCACCCGGCTGCTCCTTGCAAGCACCGCGGTGCAGGTCGTCCTGTTGAGCCTGTTGCTGGCAAACAGCGTGCGCCTGATGAACGACGCCACCACCGCCAGTCTCGACACACTGATCAGTCAGAACGCGAGCATGCTGCACGCGATGGCAACAGCGTACGGCGAACAGCCGAGCTACGGCCCCTTGCAGGACACGCTCGGCGAACTGCTGGCAGACTCGGACAAGGGGCTGATCTACGTCCGCATCGGTGACTCCACCGGCAGGATACTGCTGAGCGCCGGACAGACCGGAATGCGCGGCCTGCCACCGGCGACCGCGACCCCTGGCGTCGGTATCGGCGAGATGCTCGACCACCCCGTGATTCACGTGCGGCGCCCGCTCCTGCTTGCCCGCAACGAGGTCGGCTTCCTTCAGTTCGGCGTATCGGTATCGGTGCTGGCGAAGGCGAGACAGTCGATCATCCAGCAGGGCGCCCTGATCGCGCTGATTGAAATCGTCATTACCTTCGTGCTGCTGTCGGGCATCGGCTACCTGCTCAGCAACAAGCTGGCCCGCCTGCTCGCAGGCAGCAAGGCCATTACCGACGGCTACCTCGACCACCGCCTGCCCGACGATGGTGGCGACGAGCTGGCGCGGCTCGCCAAGCATTTCAACATCATGGCCTCCACCCTGCAGCAGCGGGTGTCCGAACTGCAACAGACGGCCGAGCGACTGAAGACCAGCGAACAGCGCTACGCCCTGGCCATGCGCGGTGCAAACGACGGACTGTGGGACTGGGACATCAATACCAACCGGACCTATTTCGCCCCGCGCTTCTGCGAGCTGATCGGTATCCCCGAAGATGACGCGGCGACCGATCCCGAACCCTTCATATCCAGGCTGCATCCGGATGAAACCGCCGGATACCGCGCGCGCATGATCGACCACCTGCGGGGTGACAATCCTCAGTTCATGCTTGAGCATCGCATTCGCCAGCCCGATGGCAGCTATCGCTGGATCATGACCCGCGGCGTAGCCCTGAGGGACGCGGGCGGGCGCGCCATCCGCATGGCCGGATCGATCAGCGACGTGCATCTGCGCAAGCGGGCCGAAGAGCAGCTGATCCACGACGCATTGCACGACGGTCTCACCCGTCTGCCCAATCGCGCCCTCTTCATAGAGCATGTTCGACTTGCCCTGGGGCAGCAGCGTCGCGACGAAAGCTATCGCTTCGCCGTGCTCGCGATCAACCTTGAGCGCTTCCACCTGGTCAATGACAGCTATGGGCACGCCACCGGCGATCTCCTGTTGCGCGAAGTCGCCCACCGGCTGCACGACCTGCTCAGGGCGGGCGATCTGCTGGCAAGGGTTGGCGGAGACCAGTTCGCGGTGTTGCTGAACGGACTTGAGGACAGCACGGAAGCGCTCGAGATCGCGAAAACGATGGTCGAACTGCCCGGCTTCGACGCCCCCGGCGCAGATCGCACCCTGCATCCGAAGTGCCGCGTCGGCCTGGCCATGAGCGACAACGAACGCACCGATGGCGAAGCCCTGTTGCGCGACGCCGACAATGCCTTGCAGATCGCCAGACAGAGCGACGGCTGCTCGATCAAGGTCTTCCATGCCTCGATGCACGCGCTGGCGCTCAATACGCTGCAACTGGAGACCGATCTGCGCAACGCGCTGAGCACCGGGACGCTGTCGGTGCATTACCAGCCGATCATGCGCCTGATGGACCGCCGGATCAGCAGCTTCGAAGCACTGGTGCGCTGGGAACATCCGGTGCACGGCATGATCCCGCCCTCACAGTTCATCCCGCTCGCGGAGGCGCTCGACATGATCCACGATCTGGGCCTCCTCGTCCTGCGCCGGGTCTGCGAAGACATCCACCGCTGGCAGGCTCAGACCGGCACCGAACAGGTTCCGCCCGTGAGCGTGAACCTGTCGGCACGACAGCTTTCGCGCAGCAATCTCGCTGACGAACTCATCGCCATCATCAAGGCCAGCAAGCTTGAACCGGAACGGATTCGCTTCGAGGTCACCGAGAGCATTCTTGCCCGCGCCGACGGTCCTGCCAGCAACACCTTGCGCCAGCTGCGAAGCGCAGGCATCAAGGTCCTGATCGACGATTTCGGCACCGGATTCTCTGCGCTCAGCTACCTGCATACGATCCCGTGCGACATCATCAAGCTCGATGGCTCCTTTGTCGGCGCGATTACAAACGACTCTCGTCTGCGCGCCATCGTCCGCCGCAGCATCGAGCTCGCCCATGACCTGAACATCGGCGTCGTCGCCGAGTGCATTGAAAGCGGGGAACAGGCCACCACGCTCAACGGCATGGGCTGCGACTTCGGTCAGGGCTACCTGTTCTCGCGCCCACTGCCTGCCGAGGAGGCTTCACGCTTCCTGACACCCGTATCCAAGGAAACCCAGCCATGACCCGACGCCTTGCGGCACTCGGTTCCGCACTCCTGCTGACGCTATCCGCGTCGTTCGCGCACGCCGAGCTTCCTGGACTTCAGCTATCGGGGTTCGGCACCCTGGGGATGGTGTACTCAGGCCAGTCCGACCTGCGCGCCACCAACTTCGGTATCGACCAGCCAGGCTCGGACAATCCGGACTTCGCCCCCGACAGCGTACTCGGCGTGCAGGCGAACATGGTGTTTTCGCCGAGCACATCCGCCGTCATCCAGTTGGTGAGCAGGGAAAACACGAGGGGCAATTACGATCCGCGCGCCACCCTTGCCTTTCTCAGCCACAAGGTCACGCAGGAAGCCACGGTGCGGATCGGCCGACTGCGCATTCCCTTCTTCATGCAGTCCGATTCGCTCAGCATAAACTACGCCAATCCTTGGATACGTCCGCCGGCAGAAGTGTATGGGCTCAACCCCTTCACCGACCTCAACGGCATCGACCTGCTGTATCGAACCCGGGTGGGGTCTGCCGACCTCGAGATCCACCCCTACATGGGCCAGAGCTCGATCACAATCTACAGCAGCGGAGATGCGCGCCTGACGCGTCTGATGGGCGTCAACCTGACCCTGACCACAGAGCAACTGACGGTCTTCGTCGGTCATGGCGAATCTTCACTGAAGCTGCACTGGGGCGATGACAATTTCACCGTGCTCGAGTCGCTGATGCCGCCCGACGTCAACGCCAAACTCTCCGGCAACGACGGCTACACCACCTTCAGCTCCGCGGGCTTCCAGTGGGACGACAGCGAGTGGCTGCTGATCGGCGAATACGCGAAACGCACGGCCAGCCGCTACGTGAACAGCGGTCACGGCTGGTACCTGACGCTCGGCAGGCGGTTCGGCAACATCATGCCCTACGTGACCATCGCGCGTCAGACTCAGGACCGTGCCGTCGCTCAGGCCACATTCACCGACCCAGTTATTGGCCCCTATCAGACGGCGGCGCTCGAGGGCTTTCTGGTCTCGCGCAACGGCGCTCAGCGCAGCATCACCGTCGGCTCCCGTTGGGATTTCCGCCGTGACACAGCCCTGAAGGTGGAGTTCAGCCATATTCAGACGACTGGAAACAGTTGGGGCAACAGCTTCTTCCCGCGCGGCGATCCGGCACTTACGGAACTCAGAAACCGTTCGGTCAACATGCTAGGTGTAGCGCTCGATGTTACGTTCTAGACGACTCCTGCTCAGACTCGCTCCGGCATTCTTTGCCCTTGCATGCGCGGGCGGGATGGCATCTGCGGTAAGCGCGGCCGAGATCCACCTTGTCGCAGCGCGCGGAGGGCAGATTGCGAACCTCAGCCTCGACGATGCCGAGCAGCTCTTTCTTGGGCGCCGGACGACCCTCGCGAATGGCACGCCGGTCAAACTTGTTGACCTGCCGGCTGGCACGGTACGCGACCGCCTGTACCTGCTGCTGACCGGAAAAAACCCGATTCAAACCCGCGCCTACTGGTCGCGACAGGTCTTCACCGGACGCGCCCTCCCCCCGCGCGAGGCCGAGAGTCAACAGCAGGCGCGTGACTGGCTGGCGACAACCCCTGACGCGATCGGCTACCTGCCCGCAGACGTCATCGACGACCGACTGCAGATTCTGCTGCGCCTGCCCTGAGCGGGCGCACCCGAAGCCTGCGGTCAGCATCAACGCTGCATGAGTGAAAAACACCTTGACGCTGCGCTTGCCCGAATGATTTAATGCAAATCATTCTTATTAAGAAAAGCAGCATGACCACTGAACGGTGCCCTTCCACAGATGAGCCTGAAGCAAGCCGCGCCGGGGAACCGTGCGCAAGGCATGCGACCCGGGCGGGCTCGGAGACGATCAAGGTGCCGCGGTCGATTTCGAGCAGCGAACTTCTGGATGGGCAACTCAGCGTCACCATCGACCACGAGGGCATGCGCTACGTTCTGCGTGCGACCCGCGCGGGAAAACTGATCCTGACCAAATAGATCGTCTCCGGGCGATATGAACCATAAACGGGGCTAGACTATGTACGTTTGTGTCTGCAATGCTGTAACCGAAAATCACATCGGAGAAGCCGTCCGCAAGGGTGCAACGACCCTGCGCCACCTGCGCCTGGAACTGGGCGTGAGTGCGGAGTGCGGGCGCTGTGCCACGTGCGCACGCGACTGCCTGCGCTCGGCGCTTGACGAGACGGCGGAGCGGCATGCAACGCAGGGCAAACTCCTGCAACGGAGCATCTTTCCACTAGCCCTGGAGGCCATATGAAAGGCGACAAGAAAGTCATCCAGTTTCTGAACAGGCAACTGACCATCGAGCTCACCGCGATCAACCAGTACTTTCTGCACGCGCGGATGTACAAGAACTGGGGCCTGGGCAGGCTCGGCAAGCACGAGTACGAAGAGTCGATAGAAGAGATGAAGCATGCGGACATGCTGATCGAGCGCGTCCTCTTCCTCGAAGGGCTGCCCAATCTGCAGAACCTCGACAAGCTGCTGATCGGCGAAAACGTGCCCGAGTGCCTCAAGGGCGACCTCACGCTGGAAACAGGCGGTCGTGCCAACCTGATTGAAGCCATCGCCTACTGCGAATCCTGTCGGGACTATGTGTCGCGCGAGATCTTCGAGCACATCCTCGAGGATACCGAAGAGCACATCGACTACCTCGAGACCCAGATCGAACTGATCGACAAGGTGGGCGTACAGAACTACCTGCAATCCCAGATGGACCACGCTTCATCCTGAGCCCCCCGGGAACGGCCCGGGCACATCACAAAGGAAACAACACCATGCAGTTTCTTCCGCCCCCGCACGTTCCCGAGCACGCCCCCCGCCGCAACGCGCTGCCATCGTTTCCCGCCGGTCGTTTCACGCTCTATCTGGTGGCCGCAGCGGCCCTGCTGTACTTCATGATCAGCCCCGGAATGGCTTGAGCCGACACGTTGCGCCCCGGACTCCGCGCTCTAGAGCCCTCACCGGCATCAGGCCAAACCTAACGACGCATAATGACTGCCGCATCCATCGCACTATCGCAGCCCTCCACGCCGTCCATGGAAAGACCGTCCCCGGACACGTCCCAAGCCGACCGCAAGCAGTCTTCGCGCCGCGCCGCTGAACGCCCGCGCGTAAGCCGCCGCGAGCGTCGCGGCCTTGCTGCGCTCGTCGTCGTGCTGCACGTGGCAGGTGTACTGACACTGGTTCGGCTCGGGAGCGTTCCGCCCAAGGCGCCAGAAGTTCAGAGCATCGAGATCGCGCTGATTCAGGCGGAAGCACCTGCGCCGGTGCAGATTCAGCCCCCCTCACCACCGCCTCCGGCACCCGTGATCCAGCCTGCAAAAGCGCCGCCACGTCCTGCGCCCAAGCCGGCGCCCAAACCTGTGGTCAAACCGGCGCCGAAACCGGTGATCAAGCCCACGCCCATCGAGACTACAGCGCCCGAGCCGGTCCAGGCCGCTCCGGCCCCTGCCCCTGCCCCGGCGCCCGCCCCTGCGGCAACGTCGCTTCAGCCTGCAACTGCGCCGGCCACGGCACCCGACAAGACCGCGGCGCCTGCAGCAGCACCGGCACCGGTGACATCGGCGCGCTTCGATGCCGACTACCTCAACAACCCGCCCCCGTCGTATCCGCAGCTTTCGCGGCGCATGCGCGAAGAAGGCAAGGTGCTGCTGCGGGTCGTGGTTTCGGCCGACGGCACGCCAAAGCTTGTCGAGATTTCGCAAGGCTCGGGCTCCGAGCGGCTCGACAAGGCAGCCCGCAGCGCGGTGGAGCGCTGGCGCTTCGTACCCGCCCGGCAGGGCGAACGTGCCATTGAGGCAGCAGTACTGGTTCCGATCATATTCAAACTCGAAGGAAACTGAGCATGGAAACCCAAGCCTTCGGACTTGCCCACCTGTGGACGCAGTCCGATTTCGCCATCCGGGCCGTTGCGGCGATCCTGCTGCTGATGTCGATCACCAGCTGGTACCTGATTCTGACCCGCGGATTGCGCCAGCTGCGCGCCCGTCGCAGCGAAGGCGCGGTGGACGCGTTCTGGGCGGCGCCCAGTCTCAAGTCGGGGCTGCAGCGCCTGAATGAACAGGCTCCCGACTCACCGTTCGAAGCCCTCGCCCAACAGGGCGCAGCCGCAGCCGAACACCTGCGTCAGCACAGCCACCGGGAAACCCTCGGCGGAACGATGAACACCGACGAATTCATCACCCGCGCGCTGCGCAAGTCGATTTCGATGTCCACCTCGAGCCTTGAGTCCGGCCAGACCATGCTCGCCTCGATTGGCTCTACTGCGCCCTTCATCGGCCTGTTCGGCACGGTATGGGGCATCTACCACGCACTGGTCAATATTTCAGTGTCAGGCATGGCCACGCTGGACAAGGTCGCGGGCCCGGTCGGCGAGGCGTTGATCATGACGGCCTTCGGCCTCTTCGTTGCGATTCCCGCCGTCCTCGCCTACAACGCTTTCACGCGCGCCAACCGTGTCGAACTGTCCGAACTCGACGCCTTCGCGCATGACCTGCACGCATGGTTCTGCACCGGCGCCCGCATCGCGCCGGTCAATGGCCGCACGCAGCCCAGAGCCGAGACAGCCCGGCTGCCGTCGACGGAGGCCGCATAATGGCTTTCGGCAGCTTCGATCAGGGCAGCGAGCGGATGCCGACCAGCGAAATCAACATGGTTCCGCTGATCGACGTCATGCTCGTGCTGCTGATCGTATTCATGATCACCGCGCCGCTGCTGACCCACTCGGTCAAGATCGACCTGCCTCAGGCATCCAGTGCGCCGAACACTGAGAAGCCGGACACCGTCACCCTCGCGCTCGACGCCAATGGCGGCCTGTTCTGGAATGACGAACCCATGCCGGACGCGGATCTTGCCCTGCGCCTGCAGGCTGCGGCAGCGCGCAGCCCGCAACCGGAACTGCACCTGCGCGCGGATCAGAACACCCGCTATCAGATACTGGCCGAAGTGATGTCGGCCGCGCGCGAAGCCGGTATCGAGAAAATGGGCTTCATCACCATACCGCCCAAGTAAGGACTCGGCGCGGGCACTCGCCCGCCCCCGCCGGGGCGGTCATGGCGCCTGGCCAACAGGCCGAACTGCATGCAATACAATACGGGCGCAAAGGACCACGCCGATGCTCCTGCTCGGTGACCTTTTTGCACGCAATGCGGTCTGTTTCAGGCGAATGCCGTTTCCGGGAGTTTCATGTCAGCCTCTACCGCCCCTCGTCCCCGCACCGCCAGGGGACGGCGTACCCTGCTTGTCGCACTGATCGGCGTCCTTGTCGCCGCCGCGATCTGGCTGCTCTGGCCGCGTCTGTTCGGCAATTCGGATCCCGCTGCCGGCTACCAGTTCACGACCGTACAGCGTGGCGACATCGAGGATGTGGTCACCGCCACGGGCACCCTGCAACCGCGTGAGTACGTGGATGTCGGCGCGCAGGTTTCAGGACAGCTGAAGAAGATTCATGTCGAGGTTGGCTCCGAGGTCAAGGCGGGTGACCTGCTCGCAGAGATCGACCCGACCGTCTATCTGTCGCGAGTCGATGCGGCCCGTGCCCAGTTGCGCAACCTGCGCGCCCAGCTCAAGGACCGCGAAGCCCAGCTCACGCTGGCGCAGATCCAGTTCAGGCGCCAGACGGCGCTGATGGCCGAGGACGCCACCACCACCGAAGCGCTGCAGATCGCTGAAGCCTCGCTGAAGTCGAGCAATGCCCAGCTCGAAGCCCTGCGCGCGCAGATCGAGCAGAACGAATCCACGCTGCGCGGCGACGAAGCCAACCTGCAATACGCCCGCATCCTGTCGCCGATGGCGGGGACCGTGGTGTCGATCACCGCCCGTCAGGGGCAGACGCTCAACACCAACCAGTCCGCACCGGTCATCCTGCGGGTCGCCGACCTGTCGACAATGACGGTGCAGACCCAGGTCTCGGAAGCCGATATCGGCCGCCTGAAGATCGGCATGGACGCCTATTTCACCACCTTGGGCAGTCAGGGCAAACGCTGGGAAGGCACGCTTGCCAGCATCGAGCCGACACCCACCGTCACCAACAACGTCGTGCTCTACAACGCCTTGTTCGATGTCCCCAACACCGACGGCAGGTTGATGACGCAGATGACGGCTCAGGTGTTCTTCGTGGTCTCGCGTGCAAGCGACGTGCTACAACTGCCGATGGGCGCACTGACGCTGGACACCCCGCCGCGACGGCCATCGCGCAAGGAAGCCCGGCCTGCCGGCGAGACACCGGAGCCGGAAGCACAGCCGAGGCGACGCGCCACCGTTCAGGTGCTCAAGGCAGACAACTCGCTGGAAGCACGGAGCATCGAGATCGGCCTGTCCAGCCGCGTCCAGGCCCAGGTGGTATCCGGTCTGAACGAAGGCGACAAGGTCGTATCCGGCGCCGCCGCCGGCGAAAGTCGTCGCCCCAGCCGCACGCCCCGTCTATGAAGCGGGAGGCGCCCCTCGCGGAGATCGACCCGGACGCGCGCGCGGTGCAGCCCCTGATCGAGCTGGGCGGCATCACCCGCAGCTTCGTCAATGGCGAGGTCGAAACCCGGGTGCTGCACGGCATCGACCTGCAGATCTATCCCGGCGAGTTCGTTGCCATCATGGGTGCATCGGGCTCGGGCAAGTCGACGCTGATGAACCTGCTCGGCTGCCTCGACCGCCCCAGCAGCGGGACCTATCGATTCATGGGACAGGACGTGGCCGGTCTCGACCGTGACGAACTCGCCCGCCTGCGACGCGAGGCCTTCGGCTTCGTGTTTCAGAGCTACAACCTGATCGGCGGCGCCTCGGCGCGCGAAAACATCGAAGTTCCAGCCATCTACTCCGGCATGCCGCCGCAGGAGCGACATGAACGGGCGGAGGCGCTGCTCGCCACCCTCGGCCTCGAGGGACGCGGCCACCATCGCCCCAACCAGCTCTCCGGCGGCCAGCAGCAACGCGTATCGATCGCCCGGGCGCTGATGAACGGCGGCCGGATCATCCTCGCCGACGAACCCACCGGCGCGCTCGACAGCAGAAGCGGGGAAGAAGTGATGAAGCTCCTGCGCAGGCTGTCTGCCGAGGGCCACACCATCATCCTGATCACCCACGCGCCCGAGGTTGCCGCGCTGGCCCAGCGCGTGATCGAGATCCGTGACGGACGCATCGTGTCCGACCCCAGCCCGGTGCTGCCTGCCGGCCCCGAACCCGACTTTGCCCCGCACGTCGATCGCACCTCGTCAATGACCGACGTGCTCGAAGCCACCCGCACCGCCTTGCGCGCCCTGCGCAGCAATCTGTTCCGCTCGGTACTGACCCTGCTCGGCATTGTCATCGGCGTGGCCTCGGTGATAGCCATGCTCGCCATTGGCGACGGCGCAAAGGCAAAGGTGGTGAACCAGATCAGCGCGATGGGCACCAACCTGCTCAACGTCCGCCCCGGCGCCCCCAACCAGCGCGGGCGAGACACCACGGCAACACTCGTAATCGAGGATGTGCGCGCGATTTCCGACTTGCCGAACGTGCTCGCCGCGGTGCCTGAGCAAAGCACCGGCATTACCGTGCGCACGGGCAACCTGGACCATCGCACCAGCGCCAACGCCACTTCGTGGGATTACAGCTTTGCCCGCAAATGGCCTGTCGCCCGTGGCACCTTCTTCAGTGCCGACGACGAAACGCGCTATGCCGCCGTGGCCGTCATCGGCCAGACCGTGGCCGAGGCCCTGTTTCCCCGCGCCGACCCGGTCGGCGAATACCTGCTGGTCAATAACATCCCCTTCCAGGTCGTCGGGGTGATGACGCCGAAGGGGGCAACATCCTGGGGAGCGGATCAGGATGACATCGTGTTCGTTCCGTTCACGACCGGCAGCCTGCGCCTTACCGGTCAGCGCCACCTGCGCAACATCACCGTGGCCGTCGACGATGTCGGCGCCATCGACCAGACCCAGGCTGCGGTGCACAGCCTGCTGCTTGCACGTCACGGGGTCGAGGACTTCCAGATTCGCAACATGGCTTCGATCATCGAAACCGTCTCCGCCACACAGAACACGCTCACCATCCTGCTCGGCACCGTGGCTGCCATCTCCCTGCTGGTGGGCGGCATTGGCGTGATGAACATCATGCTGGTGTCGGTCACCGAGCGCACGCGCGAGATCGGCATCCGCATGGCCACCGGCGCACGCATGAAGAACATCCTGCAGCAGTTCCTGATCGAGGCGCTGGTCGTGTCCTCGCTCGGCGGCGCCATCGGCGTTGGCGTCGGGCTTGGCTCGGCCGCCATCATTGCGCTCTTCGACACGCCGATCGAGTACTCGCTCGCGCCGGTGGTGCTGGCCTTCGGCTGTGCCTTTGCCACCGGCCTGATCTTCGGCTACCTGCCCGCACGCAAGGCCGCGCGCCTCGACCCCGTGGTCGCGCTGGCGTCGGAATGAAACCATGACGCTCTCTGCCCAGTTCCGCCCACTCGTCCTCGCCCTTGCCTTCGGGCTGAGTGGCTGCGCGGTGGTTGAACCCATCGTCCATCCTGACATCGCCCTGCCCGGGAACTGGGCGGAGTCCTTGCCCGAGGCCGAGGCGGCACAAGACATCTCGAGCGACTGGTGGATCGGCTTCGATTCGGCCCAGCTCGATGCGCTCGTGCGTGAGGCCCTGGCGGCAAGCCCGGACCTGAAGATCCAGGGCGAACGCGTCATCCAGGCCGAACTCGCGCTGCGCAGCACCGGCGCCGCCCTCTTTCCCAGCCTCGGGCTGAGCGGCGACACCGACTGGCGCCGCAGCGACAGCGGCGACCGTGGTGGCAGTGCAGTGAGCGAGTCCAGGTCGTCCTCGCTCGGACTGTCGGCAAGCTACGAGATCGATCTCTGGGGCCGTGTCGCCGCCACCATCGACAGCGCAGACGCCAGCCTCTCCGCCACCCGCTACGAGCTCGATGCGCTGCGCCTGAGCATGACGGCGAGCGTTGCCACCACCTACTTTCAGCTGCTGGCCTCGCAGTCGCGGCTCGATATCGCACGCGCAAACCTTGCGACCGCCGAGCGCGTGCTCAAGGTCGTCGAAGCGCGCTATCGATACGGTGCCGCCTCGGCACTCGATGTCAGCCGGCAGCGCACCACGGTACTCACCCAATCCGCGACCATAGGCCCGCTTGAGGTTCAGGTGCGCCAGACAGGCTCGGCACTTGCGCTCCTGCTCGGGCGCACGCCGCTGAAACCCGGGCTCGAACCCGAGTCGCTCTCGGCCCTGCGCATTCCGTCCGTCGCTGCGGGCCTGCCCGCCGATCTGCTGCTCCGCCGTCCCGACCTTGCCGCAGCCGAAGCCGCACTGCGGGGCGCCGCTGCCGACATTGCCGCCGCCCGCGCCGCCCTGCTCCCGGCATTCAGCCTGTCGGCGGCGGGCGGACTGGCGAGCGACTTTCTGCTGTCGCTGGCCGCCCCGTCCTCCACCGTCGCACTCTCCGCTTCACTGGTGCACACGGTCTTTGACGGCGGCAGGCGGCAGGCGCAGGTCGACAGCACCCGCTCACGGCAGCGCGAACTGCTCGAGCAATACCGCAAGGCCATCCTCACCTCGCTCAAGGAGGTGGAGGATGCGCTTGGCAACGCTGCGCGCGATGCCACTCAGGAGCGCATTCAGGCAAGGATCGTTCTCGAGGCAGAGCGCTCGCTGCGTCTGGCCGAATTGCGCTACCGCGAGGGCGCGGATGATCTGCTGAGCGTACTCGACGCACAGCGCACCCTGTTTTCAAGCCAGGACAGACTCGTCCAGTTGCGCCAGGCCAGGCTCACCAACGCAGTGGACCTCTACAGGGTACTGGGCGGCGGCTGGCAGGCTCCCTAACTCGCCAGCGCGCGCTGAAGCCACATCAGGCCTTCGTCAGACGCGAAAACTGTCGTAAAAAAACATCAGATCTTCACCAATAATGATAACCGGTCTCATTTGTATTGACTGATACAGTCGTTAAATTGAGAATCAATCTCATCTGCACGACGCCGGTCGCCTGAGTGCCCTCAGTCACCACGCCCGCAGAACAGCCAGCCAGTCCTCCCTGCGGATCAGCCAGCCAGACGGCCCACATGCATGTGTCCGGACGTCAGCTTTCAGGACGTCTCCGATGCATGCGATCACGCTGCCCGCCACTCGGCGCCGGCATGCGTTTCCCGCTCAGAGAAACCGAGGACAAGGCTCACAATGAAAAGCAACAGCGCGAAATTCCCCCACAGCTTCCGCAAACCCCTGAATTCCACCACCGGAATGACCCGTATCGCACTGGGCATCTCGACCGTGATGCTGATGCCAATGCCGTCGTTCGCCGCCGATGACGCTGCACAAAGGAATGAAGCCGAAATGCAGGCGGTACAGGTCGTCGATACTGCGATCGACCCCAACCCCAACGCGGAACCCGATGTGCCCTACAAGGCCCGGACCTCAGGCGACAAACGCCACGTCAAACCGCTGGCAGAAACCCCGCAGACGATCACCGTGCTGACGGCGAAGCAACTGGAGGACACCGGCCGCACCGACCTGCGCGACGTGCTGCAGGCGCAGCCCGGCATTACGCTCGGCACCGGCGAGAACGGCAACGCCTTCGGCGACCGCTACATCATCCGTGGTCAGGAAGCGCGCAGCGATGTCTTCGTCGATGGCTTGCGCGATCCCGGCATGACGGTGCGTGAGAGCTTCGCCACCGAGCAGGTCGAGATCACCAAGGGCCCGAGTTCGACCTTCGCCGGCCGCGGGGCCACGGGAGGCGCGGTCAACTCGGTCACCAAGCAGGCCACGACCGACCTCGACTTTGCCAAGTTGTCCGGCGGCATCGGCACCGACGAGTATCACCGTCTCACCTTCGACGGCAACCGCGTACTCACCGATACCATGGCCATCCGGGTAAACGTGCTCGACGCTTACCAGAAGGTGCCGGACCGCGACCCGGCAGACCGCGACCGCTCCGGTGCCGCGATCTCCTTCCTGTGGAAGCCGACCGACCAGTTCAACCTGACGGCGGACTACTACCACGCCGAGGCGAACGATTCGCCTGACCTCGGCGCCTACATCAACCGCACGACCCGCAAGGTGGTCGACGACGTACCGGTCTATCTGCAGGATGAAGACTTCCTCACGTCCACGATCGACACCTATACGCTGCGGGCGAGCTATCAGGCCAGCACCGATCTGCGCATCGAGAACCTGACCCGCTATGGCACCACGAAAAACGGCTATCTCGCCACTGGCTACAACGGCACCCGCCTGAGTACCCACCAGGGCTGGCAGGATGTCGAGTACTTCGCCAACAGCCTCAACATGTATCTCGATCAGCAGATCGCGGGCATGAAGCACCAGTTCGTGTTCGGGGTCGAGTACTCCGACCACAGCGTCAAGAACGGGACCTACACGACGACGCCGACGACTTACACGGTTACCGGCAGCGAGACCGACTGGCAGAGCCTGATGAACCGCCGTGTGGTCAAGGGCGCCGAGGATTCGGACTGGAACGTCAGGACAGTTTCGCTCAGCGCGATGGACACCGTCGATCTGACCGACAAATGGACGGTGTTCGGCGGTCTGCGCTACGACCGTTTCGACTACAACAACACGGTTGTCGACCGTACCCTGGGGCCGATCGAGTACGAACTTGAAGACGGCCTGTGGAACGGGCACATCGGCTTGAGCTACAAGTTCCTGCCCTATGCCAATGTGTACTTCAACTACAGCACTTCAAGCGACTTCAATGGCGGCGAATCCGACGTCGGCGCGAGCTGCGGCTATGGCGGCATCTGCGTGCCGAGTGGCACCACGACCGAAGAGCGGCGCAACATGTTCGCCAACAGCAAACCCGAACTGTCGCAGAACTTCGAACTCGGCACCAAGTGGGACCTGATGGATCGCAAGCTGCTCGCCACCGCTGCGGTGTTCCGCACGGTCAAGAGCGACGTCATGGAGAACACCACGGGCAATGCGTACTCAGCCACCGGCAGCATCAACACCGGCAAGTACCGCATCCAGGGAGTCGAACTGGGGCTCACCGGCAAGCTCACCGACAAGCTCACCACCCAGTTCGGTGTTGCGGTCATGAGTTCGAAGATCCTCGAATCCGCGACGGCTGCGAACGTCGGCGAAGGCCTGAGCAACTTCCCGGAAAAGACGGCCTCGCTGCTGCTGAGCTATGCGCTCACGCCGAAATTCACTTTCGGCGGTGGTGTCACCTATTCCAGCGAGAAATATTCAGGCGAACCGGAGTCCGTCGCGGCGACCTCGCTCGAGGTGCCGGAGTACACCGTGTATGACCTCTTTGCCAACTACAAGGTCAGCAAGCAGTTGAGCGCGCGCGTCAATATCGGCAACGTCACCGACGAGAAGTACTACACCGCGGTGTATCGCTCGGGTTCGTTTGCCTACATGGGCGACCGGCGCAACGTGCGTCTGACGCTCGACTACAGCTTCTGATTCCGGGCTGATTCATGGGGGAGGCCTGGTTCCGGCCGGGCTTCTCCCTTGCACACATCACAATGAACGACATAACAGATCCGCAGGCTGCACTGAATCACATTCCCGCCGACATCCATTGCGCGCAGGACTATGAGCGCCTCGTTCGCGAGCATATCGACCCGCGCGCACTGGCCTATATCGACGGCGGCAGCGGCACGGAAACAACGCTGCGCAGCAACCTCGACGCATTCGCCGGCTTCAGTCTGCGGCCCCGCCTGCTGCGCGACCTGAGCGCGGGCCATACGCGACTGCGCCTGCTCGGCCGCACGCTGCTGCATCCGGTCATGCTCGCGCCGGTCGCATTTCACAGGCTTGCCCACCCCGAAGGCGAACTCGCGAGCGCAAGCGGCGCGGCCGCCACGGATGCCTGCATGGTGTGCTCCACCTTGTCCTCCTTCCGCCTGGAGGACGTCGCCGAACGGGCAGGCGCGGAGAAATGGTTCCAGCTGTATTTTCAGCCGCGCCGGGAACACACCCTCGATCTGGTCCGGCGCGCTGAAAGGGCTGGCTTCACTGCCCTGGTCGTCACGCTGGACGCATCGATCCAGGCGCCGAGCATCCGCGCACGCCGCGCAGGCTTCGTCATGCCGCCCGCGATTCAGCCGGTCAATCTTGCCGCTTACCCGGCGCCCGCACAGGTTCGACTGGACCGGGATCAGAGCATCATCTTTCAGGGCATGATGAGCGAAGCACCGACCTGGGCAGACCTGACCTGGCTGCTCGCACACACCACGCTGCCCGTGGTCGTCAAGGGTGTGCTCCACCCCGCGGATGCCATTGAGCTCCGCAGCAAAGGGGTTGCTGGGCTTGTGGTATCGAACCACGGTGGCCGCAGCCTCGATGGCGTGCCGGCAAGCCTGCCTGCGCTGCCGGAGATCCGCCGGGCGGTGGGTGAAGATTACCCTCTGATGCTAGACAGCGGCATTCGCAGCGGTACCGACATCTTCAAGGCACTCGCACTTGGCGCCGACGCAGTGATGGTCGGCCGTCTTCAGCTTCACGCGCTGGCCGTCGCCGGCGCGCTTGGCGTGGCTCACCTGATCAGGACGCTGCGCGAGGAGCTCGAAGTCTGCATGGCCCTTGCCGGCTGCGCGACCCTGGACGATATCGGCCCGGAAATGATTCAAGAACAGAAAGGGGCGCACCACACATGCTGATTCCGATCGAAAACGTCCTGAGCAAGGACGAAGTACTGCACTTCAGGCAGCAACTCGCCGCTGCGGACTGGCAGGATGGTGCAATGACCGCGGGCACCCTGGCGCGCTCGGCAAAGACCAATCTCCAGCTCGAAGACGGCTCGGCACTCGCCGTTGCGCTGGGCAACCACATCCTGCGCAAGCTTGGCAACCACCCTGCCTTCATCTCCGCCGCACTCCCCCACCGCATCTTTCCACCGAAGTTCAACTGCTACCGCAACGGCGGCGCCTACGGCCTGCACGTCGATAGCGCGCTGATGGCGGTCGGCGGCACGGAACTCACCGTGCGCTCGGACCTTTCGGCCACGCTGTTCCTGTCCGAGCCGGACGAGTACGACGGCGGCGAACTGCAGATCGACGGCCCCTTCGGCGTACAGGCGGTCAAACTCGGCGCCGGCGACATGGTGCTCTATCCGTCGAGCAGCCTGCATCAGGTCACCCCGGTCACCCGCGGCGAACGCATCGCATCCTTTTTCTGGATACAAAGCATGGTGCAGCAACAGGACGACCGGACCCTGCTATTCGATCTCGACCGGGCCATTCAGGGGCTGACGCCAGACAGCACCACCCGTCCCGATCTGATCACGCTGACGCAGGTCTATCACAACCTGCTCCGGCGCTGGGCCGTGACCTGATGCGGCAGGGGTGATAGCCACACCAGGTGCATGGATACAACAGCAGTTGAGCCAAATCAAAGAACTCTTAATGCGATGCATTATCATTCCCATGAACTTTCATCGCCGAGCTTCCAATGACCCAGGCCACGCTGACCGAACACGCAAGTCTTGCCGCTTCCGAGTCGGGCACCACAACCCTCGCCCTCGTCGGACACCCCAACGTGGGCAAGTCAGTGCTGTTCCATCGCCTGACCGGCACCTACGTAAACGTATCCAACTACCCCGGCACGACGGTCGAGGTGGCCCGGGCGCCCGCCCGTTTCGACCGCGAGATGTCCTTGCTCGACACCCCCGGGGTGCTCGCCCTGCCCTCGCGCAGCGACGATGAGCGGGCCACGGTGCGCGCACTGCTACACGAAGATCTGCGCCTGATCGTGCAGGTGGGCGACGCCAAGAACCTGCGGCGCACGCTGAACCTCACCGCCCTGCTCGCAGAACTCGGCGTGCCGATGGTAATGGCGCTGAACATGACGGACGAGGCCAGCGCACGCGGCGTGACGGTGGATGCGTCGGCACTCGCCGAGGCACTCGGCGTACCGGTGGTGGCAACCGTCGCAACCGGCGGCGAAGGCATCGCACCGCTGACCGACGCCCTCGCCCACGCACGCCACCCGGCGGCGATGCTGCGCTACGACCCGGAGATCGAGACCGTCATCGGTCAGGTCACCGCCATGATCGCTGCACGCGCCCCTCACCCGCGACTGACCGCCCGCGGCCTGGCCATCCTGCTGCTCGGACATGATGCAGAGGTGCAGGCCTGGCTCGCCACCCGTTCTGAGGGGCCTGCGCTGCTGGCAGAGGTCGGCGCCCTTGCGCCGGCCACCGGCCGTGACTCCCTTCCGGCTAGGCTCGCGCGTGAGCGTGGACGTGCAGCCGAAGCCCTGTCGCGCACCGTGTCGCAGCAAGCCGCAGGCAAGGACCGCAGCCTGTCGCTGCTGGTCGGACAAGTGGCGGTGCACCGGATCTGGGGCTGGCCGATGCTGCTGGCCGTGCTCTATGTGGTGTACCTGTTTGTCGGTGACTTTGGTGCCAGCACCCTGGTCGGCCTGCTCGAAGAGGACTTCTTCGGCGAGATCCTCAACCCTGCGGTGACCACCCTGGTGCAGACCCACATCACCGTTGCGTGGATCGCCGACCTGCTGGTGGGCGAGTACGGCTTGTGGACCATGGGCATGACCTACGCGCTCGCGCTGATCCTGCCCATCGTGACCACCTTCTTTCTTGCCTTCGGCCTGCTCGAGGATTCCGGCTACTTCACCCGCCTGTCGGTCATCGCCAACCGCATGTTCGCCGCCATCGGCCTCAATGGCCGCGCAGTGCTGCCGATGGTGCTGGGCCTGGGCTGCGTCACCATGGCCACACTGACCACCCGCATCCTGCACACGCCACGCGAGCGCCTGATCACCATCTTCCTGATGGCGCTGGCGATTCCGTGCTCGGCACAGCTAGGCGTGGTGCTCGGCCTGCTCGGTGGCATCTCGTTCGGCGCCACCGTGATCTGGGCCGGTGCCATGGTCCTGGTGCTGCTCAGTGCTGGCTGGCTGGCTGGCAAGCTGGTGAAGGGGCGACGCGTACCGCTCGTGACCGAACTCCCGCCCATGCGCATGCCGGTACTCGGCAATGTGCTGAAGAAGACCGGTGGCCGGCTCAAGTGGTACCTGATCGAGGTCATCCCGCTCTTTCTGCTCGGCACCCTGATCATGTTCGTGCTCGACCGCACCGGCGCCCTGCCGTGGATCATCGAGGCCGGCAAACCGCTGGTCACCGGCTGGCTCGGACTGCCGCCGGAAGCCAGCGCGGCCTTCGTCATGGGCTTTCTGCGCCGCGACTTCGGCGCCACCGGCCTCTTCGCCCTGAGCCACCAGCTGGACATGATTCAGGCCGTCGTCGGCATGGTGACCATCACCCTGTTCGTGCCCTGCATCGCCAGCGTGATGATGATCGTCAAGGAACAGGGCGTCCGCACCACCGCACTGATGCTGGCGATGATCATGCCGACCGCCTTCTTTGTCGGCGGCGTACTCAACCACGTCCTGCGCCTCTTCTTCTGAACGAGATCGACATGAGCCCATCCCCCTCCGAGCGCATCCGCCTGACCGGCACCCCGATCGGCCGCAAGGTCCGCGTTGCGGACTTCGGCACTGAAATCGATCCGCTGCAGGTCGAACAGCTTCACGCCTACGGCATGTCGCCGCCACACATCATTCGCGTAACGCAGCAGCAGCCGATGACCGTCGTGTTGTGCGACCACATGGAGCTCGCGCTCGAGCACGCTGTCGCACGCCACGTCTGGGTCGAAGAGGCCTGAACCTCCTCCGCCCCGGCTACCAGCCGAAGCCCTTGCGCATCAGGATCAGCAGCCCCATGCCAAAGATGAAAGGCAGCCAGGGGTTTCGCGAGCGCAAGGCAAAGAAGAGCACGACCAGGGCTGCTGCAAACTTCGGATTGAAGGGCTGCAGCACGCCTTCGTCGAGGAGAATGTCCGGTGCCACCAGGGCGGACAGCGCTGCCGCCGGCGCGTAGCGCAATGCACGATGCAAGGCCCTGGGCAGGCGGGCCTTCTCCCCCAGCATGATGAAGCTGCCACGGGTCAGGATGGTGGTGCTGCCGATAGCGATGAAGGTCAGCCACAGCCAGATGCCTTCGCTCATGCGCCCGCCCTCCGCTGCTGCCAGTGCTCGGCAACGAAGCCCGATGCGATGCCGATCGCGATGCCGGCAAACAGCCCCAGTCGCAGCGGAAGCTCGCGCAGCAGCACGGCCGAAACGCCGCCAGCCAGCGCAGCCACCAGCATCGGCCGGGAACGGGCCATCGGGATCATCATCAGCATCAGCGCGATGGTCACCATGAACTCAAGCGACCAGTCGGTCGGGATCACTTCGGCACCAAGCGTGCCCAGCAGCACAAAGGTCTGCCACAGGCACCAGGCCCATGCCGACGGCGCAATGAAATAGCCCCAGCGCCACTCGGGATCCTCGCTCGCAAGCATCTTCTCCGAACCTACGGCGAATACACCATCCACCAGCAGATAGCTCGCACGCGCACGCCGCGACCAGGCATGACCATGAAACGCTGGCGCGAGCGCGGCGCTGAAGATCACGAAGCGCAGGTTGAGCACCATCGCGGTCAGAAAGATCAGCCACAGCGGCGCACCCGTGGCGATCAGGGGAAGGGTGCCGAGCTGCGCGGTACCGGCATACACAAGCATGTTCATGCCCATTGCCTCAAGCGGCGAGAGGCCGATCGAGCGCATCGCGATGCCCGTCACGACGGCCCACGGCACGAGACCGAGCGACATCGGCAGAAAATCGCGCCAGCCTTCACGGGCACCAAGGCGGAAAGCGGTGTTCATGTCCACATCCGGAGGAAAGAGCGCACTAGGTTAGCAGTGCCCGCCACAGCAGCCATAGACGCTTGTGCACGAATCGACCATCACACTTGCGTAATCGCGTCCGCATGACCGCGGGTTTGCCCTGCTTCTGTGTGCGATACTTTACTGAGATGATCTCGACCCTCTCCCAAGACTTCCGAACATGGCAGGCCAACCCGTTTCCGACACCGACCGCACCCGCCTCGACAAGTGGCTGTGGGCCGCCCGCTTCTTCAAGCACCGAAGTGCCGCAACCGAAGCGGTGGAAGGCGGCAAGGTAAAACTGAACGGAGCGTCGGCAAAACCGGCCCGGGCGGTGAAACCGGGCGACCGGATCGACATCACCCAGGCCGAAACCACCGTATCGGTACTTGTGCGCGGCATCGCCGAAAAGCGCGGCCCTGCCGAGCAGGCTCGTCTGTTGTACGAAGAGAGCGCGGAGAGCATTGAGCGTCGCGAAACCGAGGGCGAGGCTCGCCGCCTCGCAGCGACACCCGGCGCAGGCCTGCATGGTCGCCCAACCAAACGCGATCGCAGGCAGATCGAGCGCTTTCAGCGCGAGTGAGCACACGGCCCGCACAAGGAGCAGTAAGGAGCAAGGCAGCAGCATGGACTCCCCGTCGCCAACCGCGCGTTCGTATGTATCGGCATTGACTCTGCCGGCACGGCGGCGTTCCGCCCTGATCACGGCGGCCGTCATCGCGGCGGTCATCGTCTTGCAGTGGCTGGTCCTGCTGCAGTATCAGGCGCTGGAAGCCTCGCGTTCCGAACGCGCTTTCGCGCGCACGGTCGATCAGGCCACGGTCTCGCTGATACAGCAGACCGTGCTCTACCAGAACGCCGTACTCGGCCTGCGCGCGCATTATCTCGGCAGCGACGAGGTCACCGTTGCCAAGTTTGCGCGTTATGCACGCGCGCTCGAGATTGAACAGGCCTTGCCCGGACTGCGCGCATTTGCCTTCAACCGGGAGGTCAGCGAGGATGACCGGGAAGCGTATGTGAAATGGGTCCGCAAGACACTTTCGGAGTATGACCCTGCCTACGCTGGTTTTGACATCTACCCGGTCGAACCCGGTCATACCCACCACGTCGTCGAGACCATTCACCCGCCGCTGGGCAACCAGCGCTCCCTCGGCTACGACCTCATGAGCAGCGAGGTCCGTCGCCTCGCGATCGCGCGCGCGCGCAGTCACGGCTTCGCTGCCACGCCACCGATCCGTCTGCAGCAGGCACCCAACGCCATTGCGGTGCTGATACTGGCTCCGGTCAGCACGCCGGGCTGGAACGGTCATTTATCCAACCAGCAGACCGTCGCTGCATCCTTTCTCGTCAACGATCTCATCCACACCGCCATTGCACCGGCGCTGCGCCGCCGCTTCCACCTGCAGATCGTCGACCTGGGCTCAGAAGAGGGCCTGGACACCTTTCCCACGGTTCTTTTCGAAGACGACGCGATCAATAACGAAACCCTGCCCTACCGGCAAATGCTGCACCGGACACACATCTACGGCGGTCGTCGCTGGGATATCCGTTTCACCCCCCGCAACGCCGAACTCCACCTGATCCCGATGCCGGTCATCGTGCTCCTCATGATCGGTGGCGCGCTGATGGCCGGCACGATCACCCATCTTACCCAGCAGCGCATCCGCCGCGCTGCGCGCAACCAGGCCCTCGCCGAGCAGGCGCTGGACTGCGTGCTCGAGATCGATGCCGACGGCGTCGTGCGCAGTGCCGATGCGTCGACCGCCCGCATCACCGGTATGCCGCCGGTACAGTGGGAAGGCAGACCGCTGTGGAGCAGTGTTGTCGAAGAGGACGCAGATGCGGTGCGGACAGGCTTTGGCAAAGTGGTCGCGGACGGCCCCCCGATTGCGCTTGAGTGCCGCCTCGCGCGCCCGGATGCCGATCCGCGCTGGATCGAGATCCGCCTCGGCAACCAACTCTCAAAACGCACAATTGGAGCCGTGCTGGCGCAGGTATCGGATATCGATGCGCGCAAGCAGGCCGAAGCCGAAATCGAGCGCCTGGCGTTCTTCGACTCGCTGACCAAGTTGCCTAACCGGCGCCTGCTCGAGCAGCGCGCTGAAATGACCTTCAGCGCCGCGCGCCGCCACCGCGGACGTGCGGCGCTGCTCGTCATCGACCTCGACGGCTTCAAGCAGATCAACGACAACGCGGGACACGCCACCGGCGACACCGTTCTCGCTACCGTGGCGACCCGCCTGCAACTGGCCCTGCGTGACAGCGACACCGTGGCAAGGCTCGGCGGAGACGAGTTCGTGATCCTGCTCGGTCAGCCGGCCAACGAGGTGGACGTCCGTGCTGCGGCGGGCCGACTCACGCGCGATCTCGCCCTGCCGCTGAACGTCGACGGCCGCAACTGGTTCGTCCGCGCCAGCATCGGCATGGCGATGTTCCCCGACCACGGCACGAGCTTTGCCGAACTGCTGAGCCGGGCAGACGCTGCAATGTATCGCAGCAAACGCAGCGGAAGCGGGCTGAACACCATGGCGGGCCCCCTCCCCTGAGAACGGGGCTCAGGCACTCAGACCAGCGCCAGGGCGAGCGCAACCGGCAGAAACAGCATCGCGAAGAGATTGCCGATCAACACCATGGACGCCACTTTCTCCGGCTCCTGATGGTAGCGCTCGGCGAAGATGTAATTCAGGACCGCCGGCGGCAGGGCGCCAAAGACCAGCAGCAGGGCCTGTTCGCGAGGTGGCAGGTCGATGAGCAGCATCACCCCCCACGCCAGCAGCATGCCGGTCACCGGCCGCACCACCGCGGCAAACACGCCAAGACCGACCGAAGTGATGCGGGAATCGTTGAGCCGCACGCCAAGCGCAAACAGCATCAGCGGAATCGCGATATCGCCCAGCATCTTGATCGCCAGCATCAGCGGCGACCACACCTCAATTCCGGAAACGGCAACCACCAGACCGGCCATGGTCGCCAGCACTGACGGCACCCGCCAGACCGTTGCAATCCGGATGTTGTGGTCCAGAAGCCAGGCCCCGAACGAGAAATGCAGCAGGTTCGACACCATGAACATCACCACCGCAGGCGCCAGCGCCTCGTCGCCAAAGGCCAGCACGGCAAGCGGCAGCCCCAGGTTGCCACAATTGTTGAACATCTGCGGCGGCACAAAGGTCCTGGGATCGACCTTTGCAATGCGGGCCGTCACCCAGCCCAGTACGCCCGCGCCCAGCACCATGATCAGCGTGGCCCCGAGCAGCGGCATGTACTCGGAGATGTGAAACTCCTTGTTTGCCAGCGCGGCAAACACCAGCGCCGGCACGAACACGTCCATGTTGAGCTTGTTGGCGTGGGACATGTCGGGCTTCAGCCGCTTGCCGACGAAATACCCCAGCGCGGTAATCGCAAACAGGGGGAACAGGATCGAGACGATGCGTATGAGCATGATGGCTACCGAAAATGCAGCGCGACATGCACGCCGTGTACAAACGCAGAGCCGGTTACACCCGGCCCTGAAAGATCGTCATTCTGCGTCAGAACGCCGCGCCCGACACGGATGAATGCCGACGCCATCGTTCCGCATGGCTGGCACCGGCATTCGCGGAGCGCACTCAAAGGACGTAACGCGCGAGATCTTCCCGCTCGGCCAGAACCTCAAGCCGGGTATCGACGTAAGGCGCATCGACCACCAGCGCCGTGAGCCCGATCTTGCCGGCGTCGAAGGAAACCTCTTCGAGCAGCTTTTCCATCACGGTATAGAGCCGTCGGGCACCGATGTTCTCGGTTTTTTCGTTCACCTGATAGGCAATTTCGGCCAGGCGACGAATGCCGTCAGGCCTGAATTCGAGCGTCACGCCGTCGGTCGCGAGCAGCGCTTCGTACTGTCGGGTGAGGCAGGCATCGGTGCTGGTCAGAATGCACTCGAAATCCTCAACCGACAGCGCATCCAGCTCGACCCGGATCGGGAAGCGCCCCTGCAGCTCAGGGATCAGGTCGCTCGGCCGCGACAGATGGAAGGCACCGCTGGCGATGAAGAGCACATGATCGGTCTTGACCATGCCGTACTTGGTCGAAATCGTCGTCCCTTCGACCAGGGGCAGCAAGTCGCGCTGCACACCCTGGCGCGAGACGTCCGCTCCCTGCGAGTCGGAGCGCGCGGCGATCTTGTCGATCTCATCGAGAAAGACGATGCCGTTCTGCTCGACCGCCTTCACTGCAGCGGTCTTCACCTCCTCGTCATTGACCAGACGGGCGGCCTCTTCCTCGACCAGAAGCTTGAGCGCGTCGACGATCTTGAGCTTGCGCTGCTTGCGCTTGCCGTTGCCCATGCTCTGGAACATGCCCTGAATCTGCTGGGTCAGCTCCTCCATGCCCGGCGGGGCGAAGATCTCGGCATGCATAGGCGACGCCGCCAGCTCGATCTCGATTTCCTTGTCATCGAGCTCGCCTTCGCGCAGCTTCTTGCGGAATTTCTGCCGCGTGGTCGAATCCTGCGTTTCGGGCTCGGCATTGAAACCGGCACCGCGTGCGGGCGGCAACAGGGCATCGAGCACCCGGTCCTCGGCGGCGTCGAGCGCACGGTCACGCACCACCCGCATCGCTTCCTCGCGTCCATCCTTGATCGCGATCTCGACCAGATCACGGATGATCGTCTCCACATCACGCCCGACATAACCCACTTCGGTGAACTTGGTGGCCTCGATCTTGATGAAGGGGGCGTTGGCCAGCCGCGCCAGGCGACGGGCGATTTCGGTCTTGCCGACGCCGGTCGGGCCGATCATGAGAATGTTCTTCGGCGTGATCTCGCTGCGCAGGGGCTCGGCCACCTGGGCGCGCCGCCAGCGGTTGCGCAGTGCAATCGCCACCGACTTCTTGGCTCGATTCTGGCCGACGATGTGCTTGTCGAGTTCGGACACGATCTCGGGTGGGGTCATCTGGGTCATGAGGGCACTCGAAAAGAGGTCAGTCCAGCACTTCGATGGTGTGGCACTGGTTGGTATAGATGCACAGGTCTCCAGCGATGGCGAGTGACTTCGCCACCACTTCCTGCGGCGTGAGTTCGGTATTCTCGATCAGGCCGCGCGCGGCGGCCTGGGCATAGGCACCGCCGCTGCCGATGGCGACGATCCCCTGCTCGGGCTCGAGCACGTCACCATTGCCGGTAATCACCAGCGAATGGTCGCGATCGGCCACCGCGAGCATGGCTTCGAGGCGGCGCAGCATGCGATCGGTACGCCAGTCCTTGGCGAGTTCGACGGCACTGCGCAGCAGGTTGCCCTGGTGCTTTTCCAGCTTGGCCTCGAAGCGCTCGAACAGCGTAAAGGCGTCTGCCGTCCCCCCCGCGAAACCCGCCAGAATACGGCCCTGGTACAGGGTGCGCACCTTGCGTGCCGAGGCCTTGATGACGATATTGCCGAGCGTGACCTGACCGTCGCCGCCGAGCGCGACGCGGTTTCCGCGACGCACCGAGAGAATGGTTGTGCCGTGATACTGTTCCATCATGAATCCTTGCCGGAATTGGTGTGGGGCTTGCAGCCTGGCTGGCGAACGCTTGCCGCCAATGGCGTTGCTCAGGGGCGCAGCGTCACCTGGGCAACCTGATCGACGCTCATGACACGCAGCAGCGCACCGACCATGGCGTTCACATTCTGCATGACCACGAGTTTACCCTGAGACTGCAAGGTGGCAAGAATGTTGAACAGGGTACCGGCACCGACGAAATCGATGCGCTTGAGGCGACTGCAGTCCACCGTCACCACCTGCTTCCCGGACGCATGCGCGGCGAGCTTGCGGATGGGCTCGTTGGAGGCGCCGGTCAATTCGCCTTCGAAACGGAAAGCGTCCCCGCCACGCTCGGCGGTGTCGAGCACCGCCGTATCTTCCGCCGCCTTCTGCTGGGACTTGAACTCCCAGGACGGCGGCGACTCCTCGAAGGTGACGGCATAATCGACCGCGAGATCCTCGAAACGCTCGTGCTCACCCGTGTATTGCAGCAACTCGAGCATCAGCAACCAGATTTCTCGATTGTCGCAGCGCCCGGGCGCCACCTGCCCCTGCAACATATTGACCAGCTGCGCCGCATTGAGCACCGACACCCGCACCCGGTCGCTTGCCAGTTGCGCAAGGGTCTTGCTCAGCAGACCGCAGCCGGTATCGTCGACAGCGCGCAAACGCCCGAGATCGATCCTGATCGCCCCGCTCTTGCGGCCAATCACGCAGATCTGCTGGAACTGCGGCGCGGCCTGGCCCGAGAGATTGCCGGAGAGATTGATCAGCGGCGCGACATCCCCCCGCCGTGCCCCCGGCTGACAGGAGAGATCCACCCATGGCGGTGGAGAACGCTCGAAGCGGGTGGCGTAATCGAGTACGCGTGACTCGAAGCGCTCACGCTGCCCGGTGAGCCGGTACAGATCGAGCAGCATCATCCACAGGCCTTCGCCGGCCGAATTGGTGGAATCCTCGATCACGAAGTCGAGCACACGCTCGGCTTCAGCCACATTGCCATTTGCGTAGAGTACCGCCGCCTCTTCATAGATGGCGCCGATGCCCGCACCGACCTCCTGCACCTCCACCATGCCGGCGCATTGCGCCAGGGCACGATTGACGTCACCGCCCGAAAAATCGAGCGTAGACAGCTCGGTACGCGGAGACTGTGAGCGCCGCGCGTCCGGAGTAGCCGGCGTATGCTGCTGCTCGCCGGGTGCGGAATTGGGTTTCTTGCCGAAAAAGGGAAGCGCCACGCCTGAATCAACCAGAATGATTGCGGGGATGCCAGTACTGACCGGCCTGAAAGCATATCACTTCAGCACAGGTGCTTGCGCAGCAGAATCTCACACCCGCCGCAGGCCCGCCCCGCCCCGCGCAGGAAACGAATGCTTACCTTTTGCAAACACCTTGCCACCAATGAACCACAAACCAGTCAGGCTGCTCGGCTAGAATGCTGCAATGCAAACGAATCATACGCCCGGAGACCCGGCGTTCCCGCCCGGTTTCGTCCTGCCTGTTCGTGTCTATTACGAAGACACCGACGCGGCAGGCGTCGTTTACTACGCCAATTACCTGCGTTTCTGCGAGCGCGCGCGCACCGAGTGGCTGCGTGCGATCGGCTTTGAACAGCAGCGCATGCTCGCTGAAGACGGTCTCGCCTTCGTCGTACGTTCGGTCAGGGCCGATTACCGCTCGCCCGCCCGCCTCGACGACGCGCTTGCCGTTGTCAGCACGATAGATCAGCTTCGCCGCGCCAGCATCATCTTCGGTCAGAAAGTGATGCGTGGCGACACCCTCCTGTTCGACGCAAGCATCCAGATTGCCTGTGTCGACTGGAACCGCAACAAGCCGGCGCCGATTCCGGATGCCGTCCGCACCCAACTCGAAAAACACCAAACAGCATGACTGTCTCCCACGACCTTTCCATTCTCAGCCTGATCAGTCAGGCCAGCGTACTCGTGCAACTGGTGATGGCGCTGCTCGCCACCGTATCGCTGGTGTCCTGGTACTGGATTTTCCGCAAGTGGTTCCAGATCCGGGCTGCCCGCGCGAAAACGGCCGAGTTCGAGCGCGACTTCTGGAGCGGCGGGGACCTCAACGGCCTGTTTCAGTCGGCTTCGGCCGGTCGCCACCACAGCGGCGGCATGGAACGCATCTTTGAATCCGGCTACCGTGAATTCACCAAGCTGCGCGCCAAGAGCCACGACCAGACGGCCACCATCGACGGTGCACGCCGCGCGATGCGGGCCACCTACCAGCGCGAAGTCGACGACCTCGAAGCCCACTTGGCGTTTCTGGCGTCGGTCGGCTCGGTGTCACCCTACATCGGCCTGCTGGGCACCGTCTGGGGCATCATGAACGCCTTTCGCGGCCTCGCCAACGTCGGCGCAGCAACGCTCACACAGGTTGCCCCCGGCATTGCCGAAGCGCTTGTCGCCACGGCAATCGGCCTGTTTGCGGCCATCCCCGCAGTCGTGGCCTACAACCGTTTCGTCCATGACATCGACCGCGTCAGCATCCGCTTCGAGAGCTTCATGGAAGAGTTCTCGAACATTCTTCAGCGGCACCTGCGCTAAGCGGTCGGGAGGCAAGACATGCGCCAACGCCGCCTCATGAACCAGATCAACGTCGTGCCCTACATCGACGTGATGCTGGTGCTGCTCGTCATCTTCATGGTGACTGCGCCGATGGTACAGCCGGGCAATATCGACGTACCCTCGTCCGGCCCCCTCGCCGCGCCCCCGGCAGAAGCGATGGTGATCGAGGTCAGCAAGGACGGTTCGCTCGCTTTGCGGGCAAGCAGCAGCGCAAGCTCGAAGAAGCTGTCCAGCCTCGAGTTCCAGCGTGAGCTGAAGCAGGCCATCGCCAGCAATCCGGAACAGCCCTTCCTGGTCGCAGCAAGCAGCGAGCTCCAGTACCAGAAGGTGATCGACATTCTCGAAACCGCTCGCGAGCTGGGCGTGAAGAAGATCAGCCTGCAGACGCAATCAGGCAACCGGGGACAATGAACGAAGAACGTCACCGCCCGCAGGAGCAACCCGGGAAATTCGCATCGCTCACGCTGACCGTCCTGGTCCACGTGGGCCTGGCGCTGTTCCTGTTCTTCGGCGTCAACTGGCAGAGCAAGCCGCCGGCCTCGCTCGAGGTCGAGCTCGTCTCGGCCCCGCCCAGCCGTCCCGCGCCGCAGACCGAGCCCGCGCCGGAGCCCAAACCCGAGCCCCCGAAACCCGAACCCAAGCCCGAGCCGAAACCGGAGCCAAAGCCGGTACCCAAGCCAGTGCCGCCGCCCGAGCCCCCCAAGCCTGTGGTCAAGCCCGAGATTGCGACCAAGGCGCCGGAAAAGAAGCCGGAGCCCCCGAAGCCCGAACCCAAGCCCGAGCCGAAAAAGCCGGAGCCGCCCAAACCCGAGCCCAAGAAACCGGAACCGCCGAAGCTGGAGCCAAAACCCGAACCCAAGAAGCCCGAGCCCAAGCCGGAGCCGAAAAAGCCCGAGCCCAAGGTTGAGCCGAAGAAACCCGAGCCTCCAAAGCCGGTCGTTCCGCCGAAGGACGACTACATGGCCAAGCTGCTGGAGCAGGAAAGTGATCGCACAAAGGTCGAAGGCATGATGCGCGGTGAGGCTGCGCGCGCCGCCTCGGCGCGCACCAAGGGCGAGATCGACGCCTACCAGAACGCGATCCGCACCAAGGTCCGCGGCAACCTCCTGAGCCCGCCCGGCCTCAGCGGCAACCCTGAGGCGGTATTCGAGGTCGACCAGCTGCCGAGCGGCGAGGTGCTGGTCATCCGGCTGAAACGTTCATCAGGCATTCCTGCGCTCGACGATGCGATCGAGCGCGCAATCCGGCGCTCCAGTCCCCTGCCTTTGCCGGCCCAACGGGAACTTTTTCAGCGTACGCTGGAACTGAAATTCCGTCCTCTGGATGAATAAGGTCACCCTATGGCTATAATCGACAACATTGTTGTGCACCACGTTATGACCAAAATCCTCGCCTCTTTCCGTCTGCTGCTCGCCGGAGCGCTTGCCTGCCTCGCACTCGGCGCGCATGCGCAGCTCTCCATCGAGATCACCGGTGCCGGCGCTTCGCGCTTCCCGGTCATCATCCCGGTGTTCGAAAACGAAAGCAGCCTGCCACGCGGCATCTCGGACGTCGTCCGCGCCGACCTCGAACGCAGCGGGCTCTTCAGCCTTGTCGACATCGGCCCCCTCCCGCTGCCCGAGTCGCGCGTGCCCGACCTCGCCGCCATGCGCAGCCGCGGTGCCGACGCGGTGCTGAGTGCCTCCCTGCTGCCGCAATCCGACGGCCGCTACGAAGTGCGCTTCCGTCTGTTCGACACCCAGAAGCAGGTCGAACTGGGCGCGATGTCGCTGCGGATGGCGCCGGCACAGAACCGGCTTACCGGCCACCGCATCGCGGATTTCGTCTACGAGAAGCTCACCGGCCTGCCCGGCTACTTCGCCACCCGCATTGCCTACGTCGTGAAGAGCGGTGCGCGCTACGAGCTGCAGATCGCCGACGCCGACGGCATGAATGCGCAGGCTGCACTCGTGTCCCGCGAGCCCATCATCTCGCCGGCGTGGTCGCCCGACGGCCAGCGTCTGGCTTACGTTTCCTTCGAAGCCAAGAAGCCCATCATCTACATCCATACCCTGGCAACCGGCCAGCGTCAGGTGGTCGCCAACTTCAAGGGCTCCAACTCCGCACCGACATGGTCGCCCGATGGCGGTCAGCTCGCAGTCGTGCTGACCAAGGACGGACAGTCGCAGCTCTATGTGCTCAATGCCGACGGCTCGGGCGTGCGTCGTCTGGCCAGCTCGGCCGGCATCGATACCGAGCCGGCATGGTCGCCCGACGGACAGTGGATCTATTTCACCTCCGACCGCGGCGGCAGCCCCCAGATCTATCGCATTCCGACCAGCGGCGGCAACGCCCAGCGGGTGACCTTTGAAGGCAGCTACAACGTGACGCCGCGCCCCTCGGCCGACGGCAAGCTGCTCGCCTTCATCACCCGCAGCAACGGCAAATTTCAGGTGGCTGTGAATGACCTCGCCAGCCGCCAGACAACGATCCTCACCGATTCGGCGCGTGACGAATCTCCAAGCTTCGCGCCAAATGGCCGCATGATCCTTTACGCCACCGAAACCGGTGGGCGTGGAGTGCTTGCGGCCGTATCGTCCGATGGCCGGGTGAAGCAACGCCTTTCGGTGCAGGCCGCTGATGTGAGGGAGCCCGCATGGGGTCCCTTGCAAAGGTAACAACGCTGCTGTCCCTTGCATAATCAAATTGGAGATACATCCATGAAAAAACTGCTGTTGCCCGCTCTGCTGTCCGCCCTCCTTGCCGCCTGCTCCAGCACCGGCACCGATGCGACCGGCGCCAAGGTTGAAGATCGTACCGGCGCGGGCGCCGGTGTCGCCACCGTAACCGCACCGGGCATGTCCGGCTCCGGCATCGCTGCGCTGACCGATCCCAACAACATCCTGTCCAAGCGCAGCGTGTACTTCGACTACGACAGCTTCGTCATCAAGAGTGAAGGCAAGGCGCTGATCGAAGCGCACGCCCGCTTCCTGGTGCAGAACCCGCAGATGAAGGTGCTCCTGCAGGGCAACACCGACGAACGCGGCAGCCGTGAGTACAACCTCGCACTCGGCCAGAAGCGTGCCGACGCCGTGCGTCAGGCCCTGAGCCTGCTCGGCGCCAAGGAATCGCAGATCGAGTCCGTCAGCCTGGGCGAAGAGAAGCCGCGTTGCACCGACGCGTCGGAAGCCTGCTACGCGCAGAACCGCCGTGGCGACATCCTGTACTCGGGTGAGTTCTGATGATTCGCCTCCTGCCACTGGCGGCGCTTGTCGCACTGTCTATGGCCGGGCCCGCGCAAGCGGGCTTGTTCGACGACACTGACGCGCGCCGCCAGATCACCGAGATGCGGCAGGATCTGGAAGGCCGGATCGAAACGTCCAATCGTGGGCAGCTCGAACTGGCCAACCAGAACGAAAAGCTGCGCGCAGAAGTCGCCAAGCTGCGTGGCCAGCTCGAAGTCGTGCTCAATGAAGTCGAGTCGCTCAAGCAGCGTCAACGCGATTTCTACGTCGACCTCGATGCCCGCATGCGCGCGCTCGAAACCGCGGGCCAGACCGCACCGCAAGCAGGTGGAAACGCGGCAGAAGAAGCTGCCGAATACGAAGCTGCACTGAACCTTCTCAAGGAAGGCAAGGCGCGCGAAGCCATGACGGCTTTCGAGAGTTTCATCGTTCGCTACCCCGACAACGCCAGCGCCCCCAGTGCGCACTTCTGGGCGGGCAATGCAGCCTTGCAGAACAAGGACGCGGCAGCAGCCAGCCGGCACTTCAATACTGTGCTCGGCAAGTGGCCCAACGATATGGTGGCGCCTGACGCCATGCTCGGCCTTGCCAACAGCCAGCAAGCCATGGGCGATCCGAAAACGTCCCAGCGCACGCTGCAGACCCTGATTGAACGTTACCCGTCGTCTAACGCCGCGCAGGCTGCGAAGCAACGACTGGCAAAGCGCTAAGTCATGGCAGATCAGGAAAACGTCAGTCGCAGCACGACTTTGCGGCTGTCGGAAATATTTGCTTCACTGCAGGGCGAGTCGACCCGCGTCGGCCTGCCCACCGTATTTGTCCGCCTGACCGGTTGCCCCTTGCGCTGCACCTGGTGCGATACCGCCTATGCCTTCAAGGGTGGCGAATCCGTCAGTCTCGAATCCGTACTCGAAGACGTGGCCAGCCACGGCCTGCACTCGGTGTGCGTCACCGGTGGCGAACCGCTGGCACAGACTGCCTGCCTTCCGCTGCTCACCGCACTGTGCGATGCCGGGCATTCGGTATCGCTTGAGACCAGCGGCGCGCTCGACATCAGCGCCGTCGATCCTCGCGTTTCGCGCATCATGGACCTCAAGGCACCGGGTTCCGGCGAATCTGCGAGAAACCGTTTCGAAAACATCGCGCTGCTCAACGCGCGCGACGAGATCAAGATGGTGCTGGCTGACGAAGCCGATTACGACTGGGCCAAGGCCAGAATTGCCGAGTACGACCTCGCTGCCCGCTGCACCGTCCTGCTCTCGCCGGTTGCCGGCAAGCTCGACCCGGCCAGACTGGCCGAATGGATCGTACGCGACCGCCTGCCCGTGCGCTTCCAGCTGCAACTGCACAAGGTGCTGTGGCAGGACGCCCGCGGCCGCTGAACCACGCGCTTCGTGCGCACCACCTGATTTGCCCGGAGCTCTTCCATGACTTCAACGCCCCGCGCCATCGTCCTGCTGTCTGGCGGGCTGGATTCCGCCACCTGCCTGGCCATCGCCCGCGAGCAGGGCTTTGAAACCTACGCCCTGTCCGTCGCCTACGGCCAGCGCCATGTCGCCGAACTGACCGCATCGAAACGCGTCGCCGAGGCCCTTGGCGCCAGCGAGCACCGCCTCGCCCGTGTCGAGCTGGGCCAGTTCGGCGGTTCGGCCCTGACCGATCCGGGCATCGCCGTACCCGAAGACGTCGAGGCTGACGGCATCCCGGTCACCTACGTCCCTGCCCGCAATACCGTCATGCTGTCGATCGCAATGGCCTGGGCGGAAGTGCTCGGCGCGCGCGACGTCTTCGTCGGCGTCAATGCCGTGGATTACTCCGGCTACCCGGATTGCCGTCCCGCCTTCATCGAGGCCTTTCAGACCATGGCCAACCTCGCCACCAAGGCCGGCATCGAAGGCCACGGCCTGCGCATTCATGCGCCGCTGATGACTCTGTCCAAAGCCGACATCGTGCGCCGCGGAACCGCACTGGGCGTGGATTACGGACTGACCGTGTCGTGCTATCAGGCCGCAGACGATGGTCGTGCCTGCGGCCGATGCGACGCCTGCCGCCTGCGCCGCGCCGGTTTCGAAGCTGCAGGCATTCCCGACCCCACGCCATACCAGCACCGAAGCGCCTGATTTCAAATAGAATCGCAGCTCGTTCCTGATCCGGTATCTGCACCATGGATGAAGCACCCATTGCTGTATCCACCATCGCCTCGTTCGCTTTCGCCATTGGCATCGTGTTCGGGTTCATTGGTAACAAGACCAACTTCTGCACCCTCGGCGCCGTGTCCGACATCGTCAACATGGGCGACTGGAACCGCATGCGCATGTGGATGCTGTCGATCGCGGTTGCAGTGCTCGGCACCGCTGCGCTCGGGCTGGGCGGGCTGATCGACGTATCGAAGTCGATCTACACCGGCAGTCGTCTGATCTGGCTGTCGCACATCTTCGGGGGCGTCTGTTTCGGCATCGGCATGACCCTCGCGTCCGGATGCGGCAGCAAGACCCTGATCCGGATCGGCGCCGGCAACCTGAAGTCCCTTGTGGTGTTCTTCTTCGTTGCCATCGGCGCCTACATGACGCTGCGCGGGCTGTTTGGCGTCTGGCGGGTGAACTTCATCGACGTGGTGGCCATAGACCTGGGGCACGCCCAGGACCTCCCTTCCTTTCTCTCAAGCGCGGGCTTCGCGCCGGATGTCGCGATCCTGCTCGCTGCCGGCGTCATCGGAGGCGGCCTGCTGCTGGCCGCACTCGGCCGCCGCGAGGCATGGCGCAGTGACGTCCTGCTCGGCGGCCTTGTGATCGGCGGCCTGATCCTCGCCGGCTGGTACGTTTCCGCCCACGTCGGCTACATCGCCGAGCACCCTGAAACGCTTGAAGAGGCCTTCATCGGCACCAACAGCGGCCGTGCTGAATCGCTGTCCTTTGTTGCGCCGCTCGCCTACACGCTGGAGCTGCTGATGCTGTGGAGCGACAGCAGCCGGGTGGTGACTTTCGGTATCGCCTGCGCGCTCGGCGTCATCGCCGGCTCCATGCTGTACGCGCTGAGCACCCGCAGTTTCCGCCTTGAAGGCTTTCGCACGCCGGACGATCTCATCCGCCACCTCATCGGCGGCATCCTGATGGGCTTCGGCGGTGTCACGGCGATGGGATGCACCATCGGTCAGGGCATCACCGGCCTGTCCACCTTGGCCATCGGCTCTTTCCTCGCAACGGCGGCCATCATTGCCGGCGCCGCGGCGACGATGAAAGTGCAGTACTGGCTGATGATGCGCGAAGCCTGATCCGCTGCGCCCTGCCAACGCCCAATACGCAGCAGCAGGGCGCAAGCCGACGGACCGGTAGCGGCCCGCCCCTTGGCTTACCTCAAGCGAGATCGGACAGCGGGTGTTCGCCCTGAAAGCGGGGCAGCAGGAGCGCAGCAATTTCTTCGGCGTCGACGTCCGCGATTGAAGCGTGCTGCCAATGGGGATTCCGGTCCTTGTCCACCAGCAAGGCGCGCACACCTTCGGAGAAGTCAGGCTGCATCGTCGCCGCCAGGGAAACCTGATACTCGAGACGAAACACGTCGGCGAGCGACAGATGCAGGGCGCGCTCCCACAAGGCAAAGGACAGCACGGCCGAACTCGGTGCACCGTGGCTGAAGGTGGCTGCGGCAGCGGCGAGCCACGGCTCGGGGTCCGCTCCGAGCGCCTGAAGGCGTGCCTCGATCAGCGCCAGGCCGTCGTGTCCGATGACGGCATCGATGCGGTCGTAGTGACGGCGCAACATCGACTCCGGCGTCGCGCCCCGACGACCGGACTCTTCCAGCAGCTTGCTCAGCCTGCGGTGGTTCGCCTCCACATCGTCGCTCCAGCACGTCTGACCGAAGGCGGCCAGCACCCCGGACTTGTCGCCATGCTCGAGGATGAAGTCCGCGAGACCGGCAAAACGTGCGTCGGCCGCATTGATCTGGGCACCGGTCAGGGCGAGAAACAGCCCGGTCCGCCCGGGCATGCGTCGCAGGAACCAGCTTCCGCCCACATCCGGATAGAGCCCGATGCTGATTTCCGGCATCGCCATCCTGGTCTGCATGGTCGCGACCCGGTGCGAAGCGCCCGCCATCAGCCCGATCCCGCCTCCCATGACGATGCCGTGCCCCCAGCACAGCACCGGCTTCGGACACGTATGAATGCGATAGTCGAGGCGATACTCATGCTCGAAGAAGGCCGGAACGACGGCGGGCGTCTCGTGACTGCCGTTCGCGCGGGCCTCGCGGATCGCGTGATACAGCGCACGCACGTCACCGCCAGCACAGAAGGCCTTGTCACCGGCACCATCGAGCACGATGCCGACGATCTGCGGGTCGGCCACCCACGCATCGAACTGGGGCGCGAGGCGATCGATCATCTCGAGCGACAACGCGTTGAGGGTGCCTGGCGCATTCAGCGTGGCATGGCCGAAACGGCGGCCACAGGCAGTCGGAATCTCGCGCAGGATCACGCATTCGCTCATTTCACTACTCCGGAGTCAGGGTTGCGGCCACCCACCGGTCTTGGCCGGGTGTGGCGGAATCAGCCCGTGACTATGCCATCCGACAGCGTACGATCCAAGCGCAGCGCGCACCAGGCGGTCATCCGGGCGGAACCCGAGCGAACGCCGGATCCGGCACAGCCCCAGTGCTCAGCAGGCTTGATGGCGTTCGATGCAGCGCGCCAGGCCGCTGCGCGCAACCTTCTGAACCGCCAGCAGGAGCGCATGATCAACCCCGGCAAGGCTGAACCGCGACTGCAACTCACTGCGCAAGCGCATGAACAGATGCGCCGTTGCCTCCGCATCGGCCAGGGCGCGGTGATAGCGGCCGGTCGCGGGCAATTGCAGCGTGCGCACCAGGGTGCCGAGCTTGTGGTTCGGCGCATCCGGGAACAGGCGCCGCGACAGCAACAGCGAACACACGAAGTCGCCCCCGCGCCGCCGCCCCAGCTGCGCAAGCTCGGCATCCCAGAACTTGCGGTCGAAGGCCGCATTGTGCGCAACGAGTGAGTGCTCACCAACGAAATCAGCGACCTCACTCATTACCTGCTCCACCCGTGGCGCAGCGCGCACCATGGCATTGGTGATGCCCGTAAGGGCCTGAATATCGTAGGGAACGTGCACACCTGCGTTCATCAGGCTCTGGTAACGATCGACGATGAGCCCGTCGCGCACCAGAACTGCGGCAATCTCGGTCGGACGGGCCCCAAGTGCGGGAGACATGCCCGTGGTCTCGAAGTCGATGACGGCATAGGTGCTCAAGGTAATCTTCCTGCTTCGGTTCATCAGTGGGGTGCATCATGCAGTGCGGGAAGATACCCGCTTAGCGCTGGCGACAAAAGGCAAGCCGGTCCGCCTCCGTCACATTCACCGTCAGTGCCATCCATGCGGCGTCATGCTGCACCGCAGATCGACGCCTGTAGCGCAATTCGTTAGTGTATGCAGATATTCAAATATTAGGAGCGGACATGCGCCGACTCATCACGATCCTGATCGGGACCCTGTGCCTGCTCTCAGCGCATGTCGTGCACGCCATCGACATGCGTGCAGTCAAGGTCGGCCCCCACAGCTGGTATGTCATGGGCAAGGCCGGCATGGCCTCGGCAGTCAACGAAGGCTTCATGTCCAACGCGGGCTTTGTCATCACCCCCGACGGCGTGGTGGTGTTCGACGCCCTCGGAACGCCGGTGCTGGGTGAAAGACTGATCGCCGAAATCCGCAAGCTCACCGACAAGCCGATCCGGCGCGTGGTCATCAGCCACTATCATGCCGACCATTACTACGGCCTGCAGGCATTCAAGGCCGTCGGCGCCGAGGTCTGGTCCCATCGCCGCGGCCTTGAAGCACTCAATTCGGATGGCGCCCAGGCACGCCTCGCCCAGCGTCGCGCCGACCTCTTTCCCTTCGTCGATGACAATACCCGCCTGATTCCCGCAGATCTCTGGCTCGACGGGGACACTGCATTCGAGATGGGCGGCCTCCACTTCCGCATCACATACGTCGGCCCGGCGCACGCCCCCGACGACGTGGTCATGGAGGTGGTCGAAGACAGGATCATGTTCGCAGGCGACATGCTGTTCCGCGGACGCGTACCTTTCGTCGGTGACGCGGACACCGCGCAGTGGTTGCGCGCACTCGATCTCCTGATCGCTGCGCGGCCTGATGCGCTGGTTCCGGGCCACGGCCCCGCTTCCACCAATCCGCAGGCCGACCTGGCGCTCACGCGCGACTACCTGCTCTACCTGCGTGAATCCATGGGCAAGGCAGTGGCGGATCTCAAATCCTTCGACGAGGCCTACGAAAACACCGACTGGCACCAGTGGGAGAAGCTGCCAGCCTTCCGCGAGGCCAACCGCGCCAACGCCTACAACGTATTCCTGCAGATGGAGAAGGGCTCGCTGCGCTGAAGCGTCACATGCGCGCACCTCGATTTTCCGCACATCCGCGCCCGTCGAGGGCATTTTTTCACTCGTAAACTTGACTCAAAACGAACTCGCCCCTAGAATTGTTGGCTGTTCCGGGGGTCGTTAGCTCAGCTGGTAGAGCAGCGGACTTTTAATCCGTTGGTCGCGTGTTCGATCCACGCACGGCCTACCAAGTGAACCAAGGGGATAGCCGGACTGAGGTCTGGCTATTTTCTTTTCAATCCGTTGTTCGCTCCGAATGTCGGTCCATTTCTGGATCCGGCACCATCCGCACGACACATCATTCGCGGGGGACCGAAGCCTACTCGGACCCGGCGCCTGTGCTGCTCATCGAGCAACCGGGCACTGCATCGCGATCATGCACATCACGGTCGCCTTTCGTGCGGCGCGCACACCGAAACACCCAGCGCGCCGACCACTTCGGCCGCCAGGTGCGCCCGGGGTGCCAATGCAACACAAGACATTCGGCCCGCCAATCATCGTGCCGACTTTTGACAGTATGCCGCCTGCGGGACGACCTGCAGCGGCCAAGCACTGAACTGTAAGCTTGCCAAGGCGGTGGCGAGCGTGGCCAGCATCACCCGCAGCGCGGAGTGAGGTTAGCCGCACCCACTAGGAGCCTGAATATGGCCAAAGAAGAACTGATTGAAATGCACGGCACGGTTGACGAAGTCCTCCCTGACGCCCGCTACCGCGTCACGCTGGACAATGGTCACAAGCTCATCGCCTACTCGGGCGGCAAGCTGCGCAAGCACCACATCCGCATTATTGCCGGTGACAAGGTTTCGCTCGAAATGTCGCCCTACGACCTGAGCAAGGGTCGCATCACCTTCCGCCACATGCCCGGCCGTCAGCCGATGGCACCGGCAACGCGCTAAGCCGCATGCCCTGCCGGCAACGGCAGGGCCTCAACGCACGCCCCCCCTGCGTGCGCACTCGATGCACATCTGGGTTGATGCAGACGCCTGTCCCGGCGTCGTCAAGGACATTCTGTTCCGCGCTGCCGAACGCACCGGGCAGACCCTGACGCTGGTTGCCAACCAGTACTTGCGCACACCACCTTCGGCTCACATCGCCATGGTGCAGGTGCCGTCCGGCTTCGATGAAGCCGACAAGTACATTGCGACCCACGTCCAGCCTGCCGACCTCGTCATCACCGCGGACATTCCGCTCGCCGCAGAAATCGTTGCCAAGGGCGCACGCGCGCTCAGTCCGCGCGGCGAGCTCTACGGCAAGGACAACATCCGCGAGCTGCTTGACCTGCGCAACTTCATGGACACCCTGCGCAGCACCGGCGTCGACACCGGCGGCCCCGCCGCCTTCGGCCCGTCCGACCGCCAGGCTTTTGCCAACCGGCTCGACCGCATCCTCCGCGCCACGCCAGGCAAGCCGGCGAAGCCACCGGCCTGAGCGCCGATGCGCCTGCTGCGCTGGCCCCACACACCGGTCCCGCGCCGAACTCCGCGCTCATCCGACCACCCGTGCGGCTGTTCGGCAATGATGTGGATGTAACCTTGTCCTGATACAGTTCGGCATTCCCCCGGCATGAGACAGAGACCCGGATGCCACCGGATACCGACAGCAACGCGCCCGCCGCGGCAGACCTGAAACCTCTGAGTATCTGGCCGCAGTTCCTCGCGCTCTTTCTGCCACTGGCGCTGATCGTCGTGATTGCCGGCACGGCCATCGGCCTGTCCCGCCTGGATGCAGAGTTCACCCGAATCCATGAAACCGAGAACCTGAACATCGGCATCGCCAGCAAACGCCTGGAATCCTCGCTTGAGGTGCCCGTCCTTCATCTGATCGGGCTGACCAACGAGCCCGGCGTGGCAGCGATCCTGGACACACCAGAAAGCACGGACTTCAGTGCCATCGAACGCAGTTTCGTCTCTCTGATCCACCGTAATGCGGGTTACGACCAGGTGCGCTGGATCGGCCCTGACGGCGAAGAGCGTGTCAGGGTCAATGCAGAGAACGGCGGGGCCCGCATCACACCCCGCGACGAACTGCAGAGCAAGCGCGAGCGCAGCTACTTCCAGGAATCCATGCATCTGGCCGGTGGCGACATCTACATCTCGGCCCTCGACCTCAACGTCGAACACAACGAAGTGGAGATCCCCTACAAGCCGACGCTGCGGATGGCCATCCGCCTCGAGCGCAAGAGTGGCCTCGACCAGGGAATCTTCGTCATCAACATCCAGGCGCAGCCCATGCTCGATGCCTTGCTCGAGAGCGTGGGCGGCGGACGCGACCACCTGATGCTGCTTAACAGTGAGGCGCACTGGTTGATCAGCCCCGACCGGACAGATGAGTGGGGCTTCATGTTCGGCCGCAAGCGCACCCTGGCCGACCGTTCGCCCGCCGCCTGGCAACGCATCAGCAGCGCGCTGCAAGGACAGTTCGAGAACGCAGACGGCCTGTGGACGTGGGAAACCATTTCCGCGAACAGGAAGCAACTGGTCCCCATCCTCAGCCATGAAGCCTGGAAGCTCGTCAGCCTGGTGCCGGCCGCCCGGCTTGCGAGCCTGCGCTTTCAGACCTGGGGGGCGGTGTCGGCATCGGCCCTCGTGCTCCTGAGCCTGTTCGCGTGGATGTGCCTGCGCCTGCTGAAAACCCAGCAGCAGCACCGTTTGGCCGAACGCGATCTCGAGCACGCACGCTTCGAAGCCAGCAGTCAGCGGCGCTGGCGCACCCTCGCCGAATCCATGCCGCAACTGGTGTGGCGCTGCGACGCCGACGGGCTGTGTGATTACCTGAGCCCCCAGTGGCTGAAGTACACCGGGATCGACGAACAAAGCCAGCTTGGAAACCGCTGGCTGAACCAGATACACCCGGACGACCGCCCAGCCTTTGCCGAGGCCTGGGAGGCGTCGATGCGCACCTTGCGCCCGCTCGACATCGAGTACCGCATCCGTCGCCACGACGGCGCATACCGGTGGTTCACGACCCACGCCACTCCCATTGTCGATGACGACGGACAGCTGAACCGCTGGTACGGCTCAAACACCGACATCGAGGACATCAAGCAGTCCGAGCACCGTGCGCGCATGGACCGCAACCGCCTGCAGACGCTCTACGACACCACGCCCGTCGCCTGGCGGGAGGAGGACTGGAGCGCCGCGCTCGCCCACCTGGACACGCTCGCCGGGAACGGCGTCACCGACTTTCTGGCGCACTTCGAGGCACATCCCTCCTCGATCAGCCACCTCCTCGCGCAGACGCACATCCTGAACTTCAACCAGGCGACCATGGCCCTGCTGGGTGTCGACGGAACCGCATCCCTGCGCGGTCCAAGCACCGTGCTGTATGCCAGCCCCGAAGCCCGGCGCGGATTCGTCACCCTGCTCCTCGCGCTGCACCGGGGCGAGACTCTGTCCAGCCACCAGACCCAGATCACCACGCTCGCGGGCACGCCACTGGATGTGCTGGTCTCCGCATCGCAATTCGACAGCAAGGCCACGCCAGGGCGCGTATTCATCGCGACGGTCGATCTGCGCGACAGGGTACGACTGCGCAAGGAACTCGAGCGCTATCGCGACCACCTGGAGGACGTCGTTGCAGAGCGCACCCGTCAGCTGGCCGACGCGAACCGCTTCCTGCACACGCTGGCGGACTCCCTGCCCGGCCTGGTTGCCTACTGGAACCGCGATCTGCACTGCAGCTTTGCCAATACGGCCTTCAAGACCTGGTTCGAACTCGACCCCGATGCCGTGCGCGGAAAGAGCATGCGCGAGGTGATGGGCGGGGCCTTCTTCGACAAGCACGAGGCACAGATCAGGGCCGCGCTGAAGGGTGAAATCCAGCAGTTCGAACACGCGCTGCCCAAAGGCTCGCAAGACGAAGTCCGTTATGCGATGACCCACTACATCCCCGACCTTGCCGATGGGGCCGTGCGCGGGCTGGTGGTGCTGGTCACCGATATCACGCAGATGAAGCTGACCCAGGTCGAGCTGCAGCAACTCAATGCCGCACTGGCCGAACGGACGCGCCAGGCAGAAGATGCCAGCCACGCAAAATCGGACTTTGTCGCCAACATGAGCCATGAAGTCCGCACGCCGATGAATGCGATCATCGGGCTCTCGCAACTGCTCGACGACACCGGGCTCACCGCCCATCAGCGCAACTATCTGAACAAGATCCGAAGTGCGTCACATGGCCTGATGAACGTGCTCAACGACATCCTCGACTTTTCCAAGCTTGAGGCGAGCCGGGTCGAGATCGAGCACGAGCCCTTCCGCCTCGACGACGTGCTGGAGCGGGTATCGGATCTGTTTGCGGTACCGGCATCGGAGAAGGGCCTGGAGATGGTGTTCGACGTCGCGCCCGACGTTCCGGCGGTACTCGAAGGCGATGCGATGCGCCTGACCCAGGTCCTGAACAACCTGGTCGGAAACGCCATCAAGTTCACTGCGAGCGGCCTCATCAGGGTCCGCATCGAATGCGCGATGAACAGCGGCAGCGACCTCAAGGTGCAATTCTCGGTGCAGGACACGGGGATCGGCATGACCGCCGAGCAATGCGCACAGATCTTTGCGCCCTTCACCCAGGCCGACTCGTCCACCACCCGACGCTTTGGCGGCACCGGGCTCGGTCTGTCGATCTGCAAGCGTCTGGTCGAACTCATGGGCGGAACGATCGGCGTCGACAGCGTGCAGGGCGAAGGCTCCACCTTTCACTTCACGGCCGTGCTGTCCAGATCGACACGCCCTGCCGACACCCGGCATATCCATCTGCGCCGCGAACGGGTGCTGGTGGTAGACGACAGCGACAGTGTGCGCAGCGTACTGAGCGATTACCTCTCCGAATGGGGGCTTGAACCAGACACCGCAGCCGATGGTGAAACGGCGCTGCGCAAGGTACTGGCGGCCGGCGCGGATGGCCACCCGTTCGGGCTCGCCATGATCGACTGGAAGATGCCTGACATGGACGGTCTCGCCCTCGCGCAGGCCATCAGACAGGCCGGCAGTGACGGAAGCCTGCCGTTTACGCCGATCATCATCATGGTGACCGCCCACGACCATCCAGCCATGCCGCAAGCCTCTGTAGCCGAATACACCGATGCGGTTCTCACCAAGCCCGTAACCGCGTCCCGGCTCTTCGACGTGCTCGCGAACGTCCAGATGCACGGCTTCTCCACGCCCCGCCCCCTGGCGGATGCACTGCAAGGCAACAGCCCGCTCGAGCAGGCGGGCCCGATTCACGGCGCACGGATTCTGGTGGCGGAAGACAATCTCACCAACCAGGAGGTTGCCGAGGCGGTTCTATCCAAGATGGGCGTTCAGGTCACGCTCGCGCACAACGGACGCGAAGCCATCGAAAAAGCGCGCAGCGGGCACTTCGACGCCATCCTGATGGACATCCAGATGCCCGAAGTGGACGGCCTCGAAGCCACCCGGCAGATCCGCGCAAGCGACTGGGGCCGCACGCTGCCCATCATCGCCATGACTGCCGCAGCCTTTGACCACGACCGCAAGGCGAGCGAACAGGCAGGCATGAACGCACACATCAGCAAACCGATCGACACGCTCGTGTTGCTCAAGGTCCTGCTGCAGTGGATCCCCGCCCGCCCGCCATCCATCGCAGAGGCGACCGAAGCTGCGCAAACGCCCGCAGCCACGGCCATGCTGCCCATGCAGATCGACGGCCTGGACTTCAGGGCCGCGCTGAACCGGCTGGCCCAGGACAAGGCGCTGCTCATGCGCCTGATCCGGGGTTTTTCACGCGACTTTGCGGACTGGCCGCAACGTCTTCGCACGGCGCTCGCCGACAATGACCTTCAAGCGGCCGTGCGTCTTGCGCATACGCTCAAGGGCGCCGCCGGCAACGTCGGTGCCACCCAACTCCAGACAGCCGCCGAGGACCTTGAGCTGGGGCTGGCGCATGGCGACGCCGGCGCGACGGACCGGACGACAGACATGCTGACGACACTGCTGGCCACCATCGATGGTGCGCTTCCGGTACAGCACGCCCCGAAGCAGGCTGCTCATTCCAGCCCGGAGAAGGCGCTTTCCGATCTCGATCAGATCGACGACCTGCTCAAACGCAGCAGACTGGTACCCGAACCCCTGCTGAAAACGCTCGCATCGCACCTCGATCACGACGCCCACCATGCCCTGCTGTCCGAACTGTTGCGGCGGATCGACAGCTTCGATATCGCCGCTGCCCTCGTCACAACCGGAGAACTCCGGCACCGCTTGAGCGGATGAACGGAGCATCCGGCACACCCGCGCACGCGAGTACCGGACCGGCACATGTTTCTCATGCCGATCCACTCGATCAGCATGACGCTGAGGCAGGGCTGAAGTAACATGCAGGCTGATGATTTTCATGCGCGCGGAATCCGTTTTCCGTATCGCTGGGCAAAGCCGGACCGGGCCAAACACAATGGGCGAAACCTCGTCGAGCACCCCCCTCGCAGCGAAGGCCGCTGCTGATACACCGAGCGGGCGCAAAGCCTTGCGCCCGCTCGTACTGCTCGTCGATGACGAAAGCAGCAACCTGCAGCTTCTCATCGAAGCCTTGCGCTCCGACTACGAGGTTGCCGTTGCCAACCGCGGGAAGGCTGCGCTGCAGTTCCTCAGTGCGGGCGAGAAGCCCGCCATCATTCTGCTCGATATCATGATGCCGGAGATGGATGGCTACGAAGTCTGCCACCGCCTCAAGAGCAACCCGGACACCCGCAGCATCCCGGTCATCTTCATTACTGCGCTGACCGACGTCGCCTCCGAAGAGCACGGCTTCGAACTCGGTGCCGTTGACTACATCCACAAGCCGCTGAAAGTCGCGCTGGTGCGCGCCCGGGTTCGCACCCACATGACCATTCGGGGCATGCTGGATCAGTTGTTCAACACCAATGCCGAACTGAACGAAAAAATCACGGATCTGGATCGCACCAACCGCACGCTGGACCAGACTGCATCCGAACTGCAGTTCGCGCGCAGCCGTCAGGAGCTGTTCGCCCGCATCTTTGCGAGCACGGCCGAGGGCATCATCGTGGCGAACGCCGAGGGCCAGGTCGAGGCAGTCAATCGCGCGTTCATCCGCATCACGGGCTACTCATCCGAAGAGGCCGTAAACCAGAACCATTATTTCCTGAAATCCGGCCTTCACGCTGCCGATTTCTATCGCGAGATCTCGAGGCGCCTGCACGACAGCGGTCACTGGAGCGGTGAGATGCTCAATCGCCGCAAGAACGGCGAGATCTACCCCGAGCTGCGCACCATCAGCGCTGTCTACGATGACGAAGGGCGCGTCTCGCACTTCGTGTCGGTGTTCAGCGATGTTTCCGGCATCAAGCAGACACAGGAGCGGATCGACTTCCTCACCTGGCACGACTCGCTTACGCAACTGCCGAACCGCATGCTGTACCTTGATCGTCTCGACGTCGCGCTCCGGTCGTGCCGCAGCAGCACGACACATACGGCAGCAATGGTGCTCGATATCGACGGGTTCAAGGCAATCAATGATGCGCAGGGGCTGCAGACCGGCGACAGCGTCCTGTGCGAGGTCGGCAGACGCATCGCCATCGTGCTGCGTTCCGACGATACCGTTGCGCGCCTGGCGGCAGACGAGTTTGCCATTCTGCTTTTCCCGCGACAGCAGTCACTGGCCGATGTCACCAGCCACGCGCTGCTGATCGCGGAAGCGATTCGCAGCGCGCTCGCGCACGCACTGGAATGCGGGGGCCAGACCTTCCTTCTCACCTGCAGCATCGGCATCCGTGTCTTTCCGGCCAATACGGACGAGACCCCGCTTCAGGTGCTGCAAAGCGCGGATACCGCCCGCCACAGGGCCATGCTCGACGGCGGAAACAGGGTCGTGTTCTTTGAAGAGTCCATGGCCTGGCAGGCACGACAGCACTTCGAACTTGCTCAGGCCTTGCAGGCAGCCATCGAACAGAATCAGCTCCGCCTCTATCTGCAGCCCCAGGTCAATGGCAGCGGTGTCGTGGTTGGCGCCGAGTCGCTGGTACGCTGGGAACACCCTCAGCGCGGCCTGATCCTCCCGGCCGAATTCATTCCGGTCGCGGAAGAATCGCGTCTCATCGTCGCACTCGATCGCTGGATGCTTCGCCGCTCCTGCGAACTCATCGCCGAGATGCAACGCAATGCATGCCCCCTGCGCATTTCGGTCAATATCAGCCCACGCCACTTCATCGAGGCCGGCTTCGTGGACGATATCCAGCGTCTTCTCGAGAGCAGCGCCATCAACCCAAGCCTGCTGATGCTGGAAGTGACCGAGAGCCTGATGATCCGCAACATGGACGACGTCGTGGCAAAGATGAAGACCATCAGCGCCATGGGGGTGTGCTTTTCGATCGATGACTTCGGCACCGGATACTCGAGTCTGGCCTATCTCAAGCGTCTTCCGATTCACGAGCTCAAGATCGACCAGAGCTTCATCAGGGACGCTCCCGCTGACGCCAACGATGCGCTGCTTGTCGCAATGATCCAGTCGATCGCCACCATTCTGAATATCGAGACCGTGGCCGAAGGCGTGGAAACGAGGGAGCACAGCGAGTTCCTCACTCGCTTCCCCGGACTGATCCAGCAAGGCTACCTGCACGGACGCCCGCAGCCCGGCACCGCCTGGGTGAAAAAACGCCTGGAACAATCCCGCACGTCCAGTCACGCCGGGCACTGACGCCTCTGCCCTGCCTGCGCGCCGGTAGAGCCGGGCAGGCAGCGATACATCGCCGTCAGCGCGCCTGGCTGTGCAGGACGGGGCCAATACGAAAGCGATTGACGATACCCGCCATCTGATCCGAGATCTCCCGGATCGTGTCCGCGGCAGCCCGGTTCTGATCCGCGGCCGCACTCGCTCTTCGCATCAGGTCTTCAATGGTGTCGACGCGATCGACGATATCCCTGCTCGACGCCTGGCCGACGGCGACCTGCTCCCCGATCTGACCGACAACACCGATCACCTCTCGCGCCGATCCCTCGATATCGGTCATGGCCCTGCCCGCCGAAGCGGTGAGATCGATGTTGTGCTTGATACCGGCAACCACACGGCGCATCAACTCGACCGACGCGTTCGAGGTCGCGTCGATGCCCTTGACCTGCTCGGCAATGGAGAGCGTCGCGCTGGACACCCGCTCGGCGAGTTTTCTCACCTCTCCGGCCACGACCGCGAACCCCCGCCCGGACTCTCCGGCACGTGCAGCCTCGATCGCCGCATTCAGGGCCAGCAGGTTGGTCTGATCGGCAATCTCCCTGATCTCCTTGACCTGCAGCGCGATCTGCCCTCCCGCAGAGGCAAGCGCGAACACCCGCTCGGATGCCGACTCCACGCTCACTGCGAGCTCATGAATGCGCGCGGCCGCCTCACGGATGAGTTCGCCATTCGCCGTTGCCTGCTGCCCGGAGATCTCCGTCAGGCCGCCCGCGTGCAAGGTATCGTCGTTGATGCGCTCGATCTGGCGCTGCACCTCCCTGACTGCGAACTGGATATCGCCTGCGGATGCATTGCCGTTCTCAGCAATGCTCGTCATGTCAGCAGCAGAAACGTGCATATCCACCGAGGCCGCTTCATTCTTGCGGATCACCTGCGCCATCTCCGCCAGGCTGCCATGTACCGCTTCGATCAGGGCATTGAACGCACGGATCGACTGCCCGATCTCATCCTCGCGCACGATCGGCACGCGGCGAGTGAAGTCGAGATCGGCGGCAACCGTCGCCATGGCGCGCTTCATTTCGGCCAGAGGCCTCGAGATCTGGCGATAGAGTTTCGATCCGAGCACCCCGAGGACCACGAACGTGCCAAGCAGCGCCCCGGCCAGGATCAGAGTGGACTGCTGCCGGGCGGCTTCGATCTCGCTCAGCAGACTGTCCTTGGTGCGCCGCTTTTCCACCAGCAGGGTTTCGAGGATTTGCTCCAGTTCCTGCAGATAGGGGTCAGCGGACCCGGAGAGCACCGCCTCGGCAATATCCTGCTGCCCGCCCAAGCGCAGACTGGATACATCATCCAGTGCCGCAAGATAGGCATTCAGACTGTCCTGTACGTGGCGCATCAGGCCTTGCTCGACCTCCCCGTCCGCCATCGTCGTCTGCTCACCCACGGCTTCCTGCAACGCATCCTTTTGCGCAACAAGGGTGTCTGCCCCCTGACGGGCAAGGCTGTCGTCCGGAGCATGAACGAGATTGATCACCGTGATCTGCAGGGTCTTGAGCGCGGATTTGAGCTCGCCTGCAGCGAGAAAGCCCGGAATCGCCCGGTCGGTGAGGGTTCGCATCGACACTGCGTTGCGCTCGAACTGCAGGAAGGCGACCACGCCCAGACCCGACAGCGCGATCACGGCGATCAGAAGCAAGAGTCCAAGGTTACGGCGAATACTCATTTTCAGGAAGCACGGAAGGCGAGAGTTGTTACACACATTAGTGGCATTCGATGACACTCTTGTTACTGACTTATTACATCCTTGTTCGGAATTCCTGCCTCCTTGCGCAATGATGTCCGCATGCGTATGCGCATGTGCCTGCACACCCAGACCGAGATCCGGCGCAGGATGAAGCATCAGCGCCGGGGTTCTGCGCTACACTCGTTTGCGCATATCACTAAGGGCGGAGTCACTCGGATGCACCGGCTTCACTGCTGCCTGCGGCAACTCGCACTGATGCTGACCATGCTTGTCACCGGACAGGGCATGGCGGCTGAGGTGTTGCGGGTGCTCGCCTGGCCGGGCTATGCCGACCCCGACGTCGTGAAAGTCTTCGAGCAACGCACCGGCAGCCGGGTCGAGGTGACCGTCATCGATTCCGACGAATCCCTGTGGCGACGGGCAAACGGGAGCGGTCCGACATCTTTCGACGTCTTTGCGGTCAATACCGCCGAATTGCAGCGCTATATCCGCCAGGGCCTCGTCCAGCCAGTCGACACCACCGCCATCTTCAATCGCTCACGCCAGCTGCCCCGCTTTCGCGATCTCGAAAACATTCCGGGCATCGTCCATGACGGCAAGGCGTATGCCATTCCCTATACCTATGCCGAGATGGGGCTGATCTACGACCGCAAGCAGTTCGAAACGGCGCCGGATTCGATCAATGTCCTGTGGGACCCGCGCTACCGCGGGAAGATCCTCGTCTATGACGGGGGCGCTCACAACTTCGCCCTTGCCGCACAGTCGCTGGGACTGCCGTCGCTCTTTCAGCTCCGCGACCAGGACTGGCATGCTGCCGTCGAGCGCCTGATCGCGCTGCGCCGGAACACACTGAGTTTCTATACGCAGCCGCAAGAGTCGGCGGACCTGTTCATCCGCCTGAAAGCAGCCCTGCTGTTTGCGAACTTCGGATCGCAACAGCTGCAGTTGTTGCGCGCTGCAGATGCTGACGTCGGCTACGCAATCCCGCGTGAGGGTGCCCTCGCATGGCTCGACTGCTGGGCAGTTCACCGCGACAGCAGAAACAAGGCGCTCGCCGAGACATGGATCAACTATCTGCTTGAGGATGGCCCGGGCGCCGTACTCAACAATCGTCAGGGGCTGGCAAGCACGACCAGGCCCGCCAGCAGTTCGGGCAATGAGGATAGGCTGATCTGGCTCGAGCCCGTCGAGAGCGCGGAGCAGCGCAATCTGCTGTGGGGGCGGATCATGTCGGGCGACCGGGCATCGAGGGTGCTGGCGCCATGAGGTTCGGCATCGCTGCGCGCCTCGCCCTGCTGCTGGCGCTGGTCGGCATGCTGGCGGCCGGGCTGACCGGCTTCTATGCATACACTGCCAGTCGGGACCTCCTGATCCAGTCGGCCAAGGACGAGCTTCTGACCTCGACGCAGGTACTCGCAAGCAGAATCGTCGTCGCCCGTCAGGAGGTCTCGCACAACCTTCAGATTCTGAGTGCACACCCTTCGGCCCTTCGCGCGCTGGACCCCAGCGACACCGCGTCTGCCGATCAGATGGCAACCCTGTTCGAACTCCTGATGAAGGCCAATCCGGACTACTTCCAGATTCGCCTGATTTCTGCTGCAGATTTCGGCATGGAACGTGTCCGCATCGACCGCAGCGGCGACAGCCTGCTGCGCATCAACGGTGACGACCTGCAGGAAAAAGGCCATTACGCATACGTCTTCGAAACGCTGAAGTCACGCCCGGGCGAGACCTACCTCTCGCGCTTCGTCATCAATCACGAGCGTGGCTCACACGCAGGTCAGGAGGAGCCCACTGCCCAGCTTGCAATGCCGGTTGTGGATGCCAACGAGGCCGCACTCGGGGTGATCGTGATCAATGTCGATCTGAACGGCGTCTTTGCACAGCTTGCTGCCGGACTGCCCCCGGAGTTTCAGCTCTTTCTCGCCAACGGTCAGGGCGACTTCCTCATCCACCCCGACCACAGCCAGACCTTCGGCTTCGACAGGGGGAGGCGCATCCTCGTACAGGACACGTTTGCGCCCACAGCCGACCTCATTGCAGGCAAATCCGATCAAGTACTTGTCGAAGCCACCCAGGGCAGCTATGCCGACTACCCGATGGTTGCCGCCTTCATGCAACAGGGCATCTCCATCCGCTCGGACGAGCGCAATCTCATCCTGGGCCTGGCGCAGCCGCTGACCTCGGTCCTGCACAAGGCAGATGCGCTGGGCGTCGTCATCCTGCAGATCGTGCTGGGACTTTGCCTGGTCTGTGCGCTGCTTGCAGTCCTTGTGGCGCGTGCGGTCACCCGCCCGATCAATCTGATGAGCGCAGCGGTTCAAGGGTTTTCCGACGAGCGGCAGGCACACGGGCTTCCGCTGGCGCGGGAGGACGAAATCGGCGTGCTCGCCCGCAGTTTCAAGCAACTGCGCGACCAGATCCGCCAGCAGCTGTCGGAGTTGAACCAGAGCAGACAGGATCTCGAGCATCTTGCACAGCACGACCCGCTGACCGGCCTTCCCAACCGGGCGCTGTTCGCCGATCGCATGGCACTTGCCCTTGCCGCCGTCCGCCGCGATCAGACCCGGCTGGCATTGATGTTCATCGATCTCGACGACTTCAAACCGGTGAACGATGCATATGGACACGCCGTCGGCGACCAGTTGCTGAAAGAGATCGGCACGCGCCTGCGCAAGGCCGTCCGCGAGTCCGACACCGCCGCCCGCATTGGTGGAGACGAATTCGTCGTCCTGCTGCGGAACGTTCAGAGCGCCGACGATGCCATGGCCGTCGGAGAGAAGATTCGCATCGCAGTCGGCGCGCCGTTCATCATCAACCACGCCTCGATCAGCATCTCTGCCAGCATCGGCATCGCGCTCTGCCCGGAGAGCGGACAGGACCTGATCGAACTGTCGAAGAATGCGGACGACGCCATGTACAGCGCAAAGAAGCAGGGGCGCAATACGGTGGTCATCCACACTGCAGCAGATCCAGCATGAGCGCCCTGCGCGCCGCATTGCTAGACACCGGCAGCCGGGAATTACCCATACAGCCATAGTGTGATATTTTCCCGTCCCGCACCCTAGTGCCTTCGCTATAGTGTGATTCGTCTGCCGTCAGTTGGTCCGCCGCTTTTCGAGCGCCCACACCACAAGCGCCCCAAAGGCCCCCAATGATCCTAGAGCTCGTCAAAACGGCGGCCCTCCTGCTCTCCCTCTGCCTGTTACAAGGCATCAACACCCGCCTGCTCAGGCACCATCCACACGCTGCGCGCTTCAGTGCAGGAATCATCTATGGCGGAATCTGCGTGATCGGCATGATGACGCCCATCTTTTTCAGCCCGGGTGTGATCGTCGACGGCCGCTCCGCAGTGCTCGCAATGGCGGGATTCTTCGGGGGGCCACTGGTGGGCTCCGTGGCCGTGCTGATTGCCGCGGCCTATCGCACCCTTCTGGGCGGCACCGGTGCGCTGACCGGTGTCAGCATCATCTGCAGTTCAATGCTGCTCGGGCTGGCCTACCGTGCCGCAGTGGGCAAGGGATGGGCATCACGCGGCCCTTCGCAGTTCCTGATCTTCGGCGTGATCGTGCACCTCGTCGCCCTGCTCCTGTTCACCGGACTCCCGGACGAGCAGAGAGGCGCCTTCTTCGAGGCGCTTGCACTGCCCTACCTGCTGGTGCTGGCCCCCGCCACGGCATTGCTGGGGATGCTGCTTCAGGATCTGGAGAATCGCATCCAAACCGAACGGGCTCTTGCCGGAAGCGAGGCGAGGCTGCGTGCAGTCACGCACGCCATGCCCGACCTCGTGCTGGTACTGGATGAAGACGGTCGCTACGTTGAGGTCATCTCGCAGAATGAGAGCCTGCTCGCTGCCAAGATCAATGGGCTGATCGGGAAGTGCATGCATGACGTGCTGCCGGCACAGGAAGCCGACCGCTTTCTCAAGCTCATCCTCCGCACCCTGGATGAGGACCGTCCGCAAAGTATCGAGTACGACCTGCAGACACTTGCCGGACCGCGCACCTTCGAAGGGCGCTGCCAGCCTCTCGACACCCTGCTGGACAATCGACGCGCGGTTCTCTTCCTTGCCCGGGACATTTCGGAGCGTGTCGCGGCAGAGCAGGAGCGACGCATCGCGGCCATCGCCTTCGAATCGCAACAGGGCATGATCATTACCGACACCGACACGGTCATGCTGCGTGTCAACAATGCGTTCACCGACATCACCGGTTACAGCGAAGCCGAAGTGATAGGCAAGAGAACGCGCATGCTGGGTTCCGGCCGTCACAGCCTGGCCTTCTACCAGGCCATGTGGGACGACCTGCTGGGCACAGGCACATGGCAGGGCGAGGTCTGGAACCGGCGCAAGAATGGCGAGACCTACCCGCAGACCCTGTCGATCAATGCCGTACGCAACGAACACGGCCGGGTAACGCACTACGTCGCCGCACTGACCGACATCTCACTGCGCAAATCCACCGAGGAAGAGATCCGCACCCTTGCCTTCTTCGACCATCTCACGCAGTTGCCCAACCGCAGACTGCTGACGGACAGACTCGGACAGGCCCTTGCCCTGAGCGCCCGCTCTTCGCGCTATGGCGCCCTGATGTTCATCGATCTCGATGACTTCCGGAACATCAACGACCTGCTCGGACACCACAACGGCGATGTTCTGCTGCAACAGGCTGCGAAACGGCTGTGTGCCGTGGCCGGCGAAGCCAATACGGTGGCGCGGTTCGGGGGCGACGAGTTCGTCGTTCTGGTGGAGGAGATCGACGGCGATGAGGATGCGGCGCACCAGGCCGCGGAGAGCATCGGCATGCGTGCACTGGCCGCGCTCAAGACGCCCTATGCGCTCGAGGGACACACGCAGCAAGGCAGCGCGAGCGTTGGCATCACCTTGTTCCGGGATCATGAGCGTTCGATCGACGAACTGATGAAACAGGCCGACCTTTCCATGAACGAAGCAAAGCACCGCGGCAAGAACAGGCTCTGCTTCTACGATCCGGTAATGCAGGAGACCGTCACCGCCCGCCTGCGTCTCGAGGAGGAGATTCGGCTCGGCACTGCGGCGGGCGAGTTTGTGGTGCTGTACCAGCCGCAGTTCGGCGGGGACGGAGCAATGCTCGGCGTGGAGGCGCTGGTTCGCTGGCAGCACCCGCAGCGCGGCTTCATTTCACCTGACCAGTTCATCAACGTCGCCGAGCGCGCCGGCCTGATGCCGGCGCTCGGTCTCCATGTCCTGAAGAGCGCCTGCAATCAGTTGGCAAAATGGGCCCGCGACCCCGCCACCGCCGGCCTGAGCATTGCGGTGAACGTCAGCGCGCAGCAACTCTACAGCGACGCGTTTGTCGAACAGGTGCTCGACAGCCTGACCCGCAGCGGCGCACCGGCCGACCGCCTGACCCTGGAGCTGACGGAATCCCTGCTCCTCGATGACATGGAGGAAGCGATCGAACGCATGGGTCAGCTTCGGACCCGAGGCATCCGCTTCTCGATCGACGACTTCGGCACCGGGTATTCCTCGCTGTCCTATCTGCAGCGCCTGCCGCTCGACCAGCTGAAGATCGACCGCTCATTCGTGCAGAACCTGCCCGGCAGCGCCAACGGCCTGGCGATCGTGAAGGCGGTCATCGCGCTCGCCCGTGCGCTGGACCTGAAGGTCATTGCCGAAGGCGTGGAGTGTGCGCCGCAAAGAGACATCCTGGACGCAAATGGCTGTCATCGCTTCCAGGGCTTCCTGTTCGCACGCCCGATGAAGGCCGAGGCGGTCGAAGCACTCCTGCATGATGCCCGGCGCACAGCCCGCGACACAGCCGAGGTCACCGGCACATAAAAAAGGGCGCCCCGCATACGGGCGCCCTGATGCTTTCCCGAGCGGCGGGATTACTGCACGCGCACCTCGACGCGACGGGCCTCGTCTGCGTTGCTACCACCCAGCGCGACCGCCGGACGACGCATCAGCACCCGCTCGGCCGGCACACCGGCCGTCAGCAGCGCCTCGCGCACGCTGATGGCACGATTCTTTGCCACTTCGGCGTTCACATCGGCAGAACCGGTTTCATCGTGAAAGCCCGACAGCAGCACCAGTGCATCGGCACGCGCCTCGAGTTCAGCCAGCACGGGGGCCAGGGCCTCCACGGCATCGGCAGGCAGGTCGGTTGCGCCTGACTCGAAATAGACCTTGAGCATGGGCTCGCCGACTTCCTCGACCTCGGCATAGATCACTTCCATCCCGCCCTCAAGCGCCTCGACAGTCGTCGGCGCAGCCCCGCTGCGGCTCATCGAATGCACGCCAAGGCCGATCACAAAGGCGATCACCAGCGCGATGATGCCGAAAAGCACCCCCATGACAACGTTCAGCTCACCGTCTTCCTGATCAAACATGCTTTACTCCCGCTCAAGTCATTGTGTTGTTTGGCAATCCGCGCGCGAGTCTAACCGATACGGATCAGCTTGCGATTTGATTTGCGCACTGCAACAGTCGAAGAATGCACAGTCCGAAATAATGATTTGTGAGAATATTTACCCGACACACATGAGGCAGACAGCTTCATGCGGGTTTGCATTTCATTCACTACAAGGAGATTGGCATGGGTTTGTTCAGCTTTATCAAGGATGCAGGGGAAAAGCTCTTCGGTACCGGCGAGGCCAAGGCCGCCCAGGAAGCCGCAGCGGCCGCCCCCAGTCCTGAAGCCAACGCGCTTGCCAACACCAAGGCAGCCGAGGCCATCAGCCACTACATCGACACGCTCAAGCTGCTCACGCCCGAGATTGCCATCAGCTTCGACGGCGCGACCGCCACGGTGACGGTCAGTGGCACGACGCCAGACCAGGCAAGCAAGGAGCGCATCCTGCTGGCCGCAGGAAACGTTTCGGGCGTCGCCGAAGTCGAAGACAAGCTCACCGTGCTCAATCCCGAACCCGAGGGCCGCTTCCATACGGTGGTGCGCGGTGACACCCTGTCCGGCATCGCCAAGACCTACTACGGCAATGCAAACAAGTACATGGTGATCTTCGAGGCCAACAAGCCGATGCTCGGCCACCCCGACAAGATCTACCCGGGACAGATGCTGCGCATTCCGCCGCAGGCCTGAGCGTTTCCACGGCCCGACGGCGCCACTCAGCAACCGTCGGGCCGCACACCGAAGCCCGCGCCCTTCCCTGCCGGGCTTGAATTGCTGCACCGCGGGCGCTACTGTCGACGACCGCCAATTTCTGCGCCCGCCTTCTGCGGAGCGAATACGACATGCCCCGCATTCAGATCGACCTCCCGGACACGCTGCCCTTTTCCTGCGAGATTCAGCTCTACCTGAGTCACATGAACTATGGCGGCCACCTCGACAACGCCCTGCTGCTCACCGTCGTCAGCGAAGCGCGGGTGCGTTACCTGAAGTCGATGGACTACACCGAACTGAGCGTCGAAGGGCTGGGCATCATCGTTGCCGACGCGGCGCTGCAGTACAAATCCGAAGCGTTCCATGGGGAAACGATGGTGGTGTCCATGGGCGCGGCCGATTTCAGCAAGTACGGCTGTGATCTGCAGTGGCGCATGACCGACCTCGCCTCTGGGCGGGAGGTTGCGCGCGGCAAGACCGGCATCGTGTTCTTCGACTACACCGCACGCAGGATTTCCCCCGTACCTGACGGCTTCCGCCGCCGCTTCCCGTCGGACCAGATCTGACATGATCAGGGCTGCAGCGCTCGTCGCCGTCATTGGTGGCGGGCCGGCCGGACTGATGGCGGCCGAGGTGCTCGCCTCGCACGGCATCGCCGTCACCGTCTTCGATGCGATGCCGTCGGTGGGGCGCAAGTTTCTGCTGGCCGGACGCGGCGGACTCAACCTCACACACAGCGAAGACAGCACCCACTTTCTGTCGCGATACGGCGTGCGTTCGGCCGAACTGGCACCGATGATCGATGCCTTTGGCCCGAGTGCGCTTCGCGACTGGGCCGCCGCACTCGGCGTCGACACCTTCGTCGGCAGCTCGGGGCGGGTGTTTCCCACGGAAATGAAGGCAGCCCCCCTGCTACGGGCCTGGCTGGCGAGACTGCGCACGAACGGAGTGAAGTTTGCCGTACGGCATCGCTGGCTCGGCTGGGGGCCGTCCCCGGACGCTTCAGCGCAGGTCTTGCGCTTCGCCACACCGGACGGCGAGCGCAGCGTGTCAGCCAGCGCGGTCGTGCTCGCACTCGGGGGCGGAAGCTGGGCGAAGCTGGGCTCTGACGGCGCCTGGGTCGACACCCTGCGCACACAAGGCATCAGCGTCGCCGACCTGCGCCCTGCCAACTGCGGATTCGATGTCTCCTGCGGCGACGGGCTCACTCCGGGCTGGAGCGCGCACTTCCTCGAACGCTTCGGCGGAGCACCGGTGAAGTCGCTCGCGGCGCAGTGCACCGACCCGCAGGGGCGGACCCACTCCCACAGTGGCGAGTGCATGATCAGTGCAACCGGCATCGAAGGCGGGCTGATCTACGCCTTGTCGGCGCCGCTGCGCGACACGCTTGCCGCACAGGGCGAGGCCACGCTGCACCTCGACCTCGCACCCGGCCGCAGCCTGGCACGGCTGAGCACCGATCTGTCCCGCCCGCGCGGCAGCCGCTCGCTGGCCAGCCATCTGCAAGGGCAGGCGGGGATCAAGGGCGTCAAGGCCGGCCTGCTGCGCGAATGCCTGCCCGCCGCGGCCTTCGCCGACCCAGCCCGGCTCGCCGCCGGCATCAAGGCGCTGCCGCTGCGCCTCAGGGCAACCCGCCCCATCGATGAAGCCATCAGTACCGCGGGCGGCGTCCGCTTCGAGGACACGGCCGCTGGCCTGATGCTGAAAGCCATGCCCGGCGTGTTCTGCGCCGGCGAAATGCTCGACTGGGAGGCGCCCACCGGTGGTTATCTGCTGACAGCCTGCTTCGCCAGCGGCCGGGCTGCCGGCCAGGGCGTCGTCGACTGGCTCGTCGCCTGCAAGCAGTGAGGAAGGACGTGCACTGCGGGCATCACGTATTGCCGCAACACACGCAGTGAACACCCCGGCCTTTGCAGGCGCCAGCCACACCATCCGCAATGTCAGGCGTGATTTCCACGAGTGGCACCTTGGCCGGCCGCGCTATCTTCTGTGGGCGCTCGATGTGGATACGGCGCCGGTGCGCCGGCGTGTGCTCGCCGCTCAGCACCACCTGAGCGGGCTTCTCCTTGACGACTACGCCCGTCAACCGCACATCACGCTGAGCCTGTGCGGTTTCCCCAGCAACGCCCCCTGCCACGCGGACGACTTTGGCGCCGAAGCCCTGCACAGGCAAATCGCAGGGCTGCAACGCGTACGTCCCCGCCCTTTCGAGATCCGGATCGGGTCATTGAGCAGTTTCACCTCCGCGCCCTACCTTGAAGTCGACGACGCAGGCGCGCACATTGCCCGCCTGCGCACCGGCCTCGCAAGCGACGAGTTCGATCACCCCGACGGCAGCTATACCCCGCACGTAACGGTGGGCCTTTACGCAGGCGCCTGGCCCACCACGGATGTTCATGAACGGCTCTGCCGCTTCGCCGCATGCGCGCATCTCGATCTGCGCATCGAGCGCATCAGCCTGTTCGCATACCGGTCGGCCGACATCGGTGGCGCACTGACGCGCATCGCCGACTATGAATTCGAGCACGGCGCAATGCAGTGGCACGAGGCATCACCGTTCCAAGTCAAGGCAGTGCAGCAGCCCTAGGCCAGCCTAGGCCAAAGCGGGCTGGCGCAGGAAGGCGTTGAGACGCACATCCACCGTGACCGGGAGCGCTGTCAGTGCGGCAGCCTTTGCACGCCCTTCGGCGCTCGCGCGATACAGGTGCGGCGTCATCGCCAGCAGATCGCCGATCTGTTCGCTGCCCGAGAGATCCAGCCGGTAGCGGACGGTCTCGGAGGACTGCCTGACAAAGCCTTCAGGCGTCGGCATTTCGCCCGAGCGCTCGGGTTTGAGCGTCGGATAGATGATCTCGCGCAACTCCCGCAGATGGTCCGGCCCCGAATCGACCTGCAGCAGCACGCCCGACGGCTTGAGCACACGTGCGAACTCCGGGTAGACCGGAAAACCGAACATGCACAGTACCCGGTCCAGCGTGCCCGAGAACACCGGAAGGTTGGCATTGCTGCCCACCACCCAGTTGGGCCGTTTGTCCTGCTTTGCGGCCGACAGCACCGCCCACTTGGAGATATCCAGCCCGAGCAGTTCCAGCGTCTGCCCTTCGCCGCATGCAGCCGCCAACTGGCGCAGGTAGTAACCTTCGCCACAGCCGGCATCAAGGCAGCTGAGCGCTGCCTTGGCCTCCACGCCCGCCAGCGCCATCCGCCCCACCGCTGCAGCGATGGGCTGATAGGGCCCGGCATTGAGAAAGCGTCGCCGCGCGCCCACCATCTCCTTGCTGTCGCCAGGATCGCGCGAGCGCTTCTGCTGTACCGGCAACAAGTGCGTATAGCCCTGGCTGGCAACGTCGAACGTGTGCCCGGCAGCGCAACGCCAGGCGGAACCGTTGCAGTGCAGACGGGCGCCGTCGAGCGGGCAGACCAAGGCCTGAAATGGGATGATCATGAGCAGAGGCGCCCTGCGCCCGAATGGTGAGACAGGGCGCAATTCTGCGGCAAACACCGCGCCCTGTCTTCATGACATGGTTCGTGACGCGGCGCACCGGGGTGCCACGAAACCTGCTCCGCGCCATCGATTCCGGCCCGCCACCCTTGCCCTTACCAGTTCGACTCGCGCTCCGCCGTCGCAGTGATGCGGTGGATCGCGAGGTCAGCCCCCATGTATTCGTCTTCCTGATCCAGGCGCAACCCGAGCGTGAGCTTGAGCACGCCGTACACCAGAACGCCCCCGCCGACGGCAACCGCAATGGCGAATACCGTCATCACCAACTGCGACATGAAAGACACGCCACCGAGGCCTCCGAGCGCCGTGCTGCCAAAAATGCCCGCGGCGAGCCCGCCCCAGGTGCCGCACAAACCATGAAGCGGCCACACACCGAGCACGTCGTCGATCTTCCAGCGGTTCTGGGTGAGCGTGAACATCACGACGAACAGGGCGCCGGCCACCCCACCGACCACCAGCGCACCAAGCGGGTGCATGAGATCGGAGCCTGCGCAGACCGCAACCAGTCCTGCCAGCGGCCCGTTGTGCACGAAACCAGGGTCATTCCTGCCCAGCACCAGTGCAGCCAGCGTGCCGCCGACCATCGCCATCAGTGAATTGATCGCGACCAAGCCAGTGATCTTCTCCAGCGTCTGTGCAGACATCACGTTGAAGCCGAACCAGCCCACGATCAGAATCCAGGCACCCAGCGCCAGAAAAGGGATGGACGACGGCGGATGCGCAGAGATGGCGCCAGTACGGGAGTAGCGGCCATGACGCGCGCCCAGCAGCAGAACCGCCGGAAGCGCGATCCACCCACCCATCGCGTGCACTACGACCGAGCCAGCGAAGTCGTGAAACTCCGCACCGAACGTCGCGGAGAGCCAGGCCTGCACACCGTACGCCTGGTTCCACGCAACACCTTCGAAGAAGGGGTAGATGAAACCGACGATCAGGAAGGTGGCCGCGAGCTGAGGATAGAACTTCGCGCGCTCCGCGATACCGCCAGAGATGATCGCGGGAATCGCTGCGGCAAAGGTCAGCAGAAAGAAGAAACGGGTAAGCTCGAATCCGCTTTTCTCCAGCAGGGTTTCGGCGCCGGTAAAGAAATGGACTCCGTATGCGATGCCATAGCCAATCAGGAAATAGGCCAGGGTCGATACGGCAAAGTCAGTCAGGATTTTTACCAGGGCGTTGACCTGATTCTTCTTGCGCACCGTGCCCACCTCAAGAAAGGCAAACCCTGCATGCATCGCCAACACCATGATGGCGCCCAGCAGGATGAACAGGACATCGCTGCTTGATTTGAAAGCTTCCATGATCCCTCCGAACGGAATTGCGGATCGAAAGCAAGCACCGTTCCAGTGCAGCACCTCCAGACACGGCGGTGCATGCGCCCCAAAACAGGAACATTCACCGCACCTTAATCGTGCATTCCGCACCCAAATAGCCCGATTACGGTGCATCCGCAACAGCAAATCTCCCGCGGGGGTGCGCCACTGAGAGCCGATGCGTAAAATGCCGCTTTGCCCTGCGCCTTCCAGCCATGACCGCCTCCCGCCGCCCCACCGAACTGCTTGCGCCTGCGGGCTCCCTCGACATGATGCGTACCGCCTTCGCCTATGGCGCCGATGCGGTGTATGCCGGCCAGCCGCGCTACTCGCTGCGGGTGCGCAACAACAGCTTCGACAAGCTCGACGCACTCGCGGCCGGCATTGATGAAGCACACGCCGCGGGCAAGGGCTTCTACCTGGTCGCCAACATCTATCCGCACAACGCCAAGGTTCGCACCTTCGAACGCGACATCGCGCCCGTGATCGACATGAAGCCGGACGCGCTGATCATGGCCGACCCCGGCCTGATGATGATGGTGCGCGAGCGCTGGCCGGACATGGCAATCCACCTTTCGGTACAGGCCAATACGACCAACTACGCGAGCGTGCGTTTCTGGCAGTCGATGGGGGTGAAGCGCATCATCCTGTCACGCGAACTGTCGCTGGACGAAGTCGCCGAGATTCGCGATGCCTGCCCCGACATGGAACTTGAGGTCTTTGTGCACGGCGCGCTGTGCATCGCCTACTCCGGCCGCTGCCTGCTGTCGGGCTATTTCAATCATCGCGACCCCAACCAGGGCAGCTGCACCAACTCCTGCCGCTGGGACTACAAGGTGCACGCGGGCACCGAGACCGCAAGCGGTGACATTCAGACCTGCAACAACGCCCCTGCACTGGGCAATCCGCGTGATTTCGGCACCGTGGGCACGGCACTCGGCGGTGGACCGCGGCACGCCGAGGCAAACCGGACATGGCTGCTGGAAGAGGGCTCCCGCCCGGGCGAGCTGATGCCGATCGAAGAAGACGAGCACGGCACTTACATCATGAACTCGCGCGACCTGCGCGCCATCGAGCATGTACAGCGACTGGTGGACATCGGCGTCGACTCGCTCAAGATCGAAGGCCGCACCAAGAGCCCCTACTACGTTGCGCGCACCAGCCAGGGCTATCGACGCGCGATTGACGACGCAATTGCCGGCCGGCCCTTCGATCTGCAATTGCTTGGAGAGCTCGAAGGTCTCGCCAACCGCGGCTACACGGACGGCTTCTATCAACGCCACCACACGCCCGAACACCAGAATTACCTGCGAGGTCACTCGGAATCGGGACGCAGCCTGCTGGTTGGCGAAGTGGTCGGTTTCGATAGCGCGCGCGGGCTGGCCGAGGTCGAGGTGAAAAACCGCTTCGGCGTCGGCGATACGCTGGAATTCGTGCAGCCCGACGGCAACTTCACCGCCACCTGCACGCACATGGAAGATGCCGTTGGCGGTGCACTCGACATGGTGCCGGGCAGTGGACGCCGCATCCGGCTCGCGCTGCCAGCCGGCGCCAATCCGGCCCAGCCCTGCTTCGTCGCGCGTTTCGTCTGACGCCTACGTCCTGGGCGACCGGGCGCGGCGGGGCTTGGCGTCCGGCGCCGAACTGCCCCCGAGGCTACCCAGCGGCCGCGCCTGATTCCAGGCCACCATGCCACCGAGCAACAGAAAACCGCCGAGCAGCGCAATCGCGACAAAGGGCAAGGCCATCGCAAGCAGCGTCCAGTTGAGCGAGCGTACAAGCACGACCTTGCCCGGATCGGCCGGATCGATCCAGGCCGTGACCGACTGACCGATATCCATCTCCCGCAACACCGCCGCCAGGGTCCTGTGGTATCCCACCCCCTGATGGAGGTCATAGCGGGATCCGACGAAGCCCTCGGCGTCCACCGTATAGCGGTAGCGAACTTTCAGCGACGGCAGCGGCCTGTTGCGCAGCAGGTCTGCCGGCTCGATTGACACGAACTCGAGCGTGGCGGGCACCGGCGTCCATTGCCGTGTCTGCATGGCCTCGTAAAGCGGCTGCACCCCGAACGAGATCGCGCCGAAGATACCGGCCACCAGCAAGGCGACGCCGAAAAGGGGAAAGATGAGCCTGATCCCGCCTTCGACAAGATACAACTTAAGTGAGGTTCGAGACATGTAGGCGCGAGCCGTAAGAGATTCCGTATTCTATTGCCCAACGCACCATACTGAAAATGGCATATGAAGCGCGCAGGCATGCAATGCCGACACAATGCTCGACAAGCTGCAAGCGGAGAGCGAGAATTTCCCGACACAGCGCCCAAGCCCCTGACCCACCGGTCGCCAGCGCGCCTGCCCACCTGCACCCGCATTCACATCCGGGGCAGGCATCCCGACCACTACCACACAGCCCATGATGCCCTGCACTCAGAACACAAGCACTGCACCAGCACTCGATATCGTCGAGCTGGACCTCACTCAGGCCCACCACGCCCAAGCCTTCATCGAGTTGCTCGATCACTATGCGCGCGATCCGATGGGTGGCGGCAAGCCGCTGGCTGAACCGGTTCGGGCCACACTCGCCGAGCGCCTGCTGCAGCGCAACGACTTCGTCGCTTTTGTCGCCTTCAGCGGCAACACGCCATGCGGCCTGATCAACTGTTTCGAGGGCTTCTCGACCTTTACCGCGGCGCCGCTGCTGAACGTCCACGACCTGGTCGTACATGCGGACTTTCGCCGCCGCGGTATCGGCCAGGCCCTGCTCGGCGCGGCAGAGACCGCGGCCCGCAATCGCGGCTGCTGCAAGCTCACGCTGGAAGTGCTGTCGAACAATCACACGGCGCTTGCCAGCTACGAGCGCGCAGGCTTTCGTCCCTACGTCCTCGACCCTGCAGCCGGACATGCCCAGTTGCTGCAGAAGTGGCTTGCCCCTGAGCGCTCGTCGCCTTAGTCCGCCCCCGATCCTTCGCTGCAGTGCAACCTGCCTTGCGCTATAATGCAAGGCTTTGTTTTATCTGAAAAACAGGATTTACTGTGCTCGTCGCCGCCAATATCACCATGCAGTTCGGGGCCAAGCCCCTGTTCGAGAACGTCTCCGTCAAGTTCGGCGACGGCAACCGTTACGGCCTGATCGGCGCCAACGGCGCGGGCAAGTCGACTTTCATGAAGATCCTTTGCGGTGCGCTTGAGCCATCAGCCGGCAACGTATCGAAGGATCCGCACGAACGCATGGCCTATCTGCGCCAGGACCAGTTCGGCTATGAAGACCTGCGTGTTCTCGACGTGGTGCTGATGGGGCACGAGCAGATGTGGGCGTGCATGGCCGAGAAGGATGCCATCTACGCCAATCCCGAGGCCACCGAAGACGACTACATGCGCGCCGCCGAACTCGAAGGCAAGTTCGGCGAGTACGACGGCTACACTGCCGAGGCGCGTGCGGGCGAACTGCTGCTTGGTGTCGGCATCGGCACCGAGCTGCACAACGGCCCGATGAAGAACGTCGCGCCGGGCTGGAAACTGCGCGTGCTGCTGTGTCAGGCCCTGTTCGCCAATCCCGAGATCCTGCTGCTCGACGAACCGACCAACAACCTCGACATCAACACCATCCGCTGGCTCGAAGACGTGCTCAACAATCGTGACTGCACGATGGTGATCATCTCCCACGACCGCCACTTCCTGAACCAGGTCTGTACCCACATGGCCGACCTGGACTACGGCACCATCACCGTCTACGCAGGCAACTACGACGACTACATGGAAGCGGCGACCATTGCCCGCGAGCGTCAGTCCGCAGCCAACTCCCGTGCCAAGGACAAGATTTCCGAACTGCAGCAGTTCGTGCGCCGCTTCTCGGCCAACAAGTCCAAGGCCAAGCAGGCCACCAGCCGCCTCAAGCTGATCGACAAGCTCAAGCCGGAAGACGTCAAGCCTTCGTCACGCCAGTACCCGTGGATTCGCTTCGACTACGACGAGAAGGACAAGCTGCACCGCCTCGCCTGCGAGGTCGACAACATCAGCTTCGCCTACGACGGCATGGACAAGCCGCTGATCAACCGCTTCTCGCTGGCGATCGACGCCGGCGACAAGGTGGCGATCATCGGTGAGAACGGCGTCGGCAAGACCACGCTGATGAAGCTGCTGATCGGTGAACTCACCCCGCAGAAGGGCGCGGTGAAATGGGCCGAGAAGGCCAAGCCGGGCTACTACGCGCAGGATCACTCGTCCGACTTCGCCAAGGACATCAACCTGACCGACTGGATTGCCGACTACGCCCGCATCACCGCAGACGCCGTCGGCGGCGATGTCGAAACCCTGATCCGCGGCACGCTCGGCCGTCTGCTGTTCTCCGGCGACGAGGTCAAGAAATCGGTCAAGGTCATTTCCGGTGGCGAGCAGGGACGGATGCTGTTCGGAAAGCTGATGCTGTCGCGCCCCAACGTGCTGCTGATGGACGAGCCGACCAACCACCTCGACATGGAATCGATCGAGTCGCTCAACACCGGCCTGGACAAGTTCCCCGGCACCCTGGTGTTCATCTCGCACGACCGTGAGTTCGTCTCGTCGCTGGCCACCCGCATCATCGAGATCAAGCTCGACGGCAGCATCATCGACTACCGCGGCACCTACGAAGAGTACCTGTCCAGCCAGGGCGTGGAGTAATCACCCGGGCCCTCGCCCCTCAGTCCGCCGCCTTCCTGCCCCGCCCCCAGCTTGCACGCAGGCTGGCGGCAGGCATGGGCTTGTCATACAGGTAGCCCTGCCCGATATCGCAGCCCTCTGCGCGCAGAAACGCAGCCTGAGCCTGGGTTTCAACGCCTTCGGCAACCGCGCTGAGACCAAGGCTGCGTGCCAGCGCTATCACTGCCCGAATGATGGCCTCGCCGTTCGTGTCGTGACCGATATCACTCACGAACGACTGATCGACCTTCAGCCGGTTGAGTGGCAGTCGTCTGAGATAGGCCAGGCTTGAATAGCCGGTTCCGAAGTCGTCAATCGCCAGCGCGACGCCCAGCGCACGCAGCCCATCGAGGACGTCCAGTGCGCGCTCGGGCTCGCGCATGATCATCGACTCGGTTACCTCGAGCTCGAGACGTTCGGCGGCGAGTCCGTTACGCTGCAGCGCGCCAGCAGTGATCTCTACGATCTGGTCGCGGTCGATCTGACGCGCCGACAGGTTGACCGCAACCAGCGGCACCTCGAATCCCTCTGCAGCCCAGGCCACCATCTGCCGGCAGGCCTCATTCAGGACCCACTCGCCGATCTCGCCAATGATGCCCATCTCCTCGGCAAGCGGAATGAACCTGCCCGGCGGGACCAGCCCCAGCTCGGGGTGTTGCCAGCGCACCAGCGCTTCTGCCCCGGCCAGGCTGCCATCCGCAAAATCAATCTGCGGCTGGTAGTGCAGGACCAGCTCCTTGCGCGCCACTGCCCCGCGCAAGGCGCTCTCCATGACCAGGCGCTCAAGCGTTCCGGTTGTCAGATCCTGCGAGAAGAACTGGTACGTGTTGCGGCCCTGCGACTTGGCCTCGTACATCGCCAGGTCGGCATGCTTCAGCAGCGTGTCGGCGTCGTCCCCGTCATCCGGGTAGCGAGCGATGCCGATGCTTGCGGTCACCGTCAGCGCATGCCCGCCGACCGTGCGCGGGGTGGAGAAGATGTCGAGCATCTTGCGCGCGACGGTCGTCACCTGCCGCACGTCGGTTTCGTCCTCCATCAGCAACACGAACTCGTCTCCGCCCAGACGCGCGAGCGTGTCACTGGCCCGGATCAGACGGCTGATACAGTTCCCGACATCGATCAGCAACTCATCGCCGACCGTATGGCCCAGCGTGTCATTCACGCTCTTGAACCGGTCGAGGTCGAAGAACAGCAGGGCGAGCGTGCCCTTCTCGCGCCGCGCCCGCATGAGCGCATGCTCGAGCCGGTCGCGCAGCAGAATGCGGTTGGGCAGACGGGTAAGCGAATCGTGATAGGCGAGAAAATCAATCTTCTCCTGCGCCACCTTCAGAGTGGAGATATCGCTGAACACAGCCACATAGTGCGTAATCTGCTCGTCGCTGCCGCGCACCACGCTGATGGTCAGCCACTGCGGGTAGATCTCGCCGCTCTTGCGCCGGTTCCACAACTCCCCGCGCCATTGCCCGGTAGCGTTCAAGCTGCGCCAGATTTCGCGATAGAACGCCGACTCGTGCCTGCCAGACTTGAGAATGCGCGGATTGCCACCCACGACCTCATCCTTGCGATAGCCGGTAATCGTTTCGAACGCGGGATTCACCGTCAGGATGCAGCCCTTTGGATCCGTCACCAGAACGCCTTCGACCGTGCTGTTGAAGACACGGTCAGCCAGACGAAGCTCTTCGTCGGCGCGGCGACGATCGGAGATGTCGCGCGCAAAACCCACCGTACCAAGCAGCTCGCCGTTCCGGTCGACGACCGGCGCCTTGTAGGTTTCAATCCAGCGCCGCTCTCCGCGGTTCGTGATCTGCTCTTCGACCGACAGGCTCTTGCCCGTCGTCATCACCACGTGATCATCACGGACATACTGCCGCGCGAGCTCTGCCGGCCACAGGTCGGCATCGGTCTTGCCCTTGACCCCTTTCTGATCCGGCTCACCGCATGCTTCGGCAACCTGCCGATTGACCGCGAGGAAACGCCCATCGCGATCCTTGAGCCAGACCATGAAGGGAAAGTTGTCAATCAGCGCCTGCTGGTAGTGCAGTTGCTGCTCCAGACTCGTGTTGAGCTCCAGAATTCTTTCATCGGCCCGCCGCTGATCCTCCAGAACGCTCAGCAACACCTGTCGCGCCTGCTCGGCATCGAGCAGCATCTGCGTCATTTCGTCCTTGGCCTGCCGCACTGCATGCTCGGCTTCAAGACGCAGGGTAATGTCGAGGCATACGCCGGCCACCGCCGGACGCCCTCCGAATTCAGCCCGGCTGCCATGCACCTCCACCTGAAATTCAGTGCCATCGCGGCGCAGGGCGGAAAAAACGTAGTGTGAGTCGCGCACCTCGCCAGACATCCGCTGCGCGACCTTGCTGCGTACAAGCCCGCGATCGCGCTCGGTGATCAGCGCCGCCATCTCGACACCATCAATCACGTCTGCCGGCGAAGCGAAGCCGAACATCGCGGCAAAGGCCTGGTTGACGTAGCGGAAACGTCCGTCCTGAATGACATAGATCGCGACGAGCGACTGCTCCACCACCGACCGATACAGGACGTCCATATCGGCCGTCCTCACTTTGGCTCACTTCCGTATCGCGGAGGCTCACCGAGGCGAAGCAGCAAGGCATTGACCTCATCCTTCAACTCGAGAACCCGCGACTCCCGCCCAAGCGTGACCGCATACCAGCGCCGCATCTCCTCGACACTTGCGGCAAGCCGCGACGATTCACGGTGGCGCTCGAGGGCGATCGACAGCAACTGGCTGATGCTGTCGAACTGCTGGCGTTCGTGCTCGGCCGCTTCACGCGGCGTGCGGTAATAAGCCGCAAAAGTGCCCAGCACACGGCCATCGGTGGCAAGCAGCGGCACCGACCAGCACGCACGCAGACCGTGAGCAAGCGCAATCTGTGCGTAGTCCACCCACAAGGGGCTGTGCTCGATATCGCTGACGAATACGGATTGCGCGGTAAAGGCGGCGGTCCCGCAGGAGCCAGCCGCTGGACCGATGTGCGCACCATTGATGGCTTCGCAATACGCTTCCGGCAAACTCGGGCCCACCCGGGTGAGCAGATGCGTCCCTTCTTCGTCCATCAACAGGATGGAGCACAGCATGTCCGGGTTTTGCTGTTCGAGCAGTGTCGTCACGTACAGCAATGTGTCACTCAGCGCTTCCCCGCGCGCAACGCGCTCCAGCGTGCTGTTCGATAGCTCAAGCATGCGCTGCGACCGCGCGCTCGCGGTTACGTCGCTCCACACCGTGGACACGCAGTGGCGCCCGCGCAACGCCAAGGCGCGCGCACTCACCCGTACGTCACGCAACTCGCCGCTGCGATTCCGGTACTGCGTGGTAAACACGCCCTCCCCCTGGGCGATGACCTGCCGGATATGCGTCACAAGCTGCGCCTGATCGAGGGCCGCCCCAAAATCGCTCAGATTGAGCTTGTCGAACACATCGCGGCCATAGCCGAAATTGCGATGTGCCGCTTCGTTGAACTCGAGCACGGCACCGCTATCGGCATCGAACAGCAATATCGAATCCAAAGCCTGATTGACGATGGCCCCATAGACCTCCTCACGCTCGGCGAGCCGCTCCTGGGCCTGATGCAGCGCAGTCACGTCACGTGCAACGCCCAGCACACCAAGCAGTTCCCCATCGGCGCCGAACATCGGCATCTTGACCGTTTCCAGCAGCTCACGGTGGCCATCAGCGAAGTCGATCCAGTCACTGTGGCCCGCGGGCTGACCGCTCCGCATCACGGCGCAATCCTCGGCACGGATGGATTCGGCCAGTTCGGGGCGGAGCAGGTCGTAGTCGCACTTGCCGAGCACCTCTGCTTCAGGGAGCCCGAAAACCGATGCGACGCGGGCATTGCAGGCAAGGAACACCCCTTCCCTGTCCTTGAGGAAGACGAGGTCGGATGCACCCGCCAGCGGAGTCGCAAGACGTAATGCGTTGATGTGATCACCTTCGGGTGGCGCAGTTGTGTTCATGACGATTCAGGTGCCTTTCGGAGGCCATTCGGGACATCCCGGCCGCTCACCCGAATTCGCCATAAGGCTCAGTGGTGACGGCAGCCAATTATGACGCAATCCGCTCCGGCGTTCGTGCTCCCCGTCACGGCTGGCACTGCCCGGCCTCGAACCCTGCTCAACAAGTCTTGACGACAATGTCGTGCAGCGTGTTCGCACAATGCGCCATGCGGTCCGCCGCGTTCGAAAGGTGGCGGTAGATTTCACGCCGTTTGAACATGTTCAGGTAGTCCTCTCCCTGAAATAGTTCCGCAAGCGCCTTGCGGTAGAGCTTTTCAACCTTGCGCTCAGCCTTGCGCCCGACGTCGGCGCACTCCGCACTCAGTGCAGGCTGTTTTGCCAGCACCGAGAAGCCCGTCGCCAGCGCTTTCACCCCCTGCTCCAGAGCCCGCGCCATCTCCGTCGTGTACGGGTCTGGCCCGACGCCAAGCACGTCCATCTCGTTGACGGTGCTCTTGCAGTAATTCACCACCTCGTCGAGATCCATGATCGCGCGGTGAATGTCCTCGCGGTCGAACGGCGTGGAAAACGCCTCGTTCAGGGTATGCAGGTTGTGAATCTTGAGGCGGTCGGCAGCATGCTCATCGGCCTTGATCTGCTTGGCGATCGCGGGGGTCGCCTGCTCCATGAACTGCACCAGCAGGGTGACGGTATGCACCACCTGAAGCGCCTGTTCGGTGAGCAGCCGATGAAAGTCCGGCGCCTTTGGAAAGATGCGGTCGAGCACCCGAAAAACGATGGAGCGTGTCGGTTCTGTCATGTCCTGACCTCAATCAAGCAAGGGGCGCAACAGCAGCAGCACGATGGCACCGGCCGCCGCCGAGGCCGGAATCGTGATCACCCAGGTCGCGACGATCTCGCCCGCCTTGCCCCAGCGCACACTGCGCGGACGTTCGGATGCGCCGATCCCCATGATCGAACTGGCAACGACATGGCTTGTGGAGACCGGCGCCCCCACGAGCGAGGCGGAGAGGATGACCGTGGCCGAGGTGAGTTGCGAATCGAGTGCATGCAGCGGACGCACCTTGTACACCGCAAACCCGAGCGTGCGCACGATGCGCCAGCCCCCCGTCAGCACGCCCGCCGTCATCGCGATGGCGCACACGAGCATGACCCAGAGCGGCACGTCGAAGCTCGGAATGAAACCGCCGAGCAAGAGGACCAGCGTGAGAATGCCCATGCTCTTCTGGGCATCGTTCGCCCCGTGTGCGAACGCCAGTCCGGCGGTGGTGACATACTGGGACAGCCGCAGATGGCGGTTGAGGGTCGGTCGTGCCGCGCGGAACAGCAGGGACAGAAAACGGTGTATCAGGTAGCCGACGAGAAAACCAAGCAGTGGAGACAGGACAAGCGCCAGCAGGACCTTGGTCACCCCCGAAAGATGGCCGTCAGCCAGCGCCGAAAATCCCCACACCACGTGATCGACACCCGCCGAGCTCACAACCGCGCCAACAAGACCGCCAACCAGCGCATGGGATGAAGAGGACGGGATGCCTTTCCACCAGGTCAGCAGATTCCACCCAATGGCGCCGATCGACCCGGCCAGCAAGATCCCCAGAGACAGCATCACCGGCACGCCCGCAAGATCAACGAAACCGCCAATCGTGTTGGCCACTGCCGTCCCCCCGAGCAGGGGTCCGAGAAACTCGAACACTGCGACCACCAATACGGCCTGCGCCGGGCTCATCGCACGCGAGGCAATGACGGTGGCGACGACGTTTGCAGCATCATGAAAGCCATTCGTGTAATCGAACAGCAGGACGGTCGCAACGGCGCACACGGTAATCACGAGGACAAGGTCCACCGGCACACACTCCGCGGCAAAATGGCATCTGTGCCTGATGATAAGCGGATGCAGGGTACAAAGCATGCCGCACTGCGCAACATCCGGGCCGACCCGGCGCCGATCAGCCGCGGCGCATATGGCATCTATCTCAACCGCAACCCCAAACTGCCTGTCATTCTCGAGGCGCCGGACGTTGTGAATGCCGGCACGCGGATCTCGGTCGACGGCTTCGGCACCGCGAACGAAATTCCCGAAGACGCGTCGCACGGCCACGAGCCGTCGTCTCGGATAGAATATGGGCCGGTCAACCGGATTTCGCCATGATCGGTATCTTTCTCATCACCCATGCCACGCTGGGCGAATCGCTCATTCAGTGCGCCTGCCATGTGCTCAACAAGCGCCCTGCCAATATCATTCAGCTTGGCGTGTCCGCGCAGGACGATCCGCTCGACCTGTTGCCGACCGCGCGGCAGATGGTCTCGTGGGCGGACAGCGGTCGTGGGGTGGTCATTCTGACCGACATCTACGGCGCAACACCGTCCAATATCGCGACCAAGCTCCTGCAACCCGGTCTGGTCGAGGGCGTCGCGGGCGTGAATCTGCCCATGTTGCTGCGTGTGCTGACATACCGTGAGAAAGACATGTCCACGCTGATACAGCGCGCCATCTCGGGCGGCTGTGACGGGGTGATGCACATGAAGTAAAGCAGCAAGTTCGGGCCTCACATTACAAACCAGAAACCGGAAGTCGAGCGAGACGCAAGATGCCCAAAGCGGACGTGGAAATCATCAACAAACTTGGCCTGCATGCACGTGCTTCGGCCAAACTGACCCAACTGGCAAGCGGCTTCGGCGCCGAGGTCTGGCTGGAGCGAAACGGCCGCAGGGTCAATGCAAAAAGCATCATGGGTGTCATGATGCTCGCCGCCGCGCGCGGCGCCACGATCAGCGTCGAAACCGCCGGGGTCGACGCCGAGAACGCTCTCGAACAGATCAAGGCACTGATTGCCGACCGCTTCGGCGAAGAGGAATAGACGATGGCGTTTACGCTGCACGGACTGCCCGTCTCGCAAGGTATCGCCATCGGCCAGGTGCACCTCGTGTCTCACGCACTGCTCGAGGTGAACCACTACCACGTGCCGCCAAAACACCTTGCCGACGAACTGACGCGGCTCGACGATGCGCTTGCCACCGTCCAGGGCGAACTCATCGGACTCAAGGCCTCGGCCAGTTCGGGGACCAGTCACAACGAAGTCGGCGCTTTCGTCGATCTGCAGCTGATGATGCTGTCCGACCCGATGCTGATCGATGCCGCTCGCAAGCTCATCGAGTCGCGACGCTGCAACACCGAATGGGCGCTGGTCCAGCAGATGGAACTGGTCGTCGAGCAATTCCGCCAGATCGAGGACCCCTATCTGCGCGAGCGCCAGGCCGACGTCGTGCAGGTGGTCGAACGCCTGGTGAAGGTCCTGCTCGGCCACCCGGGCCACCTGCCACCCAAACGCCGCGACGGACTGGGCACCGTGGTCGTGGCACACGACTTGTCTCCAGCCGACACCATCGGCTTTCGCGACCACAACATCTCGGGATTCGTCACCGACGTGGGCGGGCCAACCAGCCATACCGCGATTGTTGCCCGCAGCCTGTCAATTCCCGCTGTCGTCGGCCTGCACCATATCCGCGACCTCGTGGAAGACGGTGAGCTCATCATCGTCGACGGCACCCGCGGCGTCGCCATTGTCGATCCTGACGAAACGGTCGTGCAGGAATACCGCCTGCGCCGCTCCGAGCTCGAACTGGAGAAATCCAAGCTCAACCGGCTCAAGGACACGCGCGCCACGACACTCGACGGCGAGAACGTCAATCTGCTTGCCAACATCGAAGGCCCGAAGGACCTGCCCCAGGTGAAGGCGGTCGGCTCTGACGGCGTCGGCCTGTATCGAACAGAGTTTCTCTTCATCGGTCGAGATACCCTGCCCGACGAAGACGAGCAGTACGAAGCCTATCGCGCCGTGCTCAAGGCCATGCCAAGCAAGCCGGTGACCATCCGCACCTTCGACGTCGGCGCCGACAAGGCGCTCAATGGCAACCAGGGCCGCAACGAGCCCAACCCGGCGCTGGGCCTGCGAGCGGTGCGCTACTCCTTGGCCGAACCGAAGATGTTCATGACCCAGTTGCGTGCGCTGCTGCGTGCATCTGCGCACGGCAGACTGCAGATCATGGTGCCGATGCTGGCGCATGCGCACGAGATCGACCAGTGCCTGACCCTGATCGAAAAGGCCAAGACCGAACTGCGTGCGGAAAAGGTCAAGTTCAACGAAGCGGTGCCCGTCGGCGGCATGATCGAAGTGCCTGCTGCTGCGCTGTCGCTAGGCATGTTCATCCGCCGCCTGTCGTTTCTCTCGATCGGTACCAACGACCTCATCCAGTACACACTCGCCATCGACCGCTCGGACGAGTCCGTCGTTCATCTTTACGACCCCCTGCATCCGGCAGTGCTCAAGCTCATCAGCGGCACCATACAGGCCGGTGTTCGCTTCGGTGTGCCGGTTTCGGTGTGCGGCGAGATGGCGGGCGACCCCGCCTATACCGAACTGCTGCTCGGCATGGGACTGCGCAATTTCTCAATGCACCCGGCCCATATCCTCGGGGTCAAACAGCAAGTGCTGCGCGCCGATGTGGGCGAACTCGCACCGCGAGTGCAGCGCATTCTCAAGATGGACGAGCCGGCACGCGTGCGCGAAGCCGTGGAGCGGCTCGGAAGCTAGGCGACGGGTCGGAAGTCCGGCCCCGACACATGGACCGGAACCTGCCTTGAAGCACATGCTCCGCGCAAACGCATACGCTTTCATCAGCATGATTGCGCGCGCTGACGCCCGCCATTAGAATGGCGGCCTGTCCAGTGAAGCCCTTCCGGCTTTCCTCAGAGCGGGCGTCGTATAACGGCATTACCTGAGCTTCCCAAGCTCATGACGAGGGTTCGACTCCCTTCGCCCGCTCCAGCCATCCATATCGAACACCAGCTGAAAAGGCCGGCCTCCCAGGCGGGCCTTTTTGCATTCCACGCCGGTCTTCACCCACACCACCGTCACACGCTGCGAATGTGATGCGCCAGCCCATATCCAGATCAACAAATCTGTATTTCGACTTTTTACGATATATACTTCGATAAAATTCGATATTGAACCCAGCCCCGCCGACAGGCGCCTAAACATGAACATCGACGTCATCATCAAGGCACTCGCGCACCCTGTACGGCGCGAGATCCTGCAGTGGCTGAAGGAGCCCGAAAAGCACTTCTCCGAGCAAGCGCATCCGCTCGAAGTCGGTGTATGTGCGGGCATGTTCGAGCGCTGCGGCTTGTCGCAATCCACGGTATCCACCCACCTCGCCACCCTGCAGAACGCCGGTCTGGTCAGCACGCGGCGCATCGGCCAGTGGGTGTTCTACAAACGCAACGAAGAAACGATCAGCACCTTCCTGCGCCAGATCAGCGACGAGCTCTAGGGTTTCGCCTGCTCCCAGGCCCCTGCGGCACAGCACTGAACACGCGCCCGATCATCAGCACCAGACTCCAGAAACGCCCTTCACTACAGGACACAGACCTCCCATGCCTACCCTGTTCGACCCATTTACCGCCGGCGACATCGCGCTTTCCAACCGTATCGTCATGGCCCCGCTGACCCGCAACCGCTCACCCGGCGCGGTACCTGGCGAGATGACGGCCACCTACTACGCACAACGTGCCAGCGCCGGCCTGATCATCACCGAGGCCACAGCCATTACCCAGCAGGGTCAGGGCTATGCCGACGTGCCGGGCCTGTATGCCCCCGAACAGCTGGCTGGCTGGCGTCGCGTCACCGAGGCTGTGCATGGCGCGGGCGGAAAGATCGTGGTGCAGATGTGGCACGTCGGGCGCATTTCCCACGCCTCGCTGCAACCCGCAGGCGGTGCGCCGGTGGCTCCCTCGGCCATTACCGCCAAGGCCAAGACCTATATCGTGAATGCAGACGGCAGCGGCGAGTTCGTCGCCACCTCTCAACCACGGGCGCTGGCGCTGGACGAGCTGCCTGGGATCGTTGAAGACTACCGGCGCGCGGCCCGTGCCGCGATCGATGCCGGATTCGACGGTGTCGAGGTGCATGCGGCAAACGGCTATCTCATCGATCAGTTCCTGCGTTCCGGCAGCAATCATCGTACCGACGCCTACGGCGGCGGCATCGAGAACCGCGCACGCCTGCTGGTCGAAGTCATGGAAGCGATCACCGCCGAAATCGGCGCGGGCAGAACGGCCATCCGCATCTCGCCGGTCACGCCCGCCAACGACGCATCGGATCCCGATCCGCAGCCGCTGTTCGACTACGTGGTGCGACAGCTCGCGAGATGGCCGCTGTCCTACATTCACGTGATCGAGGGCGCCACCGGTGGCGCGCGTGATTTCCAGCAAGGCGACACGCCCTTCGACTACGCGGACCTGCGCGCCGCTTATGCCGAGGCTGGCGGCGCTGGCGCGTGGATGGTGAATAACGGTTACGACGGCACGCTGGCAGAAACCGTCGTGGCCGATGGCCGCGCCGATCTGGTCGCCTTCGGCAAGCCCTTCATCGCCAACCCCGACCTTGTGCGCCGCCTGCGCGAACACGCGCCGCTCAACGCGCCAGACACAAAGACCTTCTATGGCGGCGGGGAGAAAGGCTACCTGGACTATCCGACGCTGCCCTGACCCCTGCGGCAGCGCGCACGGCGGACGCCTCCGGAATAATCAGCGGAGGCCGTCCGCACGGGCGAACAGACGCCCGACCGCCTGCGGGTTGGACGGGAAGTACAGGTGCACGTACGAGGCGGTCAGCCGCGCGCGACGGTAGATCGCCTCGCCCTCGCGCCCGTCCGGCGTGTGCGCACGAAGCAGGGGCTGCAACGGGGTTTCGCTCTTCGAATAGTGGAAGGTATGCCCGGCCAGCCTGCCCTCGGGCAATTCGGCAATCTGCAGGCCGAGTGCAGCAAGCCGCTTCTGCATCACGGCGCGCCCCGGCAGCAGCCCACCGAAGGCATGCGCCTCCCCCGCCTTGTCGACCACGGTCTCGAACAGACTCATCATGCCACCGCACTCGGCCAGCACCGGGCGGCCGGCATCGACATGTGCGTGCAGCGCCTGCCAGAACCCGCGATTGGCCGCGAGGCGCTCGCCATGCAGTTCCGGGTATCCACCCGGCAGCCACACAGCATCGCAGGCAGGTATCCCCTCGCCCGCGAGCGGAGAAAAGAAGGCGAGCTCGGCACCCAGCGCGCGCAAGCTATCCAGGTTTGCCGGATAGATGAAGCCGTAGGCCGCATCGCGCGCGATCGCGACCGTATGCGCGGCAAGGACCGGCGCCACGGAGGCTGCGGGCGCAGCGGTGAAGGCGACGGCAGGCGGCAGGTCCGCCGCGCCGGTCTGCGCCAGGCTGTCTGCCAGACGGTCCAGTCGCGCATCGAGATCCTCGATCTCCGCCGCCTGCATCAGTCCGAGGTGGCGCTCGGGCAGAGCCGCATTGGCATCGCGCATGAGCGCGCCGAACCAGCGCATTCCATCGGGCAAGGACGCCTCAAGCATTCCAGCGTGGCGCGGGCTGCCGACATGGTTGGCGAGTACACCGGCAAACGGCAGCCCCGCGCGGTAGGTCGCCAGTCCATGCGCCAGCGCGCCAAAGGTCTGCGCCATCGCGCGGGCATCGATCACGGCCATGACGGGCAGACCGAAGCGGCAGGCAATGTCCGCACCCGAGGGCGAGCCGTCGTACAAGCCCATGACGCCCTCGACGAGGATCAGGTCGGCCTCGCCCGCCGCCTCGTACAAGCGCCGTGCGATGTCGTCCTCACCACACATGCCGAGGTCGACGTTGTACACAGCCCCAGCGCTGGCCACGGCATGAATCTGCGGATCGAGGAAGTCCGGCCCCGACTTGAACACCCGCACCTTGCGCCCAAGGCGGCTGTGCATGCGTGCAAGCGCCGCGGTGACGGTGGTCTTGCCCTGACCGGAGGCCGGGGCGGCGATGAATAGCGCCGGACAATGGCGCGGCATAAGGGTTTCGGTCATGTCGATGGACGCCACGAATCGGCGTCGAAAAAGGCTGAACAAGATGCGCGCCGGCGTGGGCCGGGCACTAGCGCTCGCCGTCGGGCGTTGCGGGATGCACCACCGCACAGCCTGCGTGCGGCGGATGGGGGGTGTCGACAGCGTTCTGCGGCGCGAACCATGCCAGGCGCGGGTAGAGCCCGACCACCCCGCCAACCACGGTCAGCGCCGGTGGGCGGATGCCCGCCGCCTGCACGCGCTCGGTCAGCGTCGCGAGGTCGGCCGTTACCACGCGCTGGGCATCGGTCGTGCCGCGCTCGATCACCCCGGCCGGCGTGTCCGCCTGCAGGCCATGGGCGACGAGTTGCTCACAGATCTCGGCCAGGCGCGAAATGCCCATGTAGATCACCAGCGTCTGCCCCGGGCGCGCAAGCATCGGCCAGTCCAGATCGAGCGCACCATTCTTGAGAAAACCCGTGGTGAAGATCACCGATTGCGCATGATCGCGGTGGGTCAGCGGAATGCCTGCGTACGCTGCAATACCCGCTGCAGCGGTGACGCCCGGCACCACTTCGACGGTAATGCCGGCCTCGACCAGCACCTCCATCTCTTCACCGCCGCGCCCGAAGATGAAGGGGTCGCCGCCCTTCAGCCGCACCACCCGCTTTCCCGCCTGGGCCAGCGTCACCAGCAAGCGGTTGATTTCGTCCTGCGGCAGGGTGTGATCGGCGGCCTTCTTGCCGACATAGATGCGCTCTGCGGCCGCAGGCGCCAGGGCGACGATTGCGGGGCTGACCAGGTTGTCGAAGACCACCACATCGGCGCCCCCGACCAGGCGCGCACCGCGCAGCGTCAGCAGTTCCGGGTCGCCGGGACCGGCTCCGACCAGATACACATGACCGGGCTGGGCGCCGGCTCTCGCGCCAGGCATGACGGGCACACTCATCTCACCACTCCATGCCGGCCATCGCCTTGATGCCGGCCGCAAATGCATGCTTGACCACGGTCATGTCCGTCACCGTGTCGGCGACCGCCACCAGTTCAGGCGGCGCCGCACGGCCGGTCACCACCACGTGCTGATCGACCGGCCGGGCCATGAGGTCGGCCACCACGCTATCCACTTCAAGATAGCCGTACTTCAGCGCGATGTTGAGCTCATCGAGCACGACAAGTCCAGTCTCCGGGTCGCGCAGAAAGCGGCGAGCCTGCTCCCAGGCTGCGTGTGCCGCAGCCACATCGCGGGCGCGATCCTGCGTTTCCCAGGTGAAGCCCTCGCCCATCACATGCCAGCTCACGCCGGGCTGGCGGCGGTAGAAGGCTTCCTCGCCGGTGTCCGACCTGCCCTTGATGAACTGCACCACCCCGACTTTCTGTCCATGGCCGAGCGCACGCGCAACCAGCCCGAATCCGGCACTGGATTTGCCTTTGCCGTTGCCGGTATTGACCAGCAACACCCCGCGCTCAATCTGTGCTGCGGCGATGTGGCTGTCGACCACTTCCTTCTTGCGCGCCATGCGTGCGTTGTGGCGCGCGTCCTTGTCCTGATTCTCGCTCATCGTGTTCTCTCTCGTTCAGGGGTTCGTTGGCGTGACGGGCTGCAACACGCCCGTGGCGCTTCCAACTGCAAAACTGCCTCTGGCGGGCAGTGTGGGAACAGGGTTTTCATCGCTTCAATCGGGCACAAAGGTAATCCGCCCATCGAGTTCGAAGCGCCGCAGCGGATGCCCGAAGGCATGGCTCAGGCAATCGGCCTGCAGCACAGTGTCGCGGTCGCCGGCGATCACGCCCCCCTGACCATCGAGCAGGATGATGTGATCGGCAAAGCGGGCGGCAAGGTTGATGTCGTGCAAGACCATGACCACCCCTCGCCCCTGGTCAGCGAGCAGGCGGAACAGGGACAGCACTGCGATCTGGTAACGCAGGTCGAGGTGGTTGAGCGGCTCGTCGAGCAGGAACAGCCTCGGCGCCTGCGCCAGCAGCGCGGCCACTGCAACGCGCTGACGCTCTCCGCCCGACAGGGTAAGGATGTCGCGCTGCTCGAAGCCGGTCAGCCCGACATCGGCTAGCGCAGCACGGGCGATGCGTTCGTCGTCCGAGCCTTCCCAGCCCCAGCGCCCGAGGTGCGGGTGACGGCCGATGAGCACGGACTCCAGGACGGACGCGGCAAAGTGGTCGGGCTGCTGCTGCGGCAGCACGCCACGAAACCGCGCGGCATCGAGCGCAGACCACTCCGAGTAGGGCGCGCCGCCAAGACGCACCGAGCCCACGCTGGGCGCGCGCAGTCCGGCCAGGGTATGCAGCAGCGTGGTCTTGCCCGCGCCATTGGGTCCGAGCAGCACCAGGCATTCGCCCATCGCCAGCTTGAGGCTGAACTCGCAACACAGCCAGCGCTCGCCTGCCTGCAGCGCGAGCCGGTCGGCCTCGAGCAAGGGTGAAGCAGAGGCGGTTGCGCCGGACGCTTTCATGTCAGCGCGGATGGCGTGCAAGCAGGAACAGGAACACAGGTACGCCGATGAGTGCGGTCAGCACGCCCACCGGCAGTTGCTGCGGCGCCATCACCGTGCGCGCCAGCGTATCGGCCACGGTCAGCAGAATGCCGCCCGCCACTGCTGCGGTCGGCAACAGCACGCGCTGGTCGTTGCCCAGCGCGAGCCGCACCAGATGCGGCACGATCAGCCCGACGAAACCCACCGAGCCCACCTGCGTCACCGCCACCGCGGTCAGCAGCGAAGCCAGCACGTACAGCCCGAGGCGCAGGCGTTTGACGCTCACACCGAGAGCATGTGCGGTCATCTCGCCTCGTGCCAGCACGTTGAGATCACGCGCAAACGGCAGCACCGCGAGCAGGCCGATCAGCAGCACGCCCAGTGCCGGCCACGGGTTGGACGCACCACTGGCATCGCCCATCAACCAGAACAGCATCGACTGCACCCGTGTGTCCGGTGCCAGCGCCAGCATCAGCGTCACCGCCGCGCCACAGCCTGCGGCCACGATCACACCGGTCAGCAGCAGGCGGGTCTGCGTCCAGCTGCCGTCGCCGTGCGCAAGTCCGAACACCAGCAACATGGCAATCAGGGCGCCGGCAAACGCGCCGCCATCAATCCAGACGGACGCCGCCCCCAGCGAAATGCCGGTCAGCGCACCAACCGCTGCGCCGCCGGAAATGCCGAGGATGTAGGGATCAGCCAGCGGATTACGCAGCAAGACCTGCATCAGCGCCCCCGCCAGCGCGAGCAGGCCGCCACACACAAAGGTGGCCACCGCACGCGGCAGGCGAAGTTCGCGCACGACGCTGGCGGACATGCCGTCGGCGCCGCCCAGGGCAGCAAGGACCTCGGCGGGCGCGATTGGCAAGCTGCCCGCAATCAGTGCCCACGCCATGGTCAGCGCCGCGACCAGCACCAGCAGCAGCGCGACGACGAGCGGGCGGCGACGCCTGCCAGTCATCAGGCAGTCCCCGCCCTTGCGCAATGCCACGGCCTCCATCGGCTGTCAGTGCAGTGCGTAGCGCAGCGCAACGAAGGCATTCGCGCCCTTCGTGCCGTAGCCCTGAGCCAGTTCGTAGTCCCTGTCGAGGATGTTGTTTGCACGCAGCTCCACACTCCAGTCAGGCGCCAGCGCATAGTGAACGTATGCGTTGAGCAAGGAATATCCGGCCAGCCGTTTTGCCGACGTGTTGCTCGCCGTTGTGTCGAAGCGCCGCCCCTGCCCGGTCAGCTCCATCCCCCAGGTCCAGGCGCCCGTGCTGCGATCGATGGCCAGCGACGCGCTTTCCTTGGCCCGACGCCCAAGGTAATTGCCGCTATCCTTGTCCTTGGCCTCAAGAAAGTCCACGTTTGCACGCAGACGGTAGCCGTACACCATCGTCGTCAGTCCCAGTTCCACGCCTTCCAGCGTTGCGGTGGCGACGTTGTCCGCGATGCCGGAGCTCCAGTCGATCAGGTTCTTCACCCGGTTGTTGAAATAGGTCGCGCGCACGGAGGTCGCGCCACGCTCCCAGACCAGTCCGAACTCGCGATTGAGCGCCTCTTCCGGCTTGAGGTCGGCGTTTCCGCCAAAACAGCCGTAAGAGCCGAAACAAGCCAGCGGATAGTAGAGATCGTTGAAGGTCGGCGCCTTGAACGCGGTGCCGATACTGCCATGCACACGCCACTCAGGCAGGAACTGATAGCCGTATGCCGCCGATCCGGTGGTTTCTCCGCCGAATTGCGAGTCATCGTCGTGGCGGACATTGAACTGGACGTTGTGCTTGCCGAACTGGCCGCCCCAGCCGAGCACCAGCGAATTGGTGTTGCGCTGCGTCTTGGCATACGCGGTGGTCGTGCTCACGTTCTGCTCGAGGTACTCGTATGCGGCCAGCAGCGACCCGCCGGCCAGCGCGACATCGTTCTGCCAGGTGAACTGCGTCTGCGCCGTATCGAACTCGGATGTTGAGGTCGCGGTGGAGTGGTCATGCGAGGTGTCCGCGCTGTAGCCAACCCTGACCGTACTGGCCCAGTCGCCAGTGATCTGATTGCGCATGTAGACGCTCGCGGTATCGGTCTGCTTGTCCAGGTACGAGTCGTAGGCCTTGCCGGCGTCGTACCAGCTGCGGCCATCGGTATGAAACACGGACAGGCCGATCTCGTCGCGCTCACGAAAGCCCACCGTCAGCGATCCATTGACGTAGTTGTTACGGAAACCATCGTCGTCCTGATCCCTGCCTGCATAAGAGGTGGGCCGGGCATTGATGCCGTCGGTGCGGTCCTCGCCGACGACCAGGCTGTAACGCAGGCGATCCACACCGCCTGCGACCGCAGCCTCAAGAGAACGGCTGTTCTCGGTGCCGAAGCCGACACGAACCGACGGCTGAAATCCTTCCTTGCCCTTGCGGGTGAAGATCTGGATCACGCCGCCGATTGCGTCCGAACCGTACAGCGCACTCGCCGGCCCGCGCAGGATCTCGACACGATCGATCAGCGCCAGGGGAATCGTTTCCAGCGAGGGGGCGCCATTGGTCGCAGAACCGATTCGCATGCCGTCGATCAGCACCAGGGTGTGACCCGAGTTGGCACCGCGAATGTAGATGCTGCTGCTCGCGCCGGCACCGCCGTTGCTCACGACCTGAATGCCGGATCGCGCGGAGAGCAACTCGACGAGGCTTGAATTACCCGCTGCAGCGATGTCCTCGCGACTGATCACTTCGACAGTCGCGAGTGCCTCTGAGGCAATGACCGCTTGCCGGGTGGCCGTGACAACGACCTGATCGAGTTCGGAATCGCCATGCACGGTCTGCGCCTGGCCGAGTACGGGATAAACGAGTGCGCACGCCGACGCGAGAATGGAAAGCTGGATTTTCATTGTAATGACTCCCTTCGCCACGGCCCGCGTCCCCGCATACCGTGACTGATTCGCACAAGGACATGCCGGGAGAGAACCGAAGAGAGCCGAAAATGCCGCACCCGTCGCTGCCACCCCGCAGCACATCCGCCATTTCGCATTCGGGCCGGTATCCGGGCTCATGAGCTGTCTGGAGCAAGATCCTCCTGACCCGACGCATCGCCTTCCCGGGCATGACCCAGTGGCTTCTCGAGGCGTCTTGCACTCACTTACCGTTGCGGGGGCAGCACAGGCATTGCACGCTTGCGGCGTGCGCACCTGTTTCCCGTTTAACCCTGTGGCGAGAGTCGCCGTCGGGCACCACGAACGCGTTGCCCCTTTCAGGGCAGAGGGGGCGGATGATACCGTGTCCGGCTATCTAGTGCACTGCAAAAAGCGAAGCATTCCAATGACCTGCGAACTCATTCTTGGCGGCGCCCGCTCCGGAAAAAGCCGCCACGCCGAACAACGCGCCCTCGACAGCGGCCTGCCGGTCACCGTGATTGCCACGGCAGAAGCCGGAGACGAGGAGATGGCCGCACGCATCCGCCGCCACCAGCTCGACCGCCCGCCGCACTTCCACACCGTCGAAGCGCCCGTCCGGCTCGCCGAAACCCTGAAGCAGGAGGCCGCCCCGGGCCGCTGCATCATCGTCGACTGCCTCACGCTGTGGCTGTCGAACCTGCTCATGGAAGCGGACACGCTGGTCTCTGCGCACAGTGCCGACACCCTGCCCCTGTTCAGCCGCGAACGCGACGCGCTGCTCGCCACCCTGCCCGAACTTCCCGGCACCATCGTGCTGGTCGCCAACGAGGTCGGGCTCGGTCTGGTGCCGGAACATCCGCTCGGGCGCCTGTTCCGCGACGAAGCCGGACGGCTCAATCAGGCCGTTGCCGAGCGCTGCCAGCGCGTCGTCTTCGTTGCCGCCGGCTTGCCGCTGGTGCTGAAGGGTGGCTGAAACAGCGTGCTAACATCCGCCGCGCTCATCCACACCCTGTTGCGATATCACCAATGAACTTCACCATCAGCGCGCCGGATCAGACGATCGCCCCCCGGCTGCAGCAATGCATCGACACCAAGACCAAGCCGCTGGGCGCACTCGGGCGCCTTGAAGCGCTCGCCCTGCAGATCGGCCTCGTACAGCAGACCGAGGCCCCCGTTCTGAACCAGCCGCACATCATGGTGTTTGCCGGCGATCACGGCGCGGCGCGCGCAGGCGTTTCGGCCTACCCGCAGGACGTGACCTGGCAGATGGTGGAAAACTTCCTCGCCGGCGGCGCCGCGATCAACGTCTTCAGCCGGCAGATGGGGCTCGGACTGACCGTGATCGACGCCGGCGTGAATCACGACTTCGGCAAGCGTCCCGGACTGATCGACGCCAAGATCGCGCCCGGCACCGACAACTTCATCGAGCGCCCGGCGATGTCCGCTGCACAGTGCGAAGCCGCCCTGGTCAAAGGCCGTGAGCTCGCCCACGCGCTGGCCGCAAACGGCTGCAACTGCGTGGGTTTTGGCGAGATGGGCATCGGCAATACCGCCGCTGCGTCGCTGCTGACCCACTGTCTTGTTGCCGGCGGCGAGCTCGCCACGGTGACCGGCCGCGGCACCGGACTCGACGACGCAGGACTTGCGCGCAAGCAGGCACTGCTCAAGCAGGCACTCACGCGCGGTGGCCGCCAGCGCGACCCGCTGGTCGCCCTGGTGCAATACGGCGGTTTCGAGATCGCGATGATGGTCGGAGCGATGCTTGGCGCGGCCGAGAAGCGCATGGTGCTGCTGATCGACGGCTTCATCGTGACCTCAGCGCTGCTCGTGGCCCATGCGGTTGCGCCGGCAATCCTGCCCTACTGCGTGTTCGCACACCGCTCAAAGGAACCCGGCCATACGCTGCAGCTCGAACACCTCGGTGTCGAACCGCTGATGGAGCTTGATCTGCGCCTGGGCGAAGGCACCGGCGCTGCGCTGGCCTACCCACTGGTGCAGGCGGCAGTGAACTTCCTCGACGAAATGGCGAGCTTCGAGTCGGCCGGCGTCAGCGCGCAGGACTGACCCCCGTTGATGCGCTACCAGCTCGAACTCTTCTTCACCGCACTCGGCTTCTTCACGCGCCTGCCGGTCCCTGCCTGGGTACCGTGGTCCACCGAGCGCCTGAATCATGCTGCACGCTACTTCCCGCTGGTGGGCTGGGTCGTGGGCATGATCGGGGCAGGCAGCTATCTGATCTTCACCCTGGCACTCCCGCCCGCGCTCGCCGTGATTCTGTCGATGGCGGTCACGGTTCGTGCCACCGGCGCCTTCCACGAGGACGGCTGGGCCGACACCTGCGATGGCCTCGGCGGCGGCTGGGAGAAGGCTCAGGTACTGACGATCATGAAGGATTCGCGCATCGGCAGTTACGGCACCGTCGGCATGGTACTGATGCTGCTCGCCAAGGCTGCCGCCCTGTTCGAGCTCGGCGCCCACGGCTTGTCAGGTGTCGCTGCAGCCATGCTGGTCGCACACCCGCTGTCGCGCCTGTGCGCGACCAGCCTGATCCACCGCCTGCCCTACGTGCGCGAGGACGAGAGCGCGAAGTCGAAGCCGCTTGCCCGCCGCATGAACGGTGCGGAACTCCTGATCGCAGCCGGCTTCGGCCTGCTTCCGCTGATACTCCTTGGCCCGCTAGAGGCCTTGTGCGCCGTGGCTGCGGTGACGCTCGTCACCCTGTGGGCCGCACGCATGTTCGTGCGCCGGCTCGGCGGTTACACCGGCGACCTCCTCGGCGCCACCCAGCAAGTCACCGAGCTTGCCTGCTACCTTGGCATCCTGAGCGCATGGAACTTCATCTGATCCGCCACCCCCGGCCCGACGTCGCACCCGGCGTGTGCTACGGCCAGACCGACGTCGGGCTGGCCGAATCCGCCGTCGATGTCGCAGCCCGGCTGCGCCCGCTCCTGCCCAAGCGCTTCGCACTGCACGCCAGTCCGCTCAGTCGCGCCCGCCTGCTCGCCGAGGCACTCGGCTCACCGCAGATCGACGCCCGCCTGCAGGAAATGAGCTTCGGCGAATGGGAGGGGCGCCGTTTCGACGAACTCGGCACCGCCATCGACGCCTGGGCGGACGATCCGCTCGGCTTTCGCGCGCCGGGCGGCGAATCTGCCCGTGAGCTGAGCGCACGCGTCCTGCCCTGGCTGGCGGAGGTGCGCAGCGCTGCGGCCGACGACCTGCCGGTGGTGACCGTTGCACATGGCGGGCCGCTGCGGGTGATTGCCGGCCACCTGCTGGGCCTGCCCCCCGAGCGCTGGCTGGCGCTGGACTTTGCCTGTGGCCAGGTCACGCGGATCGACGTCGAATCCTGGGGCACGACGCTGAAGTGGTTCAACCGCTAGCACGCGACAGCCGCCTCGAAAACGGGCCGGTGCGTGCTCGCAGTCGTCGCCTTCCGCCCTTCGTGGGATAATCCCCGTCTTTCCAACGTCTTGCCTTGCGCTTAATGCCGAACATCCTGCCCGACTTTTCCGCCGGTCGCCTCCTCGTCATCGGTGACGTCATGCTAGACCGCTACTGGCACGGCTCAACCACCCGTATCTCGCCCGAGGCGCCGGTGCCCGTGGTCAAGGTCGAAACCGATGAGTTCCGCGCCGGCGGAGCGGGCAACGTCGCCCTGAACGCGGCCTCGCTTGGCGCCTGCGCAGAACTGGTAGGCCTGGTCGGACGCGACGAACCTGCCCGCCTGCTGCGCGAGCGGCTTGAGCACGGCGGGGTGCTGTGCCGGCTGCTCGAGGCACCGCAGCACCCAACCATTACCAAGCTGCGCATCATCAGTCGCCACCAGCAACTGATCCGGCTCGACTTCGAGGACAATTTCGCAGTACTCGAATCCGCCGGTATCGAACAGGCCTTCGAGGCTGCCCTGCCGGACGCGCACGCTGTCGTGCTGTCGGACTACGGCAAGGGCACGCTTGCCCAGGTCAGCAGCCTGATTCGGCTCGCTCGCGAACGCGGGCTGCCGGTCGTGGTCGACCCCAAGGGCGCGGATTTCGGCCGCTACAGCGGTGCCACCGTAATCACGCCCAACATGACCGAGTTTGAAGCGGTGGTCGGGCACTGCAGCGACGAAGCCGCGGTGCGCAGTCGCGGTGAAGCGCTGATCGAGGCGCTCGGCCTGGAAGCCCTGCTGATCACCCGCTCCGAACGCGGCATGACCCTGCTGCAAAAAGGCCAGGCGGCGCTCGACCTGCCGACCCGTGCGCGAGACGTGTTCGACGTGACCGGCGCAGGCGATACCGTGGTCGCCGTGCTCGGCACCGGCCTCGCCTGCGGACTGTCGATGGCGGACGCCACCGCACTGGCCAATACTGCTGCCGGCGTCGTCGTCGGCAAGCTCGGCACCGCCACCGTGAGTCTCGCAGAGCTCACCGCGGCGCTGACCGCAACACATTGAACTAGGAGTTCGCATGATTATCGTCACCGGCGGCGCCGGCTTCATCGGCAGCAATCTCGTTCAGGGTCTGAATGCGCGGGGTATTTTCGACATCCTCGTGGTGGATGACCTCAGCGACGGTCACAAGTGTCTCAACCTCGCGGACGCCGACATCCGCGACTACATGGACAAGGACGACTTCCTCGCACGCATCGAGGCGGGCGATGACTTCGGCACCGTCGAGGCTGTCTTCCATGAAGGCGCCTGCTCGGCCACCACCGAATGGGATGGCCGCTTCGTGATGAAGGTGAACTACGAATACACCAAGGCCTTGCTGGCCTGGTGTCTGGCGCGCAAGGTGCCGCTGATCTATGCCTCGTCCGCATCCGTGTACGGCATGGGCCCCAACTTCCGCGAAGCGCGCGAGTTCGAGCAGCCGCTCAACATGTACGCCTACTCGAAGTTCCTTTTCGACTGCCACCTGCGCCCCCAGCTCGACGGGCTGCAGAGCCAGGTGGTCGGCCTGCGCTACTTCAACGTCTACGGCCCGCGCGAGCAGCACAAGGGCAGCATGGCGAGCGTGGCCTGGCATTTCAACAACCAGCTCAACGACTCCGGCCGCGTGCGCCTGTTCGAGGGCTCGGACGGCTACGGCCCGGGCGAACAGCGCCGCGACTTCATCCACGTGGATGACATCGTCGCGGTCAATCTGTGGCTGCTCGACAACCCGCAGGTATCGGGCATCTACAACCTTGGCACCGGGCGCGCACAGAGCTTCAACGAAGTGGCGCGCGCAGCCATCAAGTGGGCGCGCGCGAACGGCAGCGAAGGCGGCGGCATCGATTACATCCCCTTCCCGGAGCATCTGAAGGGCCGCTACCAGAGCTTCACCGAAGCCGACATGAGCGCACTGCGCAAGGCCGGCTACGACCGTCCATTCATGGATGTCGAGACCGGCGTGCCGCGCTACCTCGACTGGCTCTCCCGCAACGGCTGACCCGGTGAAGGCAGCAGGAATGCGCAGAATTCTGGTCGTGGGCCCTTCCTGGGTGGGTGACATGGTGATGGCACAGAGCCTGTTCGTGACGCTCAAGCGCGGCGGCCCCTGTGAAATCGACGTGCTCGCGCCCGGCTGGTCACTCCCCATCCTTGCACGCATGCCCGAGGTGCGGCGTGGGGTGGCGATGCCGCTCGGCCATGGCGAGTTCGGGCTCGCCAAGCGCTGGGCGCTGGGTCGCGAACTGGCCGCCGAAGGCTATGACCAGGCCATCCTGCTGCCCAACTCGCTGAAATCGGCGCTGGTGCCGTTCTTTGCCCGCATTCCGCTGCGCACGGGTTTTCGGGGCGAGATGCGCTACGGCCTCCTCAATGACCTGCGCCTGCTCGACGAGACCGCGCTGCCGATGACCGTGCAGCGCTTCGTCGCCCTCGGCCGGCCTGCGGACGCCGCCCAGCCGCCCGCCTTTCCCAATCCGCACCTGCTTGCCGACGCGACCAACCAGGCCACGCTGCACAGCCGGCTCGGACTCGCCGACGACCGGCCCGGCATTGGTTTCATGCCAGGCGCGGAGTACGGCCCTGCCAAGCAGTGGCCGCTGCCTCACTACGCCGCACTCGCCCGCGAACTCGTCGGCCGTGGCTACCAGGTCTGGATTCTTGGCTCGGCCAAGGATCACCCGGCCGCCGAGGAAATTGCAGCCGACACGCCCATGGTCCATAACCTGGCCGGTCGCACCCAGCTGGGTGACGCGGTCGACCTCCTCGCGCTCGCCGAGGCCGCAGTGACCAACGACTCCGGCCTGATGCATGTCGCTGCGGCGCTCGACGTGCCACTGGTGGCGATCTACGGTTCCTCCAGCCCCGAGCACACGCCGCCCCTGTCGGGCAAGGTCTCGATCCGCAGTCTCGGCCTTGAGTGCTCGCCCTGTTTCAAGCGTGTCTGCCCGCTCGGTCACACCCGCTGCCTCGTCGACATCACCCCGGCCAGCGTGCTGCAGGCACTCGAGACCCTGGGCGCTGGTGGCGCACGCATGGCCGCCACGGCAGACTGAGCAGCCCATGCGAATCCTGATCATCAAGACCTCTTCGCTGGGCGACATCATCCACACGCTGCCCGCGGTCACGGATGCTGCGCGGGTGTTTCCGGGCATCCGCTTCGACTGGGTCGTGGAAGAAGCCTTTGCCGAGATTCCTGCCTGGCACCCTGCGGTCGACCGCGTGATTCCGGTGGCACTGAGACGCTGGCGCAAGCATCCGCTGAAAGCGCGCCAGAGCGGTGAATGGCGCGCATTTCGCCAGGCCATCTCCAGCGTCGAGTACGACGCAGTGATCGACGCACAGGGGCTGCTCAAGAGCGCGTGGCTCAGCTGCTACGCCCGCAGCACGGTGCACGGCCTGGACCGGCACTCGGCGCGCGAACCCCTCGCCAGCCTGCTCTACCGTCATCGCCATGCGGTGCCCTGGGGGCGGCATGCGGTGCTGCGCGTGCGCGAACTGTTTGCCGACGTGCTTGGCTACAGCCTGCCACCGGATGCCCACAGCGACCGCGACGGCGCAGAACCCGCCGGCGCCTCGGCCTACGGGCTCGATCATGAGCGCGTGCTCGCAACCGCCGCCCATCGCCCGGATACAGGCAAGCCCTATCTCGTCTTCCTGCACGGCACAACCTGGGACACCAAACACTGGCCGGAAACCTACTGGCGCCAGCTGGTCGAGCGCGCGAGCGCGAATGGCTGGCAGGTTCGGCTTCCGTGGGGCAGCATCACCGAACATGAACGCGCTGACCGCATCGTTGCCGGCATTGCCGGCGCCAGCGTGCTGCCGCGGCTCACGCTGACCGATCTTGCCGCCGAACTCGCCGAAGCACGCGCCTGCGTTGCGGTCGACACCGGGCTCGGCCATCTGGCGGCTGCGCTCGACATCCCCACGCTGTCGCTGTTCGGCCCCACCAACCCCGGCTATACGGGGGCCTGGGGCCGCAGTCAGGTGCATCTGGCAGCCGACTTCGATTGCGCCCCCTGCCTGCAGAAGGATTGCAGCTACAAGCCAACGTCCGAAGACCGCAGTCGCTTCGACCTCGAAACCGAACACCCCCTGTGCTTTACCCGGCTTGCGCCGGCGCAGGTATGGTCTGCGCTCGAAACGCTGCTCGAGCGGCGACTCGACTCCACCAAGGACTCTGCCTGATGCAGCTTGCATTCTGTCTGTACAAATACTTCCCGTTCGGCGGCCTGCAACGCGATTTCCTTCGCATTGCCCTGGCCTGCCAGGCCCGTGGCCACGACATCCGCGTGTACGTTCTCGAATGGGAGGGCGAAGTGCCGCCCGGATTCGACCTGATCAAGGTGCCGGTCAGCTCGATGCTCAACCACCGTCTGTACGCCAAGTTCACACGCTGGGTTGAGGCCGATCTCGCGCGCCGGCCGGTGGACCGCGTGGTCGGATTCAACAAGATGCCGGGGCTCGACGTGTATTACGCCGCCGACCCGTGCTACGAGGAGAAGGCGCGCACCATGCGCAAGTCGCTGTATCGCTACAGCCCGCGCTACCGCCACTTCTCGGCCTACGAACGTGCGGTGTTCGCGCCCGAGAGCCACACCGAGATCCTGATGATCTCGACCACGCAGCAACCGCTGTTCAAGAAGCATTACGGCACGCCGTCCAAGCGCTTTCATCTGCTGCCACCGGGCATTGCTCCGGATCGCCGCGCGCCGGCCAACGCCAGCGAGCTGCGCGTCGCCGCACGCGCGCGCTTCGCCTCCGAGTTCAAGCTGCAAAGCGGCGATCTGCTGCTGGTGCAGATCGGCTCGGACTTCATGCGCAAGGGGCTGGACCGCAGTATCGAAGCCATGGCCTCATTGCCCGAGCCGCTCAAGCGGCGCACCCGCCTGATCGCGCTCGGCGCCGACGACCCTGCCCCCTTCATGAGCCAGGCGGCGCGCCTGGGCGTAGGCGAAAGGGTGTTCATGCCCGGCGGGCGCAAGGATGTCCCGGACTTCCTGCTCGCGGCCGACCTTCTGCTCCACCCCGCCCGCCACGAGAACACGGGCACGGTGCTGCTCGAAGCCCTCGTTGCCGGCCTTCCGGTACTGGCCTCGGCCGCCTGCGGCTATGCGCACTACATCACCGACGCCGACGCCGGCAGCGTGATCGGCGAGCCCTTCCATCAAAGCGCGATGAACGACACGCTGGCGGCGATGCTATCGACCCCGGACGCGCTCACCTGCTGGCAGCACAACGCCCTCGTGTTTGCCGACAGCGCCGACCTCTACAGCCTGCCGGAACGCGCCACCGATGTGATCGTGGGCAAGCGCGGATGAATCGGCTGGAACTGCGCCCTCCGCTGACGACGCTATGGTCCGGCCGCGATCCCTTTGCGGCCGCGGCCGCGCTCGCGCGGGAGGCTGCAAGTGGCGACCTCGTGCGCGACGTCGAGGGCCGGCGCACGCTGCGTTTCGAGATCGACGGTCGCGGCTATTACCTGAAGCTGCAGAACGGCGTGAGCTGGGGACGCATCGCCGAAGAGCTCGTCCACCTGCGGCGTCCGGTGCTGGGCGCAGGAAACGAATGGAACGCGATCGGGCGTTGCCATGAACTCGGCATACCCACGATGACAGCCGTCGGCTTCGGTGAGCGTGGTTCAGGGCCTGCACGGCGGGACTCGTTCATCGTCACAGAGGCGATCGAGCCCGCCATCGACCTCGATGAGTTCACCCGCAACTGGCGCGAGCAGGCGCCGCCGCCCGCCCTGAAGCACGCGCTGATCCGCGCGGTCGCATCAATCGCACGGCGCCTGCATGAAGGCGGCGTCAATCACCGCGATTTCTACTTGTGCCACTTCCTCATGCGTACCGTCCCCGAACCTGCGGCGGATGCCTTCGAGCTCGCGCTGATCGACCTCCACCGTGCGCAGTTGCGCAGCCATACTCCGCGGCGCTGGCGCGACAAGGATCTCGCAGGCCTGTACTTCTCGGCGCTTGACATTGGGCTCACCCGCCGCGACAAGCTGCGCTTTCTGCAGACCTACTTCCCGGGCGCACTGCGCCACACGCTGCAAACGGAACGCCGGCTGCTGGCCTACCTTGAGCGCGAGGCGGCTCGGCTCAAGCTGCGCTTCGAGCGCAAGTTCGCCAATCGCCCGGCATTGCAGCGATGATGCGCTGGTCGCTCAATCCCGGAGCTCTCGATGCGAGCGCGGAACGCGCTTTTGCTTCGCTCGACAGCGTCTTTGCGCTCGAAGGCGAGCAAGTGGCGGCCGACCCGCTCAGCCAGGTCTTGCGTGTTAGCGCGGGGCTGCGTCGCTACTACGTCAAGCGTTATCACGGCGCCGGCAAGAATCCGCTGCGCCGCTGGCTCGGCCGCCCCAGGGTGCAGGCCGAGTGGCAGAACCTGCGCCATTTCGCGGAGTGGGGCATCCCCACCGCCACCCTGGTCGGATGGGGTCTGGAGCGACGCAACGGCGCATTCCTGCGCGGTGCGCTGATCACCGCCGAACTGCCGGGCACCACCGACCTCAACCAGCTTGCGCTGCGCAAGGATGCGCGCCTGGCCGATCCGCGCTGGGTCGCGGCGGTATCGCGGCAGCTGGCGAAGATGACGCGGATCATGCATGCCCACCGCTTCACCCACAACGATCTGAAGTGGCGCAACCTGCTGGTGGACGATGCAGCCGCACCGCGGCTGTACCTGATCGACTGCCCGTCGGGCGAGTTCTGGTGGGGGCCCTTCCTGCGCTACCGGATCGTCAAGGATCTGGCCTGCCTCGACAAGGTGGCGAAATACCACCTGACCCGTACCCAGCGCCTGCGCTTCTACCTGGACTACGTCCAGAAGAACCGGCTGGACGCCGGCGACAGGAAGCGGGTGCGCCACATCCTGCGCTTCTTCGACGGCCGCGAATGAGGCCGGCATGACGGACACGCGCCCCGAGGCCACGACGCCCCTGCTCGACGCTGCCGCCCTTCAGCTGGCCGGACGCACTCCCCCCGCGGCATTCCGCATTCGGCTCAAGGACGGACGCGAGCTGCAGCTCATTCGCGTGCTGCGCGTGCTGCCGGGCAAACGCGTGGTGGGCGAAGCCGTGCTCGACGGCGAACATGTGCTCGCCAAGCTCTTCGTAGACAAGCGCAGCGCCCGCTACTGGTTGCGCGAGCACGCCGGCATTGCGGCCCTGGCCAAGGCCGGCATCCCGACGCCCGCGGCGCGGCTTGCCGAAGCACTCCCCGATGGCGGCCACGTATTGCTCACACACTTTCTGGGTGGCGCGCGCAGCCTCCTCGAAATCTGGCAGTCCCTGCCCGACATCCGCCCTGCCGCGACAGATGCAAGCGAAGTGATCGCCACTGCCTTTGCGCTACTGGGGCAATTGCATGCGGCCGGCCTGACGCACTCAGACCTTCATTTCGGCAACTTCCTGCAGCACGAAAACCGCCTGTTGCTGATCGACGGGGATGCGGTGCAGGCGCACGGCGAGCCTCCGCTTCCCTCCACCGCCACGGCGCGCGATCTCGCCATGCTGATCGCGCAGCTCCCGCGCACCTGGGACGGAGCGCTGGCGCCCCTGCTCGAAGCCTACCGCCACAACAACCCGCACATGCCCTCGACCACCGAACAGGCTGAGGCGCTGAAGACCGCGCTGGCGTGGCGCTTGCGCGACTACCTCGACAAGACGGGGCGCGACTGTTCGCTGTTCAGTGTCACGACAAGGTTCAGGCGTTTCGAGGCCGTGCTGCGCAGCGAACGCAATCGACTCGTACCGCTGCTCGACAACATCGACGCATCCATCGAAGTCGGCACCCTGCTCAAGCGCGGCAACACCTGCACCGTTGCCCGCGTTTTGATCGGGGCGCAGCCGGTCGTGGTGAAACGCTACAACCTCAAGAACCTGCGCCACGCCCTGTCGCGGCTGTGGCGCCCGAGCCGCGGCTGGCATTCATGGCGCGAAGGCCACCGCCTGCGCCTGTTCGGCATACCAACGCCCACCCCGCTGGCGCTCATCGAGGAGCGCTGGGGTCCGTTGCGCGGACGCGCCTGGCTGATCACCGAACACTGCCCCGGCATCGACCTGCTGACCCACCTCGACCCGGATTCCGCACCACCGCCAGCCGAAGCCAGCGCACTGCAGATCCTGTTTGCCACGCTGTACCGCGAGCGCATCAGTCACGGCGACCTCAAGGCAACGAATCTGCTGTGGGACGGCAAGGATGTTCAACTGATCGATCTCGACGCAATGCAACAGCACCGCAGTGACGCAGCCCACCAGCGCGCCTGGCAGCGTGACCGCAAGCGACTGTTGCGCAACTGGCCGCCTGACTGTGTCTTGTCTGAATGGCTTGACGCTCACCTTCCGGCAGGCTGAAGAGGGCCGCTCAATCCGCGTCGAATGCCAGCCACGGCGCGCGCAGATGACTGCACCTCAGTACCGTCACCACACCGACGGGCGCAGCACGTGATCCTGTTCGACTCGAACCGGTATTGCGCGCATGCAATGACAAACTTATAAGGCTATTCCATGTCCTGGCTTCACTCCCGGCGCATCCGCTTTCTCTGCGCAGGCGTCACGCTCTTCTTCATCCTGTTCGCCGCCCTGCGACTCGGCTTCCTCATCGCCTCCGCGGATCATGCTGCGCTGGTCGGCGAAAGCGCCGGAGTCATCCTTCAGACAATCTCGATTGGACTCCGCTTCGATCTTCGGCTCGCACTGCTGATCATGCTACCGGTTGCATTCGCCGCATCCCTGCCGCGGGTCAATCTGGTGCGAAGCAGATTCACCCGGGCACTGACCGGGCTCTACCTCGCACTGGCGACCCTGCTGGTGCTGCTGGTCTATGTGCTCGACTTCGGCCACTACTCGTATCTTGGCCAGCGGCTGAGCGCGACGGTCTTCCGTTTCGCCGGAAACGCGGACATCTCGACGCGCATGCTGTGGGAGAGCTACCCGGTCGTCTGGATCAGCCTCGGATGGCTTGCGCTGACAGCAGCTTTCGTCAGTCTTCTCTTCAGGGCGGCGCGCGTCACGCTGGACCGCCCACGCCGGCAACCGATCCGCCCGCTCCCCGCAGTCGCAGGAATTGTCCTGGTTGCCGCACTCGGTCTTCTCGGGATGCTTGGCCGCGTAGACAACATCAATCCGGAGAACCCGGTACCGCTGCGCTGGAGCGATGCATTCTTCTCCGGCAATGCTGCAGTCGGCGCTCTCGGTCTCAACCCGGTGACCTTCATCTACGACACCCACCGAATCCCGCCCGAGAAATACGATCTGGCCGAACTTGGCCGACACTACGACACCGTCGCCCACTACCTGTCGGTCGACTCGCCAGATCCCGCGACACTGTCGATGCAGCGCACGGTCAAACCGCATGTGCACCGCCTGCCGGTCGCACAAGCACCCAACGTCGTGTTCATCATGCTCGAATCGCTTGGCGCGAGTCGCTCCGGCCTGTTCGGCAACCCGCTTGATCCCACCCCCGAGTTGGACGCCCTCGCCCGCGAAGGCTGGCTGTTCCGCAATCTCCATGTTCCGGTTACCGGCACAGCCAAGACAGTCTGGGCCAGCATCACCGGCATCCCCGATGCGGCGCGCAGCGAAAGCGCCACGCGCAACCCCTTCATCAGTTCCCAGCACTCGGTGATCAACGCGCTGCGGGGCTACGAGAAGATCTACGCGGTCGGAGGCAGCGCCGGATGGGCCAACATGAACGCACTCGTGCTCGGCAGCATCGACAAGGTCAGGCTCTATGAGGAGGGCCACTGGCGCGCGCCCAACGATGACGTGTGGGGCATCTCCGATCTGAACCTGTTTCGCGAAACCGATGCCATCCTGCGCGAGCAGGCACGCAAGGGACCGTTCTTTGCCTACATTCAGACCGCAGGCAACCACAGGCCATTCACCATTCCCGAAGACAACGACGGGTTCATCGCAAGCTCCATTCCCGATGCCGAGGCGCAACAGGCAGGATTCCAGAATACGGCCCAGTTCAATGCGGTCAGGCTGCTCGACCATAACGTTGGCCGCTTCATCGAGATGGCGCGCGCGAGCGGATACTACGACAACACGATCTTCGTGCTCTTCGGTGACCATAACGGCCGAATCTCCACCCTGCCCTTCATGGCCCCTGCGTTCGAACTGCTGGGGCTGGAAAGCACGCATGTGCACGCAATGATCCATGCGCCAAAACTGATTCAGCCACGCTTCGTCGACGAGGCCGCAAGCCTCGTCGATCTGATGCCGACGGTCGCCGGCATGCTTGGACTCGAATACGGCACTGCAACCATGGGTCGCGACCTTCAGCTCCCGGCGCCCGAAGGCGAGCGCGCGGTACCCGTGATCCTGCGCGAAGGCGCGTTCCCGGTCATCGGTGCGGTGACCCGCAAGCACCTGGTGCGGATGAACGCGGACGGGAGCAAGGCAAGCATGCATGACCTGGCCGCCGAGGCGCCCCTGAAGGATGTCTCGGCCAGCCATCCAGAGGAATTCGCGCGTTTGTCAAAGCTTGCACGCGGGCTGCACGAGAGCGCGCGCTTCATGATGTACGACAATGTGGTCGGCAAATGAAGCCCGGCCAAAGGCGTTCCAAGCTAACATTTCACCCCATGAGAAACCGGATTCCGCTGCAATTGCTTGGGCACGACGAGTATCTTGAGATGCGTGCCGGCGCACGCGTTGTCGAACAGGACGAGCATGGGGAGAAAGTGCTCCTGCTGCCCGACGGCACCTACTTCAAGCTCTTCAGGCGCAAGCGCGTGCTGACCTCTGCCGCGTGGAAGCCCTATTCACAGCGCTTTGTCGACAACGCTGCGGCTCTGCACCGATTGGGCATACCCTGCCCACAGGTGCTGAAGCACTACCGCATCCCGGCGATCAGCCGCGATGCGGTACATTACCTTCCGCTTGAAGGCGAGACCATCAGACAGGTCATCGCAGGCGGCCTCGGCGAGGCGAGAGCCGACGCGTTAAGGCATCAGTTGCTGGAATTCATTCATCACATCCACTCGCTCGGGATATTCTTCCGCTCGGCACACCTCGGCAACATCGTGCTGACACCGGAGAACACGCTCGGCCTGATCGATATCTCGGATCTCAGGATCAGCTGGTTCAGACTTGGGCCGTTCAGGCGCCGCCGCAATCTTCGCCACGTGCTCCGCTATCGCGACGATCGCGAATGGCTGCGCAGGAGTATCGAATGGGCAAGGCTCGACAAATGAAGACACAGGAACCTGGCGGCGCGGCCGGATACCCGGCGTGGCGCGACAGAATCAACGACCATCTGACGAGCTGGGTACTCCCGCTGGGCATTTTGCTGCTGCTCACCAGCATGATGTGGGCGGGAGAGAAGAGGCTGTTCCAGCAACTGTTCTATGTATTCCTGGCACTCCCCGCGTTCGTACTGGCACTGAACTGCCGGGACCTCGCCGCTGCTCTGCTCCGCAGCCCGGTGTTCATTGCCTTCCTCTGCTTCGCCGCCTATTTCTCCATCAGCATCAGCTGGTCCGGAACGGACGAAAGCGCGCTGTCGCTGCTGAAGCGGCCGCTTTACGTCCTGTGCCTGTTTTTTGCCTTTGCCGGAGTCGCCTTCCGTCGGCCCGATCGGCTGACGGCAGTGCTGCGGCTCTCTTCGATCATTGCCGTCGTTGCGGGTAGCGTGCAGCTTGCATTGTTCCTGTTGTCGAATGACGGCGCGCGTTTGGCCGGCTACGGCGCGCTCCACAACCCGCTTCTGACCTCACATGTCTTCGGCTTTTTCCTGGTGCTGTGGATCGCATACTGGATTCATCACCGCCGCTTCTTTCTGCCGGTAGCGATGGTTGCGGTTGCCGTCCTGGGTGGCCTGATCCTCGCAACCGGGTCGCGTACTCCGCTGCTGGCCCTCTCGGCCACGATTTTGTGGCTGGGACTGATGACAGGGGACCGCCGGGGCGTGATCGCGTTCAGCATCCTCGTTCTTGCGGGAGGGATCATCGCCGTATTGTGGCCGGAGGCGATCGCACAGCGGGGGCTTTCCTACAGGCCCCAGATCTGGGCAGAGGCGATCCGCCAGGCGCTGGAGTTCCCCACGTTTGGTCACGGCTACAACCATGCCCTGCGCATCCAGGTCGAAGGAATCAACTACGCCTTTTCCGACCCTCATAACATGACCCTGTCCGTGTTCTACAGGGGCGGAGCACTGGGTCTGGTGTTTTGGGCCGCACTGTTTGCGTCTGCCCTGTTCGTGAGCTGGAAGAACCGCAAGGACGTAATGATATTCGCATTCTCGGCGACCATCGTATACGGACTCGTTGCCAGCATGACCGAAGGCGGGTCTTTCCTGTCCAGACCCAAGGAACACTGGTTTCTGCTCTGGATCCCGTTTGCGCTGCTCACCGCCGCAACCTTGAGGCGGCGGGAAAACGAAGGGACGGGCGGGAGATGCTGAAGGCGCTCAAGAGACTCTTCGGCAGAAAGCAGAAGCCCCCAAAGCTCTATCGCGACCAGATCAGGTTCAGGGAACGCTACCCCGGCTTTTCCATCGGGCTTGGCACCTACGGCATGCCCGAGGTCCATGACTGGGCTCAGGGCACAACCCTCTCAATTGGTGCCTACACATCGATCGCCGATGACGTGCACATTTTTCTCGGCGGAAACCATCGCACCGACTGGATCAGCTGCTATCCATTCCCCGCCTACATGGAGGAAGCGAAAGGGATACCCGGCTACGTCACTAGCAAGGGTTCGGTCGTGATCGGGAACGATGTCTGGCTCGGGTGGGCAGCCTGATCCTGTCGGGTGTCACCGTCGGCGACGGCGCGGTCGTCGCCGCACGCACCGTTGTGACCAGGGATGTTGCGCCCTATGCAATCGTGGCCGGCAATCCTGCCCGGACCATCGGCTGGCGTTTTGACGAACAAACCCGGCTTGCGATCCAGGCCACAGCATGGTGGTCGTGGCCCGAGGCGGAGATCCGCAGCATCGTTCATCACCTGTGCTCGGGAGACGTCGCCGCGTTTCTCGACCATGCCGCGGCACGGCACAGGTGAGCACCGTCGTGCGGTGGCATCAAACGGCTAGTGTCGCCTTGTCGGAGACACCAGACGGATGAGGCCGCGCAGCGTCTTGCTGTTCCAGTTCTGCAGCGGAATCTGTTTCAGCAACGCCCACGCCATCTTCCTGTCACGATTGGCGCACTTCAGAAACATCGAATTCAGAAAACGGGCACGTACCTCTTCGTAGCGGGGATGTGCGGCGTACTCGTCGTAGATCTTCAGAATACTCGCGGTCATGAAGCCCAGATTCTTGTACGTGTTGGTCTCGTGCTTCCGGTAGCGGGCGAGCGTCACACCGAGTGCATCGATGAAATAACCCGCGTGAGTGATCTTCAACTCGATATAAAGATCTTCGAGGCGGATCTCCGGATTGAACCCACCGACCTCCCTCAGCACTTCAGTGCGAAACAGCAAGGTCGGCGCGGGCGGGTAAGGCTTGCGCTCGAGAAACATATCTTCGAAATCCAGGCGCCGGAACGGAATATCGAGTCGCTGCCTGGACGCCGGATAGGGGCTTCCGTCCGCATGCATCAGTTCGATGTTCCCTGCGCAGATACCGACTTCGGGCTTTTCCGCCATGTACTCGACCTGCAGTGCAATTCGGTCCGGCAACATGATGTCATCCGAACCAAAGGGCGCAAAAAAGCAGCCTTGGGCACGCGCGAGCGCATCGTTGAGCGTTCGGGTCAGCCCCTGATTCTTCTGCTCCCTGAAATCGAAGCCATGCTCAGCCTGGAGCGCACGTATTCTGGATACGCTGTCATCGCTCGAACCATCATCGATCACCAGCAATTCGATGGACGGGTAGGTCTGCGCCAGAACACTGCGGATTGATTCCTCGACATAGGGGCCGTGGTTGTACGAAGCAATCACCACGGTCACGAGGGGTCTGATCGGATCAGCGTTCACCGCTCGCCCTCCGTGTTCGCACGCAGTCCGGATTCGATGAGCGCCCGATACGCAGTCCTGTACTCGCCAATGCCGTGGTGCGCCTTGAGATAGTTGTAGCAGCGTAGTCCCTTGCTGCGGAGTTCATCCGGCGAAACCGCGAGATAGCCGTCCATTGCCTCAGCCAGCGCGTCAACATCGGTCGGCGGCACCAGCACGCCTTCCGCGCCCGCCACGAGTTCATGCATCGACGGGATGTCCGACGCGATGATCGGCAGCCTGCCACTCATCCCCTCAAGCAAAGCCAGGGGAAAACCCTCCGCAAGCGAAGGCATGATCCACACATCGAAGGCTCTCACATACTGCATCGCGTAGGGTCGCATTCCGGGCAGCAGCACGCGCCCTTCGAGTCCGAGCCGCGCCACTTCGTCCTTGAGCCCCGCATGCTCCCGACCGTCGCCAATCAGGATCAACTGCGCATCAGCGTGCTTGCCCGCAATGCGCGCGAATGCCTGCACCAGGTATCGGTAGCCCTTGACTGGCACCTGTCGACCGATGGTTCCGATCACACGGGCCGTTGCGCTCAAGCCGAGCGCCTGACGGGCGACATCGCGGTCGAGTTGCAGCGACTCGGCCTGATCGATATCAATCGCATTGGTAATCGCAAACGTGTTCTGTGGCGTAAAACCGCTGCCGTATCCGATCAGCTCGTCACGAACCGCTGCGGAAACACCCACAAAACGCCAGTGCACGTCGGCGTGCAGGCTGACCTGCCGCCGTCGATACGAGCGCTCGTAGTCACCGAGGTTATGCGCAATACCGACGCAAAGCGGGATGCGCAACCAGCGATTGAGCAACAGCATCATGTTGACCGGCTTGAAGCGGTTGCAGATCACAACGTCGAAGCGCTCCTCACGACAGAAGCGGTACAGCCGCCACAAGGCCCGCAGCCGCGCCCCCTTGAGCTGGGCGTCGGAAAAGTCGAAATACACCGAGCGCTCGGCACGGCTCACCGGATCGTCCCCGGCAGGACGTCCCTTGAGAAAGGCGGAGACGACTTCATAGTCATCGGCCGGAAGACTCAGCACGATCTGCTCTGCCAGGTCGGCAAAACTGTGATGCTTGACGTTGAAGTCAGGCTGGAGTTGAAGAACCTTGATTCGTTTTTTCATGATTGCATCGCGTGAAACCCGGCTTCACTCATTTCCCAGCGACCGCTGGCAGCAAGCTCGCCGAGCGCCAGGGCATCCTGCTGTGGCATTGCAGACCACGCGTTTTTCTTCCAGACGGGAAAATGGAAATACGGAAAAGCGCGCGCTCCGTCACGATCGTTGCTAACCACCCCATCATTCCAGAACCAGCGCCGCGGAAAGTCGAAGCCACCATCGACCCAGGGCACCTTCGCGTCAGGCGTGCTGAAAGCCTCGACGAACTCTGCCCGTCGATACCAGGGGTTAGCCTGCGCAGCGAGGCGAAACATCCAGTCGGGCCAGTTCTTGTGGCGGATGAAGATGCGGCTGAAGGCGCCCTCGTCAAGCGCGTAGTGCTCTTGATCAGCAAACAGCTTTTTCCAATTCTTGATCAGACGGAACGCCTCGCGCATGCGCTTCGTATTTCTCAGCAAGCAGCAGTGCCCCGACACCCGCCGCCGGTGTGTGGACAGCAGGTCCTTGTGCGCCAATCGTTCCGGGGTGAAATAGGCCCGCAGGTCGCCGAACACCAGATCGAGATCACCGAATGCCCAGAAGTCGTAGCGACGCAATTCCTCTTCATGGATATGGCCAAGCGCGGGCTTCAGGTCGCACAGCTTGTAAGGATTCTGCGGTGCAAACTCGATTCCAAGCGTACGGGAAACCCGCGCGCAGTATTCGTCATAGCCCACGTCCATGATGCGGACGTTGGGCGGGCAGTGCTCGACCTGACCACAATCAGAGAACAGCAACCAGTCTATGCTCGGGTTCGCACGGCAGCTCTCCAGAAAGAACGGCATCCAGAAAGGCCACCGGCCAAAATAAGGGACGACGAAGCACAGACTGGGCGGTGACTGAAGCGACGCGTTCATCCGCACGCATCCCCGAGCACATCGCGCACCATGGGCAAGGCGAAAAAGCGCCGCCTTGCGGCCTCGTCCGAGAAGGCTTCACGCAGGCGGGTCAGACTGGCATCGGCGCACGCTTCCTTGCGCGACACCGACCAGCCCGCATGTTCGACCAGCAATCGTGCGAGTTCCGCATCGTCGCCCAGCGTGAACAGGCTGCCGACCTCACCGACCACTTCCGGCGCACCGCCGCAGTTGGTGGCGATCACCGGCACACCGGCAGCCATGGCTTCAAGGAGAACCATGCCGAAAGGCTCGTGATCCGAACTGAGCGCAAACACGTCGAAGGCAGCGAAAGCCTGCCAGGCCTGCGGCACCTGCCCCATGAAACGGACACTATTGCCAATGCCGAGCGACTCGACCTGCGCACGCAAGGCTTTTTCCAGCCGCCCCTTGCCGAGGATGACGAGCTGAGCCCCGGCAGGCAATTGCGGCAAAGCGCGGGCGAAGGCTCGCAGCAGCGTGGCCTGATCCTTGTCCGGGTGGAGGCGGCCGACGTTGCCGACGATGAACGCATCCGGCGCAAGACCCAGGCGCTCGCGCGCAGCCTCACGCCTTACCTGCCCCGCCCGCACTGCATCGACATCGATACGGTTGTGCAAGGTCTCGATCCTGCCCTCGGGCCAGCTCGGCACGCCACGACGAATGTCATCACGAATCGCATCCGAGACCCCGAGCAATCCGAGCCGTTTGCCAAACCAGCGTGCAAAGAGCTGATGTGACAGGCGCTCATAATCCCCAAAGGCGTGATGCACGCCGATGACGGGGAGCTTCGTCGCCCAGCACGAAATGTAGATCGGCTTGAAACGGTGTGCGATGATCAGACGTATGTCGCGCTCCGCCACGATCTGTCGCAGCCGCCGCATCGCATCGAGTTTCAGCCCGCGCACGTCCTTGCCGTCATAGTCGAGAAAGATGACCTCGTCCGACACTGAACCTGCCTCGACCTCGGCACTCGGCGGATCGGTCAGATAGACGGTTGTCACCTTATAGGGCGTGTCGCGAAACAGCGTAGCGTACTGTCTGGCCACATCCGCGAAGGGGCCGTAGTGGCAGTGGCAGAACTGCAGGATTCGGGCTTCAGTCAAAACGTCTCCAGACGGCCGGCACTTGAGCGCATGAAAAATAAGGCCAGGCCGATGCGGCCCGAACACAGCACTGAATTATAGCTGGACGCCGGAAAAGGAATGGTCGGCGGATCAGTCCCCGGTTTCATCCCTGAACTGCATCGAATGCAAGCGCGCGTAGTGGCCACCCGCCTCCAGCAGTTCGGCGTGTGTACCGCGCTCCACCAGATGCCCCTGGTCCATCACCAGGATCATGTCCGCACGCTCGATCGTGGACAGGCGGTGCGCGATCACCAGCGTTGTTCGCCCGCGGGTGGCGTGGTCGAGAGCGGCCTGAATGTGGCGCTCCGACTCGGTGTCGAGTGCGGAGGTTGCTTCGTCGAGAATCAGGATGGGCGCATCCTTGAGCAGCGCCCTTGCAATCGCCAGGCGTTGCCGCTGTCCGCCCGAGAGCGACACGCCGTTCTCGCCGATCTCGGTATCGAAGCCCAGCGGCAAGCGGTCGATGAATTCGCGCGCATAGGCGGCATCAGCCGCTTTCTCCACCGCGTCGCGCGGCGTGCCGGCGAGATCGCCATAGGCAATATTGTTCGCAACCGTGTCGTTGAACAGCGTGACCTGCTGGGTGACGAGCGCGATCTGCTGGCGGAGGTTACGCAAGGCAAAATCCTGCACCGCCACCCCGTCAATCAGGATCTCGCCCTCGTCATGTATGTAGAAGCGGGGAATCAGGTTGGCCAGCGTCGACTTGCCGCTGCCAGAGCGGCCCACCAGCGCCACCATCTGTCCCGGCGCGACCTCGAAGCTGATGTCGTCCAGCACCTTGCGTTCAGTGCCCGGGTAGCTGAAGCTGAGATGCTTCACCACCAGCCGCCCCTCGACCCGTGGCCGGGTCAGCGTGCCCTGATCCAGCTCAGGCGCCTCGTCGAGCTGACTGAAAATGCTCTCCGCACCCGCGAGGCCTTTCTGGATGGTTGAGCTGACCTCGGACAACTGTCGGATCGGCTTCGGCAGCAGACCGGCTGCGGTGATGTAGGCGACCAGCTCACCCGCAGTGGAGTCGCCACGCAGCCACAGCACCAGAAACAGCAACACAGCCATCGCGGAATACGTGACCAGTTGCAGCGTCGGCGTATAGGTGGCACCGGTCTTGACCATGCGCAACTGCTTGCGGGTGTTGTCCTCGCTTGCGGCACGAAACCGCGCCGACTCGTAGGCCTCGCCGCCGAAGCTGCGCACCACCCGGTAGCCCTGAATGGTTTCCGAGGCGACATGAGTGACGTCGCCCATCGCAGCCTGAATCTTCTTCGCCTGTTTGCGGAATTTCTTGCTCGCGCTGCCGACCAGCACACCGATCACCGGCAGGATCGCCACCATCACCAGGGTGAGCTTCCAGTTCATCCACAGCAGGTAGCCGAACAGAAAGACGATGGTCAGGCCCTCACGGATCACCACCTTGATCGCGTCAGTCGCCGCGCCGGTCACCATGGTTACATTGAAGGTGATGCGCGAAATCAGGTGGCCGGAGTTGTTGCTGTCGAAATAGCGGTTGGGCAGGCGCAGCAGGCTGTCGAACAGCGCCAGCCTCAGGTCATGCACCAGACCAAGCGACACCTGAGCGATGAAATAGTTACCCAGATAGGAGCCCAGCCCCTGCCAGGCTGCGATCGCGACGATCAGCGCCGGCACAGCCTGCATCAGCGCGAGCTCGCCGAGCAGCGGGATACCGGAGAACACGGCGAGTGCGGGGTCGTTCAAGCCATCGACAAAATACTTCAGCACGCCCGCCAGCATGGGCTGCGACGAGGCGAAGATGACAAAGCCAACGATACTGATCGCAAACAGACCGACATAGGGCCGGATGTAGGTCAGCAGTCGCAGGTAGATCTTCAGGCTGGAACTGCTGGATGTAGCGTCGGATTGCGACATTCGGGTTCGGTTAAAACGGGGCAGTCGATGGTAGCACGATGGTCTGTCGGCTTAGCGGAAGAGCAAGGATCAAACGACTCTGACCCCTTTGATTCTTTGATTCCTTTGATTCCGCCGTTGCGGTAACCGTACACGAAAAAACGGGAGCCGAAGCTCCCGTTTTTACTTTCAAACCTGTCGAAGGGACAGATTAGAAGGCGTGACGCATACCAACAACGAATACATTGGAGTCTTCGCCCGTAACTTCAAGACCACCAACTGTTTCTGCATCAACGACACCGTATGCGAGACCGTTGTCGTTGGTCGTGCTGTTGTAGCCTGCGTAAAGCGTGGTGCGCTTCGACATGGCGTGGGTGTAAGCAACAGTCCAGCTGTTCGAATCAGCATCACCACCAGCAGCTTGATCAACCGTCGCACGGCCATAAGCAACGTGCACGTTGCCCGCGGTCGACACCGGCACGATCACGCCAGCTTGCCACATGTCGCCATCAATGCCATCAGCATTGCCGAGGGAATTAGCAGCCTGGTACGAAGCAGCCAGGGTGAGAACGCCGAAGTTGTAGCTGCCACCAACCAGCCATTCTGTCTGGTCATCAGCAGTCGCCAGGGTGGAGCGGGTCTTGATGCCCTGATAGACAGCACCAACTTTCAGCGGGCCGTTTGCGTACTCAAGGCCGAGACCGTAGCGGTCGTCACCAGTTACATCGCTGGTTGCGAGTTCGCTGGTAGAGTCATTGCCCATTGCGTAAATTACGCGGGCTTTAACAGCACCGTAGGTGGCGTTGTATGCAACCGAGTTATCCCAACGAGCAGCGCTGTTCGGAGCAATGGAGGAACCCATGCCGCCCGACAGAATGGCTTGCGGGCCGATCGGGGAGCTTGCGACCGCGTCGTACTGGAAGTCATAGCCAGGAGCGTACTGACGGCCCAGCGAAACGGTGCCGAAGCTGCCAGACAGGCCAACCAGCGACTGACGCTGGAACTGCTTAGTAGAATCTGCTTCACCGCCGTTGTCGATGTTGAAGCCCTGCTCAAGCACGAACACAGCCTTCAGGCCGTTGCCCAGATCTTCCGAACCCTTGAAACCCAGACGGCTGCCCGACAGGCCGCCACTCTGAACGCCGCGCAGGTCGTTTTTGCCAGACGAACCGAACGCCATGTAAGCGTCAGCAATACCATAAACGGTAACGTTCGACTGCGCGAAGGCGGGTGCGGACATCAGGCCAGCAACAGCCAGCGCGATCAGTTTCTTTTGCAGCATGCGTTCCATCCGCTAAAAAGTTGCGAAAACCCTCAGCCTATTCAGTGGGTTAGCGGGAACACAGCACGCCATTTAGCAGCGGCACGCAACATGTCAAACAACACGAAAGCGCACAAAACGAAGCAAATGGCAGCGCAAAACCGAACGCAATGGCGCATTTAGCCAAGCAAAAGAACAATAGCGAAAATGCTAATCGCAACCCCTGAGGAAGCGCAGGCGGCGTAACCCATTATTTTACGGAAGGTTTTATCTCAGCGTAACGCAAGCCCACTTTTTCCGTGTTTTCGCATGCGTCACTCATTTACATCCGCGCTTCTGAAGACAAAGCGCACACAAGCGTCGCGTAACAAGACGGTCAAACGCATCCAGCAGGCACTACACCTCCACCTTGGCTAAAGCGTTCTGCGCAAGCTCCGCCTTGCGCTTCTTCTCCCACGCTGACATCACCTTGAGCCTTTGGCCGAGCGTCGGAAAATCGAACGGCTGGGCGTGTGCCACGACCTCCATCGATGGAAACTTCCCCGCCGCGGCGTTCTCGGCAATCATGAGGGCGTCGCGCGACAACCGACTTGCCATGATCGTGAGCATCCGCCGAGCCTCAGCGCTCTTGGCATCCTTCTTCTTGGCCTGCGGATCTACGGCGTGCGTTTCGCTGATCTTGGCCCGAGCTGCAGCCCGCCAAAGCTCATCATCGGGCCGCGCGCTGCGCTTGTAGATCAGTCTCAGGCAAGCGAGAAGCCTCGCTTCTCGTAGCTTATTCTCTTCGAGGGAATACGCTGCGATGGGCAGTTCAGGCGGCTGCTCACTCTGAACCGTGGCAAGCAGTTGCTTCAACTGGCGCACGACCAACGCAGGCTTCAATCCCAATGGAACCGAGATCAGCACCGAGTCAGGGTTGCCCTGCTCTCTGTATCGACCTTCGAGAAAGCGGCGGTAAGCAGCACCTACACGCTTACGTCGCTCATCGGGATCTTCACTTGGCCGCAGGCGACGGATGCCCGTTACTCGCGGCTTGGCGGTGTGTATGCCGAAGACCGAGAGCCCGCCTGCTTGCCACCAGTCCTTAAACAGGACGGTGAACACATCGCCCATATCACAGCGCGTGCGCCACACCTTACCTGCTCGCTCTGCGCTACCCAAACGCTCAGCGAGATCCTGCTCGCTCCTGCACTCAAGCGCTAACGCGTAGCTCGGGCTGATCCGCAAATATTGGAAGAACACCAAAAAACGCCAGTCCTGGCGTGCATAAAGCTTGGGCTGCGTGAAGTCCGCACCTGAAAGGTGCCACGGCTGCCGTGGTCGCTTCGTTGCCATATAAAGATGTTAACCAGTTCGTGCAGTGTTTTTGTGGTTTGTATTACCGAATCAGCTAACAGAGGATACTACATACATCGACGCAGCACTCATAACGCTCCCTTCCAACCCGCTGCGCTGACAACCTAATGAGGTAATCCAAATGACTAAAAAATCCGCTTCCTGCCTGAACGCCACTGTCCGCACCTCGATCACCTGCGCCACCAACAAAGCGCACGTCGATAAGTTTGCCGCCGACACCGTCGCGTCTCTTGACGCTATCCATGCGCGTTGCTCGAAATGGACTGACAACGAATACAAAACTGCTACCGAAGGTCTTTATGGGCTGCTGGCCGAATGCCTGAAGCTCTACGACGAGCACTTCGTTAACGCCAAAGAAACCGAGCGCAAAAAACTTCGACTCGACCTCACCGCAGCTCTGAAAGATCGCAACGTCAAAGTTCAAAGCAACACCACGATGCTCACGATGTTCATCCGCTATGTCTTCAACTCGGATCGCAAGCGTGCAAACCGCTATGTGTCCGTCCTCACTGCAGCAAAGTCACACGGCGTAACCCATGACGGGCTCGCTAACTGGCTAAGCACCAACGGCGGCATTGAAGAAGTTCGTCGCAATATCGAAAAGAGTGCGGAAGCTCTCAATAAAAAAAAGGAGCTTGAATGCGCTAAAAACGCCTCTCTCGCTGACATTGAACACAATGCAACAAAACCACTTGCCTCCTTCGCATTCCCTAACGCCACCAACGGTCGCGCCGTATTTATTGCGCACCCCAAATCCGACGGCACTGTTGATGTGGTCGCTGCGCTGCTCGACGTCGATGACACCCTTTACAACCAACTACTGACTCGTCTCGCAAAACAAACCATCCAAACCGCCGCGGAACAAAAGCGTGACAACGATGAGCTTTCCGTTTTCGCCGAAAAGCCCGCTAACGAACTACTCGCAGCCTGATTCCGCCATCAATCACACACGGAGCACATTATGAACTGCGCAATCAAATACAAACCCATGAGCCTCGCCCACATCATCTATCCTGACGATGCCACAAAAGCCTTTATCAAAGCAGTTGCCACGGGCGCGCTCACTACACATATTATATTTTATGGACCAAACGGGACGGGAAAAACCACCGTAGCCGATCTACTGCCCTTTGCCATAAGCGGTGATGCAGCGATGGTCGAGTCGAAAGACTATTCTGAACTACTCGATCAAAAAGACCTGAAAACATACCTAAAAACACAATGCCAGCTTGCTCGACTGACGGGTAATAACGGGCGTTACTACCTTGTCCTACACGAGTTCGACAACGCCAATAAAAATCTCGCCAAGCTCTGGATGGCACTCGATGCCTGTGCCGACTATCTCACCCTGTTCATCACCACCAATAACCCAATGCTCATCCATAAAAGTATCCGTTCACGCTGTCGTGAGATTGAGTTTCCCGCCGTCTCTGTCAGCGCCATCCTGCCACGCGCCAGGAAGATATTGGCAAGCGAGAATGCCCGCCTCTCGGAAGATGAACTTGCAAAGCATTTATCCGTTGTCAAGAACGGCGACCTACGCTCCTATTTTCGAAAGCTCGACGATCTCATTTACCTATACGGTGCAAAAGCACCGCCTAAACCTCCTACATTCCAACTGTCCCTGAAATAGGAAAAGGGTTTGCGTGACCTCTTGCGCAAACCCTTTTCCTATTTGTTTTCCATCGATAAATAAGATGGAGAGCTAAAAAATGCGAATAACAGAGATTCTACAACCTTCAAGCACCAGCCCAATACCGACTAACTCCTCACAGAGCTTGGCGAGAATTCAATCCGTCATTAATCAACGAGCGGATGACGACAGGAACGAAAAGCCTACCAAGACCGAGCTCGTAACGGGCCTCATCGCATACTCAAAGCTTAAACGCGACGCAGAGCTAAAGCAGAAGCTCAATATCTTGCGAAAGCTCCGAAATCTCGAGTTCACAAAAAACCTTCCACCAACGCCATAACCCAACCGTCGTATTACGCGACGCTCACGCGCTAACCGTTGTCTTCCTCGCACGTATAGCGCGACTGAACAGCCATAACAACATCACCCACCCACGCTTCATCCCGAGGATCATCGAGCTCCGCAACAATCTCCACTTCGCCATTTGCGTCGAGCCATACAGAAATACACACCTCCTCGCTTGGCCTGTGAATGACCCAGTTCGCCAAATAGTCATGCTCAGGAAACAAAAAGTCCTCGGTCGCTGAAAGCTTGTGAACAAAGACGGCATAGCACCGACTGCGCAGCGCCTCCTCTATGCCCGCTTCTTCCTCGGCTTCGCTAAAGCCGTCAAACATGATCTTGATCTCGTTCGGGAAGTCCCCACATTCGTCATAGATCTGCGCCCATTGCCCTACCACCTCATAGAAGTCCGACACACCCATCTCCCATATCCGTTTTAGATTAAATCCGCTGCCGCCTTCAGCTGCGATGGGCTGCTGAAGAGATACACCGCCGTGGTGCTGATGCTCTGGTGCCCCGCCAGCGTTTTAAGAATATGAATGCTCGTGCCCTTGTCGGCAAGCGTCGTCAAATAGCTACGCCGCCCACTGTGTGAGCTGGCGCCCTCGATACCCGCTTCCTTGTAGAGCTTATAGAAGAACTGCGCCATCGTATTCGCGGTGAAGCCGCGCGTCGGGGCCTTCTGCGTCGGAAAGAGCGGCGCGACGCTGGTGCGAGGGGGACAAACGCGCAGGTAGATAGCGAGTTCCTTGCGAATCCTACTGCCCAGATACACCACCCGCCCCCGCTTGCCCTTGGTCTGCTCGACAGATAGCAGCACTTCTTCCTTCACCCGCCCTGCTCCATCAAACACGTCACAACAGCGCAGCGCGGAGATTTCCATCGCACGCAACCCTGCCCAGTGTGACAGCAGCACCATTGCTCTGTTGCGTTCCGCGTGCGGCCTCGTTGCCACGTAGTCCAGCACACGCCGCACCTCCGCTGCCGTCATCACCCTTGCCTGTCCCATATGCCCTCCTGAATCAATGAATTCAAGTGTATGCATTATGTTTTCTTTGGTTCTATGAGGACAACCGCGCATTGCGCAGGAGCGAGACTATTACTTTCAATGATTTAGCGCAGAATCAAATCTTTTCGTAGTTACCTTTGGTTTTTACTGCACAAACCGCCTACGCATTTAAACGCGTTTTAAGCGGGCAGCGCGCCGCCCAGCTACCCGACTACTCCTACCGAACAAAAAAACGGGCTACAGCGCTTTTTAATGCCTCTGCATGCCAAATGGAAAAACAATAAGACACAAAAAAAAAAGAGAAGGGAGAAAGGAGGAACGCTCTTGCTTCGCACCCATCACATCTCACATCAATCAGCAATAGAGAGAGAAGTTATTACTATAAGACTGCGACTTTAAAAAAGTCACACACCTACTTTCTCATAAATAAATATAACAAAGGAGAAGACATGTCTATCAAAATCACCGCATCCGAAAAGGTTTCAACTGCATTATCTGACGCGTTTCCGAGGTCCAACACAACCCGAGCGCTCAATAAATACATCAGCGTGCTGCAGCAACTACTGACGAAAGCCATTACTCACGGCAGAACACCCGAGCAGCAGAAGCTCGACCTTTATAGCCTGTCTCTTCATACGCTGACACAACGAGGGGGCCAGATCGGCCCCCAGAAGGTTCGTCTTCATAAATGGCTTTCTGAAAACGGCCTTGGCCTCGTCGTGCCAGTTCAGCAAGGAAGCAACCTTACCCGTAAAGTTTCGCAAGTAAAGTTATCAAAAATGGTTCAGATCAAGCACGGACACTTGGCAGAACACGCCATCCCGACCTCCCCGCACGCAGCTTCACTTTGTCCTGAAGCCGATGAAGCAGCCAAGCTCGAATTCATCCATTCCGTTTATCCCGAGCTAAATGCATTTCAGAATCCCCAAGAGTTATTCGAACACTTCGATGCGAGCCGCGTCAATATCAAGTCGCTCTTGGGCTATGTCAAGTGGCTTAAGAATAATGGCAAGCAGATCGATGAGGAGCGCCGAATCAGAGACATCACCCAGGCCACACACATTATCAATGTCGCGTCGGCGCTCGATGGCATATTTCTGCAGAAACGAAAAGAAAGCCCATTTGGCCGCACTTACTACGAAGGCATCAGTGCGCAATCCGTCCGCAAGTCGCTTCGCGAAGCAATGTTCGGTGGCTGCTGGGAGTATGACATCCGTTCGGCCGTCATCTCATGGAAAGTAGGCATTGGCAGCGTATTACTTGCTGGCATCGATCGGCAGCTCAATCATCGCGATATCGTTAAGAACAGCATCTACTTTATAGAAAACAAAGCCTCTGTCGTCGCAGATATCTGCTCGGCAACCTTTACTGAAGAAGACAAGCTTACCGATGAACTGAAAAAGCGCATCGTCAAGCAGGCGATTACAGCGATAAGTTTCGGCGCACGGGAGAGAACTACAGGGTGGCTGAAGAACGGAAGCTGGCACAACCCCGCAATCGTCGACATTATCAAGAACTCACACACCCGACGTCGCTTCCTTGCGTGTGCCCCTATTCGCGGTTTTATTGCTGAGCAAAGAATGCTGGACGAGCTGATCTACACCGAGTGCGCCCAGTATCAACCAGCGCTGCTAAATAACCCCTTGCTGAAGACCGAGAGCGGGCGCACTAGCAAACCACTTGTAATCGCATACCTCTATCAGCATTACGAGACGGCAGCGATGAAAGTCGTGAGAGAGATGGCCGAACAGCACAATCGCAAGGTTGTGGCATCAATCCATGACGCCGTTATTCTGGACCGCAAACTGACCGTCGACTTGAAGTACGAGATTGAGGAGCGCATGCGCGAAGAGACAGGGATTCCGTATTGGCACCTCGCGGGAAAAGAGCTACGCGAATACACGTATGTCTCTGACAGCGGCGACGAGTTCGTACGCGAGCACTTTAAGAGCTTGAGAGAGGAAGAAGCGCATGCGGCAAGACGGGCGTCATCAGACAAGCAGCATAGCCATTTCCTCGGTATTGAGTTGCCTAGGACAGATTTCGGTCGTCCAACGCCCTCATCAACCATAAACTACCAATATGGCATACACGAATGGAGCGTTGAAAATGGCACTACTGAACACCCTAAAGCTTGTTTCCGCCAAGCGGCCGACTGAGCTTTCCCCGCAACAGCAACGACGCGCAAAACTCATCAAGCAACTTACCGAACAGATCGAATGGGCACGCTCGGTCTATGACGGCGCCGCATTCGAGCGTAAAAGCAAGCGAAAGGTGCGCAACGAAGAGACGGGCGAACATATTACCGTTGAAGCGCAGAAGAAGGTAAAGGCATGGTGGTGGGAAGCGAACGGCAAGGTTCAAGTCGCTATCCGCTACGGCAACAAGGTGCTACCGCTGGGTAAGAACACCAACGCGGTTGAACTGGAAAGCACATCTGAGATTGTACCAACGCTCACTACGATCAAGCAGGCTGTCGAAGCTGGCGAACTGGACAGCGCCATCGAAAGCGCTACTGCCAGCATCTCGCGCAAGCCGAAGTGATCACGAGCGTCTCGTTATGCGACGCTCACGCAGCCAATCTGCCAAGCTTCGCGGACTGTGTCAGCGGTCCGGCATTGCCGGCATCGAGGAAGCGCTGTTCCCGCGCGTGGAACGCTACCGTGATGCCGACACGGCGCAGCATGCGGGTTCGCGCGACCGCGCCGAGCGCGTGCCGGCCTCCGGTGCAGAACTGCGCTGAGCGGTCGTTGCACCGTGTCGCCATGATTCGGCGGCCACGTCGCGCTTCATGCGCCTATGGTCGTCGTCGGCGACACACGGGATCGGCGCAGCGACGCTACGACGCGAAACGAGCGCGGGCGCCGCAGCGCCCGCATCCGTTCAGACGACCTCAGGATGTCAGAACTGGTGGCTCACCCCGAAGCCGACCGTGGAGACCGACTTGCCGTTGGCAATGGCGAGATTCTCGCGGAAGTTGAAACGCGTTGTCGCATCGCCGTTGAAGACGCGGCCGTAGCCCGCGTAGAGGTGGGTGCGCTTCGACAGCGAGTGCTCGTAGGCAAGTGTGTAGCCTTTGCCGTCGCCGCCCGCGGCGTCCACGTCCGCCTTCGCGTAGCCGACCGAGATGTGGCCCGACGGCCCGACGTCGACCTGTGCGCCGACGCTCCACAGCTTGTCGGTCTGCGCACTGCCGATGACCGGATCGACCTTCGCGTTCTGCCACGAGCCGAGCACCTTTACCATGCCGAAGCTGTAGCTCGCGCCGATGAAGTGCTCCTGCTGGTCGGCACTCGTACCGCCGATGTTATCAACCCGCTGATACGTATAGCTCGCCTTGATCGGGCCGTTGGCATAATCGAATCCCACGGCGGCCACGCCTTGACGCTTTTCCTGGCCCACCGAGTCACCGTCTTGCTCGCCGAACGCGTACGCCAGCGTGGTCTTGAGTCCGCCGAACTCTGGCAGCATGTAGGCGACGGCATTGTTCTGGCGCGACGGCGCATTCCAGCCGGTGTTGATGGTCGCTCCGACGCCGCCCGCGGCAATGCCGACCCCCAGGCGCTGGTAGGCACTGAAGAAGTGGGCTTTGCCCGGGTCGAAGTAATACGAGCTGTAGTAGCCCGGAGTCTGCAGGCGACCGGCGACCACGGTACCGAACCCGCCCTGCAGACCAACGAAGGAGTAGCGGGTGCTGTTGACACCCGTCGCCTGATCCAGATTGAGCGAGCCGAACTGGAAGTCGAAGATTGCCTTCAGCCCGTTGCCCAGATCCTCCGTGCCCTTGAAGCCAAGGCGCGACCCATTCTCGCCGCCAGCATCGACACCATTGATCCGCTTCCCATCACCCCACGTCGACTTCAAATACACGTCCGCCACGCCATACACGGTGACGTTCGACTGCGCCATCGCGGGCAGCGAGATGAGACTGGCCACCGCCAGTGCGATCAGTTTCTTTTGCATGTGTTTCTCCTCTAGTTGAAGTTGAGAATTCAGCCCTGCTGGATCCCGACTTACCTCTCATGCGAGAAGTTGGAGCAATTCTGCGCATTGGTCATTGGGTCACGCAAGCGTCAACATCAAAAACCCACCATTCCGGGCGATTCTTGTTGCGTGGCTGCAACACGGCTTCTCGTCACTCTTTTGTAACGCCCCCGAGGCTGGGGAGTAAAAGCCTTGTACCGCAAGGGAGTCAGCGCTGATTGAGGCGCTACGGCATGCGTATCTGCATCGTCCGGCGCGCGCGGACGTGTTGCGTCGGCATTGAACCCGCTGTGCCGAATGCGCGCCGCGAAGCGCGAGGCGACACCTTTTCGTTTGGTATGGGTCAGACACATGCTGCGGCTTCAGGGGCAAGCTGTATTGCGTCGCGACCACTTCCGATTTTACGCCTTCCGGCGTACGGTAGCGTTTGGCAGCAAACAGCACGGTCGCCTGCATTTTGCTGGCGCCACTCTCTCAAGGGTCCTGCCCATGCACGAAGACTACGGCACCTCTCCACGCCACCAGCCCCGCCTCGAGCGGCGCCGCGTTCTGGTGCGCGGAACGGTGCAGGGCGTCGGTTTCAGGCCTTTTGTGTACCGGCTTGCGCAGGAGCTCGGCCTCAGCGGCTGGGTGCGCAATGACGGCGCAGGCGTTGAACTGGAAGCGCAAGGCACGGCCGGCAACCTTTCGGCGCTGATCGCGCGTCTGCATGGCGAGGCGCCCCCGCTGGCAGTGATTGAGCGCATGGAGAGCACGCTGTGCGATCTCGACCCGGGCGACCGCGGTTTCACCATCAGCGCCTCGCAGGGCAGCGAAGTGACCACCCATATTGGCCACGACAGCAACGTGTGCACCCAGTGTCTGGACGAACTCTTCGACCCTTCAGACCGGCGCTGGCGCTACCCCTTCATCAACTGCACCCACTGCGGGCCGCGTTACACCATCACCCGCGGGCTGCCCTACGACCGCGTCAGCACCAGCATGGCCACCTTCGCCCTGTGCCCTGAGTGCGCCGACGAGTACGGCAGTGCTGAGCATCGGCGCTTTCACGCCGAGGCCAACGCCTGTCCTGCATGCGGCCCGAAGCTCAGCCTGCTTGAAGCCTACGGCGTGACCGTCGCCAGCCGCGATCCGGTGGCCGACACGCTGCTGCGTCTGCTGTGTGGCGAGATTGTCGCGATCAAGGGACTTGGCGGCTATCACCTGATGTGCGACGCGCGCAATCCGGAGGCCGTGGCCCGCCTGCGCGAGCGCAAATCACGTGACGACAAGCCCTTTGCCATCATGGTGGCCAATCTCGCCTCGGCGCGGCACTGGGCAAAGCTCAATCCGATCGACGAAAACTTGCTCGACGGCCCGGAGCGACCGGTGGTGCTGTGCGAGAAACAGCCTGCAGTCGATGCCGAACTGCGCGGCATCGCGCCGGCGCTGGCCTGGGTTGGCGTCATGCTGCCCTACACGCCACTGCACTACCTGCTGTTTCACGATTTCGCCGGACGCCCCGCGGGCACACGCTGGCTGTCCAATGCGCTCGACCTTGCGCTGGTGTGCACCTCGGCCAACCCGGGCGGTGAGCCGTTGGTGACCGGTGACCGCGAAGCCACCCGCCGCCTGATGGGCATTGCCGACGCCTACCTGATCCACGACCGCGAGATCGTCGTGCGCTGCGACGATTCGGTGGTGCGCAGCCTGCCCGACGCACGCAGCGGCGACGCCGGCGTGCAGTTCATCCGCCGCTCGCGCGGCTTCACGCCGCGCTCGATCAAGCTTGCGAGCAAGGGGGCTGCGGTACTCGCGTTTGGCGGGCTGCTGAAGAACACGCTGTGCATGACGCGCGGCGACGAGGCCTTTCTGTCGCAACACGTCGGCGACCTTGAATCCGTTCATGCATGGCAGGCGCTGGATGAGGTTGCCGCCCATCTGCAGCACATCCTGTCACTGAGCCCCGATGCCGTCGCGCACGACCTCAACCCCGACTTCGCGTCGACACACGCAGCCGAGGCGCTGGCAGAGCATCTCGGCGTGCCCTGTTTTGCCGTGCAGCACCACCACGCGCACATTGCGTCCGTCGCCGCCGAGCACCGCTACAGCGGCCCGGTGATCGGGCTTGCGCTCGACGGCACCGGCATGGGGACGGACGGCAAGGACTGGGGTGGCGAGTTGCTGCAGGTTGACGGCGCCCACTTCAGTCGCCTTGGCCATCTCGCGCCGCTGCTGCAACCCGGCGCCGCAAAAGCCGCGCGCGAGCCGTGGCGAATGGCAGCATCCGTGCTTCACCGTCTGGGCAGGGGCGACGAGATTTCGACGCGCTTTCATCAGGAGAGCGCAGCCTGGCGCATGGGCGATCTGCTTGCGACCGGCGGCAGCTGTCCGGTAACGACCAGCCTCGGGCGCTGGTTTGATGCTGCAGCGGGTTTGCTGGGCGTTTGCGAGCGCATGGGTTACGAGGGCGAGGCGGCAATGCGTCTGGAAAGCCTCGCCACCCGCTTCGGCCCGGTGCTTCCGATGCACGATGGCTGGGTGATCGACGCCGAGGGAACGCTCGACCTCCTGCCCCTGCTATCTCGTCTATGCGAGGAGCACAAGCCGCAGGCGGGCGCATCGCTGTTTCATGTCACCCTCGCTGCCGCACTGGAACACTGGGTGGTGAATGCGGTTGAAAAAACCGGCATCCGTGCCGTGGCGCTGTCCGGTGGCTGCTTTCTGAACCGGCTGCTGTCACGCGATCTCGGCCGCCGGCTTGCCGCGCGTGGCCTGACCGTTCTGGAAGCGCGCCAGGTGCCGCCCAACGACGGCGGACTAGCGCTTGGTCAGGCCCATGTCGCACGCCGGATTCTGGGTTGAATGTGCGCCTGCGACTGATCAGGGAGAGAGGTGGCGATAGCTGCCACCGAAATAGATCAGCGGTTCGCTGGGGGTGCGATCGAAACGCACGACTTCACTGATGAACACGACATGATCGCCACCCGCGTGGCGCGTGGTGTTGCGACATTCGAAGCGGGCGCAGCAGCCATGAAGCAGCGGCGCGCCGCCCATGCCGTGATCGAAGCCTAGGCCGGCAAAGCGATCGCCCATGCGACTGGCGAAGCGCTGCGACACGGCTTCCTGATCGGCTGCAAGCACGTTGATCGCGTAGTATTCGCACTCTTCGAACAGCTTCAGGCTCGGCAGGTTGCTGGACAGGCTCCACACCACCAGTGGCGGATCGAGCGATACCGAATTGAACGAATTGACCGTCAGACCGATGAGTTCGCCAGTCGGCGTGCGCATGGTGACGACGGTGATGCCGGTCGCAAACATGCCGAGGGCGTTGCGGAAATTGCGCGAAAAATCGTCGGCGACAGGATTCTGGGACATTCGGACAGCCTCTGGCATGGCGCCTGCCACACCCGGAAGAATTTGATCAGGCGCCGGATTATCACAGCGTGCGGGGCATCCGTCGAGTGTTGCAGGGCAACGCGCGTGCTGCCCTGCAACACTTCAACACAACAGTAACACCGGAACCAACACCATCATGAGTGATTTTGCCCACCGCCTGATCGAGTGGCAGCGCCAGCACGGCCGCCACGCCCTGCCGTGGCAAGGCGGAAACGACGCCTACCGGATCTGGCTGTCCGAGATCATGCTGCAGCAGACTCAGGTCGGCACCGTCATCCCGTACTACACCCGCTTTCTCGAGCGCTTCCCCGACGTCGCCGCGCTCGCGGCCGCGCCAGTGGAGAATGTGATGGCGCTGTGGAGTGGCCTCGGCTACTACGCCCGCGCGCGCAACCTGCATCGCGCGGCACAACAGGTCGTGCGCGATCATGGCGGCACATTCCCCTGCAGCGCGGCACAGATCGTCACCCTGCCCGGCGTCGGCCGTTCGACCGCTGCGGCGATCGCGGCCTTCTCCAGCGGCGAACGCGGCGCCATCCTCGACGGCAACGTCAAGCGGGTGCTGTGCCGCGTGTTCGGCATTGAGGGCTTCCCAGGCGAGAAAGCGGTCGAGAACCGATTGTGGGCGCTGGCCGAGTCGCTGCTGCCTGAAACAGGTGTCGGTAGCTACATTCAGGCCCAGATGGACCTCGGCGCCACCGTTTGCACCCGCGGCAAGCCGGCCTGCTCACAGTGTCCGCTTGCCGATGAGTGCGTCGCCCGCTTGAGCGGCCGGATCAGCGCACTGCCGACGGCGCGGCCGAGAAAGCCGGTGCCACGGCGCAGCGTGCGCGTCGCGGTGATTGTCGACGATGGCACGGTGCTGCTCGAACGCCGTCCGCCCACTGGCATCTGGGGCGGCCTGCTGAGCCTGCCTGAAGTGCCCGAGCAGGAGGCGGAAGTGGGCAACTGGGTGCGCGAGCGGCTTGGCGTCGACGCCGGTCCCGGCGCGCTGCTGCCGCTACTGACACACACCTTCACGCACTTCGTGCTCGACATCCAGCCATGGCGCTTCGACCTCGTCACCCGCACTGTCCGCGCCGAAGACGGCAGCAGCACACAGTGGCTGCCGCTTGCAGATACCGCCGACGCGGCACTACCGACGCCGGTACGCAACATCCTGAGGCAGATGGCGGAGCCAGACCTGTTCAGTCAGTAGAACTGCGTTCGTCCCGGTGCGTGGCTCACCCTGCGTGGGTGCGCGCCCAGCGCACGATGTCAGCAGCGCCCATGGCGCCCGCCTGGCGGGCGATCTCCTTGCCGTTGCGGAACAAGGCCAGGGTCGGGATGCTGCGGATATTGTATTGCGCGCCGATGGCCTGATTGGCCTCGGTGTCGAGCTTCGCCACACGGAAATTCGGTTCCAGCGTTCGTGCGGCTTCGGCGTAGGCTGGTGCCATCGAACGGCATGGCCCGCACCACGGTGCCCAGAAATCGACCAGCACCGGGATGTCATTGCGCTGGATGTGGCGGGCAAAGCTCGACGCGTTCAGCTCAAGCGCTGCGGCGGCGAACATCGGTTTGTGGCACTGCCCGCAGCTGGGTTGCTCGCTCAACCGGGCCGCCGGCACGCGGTTGACGGCATTGCAGCGGGGACAGACGAGATGCATGGAATCTGACATGGCAGGCGGCTCGGTGACTGGCAATGATTTCAAGGTGGAGCCAGCGCACCCAAACTTCAAGTACCCCACCCCGCCCCGCCCATCCTCCGAATGGAGCGAACCACTCAGTACCGATCAGCACCAGGGTTCAAGTCTTGTCCAGCAAGCCATGCTGCTGCAAAAACTGCTGCATGATCTCCAATCGACTCTGCACATCGTCGAGTTCGAGCAGGCGCTGGCGCGCGAGCGCGGGGATGGGCAGCAGCTCGGCATAGCGCGCGCCCACCCAGGCCGCGTCGTCGAAGTGATGCGGTAGCGGCATGCGCTCGCCTGCTTCCGCCGCCAGCACTTTCAGCAGCGGCAGGATGTCGGCCTGCGCCTCGGGCACCGCCTGTGACGGTGGCTCGACAAGCCACGCTACTTCGCCATTGAGCAGACCATCGCGCTCGACCTCGTGGTCGACGACGCGAAAACGCCGCGCGCCGCGCACCATGATCGACAGCACACCCGGCTCGGTCATGTCCCAGTTTTCGATGCGGGCCTCGGTGCCGACCTCATGCGGCATGGCCGTCTCACCGACCTCGAGCCCGGCAGCAATCAGGCAGATACCAAAACTGCTGCCCTCGCGCATGCAGCGGGTCACCATGTCCATGTAGCGCGCTTCGAAAATCCGCAATGGCAGCAGGCCATCGGGGAAGAGCACCGTATTGAGCGGAAACAGCGGCAGACGCTCACTCATCGGCCTTCCTCCTCTTCCCCCCAGCGCGCCATCAGGGTGTGGGCGACGCCAAGCTGATCGAGCACCCGCGCCACAACGAAATCGACCAGATCCTCCACCGTCCTGGGGTGATGATAGAAGCCCGGATTGGGCGGCAGGATGCACACACCCAGCCTTGCCAGCTTGAGCATGTTCTCAAGATGGATTGCCGAGTACGGCGTCTCGCGCGGCACCAGCACCAGCTTGCGCTGCTCCTTGATGACCACATCGGCCGCGCGCTCGATCAGGCTCTGACTGAGCCCGGCTGCGATCGATGCCAGCGTCGCCATGGTGCACGGGCAGACCACCATGGCATCCGGCGGATTGGAGCCCGAGGCGGGCGGCGCAAACCACTCTTCCCTGCCAAACACCCGCAACTGCCCGGGTGCAGCGCCGAAGCGCGCGGAGAGTTCCGCTTCGACCTCGGCCGCGCGACCGGGCAGATGCCAGTCCATTTCCTGGCGCGCAACGATCTGCGCCACCTGGGAATACAGCAGCCACACCCGGCAGCCCGATTGCAGCAGGCACTCCACCAGACGCAGGCCGTACGGCATGCCGGAGGCGCCGGTGAAGGCGACGGTGATGGTGCGCGGGTTGCTCATCGAATCTGTTTCCTTGTCACTTCAGGTAGTCGCTCAGGATGACCCAGCGTCCGTCGCGGATCTGGGCCAGCCGGCCGTAGCGGTTCCCAAGGTGATCGTCGTGGCTGAAGCGATACTCGGGGCTGCCGAAGAAATCGCGCGTGGTCTTGAGTTGCTCCAGAGCAGAGACGAAGCCTTCGACCGTGAGTTCCCGCCCGGCCGCCTTTGCGCCCTGCACGAAGAGATCGGCAATGCTGTAACCCATCGCACTCCACACGTTCGGATCGACACCAAAGCGCTTGCGATAGCGCTTGATCCAGTCCGCCAGGGCACTGTTGGCACCCTCGGCATAGGGATGCGGCAGCACGCTCACACCGTACAAGCCATCGACGGCCGCGCCGCCGAGTTCATGCGTCTGTGCCGAATAGCCGGATGCGGTCACCAGCATGTCGACCATCCAGCCGGTCTTGCGTGCCTCAGTCATCGCCGCGATGGTCTCGCGCACGACGGTTGCAAGCACCACGAAGTCGCAATCTGCACCGCGCAGGCGGGCGATCTGGCTGGAGAAATCGGTGGCACCGCGCTTGTAACTGGTCTTCTCAACCAGGCTCTGGCCGATGCGCGTCAAACCGCCTTCCACGCCCTTGAGCACCTCAAGGCCGTAGTCGTCGTCCTGATAGAGCAGGCAGGTTCGCTTGTAGCCGCGGCTTTGCACCATGTGACGCGTGGCCGCATCCATGTAGCTCTGGTACGGCGCGAAGATCTGGAACTTGAGCGGATGCAGCGGGCTGTAGGTTGCCTCATGGGGCGAGAACGGGAACAGGTGCGGGCGACCGGCATCGACGATCAGCGGCATGGTGGCCATCACGACCGGCGTACCGAAGTTGGCGAGAAAGGCGAAGGCCTGATCGCGATCGAGCAGCTTGCGCGTCGCCAGCACGGCGCGCTTGGGATCGTAGCCGGTGTCCTCGACCACCATCCGCAGCTTGCGCCCATGCACACCGCCCGCCGCGTTGGCCTCTTCGAGGCGCAGCAGCATGCCGTCGCGCACTGGCGAACCGAGCATTGCGGCAGGGCCGGACAGATCCTGGATGCTGCCAAGAACGATCTCGCGATCACTGACGCCAGGCGTGGCAGCCACTGCAAACGCGGTGGACAAGGCCAGCGCACAACCGAGAACGAAACGGGAAACAGACATGGGCGGACCCTGAACGAAGAAGTCGGACCGCGATTATCCTTCAAGCCGGCGATAACCGCAGCCGTCAGTCTTCAGTGCCCTTGCGCACAGACGCCTGGGCGCCGCCGGAAGCCGATGCCAGACCCTGCGGCCGCAGCAGCACCATTGCCACGATCACCGCGCCAAAGAGCACGGTTTCAAGCCCGGCACTGCGGCTCCATTCGCCCGGCAGCACGTCGCGCAGCAAGGCAATCAGCTGCGGCAGACTGACGATGACGAGCGCCCCCCACAACGCACCGGACAGGTGGCGGGCGCCGCCGATGAAGACCAGCATCAGCAGTTCGAAGGAGAACATCAGCCCGAACTGCTCGGGACTGATGAAGCCGATCCAGTGCGCGTAGAGCGCGCCCGCCAGTCCGGCCAGCGCACCGCCCAGCACGAAGGCGCGCAACTTGGTCGCCGCCACGTCGATGCCGCAGGCCTCGGCCGCCGCAATCTCGTCCTCGCGCACCGCCCGCCACGCACGACCGCTGCGCCCTGCGAGCAGACGCCTGCACGCGAGCCAGGCCAGCATCAGCGCCGCGAGGCTGACCAGCATCTGCGCCAGTGGCGTATCCACCCTCATCCCGCCCCAGGCCAGGGTCGGCACGCTGAGCCCGGCGCCGCCGCGGGTGAGCGAAGTCCAGCGCACCAGCACCTCTTCCACGATGAGCGCAAAAGCCAGCGTGCTCATCGCAAAGTACAGCCCGCCAAGGCGCCACGCCGGAAGGCTTGCCAGCGCGCCGCCCACCGCGCCCAGTGCCACTGCGGCGGGCACCGAGAGCACAGGCGGCACGCCGCGCACGGCGAGCAGGGTTTCCGCGTAGGCACCGAGCGCGACCAGGGCGCCCTGCCCCAGCGTGATCTGCCCCGCCTGGCCGACGATGATCACCAGCCCGAGACCGGCAATCGCATAAGTTGCAACCAGCGTAGCCTGCCCGGCGGCGTAATCGGCACCGAGCACGCCGACCCCGAGCGCAACAATGACGCCGACCAGCAGCAGCGAACGCAGCATGCTCACCGCCGCCTCCGCCATCCCGCGGCCATGCCATCGGGAAAGAGCAGCAGGGCGAGCATCAGCAGCACATAGGGCACGACATCCTTGACGCCCTCAGGGAGCACCAGACCGGCGAGCGACTCGGCCACGCCGAGAAAGACGCCACCCACCAGGGCCCCCGGCAAGCTGGTCAGCCCGCCGAGCACCGCGGCCGGAAAGGCCTTCAGCGCAATCAGCCCCATGTTGAGATGGATGAAGGTAATCGGCGCCAGCAGCAGCCCCGCAACGGCGGCAAGCGCAGCGCCAAGCGCCCAGGCCAGGGTGTGCATCGAGGCGACCGGCACCCCCATCAGCGCTGCGACGCGCGCGTTCTCCGAGCACGCGCGCAATGCCAGTCCGGCCCGGGTGTAGCGAAAGAAGATCGCCAGCACCCCAGCCAGCAGCACGGTGGCGACGATGACCAGCACATGGCTCAGGGACAGCGCGAGCGCGCCGATCTGCAGCACGCTGTCGGCAAACGGAAGGCGGTAGATGTCATGGCTTGCCGCCGGCACCGACGTGACCCCGCCGCGCAGCATCATGCCGAGGCCGAAGGTCAGCAGCACCGCCACCAGATGTGGCTGGCCGATCGCCCGGCGCAGGGCGAAACGCTCCAGCACCGCACCCAGCAGTGCGAGCCCCGCCACGGCAACGACCGCCGCCAGCCATAGCGGCCAGCCGGCACCGGTGTTCAGCGCCACGGCGGCAAACGCCCCCACCATCAGCAGTTCGCCCTGCATGAAGCTCACCGTCTCGGTGGCCTTGTAGATGAGGACGAAGGACAGCGCCACCAGTCCATACACGCAACCGATGGCAATTCCGCTGGTGAGAACCTGGATCAGGGAAAGCATGGGCGCGAAGGATAGACCATCAGGGGCTTCGCTGGGCAAAGGCCGCACCCGGCCGCAGGTAACTGGGCTGCGGCGCTTACCCAAGCCGAGAATATCGCAGGCGTCGGGGTGGGCCCTCGGCGGGCTGTCGAGAGCGCCGTCGGATAAGGTACTGGGGCGGAAACACGGCGGCGCATGTCTGAGGGCGCGCAGCGACCGAGTTTGCGCCGACGCCGCCACAGTGCCTTGTCCGACGGGAAGCCGAAGGTCGCGAACGTCTGCCCGCCGAGGGCCCACCCCGACGCCCCCCAGACCGGGGAGCCAGCTACCTGCCTGCTACCTGCTACCTGCTACAGAGTGCTTCGCTCGGCGGCTTGCTGCAGGCTTCGCGATATTCGGCGGCAAGGCGCTCGACCAGCTCCGCCACCGTCGGAATATCGTGAATATTCGCCACGCCGTGACCCGCACTCCAGACGTCGCGCCAGGCACGCGCCTCGTCCGACAGATCGTGCAGCTTGCCCTTTCCGTGTCCCGCCACCAGTTCGCTGCGCTCAAAACCCGCCTGCTCCAGACTTGGCCACAGGAAATTGGCATTGGTGCCCGAAATCACATCGGTATAGACCACCTCCGACGGCCCGCAATCCACCACCATCTGCTTGTAAGCCTCCTGCGCCAACGCCTCGCGGGTCGCGATGAAACGCGTCCCCATGTAGGCGAAATCAGCACCCAGCACCTCGACCGCACGGATCGAGGCACCGTCCGAAATGCTGCCAGCCGCGATCAGCACGCCGTCCCAGAACTCGCGAATCTCGCGGATCAGGCTAACCACGCTCTGCGTGCCGGCGTGACCGCCTGCCCCGCCGGCCACCGCGATGATGCCGTCGACACCTGCCGCCGCAGCCTTCTTCGCATGGTAGGCATGCACGATGTCGGAAAACACCAGCCCGCCATAGGCATGAACCGCCTTCACCACCTCGCCGGGATGGCCCAGGCTGGTGATCACAAAGGGCACACGGTGACGCACGATGGTCGCCAGATCCTCCTCCAGGCGCTTGTTGGACGCATGCAGGATGAGATTCACCCCGTAGGGTGCACATGGCGCGCCGGGATTGTCCGCACGATGCCCGGCAAGCGCCGCATCGATCTCAGTCAGCCAGGCTTCAAGCTGCGCGGCCGGCCGAGCGTTGAGTGCGGGGAAAGTGCCGGCCACCCCGGCCTTGCAGGTCGCGATCACCAGGTCGGGGCCGGATACCAGGAACATCGGTGCAGCAATCGCGGGCACACTCATGGTGCCGCGGAAGGATGCGGGAAGTGTCATGCTGTCTCCTCATTGTTGTTGCGAGCGGGCAATCAATGCCCTTGCATGAAGCGCACTCTAGCATGTGATGCGCACATTTCGAACGGCCGTTTGAATGCAATCACTCTCCGGTGCCCGGTATCATCGCCAGACAGGAACAGGTGCTATCCTCGACGCCCATGCAAGGCATCGAATCCCTTCTCTACGGCATCGGCATTGCCGGCGTGGCGGTCAACGCGGCCGCCGGCGTGCTCGATGCCGGGCGCAAGCCCTTCGACCTTTTCGGCATGGTCGTGGTGGCGCTGGCCGCCTCCCTGGGTGGCGGCACCTTGCGCGACGTGCTGCTCGACCGCACGGTGTTCTGGATTGCAGATCAGAGCTATCTGATTGCGGCCATCGTCGCCGGTCTCGCGACCTTTCTCGTGGTGCGCGTGGTGCGCCTGCCGCCGCGCCTGTTCCTGCTGCCCGACGCCCTCGGGCTCGCGCTCTTTACCGTTTCAGGCACTCAGGCCGCCATCGCGATGGGGGCACCGTGGCTGGTCGCGAGCCTGATGGGCGTGATCACTGGCGTTTTCGGGGGCATCGTGCGCGACGTGCTGTGCAACGAAGTCCCTCTGGTATTTACCGCCGAACTGTATGCCACCGCATCGTGGGTCGGCGCCCTGCTGCTGCTCGCCCTGCTCGAAGCCGGCGTCAGCCCCGGGTGGGCTGCTCTGGCCGGCGCGACGCTGGTGCTGGTGATTCGTCTGGGTGCCATCCGCTTCAAATGGCGGTTACCAGTGTTCATTGCGAGAAGTTGAATCGCAGCGTGAAATTCGCCGCGCATCAGTAGATACCCTTCTGGCGTGCGCACGATGATCCTATTATCGTACGGGCCCAAGCCGGCTCACCGGTACATCAAGTAACAGAGCCCGGCTACGAACGGCTCGACCTGACAGGAGTTCATCCATGAGCATGATGAAGGAATTCAAGGAATTCGCCATGCGCGGCAACGTCATCGATCTCGCCGTTGGCGTGATCATTGGCGGCGCCTTCGGCAAGATCGTCGATTCGCTGGTCAAGGACATCGTGATGCCGGTCGTTGGCCGCATCGTCGGCGGCGTCGATTTCCGCCAGTTGTACATCAACCTTGGCAGTGATGTTTTCGAGACCCTGGAAGCGGCCGAAAAGGCGGGGGCCCCGCTGATCAAGTACGGTAACTTCATCAACACCGCAATCGACTTCCTGATCATCGCCTTCGCCATCTTCATGGCGATCAAGGCCATCAACAAGCTCAAGCGTGCAGAGCCGCCGGCGCCGCCCGCCGAGCCCGCACCCGAGCCGGAAGACATCAAGCTGCTGCGCGAGATCCGCGACTCGCTCAAGCAACGCAGCTGATCGCTGCAACATGAAAGAAGCCCTTTGTGGCGCCATGCAGGACGGCGCCACAAAGGGCTTCTTGCGTTCAGTTCAGTCGTTCAGCCGTAGGCACCGACGAACGGGTTGCTTTCGCGCTCTTCGCCAAAGGTCGAGGTTGGCCCGTGCCCCGGAACGAAAGTGATGTCGTCACCGAGCGGGAAGAGCTTGTTGCGGATGGAGCTGACCAGCGTCTGATGGTCGCCGCGCGGAAAGTCGGTGCGCCCGATCGAACCCGCGAACAGCACATCGCCGACCAGCGCGAGTTTTGATTCCGGATGCACGAACACCACGTGGCCCGGCGTGTGGCCCGGCGTGTGGATCACCTGCAGCGTCTGCTCCCCCACGGTCACGGTGTCGCCATCGTGCAGCCAGCGATCAGGCGTGAAGGTTTCAACATCGGGAAAGCCGAACATCTTGCTCTGCTGAGCCATGCCGTCGATCCAGAAGCGGTCTTCCTCCTGCGGCCCTTCGATGGGCACGCCCAGTTCGCGCGCCAGTTTTGCCGTACCGCCGGCATGATCGATATGCCCGTGCGTGATCAGTATCTTCTCGATGGTGACGCCAAGTGCGTCGGCTGCGGCATGAATGCGGTCGAGATCGCCACCGGGGTCGACCACCGCTGCCTTGCGCGTCTTGTCGCACCAGATAATGCTGCAGTTCTGCTCGAAGGGCGTTACGGGAACAATGCGGACGTCGATCATGTGGGCTGGAACATCAGTAGGAAACCGGGGCCCAATGATAACCCGTCCACTCCGCAGGGGCCGCCATGACGGGCGCGGCCCTGAGCAGAATGCGTGCTTATTGACCGGCGTTGGGGAAGAACAGCTGCTCACCCCCGATCTTGTAGGCTGCAATCTCGGCCTGACCCGCCGGCGACACCACCCAGTCCACGAACTGCTGTGCTTCGGCAGCCTTCACGTGCGGATGCTTGGCCGGGTTGATCACCATCACCCCGTACTGGTTAAACAGGCGAGTGTCGCCTTCGACCAGCACCTTGAGATCGGCGCGGTTCTTGAAATTGAGCCAGGTGCCACGGTCGGCCAGCACATAAGCGCCGGACGACGCCGCCATGTTAAGCGCCGGGCCCATGCCACAGCCACACTCCTTGTAGCCTGTGCCCTTGTTCGAATCGCTGTCGGCGTCCTTCCAGTAGCGCAGTTCGGCCGCGTGGGTACCGCTCTTGTCACCGCGCGACACAAAGCTGCCGTTGGCGGCAGCCAGCTTCTTCAGCGCGGCGACGATATCCTTGCCGCGCACGCCCGCCGGATCAGCCTCCGGCCCGATCAGCACGAAGTCGTTGTACATCACCGGATAACGCTTTACGCCATAGCCTTCGGCAACGAATTTTTCCTCAGCAATCTGGTTATGCACGAACAACACGTCGGCATCGCCACGGCGCCCGGTATCGAGCGCCTGACCCGTGCCCTGGGCGACAACCTTGACCTCGATACCGCTGGCCTTGGTGAAGGCCGGCAGCAGGTGGGAGAAAAGGCCGGACTGCTCGGTCGAGGTCGTGGAGGCCATCACGATCGACTCCGCCGAAGCGGTCGAGAATACGGACAGCAGCGCAACCAGGACACATGCCTTGCGGGTAGCGCGAAAGTTCTCGACTGATACGTTCATACGAACTCCTCTGAGTGGGTGTTGGATCACCGGAACCGGCGACTCTTCGAGATTTCGGGTAACGTAAGCGCCCGCATGACTTCGATCAATATGAAGCGCTGTGCATAGGATCAACTTTCACTACACCCTCGGCGATGACGCCAGCCCCGCCCGCGTCCACAATCCGCTGATCGACCTCTTGCAGGCCGTGGCCGAAAGCGGCTCGATCTCGGGCGCGGCCAAACGTCTTGGCCTGTCGTACCGGCATGTCTGGGGCGAGCTCCGACGCTGGGAGGAGAGCCTCGGACACAGCATGATCGTGTGGGAGAAGGGCCAGCCCGCGCGCCTGACCGAATTCGGCACCAAGCTGATGTGGGCCGAGCGCCAGGCTCAGGCCAGGCTGTTGCCGCAGATCGAGGCTCTGCGCGCCGATCTCGAGCGCGTCTATGCCGTGGCCTTTGACGACAGCGTCCACGTGCTGACGATGTATGCCAGCCATGACGAGGCACTTGCCGCACTGCAGGAGCAGGCACGCCAGCCCACGCACCGACTGCACCTCGACATCCGCTTCAGCGGCAGTGTGGATGCCATCCGCGCCCTCAATGAGGGGCGCTGCCTGATGGCCGGCTTCCACACGCTGGAAGGCGCCGACACCGACAGCCTGACACGCCGCACCTACAAGCCCCTGCTGCGCCCGGGCCTGCACAAGATCATCGGTTTTGCGCGGCGGACCCAGGGCCTGATCGTCGCCCGCGGCAATCCACTGAATCTGCACTCGCTGGCCGACGTGCGCCAACGCCGGGCCCGCTTTGCCAACCGTGCGCTAGGCACCGGCACCCGCGTGCTGCTGGACGAGCTTCTGGTACAGGCGGGTATCCCCGCGCAGGACATCAACGGCTACGACCATACCGAGCACTCCCATGCTGCGGTGGCCCAGGCCGTTGCCTCCGGCCAGGCCGACGTCGGCCTCGGCATCAAGGCCACGGCGCGTGGGCGCGGGCTGGACTTCGTGCCGCTGGCCAACGAACGCTACCACCTTGCCTGCCTCAAATCGGCACTCGATACACCGGCGGTCGCCGCACTGCTCGATCTGCTCAAGGGCAATGCATGGCAGGCCGGTCTTGGCAGGCTGGCCGGCTACCAGCCGGCACAGTCAGGTGAGGTGTTGTCGATGCGCCAGGTGCTGCCATGGTGGTCCTACCGCAGCCCGAGGCCCTCCGCCCCGGACTGAGAACGCACCCTGCGCGCTAGCGACTGGACGCTGCCAGAAAGGCGCCGGCACCGACAAAGAGCCCGCCGAACACACGGTTCTGGATCCTGAGCGCGTTCGGGTTGCGCAGCAAGGGACGAAAGCGGGTCGCCAGCAGCGCATAACAGGACATCACCACCGTATCGACCACGACCATGGTGGTGGCGATGACCAGAATCTGCGGCCACTGCGGTGCGGTGGCCACCATGAACTGCGGCACCAGCGCCGCCATGAAGACAATGGCCTTGGGATTGGTCAGGTTCACCAGCATGCCTTGCATGAACAGACCGCCACGGGGCCGGCCGGCTGCACTGCCGGCCTCATCGAGCGCCTCCACCCTGGCGCGCCACTTGGCGACACCAAGCCACACCAGGTACACCGCCCCCAGCACCTTGACGACCAGAAACGCCGTGGCCGATGTCGCCAGCAGGGCGCCGAGGCCAAGCGTCACCACTGCAAGCTGAAGCAGCAATGCCGCCTGCAGTCCGGCGATGGACCTTAGCGCGGCGCCATAACCGTGACGCAGGCCGGTCGCCATGGACAACACCGCCCCCGGCCCGGGCGACACCGAGATCACGAGATTTGCCACCAGGAAGGGCAGCCACAGATTCCAGCTCATACTGTCACACTCCGCTCAGGCAAACAGCGAATAAAGCATCTTGGCGCACAGCAGCATCAGCACGCCGGCGAAGATCTTCTTGAGCGTCGCCACCGGCAAGCGGTGCGCAAATGAAGCGCCGACCGGCGCCATGAAGATGCTGACGATACCCACCAGCACCAGCGCCGGCAGGTAGATATAGCCGAAAGACAGCGACGGCGTACCGGCAACCGACCAGCCATTGACCAGGTAACCCACCGTTCCGGCCACGGCGATCGGAAGACCGATCGCGGCCGAGGTGCCGATGGCGTGCTGAACCTTGACGTTGCACCAGGTCATGAAGGGCACCGACAGCGATCCGCCGCCGATCGCCACCAGCGCCGACACGCCGCCAATGCCCATGCCGACCGCGGTCATCCCTGCGGTACCGGGCAGATTGCGCGAGGGCTTGGGCTTGACGTTGAGCAGCATCTGGATGGACACGTAGGCCATGAAGCAGACGAAGAAGATCGCCAGCGGCACTGTATCCACCCGCGACGCGATGAAGGTACCGCCAAAGGTCCCCAGCAGGATGCCAGGGGTGATACTGCGAACGATATTCCAGTGCACTGCCCCACGCGCATGATGGGCCCGCAGGCTGGACACCGAGGTCAGCACGATGGTCGCCATCGACGTACCCAGCGCCATGTGCAGAACCTGCTCATGCGGGAAGCCCTGGGCGACGAAGAAGGTCGTCAGCATCGGCACCATGATGCCGCCGCCGCCCACGCCGAGCAGACCGGCAAAAAAACCGACAATCGCACCCAGGCCCAGGTAGGCCACCAACCACAGATCGAATTCCATTGCGCCAGACGCCCTCGCTGCGCGCGACGACGTCCGTCGCGACAAGGCCCGAATGGTGGCCAGTTAGGCGCCGGGACGCAAGAGCCACACACGCCGGTCGCAAACACGCGGGGATCGGCGAGCGCGCCGCATGCACACCGGACGACCCCGCTTCGCGCTAGAGTTCGCACATGGATCTGCCCCCGCCAACCGCCCTTGCCGCACCACTGCGCTGGAAGGACTATCTCTATGCCGCGATCACGGTCGGCGCGGTTGCCGGTATCGGCGCCCCCTTGCTCGGCGCATTCGACCTGGCCAACATCGCCATGCTGTTTCCGCTGGCGGTGATGTTTTCCGCGGTTCGCTTCGGCCGCGGCCCGGCGGTGCTCGCCGCCTTTCTCTCGGTGGCCTTGTTCGATTTCTTCTTCGTTCACCCGCACTTCACCCTGGCGGTGAGCGACTTGCAGTACCTGCTGACCTTCGCCGTGCTGCTGGCTGTCGCCTTGACCACCGCCGCCCTGGCCACCCGCCTCGGCCGCGAGCGCGATGATGCCGAGGCGCGGGAGCGCGAATCCCGACAGCTCTACGAGATCGCCCAGGCCCTGTCCGCTGCGGTCAATGCCGAACAGATCGGGGCCCTGCGCGCGCGCAGCATGGCCGCACTGGGCCCCGACACACCGGCCTCGCTGCGGGAGACCTACGCCACGCTCTTTTCCACCGCGATCGAGCGCGAGCACTACCTCGCCGAGGCCGAGCGCAACCGGATCGAGATCGAGGCTGAGCGCATGCGCAGCGCACTGCTGGCGACGCTGTCGCACGACCTGCGTACGCCGCTGACCGCGCTCGCCGGGCTGGCCGAAGCCCTGCCGCTGGCCGGGCCGCCGCTGCCCCCGGCACAGGCCGAGCTCGCGGACGCGATCCGCGCCGAAGCGCTGCGCACCCATGCGCTCGCCCGCGACCTGCTCGACCTCGCCCGACTGCAGTCGGGTGCGGTCACCCTGCGCCGCGAGTGGCTGCCGCTGGAGGAAGTGGTCGGTGCGGCGATGCAGGCCCGCAGCAGCCTGCTGAACACGCACAGGATCGCCATCGACCTGCCCGACACCCTGCCGCTGATCAATGTTGATCCGGTCCTGATGGAGCGGGTGCTGTGCAATCTGCTGGAGAACGCCGCCCACCACACGCCGCCGGCCGGCCGGATCGACATCGCGGCCAGCGCCGATGCCGGCATGCTGAGCCTCAGCGTAAGCGACGACGGGCCCGGACTGCCGGCGGCGGGAAGCCCGCCTTCAGGCACCGGCCTTGGCCTCGCCATCGTGCGCGCGATCGTCGGCGCCCATGGCGGCAGGGTCGAGCTCGACAGCCCGCCCGGCGGTGGCGCACGCGTCACCCTGCGCCTGCCCCTTTCCACCCCACCTCAGCCCCCGGTCAGCGAAGCGTGAAAGACGCCCTCACCCACCCGCCTGCCGTCGTGATCGTGGACGACGAGCCCGGCATTCGCCGCTTTGTACGCACCGCGCTGGAGTCGGCCGGCTGTGTGGTCAGCGAAGCCGGCACCGCGGCGCGTGCGCGCATCGAACTGAACTCGCGCAAACCCGATCTGCTCATCCTCGACCTCGGCCTGCCGGACGAGGACGGGCTTGCGGTGCTCGCCGCGTTACGGGCGTGGTCGGGCATGCCGGTGCTGGTGCTGTCCGCGCGCAGTGACGAACACGACAAGGTTGCCGCACTCGACGCAGGTGCGGACGACTACCTCACCAAGCCATTCGGCATCGCCGAGCTGCTGGCCAGGGTCAGGGCCCTGCTCCGACGGTCGCTGCGCCCGTCAGAGGGCTTGTCGACCGTGAGCTTCGGCGAGATCGAGGTCGACCTCGCCCAGCGCAGCGTCACCCGCAATGGCGAGCCGGTGCGCCTGACACCGATCGAGTTCAAGCTCCTCGGCCACCTGATCGCCAACGCAGGCCGCGTCCTCACCCACCGTCAGCTGCTGGCCGCCGTATGGGGGCCGAACCATGTCGAACACAACCACTACCTGCGGGTGTACATGGGCGGGTTGCGGCGCAAGCTGGAGCCGAACCCCGGCTTCCCCGCCCACATCCTGACCGAGTCCGGCGTCGGTTATCGCCTGGTACTTTAGGCAGCCGGGCGTTCAGCGGCGCCAGAAGGTCGGCGTCATCACCACCAGCAGGGTGAAGATCTCCAGCCGTCCGAGGATCATGGAGAAACTCAGAATCCAGGTCTGCAGGTCGCTCAGCCCCTGGTAGTTGGACGCCGGCCCCACCGCCCCCAGTCCGGGGCCTGCATTGTTGAGACAGGCGACCACGCCCGAAAACGCGGTGATGAGGTCGAGGCCGGTTGCGGCAAGCACCAGCGTGAGGCTGACGATGGTCACCATGTACATGAAGCTGAAGGCCAGCACCGCGTGGAGAACCCCTTCCGAGATCGCCTGGCGCCCGAGCCTGAGCGGCAGCACCGCGCTTGGGTGCAGCGAACGCACGATCTCTCGATAGGACTGTTTGTACAGGATGATCGCCCGCATCATCTTGATGCCGCCTCCGGTCGAGCCCGAACAGGCGGCGAAGCTGCACAGAAAAAGGACGCAGATCTGCGCAAACATCGGCCACAAGGTGTAGTCATAGGTGGCCAGCCCGAGCGAAGTGGCCAGCGAAATCGCATGAAAGGCGACATAGCGGAGGGTGGTGGGCATGTCCGCATAGACATGGAACTGCATCAGATAGAGCGTCAGGGCGGCAATCATGACGACGAGTGTGCCGAAGAACCACGGCACCTCGGGGTCCTGAAGATAGGCTCCGGGACTGCGCCGCACCAGCGCAAGGTAGTGGGTGGCGAAGTTCACCCCGGACAGCAGCGCAAAGCCCATGGTGACCAGTTCGATGGGCAGGCTGTCGAAGCCCCCGAGACTGGCATCACGATCGGAGAAGCCCCCCAGGCCCATGATCGAAAATGCATGGATCACAGCCTCCCACGGCTTCATGCCGGCCCACCACAGGGATAGACCGCAGGCCAGGGTGAGCAGCGCATACACCGTCCACAACCCCTTTGCCGTTTCGGCAATACGCGGCGTCAGCCCCGATTCCTTCATCGGTCCCGGCGTTTCCGCCTTGAACACCTGCCGCCCGCCGATGCCCAGCAGCGGCAGCACCGCCACCATCAGGACGATCACCCCCATGCCGCCGACCCAGTGCATGAAGGTGCGCCACAGGTTGATCGAGACCGGCAGGTATTCGAGCCCGGTCAGCACGGTCGCACCGGTCGTGGTCAGGCCGGAGGCGGCCTCGAAATAGGCATCGGTGAAGGACAGCGACGGCATGTAGAGCATCAGCGGCATGGCGCCGAACACCGGCACCACGATCCAGGTCGCCGCAACCAGCAGAAAGCCGTCATGTACCCGCAGATCGCGGCGCCGCGCGCGGGTCGTGAGCCAGGCAAGCAGACCGCAGGCGACGGTCACCAGCAAGGCTTCGTCGTACGCCGTTACCGCGCCGTCATCCAGAAAATACGAGACCGCAAGCGGAAACGCCATGACCAGCCCGAACAGCATCAGGACAAGGCCAAGCGCACCGATCACCGGAAAGTAGCTGCGCATCTGATCAGTCCGGCGCGCGCTTGCACCCGCCAGATCACCCGGAAAAGGATGCGAATGCTAGGGAGAAAGGCGTAAAGATGGTGTAAAGATTCCGCACCGCAGCACCCGCGCCGGACGCGGGACGGGCGGGCTCCGCGCCGCACCTGTATTCGGGCAAACACGGATAGCCGCACGTACGCATTAGAGGGCACAGTTGGTCATTGATCTCGACCCGGCGGCCAGAACGGGCGACTTCGATGCATCCTTTGACATACAACAATCAAGGTAGGAGACATTCGATGAGACTGATTCGCACCCTCGGCCTGGCGGCCGGCATGATGCTTGGCGCCTCTGTCGGCGCACAATCTGCGCACGCCCAGCAATTCATCAATGTGCTGACCGGCGGCACCAGTGGCGTGTACTACCCGCTCGGCGTCGCCCTGTCCCAGCTCTACGGCAATGCCTTGCCGAATGCAAAGGTCAGCGTGCAGTCCACCAAGGCCAGCGCGGAAAACCTCAACCTGCTCCAGGCCGGGCGCGGCGAGATTGCCTTCGCCCTCGGCGACGCGGTTTCCGATGCATGGAACGGCGTCGAGGAGGCAGGCTTCAAGACCAAGCTCAGCAAGCTGCGCGGCGTGGCAGCGATTTACCCCAACTACATCCAGATCGTCGCCGCCAGCGACTCCGGCATCAAGACCCTGGCCGACCTGAAGGGCAAGCGGGTCTCGGTCGGCGCCGCACGCTCGGGCACCGAACTGAACGCACGTGCAATCTTCAAGGGCGCGGGCATGACGTACGACGACCTCGGCAAGGTGGAGTACCTTCCGTTCGGCGAATCGGTCGAGCTGATCAAGAACCGCCAGCTCGATGCCACGCTGCAATCAGCCGGTCTTGGCGTCGCCTCACTGCGCGACCTCGCCAATGCGCTGCAGATCACGGTGGTCCCGGTATCGACCGACGTTGTTGCCAAGATCGGCGATGCAGCCTATCAGGCCAGCGTCATTCCGGCTAACACCTACCAGGGACAGACCGCTGACGTACCGACCGTGCGCATCCGCAACATTCTGGTCACCCATTCGGGCGTATCCGACGATGCCGTGTATGCGATGACGAAGACCATGTTCGAAAACCTCGACCAGCTCGTCAACGCGCACGCCGCCGCAAAGGGCATCACCAAGGAAGACGCTGCCGCCGTGCCGCTGCCGCTGCACCCGGGTGCCGAGCGTTATTACCGCGAAGTCGGCCTGCTGAAGTAATCGTCTTCGGGCTGAACCCAGCCCCGACCCTGCAGTCTGCCCGCCCAGGCGGTGCAGACTGTATCCGTCTGACCGGAGTTTCACATGTCCGAAAACAGCTCGCTCACACCCTTTGGCTGGGAGCGCGAAAAGGGCCTCCAGGCACGTGCGCTGTTCCTGATCGCAGTAGCCTTTTCGGCCTATCAGATCGTCATCGCGGCCTATCACCCACTGTCGTCCCAGGTCGTACGGGCGATTCACGTCGGCTTTCTGCTGCTGATGACCTTCGCCTCGTTTCCGGTGTGGCTGCCCCGCAGGCGCAGCGTACCGTCACTGGCGTGGCTGATCGGCGCAACCGGATTCGTGCTGGCGTTCTACCACTGGATTTACGAGGGCGACCTGATCCAGCGTGCGGGAGACCCGACGCAGACCGATCTCGTGGTCGGCACCATCACCCTGATCATGGTGTTCGAAGGCGCGCGGCGCATGATGGGTGCAGCACTTCCGCTCATCTGCGCGACCTTCCTGGCCTACGCCGCCTTCGGCCAGTACCTGCCCGGCGACCTCGCACACAGGGGCTATGATTTCTCGCAACTGATCGAACACCTCACCTTCGGTACCGAAGGCATCTACGGCGTCCCGACCTACGTCAGCTCGACCTACATCTTCCTGTTCATCCTGTTCGGCGCCTTTCTCGAACAGGCCGGCATGATCCAGCTCTTCACCAACTTTGCGCTGGGCACCGTCGGTCACACCCGCGGCGGACCGGCCAAGGTGTCGGTGATTTCCTCCGGACTGATGGGCACGATCAACGGCTCCGGCGTGGCCAACGTCGTCACCACCGGACAATTCACCATTCCGTTGATGAAGCGCTTCGGCTACCGCCCGGAGTTTGCCGGCGGCGTGGAGGCCACCTCCAGCATGGGGGGGCAGATCATGCCGCCAGTAATGGGCGCGGTGGCCTTCATCATGGCAGAGACCATTGGCGTGGCCTATGTCGAGATTGTCACGGCAGCCATCATTCCCGCGGTGCTCTATTTCGTCACCGCCTTCTGGATGGTGCACCTGGAAGCCGGTCGCGCCGGCCTGCACGGGCTCGCGAAGAGCGAGTGCCCGAACGCATGGGAGGCCATCCGGCGTGGCTGGTATCTGCTGCTGCCGCTGGGCATTCTGGTGTGGCTGCTGTTCTCCGGCTACACCCCGCTGTTCTCCGGCACCGTCGGGCTGGCGCTCACCGCCGTACTGATCTTCGGTGCCGCGATCGCGCTCCGGCTCAAGGGCAACGCCCTGCGGGTGGCATTCTGGATCGCGCTCGGCATCGCCTGCTCCGGCTTTCTGAAGTGGGGCATCGACGCCTTTTTCGTCCTGATCGCGCTGCTGGTGCTTGTCTGCGCCTTTATCCATGGCGGACGCGAGACCTTGCGACTGGCGGTGAATGCGCTGGCCGACGGCGCGCGTCATGCGCTGCCGGTGGGCGTGGCCTGTGCCCTGGTGGGCGTGATCATCGGCGTACTGACCCTGACCGGCGCCGCAACCTCGTTTGCCAACATGATCATCACCCTCGGCGAAAACAACATGCTGTTGTCGCTGGTACTGACCATGCTGGTGTGCCTGCTGCTGGGCATGGGCATCCCGACCATCCCCAACTACATCATCACCTCGTCGCTGGCCGCACCGGCCCTGCTCGAGCTCGGCGTACCGCTGATCGTCAGCCACATGTTCGTGTTCTACTTCGGCATTCTCGCGGACCTGACGCCGCCGGTCGCACTGGCCGCATTCGCAGCGGCGCCGATCGCGGGCGTGTCCGGCATGAAGATCGGTGTGCAGGCGGTGCGAATCGCGATGGCCGGCTTCATCATTCCCTACATGGCGGTCTACGCGCCCGAACTGATGCTGCAGGGCGACCCGACCGTGCTGGCAGTGGTTTGGATCGTCTTCAAGGCAGTGCTCGCCATCGGCCTGTGGGGCGTCGCCTCGGTGGGCTATCTGTGGCAACCGGTGAGCTGGCCGGAAAGAGTCGGTGCGCTGCTGGCTGCAATCTGTCTGGTCGCCGCGCTGCCGATCACCGACGAGATCGGCATTGGCGCTGCTGCGCTGCTGCTCGGACTGCAGATCTGGCGTCGGCGCCAGCTGGCGCACTGATGGCCGGCAGTGGATGACTGACGAAAGTCATAATCTGCAGACAAAAAAAGCGCAGCTTACGCTGCGCTTTTCTGTTTGGCCCCCCGCCTGTGCCGTTTCCGCCGGGCATCCTGAACCTAGGGTTCAGGGAGGTCACTTTCCTTCCGCTTCAGGCTCACCCGGCAAGGGGCGTGCACACCAGCGGCATCTATGGTCAGCAACCGAGTCTCTCGACTATTGGTTCAAGGAATCTACGACTTCAACGAACACGGCAGGGGATTGATTTTGCACGCTTTTTCAAAGCTCAAAAGAGCTTGTCCTGCTGGGCCAGTACCCCGTCAAGGCGTGCTTGCATGAGTCCGATTCTACGCTTCGCGGCCGGCATGTCAAACCCGTTTCCACGCTGATGCTGAATGAACTCGTGGGCGATGTTGAGCGCGGTCATCACGGCCAGTTTTTCACCCGATGCACTGGTCTTGCCGACCAGCTCCTTCAGCTTGCCATCGACATAGGCGACCGCTTCAACCAGACCGTCCCTGGTCTCAGCCGTACAGGCCACGCGGTATTCCTTGCCCAGCAAGGTGATGTCCAGGGATTCCATACGGTATTCCTCAGGCTTCCGGCAGCTTTGCCAGCAGGGCTTCGAGTTTCTCGGTCGCCAGCTGTACCTTTGCCGCCAATTGATGGTTCTCGGCTTCCAGCTTGCCCACACGCGTGCGCAACTCGCGGTTCTCGCCCTTGAGTCCGCTGTACTGGCTGATGAGTTGCTCGAGTTGGGTCTCGAGCCGGGTGAGTTCTGCGTCCATGGCTTGGATGGTAGCGGGGGGAGAATGACGCGGTCAATAAGCCGGGCGAACCCGGTGCGATGAGCCCCCGAAGGGGCCCGGTTCAACGATTGCTCAACGCTGCACCTGCGTCACGTCACGCACCGCGCCGGTGTCGGCCGAGGTGGTGAGCGCCGCATAGGCCTGAAGGGCCGCGGAGACGTAGCGCTCGCGGCTGACCGGCTTCCATGCCGCACTGCCCTTCGCCTCCATGGCGGCACGGCGGGCGGCGAGTTCTTCGTCGCTGATCGCCAGCCGGATGCTGCGATTCGGGATGTCGATCTCGATCACGTCACCGTCCTCGACCAGCGCAATCGCGCCGCCGCATGCTGCTTCGGGCGACGCGTGGCCAATCGACAGACCCGAGGTGCCGCCGGAGAAGCGACCGTCGGTGAGCAATGCACATTCCTTTCCGAGCCCGCGGCTCTTCAGGTAGGAGGTCGGATACAGCATTTCCTGCATGCCCGGACCGCCCTTGGGACCCTCGTAGCGGATGATGACCACATCGCCGGCCTGCACCACTTCGCCAAGGATGGCCTCCACCGAGGCTTCCTGGCTCTCGAACACGCGGGCGCGACCCGAGAACTTCCAGATGGACTCGTCCACCCCGGCGGTCTTCACGATGCAGCCCTTCTCGGCAATGTTGCCGTAGAGCACGGCCAGTCCGCCGTCCTGACTGAAAGCATTGGCCTTGCTGCGGATCACGCCCTTGACGCGGTCCATGTCGAGCTCGTTCCAGCGCCGGTTCTGGCTGAAGGCGACCTGGGTCGGCACACCGCCAGGCGCTGCGAGGAAGAAGTCGAACACCGCCTTGTCGTGAGCCTGCATGATGTCCCAGCGCGCCAGGGCATCGCCCAGCGTCTTGCTGTGCACAGTGGGTACGTCGCGATGCAGCAGGCCGGCACGATCGAGTTCGCCGAGAATGCTCATGATGCCGCCAGCGCGGTGCACATCCTCGATATGCACGTCCGGCACCGCGGGTGCCACCTTGCACAGGCAGGGCACGCGGCGCGAGATGCGGTCGATGTCCTTCATGGTGAAATCGATACCGGCTTCCTTGGCCGCAGCCAGCAGGTGGAGCACGGTATTGGTCGACCCGCCCATGGAGACATCAAGGGTGATCGCGTTCTCGAACGCCTCAAAGCTGGCGATCGAGCGCGGCAGTGCAGTGACGTCGTCCTGCTCGTAATAGCGGCGGGCCAGATCGACGATGCGATGACCGGCATCCTTGAACAGCTTTTCGCGGTCGGCGTGGGTTGCCAGCGTGGTGCCGTTGCCCGGCAGCGACAGGCCCAGCGCTTCGGTCAGGCAGTTCATCGAGTTGGCGGTGAACATGCCGGAGCACGAACCGCAGGTCGGACATGCCGAGCGCTCGATGGCATCGACTTCTTCGTCGGAGCAGTTCTTGTCGGCCGCCTTCACCATCGCGTCGACCAGATCGAGCGAGATGACCTTTGCCTCCCACTTCACCTTGCCGGCTTCCATCGGGCCACCAGAGACGAAGATGGCCGGGATGTTCAGACGCAAGGCAGCCATCAGCATGCCCGGGGTGATCTTGTCGCAGTTCGAGATGCACACCAGCGCGTCTGCGGTGTGAGCGTTGCACATGTACTCGACGCTGTCGGCGATCAGGTCGCGCGAAGGCAGCGAATAGAGCATGCCGCCATGACCCATGGCGATGCCGTCATCGACCGCGATGGTATTGAATTCCTTGGCTACGCCGCCGGCCTTCTCGATCTCCCGTGCGACCAGCTGCCCCATGTCCTTCAGGTGCACATGCCCCGGCACAAACTGGGTGAAACTGTTGGCGATGGCGATGATCGGCTTTTCAAAGTCACCGTCCTTCATGCCGGTCGCGCGCCAGAGCGCGCGGGCGCCCGCCATGTTGCGGCCGGCGGTGGAGGTACGGGAACGATACTGGGGCATGACGGCGCTCCGGAAATTCTGCAGGAAAGCCGATGATTCTAACCCCGCAACGGGCACTCCGGAACATTGCGATTGCCTGTTCGCCAGCATCACTGCACAAACGCCCGCCGGACGGCGGCAGAAAAGCGTCATCGCACCGTAACCGCGACGTCACCGTGTCGCAACGCAGAGTTTCGAGAATGGCCACACCCCAAATCGGAAAGGGACGCACGCCATGCTCCAGACCCGCCAGCAAGTCGCAAACCGCCCCGGCCGCAATTTCCACGTCGGACTCGCCACCTGCGACACCGAGATTCTCGAAGCACAGAAGCTTCGCTACCGCGTATTCGCCGAAGAGATGGGCGCCCGCCTTTCCACCCGCACGCCGGGTGTTGACCGCGACATCTACGACCCCTTCTGCGAACACCTCATCGTGCGCGACGAAGACGCCGGGCGCATCGTCGGTACCTATCGCATCCTGTCGCCGTCCGCCGCATGCAAGGTCGGCGGCTACTATTCGGAAAACGAGTTCGACCTCACCCGACTGCAGCACCTGCGCAACCGCATCGTCGAGATCGGCCGCTCCTGCATTGACCCCGACTATCGCAGCGGCGCCGTCATCACCCTGCTGTGGTCCGGACTCGCCCGCTACATGAAGGAAAACGGCTACGGCTACCTGATCGGCTGCGCATCGGTCAGCATGGCCGACGGCGGCCACACCGCGGCCAGTCTGTATAATCGCCTGCGTGAAACGCATCTGGCACCGCTTGAATACCGCGTATTCCCGCGGCTTGCCTTGCCGCTCGACATGTTGCGCGGCGACCTGCCGGCCGAGACGCCCCCGCTGATCAAGGGCTACCTGCGCGCAGGCGCATGGGTGTGCGGTGACCCCGCATGGGATCCGGACTTCAACACGGCCGACCTGCCACTGCTGATTCCGATGGACAAGGTTTCGGACAAATACGCCAAGCACTTCCTGGGACGCAAAGACTGAACACCAATATCGCCAGCGCACCGCGCACCCCACCCGGCCACGCCGCCAGCCCAGCGCTGCTGCGTGGCTGGCGCCGTTTGCGCGTGGGACTGCATCTGGCCCGCGGCGTGCTCACGGTCGCACTGGTCTATCCGCTCAGCGGCGACGCCACACGTTTGCGCCTGCGTCAGCGCTGGTCGCGGCAGCTGCTGAACATCCTCGGCATGGCGCTTCAGCCCGGCGGCTGCGACATCGCACCGGGCAGCATGCTGGTGGCCAACCACGTGTCGTGGATCGATATCTTCGTCATCAACGCGCTTGCGCCCTCGGCCTTCATCTCCAAGCATGAAGTCCGCGCCTGGCCGGTCATCGGCTGGCTGGCAGCGCAAAGCGAAACCGTCTTCCTGCGCCGCGGCAGCCGTGGCCACGCGAAGATCGTCAACGCAGAGATCGCGTCGCTGCTTGGCGCCGGTCGCAACGTCGCGGTGTTTCCCGAGGGCACGACGACCGATGGCAGCCATGTCCTGCACTTCCACGCCGCGCTGCTGCAACCGGCCATCGAGGCCGGGCAGCCGCTGCAAACGCTCGCGTTGTCCTATCACCTGGAAGACGGCAGCCCGAGCCGCGCCCCTGCCTATGACGGCGACCTCAGCCTGGGCGAATGTCTGGACAATATCCTCGCCCACCGTCGCCTGGTCGCACGTATCACCGTCGACATGCCCCTGGCGACCACGCCGGACAGCAGCCGTCGCGAACTGGCGCATCAGACCCGGGAGATGATTGCGGCAAGAATCGGCGCTGGCACGCAGCATGCGCCAGACGGGCAGAAGACAGCGATCGGCCCGGCCTCGTCGATGCAGCCGGAAACGGCCTGAGGCTTCGCCTGCCCCCTGATGCGCTCAGGCGGGAACCTGAAACACCTCGTCGTCGTCGAGTCGCACTGCGGTGAGCTTGCCACCCCAGACACAGCCGGAGTCGAGTGCAAGCAGGCCTTCCGTGCGGTAGAACCCGAGCGCCGACCAGTGACCGCAGACGATTGTGTGAGTGCGATTGAAGCGGTCCGGTGCAGCAAACCACGGCACGGTACCGGCCGGTGCCTTGTGCGGAGGCCCCTTGCCACGCAACGCCATGCGCCCGTCAGGCGTACAGAAGCGCATGCGCGTCATGGCATTCACGATCACGCGCAGGCGCGGCCATCCCTTGAGTGACTCGTCCCAGCGGTCAGGGCGGTCACCCGCAAGGTGCAGCAGAAACTGGCGCGCATCGGGGCCCGTCAGCGCCGCACTCACTTCGGCTGCCAGCGCCTGCGCCCTGGAGATGGTCCATTGCGGCAGCAAGCCCGCATGCAGCATCACATGATCGCCCTCGACGTGCATCAGCGGCAGGCCTGAAAGCCAGTGCAGCAATTCGTCACGGTCGGGCGCCTCGAGTACCTGGTACAGCGTATCGTCCTTGTCCCGGCGCTTGTCGCCGGCGCCGAGCATCAACAGGTAGAGATCATGATTGCCGAGCACGACCTTTGCCGAGTCGCCCATCTCGCGCAACGCGCGCAGCACCTGCACCGACTGCGGCCCGCGATTGACCAGATCGCCCACGACCCACAGGCGGTCAGCCGCGGGGTCGAACGAAATCTTCGCCAGCAAGCGCTGAAGCGCGTCGTGGCAGCCCTGAATATCGCCTATTGCGTACGTTGCCATCGCCCGGAGGGAGTGGGAAAAAGAGGTTGGCCGAGGAGTCTACCCGACTAATGTGACAAAACTGAACTCGGCACACCGATTTAGCCTCCGCCGACGATCAGTCCGCCCCGGTCAGACCAGCATAGAGCGCGCGGTACTGGTCGATAACCGCCGCCTCCGAGAAATCCTTCTGCACCCGCACAAGTCCTGCCTGCACCAGGCGCTGTCGCAGCCCCGCGTCACGCAGCAACTGTTCGATGCCGACCGCCAGTGCCGCACTGTCGTCGCAGGGCACGACCCAGGCATCCTCACCGTGGCGCGCAATCTCGCGCGCGCCCCTGAATGCCGTCGTGAGCAGGGGCTTGCCGTGGCTCCAGGCCTCGAGAATGACATTCCCGAGCGTCTCTTCGTCGCGCGACGGAAAGACCACCAGATCGGCGGCCTGATACCAGGGCGCGGGGTCGTGCTGCCACCCGGCCCAGTGAATCCGCCCGGCCACCCCGGCCTCGGCCGCCTGCCGCTGCAGGGGGAGCAGACGTTCGCCGTCCCCCAGGATCACAAGGCGCACGCGCCGCCCCGCAACTTCCGCCGGCGCACGCCGGAGCGCATCGATCAGGAAGCGGTGGCCCTTGACCTCGACCAGGCGTCCTGCGGTTACCATCATGCAGTCGCTATCGCTCAGGCCGATCTGCTCACGCAGCGCGATCCGCTCGGCTGCGCCCGACACCTTCACCGGCTCGGCAAAGTTGGTGATGTGAAACACGCGGCTCGCGGGCAGCCCGCCTTTGACCATCCAGTCGCACAGCCCCCGGGTATTGCCGATCCAGGCATGCGCATGGCGAAACGGATCGAGCCGGTAATAGCCGCCGAGCCGTGCCACATGCACCCTGCCCCTGCCCGGCCGGATATGCGTCAGCCGGGTTGCCCTGCCCATGTAGGTCTGCACGATGCGCGCGTCGCTGCCCGCAATAAGGCGCGAGACTTCGACCCGGGACAAGGGGTCCCACACCGTGCGCAAGGGCAGTTCGTAGAACGGGACCCCGGTCAGATGGCGCCGGGCGAGCGCCGAACCGGTGCGCACGACCGCCTCCACCTTCTCCTGGCGCCGCGTCATCGCACCGAGAAAGCGTGCGAACCAGCGCTCCGCGCCGCCCATCTCGGCGCTGCCGATGAGATGCATCGTCTTCATCAGGCCGCCATGCCTGCAGGGCGAAGCACCTGCTGCGAGGCCAGCACCTTGCGATAGACCGCCAGATTGCCTTCGCACATCGCATCGACCGAAAACTCGCGCAGCATCAGCGCACGACCGGCCGCCCCCATGTGCTCGCGCAGCACCGCATCGCCGAGCAGGCTGTTGATTGCTGCAGCCAGGCCCGCAACGTCGCCGGGCGCTGTCAGCAGCCCGTTGAGGCCGTGGCGCACCGCCTCGGGTATGCCGCCGGCACGGCACGCAACGATCGGCACCGCAGCCGCCGCAGCCTGAAGCAGCGACACCCCCAGCCCCTCGAGATCGGCCGGATGCACCAGCAGGTCGAAACAGCCGATGACCGCAGGCAGATTATTGACGAAGCCCATCAGGCGGACATTGCCCTGCAGCCCGCGCTCGGCGATCACCTCGCGCAATTCAGCCTCAAGTGGTCCGCGCCCGTAGATCAGCACCTGCGCGCCGGGATGACGCACGAGCACTGCGTCAAGCGCCTGCAACAGGTGGCGGTGCCCCTTGCGCCGGATCAACTGCGCGACCATGCCGATGATCGGCGCGTTCGCCGGCAGCCCGAGACCCGCGCGAAACACCGCCTTGTCGTAATCGCCCAGGTAGGGACGAGGATCGACCGCGCTGCGCACGCAACTCACCCTGCCTTCGCTCAGGCCTTCATCGAGCAGGACCTTGCGAATACCGTCCGAGATCGCAATCACGTGCTCGTACATCGCATACTTGGGGCGGACGAGCCACTGCGGCTCGGGGTTGTCCACCCTGCGCGACAGCACCGCCGGCACCCGTCCGAGCATGGCGGCGACACCGCCCCACAGGTCGGCTCCGCGCCGGCTGTGAATATGGACGATGTCGGGCGCCCGGGCTGCGATCAGGCGCCGCAGTCGCAGCGCCATGCCGACATCGGCATCGCCCTTCATCTTCATCTCGAACACCTCCGCGTGCGGACGTGCCAGCGTTGCGATGTGCGCGCCTGTGGGACAGGCCAGCAGGTTCTCCACCCCGTGACGCTTGAGGCCCTCCATGATGTGCAGCACCTGTTTCGCACCCCCGTAGAGGTGACGACCGGATTCGACGTGCAGGACTTTCATGATGGAATCTCCACCTTCAGGACGTTGCGCGCCTCGTCGAGAACGCGCGCGGGCTCAATGTCCCGCATGCAGGGAAAGGCGCCGTCGCAGCCCGGGCTGCGGCGACAGGGGGAACACGCGAGGCCAAGCCAGATCACGCGCGCATCGGGCCGACCGGCATCGAGGTAAGGTCGGGTGGAACCGAACAGGGTGACGAGCGGCCGCTTGAATGCCAAAGCCATGTGCGTCAGACCGGTATCGACGCCAATCACCAGCGCCGCCTGCTCGACGATGGCTGCGGCTTCCGGCAGCGCGGTATCGCCGGCGAGCGCAACCGAACCGGGCGCGGCCTGCGCAATCCGCCTCGCCGCGTCACGATCAGCGGGGCCGCCCAGCACCACCGCCCGCATGCCAAGTTGCTGCTGCACACCAGACGCGAGCGCACGCCAGGCGTCTTCGGACCAGTGCTTCTGCGGTCGAGTGGTAAAGGGCGCAAAGACGACATATCGCCCGGGATCGATGCCGTGCTGCCGGAGCATGTCGAGCGCCTTGCGCTGCACCGTCAGCGCCAGGCGCAGGCGGGGGTGAAAATGCTCGGTATCGAGCCCGAGAACCTGCGCCAGATGCCGGTACTCGGAGCTGATCTGCCCCGGCGTGCCTCCGGCCGGCACCACTCGCGTCATCAACAGCTGACTGCCCTCGCGCGAGCCCAGCCCGATGCGCTGGCCCGCGCCCGAGAGCCAGGTCAGCCAGCCGCTCTTGAGCAGACTCTGCAGATCGATCGCGGTGTCGAAGCGACGGGCCTTCAGCGCCCGCGAGAATTCGCGGATGCATGCGGCCAGCTCACGGTACTGCCCGGACTGCCACAACTGCCTCCATGCAGCCTTGGGCCACAGGATGAGTTCGTCGATACAGGGGTCGGCTTCGAGCAGGCCATCGATACCCGGCTCAACCAGCCAGGCGATATGCGCTTCCGGGTAGCGCTGGCGCAAGGCGGCCACGAAGGGCGAGGCAAAGACGATGTCGCCGATGGCCGAGGTGCGCACCAGCAGGATGCGGGACATGCCAGGACTGACCAGGCTTTCCGGCAGGACCTCGGGCGCACTCATGGGCAGGAACGGCAATCGCGGGCGGTGTACATTCCGGCGATGTTGAAGCCCCGGGATTGCAGGAAAATGGCAGTCGCGTGACGTTTCGATGCACGCCATCCCGAGCCCTGATTCCGCCCCCCCGTCGACTGCAACGACCCGGCATTCGCGTAGAATCTCCGCCCCATGAAACCCGATCGGAATGCTGGAGCAACCCCGCAGCGGACGTCGCTGATGTCATTCATTGCGATCGTGCTGGCACTCAGCCTGTATCGCGTTGGCGTCATCGCGCACCTCGGACTCGACCCCTACGTCGATGAGGCTTACTACTGGGGATGGGCGCAGTCACTGGACTGGGGCTACTACTCCAAGCCCCCCATGATCGCTGCGCTGATCGCCGGCTCGATCCAGCTCTTCGGCGATCACCTGCTGGCGATCAAGGCCCCGTCGCTGATCCTCTACCCGGCCACCGCAATCGTCATTCGTCAGCTCGGCTGCACGCTGTTCGACGATCGCGTCGGCTTCTGGTCCGGGCTTGCCTTCCTGACCATGCCGCTGACCGCCACCCTGGGCCTGTTCGTCAGCACCGACGCACCGCTGCTGTTCTTCTGGGCGCTAGGCATGCTGTTGCTGTGGCGCACGCTGCAGCAGGGCACGGTGAAGCAATGGGTGGGCATCGGGGTCGTCTGCGGATTGGGCCTGATGTCGAAGTACACCATGCTGGCCTTCGTCGGCTCGGCTTTCCTCGTTCTGCTGGCAGATGCCAACGGGCGTTGTCAGCTGACGCGCCCCGGCCCCTGGATTGGCGCCCTGGTCGCGCTGGCGATTCTGACTCCCAACCTGTGGTGGAACTGGCAGCACGACTTTCCGACCCTCCGTCACACGGCCGAAATCACCCGCATCGGCGTTGGCGGGCGGGGCTGGAATCCGGATGAATTCGTCGAGTTCGTCGGCGCGCAGCTGATCTCCTTCGGGCCACTGCTGATGGCCGGCCTGCTATGGGCCTTTATCCGCCCACAGCCGGGCTGGGTCGAGCGACGTTTCCGCTTCCTGCTGCTGTTTTCCCTGCCGCTGCTGCTGATCGTCAGCGTGCAGGCGCTCACCGGCCGCGCCAACGGCAACTGGTCGGCCCCGGTGTATGTTTCCGCCAGCGTCCTGGTAATCGCCTTTCTCGCGCAACGCGCGCACTGGAAGCTGGCGATGCTTGCCGTCGCCCTCAATGCCACGCTGGGCGCTGCCGTCTATCACTGGCCGGACATCGTTCAGCTCGCGGGAAAGACGCTCAATGGCCACAACGACCCCTACAAACGGGCGCGGGGCTGGAGCGAGCTGGTCACGCAGGTGCGCCCGCAACTCACAGCCCACCCCGATGCGGTACTGGTCGGCGACGATCGTGAACTCCTGGCGCAGCTGATCTACGGCCTGCGCCCGGCCCGCTACGCACGCTGGCAGGCAGACCCGCACATCATCGACCACTACGGGCTGACCGTGCCGCTGAGCACCACCTCGGGCACCCCGGTGCTGTTCGTTTCGATCAGGCCGGACATCGGCGGCACCGGCGCCCGCTTCGAGTCAGCTGAAAGAATCGCGGACGTCGACGTCGCGGTGTATCAGAACTTTCACAGGAGGGTGTCAATATGGCTGCTTGAAGGCTTCAAAGGCTATTGAAAAGCAACGCATGCACGACGCACTCTCAACACCTTCACGCCGGTTCCGTACCTGGCTGGACATGCATCTGGTCGACCACGGCTGCGTGCGCGCGATCTACAACAATTTCCATCCGCTCGGCGGCGGCATGTATCGCTGCAGCCAGCCCAGCCCGCGCCAGATCCGCAAGTACCGCGACCGTTACGGCATCCGCAGCATCATCAATCTGCGCGGCGTGCACGACTACGGCTCGTTCTTCTACGAAGACGAAGCCTGTACGCAGCTCGGCATTACGCTGATCAGCGTCAAGCTCTACTCCCGCACCCCGCCCTCGGCGGCCGAGATACACCGCATGCGTGACATCTTCGCCAGCCTCAATTATCCGGCCCTGATCCACTGCAAATCGGGTGCCGACCGCGCCGGGCTCGGCTCAGTGCTGTACCGCGTGCTGCACCTCGGTCACCCGGTGTGCGAAGCCGTCAGCGAACTGTCGTGGCGGTACGGCCACTCGAAGCGGGCCAGGACCGGAATTCTCGATTTCTTCTTTGCCAGCTATCTGGCATACAACGCGACCCGGCCCATCGCCTTCATCGACTGGGTCGACACCGTGTATGACGAACAGGCACTCAAGGTGAGTTTTCGCGACGAGGGCTTATCCAGCCTGATCGTGGACAAGGTCCTGCACCGCGAATGAAAGACTCGCTTTCGCTGTACCGCCGCCTGCTCGGCACGCTGCGCCCGTATCGCAAGGTCGTGGTGCTGTCGGTGCTGGCCATGATTGCGGCCGCCTCGCTCGAACCGGTGCTGCCCGCCCTGCTCAAGCCGCTGATCGACGAGAGCCTGATCGGCAGGAACCACACGGCGCAGTGGCAGATCCCGCTGTTCCTCATGCTGGCCTTTCTTGGCAAGGGCATCGCCGAGTATATCGCCAACGTCTCCAGCCAGTGGATCGCCAGCAAGGCCATCACCGACCTGCGTCAGGCGGTGTTCCGCCATCAGCTTCACCTGCCGCTGTCGGTGCATCAGGCCGAGTCGGGCGGGCGCATGCTGTCACGCATTCTGTACGACATCCCGCAGGTGGGCGCTGCGCTGTCGAACGCGTGGATCATCGTCATCCGCGACAGTTTCGTGATCCTCGCCCTCACCGCGTATCTGGTCTATACCGCCTGGGAGCTCACGCTGCTGATCCTGGCCATTGCACCGGTCGTGGCGTGGTTGATCCGGGTGGCGAGCCGCAAGCTGCGCGGCTCGAACCGCGACATGCAGCTCACGACCGGCCGTGTCACCGGCGCGGTGGAAGCCTCGCTGTCGGGTATCCGCGAGGTCAAGCTGTTCGGCACCCACGACTATGAGGACGAGCGCTTCGCCAGCCTTGCCGAGCGACTGCGCAAACAGACCATGCGTACCGTGCGGGTGTCATCGGCCAACGCGCCGCTGGTGCAGGTCCTCGCCGCAGCGGCCGTGTCGGCGGTGATCTGGACGGCGTCTGCGCTCTCGGCGGAAAACAGGTTGAGTCCGGGCGAGTTCGTCTCCTTCGTCACCGCGATGTCGATGCTGTTCGAGCCGATCCGGCGCCTGACCAACATCAACGCGGTCATCCAGCGCGGACTCGCCGGCGCGCAGAGCATTTTCGAACTGCTGGATACCGCCGTCGAAACGGACACGACCGACACCACCGGCGCCACACGCCCCCGTGCACGCGGCGAACTGTGTTTCGAGCAGGTCGGGTTCGGCTACCCGGGGCAGAACGGGCTGGCACTCGACGGCTTCGACCTGCGCGTGCATCCGGGCGAAACGATTGCGCTGGTCGGCGCATCGGGCAGCGGAAAGAGCACGCTGATCAATCTCATCGCACGCTTCTTCTCACCGCAACACGGCCGCATCCTGCTCGACGGCGAGGCGCTCGACACGCTGCCGCTGGGCTGGCTGCGCGCGCAACTGGGCTGGGTCGGCCAGCATGTCGTGCTGTTCGACGACAGCGTCGCCGCCAACATCGCCTACGGCCAGCCGCAGACCGCGACTGCTCAGATCGAGGCCGCCGCGCGCGCAGCCCATGCGTGGGACTTCATCCAGGCCCTGCCCGAAGGTCTCGCCACCCGTATCGGCCCCAACGGTAGCCAGCTCTCGGGCGGCCAGCGCCAGCGCATCGCGATCGCCCGCGCCTTTCTGCGCAACGCCCCCATCCTGTTGCTCGACGAGGCCACCTCGGCGCTCGACAATGCGTCGGAGCGCGCGGTCAAGAACGCGCTCGACACGCTGCGCAAGGATCGCACCGTGCTCGTCGTCGCCCACCGTCTGTCGACGATTCGCGATGCGGACCGCATCGTGGTGATGGCGCACGGCAGGATCGTGGAGTCGGGCACGCACGAAGCACTGGCCGCAGCCAACGGAAGCTACGCCCGCCTGCTCGCCAGCGGTACTGACGTCGCCCCCGCCACCACCGCCGAACCTGCAGCGGCACCGCAGCCGGCGCCCTGAACAGAACGCCATGCCGGGCACCACCGCACTCTACTTCGTCGCCTCACCGCTGCAATACCTGGCCGCGCGCCGCATCGCCGCCACGGCGGAAGCCGGTAGCCGCCAGGTGCTGGTCTGGTACAAGCACGGCGTCGCGTCGATCATCAAACCCGGGGAATGGGACGCGGCAAGCTACATGTCCTGGCCGCGCTGGGAGCCCCTGCCGGGCGTGTTCGGACGGCACCGCCGGCTGCGCGCAAACATCGGCCTTGTCGCCGGGCTGGTCGGTCGGTGCGACACCCTGCATATCCACAGCGCGGTGTTCGACACCGAGGCCATCAACTACTTCCTGCGGGCGCTCCCCAGGGCCTGCGGCGCACGGACGATGCGCGCACGCATCCTGCCCGACGGCATCATCAGCACCCGCCGCTACCCGCTGAGCGCAGGCAAGCGGCTGGCCCAGTACGCACGCAAACTGCGTCGACTGATCGCCCCCGAGCTCGACTACTGGTGCTTCGACGGCGACCGCATCGGTTCGGACGCGGCCTTCTGTGACCGCATCTACGTGCTGCCGGGGCTTCCGCACGAATACCCGGCGCAAAAGGTGCATGTATTGCCGCCACTGGTCGAACCGGCCGCAGGGCAATCCGGCCCGGCCGGCACTCGCCGCCGCGCGCTGGTGATCGGACAGCCGCTCACCGGCTTCGAACTCATGTCGCCTGCCGATCTCGCCGCGGTAACGGGCGAGATCCGCGCCTGGCTCGCAGAGCATGGATTCGACGCCATCGACTACAAGGGTCACCCCAAGGACGCACAACGCGAACTATCGCACCCCGATTACCGGGTGATCAGCCCGGAGCAAGCGCTGGAAATTTTCATGGCTGGCACGCATTACGATGCGGTGCTTGGCGTGCGCTCATCCGCACTGCTGTTCGCCCGCCAGCTCTACCCGACAACAACGCTGGTCGAGGCCTTCGGCTGGTCGCGCATCCGCTTCAAGTCCACCGCCGAGGAGCTGGACATGGAGCGCACCTTCGCCGCAGTCGGCGTCGCCATTCACCCCTGATCCTGCATCATGAACGCAGCCCTGTCCCCGACGTCCCCGCGCTCTGCCGATACGCACCGAGCCCTGCGCGTGTTCTGCGATTTTGCAGTCTGGCTCACTTTTGCAGGTCTCGTCAGCCTGCGCGGTGCAGGCAGTCCGGGCACGATGGCCGCCCTGCTGGCAATCGTCGGCCTCGCGCTGCTCGTGTACCGGAAGGATGCGGGCGGCAGCGATCTGAAGATGGCAGCCCTGTTCCTGGTGCTGCCAGTGCACGATGTGCTCAACATGGCGCTGACCGGCTGGGACCCCGGCATGCTCGACAAGTCGGGCAGACTGGTGCTCGGCTTCCTCGTCTACTTCGCCATCAGCCGCACAGGCATCCATGCACGATCACTGCGATGGGGGGTCATCGTCGGCTGCGTCGCCGCTGCGGCGCTGGCCGCATACCAGGCGCAGGTGCTCGGCCTGGAGCGGGTCAGCGGCTTCATGAACGCCATCCCGTTCGGCAACGACGCCCTCCTTCTCGGATTTCTCGCCCTTGCCGCGTGGATCGTGATCCCGAGGGCCGAAAGAACGCCGCTGTTCCAGACCTGCACGCTGATCGCGCTCGGCTGCGGCATCTATGCCTCGTACGCGTCCGGCACCCGCGGCGGATGGGTCGTGGCGCCGGTGCTGATCTGGATTCTGAGCCTGGGTGCGAGAGACATGCGGCGCAGCCTTCGTACAGGCGTGACGATCGGCATCCTGTCGCTGCTGATCATCGGTCTGGGCCTGCTACCGGTACTGAACGAGCGCACCGCGGACGAGCTCAACAATGTCATGGCCGTCCTCACGACAACCAAAGAGGACGCGGCGTCGATGACGCTGTCGTCGATCGGCACCCGGCTCCACCTCTATCGTTTTGGCTTCGACGCCTTCATGTCCCGGCCGGTGCTCGGCATCGGCGTCGCCAACCTCGGTGATTACCTTGCAGCAAGCGCGCAGACGGGCACACTCAACCCCGCCGCCGCGCACTTCACTCACCTGCACTCAGGCATCGTGGATACCCTCGCCCGCGGAGGCCTGCTCGGGCTGGCCGCGCTGGCGTATTTCGTGATCGGTCTGGCCCGGCATTTCCACCGGGCACTCGTCGCCTCGGGCGATGACGATGTGCGCTACTTTGCGCTGACCGGACTGCTGTGCATTTCTGCGGCAGTCCTGTTCTCGCTGTCGAACGTGTTTTTCCCCGCCATCGTCGGCACCAACATCCTGATCATGACGCTGGCCGTACCCGCGGGCGCACTCGCCTTTCGCACCCGCCAGCTCCGATGCACAGACCGTCCGGGTGCAAAGAAGGGATCCGTATGAACACACGCGAACAGGACGGGATTTCCGGCCTCAGGCACTGCCTGGAAGGGAAGCGGGTGGTGGTGATCGGAAACAGCGAAAGCCAGTTCTCCCAGCACCTCGGCGCGCGCATCGACGCCCATGACGTGGTCGTGCGCATGAACCTCGGGTCGATTCGCGCCCCCGAGCATCAGGGCAGTCGCACCGATGTGGTGTTCACGTCGTCGGAGAAACTCAGCGCTGCGATGATCGACGACTGGTTCAAGCCGTCCTGGGTGGTGTGGGCCACGCCAAAGCGCGACAAGATGCCCGACCTGAGCGCGCTGGGCGAGCGCCTCGTGCTTCATCCGGTGGAGATCTGGGAGGCGCTGCATGCCCGCATCGAGCCCGCTCGCCCCTCGACCGGGCTGATTGCACTGAACTTCCTGTTCAATCACTGCAAGTGTGCCGAACTGGCCTTTGCCGGCTTCGACTTCTTCGCCAGCGGGACCTTCTACAACCGCAAGTTTTTCGGCCTCATCAAGCATCCGCGCAAGGCATCGAAACCGCATGACGGCGCGGAAGAGCAACGCGTCGTCGCCGACATGATCGCCAGCGGCCGCGTGCGCAACCTCGCCCAGGCAGACTGAAACCATGACCCGCAGCTACCGCGTGGCAATCTTCAATGACACCCGCCGCACCTCGCATTACGGCTGCGAAATCGTCATGGAAACCCTGATCGCAAACTTGGTCGAGCGCGGCATCGAGCCGACGTTCTTCTGGCCCGTGGGCGCGGACTGGCGCGGGCGGGAAGACGTCGCCGCCGCGCTGCGGACGGTGGATGCCGTCATCGTCAATGGCGAAGGCTCGATCCATCACAGCGCGCGCCGCGATCGCGCGCACTATCTCACCGAGATCGCCGCCTTCGCGCGCACGACGGCGAACATTCCCTCCTTCCTCGTCAACAGTTCGCTGTTTGAACTCGAGCCGAAGATCATCGACAACCTGCGTCACTTCGATGCCATCTACCTGCGCGAAAGCCGCTCGCTCGCTGCACTCGAGGGCAGTGGCATCGAGGCCGCAATCGTCCCCGACCTGACGCTCCTCACCCCATGCCCGAAGCCGACCGGCACGCGCACGGGCATGCTCGGCACCGATTCGGTCAAGGCCGACCTGGCCACCCGCCTCAAACGCCTCAGCAAGGCCAGGGGATGGGATTACAGCAGGCTGACCCACGCTGCCTTCCCGAATCGCGCCGAGCATGGCCTGCGCGAATATCTGCGCCGCTGTGCAAAATGGCTGCACGCGGTGCTGACCGGGCGCAATACGCGCAACCGCAAGCGCTTCGTCGCCTGGCTCGCCACGCATCAACTGCTGTGCACCGGGCGCTTCCATGCCGTGACCCTGGCGCTGGCCACGCACACCCCTTTCCTCGCGCTTGCGTCCAATACGCCCAAGATCTCCGGCCTCCTCGAGGACGTGTTCGGGCACGACAGCCGGGTCGTTCAGCTGAGCGCGCTGGAAGCCGTGTCCAACCCCTCCGCTCACATTTTCAGCGCCACGGAAGAAGTCGCGCTGACGGACTTCCTCGAATCTGCCCGTATCCGCGCCGCCGCCATGTTCGACGCGATCCGCAGCCGGCTCGACAGCACTCGTACCAGCCAGGCGCACTGACCAACCGTCCGCCCACGATGACTCGACACCTTCTTCACATTCGCGACGACTTTTCCGAAACTGCGATCATTGCGCAGTATCGTTTGCTGTACGCCCAGTTGCTGGACAATCGCTGACATGCAGCCGCACATCAATATTCTCATGTACCACCAGGTCGGCGACTTTGCACCGATGAAGGCGCACCAATCGACCTATTGCAACCACCGCCGCTTTGCCACCCAGATGGCGTGTCTGGCGCGCTTCGGCTATACGGTGCTGTCGATGGATCAGGTGCTCGCATGCGTGCGCGGCGACACACCGACCCCGCCCAGAGCGGTGGCCCTGACCTTCGACGACGGCTACGAAAACTTCTACGAATACGCCTTTCCCGTGCTGCAGCGTTACGGGTTTCCGGCCATGGTGTACCTGATCGCCGACATGCTCGGCCAGCCCTCATCGTGGTTTGCGGATGATGGTCGCGACACCCCGCCGCTGATGAGCGCCGCCCGCATCCGGGGGCTGCGCAAGGCAGGCATCGATTTCGGTTCACACTCTGCGTCGCATCAGAAACTCGCCAAATGCGACGACATGCGTATCGTGGAAGAGGTCACGCGCTCGAAGGCTGTGCTGGAAAACGTGCTCGGCGAGCCGGTCAGGCACTTCTGCTACCCCTACGGCAGCCATGACCTGCGCGCGGTCAATGCCGTCGCGGCAGCGGGTTACCTGACGGCAACCACATGCGCGCGTGCCCCTGCCACACCGATCGACGACCCGCTGAGCCTGCCGCGCAAGGCGATCTCGCATGGCGACAACCTGCTCGGCTTCCTGTGGCGGCTGCACGTCAAGAACACGCCGCGCAACCCGCTGATCCGCCGCCCCGGTTTCGCAAACGCATGAGTCGGCGCTCGCTCCGGCGGACACCATCGTTCACACGAATACCGGCTCGGGCTCCAGCATGACGCCGAAGCGCGCATGCACATCGGCCCGGATGGCGGCGGCGATTCTGGCCACATCCTCACCGCTGGCGCCGCCACGATTGACCAGCACCAGGGCCTGGCGCTCGTAACAACCGACGGGCCCGAGGTCGCGCCCCTTCCACCCTGCCTGTTCGATCAGCCAGCCGGCGGCGAGCTTGATCCGGCCGTCGGCCTGCGGATAGTGCGGCAGCGCGGGATGGGCGACGAGCAGGCGGGCGCAACAATCGGCTTCGACCACCGGGTTCTTGAAGAAGCTGCCGGCATTGCCGATCTCGACCGGGTCGGGCAGCTTGCGCCGACGGATGGCGATCACCGCGTCGGAAATATCCATTGCAGTGGGCGAGTCTATTCCCTTGTCGGCCAGCTCGCGCTCGACATCGGCATAACGCGTCAGTGGCGCCCAGTCACGCGCCAGGCGGAAACGGACACGCGTCACCAGCCAGCGCCCCGGCTGCTGCTTGAACACGCTGTCGCGATAACCGAAGCGGCAATCCTCCGCGCCGAAAACGCGTTCGCTGCCATCGTCGAGGTCGATCGCATCGAGCGACTCGAAACGGTCGGCCATCTCCAGCCCGTAGGCACCGATGTTCTGTATCGGGGCTGCACCGACCGTGCCGGGAATCAGCGACAGGTTTTCCAGTCCCGGCCAGCCCCGCTCCAGCGTCCAGCGCACGAACGCGTGCCACGGCTCGCCGGCCCCGGCCTCCACGATCCGGTGCGTCGCGTCCTCACGCAGCAATCGACGACCGTCAATCTCCATGCGCATCACCGTGCCGGCAAAGTCGCCACGCAGGATCAGGTTGCTGCCCCCGCCGAGCACCAGTCGCGGCTGCTGCGACCATGCGGGATTTGCCAGCACATTGCGCACATCATCGGTTGAGCGCACGCGCACCAGGCATTCAGCGCGCGCGCTCAGACCAAAGGTATTGAGTGCCGACAGATCGGCCCCGAGTGTGCGATTCGCCATCTCAATGCTCACGGTTCATGATTGATCATTTTTCCAGTGCAGCGGCCGCACCCACACCGCTGATCGGAAACAGGCGGTCGTAGCCGAGATTGAAGAGAAAGGCATAGACGGTGTAGGCAAGCGCGACCGCGACATCGGCAAGCAGCGCCGGCCACCATTCCAGACCGGTCCACACCATGAGCACCGGCAGGGTGAGCATCAGCAGCCCGCCCTCGAACAGCACCGCGTGCAGGCAGCGCTGTGCGAAGGGCCGCCGATCCGCGGTGCGCCCGGTCAGGCGCCCTTCGATCCAGTCGTACGTGGTGTTGAATCCGCCATTCCAGAGCGCAGCCACGAGCGCAAGCACGGCCAGCAAGCCGGCCGAGTCGATCAGCGGCACACCGCTCGCCCACGCAAAGGGCGGCGTGACCAGCAGCAGGCCACCGAGCTCGAAGAGCAGGATCTGCCGCAGCCGATCGCGGAACGAGCGCATTTTTGGAGGAGACACCGACACGCCGAAGCCCTTATGGAAGAGGCATGGAAGATAGGCCGCCCGCAGCCGGATTGCAAACCGGCCCGGGCCTTTCCCACGTGTAGTGCCACCAGGGTGACGTGCCCCCCGCAGCCGTCCTGCGCGCGCCTGCCCTCAAGTTGCGCAGGCCCGGCAACTCACTCTGCTGCGAAAGCGGCAAGCGCCTGTCCGAGTTCCTCGGCAGTAACGCCCTCGCCGAGCGCAGCGACCTCGCTCGCATCGCCGCCTTGCTTGAGGCCGGCAATGCACTGTCCTGCTTCCCGCGGCGATTCGAAGGCGCGGCTCTGCAGCAGCAAGCGGCCGTCGGCACTCATCAGCTTGAAGTAGAACTTTCCATCCGCCTCGCGGTACTGCTTGAACTGGGGCAGCGCCTGGGCTTTCGGGCGCGCGGTGGTGGCCGCAGTGCTGACGGCATCGAGCCGGCGCAAGCCGACCGCATGGCGGATCTCGGCAAGAAACGGCGTGGCGATGGCGCGGGCCTTGGCCGCCCCCTCATGCAGTTTCTCCTCGATCAGCGCCGGCTGGGCAATGAGGGTTTCGTAGCGCTCGCGCATCGGCGCCACCGCCGTTTCGATGCGTTCGAACAGCGCCTGCTTGGCCTCGCCCCAGGCAATGCCTGCGGCGAATGCGTCGCGCATGGCAGCGGTCTCGGCGGGCGTGGAAAAAGCCTGATAGAGCTGGAACAGTGCCGAGCCCTCGGTTTCCTTCGGCTCGCCCGGCGCACGCGAATCGGTCACGATGGAGGCGATTGCCTTCCTTATCACCGCAGACGGGGCGAACAGGGGAATCGTGTTGTCGTAGCTCTTGCTCATCTTGCGCCCGTCGAGTCCGGGCAGCGTGGCCACCGATTCGTCGATGGCGGCCTCGGGCAGCGTGAAGTGCTCGCCATACTGGTGGTTGAAGCGGGCGGCAATGTCACGTGCCATCTCGATGTGCTGGATCTGGTCACGGCCAACCGGCACCGAATGGGCCTTGAACATCAGGATGTCGGCAGCCATCAGCACCGGATACATGAACAGGCCCATGTTGACGCCTGCGTCCGGGTCCTCGCCTTCGGCGACGTTCTTGTCGACCGCAGCCTTGTAGGCATGTGCCCGGTTGAGCAGGCCCTTGCCCGCATTGCAGGTCAGCAGCCAGGTCAGTTCGGGAATCTCCGGGATGTCCGACTGGCGGTAGAACCACACACGGTCGGTATCGAGCCCCGCGGCAAGCCAGGTGGCCGCGATCTCGAGCGTGGACCGCTGCACGCGCTCGGGATCGGAGGTCTTGATCAGCGAATGGTAGTCGGCCAGAAAATAGAAGCTTTCGGAGCCGGGCTGGCGGCTGGCCTCGATCGCCGGACGAATCGCGCCCGCGTAGTTGCCCAGATGTGGCGTTCCGGAAGTGGTGATTCCGGTAAGGATCCGTTTTACGGCCATGATGCAGTCCGGCAAGTCAAAGGCGGGGAGTTTAGCGCCTTGGCAGCCCGGACGGGAGACGGCATGCGTGCCAATCGCAGCGGGGCAGGATCAGGGAACGCGACTATTTGCCCGGATCCGCCTCGGGCTCACCCTTGATGCCACGCACCAAAGCCTTGCTCCCGTCGCGCGCCGCGTGGCCGACGGAGCGCGCGCCCTTGCCCACGGTGCTGGCTGCATCACGCGCGACGGAGCCCACGCTGCGGCGAAACTCGGCAGCGCCATGACCGATCTCGCGCCCGACTTCGCGCGCATCCTGGCCCACCTCGCGCAGCGTCGATCCGACTGCATGCCCCACCTCTTCACGGGTGCTGGCCGCAGCCGCCGTCGCGAACACGCTGCCAGCGGCCAGCACCAGCGCCGCGCACGCAAGTGCGTGCATTGCGGGCGTTCTCACACTCATGTCATCACACTGTTTCATCATGTTCATGCTCCATCTGCATGCAATGGATCTATGCTTCATACATGGAGAAGCGCCCGCCACAGAGGTCCGGCTCAACGCTCCATTCTGTCGTCGGGCCGGTATTGTTCAAGACTAGCGCAATGCGATCATGTTGACGGTAATCAGGCGTAAGCGTTCTCCAGTGCGCAAGGTCGCGATTTGGGTCAGCGCGTTTTGTGCAGTACAATATTTGCTCGAATTATATTTGCGCAGTCGCGCCCCTCTCCGCTCCGAAGCATGGACAGGCTTCGCGACTGCCCGCCGCGATGCTCCCACACCTGCTACCGATTGGCTCACTGCTTGCCGGTACCGCGCTGCTGTTGCTCGGCACCGGCCTTCTCAATACCGTCATTGCGCTGCGTGGCAGCCTGGAAGGCTTTTCGGATGCCACCCTCGGCCTGATTGGCTCGGCCTACTTCGTCGGCTTCTTTGTCGGTACCTTTGCTGCGCCGCCCGTCATCCGCCGGCTCGGACACATCCGGGCGTTCGCCTTCTTTTCTGCGGCCACCGCAGTGTGCGTGCTGCTGCACGCGCTGCTGGTGTCTGCACCGGTGTGGATGCTGCTGCGCGTCGTCACCGGCATCACCCTGGTCGGTCTGTACATGGTGATCGAGAGCTGGCTCAACAGCCAGTCGCCCGCCGAGCTGCGCGGGAAGATCTTTGCGGTCTATATGGCGGTCAACCTTGGCGCGCTCGCCCTGGCGCAGCAGTTGCTGCGCCTTGGTTCACCAGCCGAGTTCGGCTTGTTCGCCATCGCGTCGATTTTCGTCGTGCTGTCCCTGATGCCGGTCACCTCCACCCGTTTTTCGCCGCCCGCCCTGAAGCCGACGCCGCGACTCGGTCTTGGCCGGCTGTGGAAGGCTGCACCGGTTGCCTTTGCCGGCGCAGTGCAGTCCGGGCTGGCCATGGGGGCCTTCTGGGGCATGAGCGCGGTGTACGGCGGCCGCATCGGGCTCGATGCCTCCGGCGTCGCCCTGCTGATCACGGTATCCATTCTCGGTGGTGCGCTGCTGCAGTGGCCCATTGGTCATTTCTCGGACCGTGGCGACCGTCGCATCGCCCTCGCCCTCGTCGCTGCCGCGGCGAGCGCCGCCGGCCTGCTGTGGGCCGCACTGGGACAGTTTGGCGAAGTGGTGCTGATCGGCGGCTTTCTGTTCGGCGCGGCCTCGTTCGCAATCTACCCGATCGTGATTGCCCACCTCATCGATCACCTCTCGCACGACGACATCCTCTCGGGCAACGCGGCCCTGCTTCTGCTGCACGGGGCCGGCGCCGCAGCGGGCCCGACGGTGGCCGGTGTGCTGATGGGCTGGCTCGGCCCGATCGCCTTGCCACTGCATTTCATCCTGATGCTCGCCCCGCTGGCGCTGTTCGCCTGGTGGCACGCACGTCATGGCAAGGACGTCATCGTCGAAGAAGCCGCGCATTTCATGCCAATGATGCGCACCTCGCCTACAGTACTGGAAATGATGACCCCGGCCGATGCGCAAGAGCATGTTGCACCGGCCACAGACAAGACCACTCAATCCACATAAACAAGACCAACCAGTCGGCACCCGTGTCGGCGTTCACCCACAAGGAGAACCGCACATGCTGCTCGCAACCGATCTCGATGGCACCTTTCTCGCGGGCCATCCCGAGAACCGTCAGCGCCTGTACCAACTGATTGCCGCGCACCCGGAGATCAAGCTTGCCTTTGTCACCGGCCGCGGCCTGGAAGTCGTTCTTCCCATTCTGTCCGACCCCACCATCCCGGTGCCGGACTACATCATCTGCGACGTCGGCGGCACCATCGTCGATGGCCACACCCGTCAGCCGGTGCAGCCTCTGCAGTCGGACATCGATTCGCGCTGGCCGGGCGAACGCGCGGTGGCCGAGGCCATGGCGCACTTCGACGGGCTCGAGCGCCAGGAAGTCCCGCAGCAGCGCCGCTGCTCCTACTTCTGCGACAGCGACGCGATCACCACCGACATCCAGCGCATCGCTGCCCAGCTCGGCTGCCAGGTGCTGTATTCGGCCGATCGCTACCTCGACATCCTGCCGCGCGGCGTCAACAAGGGCAGCACCCTGTCCTCCCTGGTTCAACACCTCGGCATCGACCGCGACGAAGTCCTGGTCGCCGGCGACACCCTGAACGACCTGTCGATGTACGAAGCGGGCTTCATCGGCGTGTGTGTCGGCGAATCCGAACCGGCCCTGCTCGAGGCCACCCGCGACCGTGCCCGGGTCATGCATGCGCACCACACCGGCTGTGGCGGCATTCTCGAAGCCATGGCGCACTTTGGCTTCCTTGGCCCCGGCGGCATCGATGCCGAAGTCGGCGCGATGGACGCGCCCGGCAAGGCCGATCTGGTCATGGTCTATCACCGCCTGCCCTACGAGGAGGTATTCGAGAACGGCAAGGCCATCCGCCGCCGCCCGACCTCGCCCAACGGCATCATCCCGACCCTGCTGTCCTTCTTCAATGGACGCAAGGGCTCGTGGGTCGCCTGGTCGGTTCATGACCGGAAGAAGGGCATCCCCTTCGAAACCCATACCGAAGTCGACCGCGAACGCTACCCCGACCTGCTCGCGGCACGCGTAGCCCTGACCAAGGACGAAGTCGATACCTTCTACAAGCGCTTCTCCAAGGAAGCCTTCTGGCCGACGCTGCACACGTTCTGGGAGCGCGCGATTTTCCGCGAGGAAGACTGGATCGTGTTCATGAAGGTCAACCGCCTGTTCGCCGAGCGCACTGCGGCCGAAGCCGCCGAGGGCGCCGTGGTCTGGATTCACGACTACAACCTGTGGATGGTGCCGGCCTACCTGCGCGAACTGCGTCCGGACCTGAAGATTGCCTTCTTCCACCACACCTACTTCCCCTCGGCCGACGTCTTCAACGTGTTGCCGTGGCGACGGGAGATCATCGGCAGCCTGCTGCAGTGTGACTACATCGGCTTCCACATCCCGCGCCAGGTCGAGAACTTCGTCGACGTGGCCCGCGGCGTGGCCCCGCTCAAGGTGCTCGAAACCAAGGCGTGCGCGCCGCGCTACCTGACTTACGGCTGCGCGGTCGGGCTCGATGAGGTCACCACCCAGATCGAAGTCCATGGCCGTCGCATCGGCCTTGGCGCCCATCCCGTGGGGCTCGACATCGGTCGCGTGAAATCCGCGCTCGACGCGCCCGGCGCCGCTGCGCGCATGGCGGCCCTGCGTCGCGACCTCTCGGGCACGCGTGTCATCCTGTCGGTGGAGCGTCTCGATTACACCAAGGGCACGCTGGAGAAGCTGATTGCCTACGAGCGCCTGCTCGAAGAGCATCCGGAACTGCACGGCAAGGTCTCTCTGCTCGCAGTGTGCGTGCCGGCGGCCAAGGAAATGACGGTCTATGACGAGTTGCAGACCCGCATCGAGCAGGCCGTAGGCAAGGTGAATGGCCGCTTCGCCCGCGTCGGCTGGACGCCGGTGCAGTTCTTCTTCCGCCCGTTGCCCTTCGAAGAAGTGGTGAGCTGGTACGCAATGGCCGACGTGATGTGGATCACGCCACTGCGCGACGGACTGAACCTCGTGGCCAAGGAATACGTCGCGGCTCAGGGGCTGACCGGTGGTCATGGCGTACTCGTGCTGTCCGAGTTCGCCGGCGCTGCGGCCGAACTGCACGGCGCGGTGCTGACCAATCCGCACGACATCCACGACCTCATTGGCAAGCTCTACTTCGGCATCGCAATGAACCGCGCCGAAGCCGAATCACGTCTGCGCGAACTCTTCGATATCGTTCAGCACAATGACATCCAGCGCTGGGGGCAGGACTTCCTCGACGCCGTCGTCGCGCAGAAAACGACCCAGCCACTGGACACGGACTCTGTCCTCGCTGACGATTCCGAGCCTGCTGCCGCCTGACATGCGGCCAGCTTTTTACAGGAGAACTCATGCTTGAACAGTTTGCTTCGCTCGACTGGATGAACCAGTACGCCCTGCCCTGGGGTATCAACATCGCGTTTGCGCTCGGCATTTTCATTGTCGGCCGCTGGGTTGCTCACGGCATCGTGTCGCTGGCCCGCCGCCTGCTCGGGCGTGCCGGGCTGGACGAAATCCTGGTGAACTTCGTCGGCTCGATCCTCAACGGTGCGCTGCTGCTGGTCGTCGTGGTCGCGTCGCTCGACCGTCTCGGCGTGGACACCACCTCGCTGATCGCACTGATTGGCGCAGCCGGCCTCGCGATTGGTCTGGCCCTGCAGGACTCGCTGAAGAACTTCGCCGCGGGGGTGATGCTGATCGTGTTCCGCCCGTTCAAGGCCGGCGATTTCGTCGAAGCTGCGGGCACTCAGGGCATGGTGGAGAAGATCAGCATCTTCAGCTCGATCTTTCGCACTCCCGACAACCGCGAGATCATCGTGCCCAACGGCTCGATCTACGCTGACGTCATCACCAACTATTCGGCACGCGGAACGCGCCGCATCGACCTGGTGTTCGGCATCGGCTACGGCGACGACATCCGCAAGGCACGCAGCGTGATAGAACGCGTGCTTGCAGCAGACACCCGCCTGCTCGCCGAACCGGCGCCCTTCATCGGTGTTGCCGAACTCGGTGCCAGCAGCGTGGACCTGCATGTCCGGCCCTGGGTCAATACGCCGGACTACTTCGCCACGATGTGCGAACTGAAGGAAAAGATAAAGATCGCCTTCGACGAGAACGGCATCTCCATTCCCTACCCGCAGATGGACGTTCACGCCCACACCGTGAGCTGATATCCGCCACCCGGCCGGCCCCGCTCAGCTCGCGGCCGGCCGGGTGCGCCACAAGGGCCGCAGCGCCAGCAGGCCGAGCACCGGCCCCGGCAGCAGCAGCCATGCAACATGCTCGCCCCACGCGGGCCACAGCCGGGTGCCGAGATCGATCGACACCATGGTCACCGCAAAGCCGATGGCGTTCTGCAAGGCCAGCGCACTGCCCACAATCGTTTGCGGACAGGCGCGCGCAGACAATGCGGAAAAATGTGGCGAATCCGCCACCACACTCGCTCCCCACAGCAGCATCAGTGTCGCCAGCAACAGCGGCGACGCGTTGACCGCGAACGGATAGATTGCGCAGCACGCGGCCGACAGCGCCAGCGCTGCCGCGGCCACCCGTGCACTCCCCACCCGGCGGCTCACAAAGCCGCCAAATACGCAGCCCAGCGCACCGATGCCGATCACGGTAAAGGATGCGGCCGAGATCGCAGACGGCGCCCAGCCCGCCGTGGCAGGCAGTGCCGCAAGCATCAGCGGCACGAGCGTCCAGAAAGCGTAGAGCTCCCACTGGTGGCCGAAGTAGCCCAGCGCCGACGCGCGGAAAGCCGGCTCGCGCAGCGCCATCAGCACTTCGCCAAGATGCAGCGCCGGCATCCCGGTGCGGCGCACCAGGTGCGGACCGTCGCCCAGCCGCAGGATCAGGCCCGCGGCAACGACCGCGAGTACCGACGACACCAGAATCGTGGCCTGCCACCCCCATCCCGCATCGAGCATGCGCACGCCGTGCGGCAAGGATGTGCCCAGGGTCAGCATGCCAACCAGCCACGCCAGCGCAGCCCCGGCCTGCTGCGGCACCCAGCTCACCACCAGCTTCATGCCCAGCGGGTAGACGCCGGCCAGGGCGAGGCCGACGACGAAACGCAGCCCCATGCCACTGCTCATGCCCTCGGCGAACATGGCAAAACCGGCGTTGGCGAGCGCACCGATCAGTGCACAGGCGGCGAAGATCCGGCTGGCAAGAAAGCGGTCGGCAAACCCGGTGAGCGCGAAGCTCAGGGTACCGATGATGAAGCCGAGCTGGACGGCATTGGTCAGGTGACCGATATCCGCACTGCTCAAGCCCCACGCGCGCATGAGGTCGTCACCCGCACTGTTGGCTGAAAACCACAGCGAGGTGCCGAACAACTGGGCGAGAACGATGATCGCGATCGGTTTGGGGCGCATGGACGCCGAGTCTGAAGCCAGCCGCACGGCAACTCAAGCACGCATTGAGGGCGCGGGCAGTCCGCGAACGGGATACCATTACGCCTTCGACGCTTAAACGCGTGAATGGCAACCTCACCGCCCCGCACCAGACGCCCTTGTGACCAGCAAATCAAGCAGCCCTGCCCGCATCCCGACAATCACCGTCGGCCTGCGCCCCTTCCCCGGCACGCCCGCCGCCTCTTCAAACGCTGACGACGACACACCACTGCCAGTCCGCGCCCTGCTCTGCACCATGCATGCAACGCCCGACGGCGGTGCGCGCTTCGTGTTCGAGCTCGATGCCGACCCTGCACGCGTGCGCATCCCGGCGCCAGCCGAAAGCGCCCCGGCGGACGAGCTCTGGCAACACACCTGCTTCGAGGTCTTCGTTGCCTCGCCCGGTGAAGAGGCCTACCGCGAATTCAACCTGTCGCCTTCGCGGCAGTGGGCGAACTACGCCTTCACGGCCTACCGCGAACGCGACGATGCCTTCAGCGCGCCGGCGGCACCCCGTATCCAGTACACCGCGCGGGCCGACGGTCTCACGCTCGAAGCCGAACTGCCTGCCTCCAGCCTGCCCGGCATCACCACCGGCACCGATCTGCAGATCGGCCTGGCTGCTGTCATCGAACTCGACACCGGCGAGCTCGAATACTGGGCGCTGAAGCATCCGGCACCAGCGCCCGACTTTCACGACCGCGGCGGATTCGTGCTGACACTGAACATGGCGGCACCGGAGGCTGCATGAGCGCAGTGAAGTTCGGCCTGGACCGAGTGCTCGAAGATGCCGGTCTGCGCCGCCCCCTCGCCGGTCGCCGCGTCGCACTGCTCGCACACCCGGCCTCGGTCACCCGTGACCTCACCCATTCGCTAGACGCCCTCGCGGCCCTGCCCGAGCTGAACATCACCGCCGCCTTCGGCCCGCAGCACGGGCTGCGCGGGGACAAGCAGGACAACATGGTCGAATCGCCGGACTTCATCGATCCGGTGCATCGCATCCCGGTGTTCAGCCTTTACGGCGAAGTGCGCCGGCCCACTGCGGCGATGATGGACAGCTTCGATGTGCTGCTGGTCGACCTGCAGGATCTCGGCTGCCGCATCTACACCTTCATCACCACGCTGCGCTACGTGCTCGAAGAAGCCGCCCGCCACGGCAAGGCGGTGTGGGTGCTCGACCGCCCCAACCCTGCCGGACGACCGGTAGAGGGCACGCTGCTGCAGGAAGGCTGGGAGAGCTTCGTTGGCGCCGGGCCGATGCCGATGCGCCACGGCCTCACCATGGGCGAGATGGCGCGCTGGTTTATCGCCACGCTCGGCCTCGACGTGGAGTGCGAAGTCATCACCATGCAAGGCTGGCAACCCGCGTCGGCGCCGGGCTACGGCTGGCCGCTGGGCGAGCGCAGCTGGATCAACCCCAGCCCCAACGCCCCCAACCTGTCGATGGCGCGCGCCTACGCCGGCACGGTGATGCTCGAAGGCACGACGCTGTCCGAAGGTCGCGGCACCACACGTCCGCTCGAGCTCTTTGGTGCGCCCGACATCGACGCCCGCGCACTCATCGCCGACATGCGCAGCTTCGCCCCCGAATGGCTGGCCGGCTGCGTGCTGCGCGAGTGCTGGTTCGAGCCGACCTTCCACAAGCATGCCGGCAAGCTGTGTGCTGGCGTGCAGATCCACGTCGAAGACCCCGCGCATTACGATCACGCCGCCTTCCGCCCGTGGCGCGCGCAGGCGCTGGCCTTCAAGGCCTTGCGCCGGCAGCAGCCCGACTACCCGCTGTGGCGCGACTTTGCCTACGAATACGAGCACGACCGCCTTGCCATCGACCTGATCAATGGCAGTCCGGTGCTGCGTCAGTGGGTAGACGACCCCGCCGCACGCGCCTGCGACCTAGACGCCCTTGCGACTGCCGACGAGGCAGCATGGCGCGAGACCCGAAGCCCTTTCCTCCTCTATCCCTGACCCCCACCTTTCCGGAGCCCTCGCGATGAAACACGCCCTCAAGATCTTCGCCTGCAACTCCAACGACGGCCTTGCCAGCGAGATCTGCAGCCGCCTTGGCGTGCGCCCCAGCCAGCTCGATATCTCGCGCTTCTCCAATGACAATCTGCATGTGCAGATCCAGGAGAACGTCCGCGAACGCGACGTCTTCGTGGTGCAGTCCTTCACCGAGCCGGTCAGCGATCACATCATGGAGATGCTGATCACCATCGACGCCCTGCGCAGCGCCTCGGCCCAGCGCATCACGGCGATCATCCCGTACTACTCGTACGCACGATCGGACAAGAAGGACAAGCCGCGGATCTCGATCACCGGCCGCCTGATTGCCGACATGCTGGTCACCGCCGGCGCGAACCGCGTGCTGACCATGGACCTGCACGCAGACCAGGTGCACGGCTTCTTCCGTGTCCCGGTGGATCACCTCACCGCCATTCCGACCATCGCCGATCACTTCCGCCAGAACTACGATCTGGGCAACATGGTGGCGGTGGCAACCGATGCCGGCGGCGCCAAGCGCGTGGGGCGCTTCTCCGAGCGGCTGGGCATTCCGATGGCCATCATCGACAAGCGCCGCGTCAGCGACACCGACGTCAAGCAGGGTGAAGTGGTGGGCGACGTGCGTGGCCGTGACGCGGTGATTTTCGAGGATGAAATCTCCACTGGCGGCACGCTGATCTCGACCATCAACACCCTGCGTGCAGCCGGTGCCCGCAGCATCCACGCCGGCGCCGTTCATGGCGTGCTCTGCGGCCCCGCGATCGAGCGCCTGCGCGAAGCCGCGATCGACTCCATCGTGGTCACCAATACGGTCTATGTCGCGCCCGAGAAGCAACTCGACAAGCTCACCGTGCTGACCGTCGCCCCGCTGTTCGCGTCCGCCATCGAGCGCATTCACAGCGGCGAGAGCGTCGGCGCACTGTTTGAATAAATCCAGGACGGATTCGTTTCAGGAGGGCGCCCCATGTTCATTGCCATGAATCGCTTCAGGATCAAACGCGGCCATGAGGAGACGTTCGTCGACCATTGGCGGCAGCGTGAAAGCTATCTGGAAGAAGTCCCCGGCTTCGTCCGCTTCAATCTGATGCGCGGCCCGCAAACCGAGGAATACACACTGTTCGCCTCGCACACCGAGTGGGCCAGCGAACAGGCGTTTGCGGACTGGACGCAGTCCGAGGCCTTCGCCAAGGCGCACGCCAACGCCGGCAAGAGTCCGCGCGAAATCTACATGGGGCCGCCGCAGCTGGAGCTGTTCGAAGCAGTACTCTGAAAGGGCGGGACAGCCCCCCCGAAGCAACCGGGGGGCTGTCCCGCAGAGCCATCAGCCCGGCTGCGCGCCGGCGTCCTGCTGGGCTGCGATTTCGGCCCGGACCTTGTCCATGTCCAGCCCGCGCACGCCGTCGATGACCTGCTGCAGGCCTGCTGCAGGCAGCGCGCCCGACTCGCGGAAGACCATGACATTGTCGCGAATCACGGCGATGGTCGGAATCGAGCGGATCTGAAACGTCGCAGCCAGCTCCTGCTGGGCTTCGGTATCGATCTTGCCAAACACGATATCCGGATTGGCTGCGGCAGCGCTCTCGTACACCGGTGCAAACCCGCGACACGGACCACACCACTCAGCCCAGAAATCGAGGAACACGATCCCGTTGTTGGCGATGGTGTCGTTGAAGTTGTCGGCGGTGATTTCGACGCTGCTCATGCTCGTGCTCCTTATAGTCAGGCAGGCAGGGTACATCAATGCGCAGGTGGGTGAAACGCACGGCGCATAAGGAATTGCCTATATGGCCGGTAGGCAGAATCTATTGCGCCCGGCTCCGCAGCATGACGCCCCGAGCCACACGAACCTGACGATCTGCCCCAACCCGAAAACCGCGCCCAGCTCACCCAGGCCGGGAACAGGAAAGGACACCCGGCCCCGCGCCGACGGTCTAAGCAGACGCCCCCTCCCGGTGCGAGCGCATTGCGGAAAACCATTCCTGCCAGTAATCGAGGCACGCGCGCACCTTGGGCAGGCGGTGGCGCTCCTGCAGCATCACTGCATAGAAGGGGATGCGCTCCTGCTCGGTGTCATTGGCAAGTACCTGCGTAAGCTGTCCGGTCCGCACCAGCGGTGAAACCAGCAGTTCGTTCAGATGGGCAATGCCAATGCCCTGAAGCGCCAGCGAAAGCACGATGGCCGTACTGTCCGCCCGGGTGTGGCCCTTGACCAGCAAGGTATCGACCTTGCTGTGGTCTGCAGCTCGCGAGCCCTTCCTGCTGCCCTGCCAGGCAGCCTCGGTGCCGGTCCAGTCCGACGACGCCAGGGATGATTTCCTGAACGGCCAGCGGTTCAGCGACTGGCTCGCACTGTTGGCAATCAGCCGATGCGCCGCCAGGTCGGCCGGCGTGCGCGGGACGCCGAACTTTTCCAGATAGACAGGGGCTGCATAGAGATTGCGACCGAGCTCGCCAATCTGCCGCACGACGAGACTCTCGGCATTGTCCACGCCGGCGCGCATGGCGATATCGACGCCGTCGCGCACGAGGTCCGAAACCCGGTCATCCGTCATGATCTCGACCTGCAGACCGGGGTGGCGTTCGTACAGCCCCGGCAGGCTGGGCACGATGGCCATCTGGGCAAGAATCGGGCTGACGTTGATCCTGATCAGGCCGCTCGGGCCTGCCAGCCGCCCACTCAACTCGCTTTCCATTTCGGCCGCGATGTCGAGCATGCGCCGTGCATGGGCAAGAAACGTGTCGCCTTCGTCCGTCAGCGACAGACCATGCGTACTGCGGCGCAGCAGGCGCAAGGACAGCGCCGACTCCATGCGGGCGATCGCGCGCGAGACCTGGCTGACCGGTTCATTGCGCTCGCGCGCAGCCGCTGACAGCGTGCCAAGCTCGGCGACACGGACAAAGAGGGCGGCATCGTTCAGGTTGAGTTGCATGAGGCGGAGTATGCATCAGCGCAGCCGGCTTTGCAGAAACTGCAATACCAATCTGCAAATCACGCGGTTTCCGTGCATCCGTTAGCACCATAAAGTGCAACTCATCCCACAAGGAGGTGCTTTCGATGAACCACGCTGACGACACGATTGAAATGCAGTGGCCGGACCAGGATGCAACACATCAAGTCCACATCTACGAGCAAGTGCGCATTGAGGCAGACCGGCTCCGCCGTAAAGCGATCAACGACTTTATGACAGGTCTGTTCGCAGCCCTCGCCGCAGGCCCGAAACAACTGGTGCGCGCCGTACGCAACGTGACGGCGCGCCCCGTCACTCGGGACAATGGCTCCACGACAGGCTGCAGGTGCTGAACCCCGGCACCTGCGCCTTCAGCGCAGCATTGCAACGCAAGGCGACGCCGGCCTGAAGACAGAGCACTCGCCTTCAGGCCGGCGTGGCCAGCTTCAAGCCGATGACCCCGGCAATGATCAGCCCCAGGCTGATCAGCCTTCCGGCGCTTGCCGACTCACCGAACAGCACGATGCCGAAAATCGCCGTCCCCACCGCACCCACGCCCACCCATACCGCGTAGGCGGTGCCAATCGGCAACGTCTTCATCGCAACCCCAAGCATCCCCAGGCTCAGCCCAATCGCGACCAGCGTACCCACGGTCGGCCAGAAGCGGGTGAAGCCCTCGGTATACTTGAGGCCAATCGCCCAGCCAATCTCGAACAATCCCGCCAGAATCAGAATCGACCACGTCATCACATAAACCTGCCATGTACCGGGGTCGTCCCCATCACTGGATAAGGAAATGAGGTCGTCCACATTTCCAGTGCAGCCTGGTGCTTCGATTCGGGCGCCGGGATAACGGAGCCCGTACAGGTTGCATTGCAGCAATTATGTCACGCGTTCGGCGAGCTGGGCCGAACCATGAGCTCAGGATTCGGCCTTCTCAGCAGTTGCGCGCTCAAGCTGCTCGAGCAGCCGTGCAGCATCCGCAAGCTGGTGTTCACTGAAGACCCGCACGCCGGCCTGCACCAGGCACGCGGCGGTCACGCCGACACCCGTCACCTTTGTGCCAGAGAAGCTGCCATCGTAGATGGCGCCGGTGCCGCAGGAGGGACTTCCCTCCTTCAGCACGGCCACGCGTATTCCCATTGCCTGGGCGTGAGCAAGCGCCCGCTCCGCGCCGCGCAGAAACTGCTCAGTCACGTCGCGGCCATCGACTGCAAGAACGCGCGCCTCACCGTCGAGCACGGCCCGCCCGCCTCCGCTGCGCGTAATCTCGGCGGGCGGGCGCGGGGTCGGCAAACCGCCGGCCACCTCGGGACATACCGGCACGACACGCCCTTCATCCAGCCAGCGTTGCAGCAGTGCATGGTCGCAACGGTTGTCTCCGCCGTTGTAGCGGACCGCTTCGCCAAGCAGACAGGCACTCACGAGAATGGATTGCATGATCTCCAGCCCATGCCAGAAGCAGAAACGGGCACCGGCCTCACGATTGGACGCCACGAACTTTATCGTACACGATCAGTTCCGCCGCCCCCGCGGCCCAACAGAACGGAGACAGGAACATGATCAAGGTAAGCGTGATGTACCCGAACACGCCCGGCGCCCGTTTCGACCACAGCTACTATCGCGACAAACACCTGCCGCTGGTGAAGTCCCTCATGGGCGAGGCGTGCAGGTTCTACACCATCGACAGGGGACTGGCAGGCGGTGCGCCGGACGAACCCGCGACCTACATCGGGATGTGCCACCTCTACTGCGACTCGGTCGAATCCTTTCAGGCCGGCTTTGGTCCTCATGCCGAACAGATCATGGCCGACATCCCGAACTACACCGACCTGACACCCGTCCTCCAGATCAGCGAGGTCGTGGTCGGCCAGCCCTGATCGCAGTTGCCCCCTGCCCGCGCTTTCCGTAAAGCGCGGCGCGACCTGCATGGCGCTCAGCCATGCGGCTTGAGCGGGCATGTCGAATCAATGCAAGTCAGCGCGCTGGCTTGCGCGTCCGTCCGCGTTCATGGTTTCCTAAAAAAGGGCTGTCACCCCTGGCGACCACGACAACGGAATACGCGGATGAACGTCCTTCATACGACTGACTACGTGATCGTGGCGGTCTACCTCCTGGTAGTCGTCGCGGTTTGCGTGCGCGTCACGCGCAAGAACCCTGACGCAGACGAACTGTTTCTTGCCGGACGCACGCTGGGCGCAGGCGTCATCGGCCTTTCCCTGTTCGCATCGAATATCTCGTCAACAACGCTCATCGGCCTGCCGGGTGCCGCCTGGTCGACCGGCATCTCCGTGGCCAATTACGAATGGATGGCGGCGCTGGTCCTCGTGTTTACGGCGGTCTTCGTCGCGCCGGTGCTTATCGGCCGCCGCATCACAACGGTGCCCGAGCTTCTCGAACAGCGCTTTGACGCGCGCTTGCGCCGCTACCTTTCCGCCACCAGCCTGATCCTGAGTGTTCTGCTCGATACCGCGGGCAGCCTCTACGCCGGGGCGCTGGTCGTGATGCTGTTCGTGCCCGGCCTGGCGCTCGGTCCCACCTGCGCCGCCCTCGCTGTATTTGCCGGTCTCTATACGGCGGCCGGTGGTTTGCGTGCGGTGGCATACACGGACGTCCTGCAGTCGCTGGTGCTGCTGATCGGCTCGGTGATCCTGTTCGCGCTGGTTTTCGCCGAGTTCGACTATTCCTGGGCCGAGGTCACCGCGCGCGTTCCCGCAGAAAAGCTCTCCCTGATCCGCCCGCTGGACGACCCCGCCCTGCCCTGGCTTGGAACACTGCTGGGCCTGCCGATCCTGGGCTTCTACTACTGGACCATGAACCAGTACGTTTGCCAGCGTCTGCTGGGTGCGCGCGACATTGGCGTCGCCGGTCGCGGCGCGCTCATCGCGGCCGCACTCAAGCTGCTGCCGCTGTTTCTCATGGTCTTGCCCGGCGTCATGGCCGTGGCACTGTTCGCAGACCTTGAGCGCCCGGACACCGTATTCCCGCGCCTGATCGCCGAGTTTGCGCCACCGGGGCTGGCTGGATTGATGCTCGCGGGGCTGCTGGCGGCAATCATGTCGAGTGTCGACTCGGCACTCAACTCGGCTTCGACCCTGGTGATCTGCGACTTCGTGCAACCGCGCCGCCCCAGGCTCGACACCAAGGCGCTCGCGCGTCTGGGCCGCTACACGACCCTGGGCCTGATGATCATCGCCGCGCTGTGGGCGCCGGCCATCGATAACTTCCCTGGCCTGTTCGCCTATCTTCAGCAGGCCTTTGCCTACGTCACCCCGCCGCTCGTTGCCGTCTTTGCCGCTGGCATGCTGTCCACACGACTTTCGGCCAATGCCGCACTGGCCGGCCTGCTCAGCGGGCACGGCGTAAGTGCGGTGTGGTTCCTTGCCACCCAGCTGGGCTGGCTGGATGTGCATTTCACCATCGTCGCCTTTGTTCTGCTCGTCGTCACCCTTGTGGCATGCGCCCTGTGGCAGCTCATCCTGGGCGGCACGGTTACAGCCGGGCAGCTTGCATCGGTAGACGCCTCGCGCGTGGAACCGGCGCCGCGCATCGTACGGCGGGGCGCCGTTGCGCTGACCGCAATGACCGTGCTTCTGGTCATTGCGTTCTGGTGAGCGGGAGGCAGCTCAGGCGCGCGGCATCGAGTGCAGGCCGATCATGTTGCCCTCGGTGTCGGTCACGAGCGCGATATGCCCATACTCGCCGATGGACATCTTGGGCTTGAAGATCTTCCCGCCCGCCTTCTCTGCGCGCGCCGCTTCCACCGCACAGTCCGCGCAGCTGAAATAGATCAGCACGCTATTGGCGCCGGACGAGAAGCCCGGCATCCGCACCAGCGCGCCGGATGCGCCGAACTGCTCGAACGCCATCGGAAACGCCCACATCTCGATCTCGTCTTCGACGGGACTCTCCAGCTTCGACAACGCCACTTCAAGCATCGCCTCGTAAAAGGCCTTGGCGCGCCCCATGTCTTCCACGTAGATCTCGAACCAGCCAACCGGGTTGTTCATCATGTCCCTCCTCCAATGCAGTATGAGTCCTGAAGCCCGACACACATCCTTCAGACCGGACGGCGAAGGCGGAAAAACACATAGGGCGCCACCGCGATCCAGAGCAGCAGAAAGACCCAGACCCGACCTTCAAGGACATTGTAGTTGGCGAGCAGCGCCGCCCAGGAATGCCCACCGACGTAGTGAAAGAAGATGAACTCGAACGCAATCGTCAGCGTTGCCCAGAACAGGCCAATGGCAATGGCCTCGCGAGCGCAGGAGGGAGGCGCCAGGCGGTCGACGACGCGGATCACGAGACCAAGCAGCACCATGCCGCACGCCGTCGACACCTGATGCGCGGCGAGCGCGCTCATGTGCGTGCCATAGGTGAGGTCACGGACCACGCCATTCGCAATGGACACGAGCAGCATCACGAACCAGGCGGCGAGATACTTCCAGATGTGCAGCGATTCAATAATGGCAGGCATGATCGGAGTACGGTCAGCTCACACACGGCCCAGCCCGGTCAGATGCCGTAGTCCCGCTCGACCCTGGCCACGCGAACCTTGAACGCTGAATACCAGCGCTCGCGTCCGAGGCGCTGCGCATCGAGATGCTCGGCGTTCTGCTTCCATTTCCGAATGGCTTCGAGGCTGCTCCAGTACGAGACGGTGATTCCGAGCCCTTCCCGCGCGCTCTCTGCGCCAAGAAACCCTTCCTGCTCCGCCGCCAGATCGAGCATCCGCTCGGCCATCGCACCATAGCCGTTGTCGCCTTCGGTCCGAAGGGAACTGAAAATGACTGCGTAGTACGGCGGGCTTGGTGTATCTGCAATTGCCATGACATCTCCCAGAGGTTGGAGTGATCGCTGGGGTGCGCGGCCCGACCTGCACCGCAGCGCCAGCCAAAACAGGCCTAGTCGCGCAGTTGGCGGAGCAGTTCGAAGCCCGCCGCCCAGTCACCGAGGCCACTTTCCGCGTTGATGTGACCGCAACTGCCGATGCGAACTGCGCTGCTGCCCCATGCCTGTGCAAGCTGTGCGGAATAGGCCGGCGTGCCATAGGGGTCATCGTCGCTGATGACCACGGTGCTGCTGAAGGCAAACAGCCTTGCCGGCGGCTCGCCGAAGCCCGACGCCTGTACCGGAAAATCCGGGCCTTCCGGATCGGGCACCGCAACCAGCAAAGCGCCCCGGATCGGCGAATGCAGCGTCGCAGCCCAGTGCGCGACCGCGAGGCAGCCGAGGCTGTGGGCGACAAGCACCACATCGGGCCCCGCGCTGCACACAGCGTCTTCGATGACTGCAACCCAATCATCACAAACCGGCGCGTCCCAGTCGCGCTGCTGCACACGGACAAAAGCGGGATTCGCCTGCTCCCAGCGCGACTGCCAGTGCAGCGCCCCCGAGTTTCCGTAACCGGGCAGGATGAGGACTTTTGCGGACACCACGGACTCCTTTGCCGAGCAGCTGACTTCTGACGTCGCCGAATCTTTGTACATGAATGTGCAGTGCGGGCCGGCCGCAGCCGGCCAACCCGTCAGGCCACGTTACATGGAAACGCCCCCGCTGCTGATTCTAACGCCGGAGACATCAGGGCCGCTGCGATCCGCAGTCGCTAGCGCACCGTATAGCCTCTCGCCTCCAGGCAGGCCGTCATCGCCCGCAGGTAGTCGGCGCGCAGGCTTTCTGCCTGTTCCGGCCCGACACCGCCATAGCTCAGCGTCGGATCGTAGCCGGTCTGGACACTGCCCCACTCGTGGCATTCGTAGCGGTCTGTCGCCTGCACCTTTTCTGACTGATTCATCTTCGGATACACGAACAGCCGGTCCTCCCCACCCGCGGCACGCCGCGCGTCATCCTGCCGCGGCTGCTCGACCACGACATAGCCCCGGTCATGGCGCGCATAGTAGGTATCGTCGTAGCGGTAAAGCGAGCGCCCGCCAATGGTCACGCTCACGAAACCATTCGGCAACACCGGCACAACGAGACCGATGGGCGGCGCAACGACCACGAAGCGCGCCCCCATCGGCCTGAACCAGTGGCCAGACGCGTAGTAGAAATCGATATCACGGTGGCGAACGATGCGGTGCCCCTGCGGCAGCTTCGGCACCACGACGCCGCGCGCAAAGCGGGGATCCACCCAGCCGCCGCGACGATCGCCGTCTCCACCCCGGTGCGAAGGCTCGGCCTGCGCGATGCCGGCACCAAGAAGCAGGCCGGCGCAGATCACAGCACCCAAGAGTCGGGAAACACCTGTCAGTCTGGAAGACATGATCACTCCTTTTCCTGAACGATTTATCTGACCTGGTAGCCGCGGCCATCCAGACACGCTTCAATCGCGCGCCGATAGCTGCTTTCCTTTTCGGTATAGACCTGGTCACGCGCTGCGGCACGTTGGGCATACGCATCCTGGACGCGCTCCGCCTGCGCCTGCCGTGCCGAATCGCTGGCGGCTCCGGCGATTGCACCGACAACCGCGCCAACGACGGCGCCCTCACCCCCATGGCGCGGCCCGGAAACCACCGCCCCCAGCACCGCGCCGGTCACTGTGCCCTGAACAACACCCGCACCGGCAGGCGGCGAAGGCTCGACCCGCGGCACCTCAGTCGGCGTCTGACTCATGGTTGCCGGGTCGAAGCCCGACTGATCTACCGCCCATTGATGGCACTCATAGCGATCCCGCCGCTGCTGATCCTGGCTCTGCCCCCGCAAGGGGTAGATCACCAGATCCGTAGCCTGCCGGCGTGCAACCTGCGGCAGCGGCTCATCACCGCCAATACGATGCCCGGGCGGAGGTGCGGCACAACCACCGACCAGACCCGCCACAAGCAGCAGAAGCAAGCCGGAGCGACGAACGCCCGATCGAGTTTCAGATTTGAAAGACATCACAATTCCCCCGAAATAAGTCGCTGCGGGGAAGGTCTCTGCGGGAACTGCACGCACCTGTCTCCGACAGCGCAAGCGCCCAGATCGCACGATGACCGGCCATTGCGGACCACTCACCATCACTGCGCTGGCACTGAAGCAAGTGTCCCCCCGCGCCGCGCCGGGCGGATGTCCTCGTGTAATCGCTTCGTAAGGGAATGTGTTGGCGTACGTGCGCGCAGGAACTACCGCGGTTCCGAAAACGCTTGAGGATGTCCCCACAGGCGTCCGGCGTCGAAGCGCCCGGCCGGATGTGTTCGCTCCTCCTGCCTGTGCGCAGGCCGGTGTGCGTCGCTCTCGCCAGCAGGTCCGTTGCCTTCCAGTTGCTGCGCGGACTCTCAGCCAGTCCGCAGCCTCAGGCCACCTTGCCGCAGCCCGCCGGATTCAAGACGCGCTCAGTCGAGGCCGGATTCTTCTCGAGTTTGGCCACTGGGCGCCGCGGGCGGGCAAGCAGTTCGCCACCGCAATTCGGACACACCCCATGCAACCCGCCATCCGCGCAACTCGCGCAGAAGGTGCACTCAAACGAACAGATCCGGGCCTCAGCGGAGTCCGGCGGCAGATCCTTGTCACAGCACTCACAGTTGGGACGAAGTTGCAGCATTCGATGCACTCCTGTTTTCAAAGGGGTCAGAGTCGTTTGATCTCACTTGCTCACCTGAGGCGGGTAACGCCACCACGCCCAAACTACAAGAAGGCCGAAACCGGTGTAAATCGTGGCGAAGACCCACAGCGGCGCCTCGTAGTACAGCACGCGCTGAACCCAGTGTTCGATGAAGCTCCTTGCGTAGACAGACTGGCCGCCTTGCCGGCGGAGCCATGACTCAAGGATTGTGAGCGGGCAGTATTGTCCGAGCCAGGCCTGCAGGGCGACAACCACGATGGCGAGCAAGTGCGCCAGGCGTACCCCGAACCCGTTTACCCACGACCACCCCACCTTGTTTCCGATGATGATGGCCGGCAGGCCCAGCACCACAAACAGGACGACGCCGAAGTGCAGGAGAAGTACCGTATCCGCAAGGGTCTGATAAGGCAATGAGCGCTCCTCTACGACGATCTAACGCGGGCCGAAGCAAAGCGCTGGCGCGCAGCGTAAGCGGTGCGCTTGAGTGCCTTGTTGAACGAAGCCGCGACGCGGAGAACGCCCCCCGGGTCGGCCGCGCGAACGGTCGTGCATATGGGCTCCATCAAGCTGATGAAGTCACCTCTGCATGAGCAGACAGGACCGCTCCAGACCAATGATCGGCATGCCGCGACAGCGTAAGTGAGCAAGGCGTGCGAGGTACCTCAGACAGCGAGATCGATCTGGCTGACGCTCCCCGCACTGCCGTCCTCACGCAGGTAGATGCTGCTGGTGCGCATCTGCCCCAGGGTTTCATTGGCCGCATTCCTGATGCTGAACCGGGTATCGACCTGCCCCAGATAGAAGGCACCGACGCCCGCATCCTTGAGCGTCTGCGCCTGTCCATTGCCCTCGGCATCGGGTTGCCACACGCGCAACCGTGACCACGCAGCATCCGCTTCATCGATCCAACCGTTGCCGTCGTCATCAAGAGCAGCAAGTTCGGCGAAGCCGTCGCCGCTGGTGGGGCCGAAGAGTTCGCGCCCGTTGTCGATGCGGCCATTGCCGTCGCGATCAAAGGCGAGGAAGCCACTGCCGCCAACCATCGGTAGCGACTCCTTGGTACCGTCCCCGTCGAGATCGAAGTCGAAACGCATTCCGGAAAGTGCCGCAGACGGACCGCCGAAATCCAGGACCAACGGATCCTTCACGCGCTGATCGCCCGCCCGCATGCTGAACGAAACCGATTCGCTGTAACTGCGCGACACCGTGAGGCCAAGATCGAAGCGGATTTCGGCTCCATCGGCAGTGCGTACCATGCCCGAGGCCGAGAACGAGGTCGTTTCCGACTCCGAGTACGTCGCACTGAAATCGTATTCGAGGCCGAAGCCGGCGCGCCGGGGCGTATTCGCAGCGGCGGCACCGGTACCGCCATCGGGTGCACCGGACTCCGGCGGTGTCCCCAGATCCCGCGTATCGAGCAAGCGCACCGGTCGTCCGGTGAAGAACTCGATCATCCGAATCAACATGCCCAGTTTCGGGTCCTTGCTGATCGCGTCGGCCTCACTCGCTGCAGCGGTAGCCTGAGACTCCCCCGCAGCGGACTCAGCCGATTGAGCAAAGCGGGCAGCATCGGAAATACGCACGTTGTCGCGCCCCGTTCCCGTCTCGGCGCGTCCATCGCGCCAAACATCGAGGCGCTCGCTCATCGTGAACGACTCGGCAAATTGACGAGAGGACTGCAGTTCAACATTGAATGCGGCGATTTTCATGGCGATGACCTTCACGACAGAACCCGACCATGCCATTAACGGCCGCAGGGCAGATTTCTTTAGCCCCACGCGTTGCAAAGCCGCCCCATCGGCAGGTCCACCGGCCTCACAGGCGCGCAGATGCCCGTCTGCTGTGCCATCATCAAGTGGACATGTGATGAGCGTCAGGATCATGACCCGCAACTTTCCACTGCACGTCCATATCTCGACCTTGTTCGCCGTCCTGATCGTTCTTCTCGGCGGGGTAATCGGCGGTCTCGGCTACCACTTCAGCCACAACATGCTGGAAACGGTGGCAGACGACCTGGCCCAGCGCATCACCAGAGAGACCCTGGGCACGCTCGACGGGATCTTTGCCCCTGCACGGATGGCCATTGGCCTGCTTGCACGCGAACCCGGGCTGAGCGCGAGCTCGCTCGACGCCCGCCTCGCCAGTGCCGATTTCATCCGCACCGCGCTGCTGCATTCAACCGCCCTGTCATCGCTCTACGTCGGCTATCCGAATGGAGACTTCCTGTTCATGCGGCGGATCCTCAACGAGGCAGAGCGCGTGAGCCTCGACGCCCCCGAAGGCACGGCATTCGTCATCCAGAGCATCGAACATGGCACGCCGTCCAAGGGCGAATATCGCTATCTCGATGCCGCGCTAAATCCGCTCCGAATCGACGACCGCCCCGACTATGCAGCGCAGTACGACCCCCGCCGGCGCCCCTGGTTCAGCGACGCCCTCGCAAGTGGCGGCCCGGTGCAGACAGCGCCCTACGTGTTCTACTCCAATCGCAAGGTAGGTGCCACACTGGCCACACCGGCACGCGTTGTCGACGGCGCGGTGATCGGTGCCGACATCCAGCTCGCCACCTTGAGCTCCAATCTGGCCAAACTGAAGGTGACACCCAACTCGGAGCTGGCCCTGCTCGATGGCGAAGGCTTCGTCGTCGCCTACAGCGGCGACAGGGAGCTGACAGGCGAGATCTCCACCGAACACGACGAACCGGGCCTGATTCGCGTTGAAAGCTTCGGCGTACCCGCCCTGGAGAGTGTATCCAGCGCCCTGTCGGAGGTCGTCGGCAACACCATGCTTGTGCGGAGGACGTCGATCGACAGCGAGAACTGGCGCGTGGGCATTCAGCGGCTCCCGAGCGCAGGTCCCACGCTCTACCTTGTCACTGCAGCCCCCGAAAGCGAACTGCTTGCGGCAGCATTCACCATCCGCAATGCATCGGCGTGGATCACAGCACTTGTGGTGCTCCTGTCCATCCCTTTGACCTGGGCGCTCGCTCGCGCGCTGACGGGACCATTGCGCGTACTTGTCGGAGAAGTCGAGGCCATTCGGCATTTCAACTTCTCCGCCCCAATCATGATTCGATCCTTCGTCACCGAGGTACGCGCGCTGACGGTGACGATCGGTGACATGAAGCGCACCATTCAGCGCTTTCTCGATATCAACACCGCACTAGCCGCTGAGCACGATTTCGATCGCCTGCTGCCGTTATTGCTATCAGAAACACTGTCCGCGGCGTCGGCTGATTCCGGGGTCGTTTACCTCTGCGAAGACGCCCGTATCAGCGCGATGGCAACGCAGGGCGCGAACGGCGAGCCCATCGACACCAGGCTACCGGCCATCGATCTCGCAGCACCCCACTGCCCGGCCCAGCGCGCCCTGAGCGGGGTCAGGGCGAGTGCCTTTCTGCTCAGCGCAACCGATCGCTCCGTCCTCGGTCTGCCCACAACGCAGACACCCATGCAATGGGCGATCGCCGTTCCATTGAGGAACCGCGAGGGGCAACTCATCGGAGCGATGCTACTACTGCGCAATAGCCGCATCGAGGACGCACAGCTACGCTTCATCGACGCCCTGTCCAGTGCCGCCGCGGTTGCACTGGAGAATCAGGAGCTGATCAAACTGCAGCGCGAGTTGTTCGACTCCTTCGTAAAGGTGATTGCAGGCGCGATCGACGCCAAGAGCCCTTATACCGGCGGTCACTGCAGCAGGGTGCCCGAACTGGTGAAAATGCTCGCGCAAGCTGCCTGCGACGCCACCGACGGGCCCTACCGCAACTTCAGTCTCAACGATCAAGACCGGGAGGCCCTGCATCTCGCAGGATGGCTGCACGACTGTGGCAAGGTCACGACGCCGGAGTTCGTAATCGACAAATCGACCAAGCTCGAAACCATGCAGGACCGCATCCACGAAGTACGCATGCGCTTTGAAGTGCTCAAGCGCGAGGCGGAAATCCGTACCCTGCGCGCCATTGCTGCCGGCGAGCCCGGCGCCGCGGCCGAGGCCCGCCTGCAGCTTGAGCTGGCCGAACTCGACGCCGACTTTGCCTTCGTCGCCGAGTGCAATATCGGCAGCGAAGAGATGCAGCCTGAAGCAATCGAGCGTCTGCGCCGGATTGGCGCCCGCACCTGGACGCGCACGCTGGACGACCGCATCGGCATCTCCCACGAAGAGCTCGCGCGCAAGTCCCGCGAGCCGGCGGCAGCGCTGCCGGCGCTCGAACAGGTGCTCGCGGACAAGCCCGAGCACCTGTTCGAGCGCCGTGAGAGCGAGCGTTTCGATGACGACAATCCGTGGGGCTTCCGCATGGACGTGCCTCAGTGGCTATATGACAGGGGCGAATTGCACAACCTGACGGTATCGCGCGGAACGCTGACCAAAGAGGAACGCTACAAGATCAACGAGCACATCGTGCAGACCGAGATCATGCTGCAGCAACTGGTTTATCCGCGTCATCTGAGCAACGTCCCCGAGATTGCCGCTCAACATCACGAAAAGATGGACGGCACCGGCTATCCGAAGCGGCTCACCGGTGAGCAGATGAGTCCGCTCGCAAGGATGATGGCGATTGCAGACATCTTCGAGGCCCTGACCGCGATTGATCGCCCCTACAAGCGCGGCAAGACCCTTACCGAATCGCTCACGATCATGGCGCGCATGGCAGCAGAAAACCATATCGATGGCGAGCTGTTCGAACTCTTCCTGCGCGCCGGCGTACATCTCGAATACGCTCGGCGCTACATGCACAGCGAGCAGATCGACGACATCGACATCGACGCCTTTCTCGCTCAAGGGCGTTGACTGAGCGCCCATCGCCGAGCGCCACGAAAATGCGCCAACAGCAGACGCCCTCCCCGGAACGCACCTCAACTGCGCTATCGGATCGCCCCAACTTCTGGCGCGCGCTCGGTATCGCGCTCATCGTCGCCGCCCTGCCGCTCAGCGGTGCCGCAACGGCGGTGCTGGCGATCCTGGCCGAATCCCTCTGGCCCGAGGCGGTGCCATCAAGTGCGCTCGCATGGGGCGTATTCGCTGCCGTCGGCTCGCCACTGCTGGTTGGCGGCATTCGCCTTATCAACAAGGGCCGCCAGCTACGCGCAGCGCTCGAATCCGTCTCCGCATCCGAGGACACGCGCCCCCCGGTGCTATACCTGCGCGCCTTCGGTGACGACGCCAAGCTCGCCTCACCGCCACAACTTGCGCAGATCAATCCGTTCGTAATCTCGACCTGTGAAGAGAACTTCGTCGAGGCTCTGCAAGGCATCGGCCCCGTCATCGCCATCGGTCGCCCCGGCGAAGTCCTTCCGCCCCTGGGCGCGCGGCGACTCTATGTAGATGATGCGGAATGGCAGGCCCGGGTAATCGGACTCATGGGCCAGGCCCGCTTGGTGGCCTTCATGATCGGCACGGGCAGCGGTCTGTGGTGGGAGGTCGAACAAGCCCTGCATCGTGTGACACCCGAGCGCCTGCTGTTCTGCGGATCGAGCCGGGATTTCACCGCCTTCCTGAACCGCGCTCACCCCTGGCTGCCGCGCCCCGTCAGTCTGCCGCCACCCCGACGTCTGTCCCTGGCCCCATCCGAATACCTGCTCCACTTCGACACCGACGGCCAGGCGCATTTCACCCGCCTCGGCAACCCGGCGCTGCTGTTGCGCGGCAACCTGCGCAAACCCATGCTGCCGGTCTACCAGTTCGCACTGCGGCCGCTATTCGAGCAACTCGGCGCCCCGTGGTCGGCACCGCCCATCCCGTGGAAGGCGCTTGCCATCAGCGTCGGCTTCCTGATCGTGCTGTTCGGCGGCATCGGCCTTATGGCATGGCTCGAAACGGGCTGAGCATCCCGCCCCGCTCGCCCGCCACCCCGCATCGAGCGCATCACCTCAACACGATCTCCGGGCACGGCTCATGCCGATACGCTGCTTACTTCAGCGAATGCAGTCCGATCATGTTGCCTTCGGTATCGATGGCAAGCGCAATGAACCCGTTCTGACCGATGGACACCTTGGGCTTCCGGGTCTGCCCGCCCGCCTTCTCCATGCGCCCGGCCTCCACGGCACAGTCGGTGCAACTGAAATATGTTTTCAAAGGGGTCAGAGTCGTTTGATCTCAAATCTCCTTGAGCCCCCATTCAGCGCAGGCACGCGAAGGGCCGGCCCCGTGCTCACGTGCATTTCCCGCCGCAACTCGACGACGAAATACGATGGTAATCACTGACCGTGGCGTCGGTGATCTCGACATGACAGCATGCCAGCACCTTGTCCTTGAGCATCGCACGCGCACGCACAACCCGGCTCTTGATCGCCGACACCGACACGCCCTGCTTCTCGGCGACCGAGCGCATCGTTTCACCCTCGAAGTCGGTCGCGATCAGCGCCTCCCGGTAGCGCGGCGCAAGCTGATCCACGAAAGGGCGCAGGCAGGCCGAAAGTGCCTGATGCATTCGCATGTCGTCGAGTTCGGCACTGGGCATCTCGTCGTCGAGCGCCTCCATCGAAACGCCTGCGCTGCGGTAGTGGTCTGCAACCGCCGTTCGAGCGGCGGCATAGAGCCATCCCGTCAGGTTGTCGATGTGACGTCCGGCCTGCTGTGACGCGAGTGCCTTCACGAAAACATCCTGCAGCAAGTCCTCTGCCTGCGCGGAGTCGGGAACACGCCGGCGCAGATAGCTGCGCAGGCTTTGCCGCAAGCGGGCAAAAGCCGCGCCAAGGTCGTCATCTGCCGCTTGCATGGTTCTGCGGTCTCAGCGGCAACACGAATCCTGATTCCGCCCGGCCACACCCGGCACGCAGCAGGCAGCAGACACTTGCGTTGCGGCGGCATCCGGCGCATCCGACGGGGCACAGCACGCGCCCACTTGCACTGCCGCGTCTTCACCATAGGTCGCGATATCACCCATCGTGAAAAAGTGCTCCCACGCCACCCCCTGAGGGTCGACCGTCCAGTGCTTCTCGCTCCTGGCGTAGCAGCAGTTCGCCTCACCCTGATCCAGCGTCATGCCGCCAGAGGCATCGTCCGCCAGCGCCTTGAGGTCCGCCAGTTCTTCGGGGGAATCAGTTTGCATGCCAAAGTGGTTAAGGCCGGTCGCGTGCCCCCGCGCAGAGATGGCAAAGTTCAGGCGTGGATCATCGAGCATCCACTTCGCGTAGTCCTGCTGCTGGTTCGACGGACTTTGCCCGAAAAGCCTGCTGTAGAAGGCGATGCTTGTCGCGAGATCGTCGACCGCAAGGTGTACGTGAAAGCGTTTCATTTGAGACTCCGGTCAAGGTTGAGTGACGCATCGTGCCCGATGCTCCTGTATAGACGGAAAACCGTACAAATGGTCGCAAGACGCACCGGGCACGACGTGTTTCGCGACCTACTGGGACGCATCACCGCTGGCAATCCGATTCTGACTGACCGCTTCTACGGCACGTACTCAGTGATCGCCTTGCTCCAGATGCGCGGCGCAGATGCCCTGCTTCAGCAACACCAGGTGCGCAGGACTGATTTCCGGAAAGGTCAGCGCTTGAGCCCGCGGGATCATGTGGGGGCGTGGGCAAAACCCAAGCACTGTCCGTACTGGCTTCCCCGTGAGCTGTTCGATGCCTTTCCTGAGACGCCGGCGGTGCGCGAGCTCACGGGCCACAACAAGGTGCTGGAACGGCTCCACTGCAAGACGCCCGCAATGAACGGGCAAAACGCTGGTATGCCTGCGGGCCTGCAACCTGATTCGTCTGCTGATAGCGGAGTCGGCCAGGCAGGCTGAGGCGCTGCCGCGTCTGCTGCTCGTCAAAATGGCCGGACAATCAAGCATCAGACCGTGAAATGCTCATAGAATCGGGGCATCACAAGGGAGATCTGTCATGGATATCTTGTTGCAGGTAGCAGTCATTCTGGTCTGCCTTTTCTATGGCGCACGCAAAGGTGGGGTTGCACTGGGCCTGCTTGGCGGTCTGGGCGTCGTCATCATGACCTACGTGTTCAAGCTGGCGCCGGGCAAACCGCCGGTGGACGTCATGCTGACCATCATTGCTGTAGTCGCAGCCTCCGCCACGCTGCAGGCCTCCGGCGGTCTCGACGTGATGCTCAAGGGCGCCGAAAAGCTGCTGCGCCGCAATCCCAAGTACATCTCGATACTCGCGCCATTCACCACCTGCTTTCTGACCATCCTGTGTGGCACGGGCCACGTGGTCTACACCATGCTGCCCATCATCTACGACATCGCCATCAAGAACAACATACGCCCTGAGCGCCCCATGGCCGCATCGTCGGTGTCGGCCCAGATGGGGATTCTTGCAAGCCCGGTCTCAGTGGCGGTGGTGGCGCTGGTCGCCTTTCTGGCCAAGGTACCGGTGGACGGCCACGTGATCGACTTCGTCCAGGTGCTCTCGATCACCATTCCGTCGACGCTGTTCGGTGTGCTCGTGATCGGCATTTTCAGCTGGTTCCGTGGCAAGGAACTCGCCGACGACAAGGATTTCCAGGCCCTCATTGCCGACCCCGCAAGGCGTGAAAGCGTTTACGGAAGCAGCGCCACGCTGATGGGCAAGACGCTCACCAAAGATCAATGGGTGGCGATGTGGATATTCTTGGGCGCGATCGCCATCGTGGCCCTTCTCGGCGCGGTTCCCGCCTTGCGCCCGGAGTTTGGCGGCAAGCCCATGTCAATGGTGCTGACGATCCAGATGTTCATGCTGCTGGCCGGCTCGCTGATGATCATGTTCACAAAGACCGACCCGGCCACCATTGGCAAGACCGAGGTTTTTCGCGCCGGCATGATCGCCGTGGTCGCCGTATTCGGTATCGCCTGGATGGCCGACACCGTGTTCGCCGCCCACCTGGATGCCCTCAAAACCTCGCTGGGGGAGCTGGTCAAGACGCAACCCTGGTCTTACGCAATCGTCCTGCTGCTGGTATCCAAGCTGGTGAACTCGCAAGCGGCTGCCATTTCTGCCATGGTCCCCGTCGGTCTGGCCATCGGCCTGCCCCCCGGCTATATCGTTGCCTTTGCCGCTGCGTCCTATGGCTACTACATTTTGCCCACCTACCCCAGCGATCTTGCCGCCATCCAGTTTGACCGCTCCGGCACGACGCGCATCGGCAAATATGTCATCAACCACAGCTTCATCATTCCCGGCCTGCTCGGCGTGGGCACCTCCTGCCTGAGCGGATACATTCTTGCCGGCGCAGCCGGACTGATCTGAACGCAATCGAGGCGCAATGGACCGGTGCGCAGCGATTGCGCCCGGCTACGCCTAAAACGCGTCCTCGCGATTCATGCGATGCGCCACCGTGATGACGACATTTCCCCTCTTGCGTCCGGTGTCCACGTAGCGGTGGGCCTCGGCGATCTGCTCGAACGGATAGCGCCGATCAATGACCGGTTTGAATTCTCCCGCCTGGGCCAACCCCGCGAGAAATCGCAAATCTTCCGTACGCACAGAGACGGGGCCGGCGATGACCTTCTTGCTGCTCATCATCGACACCCATGGAGCTCGAAGCATTTCGGGCAGCCCAGCCAATACCAACAGAAGGCGTCCTCCTTCTTTCAACGAAGCCTTACTGCGGGAGAATGGCGCCGTGCCGACGGTATCGACAATGACATCATAGGTCTCACCATTCTTAGTGAAATCCTCCTTGGTGTAGTCAATAACATGGCTGGCGCCCAGCGATCTGACCAACGCCATGTTCGCGGTGCTGCACACCCCGGTCACCTCTGCGCCGAAGTGCCTGGCAAGCTGCACCGCAGCGGTGCCCACACCTCCGGAAGCACCATTGACGAGTATTTTCTCCCCGCGTTGAAGTTCTCCTCTGCGCAGGAAATCCAACGCCGTCGTTCCGCCAAAAGACAGCGCGGCGGCTTCGCCGTAGGAAAGGCTGGGCGGCTTGAGTACCACCGCACCGTCTTGCGGCATGCATCTGTACTCGGCATGACACCCCATGGCGGCATCGCTGAACGCAAACACCTCGTCGCCGATCTTGAAATTCCTGACGTCCTTGCCGACCGACTCAACGATCCCGGCCAACTCCGACCCCAGTATGGGCTGTCTGGGTTTCGACACACCAAATACCAAACGCGTGATGAGCCCGAAACCGGCAGGCACATTGAGGCTTCGCACCCTCCAATCGCCTGATGTGACCGTGGTCGCATGAACTTTTATCAGGACCTCATTGTCATTGGGCGAGGGCTTTTCGACTTCCTTGAATTGAAGAACCTCGGGTGGCCCATATCGCTCATACACGACTGCTTTCATTGGCTATCGCCCTCGATGGGTGCGTGTTGAACTTTTAATTAAGTGTGCGCCTAGAGGCACATACGTCAAAATGAACGTACTGCATAACGCCGCGTTCTGCGGCAATTTTGGAGCGCAGCGGAAAAATTGTCCGACAGCAACGCATTGTTAGGTTCTTTGTTCCACTTGAAGTGCTCCATTCCTCCAGCCTTTCACTTGAGATCTAGCCCTAACATATAGGGGAAATCAGAGCAGTTTATCGAAAAGCTCTTTCCATCGTTTTATATCGTCTTCCTCAACGTATCGACTTGTGTTCGCTAGAAGCTTATCTTTAACGCCCAATGCGAGCTTCACCTTCCATCCATGCTCCATAACGAAGCCTTCTCTTTCAGCCCAATTCTTTATTTGAGGAACGATTGGTTTCTTTGGGTCATGAACATCTTCAAAATCTTGCTGAGCACGCCGCTCCATTCTGTCAAGAACCTGAATCATGAGATTGGTGGGTATAAGATCTTCGATTTCTGTCCCTTTGAGATCATTAAATACTTCATCAGTTTCAAGCACTCGATCTTTGGAGTTAGCATAAAGATCATCCCGCAGAGATTTAATCGCCTGCTTTCCAGCGATATCGCTATCTAGCAGGCCGTTGAAAAACGCATGTTGAAATCGGACCTCGCTTTC